>JGI12316J15309_10000347_pt1:0-410000 | contig 534370 bp, 490 predicted proteins | sample MarCyaLeptolynsp_FD_15309 | JGI IMG/M metagenome (IMG submission 15309)
GGCTCAGGCTCAGGCTCAGGCTCAGGCTCAGGCTCAGGCTCAGGCTCAGGCTCAGGCTCAGGCTCAGGCTCAGGCTCAGGCTCAGGCACCGGTTCGGGTGCCGGTTGCAACGCTATCTCCGGTTCAGCCAGCGGCTCTGCCGGTTCTTCCGGCGCCGGGGCTTGCGGGGGCGGATCGAGCTGTTTTTCGGTTTCGGCCGCTGTCTGCGGCGGAGCCGGGATGGCCTCCGCAGAGGTGGCGTCCTGTGTTGTGCCATCCTCTTCGACGACCTGCTTTTTTCCAAAGGAAAAAATGCGCTTGATGAAACCGAGTGCCATGGTGCGTTGTTCAGTCCCGTGTTCCGGCCTCAGGCCGCTGCCTGTTTGGCAGAATCGTCGGATTTCGCCACGGCGGTCAGCCTGATATCGTCATGACCGGTGATGATGCCCCGTATGATGGTGCCCGGATCGCCGCCGTCGATGCACACCGGCGTAAAATTTTCGGTGCGACCCAGTCCCGGGCGTTCGATCAGAATGGTCTGATCGGTCTCGACCATGGCGCTCAGATGGTTCCGGTAAACCTGCTCGCCCTTTTGCCGCAATCGCGCCGCCCGTGCCTTGATCAGGCTGCGGTCATGCTGCGGCATGCGGGCAGCCGGCGTGCCCTCGCGCGGCGAAAACGGGAAGACATGCAGAAAGGACAGGGCGCAGTCGTCGATCAGAGACAGCGCATTGGCGAACATGTCTTCGGTTTCGGTCGGAAATCCGGCGATCAGATCGGCACCGAGCGCGATGCCGGGCCGCAATTCACGGACCTTTTGACAGAATTCGACGGCATCCGAGCGCATGTGGCGCCGTTTCATGCGCTTGAGGATCATGTCGTCGCCATGCTGCAGCGACAGGTGCAGATAGGGCATGAAGCGGGGCTCATCGGCGATCAAACCCAGCAGATGTTCGTCGGCTTCGATGGAGTCGATTGAGGACAGGCGCAGGCGCTGCAGATCCGGAACCTTGCCGAGGATCGTGCGGGCGAGCTTGCCCAGCGTCGGCCGGCCCGGCAGATCGGCACCGTAGCTGGTGGCATCGACCCCGGTGATTACCACCTCGCGGTAGCCATTGCGCACAAGCCTTTCGACCTGGGTGACGACGGCGCCCATGGGGACGGATCGCGAATTGCCGCGTCCGAAGGGAATGATGCAGAAAGTGCAACGGTGGTCGCAGCCATTTTGAACCTGGACAAAGGCGCGTGCCCGTCCCTCGATGGCGTCGACCATTTGCGGCGCCGTGTTGCGGACACTCATAATGTCGTTGACACGGATTTTTTCCTCCGCCGACACACCGAAATCGGGAAGGTTGCGATAGGCTGACGCTGTCAGCTTTTCCTCATTGCCGAGGACCGTATCGACCTCCTCCATGGATGCGAATGTTGACGCTTCCGTCTGTGCCGCGCACCCGGTGACAATGATACGGGCCGCAGGATTTTCCCGGCGGGCGCGGCGGATCGCCTGCTTGGCCTGGCGCACCGCTTCACCCGTCACGGCGCAGGTGTTGACCAGGACAGCATTGTTCAATCCGGCTGATTCCGCCTGGCGCCGCATGACTTCCGATTCATAGGTGTTGAGCCGGCATCCGAAGGTGATGATGTCGACACCGCTCATGAGTGGTTTTCTTTCGCCGCAACGTCGTCCGGCTGCCATCGCCCGGATTGCGGGTCGAGCGTTCCGGAGAACTCCCATTCGGCCGGACCGGTCATGATGACATGATCGTTCCTTGCCTGCCACTCGATGCGTAGCGGTCCGCCCGGCACATTGACCGTGACGATGCGCCCCGTTCGACCCGTGCGGGCAGCGCATACGGCGGCTGCGCAGGCGGCCGAACCGCAGGCCTGCGTCAGACCGGCGCCGCGCTCCCAGGTGCGCAGGTCCAGCTCTGCGTTCGATCGGATCCGGGCCAGCGAGATATTCGCCTTTTCGGGAAAAATCGGATGGTTCTCCAGCAGCGGTCCGAAGGTTTCGAGCGCATAGGACCAGACATCCTCCTCGACCCAGAAGACGGCGTGGGGATTGCCCATCGAAACAGCCGATGGCGAATGCAGCACCGGCGCATCGATCGGACCGATCTGCAGTTCGATCATGCGGGTATCGCGAAACTCTTCTGCCAGCGGGATCTTCCGCCAGTCGAATTCCGGTTTGCCCATGTCGACATCGATGGACGCATCATCGTGTTCGCGGGCGTTGAGGATGCCGGCGACGGTCTGGAAGGTGAACACTTTCTTGCCGGTTTCGGCGCTCAGCGCCTGAACGACACAGCGCGTGCCGTTGCCGCAGGCCTGGGCCTTGGAGCCGTCGGAATTCAGAATGTCGATATAGGCATCCGTGTCGTGCAGGCGCGGATCATGGATCGCCATGATCTGATCGAACGCCGTCGCCGGATCGCCGGCCAGCGCAATCGCTGCGTGAGGCGTCACGAAATCATCGCGGCCGCGCATGTCGACCACGAGGATTTCATTGCCCAAACCGTTCATCTTGGCAAATGCAACAGTGCCAGCCATCGGCCAATCCTCAAATCTTGGCGTTATATGGCTGAACTGTCATCAAATTACCAGAAGCAGGGCACGCAAAAGGTGATACGGGCCAAGACCTGCCGACAGCACGGACGGTGCCGTCCAACCCGTCAGTCGAACACATAGCCGAGACCGCGAACCGTTCGAATGGTCACGGGCTTGGCTGGATTGACCTCGATCTTCTTGCGGATCCTGGATATGCGCAGATCAATGGACCGGTCATAGGGCTCCCAACCCTTGTCATGCGCCTGCTCGAGAAGCTGATCCCGGTTGAGGATTCGGCCCCGGTTGGCGGCAAAGACGCGCAGCAGGCTGAATTCCATGGCCGTGATGGCGATTTCGACGCCGTCCGGTCCGTAAAGCTTGGCGCCGTCGAGATCGAGACGGCACTGTCCGAAGGGGATCGTGCCCGACAGCCTGTCGCGGGTCTTCTGTTCCTTCGCATTGACCGATTGCCGGCGCAGGGCGGCTTTGACGCGGGCTTCCAGTTCGCGCAGATCCACCGGTTTCCCGACATAGTCATCAGCGCCCATTTCCAGTCCGACGATGCGATCGATGACGTCGATGGCCGCAGACAGCATGATGACGGGGATCGACGAATTGACGCGCAGGTCGCGCAGCGCCGTCAGGCCGTCAATGCCCGGCATTTTTACGTCCAGAATGATGAGGTCGGCGTTGGTGCCCTTCAATATGCGGTTGAGTTCGGGAACATTGGCGGCCAGGCTGACGCGGTAATCCTGTTCCGTCAGATATTCGCACAACATCTCGCGCAGATGCGCTTCGTCATCGCACACGACAATATGGGAGGCGGTCTGGATCATGGCGTGGGGTTTCCCGTCTTGGTGGCAAGTCGATCGATCAGGGCCGACAATTCAGCGACGTCAATCGGTTTTTCGATGTGGGGACAGGCGCCGCGGCGCAGGAAGGCCATGACCTTCTTTCCCATGGCATCGCCGGTGATGATTCCAAACCGGGCGGCCAGATCCGGCCGGGTTTTCTCAAGCGCAGCATAAAAGCCCTCACCGTCGAGATCCGGCATTTTGAAGTCGCTCAGGATCATGTCGAATTCCTGCGATTCGATGCGGCGCAGGGCGTCACGGCCGCATTTCGCCGTGGTGACCTCGTGGCCCATGAATTCCAGCAATTCGCGGATGAGGTCAGCCACATGGTCTTCGTCGTCCACCACCAGAATGTGGTGGGTATTGCCTTTCGCCGCCTTTCGAAGCGGCGATTCTTCCTGCATGTTCGGCCCGTCCACGGCCGGCAAGCGGACAAAAAAACGCGTTCCGTCACGGGCATCGGACTTCAGGGTCAGCCTCCCCCCGTGATTGTCGACGATCCGGTGACTGAAGGCCAGGCCCACACCCGTGCCGGCACCGACATCCTTGGTGGTGAAAAAGGGTTCGAATATCCGCGACTGGATGTCCGGATCGATGCCCGGCCCGTTGTCGCGAATCTCGGCTATGACGTCCCCGGTCCGCGTATCACGGCTGGTGCGCAGGATCAGTTCACCGTGCTCTCCAAGGCCTGCCAGAACGTGTTCGGCATTGACGATCAGATTGATGAAGACCTGCGCCATCTGGTCCGCATCGGCCATGACCAGAGGCAGGGACGCATCCAGGTTCATCTCAATGCGCGCACCCGATGACCGCACGCCGCCGCCGGCAACACTCAACGCATCTTCGATGACGTCATTGAGGCGGCACTGCTCCAGTCGCGCCGGCCGCTGACGGGCCATGGCAAGGAAGGTTCTGACGATCTTGGCACTTCGCTCCGCAGCTTCGGCAATGCGCTCGACGCGGCGGCTGATGACCGGATCGTCGATGCGGCCCTGGACCATCTGGGCATAGCCGACGACGATGGAGAGGGGATTGTTGAGTTCATGGGCAACCCCGGCCAGCAATTCGCCGAGGGCCGAGAGCTTTTCATTCTGGTGGGTGATCTCGCGCTGGCGTTCCAGTTCCTTCTCGATCCGGCGCTGTTCGGTGATGTCGGAAAAGGACACCAGATAGCCGCCGAGGGCGGTCTTGTGGACCGATGTGTTCAGCACCCGGCCCGATTGCGAGGTCAGGACCGCATTCTTGCGGTATGTCCTGATCGTGTTCGTCATCTGATCAAGAAAGGCGGATTTCGAGACACCGTCGGGAATGACGTAAAAATCGCTGTCGATCAGGCGCTTCATCGTATCGATGACATTTTCGCCGACTTGCGGAGGCGGGACGTCGCCGCGGTAGAAGATATCGTGAAGCTTGCGGTTGCCGATGACGAAGTTCAATTGCGAATCGTAAAGAACCAGCCCTTCGTCGAGAGCCTGTATCGCGTCGTTGACGGCCGCCAGCCGGTCCTCTTCGGCCCGGCGCTCATTGGTGACGTCGCGAAATGTCAGAAGGTAACCGTCGAGACCGGATTTGTGGGAGGAGGCCAGGATCTTGCGACCGTCGCCGGTCTCCATCGGATAGTTCTTTTCGTGGGTCTTGGCGATCTCGATGGCCCGTGTCACCCATTGTTCGGCGGTCTGGCCTTCGGGAAGGACAAGCGCGCCGGTCGTCACCATCTCGAGCGCAACATCGTAGAGCGACTTTCCCACTTCCTGCCGGTTTTCCCCGGCGAAGAACATGGAATCGCGTTTCTGGTTCGAAAAAACAAAGCGCAGGTCGGAATCGTAGAGCGTTATCACGTCGTCCAGTGCCTGAACGGCATCGCTGATGGCGGCCAGCTTGTCCTCATAGCTGTTGCGCTGGGCGGTGATGTCGCGAATGGTGACCAGATAGCCGTTCAGACTGGTCTTGTGGGATGATGCGCTCAATATGCGCCCATCCTTGGTCGAGACCTCGATGTCCTTTTCGTAATGGGTGATGGCGTCGATCCACCGGCCCACCATCTGGTCGGGTGAGATGCCCTCGGGCAGCAGGAGCGAACCGCGCTTCATCTGGCGCCGCATGACGTCGCCAATGTGATCGCCGGGCTGCGGTCGTATGTCCTGTGTGCTGAACATTTCATCGAGGCGGTGGTTCGACATGACGAATTGCAGGTCCGAGTCCCAAAGCACCAGCGCTTCATCGAGCGCTTCCAGCACCTCGTTGAAGCGGGTCTGTGTCCAGGCCGGCTGCTCAGCGGCAGCCGGGTTTGCGTCCGACACAGGCGACCGCACGGGAATGGTCCGTTTCCGGTTTCCGATTTCGTTCCGATAATAATCCATGCAGGCCCCCGGCCGTTGCGGCCGTACTTTGATACACCGTGTCCATCAGGGGTCCATATGGACACACCAACGTTTCAGCGTCATTTCGCGCAATGTATCAATTGTAACAGCCGCTGCGGGGAAATCCGGCGGGCGGATGCCATCGACCGTCGTCGTTCGACAACAATCCGCCAGCCGGATCAGGCATGGGCGCATTTTCTATTGCACGACATACTGACAGGGCCGGGCAAGGGCGTGACAGGTGTGTCGCGCGCCGGTCTTGTGGCACTCGATCGATTTTCCGGCGGCGATCGACCAGACGGACCAGCTGTAGCCGAACTGGCTTTTCATGGTGGCTTCCCATTTCTTCCGGGCGCTTGAATGGGCGATGCCCTTGATGCGCCGTGTCGAGGCGGCACTGTACTGGGTGCCCTTGCAGACATAGGCCTGGGCTTCGCTGGAAAGCACCAGCGGGTTGAGAGCAAAAGCGGTGGCGAACAGGCCACCGGCCAAAAGCATGTGAGACAGAATTCTCATGGTCATGTTCCTTTCGGATGTGGTTTCCAGATCGTGCATCACCGAGATCGGATGTGACGACCGAACGCATCATCGCAAGGCAAGATGTCTGCGGCTTATCGCCTATTGTTTCAATTGTATCAAAATGCCGACCAGGTGAAACAATCGAAACATGGCGCAACGTCATCCTGATAAGCCGAACCACGATATTCGGTCCGTCAGCACGGATGCTGTCGACACAAATGGAGAATGAAATGAGAAAGATCGTTGCATTGACCGTCCTGGGAACCGTCGGCTTCACGGGTCTTGCCCATGCAGGAAACGCCGGCAGTTCGCTGGGTGACTGTTACAATCACGTGATCTCGGTGTGCAATCAGGGCAATCACCCGGTTCCCTGTTCGGAAGCCGGCATGGATGCCTGTGACGAGGAACATTCAGCGTCGATTTCAATGCCGAAATTCCAGATCAAGGCGCTGCGCAAAAACGCAACGCGGTCAATCCAGATCGGTCGCACGAAACCCGGAACCAAGGGGTGATCGAGCGAACAGACCGTTGTGATGTCACGCCTCCGTGGGCCGATCCCCACCGCCTGCGGGGTGTGATGTCGATTGATCCGATGATGCCCGTACGGTCGATCGGACCGGCAACTGGCCATGTTTCTGCGGGACGAAGCGCCCGCGGCCGATCGGCACTTCAATGCTACCAATCGTGTGCTTGTCGCTGCATGGCGAGCCGCCACTAAACCTGCCAAATGTCGGCTGAGAGCCCTCTGCGGACATCGATGACGTTCGGGAGCTCACTCGCGGTTGGTGAGTCAGGAGATTCTGTTGCTGACTTCGACGAGGTTAGCATCTGGATCCCGGAAATACACAGACATCAGCTTTCCAACCGCACCTGCTTTCTCTGCAGGCCCCTCGACGATCTCTACGTCGTTCGACCGAAGCTGGGTGATCACATCTTCAATCGGCAGATCGGTCAAGACACAAAAATTGCCGCTGCCTGGCACGGTTCTTTCCGCAAGGCCGGGCAGAGATTTGGCATCCTGGATGCTGATTTTACTTGTTCCGAAATGAAGCGACCATTTGCCTGCTCGTTCCTCGCGTGCCTCCAGACCAAGGACGCGCTGATAGAACTCAAGCGTAACCTCCACGTTGCGGACGCAAAGGACAATGTGGTCGAAACCATAGATGTTCATTCCTGAGTTATACCGGGGTGACCGCGCTCAGCAAAGCACCTGGGTGAATGAAGCTCAATGCCGTCGTGGGGACAAATGTCCGCTCTGTCCCGCATAGCCGACCTCAGCTCAGAGCCCAGACCGGACAAATGCAATGCAACAATGCCAATTTTCATCACTGGGGACCCATTGAATCTGATCATGGAGTGGTGTGACTGTCTTCGTTGTGGCTAAAGTCGCCTGACAAGAACGGGCACAGCGCGTGTCGGAGCTGTGCGCAGCAATTCAAGGACGTCCTGTGGACGGCAAAGTTTTCATCTGCACGATTTGCCAAGCGACCTTCGCGGACCTGCAATTTCGCCTGATGTTTCTTTTTTTATCGGGTGCGGCAGCAGACATGCCGAAACGCCCGTTCAAGGCGAGATGTTGGGCGCAGAAGGCGACCTGATGATTTTTCCGCCGGGGTTGATGGTCACCATGGTAAACCGGCCGGTATTGGGGGAGGGTCACCGCGCATTCGCCGCCGCCGGCCAGCATGCCGAATGTCGCAAAGGTCCGGCGGTGTCAGTTGCGGTGCTGCGTCCATGCGATCAAAAGCGATTCCCGGCATGGGCCGGCGTTGCATGACGGTTGCCATGTTCAGCGCGATTTTCTAGATTGACCCAAAGGTCACATTCGACAACGGGAGGGCACCAGCTGAACATGCGTATCGTTCGCCGACTTCGGCACGGTCCCCGCTTGGCCCTGTAAACGCGTTTGCAGGGCGGGCCCGAGAACACTCCGATCGATGGTCTGCCTTTAGCCGCATTTGCGGCCATCTCTTACCGATTCGAGATTTCAATGACCATCATCAGCCTCAATGCTGTGGGTGTAACCCTCGGCGAACCGCTTTTTTCCGACCTCCGACTGACAATCAACAGGGCAGACCGCATTGGTCTTGTCGCCGCAAACGGGCGCGGAAAATCCACCTTGCTCGCCTGTCTGGCAGGAGAGCTTGATCAGACCAGCGGAGAGATCACGCGCGCCCGCGGTCTGCGCGTGGGGTTTGTCAGACAGAATGTCCCGCCGGAGGCGCTGACCTTTTCACTCTATGACTGGGTGCTGGCGGCGCTTCCGGCGGAACAGGCCGAATATGAAAGCTGGCGCGTGGATGTGGCGCTGGATGATTTGCAGGTGCCCGATGCGTTGCATCACAGAATGTTGGGCGCGTTGAGCGGGGGCTGGCAGCGCACGGCGATGCTCGCGGCGGTCTGGGTGGGTGCGCCGGACCTTTTGTTGCTGGACGAGCCGACCAACCATCTGGATCTTAATCGCATCGCGCTGCTCGAGGGGTGGCTGGCGGCGTTGCCCCGTAAAGTGCCCGTCGTCATCACCTCGCATGACCGGGCGTTTCTGGATGCAACGACCAATCGCACCCTGTTCCTGCGGCCCGAAAACGCGCGCCTGTTCCAACTGCCGTTCACAGCGGCCCGTGCGGCGCTGGACGAGGCAGATGCGGCGGATGAGCGGCGACAGGCCAATGATATGGCCAAGGCTCAGCAATTGCGCCGTCAGGCGGCAAAGCTGAAGAATGTCGGGACAAATTCCGGCTCCGATCTGTTGCTGACCAAGACCAAGCAGTTGAGCGAGAGGGCCGAAAGGCTCGAGGCGGCGGCCAAGCCTGTTCACCGGGAACAGTCGGCCGGTGACATCAGGCTGGCCAATAGTGGCACCCATGCCAAGGCCCTGATCACGCTGGATGATGCCGAAGTGGAAACGCCCGACGGACGGCAACTTTACAAAACCGGGCGGAAATGGATTTCCCGTGGCGACCGTATCGTTCTGCTGGGCGCGAACGGCACCGGCAAGACGCAACTGATCAGGATGATCGAGCGGGCGTTCGCGGGGGCGGATGGCAAGGTGAAATGCGCGCCCTCCGTCGTCCCGGCCTGTTCGGATCAGCATCTGAGTCAATTGGCCGGCGAAGAGACCCCGCTCGGCATGGTGACGGCCGGTTCCGATATCGGCGATCAGCGGGCCCGCGCGGTTCTGGCCGGGGCGGGGATCAATATCCAGATGCAGGATACCCCGATCGATGCCCTGTCGGGAGGACAAAAGGCCCGGCTTGCAATGCTGCTCCTGCGTCTGAAAAATCCGAATTTCTACCTGCTGGACGAGCCGACGAACCATCTCGACATCGAAGGGCAGGAGGCGCTTGAAGCGGAATTGATCGCCCACGGCGCGTCCTGTCTGCTGGTGAGCCACGACCGCAGTTTTCTGAGAAACGTCGGCAACCGGTTCTGGTGGATCAAGGGGCGAAAGCTTGAAGAGGTCGACAGTCCGGAAGAATTCTTGCGGGTTGCAATGGAGCCGCGATAAAACTGCACGCCAAGGCGTGTACGAGGCAATTCTTCATCACGAATTCAATCAGGGGCTGATGATCATGGATACAAGTATCACGGGTGGATGCCAGTGTGGTGCAGTGCGCTATCGCGTTGAGTCCCTCGGCCGCTCTTCGATCTGTCATTGCCGCATGTGTCAGCGCGCCTTCGGCGCATTCTATGCTCCGCTGGTCATTGCAAACACCATCGAATGGACATTCGGTCAACGGAAACTATTCGCCAGCTCCAACGTCAGCCAACGTGGCTTTTGCGGAGATTGCGGGACGCCCCTGAGCCTTGAGAATTTCGATGATGATCAGATCGAGATTGCGACAGGCACCCTGGATGATCCTGAACGTGCGCCGCCGACTTTGCAGATCAACCATCGCTATGCCTGCAGTTTTTCCGATGGCATCGGTGGTCTGCCCGAACCGGATGGTGACGCCATCGCCGACAATGATGCCTGGAATGCAAAGGTCATTTCCCACCAGAAACCTTGAGGTGTGATCCGGGTGATGGGATGGAGAGGCCTGTTGTTGGGAGGTGGACATTCGCCCGCCCTTTACTCACAGGTCCCAACGGAACCCGGTTTCCTTCTCTGACCGGACCCACAGTTTTGACATGACGGCCTTGTCATGGGCGTAGGATTCCAGCGTGCCTTTGCCGACCGGACCGATCCATTCCATGCGACCAGTCGGGCCGTAAAGGGCGCGCTGTTCCAGACCATCCTGTGTGGCGCACATGACTTCCGGATAGGCGCCCATTTCAGCCGATTGGACCATGGGCGACAGCGACATGGGCCCAAACACGATCCTTGTGATGAGGTTGCCACTGGTTTTTATGAGCGACGTTGCTGATGAGCCGGGCTGGAACACCAGCCGCGTCGATCGAAAACCCGCTCTTCGGTGTTTACATCACCTTGAATCCGCGCGTGATGAGCGAACTGGCCATCGAGATGGAAAACGCAGGAGGCGCGCTTCCGACCACCAAGGGTGGTCCGGTTTCAAATGCGATCAAGCTTGCTCACTGGGACGAGGCGTTCTGCGATGCACTGTTCCGGCTGCTGCAGCTCGGCGACAGTGAAACGGACAGGGCTGTGCTCGGGGACGCGCGGCTGCGCGAGCCCTATTACGCTATCCTGAAAGGAGAAGCAGGACATTTTGCGAGGCAGGCATTCGGCGCCGGCAATGCCATCGCGCGGTCCATTGCGCATGTGTCATCCAGATTGAACGAGCCGGTTTCCATAGATGATTTGGCCAGACGTGTGGGCATGAGCCGTGCTGTGTTTCACCGCAGGTTCAAGCAGGCAACGACGATGTCCCCAATCCAGTTTGTGAAGTCGATGCGTCTCAACAACGCCGCGATGAAGATTGCCGGGGGCATGACCGTGAGTGAAGCGGCCATGGATGTGGGGTATGTGAGCCCGTCTCAGTTCAGCCGGGAGTTCAAACGCATCTACGGGCAGTCTCCGAGGCAATGGAGCGATGCTCAACACATCCCATTGGAAACGGTGTGACGGAGGACATAATTCCATTTGAAGCAATTCAGGTTTTGACCGAAGCGGCAAAACCTGAATGAACCAACAAAATCAAAGGCCGGCACCGTTATCCCGTTTCTGACAAAACGTGAAACGGTCTGGACATCAGACCAGCGTCATGCCCTCACCCGGCAACAGGGCGCGGAAGCGGTCTGGTTCTACCTCGCTGGCTTTCAGCGCTTCCGTCAGCGCCTTGACCGGCTCTTCGATGGCCTCATTGGTCAGCCGGAACGCACCCCAATGGTGTCCGACCGCATGTTCGGCACCGCAGGCCAGCATGCCGTCGACCGCTTCTTCCGGGTTCTGGTGATAATCGCGCATGAACCAGCGCGGCTCATAGGCGCCGATGGGCAGCAGGGCCAGCTTGAAGCGGCCATGTTTTTCAAATGCGGCGCGGTAATGCAGCCCATCATGATAGCCGGTGTCGCCGATATGGTAGATTTTACCGGCCGGGGTCTCGATGACGAAGGCGGACCACAGAGCCATGCGCCGGTCGCGGCTGCCGCGTGCCGACCAGTGGTGGCAGGGTTCGAAATGAACCGTCACGGTGTCGCGAATTTCGGCGCGGTCGCCCCAGTCTCCGACGGTGATGCGCATGTCGGGGATTACGGCCCGAACGATGGTGTCATTGCCGAGCGGCGTCAAAACCAGCGGATTGTGATCGGCCCGCAGGCGTTTCAGCGTTGCAAGGTCGAGATGATCATAATGGTTGTGGGTCAGCAGGACCAGATCGATCTGTGGCAGATCGTCAAAGGCAATGCCGGGCGCATTGCGCCGTCTCGGGCCGATGAAGCTGAAAGGGCTGACCCGCTCGGACCAGACGGGATCGGTCAGGATGTTCAGCCCGCCCGCCTGCAGCAGCATGGTCGCGTGACCGACCATGGTAACATGCAGTTCGCCATCGTCGGCGCGTGGCGGCGGCTTTGCGTTGGAATGGGCGCTGTCGAAGCGGTCTGGCCATTTCTCGCCGCGATCCAGCAATTGCCATTTGATGAGTTCGCCGAAGCCCTTTGGCGGCTTTCCACCGGGGTTGAAAAAGACCGTGCCGTCAAAATGATCGGAGACGGGTCCGGTATAGTAGCGGTTGTTGAGCGTGCGCCGGGTTCGCCGCTTCTTTGCGGGGAGCGCCGCCCGTCTGTTCGATGGTCCATCTGTCATGGTCCTTCAGATAGGTTCTGACACGCAGGTTTCAAAACCGGTCTGCGCATGGCCATCACGACGCATCGAACGGTCCGGTCCGCCGCGATCGCCTTGACAACACGCCCTGCTTGCTGTTTATCCGCAGCCAATTCCGCGACGAGTTGACACTCCGAGCCGCTGACCGGGACCCGCAAAGGTGTAAAGAGATCCCGGAAGCCACCACCCGGCAGCGCGATGCGCCCCCGGGTGCTTTTGTGCTTTGGCCTTTCTCAGGCCATCCGGCGGTTGGGGGTTGCCAACGGCAAGCGGGCTCACGATCTTTCAGGGCAGGGGCCGTGAAGGAAAAGGATTGACGGATGTTTGAAAGCCTACAGGATCGTCTGGGTTCCATTCTCAATGGGCTGACCGGCCGTGGTGCGCTGTCGGAAAAGGATGTCTCGGCGGCGCTGCGTGAGGTCCGGCGGGCGCTGCTCGAAGCCGATGTGGCGCTCGAAGTTGTCCGCGACTTTACCGAAAAGGTCCGCGAACAGGCGGTCGGCGCCGAGGTTCTCAAATCCATCAAGCCCGGTCAGATGGTCGTCAAGATCGTCCATGACCAGCTAATCGAGATGCTGGGTGCGGAAGGCGTGCCGATCGATCTCAACGCACCGGCGCCCGTGGTCATCATGATGGTCGGCTTGCAAGGGTCGGGCAAGACCACGACAACCGGCAAGATCGCCAGCCGGATGAACGTGCGCGACAAGAAGAAGGTGCTGATGGCCTCGCTCGATACGCGCCGGCCGGCGGCGCAGGAGCAGCTGCGGCAGCTCGGCGAGCAGACATCGGTCGACACCTTGCCCATCGTCGAAGGCCAGTCGCCGGTGCAGATTGCGGCGCGCGCTGTTCAGGCAGCCAAGCTGGGCGGCCATGACATCGTCATTCTCGACACGGCGGGCCGGACGCATATCGACGAGCCGCTGATGGTCGAGATGGCTGACATCAAGGCCAATGCCGCACCGCATGAAATCCTGCTCGTTGCCGATGCGCTGACCGGCCAGGACGCGGTCAATCTGGCGCGCAGCTTCGATGAGCGGGTCGGCATCACCGGTCTGGTCCTGACCCGGATGGACGGCGACGGCCGCGGCGGTGCGGCCCTGTCGATGCGGGCCGTCACCGGCAAGCCGATCAAGCTGATCGGCACCGGCGAAAAAATGGATGCGCTGGAGGAGTTTCATCCCAGGCGCATTGCCGACCGCATTCTCGGCATGGGCGATATCGTCTCGCTGGTGGAAAAAGCCGCCGAAACGATCGACGCCGAAAAGGCGCAGGTCATGGCCGACCGGATGAAGGCCGGAAAGTTCGACCTCAACGACCTTGCCGAGCAACTGGGCCAGATGCAGAAGCTCGGCGGCATGGGCGGTCTGATGGGCATGATGCCGGGCATGGGCAAGATGAAGAACCAGATCGCCGCCTCCGGCCTCGACGACGCCGTTTTCAAACGGCAGCTGGCCATCATCTCGTCGATGACGCGAAAGGAACGGGCCAATCCGGAGCTCCTCAAACACTCGCGCAAGAAACGCATCGCGGCCGGGTCCGGCACCAGTTCGGCGGACATCAACAAATTGCTGAAAATGCACCGCCAGATGGCCGACATGATGAAGGCCATGGGCGGCAAGGGCAAAAAGAAGGGCATGCTGGGCAAGATGATGGGCGGCCTGACCGGCGGCATGGGCATGCCGGGCGGTATGCCGGATCCGGCGTCGATGGATCCCGAACAGCTCAAGGCCCTGCAGAAACAGGCTGAAGCGTCGGGCCTTGGCAAGGGCGGCGGCCTGCCGGGTCTGGGCGGTGGCGGTTTGCCCGGTCTTGGCGGCCCGAAGCTGCCGGGTCTCGGCGGACTTCCCAATTTGCCGAGAAAGAAGTGAGTTTCACATGACGACCGATCCAATGACACGCCTCCTGGAACTGCGCCGTTCCATCGACAATTTCGATGCGGCACTGATTCACGTGCTGGCTGAACGGTTTCGATGCACCCAGGCCGTCGGCCGGCTGAAGGCTGAATACGATCTGCCGCCGGCCGATCCGGACCGCGAGGCGCGGCAGGTGGCGCGGCTGCGGCGGCTGGCCGAGGAGGCCGATCTTGATTCCGACTTTGCCGAGGCGTTCCTGAATTTCATCATCAAGGAAGTCATCCGGCACCATGAAGCCTTTCGAGACGAGGCGGTGGCCAAGAGCTGAGCGTCACCCAATCGATTGACGCTGCGGTCGTGCAGCGCAACACCAGACCAAACCAAACACACGACAACATCAAAGGAACTGAAAAATGGCACTGAAAATTCGTCTGGCCCGCGGCGGGTCGAAAAAGCGTCCCTATTATCACATCGTTATCGCCGACGTGCGGTCGCCGCGCGACGGCCGCTTTATCGAACGGGTCGGCCGCTGGGACCCGATGCTGCCAAAGGACGGCACACGGGTCGAGCTCAATGAGGAGCGCATCAAGCACTGGATGGATCAGGGCGCCAAGCCGACCGACCGCGTGCTGCGGTTCCTCGACGCAGCTGGTATTGCCAAGCGCCCGGCCCGCAACAATCCGAACAAGGCGCTGCCCGGCAAGAAGGCGCAGGAGCGTCTGGACGAAGCCAAGGCCAAGGCCGAGGATGCTGCCGCCGATGCAGCCGATACACCCGCTGAAGAGGCAGCTCCGGCGGAAGAAGCGGCAGCGGAATAGGCACGGTCCCGTGTCGCTCTTGACCCCGATGCATGGACGGGCGGCGCTGCAATGCCGCCCGTTTTGCATCGGCCTGTGGATTGCGCTGCGGTGACGCGCCGGGACGATCTGGTCCTGGTGGCGGAGATCGGCGCGCCCCATGGTGTGCGCGGCGAGATCAGGGCCCGCGTCTATACGGAAGATCCGCTGGCGCTGCCGTCCTTTGGTCCCCTGCAGGATGAAGCCGGCCGGTCCTATGCAATCCGGTCGGTGCGGCCGGCCAAGAATGTGGTCGTCATGCGCCTGTCCGGTGTTGAATCGCGTGAGGCGGCAGAGGCCTTGAAGGGAACATCGCTCTACGTCGCCCGCAGCCGTCTGCCGGACGACGCCCTCGAGGATGACGAGTTTTTTCAGGCCGATCTCGTCGGCCTTGACGTTCGCGATGCCGGCGGCAAAACCTATGGCACGGTCCAGGCCGTGCACAATTTCGGCGGCGGCGATATTCTCGAACTGGCGGAGGCGGGAAAGCGCTCGGTGATGATCCCGTTCAGCGAAGCGGCGGTGCCGGAAATCGACCTGGAGGCCGGATTTGTGCTGATCGAGCCGGTGGCCGCCGGGCTGTACGGAGATGAGACCGGCCCCGGCAGCCGCAAACGGCGCCCGCCGTCAAAGGCAGGCAAGACACCGGAGAAAGGTCCATGAGCTTCGATGCCAGTGTGCTGACCCTTTATCCGCAGATGTTCCCCGGACATTTGGGCCAGTCTCTTGCCGGCAGAGCGTTGGAGCGCGGTGACTGGTCGCTTGAGGCGACACAGATCAGGGATTTTGCCGATGATCGCCATCGCAGCGTCGACGACACCCCGGCGGGCGGCGGCGCCGGCATGGTTTTCAAACCGGATATTCTGGCGAAGGCCATCGATGCGGTCAGCGGGACCGACGATCCGCGGCCGCGGCTGCTGATGAGCCCCCGCGGCCGGCCGCTGACGCAGCGCCGGGTCCGTTCTCTGGCAGCCGGCGCAGGTGTGGTCATCGTCTGCGGCCGGTTTGAAGGCGTCGATCAGCGGGTGATCGATGCACGGTGTCTGGAGGAGGTGTCGGTCGGCGACTATATCCTGTCGGGTGGGGAGCCGGCCGCGCTGATCGTGCTCGATGCGGTCATACGGTTGTTGCCGGGTGTCATGGGCAATGAGCAATCGGGCCTGTCGGAGAGCTTTGAAGACGGGATGCTCGAGCATCCGCACTATACGCGTCCGTCCGAATGGGAAGGCAGGTCGATCCCGCCGGTGCTGCTGTCGGGCAACCATGCCGAGATTGCCGCCTGGCGCCGGACGGAATCTGAAAAACTCACGGCTGAACGGCGACCGGACCTTCCGGGTGGCAAAAAAAAGCCGGCCAAGGGATGACAAACCCCTGCCTTTGGTGTATTTGCGCCTCCGATCGGACACAACCGACAACCACCAAACAAAGAATGGTGAATACGCTCCTGCCGAACCGGCAAACCCCCGAGGCGATGATCCAACGGGACCAGTGAGCGCTCTGACCGTTTCAGAAGAATGAAAGGTTTAGGACCATGGATATTATCCGTGCACTGGATGCCGAACAGGCCGCCAAGATTGAAGCCAAGCGTACATTGCCGCAGTTTTCGCCCGGAGACACGGTGCGCGTCCTGGTGCGTGTAACGGAGGGCAGCCGGACCCGTGTGCAGGCCTATGAAGGCGTCTGCATCGCCCGCGCCGGCAGCGGCATCAACGAGAATTTCACCGTCCGCAAGATCTCCTATGGCGAAGGCGTGGAGCGCGTCTTCCCGATCTATTCGCCGATGGTGGAAGGGGTCGAAGTCGTGCGCCGCGGCAAGGTTCGCCGCGCCAAGCTCTATTATCTGCGTGAACGTCGCGGCAAGTCGGCCCGTATCGTGGAAAACACCAATGTTCGGACCCGCAAGCTGAATGATGCCGAGCGTCAGGCCTTTGCCGCCGAAAAGGCGCGCATAGAAGCCGAAAAGGTTGCTGCGGCACAGGCACTGGCCGCTGAAAAGGCCGCTGCCGAAGCAGCAGAGGCGGCAGCCGCAGCGGAAGCTGCCGACGCACCGGCGGAAGAAAAAAGCGGCGAATAGGCCGTTCCACAATCAACACCTCATCCGAAGCGCGCATTCGAAAGAAGGCGCGCTTTTTGCTTGTTGTCTTGTGGAGCGCCTCGCCTTTGTGACATTGTCCGATGATCAGGTTTGTCTGTTGCAAGGAGTCTCTCATGTCCTTAATCAAATCCGCACTCGCTGCGGCCATTGCCGTTGTCGTGGCCCACGCCGGTGCCGTTGCCGCCGAACTCCCCGATCTCGGCGGGAAATCGATCGTCGTGGTGACAGAAAATGCCTACCCACCGCTGCAGTTCATCGACCCCAAGACGGGCAAGCAGATCGGCTGGGAATATGATGCGATGAACGAAATCGCCAAGCGGCTCAATTTCAAGGTCGACTACCAGAATACGAGCTGGGATGCGATGATCCAGGCGGTCTCGGATGGCCAGTACGATCTCGGCATGACCGGGATCACGATCAAGGAAGAGCGCAAGGAAAAGGTCGATTTTTCCGATGCCTATATGCGGTCTGAAATGTTCATGCTGGTGCGCGGCGATGAAGACCGGTTTTCCGATGCCAAGAGTTTTGCCGCTCTTGACGATGGCCTTGTCGGTGCTCAGGCCGGCACGACGCCCTTCTATGTGGCCGTTTACGATGTGCTGGACGGTGACGAGCAGAACCCGCGGATCAAACTGTTCGAGACGTTCGGTGCGCAGGTTCAGGCGCTTCGGGCCGGCGATGTCGACCTCGTGCTGACCGACGGAACCGCCGGCAAAGGTTACGTAAAAGCTTCTGACGGCGCCCTCAAGCTGGTTGGACAGGCCATGGGAACCGAAGATTTCGGCTTCATCTTTCCCAAGGGCTCCGATCTCGTCGCACCGATCAATGCGGCGATTGCCAATATGAAGGAAGACGGCACGATCGACGCGCTCAACACCAAGTGGTTCCTGGAATACGAACTGGGAAAGTGATCCGGTTCGCACGGGTCTGCGGGTCGGTGACGGGCGATCGGCCGTGTGGTTTCGATCGGGCGGCGGCTCGTCGCTGAACCATGGCGGCTCCGAACGCGTCCGCTGATCAGGACTTTCCCTACTGGCTGGTGGCGGCCGCCGCGATTGCCGCGATTGTTGCCGTCATCATCGCCACCAACGACCTTTACACCCAGGTTCTGGCGACGGTCTCCAAAGGAGTCTGGATCACCATATTCGTGACGGTGGTGGGTTTTGCGCTGGCGTCGGCGCTCGGCCTGGTGATCGCCGTAATGGGCCTTTCGGGCTCCATCGTCATGCGCCAGATCGCCCGATTCTATGTGGAGATCATTCGCGGCGTGCCGATTCTGGTGATGCTGTTTTATATCGCCTTTGTCGGTGCGCCCGGCTTCGTATTTGCCTGGAACTGGCTGACATTGCCTCTTCAGGATGCCGGACTGACCGAACCGTTGCGCGTGCGCGACATTTCATTGCTGTGGCGGGCGATCATTTCCCTGACGATCGGCTATTCGGCGTTCATTTCAGAGGTTTTCCGGGCCGGCATCCAATCGGTCGACGCGGGGCAGATCGAGGCGGCAAAGGCGCTCGGGCTGTCGCGTTGGCAGCGGTTTCGGCTGATCATCATGCCGCAGGCGCTGCGCACCATTCTGCCGCCGCTCGGCAATGATTTTGTCGCCATGGTCAAGGATTCCTCGCTGGTTTCGGTGCTCGGCGTTGCCGACCTGACGCAGATGGGCAAGGTCTATGCATCCGGATCGTTCCGGTTCTTTGAAACCTATTCGATCGTTGCCTATATCTATCTTCTGCTGACAGTCGGACTGTCGCTTGCTCTGCGCGCCCTGGAACGGCGCCTGCGGCAGTCCCAGAACCAGCGCTCGGGCCGCTGATTGCGGCACAATGGAAAGCTTGGTATGAACGCGCCATGATGCAGGAACTGATCAGAACCGGGATGGATTTTCGCGGCCGCGTGCGCTGCGGCAATTCGATCACCTATCTTCCCGTGCACGATCACAAGCGGCTGCCCGGCCGGTTCTTTGCGCGCCTGCTGCACTCGGACGGTCTTCTTTAAGCGCCTTGAATCAGCCGCGCCGCTATTAATTTCATTCGAACCGAACAGTGTATTCCCATGAGCGAACCGAAAACCCTTTATGACAAGATCTGGCACGATCACGTGGTCCATGAGCAGGAGGACGGAACCTGCCTGCTCTATATCGACCGCCATCTGGTGCACGAAGTCACAAGCCCGCAGGCCTTTGAGGGCCTGCGCAACAGCGGGCGCAACGTGCGTCATCCCCATCGGACCCTGGCCGTTGTCGATCACAATGTTCCGACCACGGCGGACCGCATACACGGTATCAAGAACGAGGAAAGCCGCATCCAGGTCGAGGCGCTTGCCAAGAATGCGGCGGATTTCGGCGTGGAGTATTTCCATGAGGCCGACATTCGCCAGGGCATCGTGCATATTGTGGGACCCGAACAGGGATTCACGCTGCCCGGCACGACGATTGTCTGCGGCGACAGCCACACCTCGACCCATGGCGCCTTCGGTGCGTTGGCGCACGGCATCGGGACCTCGGAAGTCGAACATGTGCTGGCGACCCAGACGCTGATCCAGAAAAAAGCCAAGAACATGCTGGTGCGGGTCGACAACAGCCTGCCGCCCGGCGTCACCGCAAAGGACATCATCCTGGCGATCATCGGCGAGATCGGTACGGCCGGCGGCACCGGTCATGTCATCGAATTTGCCGGCCAGGCGATTCGCGAGCTGTCGATGGAAGGCCGGATGACGGTCTGCAACATGACCATTGAAGGCGGCGCCCGCGCCGGCCTGATCGCGCCGGACGAGAAGGCCTTTGCCTATCTCAAGGATCGTCCCATGGCGCCCAAGGGCGATCACTGGGATCAGGCGATGGCGCATTGGCAATCGCTGAAGAGCGATGAGGGTGCGCATTTCGACCGGGTTGTCGTGCTCGACGCTCAGAACCTGCCGCCCATCGTTTCCTGGGGATCCTCGCCCGAGGACGTCGTCGCGGTAACCGGCGTCGTGCCGGACCCGGATGACATCGAAGATGAAAACAAGCGGGCGTCGAAGAAACGGGCGCTGGACTATATGGGCCTTTCGGCCGGAACCCCGATCACCGATATCACTCTTGACCGGGTGTTTATCGGCTCCTGCACGAATGGCCGGATCGAAGATCTTCGCGCCGCTGCAAAGGTTGTCGAGGGGCGATCGGTCCATGCGGATGTCGATGCCATGATCGTGCCGGGATCGGGCCTGGTCAAATCACAGGCGGAAGCCGAAGGGCTGGACAAGATCTTCATCGATGCCGGATTCGAATGGCGCGAGCCGGGCTGTTCCATGTGCCTTGCGATGAATGATGACAGGCTCAAGCCGGAAGAGCGGTGCGCTTCGACCTCGAACCGGAACTTCGAAGGCCGGCAGGGCTATCGCGGAAGAACCCATCTGGTTTCCCCGGCCATGGCGGCGGCTGCGGCGGTTGCCGGCCGGTTCGTCGATATTCGCGACTGGTAGGTTCCGGCCCGTGCCCCCGGCGGGCATCGACTTTTTGGGGGGCGGAGTGTCCCGCCTCCCGCACCCGGATTACCCGGTTTTGAATGTGTTAACCCAATTCTGAACAATCCTCATATTTACTTCAAATTAGCTCCTTCCTGATAGACCACCGACAAGACGGGGGACTCGGTGGGCACTTCTTTTATCCATGCGGACAATATCGGCTTTGCAGTCGCGATTGTTTGCGGCTTTTCAGCCATCCATCTTTATGATCGCAGCAGAAAGCCGGCCTTCTGGTGGATGCTGTGTTTTGTCGGTTTGCTGGCAATGGCGATTGCGGAGGCGGTCACGCCGCTGTTCACCACGCCGCCGGTTTCCCGATTCATCATTTTCGCACTCAACATGGTGGCGATCAGCTGCCTGAATGTGGGCATTGCGTGGCATTGCGAAAAACCCGTTCCCTGGCGTCTGATCGATGGTCTGCTGGCGGGCGCACTGGTCGGTAATTTCGCGGTCGGTCTGATCTGGCCTGGCGCTCCGGTTGAGACCGCGGCGGCAGCCCTGTCGTTGGCGCTGGCCCAGGCGATCGGCCTTTACATCCTGCTGTTGCCGGGCCGCGGCCGGCGCGACCGTGTGATGGCGATCCTGCTTGGCCTGATGATTCTCAATTATCTGTCCCGGCCATTTGTCATTGAGACCTTTACCACGGTGTCGGCGGACGGTCTCGTCGCCTCGCATATCATCATCAGCATCAACAACGCGCTGATGACCATCGGCCTGGCGACCATCCTGACACTGCGGCTGGCGGGCCGGCTTTTCAAGGATCTCAAGGGACAGTCGGAGACCGACAGCCTGTCGGGATTGCTCAACCGGCATGGCTTCGACATGACCATCAAGAAGATCAGGGACCAGTCGGAAAGCACTGCGCCGACATCACTGATCCTTTGCGATCTGGACCGTTTCAAATCCATCAATGACGAACATGGCCATTATGTCGGCGACCGGGTGATTGCCGCCTTCGGACGACTGATTCGCGCCGGCGCGCGCGACGGGGACATATGCGGCCGGTTCGGCGGCGAGGAGTTCTGCATCTATCTGCGCAATTCGGACGTCCGCGCCGCCAGGTTGTTTGCCGAGTGGTTGCGGGTCGCCTTCGCATCGACCAGCTATCCGGACCTCAACAATGCGACGCGCTTTACCGCCAGTTTCGGAGTGGCCGAAGTGGTCGCCGGCGAGCGGATAGAGGATGCCTATCAACGGGCGGACGAAGCGCTTTACGCCGCCAAGAACGAAGGCCGCAACTGTGTGCGGACGCAAAACCAGAACGGCGGCTCATCGGCGTTGTCCGGTATCCGTTTTTCGTCCCGGTCGAAATCCGCCATCTGAACCGGGACCGACGTGGCCGAAATCCGACCTTACGGCCGGATCACGCAGACATCGCCGGGATTGTCGCAATCCATGGCGTGCTGGGCATCCTGCATGTCGATAATCTTGGCGCCGGACCGTGGGCTGGTCTTTCCGGGTTCTTTTTGTCCGCGCACATAGCGGTCATTGCCGTCAATACTGAAATAAATGCCGTTGCCCTTGAACCGTTTGGCGGAAATGCCGCCGGAGAAGGTTCCCAGGCCAGGGATGCGCGTCGGCAAATTGTTGCTGTCGGCGACCTGGTAAGGCGCGTTGGTTTCGTCTGCGGCATGGGCCGTTCCAACGCTCGGGGCGCATACGGCCACGGCCAGCATCAAGGCGCTGACAAGGCGCGCCGCTCTTGCATGTGTCTTCATGATGTTTGGCATGACAGAGCCTTCAAGCTGATTGTATGGGCGCCGGCGTTGACAAATATCCGGCTGCGGCGCCGGTTTGCGTATCCCGAGTGTAGGGTTTTCACGGCCATGGTTCCATGCGGACCCGCATAAAGCTTTTGTTAAGGTTAAGAAGCCGGCGCGGTGCCTGCCTGCCACCGCTGGCGATTGATGCTCTGGTACGATCCGATGCGGTAGGGCTTGACGTGACGGGCCGATTGAAACACACAATGGCCGCCATGAGCAATCAACCGACCATCGATATCTCGCTCCTCAGACTGAACGATGCGCATCAATTGGCGCCCTTGATCGCGGCCTATGCGCAATCGCTCAAACGGGGGGCGCCCCGCCGGCCCGATGAGTTCTACGCGGAAACGCTGTTACAGGATCGCGTCGCCGAGATTCTTGGTGCGCGCATTGACGGAGAACTGGTCGGGTTTGTCGTTTTCTACGATCTGCCCGATCCGGTTTCGGGCATGCGGATCGGCCAGGTCGACCATCTCTATGTTCATCATGCGCATCGCCGCAAGGGCATCGCCAAGGCCTTGCTGGATCTGCTGGCCGAGGAAGGCGAGACGCGCGGTTGGCGGAAACTGGATCTGAGCGCGCCACGCGTTCCACCCGAAGGCCGCAAGCTGTGCGAAAAGGTCGCGGTGACTGCGGACCGCTCAAATTTCGTGATGCGGTTCGATCATTGAGGCCGGATTATTGTGCACTGCACGCGCACCGAAAAAAAAGAAGTGATTCCCCCGGCAACGGCAAGGAAGCGTTTTGACGACTTTCAATCGATTTGGAAGCGTTCTAAAACCGCAATGGTGATTTTCGCGCGGCCGTCGGTCCTTCGGCAGCCGGCCTGATGCTTTGACGCACAAGGGTGAAAGCACTAAAACCAGACTTGGCCCCCGGACCGGATTCGTGAAGAACCGGCCCGGCCGGGATGCAGATCAATTCGGAGGCTTCATGGCCAACGCGACACAAAACAGACCCGTTTCGCCGCATCTTTCCATCTACAAGCTCATCCCGACCATGGTGATGTCGATTGTGCACCGCATCACGGGCGCTGTGCTCTATTTCGGCACGATCCTGGTCGCCTGGTGGCTGATCGCGGCAGCGGCCGGCCCCGACCAATTCAATCTGGCGAATGCCGTCTTCGGATCCATCATCGGACGGATCGTGTTGCTTGGATATACGTGGGCCCTGTTGCATCACATGCTCGGCGGCATCCGGCACCTGATCTGGGACACCGGCCGGGGGCTCGACAAGGAGCTGACAACCAAAATGGCGAAAGCAACGCTTGCCGCATCGCTGGCGCTGACCATTCTCATCTGGGCGATCGCCCTCATCACAGCCTGATAGGAGAGCAATCATGGATATGCGAACGCCGCTTTCCAAGGTTCGTGGCCTGGGTTCCGCGAAAGAGGGAACCGATCATTTCTGGCGTCAGCGGCTGACGTCGATCGCCAATATTCCGCTGATCATCTTTTTCGTCATCTTCATCATGATCTATCACGGCGCCCCTTATGAGACCGTGGTCGGTGCGCTCAGCCACCCGCTCGTCGCCGTGCTGATGGGGCTTGTGGTGCTGTCAGGCCTCATCCACATGCGGCTCGGCATGCAGGTGATCATCGAGGATTATGTTCACCACGACGGTGCGAAATTTGCCCTGTTGATCCTCAACACGTTTTTCACGTTCGTCATTGGCGCCCTGTCATTGTTTGCGATCCTGAAACTCGGATTTGGAGGCTGATTGGACATGGCAAACAAGACCGAACAGGCTTACGACTTCACCGAGCATACATTTGACGTGGTGGTGGTGGGCGCCGGGGGCGCCGGCCTGCGCGCCACGCTCGGCATGGCCGAACAGGGTCTGCGCACGGCCTGCATCACCAAGGTGTTTCCGACCCGTTCCCATACCGTGGCCGCCCAGGGCGGCATTGCCGCGAGCCTTAAGAACATGACGCCCGACAGTTGGCAGTGGCATATGTATGACACGGTCAAGGGGTCCGACTGGCTCGGCGACAATGATGCGATGGAGTATCTTGCCCGCGAAGCCCCGAAAGCGGTCTATGAGCTGGAACATTACGGCGTGCCGTTTTCGCGCACCGAGGATGGCAAGATCTATCAGCGGCCGTTTGGCGGTCATATGCAGAATTTCGGCGAAGGTCCGCCGGTGCAACGAACCTGTGCGGCGGCCGACCGCACCGGCCATGCGATCCTGCACACGCTCTACGGCCAGTCGCTGCGTTACAATGCGCAGTTTTTCGTCGAGTATTTCGCTATCGACCTGCTGATGAGCGATGATGGCGTGTGCACTGGCGTGGTCGCCTGGAATCTGGATGACGGTGTTATCCATGTTTTCCGCGCGAAGATGGTGGTTCTGGCGACAGGCGGCTATGGCCGGTCCTATTTTTCCGCCACATCGGCGCATACCTGCACCGGAGACGGCAACGGCATGATCGCCCGCGCCGGCCTGCCGCTGCAGGACATGGAATTCGTGCAGTTTCATCCGACCGGCATCTATGGCGCCGGCACGCTGATTACCGAGGGCGCGCGCGGCGAAGGCGGCTATCTGGTCAACTCGGAAGGCGAGCGATTCATGGAGCGCTACGCGCCGTCGGCCAAGGATCTGGCGTCGCGCGACGTGGTGTCGCGCTGCATGACGATGGAAATCCGCGAAGGCCGCGGCGTCGGCAAGGACAAGGATCATATTTTCCTGCATCTGGATCATCTGGATCCCGATGTTCTGGCGGAACGCCTGCCGGGCATCTCCGAATCGGCGAAGATATTCGCCGGCGTCGAAGTCACCCGTGACCCGATCCCGGTACTACCGACTGTGCATTACAATATGGGCGGCATTCCGACCAATTATCTTGGCGAGGTGCTTAATCCGACCAAAGGCTCTCCGGACCGGATACAGCCCGGCCTGATGGCGGTCGGCGAGGCCGGCTGCGCATCGGTGCACGGCGCCAACCGGCTTGGATCCAACTCGCTGATCGACCTCGTGGTCTTCGGCCGTGCAGCGGCCATCCGCGCTGGAGAGGTGATTGATCGCCACAGTGAAATTCCGCCCGTGCCGAAGGCCTGCCTCGACAAGATCATGGACCGGTTCGACAAGGCGCGCCACGCCGACGGATCGATCCCGACCGCCGAGCTGCGCGACCGGATGCAGCGCGCCATGCAGGAAGATGCCGCCGTGTTCCGGACCCAGGAAACGCTGGAACACGGGTGCCGGCAGATGGACGAGATCTACAAGGAACTCGGCGATGTGCGCACCACAGACCGGTCGATGATCTGGAATTCCGATCTGGTCGAAACGCTGGAGCTGGACAATCTGGCCATCAGCTCGCTGGTCACGGTCTATGGGGCAGAAGCCCGCAAGGAAAGCCGAGGCGCCCATGCGCGGGAGGATTTCCCGGACCGGGACGACAAGAAATGGCGGGTGCATACGCTGGCGAAGCTCAATGCCAAGGGCAAGGTGAGCCTGAGCTACCGGCCGGTGCATACCGAGACGCTGACCAGTGAAGAAGACGGCGGCATCGAGCTTGCCAAAATCGCGCCCAAGAAACGCGTTTATTAGGAAGAGCCTGACAGATGGTTGAATTGACACTTCCCAAGAATTCGCAGGTCACGCAAGGAAAGACCTGGCCGAAACCGGACGGTGCGAGCAATGTCCGTGAATTCAGGATCTACCGCTGGTCGCCGGATGACGACAAGAATCCGTCGATCGATACGTTCTTCGTCGATCTCGACGATTGCGGGCCCATGGTGCTTGACGGGTTGTTGTGGATCAAGAACAAGGTCGATTCGACGCTGACATTGCGGCGGTCCTGCCGGGAAGGCATTTGCGGATCCTGCGCCATGAATATCGACGGGACCAATACGCTGGCCTGCACCAGGGGCATGGACGAGATCGAGGGGGCCGTCAAAGTCTATCCGCTGCCGCATCTTCCTGTGGTCAAGGATCTGGTGCCGGACCTGAACAATTTCTATGCCCAGCACCGTTCGATCGAACCATGGCTCAAAACCACCTCGCCGGAACCGGAAACCGAATGGCTGCAGTCGCGTGACGACCGGGTCAAGCTGGACGGGCTGTACGAATGTATCCTGTGTGCCTGCTGTTCCACATCCTGCCCGAGCTATTGGTGGAACGGCGACCGCTACCTCGGTCCGGCGGTTCTGCTGCAGGCCTATCGCTGGCTAATCGACAGCCGTGACGAGGCAACCGGCGAGCGGCTGGACGAACTGGAAGATCCGTTTCGGCTCTATCGCTGCCACACCATCATGAACTGCACCCAGGCCTGTCCGAAGGGCCTCAATCCGGCCAAGGCGATTGCCGAGATCAAAAGGATGATGGTGGAGCGCCGCGTTTAGAGCAAAATCGGTAAAACATGAATGTATCGACACATGAACAGCCAAATCCGCTGTCTCGTTTCTGACAATATGAAAAATGGTCCAAAGCCGAGCGTCAATCAGATGTCGAGATTGTAAAGGACGTCTTTTTCATATCCGAGCTGCGCCAGCATGTCTTCCGCCTGGCTGTTGAATTCGGTTTGTGACAGGGCTGACCGAATCGCGACATGGAACCCCACAACACCCACAGCAATGCAGGCGGCGATGTCCAGGCCGCCCTTCAAAACATTTAGTCCGCCGAAACCGCCCAGCCAGGAAACAAGACCGACGCCCGCACAGTAGGGCAGCAGCCATAGAGCCGAGCGGAATTGAAAACTGTTTGCGGGCAGATGGCGCAGCCTGAGTGTGAAGAGCAGCGCGCCCGCAATCAGCGCCAGACCAATGACCCTGACAGTGTTCCAACCGCTCCAATAAATAATGAGTGTTGCCAGAACAAAGGTGGCCAGGCCAACAGCGTTTACAAGCGGAAGTCTGAACGGCCTTGGATAGTCGGGTGCAAGCCGGCGCAGTGCGACCACCGCGACCGGGCCGAGGATAAACGAGAAAACAACGAGCGAACTGTGTGTCGCTACGATCTCGGAGAATGGCAGCAACAGAACCGTCAACCAGCCCATGACAAGATTGAGCAACAGGGCATAAAGCGGGACACCAAAGCCGGAGACCTTTCCGAATATGGCGGGGATCAGCCTTGTGCCAGTCATCGCCATGACAAGGCGGGCATTGGCGCCGACGGCAACCAGCGCGCTGCCGAATGGTGAAATGATCGCAGTTGAGTTCATCAAGCTGACCAGCCACAACAGGCCCAGTGCGGTGGCCACAGACGCCAGTGGACCGCCCGGGTGGCTCAGTTTCACATTTGCCCATCCACCGGTGATTGCTTCAGATGGCAAGGCACCGATGAAGGCGATCTGCAGGCCGACATAGAGCAACAGGCAGATGAGCATCGCCAAAATCATCGCCAGCGGAATGGATCGGCCAGGGTTCCTGACCTCGCCGGCCATATCGATGGCGTGACGAAATCCGATCATCGACAGAACCACGCCGCCCGATGAGACGGCAGCCAATATGCCGTTGATGCCATAGGGCGCGAAGCCGCCCGGCTGGACGAAATTGGCAGGTTCGAATGCGCTGGTGATAAACATTGCCGTGATGATCAGCGGCACTGCGATCTTGATCCAGGTCACACCCGTATTGATCAGGGTAAACAGCCGGACCCCGAATGCGTTCAGCAGAACGAAGAGCGCCATCAGCCCCAAGGCGACGAAGGCACCGGGAAGGGACAGATATTGCGATTGCGCGCTCTGGAACAGCCAGGGTGCATAGAGTGTCAGGTAACGCAACGTGGCTTCGACCTCGACCGGTGCGGTCATCATGTAGCCCAGCCAGGCGGTCCAGCCCATGGTGATCGAGACAATGTTGCCATGCGTTACACCGGGGATGCTGGCAATGCCACCCGGCAGCGGGAACATTGCCGCGATTTCACCGAATGTCAGCGCCAGCAGGAGCATGCAGGATGCGCCGATGATCCACGCGGCAATGGCGGCTGGTCCCGCCAGCTGTGCTGTCAGCAGCGGTGCAAAGAGCCAACCCGAGCCGACGATGCCGCTGACGGCCAAGGCAATCAATCCGATCGGTCCGATGTCCCGCTTCAGCTGTTCATCACTCATACGGGCGATCCCCCAGGCACCGCATCCTGTTGGCCGGCACTATGCCTGCTCTTTGGCCTGTTGCCTATGGTATTGAGTCGAACCGGGAACGGGATTGTGGTCACATATGATTGTCCGCTGTGTCTCTCACGGGCTCGTGAGACGGTTTGACTTGAATGGCAATGGGTTATCTTTACCTATTGGGCATATTTGACGTGTCTTGGAGACAGATTATGCGCAGGGTCTTGATTGCTGGTATCGCCACAACCGGAGTGGCGCTTGCCCTTATCGCCGGATACACGCCGATGAGCGAGGTTCGTGCGCAAACCGAGACACCGGAAAATGCGCAGACGGCGATCTTTGCAGGTGGCTGTTTCTGGTGTGTGGAATCGGATTTCGATCATGTGCCGGGTGTCGTGGAAACGGTGTCGGGCTATACGGGCGGTCACCTGAAGGACCCGACCTATATGGATGTGGTGTCGGAGACGACCGGACATCGTGAAGCGGTGCAGATCACTTTCGATCCATCCAAGGTCACCTATGATCAATTGCTTGACGTGTTCTGGCGGAGCGTCGATCCGACGGATCCCGACGGCCAGTTCTGTGACCGCGGAGAGAGTTATTCGACCGCGATCTACACGATTGACGGCGATCAGCAGGCCTTGGCTGAAGCGTCGAGTGCCAAGGCCATGGAGGCTCTCGGCAAGCCGATTGCGACCGTGATCGAGCCGGCCTCGGTGTTCTATCCGGCAGAGGACTACCATCAGGATTACTACCAGAAGAACCCCGTGCGCTATAATGTCTATCGCCTCGGCTGCCGCCGCGACGCGAAGGTCAAGGCGCTGTGGGGCGACGAAGCGCATCGGGGCATCGAGAAATAGTCGTCAGCGCCCGGATCTGCGATCTTGCCGCCCGACCGGTTTTGTCGCAAACAGACCGGTAAAGGCGCGTCGGCGATCGCATCCCTTCGTCTGCGGCCTTGGAGATTGCTGTGACGGAGGACGGCCGATGGTGATGAAGCGGACGAAAGACCCGTGGATGAAGGCCGATGAATTCGGCCGCGCCCTTCCCAAGGGGGTCGGCGTCAATCTGCTGGTGCGTGAGCTGGATCATCAAGTGGCCTTTTGCCGGGATGTTCTGGGCGCCATGGTTCTGTATTGCGACGAGGATTTTGCGGCCGTCGAACTGGCCGGTTCGGTGTTCATGCTGCATGGCGATCACACCTATCATGACCACCCGATGCACGGGGTCGTCAGCGGTGTCGAGACGCGCGGTCTCGGGATCGAGTTGCGGATTTACGGCATTGAACCCGACAAGGTCGAAGAACGAGCCAAGCAGCACGGCCATGCCATTCTGGCGGGCTCTTGCGACAAGCCGCACGGGCTGCGGGAATGCCACATCGTGGGCCCGGAGGGTTATGTCTGGGTGCCCGGCAATGCTGCTTAAGCAGGTCTGAGACGGTGTGGTCTTCGGCCGGATTTTCGCCGCCGGCGCCAGGAATTCTGTTCAGCCACAGGTCTTTTGTGCATTTTTAATACAAATTTTGCCATCTTTGTGTATTGAAACCCGTCATGCGTCTATATGTTGTGAACGGGGATTCGGGGAATTGCCCCGACAGGGAAGAGTTTGGGAACAATGATGCAAAAAGCCTGCGCACTGATCGCCTTGAGCGCGCTGATCGCCCTGACCGGGTGTCAGCGGCTCGGAACGGGCCAACCACTTCGCGGACAGCCTGATCCGCTGTCACCTGCACCGGTCGGGGGTGTTCAAAGCGGACAATTGGCGGCGCCAGGACAGGGCCAGTTTCCCGATGCGCCTCAGACCACCGGGCCCTCGCCGGAACAGCTTCAGGCGGCCGCGGCAAACGCCCCGGAGGTTACCCGTGACTCCATGGTCGGCCGCTGGACGATTTCCACCGGCGGCAATAGCTGCGACGTCTTCCTGGCCTTGACCAAATGGACCGGCGGATACCGGGCCGCTTCGCGCGGCTGCGCCGACCAGGCCTCGCTGATCTCGGCCTGGGATGTGCAGGGCAAACAGGTGCTTTTGTCCGATTCTTCGGGCAATCAGTTTGCGCAGCTCTACAAGACCGGCGACAAACGTTTTGACGGAACGACCGGGTCCGGTCAGGCGATCAGTCTCAGCCGCTAGAGCCCTGCTTAAGGGCAGGCCGTACGGTGTTGGATACCGCTCAGGGGATTTCCGTTGAAGAGCGTTACGATGCGCTTGTCGACAATGGCGACATCGACCGCGATGCCGCACAGCAGAATCTGGCCGAAGCGCTGGACCGGGTTCTCGAGAAGATCAGTGAAAAACGCCTGACCAAGAAATCCAGTTCGCTGGGCTGGCTCTTTGCCCGCAAGCAGAAAAACGAGCCGGTCATCAAGGGTCTTTATATTCACGGCTCCGTCGGCCGCGGCAAAACCATGCTGATGGATCTGTTCTTCGATGCGGTTAAGGCATCGCGCAAGCGGCGCGTGCATTTTCACGATTTCATGACCGATGTTCATGAGCGGATCAATGCGCACCGGCAGGCCTTCAAACGCGGCGAAACCAAACAGGAAGATCCGATCCCGCCGGTGGCGGGGCAGTTGATCGCGGACGCCTGGGTTCTGTGTTTCGACGAATTTTCCGTCACCGACATCACCGATGCGATGATCCTGTCGCGCCTGTTCGAGCAATTGTTCGAGCGTGGCTGCGTTCTGGTCGCAACCTCGAATGTCGAGCCGGACAGTCTTTACCATGAGGGCTTGAACCGACAGCTCTTCCTACCCTTTATCGCGCTGCTCAAGACGCGGGTGGATATCTTCAATCTCGATGCGCGAACCGATTACCGGCTGGAAAAGACCAATCAGCTGCCGGTCTATCTCACACCTCTGGACAACAGGACCAAAATCGCCTTCGCCAAGGCATGGAAGAGCGTTACCTCCGGGCATACGGTGCGGCAGGAGAGCATCGAGTCCAAGGGGCGGTCGATCGATGTGCCGCTGGCCGCCGGTGGTGCGGCCCGTTTCAGTTTCGAGGAATTGTGTGCCCGGCCGCTGGGGACCGGTGACTATCGCCGCGTCGCGCAGCGCTACCATACGATCTTTATCGAGAACATCCCGGTCATGGAAGCCGGCGCCCGCAATGAGGCAAAGCGATTCATCAATCTCATCGACATTCTCTATGACAACAGCATCCGGGTGTTCTTGTCGGCAGCGACCGCGCCGGACGATCTTTACCGCAGCGACCGCGGCAATGAGCGGTTCGAATTTGCCCGGACCGCATCGCGGCTGCACGAAATGCAGAGCGCCGACTATCTGGCATCGAGCAAGGCGGTTCAGGATTCAACCGATGGCGATGGATCCTGACGGCATGGTGAGCGCCTGAAATTCTTACCTTTACGTAAGATCACTATCTTCTAACCGTTTGAAATTACACATATCGAAAGTTTGAGTTGCCAAAAACAATCTACACGTCTATCCACATCCCCGGTTTGCGGCGAAGCCGGTCTCAAAATCCGTTCGCCGGGGAGATCAAACGCATTTCGGAGGTGTCGTCAAAATGGCGCGGAATAAGATAGCATTAATCGGTTCGGGGATGATCGGCGGCACGCTGGCACATCTGGCGGCGTTGAAGGAGTTGGGCGATGTCGTGCTGTTCGACATCGCCGAGGGCATTCCACAGGGCAAGGCCTTGGATCTGGCGCAGTCGGGGCCGGTGGAAGGATTTGACGCCGCGATGAGCGGAGCCAATGATTACGCGGCCATCGAGGGCGCGGATGTGTGCATCGTCACGGCCGGGGTCGCCCGTAAACCGGGGATGAGCCGCGACGATCTTCTCGGGATCAATCTGAAGGTCATGGAACAGGTCGGCGCCGGCATCAAGAAATATGCCCCGAACGCTTTCGTGGTCTGCATCACCAACCCGCTCGACGCGATGGTCTGGGCCCTGCAGAAATTCTCCGGCCTGCCGAAAAACAAGGTGGTCGGCATGGCCGGCGTTCTCGACAGCGCCCGCTTTCGCCTGTTTCTGGCCGAGGAATTCGACGTGTCCGTCGAAGATGTCAGCGCCTTTGTTCTGGGCGGTCACGGCGACACGATGGTTCCGCTGGCGCGGTACTCAACGGTTGCCGGCATACCCCTGCCGGATCTGGTCAAGATGGGCTGGGTCTCCAAGGCCCGTCTGGAAGAAATCATTCAGCGCACCCGCAATGGCGGCGCCGAAATCGTCGGGCTGCTGAAGACGGGATCGGCCTATTATGCCCCGGCCTCCTCGGCCATCTCGATGGCGGAAGCCTATCTGAAGGACAAGAAACGTGTTCTGCCCTGTGCCGCCCATCTTGCCGGCCAGTACGGTGTCAAGGACATGTATGTCGGCGTTCCGACGATCATCGGCGCCGGCGGCGTCGAACGGGTTATCGAAATCAACCTCAACAAGACCGAGCAGAAGGCCTTCGACAAATCGGTCGCGGCTGTCGCCGGCCTGTGCGAGGCGTGTATCGGCATCGCGCCCAATCTGAAATAGAGACCGTTCGTCCACAACGACAGGATTCCCATCCATGAATATCCATGAATACCAGGCCAAGGCTCTGCTCAAGGGCTTTGGCGCGCCGGTCGCGGAAGGCGTGCCGATCTTTTCAGCCGATGAGGCGGCTGCGGCGGCGGGCAAGCTGCCCGGACCGCTCTATGTGGTCAAAAGCCAGATCCATGCCGGCGGACGGGGCAAGGGCAAGTTCAAGGAACTGCCGGATGATGCCAAGGGCGGGGTGCGCCTGGCCCACTCCATCGACGATGTCGTGACCCATGCCGGCGAAATGCTCGGCAATACGCTGGTGACCAAGCAGACGGGCCCCCAGGGCAAGCAGGTCAACCGGCTCTATATCGAAGATGGCGCCGATATCGACCGCGAGCTTTATCTGTCCATTCTGGTCGACCGCACCGTCGGCCGGCCGGCCTTCGTGGTGTCGACCGAGGGCGGCATGGATATCGAGGCGGTGGCCGAAGAGACGCCCGAAAAAATCCTGACACTGCCGATCGATCCCGAGGCAGGCGTTACCGACTCCGATGCCGGGAAACTGTGCGATACGCTGAAACTGGAGGGGCCGGCCCGGGCGGACGGAATGACGCTGTTCCCGCTTCTCTACAAGGCCTTTATCGAAAAGGACATGAGCCTGCTCGAGGTCAATCCACTGATCGTGATGACCAATGGCCGGCTGCGAGTGCTGGACGCCAAGATGTCGTTCGACGGCAATGCGCTGTTTCGCCATGACGATGTGATGGCGCTGCGCGACACGACGGAAGAAGATGACAAGGAAATCGAGGCCTCGAAGCACGATCTGGCCTATGTGGCGCTCGACGGCAATATCGGCTGCATGGTCAATGGCGCCGGTCTTGCCATGGCAACCATGGACATCATCAAGCTGTATGGCGCCGAACCGGCGAACTTTCTGGATGTCGGCGGCGGCGCGTCGAAGGAAAAGGTCACGGCCGCGTTCAAGATCATCACGGCGGATCCGGCGGTTCAAGGCATCCTGGTCAATATCTTCGGCGGCATCATGCGTTGCGACGTAATCGCCGAGGGTGTCGTAGCCGCTGTCAAGGAGGTGGGGCTCGAAGTGCCGCTGGTGGTGCGGCTGGAGGGCACGAATGTCGAGAAGGGCAAGCAGATCATCAATGAAAGCGGACTCAATGTCATTGCAGCCGACGATCTGGACGATGCGGCGCAAAAGATCGTCAAAGCGGTGAAGGGAGCCTGAGCCATGTCCATCATCGTCAACAAAGACACAAAGGTGCTGGTCCAGGGCCTGACCGGCAAGACCGGCACGTTTCACACCGAACAGGCGCTTGCCTATCATGGAACGAAGATGGTCGGCGGCGTGCATCCCAAGAAGGGCGGCGAAACCTGGACCGGTCATGTCGGTGACGGCACGGTCGACCTGCCGATCTTTTCCACCGTTGCCGAGGGAAAGGAAAAAACCGGCGCCGATGCGTCGGTGATCTATGTCCCGCCGGCCGGCGCCGGCGCTGCCATTATCGAGGCAATCGATGCGCAGGTGCCGCTGATCGTCTGCATCACCGAGGGCATTCCGGTGGCCGACATGGTGCGGGTCAAGGCGCGACTCGACCGGTCGTCTTCGCGATTGATCGGGCCGAATTGCCCGGGCGTGCTGACACCGGACGAATGCAAGATCGGCATCATGCCCGGCAATATCTTCAAAAAGGGGTCCGTCGGGATCGTTTCGCGGTCGGGAACGCTGACCTATGAAGCGGTGTTTCAGACCACCAATGAGGGTCTCGGGCAGACAACCGCCGTCGGCATTGGCGGCGATCCGGTCAAGGGCACCGAGTTCATCGATGTGCTTGAGATGTATCTGGCCGACGATGCGACCGAGTCCATCGTCATGATCGGAGAGATCGGCGGCTCGGCGGAAGAGGATGCAGCGCAGTTCCTGGCCGATGAAGCCAAGAAGGGCCGCAAGAAGCCGACCGTCGGATTCATCGCCGGCCGGACCGCACCGCCCGGGCGCACCATGGGTCATGCCGGCGCGGTGATTTCGGGCGGCAAGGGCGGTGCCGATGACAAGATTGCCGCCATGGAAGCCGCCGGTATCCGGGTGTCGCCATCGCCGGCTCAACTGGGCAAAACACTGGTCGAGCTTTTGAAAGGCTGAACCACATGCCGGCGGCGCGAATGCGCCGCCGGTGCGGTGCGTCGCCGCTGAAATGACGCACATTCACTTATGCGCGATAGGGCTACACAAAAAACGGTCCAGGCGGCATATTTGAAAAACAGGGACGAAGCGCACCGCATCCGAACGGCAAAGACCGGGGATGCACAACCGGAGCGGCCATGCCGCACCAATGGCAAGGGGGCGGGGAATTCTCCGCTATGGACTGATGGCAAGACAGGACGCCAACGAAGCCTTCCAGGCAACCTCATTTCTCTATGGCAGCAACGCATCCTATATCGAAGATCTATACGCCAGGTATGAAGACAGCCCGACCTCCGTGCCGCCGGAGTGGCAAAGCTTTTTCGGTTCCCTGAAGGACGATGCCGAAGCGGTAAGACAAGCGGCGCGCGGTCCATCCTGGGAGCGCGAGAATTGGCCGATCATCGAAAACGGCGAATGGGTGTCAGCGCTTGATGGGGATTGGGGCGAAGTCGAAAAACACATGGAAGGCCGCCTGAAGGAGAAATCCGCCAACGGCACCGCCGTCCTGTCGGACGACGACGTTCAGCAGGCGACACGCGATTCCGTGCGCGCCATCATGATGATCCGCGCCTATCGGATGCGCGGCCATCTGCATGCCAATCTCGACCCCCTGGGTCTGGCCGGTGAAAAGGAAGATTACGACGAACTGTCTCCCGAGAGCTATGGCTTCTCGCCCGATGAATTCGACCGGCGCATCTTCCTCGACAATGTGCTCGGTCTGGAATATGCGACGATCAATGAAATGATCGATATTCTGAGGCGGACCTACTGTTCGACCATGGGTGTCGAATTCATGCACATATCCAATCCGGAGGAGAAATCCTGGATCCAGCAGCGGATCGAGGGACCGGACAAGGGAATCGAATTTACCCCTCGCGGCAAGATGGCGATCTTGCACAAGCTGATCGAAGCGGAGGGGTTCGAACAGTTCATCGACGTGAAATACAAGGGAACCAAACGGTTCGGCCTGGATGGCGGCGAGGCGCTGATCCCGGCGCTTGAGCAGATCATCAAACGCGGCGGACAGATGGGGCTGAAGGAAATCGTTCTCGGCATGCCGCATCGCGGCCGGCTGAATGTGCTCAGCCAGGTGATGGCCAAATCGCACCGGGCGATTTTCAACGAGTTCAAGGGCGGTTCCCATACGCCTGACGAGGTTGAGGGTTCGGGTGATGTCAAATATCACCTTGGAACCTCATCGGATCGGGAGTTCGACGGCAACAATGTGCATCTGTCGCTGACCGCCAATCCATCCCATCTGGAAATCGTCAACCCGGTCGTCATGGGCAAGGCGCGCGCCAAGCAGGACCTCCTGGCCAGTCTGCCGCGCGGAGAAATCGTCCCGCTGACCGAGCGGGTCCAGGTGCTGCCGCTGCTGTTGCACGGCGATGCGGCCTTTGCCGGCCAGGGTGTGGTGGCCGAATGTCTCGGCCTGTCGGGCCTGCGCGGTCACCGTGTGGCCGGAAACATTCATGTGATCGTCAACAACCAGATCGGATTTACCACCAATCCGCGGTTCTCGCGGTCCTCACCCTATCCGTCCGATGTCGCAAAGATGATCGAAGCGCCGATTTTCCATGTCAATGGCGACGATCCCGAAGCCGTGGTTTATGCGGCCAAGGTTGCCACGGAATTTCGCATGACATTTTACAAGCCGGTGGTGCTGGATATTTTCTGCTACCGGCGTTTCGGCCACAATGAGGGCGATGAGCCGGCATTCACCCAGCCGATCATGTATAAGAAGATCCGCTCTCACGAGACCACCGCCCAGATCTACTCCAAGAAGCTGATCGAGGAGGGTCTCGTCAGCCAGGGTGAAGTGGAAAAGATGAAATCCGATTGGCGGGCCTATCTGGAGGAGGAGTTCGAGGCCGGCAATTCCTACAAGCCCAACAAGGCGGACTGGCTCGATGGTGCCTGGTCCGGCATGCGGGTCGCCGACAACCAGGATGAACAGCGCCGCGGCAAAACCGCCCTGACGGTCAAGCAGCTCAAGGAGATGGGCCGCAAACTGTCGACCGTTCCGGAAGGGTTCCACGCGCATCGCACGGTGCAGCGCTTCATGGACCACCGGGCCAAGATGATCGAGACCGGCGAGGGGATCGACTGGGCCACCGCCGAAGCACTGTCCTTCGGCTCGCTGGTGGAGGACGGACACCCGGTTCGCCTGTCCGGACAGGATTGCGAGCGTGGCACGTTTTCGCAGCGCCATTCCGTGCTTTACAGCCAGGATAACGAGGAACGCTATATTCCCCTCAACAATCTGAGCAAGGGCCAGGCTCTTTATGAAGTGGTCAACTCGATGCTGTCGGAAGAGGCGGTGCTGGGTTTCGAATATGGCTATTCGCTGGCCGAACCGAATGCGCTGACCCTGTGGGAGGCGCAGTTCGGTGATTTCGCCAATGGCGCCCAGGTCGTGTTCGACCAGTTCATCTCATCGGGCGAGCGCAAATGGCTTCGCATGTCGGGTCTCGTCTGCCTGCTGCCGCATGGTTATGAAGGACAGGGTCCGGAACATTCTTCGGCCCGGCTCGAGCGCTTTTTGCAATTGTGTGCGGAAGACAATATGCAGGTTGCCTATTGCTCGACACCGGCCAACTACTTTCACATCCTGCGCCGCCAGATGAAGCGGAATTTCAGGAAACCACTCATTCTGATGACGCCGAAATCCCTGCTGCGGCACAAACGCGCCGTCTCGCAGCTCTCCGAGATGACCGGAACCAGCTCGTTTCACCGGCTGCTTTGGGATGATGCGGAGGTGCTGAAGGATCAGACCATCGCGCTGCAGAAGGACAACAAGATCCGCCGCGTCGTGATGTGCAGCGGCAAGGTCTATTACGATCTTTATGAAGAACGGGAAAAACGCGGAATCGACGACATCTACCTGCTTCGTCTCGAACAGCTCTACCCGTTCCCGGCCAAGGCCCTGATCAATGAATTGTCGCGCTTCAGCGGTGCCGAGATGGTCTGGTGCCAGGAAGAGCCGAAAAACATGGGCGCCTGGTCCTTCATCGATCCCTATCTGGAATGGGTTCTGGCGCATATCGATGCCAAATATCAGCGGGTTCGTTACACCGGACGATCGGCTGCCGCCTCGCCGGCGACAGGGATCATGTCGAAGCACAAATCGCAGCTGGAAGCCTTTCTCGAGGATGCTCTCGGCGGCTGAACCCCGCCTTCGATCAGATATTTTCAGACACACGGAAACCAAAGACCATGGCCACAGAAATTCGCGTTCCCACGCTCGGCGAATCCGTTACCGAGGCAACGATCGGAACCTGGTACAAGAAAGTCGGCGATGCGATTGCCGTCGACGAATCGCTGGTGGAACTGGAAACCGACAAGGTGACCATCGAAGTTCCGGCGCCGACCGGCGGGACGCTTCTGGAAATCACCGCCCAGGAGGGCGAAACCGTCGAGGTGAATGCGCTGCTGGGCCAGATCGCCGAAGGCGAAGCCGCACCGGCTCCGACTGCGGCCGCGCAGGAAACCCCGGCCGCGCCTGTTGCACCACAGCCGGCGGAAGAACCGGCTGCGGCACCGGCCGAGCCGGCACCTGCCGCGGGCAGCGGATCGGACATGCCGCCGGCGCCGGCGGCAGCCAAGATGATGGAAGAAAACGAACTGGCCGCTGACCAGATTGAAGGCTCGGGCAAACGTGGACAGGTGCTCAAGGGCGATGTGATCGATGCGCTGGCCGGCGGTGCGGCGGCAGCACCGGCACAGGAACCGGCCGCGGCCGCGGCCGCTGCTGTTGCGCCTGCACCGGCTGCAGCGCCGGCGGCTGCGCCGGTTGCGGCACGGGCGCCGTCTCCGGCCGAAGACGAGTCGCGCGAAGAGCGGGTAAAAATGACCCGGCTTCGTCAGACCATCGCCAGACGCCTGAAAGACGCCCAGAACACGGCTGCGATGCTGACCACCTATAATGAGGTGGACATGACGTCGGTGATGGAACTGCGTAAGAAATACAAAGAGCTCTTCGAGAAAAAACATGGCGTAAAGCTGGGTTTCATGGGCTTTTTCACCAAGGCGGTCTGTCATGCGCTGAAGGAAATACCGGCGGTCAATGCGGAAATCGACGGAACCGACATCATCTACAAGAATTTCTGTCATGTCGGTGTGGCCGTCGGAACCGACAAGGGTCTGGTGGTTCCTGTCATACGCGACGCCGATCAGCGGTCGATTGCCGGAATCGAACAGGAAATCGGACGCCTTGGACTGGCGGCGCGCGACGGCGAACTGACCATGTCCGATATGCAGGGCGGCACATTTACCCTGTCCAATGGCGGGGTCTATGGCTCGCTGATGTCATCGCCGATCCTCAACGCACCGCAATCGGGCATACTGGGTATGCACAAGATCCAGGAGCGGCCGGTCGCACTGGGTGGAGAAGTGGTGATCCGGCCGATGATGTATCTGGCCCTGTCCTATGATCACCGGATCGTCGACGGAAAAGAAGCCGTTACCTTTCTCGTTCGCGTCAAGGAGAGTCTGGAAGATCCCGAGCGGCTTGTCCTGGATCTGTAGAGCTGCGGACACAGCGCGGCAATTGCATGGAGTGTGGCATGGACGTGGTGTCCCGATGAAACCTGCACACGCCTTGCTCGTGACCGGCCTTGCGAGCGCCCTGTTGACGACCAGCACTGTTGCCGAAAGCACCAAGGGCGGCCGGCTCTGTCCGCAAAGCCTTGCCGGCTATGGCACCGAAGACCAGGAGATCATGCTGGAGTTTGCCGGATCGGCAGACGGGGCGTTCCGCGTTGTGCTGGGAAATGGCGGCGCCGTTCTTCAGGGTTTTGTCTATCCGGGCGAGGACGACGGTGGCGATCTGGCGGTCGTGCTCAACAATTGTCCCGAAGGGGATGCCACCGGCGAGGAACTGGCGGCCTGCACCATCTGGCAGGGACCGATCGTCGCACGACAAGAAAATGGCGGCATTGCACCGCTTCCCGCGTCCGATCAGCCGGCTGCCGGATCGCTGCTGCTGGAGGGATTTTCCGATGCACTGACCGCGTCGCAAATCTATGGCGAGGCCGGTCTGTCGGTGCGCGATTTTGATACACTCACACTGCTGGCCTGTCAGGAATGACCGGCTCTTAACGAACGGGCGATGGAAGGGACAGTCGGATGGCTGAACGTTACGATCTGATAGTGATTGGAACCGGACCGGGCGGGTATGTCTGCGCGATCAAGGCCGCACAGCTTGGCCTGAAGACGGCCGTTGTTGAAAAGAACAGCACGCTGGGCGGCACTTGCCTGAATATCGGCTGCATTCCGTCCAAGGCGCTGCTGCACGCCTCGGAAATGTTTGCCGAGGCAAGCCACTCCCTGCCGCAACTCGGCGTCGATATCGGTGAGCCCCGGCTGGATCTGCCCAAGATGATGGCGCACAAGGATGCCACGGTGAAGTCGAATGTCGAAGGCATCGCCTTTCTGATGAAAAAGAACAAGATCGATGTCTTCACCGGCACCGGACAGGTTGTCGGTGAAGGCAGGGTTTCGGTCACTCCGGCCGAAGGGGAAACCCTGGAACTGGACACGGCCAATATCGTGATCGCCACCGGGTCGGATGTTGCCGGCATTCCGGGTGTCGAGGTCGATTTCGATGAAAAAACCATTGTCTCATCCACCGGCGCATTGGAATTTGAAAGCGTCCCGAAACATCTCGTCGTTGTCGGCGGCGGTGTGATCGGTCTCGAACTCGGTTCGGTCTGGGCGCGGCTTGGCGCCGAGGTCACGGTGATCGAATTCCTCGACAAGATTCTGGGCCAGATGGATGGCGATGTTTCCAAGCAGTTTCAGCGCCTTTTGACCAAACAGGGCATGACCTTCAAGATGGGCACCAAGGTGACGGCGGTGCAACGGACCGACAGCGGTGTTCTCGTCACCTTCCGGCCGGTCGCCGGAGGCGATTCGGAAACCGTCTCGGCTGATGCCGTGCTGGTGGCGACGGGGCGCAAGCCCTATACGCACGGACTGGGGCTGGAAGAGGCCGGTGTGGTGATGGACGACCGGGGCGGCGTCGGAATCGACGACCATTTCAGGACCAATATTCCCGGAATCTACGCCATTGGCGATGTGGTGGCCGGACCGATGCTTGCCCACAAGGCCGAAGATGAGGGCGTTGCCGTTGCCGAGATCATCGCCGGTCAGGCCGGACATGTGAACTACAATGTGATCCCCGGCGTGGTCTATACCCAGCCCGAGGTCGCGTCCGTCGGGAAAACCGAAGAGGAACTGAAGGCCGAGGGCGTCGATTACAAGGTCGGCAAGTTTCCCTTTTCCGCCAATGGGCGCGCCCGGGCCATGCTGCAGTCCGATGGATTTGCGAAAATTCTGGCCGACAGAAAAACCGACCGGGTTCTGGGCGCCCATATTGTCGGATATGGCGCAGGCGAGATGATCCATGAAGCGTCGGTGCTGATGGAATTCGGCGGCAGCGCGGAAGATCTGGCGCGAACCTGCCACGCCCACCCGACCATGTCGGAGGCGGTCAAGGAAGCCGCGCTCGGGGCCTTCCAGAAGACCATCCACCTGTGAGCAGAGTAGGCTCTAATCCAGCACCAGATTCGGCAGGCCGGTCGACAGTTCGGGAATGAAGGTCACCGCGATCAGCAGCAGGGCCATGAGTGCGAGGAAGGGCAGAATGCCCCGGACGACTTCCGACACCGGCGCCCTGGCGACGCCTGACAGGACGAAGAGATTCAGGCCGACCGGCGGGGTCAGCATCGCCATTTCGATGTTGATCACCACGATAATGGCGTAGTGGACCGGGTCGATGCCGAACTGCCGGAACAGCGGCAAAACCAGCGGCACGGTGATCAGCACGATGGACAGGCCTTCCAGAACCATGCCCAGCAGAAGCATGGCCAGATTCATGAACAGCAGGAATTGCCATAATTTAAGATCGATCTGCGTGACATATTCGACCAGGCGCGCCGGCATGCGGCTTTCCGTCAGCCAGTGACCGAACAACAGAGCGGCAATCACGATCATGATGATGGCGGCCGAGCGGCGCATGGCAATGGCGGTGATCGACAACACTTCGTGCCACCTGCAGCCGCGATAGACCAGCAGACTGACGATGATCGACAGGAAGGCGGCCAACCCGGCTGCTTCGGCGATGGTGGCATAGCCACCATAGATTCCAAAGAAAATGACCACCGGTATCAGCAGGGCGGGGATGGCTCTGACATTGGCCATGACAAACTGCGAAAAGTCCGGCGCCGGGGGTTTGGGAAGCTTTCGGCGATGGGCGTAAAGCAGAATGAAACCGGCAAACAGCAGCCCCTGCAACAGGCCCGGAACCACGCCGGCCAGAAAGAGCCGCGGGATGGAGGATTCGGCGATCAGCCCGTAGATGATGAGTATGATCGATGGCGGAATAAGGATGCCCAGCGTGCCGGAGGCGCCGACAACCCCAAGGGCGAAGGGCCTGTCATAGCCGCGGGCCAGCATGGCGGGCACGAGGATCGTTGCCATGGCCAGCGCCGTGGCGACGGATGAGCCCGAGATGGCGGCGAACACCGTCGTTGCCCCGACGCAGGTCAGGGCCAGGCCGCCGCGCAACTGACCCAGCCAGACTTCGGCCATGTCGATCAGGCTTTTGGCAATGCCTCCCCGCTCCATGAACTGCGCCGCGATGACGAAAAACGGCACGGCGAGCATGGTCTGGCCGTTCAGTTTGTCGATGGCGACCTGGGCGATCGAAATACCCGGCGTGTGCCCGGCCAACATGAGAACCATCGACAACCCGCCCAACGCAGCAAAGATCGGCAACCCGATAAAAAGCAGCGCCAGCAGAATGGCAAAGGTCAGGACGGGCGGCATATCACCCGGCCTCTTCGAGAGGTGGATGGCTGCCGGTCAGATGCCGGGCAAGGTCGATCAGGTAGCGGATTGCACAGGCCAGCATCGAAACAGGAAGGGCCGCATAGAAATAGGCCATCGGGATCTGCAGGACCGAGGGTCCGCGCTCGTCGAGCATCAGGGAGAAGGCGACGACCTGGTAACCGAACCAGGCCAGCGCCGCACAAAACACCAGGCCGGCCAGCGCGCCGAGGCTGTCGGCCCAGCGCCTGACGGCCGGGCTGGTCATGCGCACGAAGAAGTCGGTGCGAACATGTTCGCGATGGGCGACGCAGCCCGCGGCCGACAACAGGACACCCCAGGCAACCAGATAGATCGTGACCTCGCCGATCCAGCCGACACCGGTGGTCGGCGCCGCGTAACGCAGCACCATGCCGGAGAGGAACAACAGCAGGGCCGCCAGAACCAGGATCGCGCCAAGGAGAGACTCGATATTCTTCAGCATTGTCTGGTCCCCGGCATTGGAAGAGCGGCGGCTGTGCCGCCGCCATCCGGTCAGTTATCGAGCGCCGATGCGGCTTTCTTCACGAAATCCGGATTCATGCGAGTCGTTTCAACAATGCTGTCCTGTTGCGCCATCAGTTCGCTGCGAAACGCCGCCAGTTCGTCATCTGTCGCCTGCACGACATTGATACCGTTTTCGATCGCCTCCTGGCGGGCACCGGCCTGACGCTCGGCAGCAAGCGCCCGTGCGCCATCGACCGTTTGGGCCCAGGTGTCGGTGACAATCTGCTGGAGCTCCGGTCCCAGCTTGTCCCAGGTCGGTTTGCCGATCATCGGCACATATTGAAGAAACGCTTCCTGCGTGTCGATGGCGTGTTTGAGCCCGGATTCCCAGAGCTTGGCGCTGCGCACGGTTTCATGGGTGGTCATCAGCCCGTCGACGGTGTTCTGCGCCAGCGCAATCGGCACATCGGAAAAACTGATGGAGACAGACTGCACCCCCAGTCCGTCATAGCGGATCTTGGCGGCGGGGCTGCCGGGCACCCGCAATTTGAGACCGTCCAGCGCGGCAAGGGATGATGCGGGTACCTCGGTTGTAAAGATCGATCCGTGACCGAGATCCAGATATTTGCCGAGAATCTTGACGTTCAGCTTTTTCTCGATCTCTGCGTTCAGTTCAGCTCCAACCGGACCGTCCATCACGGCATGGACTTCATCGGCCGACCGTCCGTAGAACATCGGCAGGTCCAGCAATCCGGCATTCGGAATGGTGCGGCTGAGATAGAGAATGATCGGCACACCCATCTCCACAGCACCCTGTGCAAGGGCCTTGGGCACGTCCGGTCCCTTATAGAGCTGGGCCGAGGGGAATACCTGGACGTCCAGCCGGCCTTCGGTTCGCTCCGACAGCTTGGTCACGAAATCCTGCAGGGCGATGTTGCGGACATGGTTCGGTCCGGTGTTCAGCGTGATGCGAAACGGAATTTCCTCGGCCTTGACGGCCGATGACATGCCGAGGGCCAGCGCAGTGGCCATGGCGAGTGAAAGAAGCGGTTTCATCGGATTCCTCCCGGTCGGTTGGTGGTCTCATTGGGGAAGTCGTTCAGCCCCCCTTGACATCGGACCATAAACCATAAAATTTATACGGACAACCTAATAAATTTAAGAAAAGTGATCCGCCACCGTGTCGTTCCGAAGCGTTCTTTTTACGCCTGCCACCAAACTGGACCGGCTGCCCAGGGCTCTGGCTGCGTCTCCGGACTGGGTGGCGCTGGATCTCGAGGACGGTGTTCCTCCGTCTGAAAAAGACATTTCAAGACAAAAGCTTAAAGAGTTTTCACAGCGTCAGTTCGACGGCAATGGGCACCGTCTCGGCCTGCGAATCAATGCCCTGTCAACGGCGGCGGGCATCAGGGATATGGCCGCCATGCTGGATTGGCCACACTGGCCCGATCTGCTGATCCTGCCGAAGGTCGAATCCGCCATACAAATTCGCCAGATTGTCGCTCTTGCCGAAGGCCGGGGGCCGGTTCCGGTCCTGCTGATCACCCTGGAAACCGCGCTTGGCGTCGAAAATGCCGCCGCAATCGCGCGGGCCGCGCCGGCCGGCTCCGTCATCGGATATGGCTCGGCGGATCATATGGCTGAAACCGGCGGCGACATGGGTGCTGCCTCGCTGGCCTGGGCGCGCGGGCGGATCGTCAATGCCGCCGCCGCCGCCGGATTACCGGCGCTGGACGGGGTGTGGCTGCAATTCAGGGATATTGACGGGCTCCTGAACGAGGCGCGGCTGGTCAAATCCATGGGATTTGCCGGCAAAATAGCCATTCACCCCGATCAGATCGAACCGATCCATTCGGTCTTTTCGCCAAGTGACGCGGAAATCGAGACGGCACGGGCAATGATAGCGGCCTTTGACGCTGCCGGCGGCCGCGCGACATCGTTCCGCGGAAAGATGATCGACGCTCCGGTGCTTGAACGGGCCCGCCGGATCATCCAGACACAAAAAAGGAGCAAAACATGACGCGACACCTCAACGGGCTGACCCATGTCGAAGGCCAGCGGTTCCGGGAAGACCCGGGGCTGTATTTCGAGGATTTCGAACCGGGCGATGTCTATGAGCACTGGCCCGGCCGGACCGTGACCGAAACGGACAATATCTGGTTCACCAATCTGACGATGAACACCCATCCGCTGCATTTCGACGAGAATTACGCGCGGATGTCGGAATTCGGCAAACCGCTGGTCACTTCGACGCTGACACTGGCCATTGTCGCCGGTATGTGCGTGACATCCACCAGCCAGAAGGCGATCGCCAATCTCGGATTCGACGGCGTCGAGATCCCCGCGCCGGTGTTCGTCGGCGATACGCTCTATTCGGAAACCGAGATTCTGGAGAAACGTCCGTCGAAATCCCGCCCGACGGCCGGTGTCGTCAAGGCACGCCATTCGGGCAAGAACCAGCATGGCGACTATGTGATGCATATCACCCGCTCCTTTCTTGCCACGAAGCGGGGTCACTCGGTCGTCGATGATTTGCGAAAAAGGATGCCGTGACATGCAGCGGCCGCTTTCGGGCATGCGGGTCCTTGCCGTCGAGCAATATGGCGCGGGTCCCTTCGGCACCCAGCATCTGGCCGATCTCGGCGCGGAGGTCATCAAGATCGAAAACCGTCATACCGGCGGGGATTATGCCCGCGCCCTCGGACCGCATTTTGCCGACGGGGCGGAAGGTGATGAGGGAAGTCTGTTTTTCCAGGCGGTCAATCGCAACAAGAAGAGCCTGTCGCTGGACCTTTCCAGATCCGATGGCCGGGAGGTTCTGCACCGGCTGGTCGCATCCGTCGATGCGGTGGCCAACAATCTTCGCGGCGATGTTCCCGAGAAGCTTGGCATCACCTATGGACAGTTGAAGGACGCGAACCCGGCGGTGGTGTGCGGCCATTGCTCGGCCTATGGCCGGACAGGACCCAGACGCGATTGGCCAGGCTACGACTTTCTGATGCAGGCGGAGGCCGGCTATTTCCACATGTCCGGCGAGCCGGACACGCCGCCGACACGCATGGGCCTGTCGATTGTCGATTTCATGGCCGGCACCTATCTGGCGCTCGGCCTGGTATCCGCCGTCATGGCAGCCCGGGAAACGGGCCAGGGGCGCGATGTCGATGTCAATCTATACGATACGGCGCTGTTCAATATGAGCTACCTGGCGGCCTGGGCACTGAACAGCGATTACGAACCGGCGCGCGTAGCGCGCTCGGCCCATGCCTCCCTCGTGCCCTGCCAGCTCTATCGCACGGCGGATGGCTGGATCTACATCATGTGCAACAAGGAAAAATTCTGGCAGGGGCTGTGCGAGAGCATCGACCGGCTGGACCTGCAGTCCGATCCCCGTTTTGCATCCTTCGGCGAACGGCTCACGCACCGCGATACATTGACGGTGCTGCTGGATGAGGCGCTGACCGCAAGAACAACCGCCGCATGGCTGGAACTGTTTGCCGGCCGGGTGCCCGCCGCGCCGGTCCGGACTCCGCGGGAGGCGCTTCTCGATCCGTCCGTGAAGGCGTCCGGCATGCTGAACGCCGCAACCCTGCCCACCGGGCAGGGATTTGACCTGCTGGCCAGTCCGATCCGCACCGGCGGGAACGGAACTAACGCGGCATGCCCGGTTTCCGGCGCAGACACCCGGGAGCTGTTGCTTTTGGCCGGCTACTCTGACAAGGACATTCAGGAACTGGAGGACAAAGGGGTTATCTGATCGCATGTCGCGCACCGTGCCGAAATACAGTCTGATCGCCGATCAGCTGTTGCGTGAAATACAGGCCGGAAAACTACCCGTCGGCAGCCTTCTGCCGACCGAGAGCGAGCTGATGCGGGCCTATGGCGTCAGCCGCCACACGGTGCGCAATGCGGTGCAGGATCTCAAATCACGGGGAATTGCCGCTTCCAGACAGGGACAGGGATCGCGGGTGATCGCCGATGGGCCGGCCTCCGGATTTGTCGAAAGAATTCAGTCGATCAGCGAGCTGGTCGCCTTTGCCCAGGAAACACGACGGGAACTGGTGAGCCAGGAATTCGTCGATGCGGACGAGGCGCTGGCGCACAAATTCGAATGTGCGACCGGCCGCCGCCTGCTCAAGGTCAAGATGATCCGCCATTCGGTCGATCCGGGCGCCAAACCCATCGCCTTTCTGACATTCTTCATGGATGCGCTGTTCGAAACGGCCATCGAGGCGTTCGAAACCCAGGCCCGTTCGGCGGCGGAAATCATTGGCGAACAGTTCGGTTACGAAATCGGCTCTGTCACCCAGACCGTGTGGGCCGATGCCCTGTCGGCGGAAGCCGCGAGGGTGCTTGGTGAAGAAGCCGGCGGTCCGGCCCTTGTGATTGAACGCGATTATGCCGTGTCGCCCGACAGCGCACCGCACATGACCGTGTCGTCTGTCTGTGCGGCACGCAATGTCAAGGTCGTCTCCCGCTTTACCAGTCCGAACAGGAAAACGTGACGGCATCCGGTGCAGTGACACAAGGATGCAATCGCAGCGCTTCCCGATCAGTCGGCATCGAACTCGATTTTCAGAAGCCGATGGTCGCCTTCAAACCCCGCCTTCACCAATGCGCGATGCGAGGCTCTGTTACGGGCCGCGCATCCGCAGACCGGCGCCAGACCCTGTTCGAGAACACGATCTTTCATGTGGGCGATGATGTGTGATCCGTAGCCCTTGCCACGTTCTGCGCGGGCCACAAGCATCCCCAGATCAATGGCCGGCCTGCCGGGATTAACGCGGATGCTTGTGCCGCAGCCGACAATCTCCGCGCCACGCTCGGCCAGATGAAGGGACCGTGTTTTCACCAGGTCTTCGATCTCTTTGGTGTTCTCAAAAAAGCCATCATCATCGAGGGCCCGGACCGCCGCGACATCGTCTGATCCAGCGTTTCGGAATGTCAATTCCGGATGGCGTTCGACGGGGCGGTCGCGGAATGATCTGAACAATATGCCGGTTGCGGTGACACGCGCCGGACCCGCCAGAGCCGGGCCAAGCATCTGGGTGTCAAAGGATTTGCACAGCGCCAGATCTGCGCCGGCGGCGGCACGAGCCGCATCGAAGATCGCCGCCGCGTCCGGCCTGAAGGCCGGTTTGACGAAAAACTCGACGATTTGCCGGCCATCCGCCACGACATAGGCACAGTCCGGCAGACACCAGGTGTCACTGCCGGATACCAGCTGCTCCAGAAAATATTCCTGATGTTCGCTCAACCCGTCGAGATAGGCGTTTCTCATCTCGCCGGACGGTGCGTCGGCAGGTTCGAAATGATACATTCAGAACTGCTTTAACACAGTCGCCTGATTGTGGCGATCATCAGCGAATTGCCGTGACCCGATACCCATTGTCGCGCAAAAGCTGCACCAGACCGTCCTTGCCGGGCAGATGGAGGGCGCCGACGGCAACAAAAGCGTTGCCATCCTTCAGCAGCGACTGCAGCCGCTCCGCCATGGTGCGGTTGCGGGTCTCCACCATGTCTTTTTCGAATTGTGCATAGGCCCCGTGGTCGGCACCGCTCTTGCGGGCACCATGTTCGATCAGCGGCATGATCATGTTGAGCTGCTGTGACAGATAGAGGTCGGTCATGGTCGCCATCATGTCGTCGAGAGTCGCTCCGAGCGCGGCGGTTTCGGCGAGCAGCTCGACCTGCAGATCGATTGGCAGATTGGTCAGGATCGACATCTGTTCGGCCAGGGTTTCAAGCCCCTTGAGATCCTTGCCCGCGGCAAGCGCGTCATCGGCCAGTTTCTTGTCGAGAAAGGGCAGACCTTCGCCTCGGCGCTGCAGCTCGCAATTGGGCGCGGCGATGATGCTGAACACCATCCAGGGCTTCATGCGCGACACAAGCGCCATGGGGACGCTGCGTTCATTCAGCGCAGCCTCGACGCGCTCGAGATCGTCGGCCTCAAGCAGCGATTGCAGGGTCGAGCCATCGGTCAGCATGGTCAATTCAGGATCGGTCATCAAGGCCGCCTGGGCCCTGCCAAGATCGCCCAGTTCCGCTGATTCGAGCACCACGGTCCGGGCGCTCGCAAATCGGGCACGGGCTGCATCGCTCATCTCGAGGACGCGCGGATCGGTCACATGCATGGTGCCAAAGAGCCAGGACGGCTCCAGCCCGTCGCCCTCGATGCGCCACAGCAGGCTGTCGCCATGGGGGATACGGCGTGCCGCCTGGCGAAGCGCCTCAAGCTCGGCCGGGGAGTCCACGGCCAGCTTTTCGAGCAGATTGATGCCCTGACAGGCCTCCGGCGCCGCATCGGCCCGCGTGCTGGCGAGAAGAAGGACAATCAGGAAGGACAGCGCAATGATGATGTGCAGCAAGGCCATGGTTCCCAGCGCCCAGCTGGTGCGTCGCAGGTGAAATCTGTGCAGGGGAGCCAATGGATGAAACATGGTCTTGGGCAATGTGTTGTTGTGTCATGGACACGATAGGCCGTGAATGCGCGCAAATCGTTAATAAAGGCCGGAAAAGCGGTGTGAAAAGCGAAGCGGTTAACAAAGGTTGAACGCGGCCTCATGATGCGCGTGGATGGGCCTTTTGATAGACGTCCAGCAGCCGCGTGGTGTCGATGCCGGTGTAAATCTGGGTGGTGGACAGGCTGGCATGGCCCAGCAATTCCTGGATCGACCGCAGATCACCGCCGGCCGCCAGAAGATGCGTCGCAAAGGAATGCCGCAGCGCATGCGGGGTGGCCGTTTCGGGCAGGCCAAGCGCGGAACGCAGCTTCTGCATTTCGCGCTGGATGATGGCCGGTTGCAGCGGGCCGCCGCGCACGCCGCGAAACAGGGGCTGCTGCGGATCCAGATGCCATGGGCAGAGTTTTTCGTAGTGGCGCACGGCGTCGAGCGCTGCCGGCAGCACCGGGACGAGCCGTATCTTGCCGCCCTTGCCGGTGATCCGGACGGATTTGGTGTTGCCCGGAAAGTCTGAGGGGCATAGGCCGAGCGCCTCGGAGATGCGCAATCCGCAGCCGTAAAGGAGGGTGAGAACCGCGGCATTGCGCGCCGCCACCCAGGGTTCCATGGCGGTTTGCTCATCGGATTTGGTCACCGCCACGGCCTGTTGGTCGCTGAGCGGACGCGGCAGGGATTTGGGTTGTTTCGGCGCGCGCATGACATTGATACCGGCGGCATTGGCCAGGCCGCGCTTTTCCAGAAACCGCAGGAAGGAACGGATGCCGGCAAGGCTGCGGGCGAGCGTGCGCGCACCGGCGCCGCGCTGCCGGCGGCGGGCAAGAAAGGCCCGCATGTCGGCAGGCCGCAACGCGTCGATGTCCGACAGGCCGGGCGCACCGCCCAGATGATCGGTCAAAAAACCGAGAAATTGCCGCAGGTCGCGCTGATAGGCCTCCAGCGTCTTGGCGGACAGCCGCCTTTCGCCGGACAGATTGTCAAGCCAGGCCTTTTCCTGCCGCAGGAGGTCGGCGCGTGCCGTCACGATGAATTCGTCATCCGTCATCATGGGTTCCGGTGCAGGAATTGGGCGCAACGGTCGAAAAACGACCGTGTCTTGCGCCGGCATATGGCATTCTCAGGTTGATAGCGGTATGCAAACACGGTAGGTGACCAGGCGTTGAATACTGTGACATGTTGATCTTTGGCGGTTATATTATTGTTAAATTCTTGTGAGATCGTTGACGGACGGGCCGCGTCATTTTGCGTTCACATTTGACTGCGATAGGATCATGACACGCATGCGGGGAATCTAGATGGCCCATAAGCTTTTTCATTTGATGAGCCTGGACGATCTTGCCGATCGTATTGCCCTCATTTCGCAGGGGCAGCCGGGCCACATCGTCGATGAGCTGATCTCCGAACGTGGCCAGAAGATCGTCAAAAACCCGCTCTGGCCGGTCATGCGGCCGTTTCTGCATGTGCTTTTGCACTATCGCCAGGCGATTGATTTTGCCGATGCCATCGCCAATATGCCCGGCCATGATGCGATGGAATATGCCAGCCAGCTGCTCAATCTGGAACTGAAAGTGCACAATGGGGCCCGCATTCCGGCCAGTGGCGGCTTTGTGATGGTCAGCAATCATCCGACCGGCATTGCCGATGGCGTGGCGGTTTTCGATCTTTTGAAAAACCGGCGGCCGGACATGATGATCTTCGCCAACCGCGACGCCATCCGGGTCAATCCGCGATTTGCCGATCTTATCATTCCGGTCGAATGGCGGGAGGAGTACAAGAGCAAGCTCAAGGCCCGGGAGACCCTGCAGCTGACAACAAGGGCAATCCGCGAAGGCAAGGCGACCGTGCTGTTTCCGTCCGGGCGCATCGCCTATTGGGCCAATGGCCGGCTGAACGAGCGGCCATGGAAGGTATCGGCCGTCGGTCTTGCGCGCAAATACGGACTTCCCGTGCTGCCGGTTCATATGTCGGCGCGCAATTCCGGGCTGTTCTACTGGCTGTCGAAATACTCGACCGAACTGCGCGATATGACGGTTTTTCACGAAGTGCTGAACAAGAAAAGCAACACGTTCGAGTTCAATATCGGCAAGCTGATCGCTCCTGAGGTTCTTGAGGGAGATCCGGTGGAGGTGACCAAGGCACTGGAACATCATTGCCTCCACGAGCTGTCGCAGGATGGCGATGCGACTTTTCGACCGGCCACCTGAACACCGCCCGATCCATCGTTTGCCGCCGGCGCGGCAAACCATCTGCCCTGGCAATGCGTGATGTATCTGCGCTCCATCTCGGCTGAAAACTACCGTTCGCTTCGGTCCATCCGGATGGATCTTGGATCCGTCAACCTGTTTGTCGGCGCCAATGGGGCGGGCAAATCCAACCTCTATCGGGCGCTGCAGCTGATCAAATCGGCGGCCGATGGCCAGTTTGCGCAGTCGATTGCCGAAGAGGGTGGGATCTATTCAGCCGTCTGGAGCGGCGGCTTTGCCAGGCACAAAAAGGCCCGGATCGTGCTCGATGCTGAAATCGTCGACGAGGAGACGGGCCTTGTCTATCGATACGGAATCGAAACTGGTTTTCGGCCAGCCCCTCCGGCGGCCGGATTTTCCCACGAGGCGCAGATCAAGCAGGAGGAGATGAGCGTCGATACCGGCCGGCGGCCGCATGTGACGATGCGGCGCAAGGGCGGACATATCTCGGTGCGCGACGAGACCGGCCGGATGACCGACTATCCTGAACAGGCGCTGACTTCGGAGACGGCCCTTCACATGCTCGGCGATGCCGGGCGTTATCCGGAAATCAGCACGTTGCGCCATGTCATCGGCCAGTGGCGGTTCTATCACGGGTTTCGGTCCGATGCCGGTTCGCCGCTGCGCAATCCGTGCCTGGCGATCACTGCACCGATGCTGGACGAGGATGGCGGCAATATCGCGGCGGTGTTTGCCACTCTTGCCCATACAAGACAGGACACGGTCGATCTCGACAGGGCGGTTCACGATGCCTTTGCCGGAGCGACACTGTCCATTCCCGAACCGGAGGACTATGCGCAGTTCGGACTTGTCCTGCCAGAGTTCCCGAAACGGGTGTTCCAGCCGCGCGAGCTTTCGGACGGCCAGATCCGGTTTCTGGCGCTGGCCGCGGCGCTGCTGTCCTACCGGCGGCCGCGTTTCATCGCGCTCAACGAACCGGAAGCCAGCCTGCATCCGCAGATGCTGCCGGCGCTGGCCGAGATGATCGCCAGGGCATCGGCTGATAGCCAGATCTGGGTTGTCACCCACTCGCAGGCGCTGGCTGACGCTGTCTCGCAACGCTGCGGCGTGCGCCCGCGCACCGTCATCCGCCAGGATGGCGCCACCTGGATCGAGGGCATGACGCTGACCGGCGAAATCCGGGATAAGGGTTCACATTAGGTTTCGCGGCACAGCCTCCTCGCCCCCCGGGGGCTCAATCACGAATTACCGGTTTGATATGCCACTGCTCTTATCTTTCCGCATTTTCCATGCCAAACTTGCATACCGGTCAAGGCCGATGGCAGGGAGGGCGCTGTGTTTGAGAAACGGACGGATCTGATCAAGTTTCTGGCGGTGGTCGACACCGGCAAGATCCATGCGGCGGCAGCCAAGATGAACACGACCCAGCCGGCGCTGTCGCGAATCATCGCCAAGCTGGAGGACCAGTTCAAGGGTCAGTTGTTCGAACGTGTTCCGACCGGTGTGCGCCTCACCGCCTTTGGCGCGACCATCGAGGAACAGGCCCGCCACATTTTGCGGGAGATCGAGCTGGCCGAGGACGAAATCAATTCGACCGTGTCGGGCCGGACCGGTCATCTGCGCATCACGGCCGGCCCCATGTGGATGCAGGTGATCCTGCCTTCGGTGATCCGGCGGTTCCACGAAACCTATCCGGGTATTACATTGCAGCTTGCCACGATGAGCTATCAGGAAGGGGTTGATCTGCTCACCAACGGACATTCGGATCTGCACTGTGGCGGTTTTGATTCCGACGAGCCATTGCCGCAATTTCTCAATCGCGACCATATTCTCGACATGGATCTGGGTGTCGTGGCGCATGAGGACCATCCGCTTCTTGCCAGGCCGACCATCACCTATGAAGACCTGGTCGATTATCCCTGGCTCGGATACGGTGCCCAGGCTTCGACGACCACGCGGAATGACTGGCCGTCGCTCACCAATATTCTCGACGAACTTGCGGAACGCACGGGTCGGCGGGTGCGGACAATCGTGCAGATTGACGCTGCCGGCCTGTTCCTGATGAGGACCGGTCCCTATCTCTCCTATTTTTCCCTGAATTTCGCCAAGGACATCCCGGGCCTGCCCTTGCGGATCATTCCGCTCAACTTCAAAAGCAGGAGTTTTCGGTCGGGCATCGTGGCGCGCCGTTCGATCAAGGGAACATCGGCCTTCAAACATTTCAATGAATTGCTGATGGAAAAAGTCGCCGCATACCTCCCTTGACGATTGACCAATATGTCTTTTTGGCATCAAGTTTTTCAAAACTGGCATTTTTCATCATATTGGCGCGTTGCTAGTCTCATGGAACCGGAGACTGCGGGCGGGAGGCGCGCAGACCATCATCTGCATTCAGGCGCCGGTGCGCCAAGGGGAGTGAGACATGACAATTGACATTACGAGACGAACGGTTCTGATGGGGACCGCCAGCGGTCTGGCCGCGTTCGCATTGCCGGGCATCGCCCTTTCGGCCGAACCGGCAATGCGCGCCACCGGGCGCCCCTATGTCAAGAAGGACCAGATCAATGGCGGCAAGCCGATCAAGCTGGAATATTGGGAATGGGCGGGACAACGGGCCGAATACCAGCGCAAATGGGCTGAAAACTACATGGCCCTGTATCCCAATGTGGAGATCGAAGTGGTGTTGCAGCCCTGGGACACCTATTGGCCGTCGCTGATCACCAATGTGCCCGCCGGCAAGGGGCCGGCCATGTGGCACATGCATGCATCCAAGATGTCGGAGTTTTGCGGCGGTGAGCTGATGGCGGCCATTCCGGACAGCGTCGCCGACCCGGACTATCTCGACAAGCACTGGATCGGGTTTTCCGAAGGCGCCATGGCCTGCGGAGAAGGCGGCAGCATCCACACCGTGCCGATGGGCGCCATGATGCCGCTCCTGTTCATCGACACCGATGCCTGGAGGGCCGCCGGCTTGACGCAGGACGATGTTCCGACGACATGGCAGGAGCTTCGGGCGGTGGCGAAGAAACTCGTCCAGCGCGATGGTCGCGGGCGTATCACCGTTGCCGGTCTGAGCATGGATCCGCAGGAGTGGATGCAAAATGCCGTCTATCAGCAGGGCCGTTTCCTGTTCACCGAAGACGGAAAGAAAGTCCAGGTCAACAATCCCGAATACAAGGCCGCGCTGCAATTCATCGCCGACATCGTTCATGAAGACAAGGTGGTCGACCAGGAGATCCTCACCGAGCGCCACAATGGCATCGCCGCCGGCAAGACGGCGCTCTATATCGGATTTTCCTGGATGGCCGGATTCCTGAAAAACAGCGCGCCGGATCTCAACTGGATCGCCGTCGCCATCCCCACGCCCGATGGCACGGTGGAGCCCGCCTACGGCAATATCCGCTTTGCCATCGAAGCGGCCGTCAACCCGTTCGCGCCCCAGGATGTGCAGGATGTGGCCTGGGATTTCTGGCATTTCAACTATGCCAACGAGGACACGGTCCTGAACGATCTGGCGCTGTTCAACGGGTTTCTGCCGCCCTATGACGCATTGCTGGACGACCCGAAAGTGGCGGCCAATCCGATCGCCTCCGAAATGGCGAAAGTCGCCAAATATGGTGTGATCAACGATCTGCCGAACGTCATTCGCGATGAGCAGCTGCAGTTGACGACGGCCGTGGTGCTCGACGCCAGCGATATTGACGGCAAGCTGGCGGCTTCGGAGAAAACGCAAAACACGCTGCTGTCCAAACGCGACGACTGGAACATCATCGAGCGCAATTATGCCAACAGCGATTTGATGACCAAGGGATAAAGGTCCGCTTTGAAGGTTCCTCCCGGCGGCGTCCGTTGTAGAGTTCGATGGGCGCCGCAATCCATCCCGCCGCAGACTTGCGCAAGCGTCGCTGCTGCCCGACTGTGATGGCGAAAGCCGATCCCCCTCTCTGGAGCTAACCGGCATGAGCCGAACCACCGACAGGGTTTTCATTCTGGGCGCGCCGCTTCTGGCGGGAGGTTTCTTCTTCGTCTGGTTTGTCGCCCCTATCTTCTGGACCGGCATCATCAGTTTCTTCGAGTACAGCCCCATCTCATCCGGGAATCATCCGGTCGGATGGCGCAATTACGCCGAAGCGCTGCTGGAAGACGAGGTCTTCTGGATGGCGACACGCAACTCGATTTATTTCGCCCTGGGCAATGTGGTCATCGGCACCTATCTGGCGCTCGTGGTGGCCAACGCCATAGCCGGTTTGCGCTGGTTTCAGGACCTGGCCAAGCTGTCCTTCTTCATGCCCACGCTTTTTTCGATCGTTGCGGCGGCGGTGGTCTGGAAGGAGATCTTCCAGCCGCGCTACGGAATCCTCAATAACGGCCTTTACTATCTGACGGAACTGCTTGGCCTGCCGGCCTTTCCGGAAATCGGCTGGACCACCACGACCGCCTGGTCGATGCCGACCATCATCCTGTTCGGGCTCTGGAAGTATCTTGGTATCCGGGTGATTATCCTGCTGGCGGCGATCGAAGCGATCCCGAAAATGTATTATGAGGCGGCGACGATCGATGGCGTGACCCGGCGCCAGCAGTTCTGGAACATCACGGTTCCGCTGATCAAACCGGCCCTGTGGTTTGTCATCATCACCGGCATCATCAACAGCCTGCAAGTCTTCGAGCCGATGTATGTAATAACCGAGGGCGGACCGGTTCGCTCGTCCATATCCCTGGTCATGCTGATCAACGAGATGGGGTTTGAACGACAGCGTTTCGGCTACGGTGCAGCCATATCGATGCTGCTCTTTGCGATGATTCTGTTTCTGACGGTCGTGCTCTTCCGGCTGCGCGGCGGCGAGACCAAAACATGAGCAACAGTGTCACCGCCGAAAGACGATTGCCTCTCCTTCAGCGCGTTCCTGCCGGCCGGCTCGTGTTTTTTGTCGCCTGTCTGGTCATGCTGTTTCCAACCCTGTGGATGGTCGCGTCAGCCTTCAAGACGCCGCGGGAATTGCTGGAATATCCGCCTCAATTGCTGCCGCGTGCCTGGGATACGGGGTCCATTGTCTATGCCTGGAGCGAGCGCAATTTTTCCCGGATGATGTTCAATTCGGTATTCGTTTCGACCACCGTGACACTCGCCACGGTCTTGAGCAGCGCCTATGTCGGCTATGTTTTCTGCAAGTTCAGATTTCGGTTCCGCATGCCGCTTTTCTACCTGATCCTTGCAACCATGATGATCCCGCTGCCGGTGCTGCTCATTCCGCATTTCCAGATCGTTCTGGTGCTCGGTTGGATCAATACCTATCAGGCCTTGATTGCGCCATTCGTGCTCAACGCCTTCGGCATCTTCCTGATGTACCAGTTTTTCCTGGATTTTCCCGACGACCTGATCGAGGCGGCCCGGGTGGAGGGTGTCACCGAGTGGCAGATCTTCTGGCGTATTGCCCTGCCGCTCAACAAATCACCCTGCGTTGCGCTTGGTATCATCACATTTCTGCATCAGTGGGAATCGCTTCTGTGGCCGGTCGTCGCCGCCAATGCGCCTGACATGCAAACCCTGCCGCTGGGTCTTGCAACCTTCAAGCCGGATGCGATCGAATCGGGTGAATTGTTCAACCCTTACGCGGCGGCGCTGATCGCGGCCGCGCCGCTTCTGGTGCTGTTTTTGTTTTTCCAGCGCATGATCGTCAAAGGCATGGCCATGAGCGGCATCAAGTGACCGGGCGTCCGAATATCATCATTATCTGCACTGATCAGCAGCGCACGGACACGTTGAGCTGCTACGGCAGCGACTTTGTCAATACACCCGGGTTCGACCGCATTGCCGACGATGGTGTGCGATTTGATCGCGCCTATTGCACCAGCGCCGTTTGCACGCCGAGCCGCGTATCGCTGTTGTCGGGGCAATATGTATCGCGCCATGATGTCTGGAGCATCGGCGTCAATACCGGCGATGATGTCACCATGGTCCAGCATCGGCTGGGTGAAGCCGGATACCGGACGGCGCTGATCGGCAAGGCGCATCTGGAGGCCTATCTTGCAACGCCGGAGCAATCGCTTGAATCCATCGCCGGCTTCGAACAGGGCTATGGTGACTGGGCTGGGCCCTATTACGGTTTCGATCATGTCCGACTGGCCTTGGGCCATGTCAATTACGGCATGACCGGGCATTACGGCGCCTGGCTGCGCAAGACCTTCACACCCGGGGAGATCGAGTCTTTCAAGACGCTCACGCCCGTTTCCAACCATCGACCTTTCGGTGGGGAGGCCTATCGAAGCCGGTTGCCGGTGCGATATCACAATTCGGTCTGGACCACCGAAAGTGCTCTGGAATTCCTCGAGACGGCCGACGAGGACCGACCTTTCTTTCTTTTTGTCAGCTATCAGGATCCCCATCACCCGCACAGTCTGCCGGAAGATTGTCCGCCGACGGTGGCGGTAGATGCTGTCCCGGAGCCGCGTTATAAGGAGGGCGAGTTGGACGACAAGCCTCCGCATTTCAGACTGGCGCGGGAAGGCAGGCTCGATCAGTCGCGTTTCGTGGGGGCCGACTATTCAATGTCGGGCCAGGGGAAGGGGCATGATTTCCGCGATGTCGACCAAAGCGCCGCTGCCGCTGGAAGAGCCCACTACTACTCGATGGTCGGCCTCATTGATGGGCAATTGCAGCGCCTGTGGCGCCGGCTTGAAGAACTGGGCCTGTATGACGACACGCTGATCATCGTGACCAGCGACCATGGTGAGCTTCTGGGCGATCACGGCCTTTGGATGAAGGGGCCGTTCCATTATGAACAGGTCGTCCGCGTGCCGCTGTTGATCAAGCCGCCTGGTGGCGGAATTCCGATGCGGCGCGGGTCATGCAGCTCGGCGGTTTCCCTTGTCGATATCGTGCCGACCTGCCTCAAAGCCGCCGGTCTTGAGGCCTGCCGCGATGATCTGGACGGCACGGATTTGATTGCAGCGGCGCCTCCGCCCGATCGCCCGGTCTTCGTGCAGACCATCCAGCATTGGCACAGCCTGGTCTGCGAAACCGTGATTTCCGGTGCATGGAAGCTGACCTGGTATGCCGATGAGGACTTTGGCGAACTCTACCGGCTGGATGCCGATCCGGACGAACGGACCAATCTATGGGCTGATCCGGCCCATGCCGGAGGCAAAGCCACCCTGTTGTCGAACCTTCTCGACATGAAGGTCGAGACCACCCGCTCCGCAAAGAAGCGGATCTCCTATGCGTAAGTCCGACGGCTGTCGGCATGAGGCCGTCGCCGGCTGAACCCGGCCGTTGCTAACCGATCTTCTGCCCGGTTTTCGCCCAGTCGGCCAGAAAGGCGTCGAGGCCCTTGTCGGTCAGCGGATGCTTGACGAGGGCCCTGAGCGTTGCCGGCGGGATGGTGGCGACATCGGCGCCGATCAGGGCCGCGTCCTTGACATGGTTGACGCTGCGGATCGAGGCGGCGAGGATTTCGGTTGCAAAGCCGTAATTGTCGTAGATCTTGCGGATTTCGGCGATCAGTTCCATGCCGTCGACGGCCATGTCGTCGATGCGCCCGATGAAGGGCGAAATGAAGGTTGCGCCAGCCTTGGCGGCGAGCAGCGCCTGGTTGGCAGAAAAACAAAGGGTCACATTGGTCTTGTGGCCATCCGATGTCAGCGCCTTGCAGGCCTTCAATCCGTCCATGGTCAGCGGCAGCTTGATGCAGATATTGTCGGCGATCCCGGCGAGCACGGCCGCCTGGCTCATCATGCCGTCATAATCGGTGGCGGTGACCTCGGCCGAGACCGGGCCGTCGACGATGTCGCAGATTTCCTTTGTCACCTCCATGATGTCGCGGCCGGCCTTCATGATCAGCGACGGGTTGGTGGTCACACCGTCCAGAAGACCCATCGCATTGAGTTCACGAATTTCATCCACGTCTGCCGTGTCGACAAAAAATTTCATTGCTTTCCTCGCCTCGTCTTTGCGTTTGGGGGCTGTTGCGGCTTTCCTTTAAGGCAATCGCGGGGCAAGGTCACCCTCAAGATGACAGATTCGCTGCAATTGCCCTTGGCCGAAACGCTGTGCCGAACCGTGCCGGTGCTGGTCCCGATGCCGGCAGCACGGCCCTATTCCTATGCGGTGCCCGGGGACATGACCGTGCAGCCCGGCTCGATCGTTCAGGTGCCGCTGGGACCCAGGCAAGTGGCGGGCGTCGTGTGGGACGGTGAGACGGATGGTGTCGACCCGGCCAAGCTGCGGCCGGTCACCAATGTCTTCGACTGTCCGCCGGTTGCGGCCGATATGCGGCGATTCATCGACTGGGTGGCCGCCTATACTTTGTCGCCGCCGGGCATGGTCGCCCGCATGGTGCTGCGGGTTCCGGCGGCCTTCGATCCCGAACCGCCGACCCGTGGCCTGCGGCTCAGTGACCGTCGCCCGGAACGCATGACGGCGGCGCGGGCGCGGGTGATCGAGATGGCCGGGAACGGGATGAGTTGGTCGCGCAGCGGGTTGGCCCATGCGGCGGGGGTGTCGACAAGCGTCGTCGACGGTCTGATCAGCCAAGATGTTTTCGAAACGGTGCTCATACCACCGCGCCCCGTGGTCCCGCTTCCCGATCCCGACTTTCGTCATCCCGAACTGAGTGCCGAACAGAGCCGGGCTGGCGAGCAGCTTGTGGCGCGGCTGGTAGCCGGCGACTCGTCAGTCAGCCTGATTGACGGGGTGACCGGGTCGGGCAAGACCGAGGTCTATTTCGAGGCCGTGGCCGAGGCAATCCGGCGGCAGAGGCAGGTGCTGATCATGTTGCCCGAAATCGCGCTGACCTCGGCCTTCCTGGATCGGTTCGAGGCGCGTTTCGGATGCCGTCCGGCCGAATGGCATTCGGATGTGCCACCGCGCATGCGAGAAAAGGTGTGGCGGCAGACGGCCAATGGCGATGTCCGGGTTGTCGCGGGCGCCCGTTCCTCGCTGTTCCTGCCCTTTGCAGACCTCGGGCTGATCGTCGTCGATGAAGAACATGATGCGGCCTACAAGCAGGAAGACCGGGTCTTCTACAATGCCCGGGACATGGCGGTGGTTCGCGGACATCTGGGATCCCTTCCCGTGGTGCTCGCCTCGGCGACGCCCTCGGTGGAAAGCCGCGTCAATGCCGATGCCGGGAAATATAACGGCATTCATCTGCCGGAACGATTCGGCGGTGCCGCCCTGCCGGATCTCGGCCTGATCGACATGCGCCGTGCGCCGCCCGCCCGCGGCGGCTTTCTGTCGCCGGTGCTGCTGGCAGACATCGGCAAGACCATCGAAAGGGACGAGCAGGCGCTGCTGTTTTTAAACCGGCGCGGCTATGCGCCGCTGACCCTTTGCCGGGTCTGCGGTCACCGTTTCGAGTGTCCGGACTGTTCGGCCTGGCTGGTCGAGCACCGCTTTCGCGGCCAGTTGCAGTGCCATCATTGCGGTCATAGCGAGAAAACGCCGGAGGCCTGCCCGGAATGCGGCACACTGGATCACCTCGTCGCCTGCGGTCCGGGTGTCGAGCGCATCGCCGAAGAGGTGGACCGGCACTTTCCGGATGCCCGAACCATCGTCCTGTCTTCCGACATGATGGGCGGCGTGCGGCGATTGCGACTGGAGCTTGAAGCCATTGCCAAGGGTGAAGCCGACATCGTCGTCGGCACGCAACTCGTCGCAAAAGGCCATCATTTTCCTCTGATGACGCTGGTCGGTATCGTTGATGCGGATCTCGGCCTGAGCAGCGGCGATCCGCGGGCGGCGGAGCGGACGTTTCAGTTGTTGTCCCAGGTAACCGGCCGGGCCGGACGCACCGGGCGGCACAGCCGCGGCCTGCTGCAGACCTATCAGCCGATGCATCCGGTCATGCAGGCCATCGTCTCCGGCGACCGGGAAGCCTTTTACGCGCGGGAAATCGACGAACGGGAGCGGGCCGGCTTGCCGCCCTTCGGCCGGCTGGCGGCGCTGATCATCTCGGCCAATGATCGGGCAGCGGCGGAAAATCACGCGCGCGAATTGCGCCAGGGGGCGCCGCGCACCCGTGACATCATGGTTCTCGGGCCTGCTGAGGCGCCATTGTCTCTCATTCGCGGCCGGCACCGGTTTCGGTTGCTGGTGCATGGCAAGAAACAGTCCGACCTTCAGAGCTTTGTCGCGAAGATGATCGAAAACGGACCGAAACAGCGCGGCTCGGTGCGCGTGCAGATCGACATCGACCCGCAGAGCTTCATGTAGGTCGCCATGATCCAAGGGGGAAATTGAGCGTGATTGAATTCTACTGGCCCGGAACGACCGGCGAATGGCTGGCTTTTTCGGTGGCGCTGATCACCATCGGTTTCGGCCTTCTGCTGCTGATCATGCCGCGGCTTTCGTTTCGGATCCTGCGGCTGCAGACCAGGCCCGAACATCCCGACGCCATTGCCGAGGGCAGGGGTACGATGGCGGGTTTTTATCTCGCCAGCGGCCTGTGCTGCCTGATTCTGGCACAGCCTCTGCTCTATCTGGTGCTCGGCCTTGGCTGGGCGTTCACCGCGTTCGGCCGGCTGATGTCCATCCTTTTTGACCGCGGCGGCTCGCGTTTCAACTGGATTTCGGTGCTGGTGGAGGCGGCGCTGGCGGTGCTGCCGCTTGCCTATGTCTTTGGGTGGGTCTGAACAAGCCGGATTGGCAAAGGCTGTAGCTGTTTTCCCGAGATTTCGTGCCGATAATGCGAGACTCAACCAATTGCGTAAGCGCGGCGTGTTGCGACTCCCACACACGTGTGCTAGACGAACCACGAAATTCGGATGAGGGGTTTATCCAATCTTTGCTTGTCTGAGTAAAATCGAAATAAATTCAAGGGTTTGCAGAGTTTCCCAACTCTGACTCCAAATCCTTGGGTTCAGCCCAGAGAAACCTGTGCCCGTGGCAGACACATCTTCGCTCATTTCCGGTGTTGCAGAACGATATGCGTCATCGCTGTTCGAACTGGCGCTGGAGGCAAATTCGACGGACGCGATCGGCGCCGAACTGACCCGGCTCGAGAGCCTGATTTCCGAAAGTGAAGATTTCAGACGACTGATCACCAGCCCGGTGTTTTCTGCCGAAGACCAGCTCAAGGCCATCAGCGCCATTGCCGACAAAGCCGGATTTGAAGGGCTGGTTGGCAATTTCCTGCGGGTCGTTGCGGGCAATCGCCGGCTGTTCGCCGTGCCGGGCATCATCCGGGCCTACCGTGTCTTCGACGCCAGGCACCGCGGCGAGGTGTCGGCCGAGGTCACATCGGCCCATGCGCTGACGGCTGAACAGGAAACAGAATTGAAGGCGGCGCTGGCAAGCGTCACCGGCAAAGACGTGGCAATTCATGTCACCGTCGACCCGTCACTTATGGGTGGTCTGATCGTCAAGGTCGGATCGCGTCAGATTGACACATCCCTTCGCTCCAAACTCTCTACCCTTAAGCTTGCACTGAAAGAGGTCGGCTGATGGACATCCGCGCCGCGGAAATCTCCGCAATACTCAAAGATCAGATCAAAAATTTCGGCCAGGAGGCGGAAGTCTCCGAAGTCGGACAAGTGTTGTCCGTCGGTGACGGTATTGCCCGTGTCTATGGCCTGGACAATGTACAGGCCGGTGAAATGGTCGAGTTCCCGGGTGGAATTCGCGGCATGGCGCTGAACCTTGAAGCCGACAATGTCGGCGTCGTGCTGTTCGGTTCGGACCGGGACATCAAGGAAGGCGACACGGTCAAGCGGACCGGCGCCATCGTCGACGTACCCGTCGGCAAGGAACTGCTGGGGCGTGTCGTCGACGCGCTCGGCAATCCGATCGACGGCAAGGGTCCGATCAATGCCAAGAAGCGGGCGCGTGTCGATGTCAAGGCGCCCGGCATCATTCCGCGTCGTTCCGTGCATGAACCCATGTCGACCGGCCTGAAGGCCATCGATGCGCTGATCCCGATCGGCCGCGGCCAGCGTGAGCTGGTTATCGGCGACCGCCAGACCGGCAAGACGGCGATCATTCTGGATACGATCCTCAACCAGAAACCGATCCACGAAAGCGGACCGGAAAGCGAAAAGCTCTATTGCGTCTATGTGGCGGTCGGCCAGAAGCGGTCGACAGTCGCCCAGTTCGCCAAGGTGCTGGAAGAGCGCGGTGCGCTGGAATATTCCATCATCATCGCGGCGACGGCCTCGGATCCCGCACCGATGCAGTTCCTGGCACCCTTCGCCGGATGCGCCATCGGCGAATTCTTCCGCGACAATGGCATGCATGCGCTGATCGGCTATGACGATCTGTCCAAACAGGCCGTGTCCTATCGCCAGATGTCGTTGCTGCTGCGCCGCCCGCCGGGCCGCGAAGCCTATCCCGGCGACGTTTTCTACCTGCATTCCCGGCTGCTCGAGCGGGCCGCGAAACTCAATGACGAGAACGGCTCCGGCTCGCTGACGGCCCTGCCGGTCATCGAAACCCAGGGCAACGACGTTTCCGCCTTTATCCCGACCAATGTGATCTCGATTACCGACGGTCAGATCTTCCTGGAGACCGATCTGTTCTATCAGGGCATCCGCCCGGCGGTGAATGTCGGCCTGTCGGTGTCGCGCGTGGGTTCGTCGGCGCAGATCAAGGCGATGAAGCAGGTTGCCGGATCGATCAAGGGCGAACTGGCCCAGTATCGCGAGATGGCGGCCTTTGCGCAGTTCGGCTCCGACCTGGATGCCTCGACCCAGCGGCTTCTCAATCGCGGCGCGCGCCTGACCGAACTCCTCAAGCAGCCGCAATTCTCGCCGCTCAAGACCGAGGAACAGGTCGTCGTCATCTATGCCGGTGTGAACGGCTATCTCGATGACCTGCCGGTCGATGAGGTCGGCAAGTTCGAAGAGGGTCTGCTGGCGCATATGCGCACCGACGGCAAGGAGATCCTTGAGACGATCCGGGCAGAGAAGGCCTTGAGTGACGAGGTCACCAAGCAGCTTGCCGCGTCCATCGACACCTATGCCAAATCCTATGCCTGATTTTTCAACGGACAGAAACCCAGTCACGGGCGGATAACGGATGCCTTCACTTAAGGATCTGAGAAACCGGATCGCCACCGTCAAGGCGACGCAGAAGATCACCAAGGCGATGCAGATGGTCGCCGCGGCGAAGCTTCGGCGCGCCCAGGAGGCCGCCGAGGCCGCGCGGCCCTATTCGCATCGCATGAGCGCTGTGCTTGCCAATATTGCCGGTGCGGTGACCGAAGGCCATGACACGCCGCATCTGATGACCGGGACCGGCGAGGATGTTACCCACCTGCTGGTGGTGTGCACGGCCGAACGCGGCCTTTGTGGCGGCTTCAACTCGCAGATTGCGCGGCTCGCGCGCGAGCGCATCAGCGCCCTGCAGGCCGAAGGCAAGGAAATCAAGATCCTGTGCGTCGGCAAGAAGGGCTATGATATCCTGAAGCGCCAATATGAATCGCTGATCATCGACCGGGTGGATCTGCGCGAGGTCAAGCGGATCGGCTATTCGGACGCCGATGCGATCGCCCGCCAGGTCATCGATCTGTTCAATCATGGTGGTTTCGATATCTGCACGCTGTTTTATTCCGAGTTCAAATCGGTCATCAGCCAGATTCCGACCGCCCAGCAGATCATCCCCGCCGGTACCGGCGACAGCGAGGCCGAACAGGCCAATGGCGGCGCCGTATACGAATACGAGCCGGATGCGGAGACCATTCTCAACGATCTGATCCCGCGCAACATCGCCGTTCAGATCTTCAGCGCGCTGCTTGAAAACAGTGCTTCGGAACAGGGCGCGCGGATGAGCGCCATGGACAGCGCGACACGCAATGCGGGTGAGATGATCGACAAGCTGACGCTCAGCTACAACCGCCAGCGTCAGGCTCAGATCACCAAGGAACTGATTGAAATTATTTCGGGCGCGGAAGCGCTCTAGAGCCGAAGGGCTTTGAAAGAGGGTAAAGACGACATGGCTAAGGCAGCGACCTCAAAGACCGCCGATGCGGCAGAAAAAAAACCGGCAGCGAAACACCGCGCCCCGGCCAAAAAGGCCGCTGCGGCTTCGGGCGTCAAGGGCACCATCACCCAGGTCATCGGCGCCGTGGTCGACGTCGCGTTCGACGATCATCTGCCGCCGATTCTCAACGCACTTGAAACCGACAATCTGGGCAACCGCCTGGTTCTGGAAGTGGCCCAGCATCTCGGTGAAAACACCGTGCGGACCATCGCCATGGACTCGACCGAAGGCCTGGTGCGCGGACAGGACGTGCATGACACCGGCGCGCCGATTTCGGTGCCGGTCGGGCCTGAAACGCTTGGCCGCATCATGAATGTGATCGGTGACCCGATCGATGAGGCCGGCCCGGTCAAGAGCAAGGCGGAGCGCGCCATTCACCAGGACGCGCCGGCCTATGTGGACCAGTCCACGGAAGCCGAGATTCTGGTCACCGGGATCAAGGTGGTCGACTTGCTGGCCCCTTACGCACGCGGCGGAAAGATCGGCCTGTTCGGCGGCGCCGGCGTCGGCAAAACCGTGCTTATTCAGGAATTGATCAACAATGTCGCCAAGGCGCATGGCGGTTACTCCGTCTTTGCCGGTGTCGGCGAGCGCACCCGCGAAGGCAACGACCTTTACTGGGAAATGATCGAATCGGGTGTGAACAAGGACCCGAAGGAAAACAAGGGATCAACCGAAGGGTCGAAATGTGCGCTGGTGTTCGGTCAGATGAACGAGCCGCCCGGCGCCCGTGCGCGCGTGGCCCTGACCGGTCTGACGGTTGCCGAACAGTTCCGCGACGAGGGCCAGGACGTTTTGTTCTTCGTCGACAATATCTTCCGCTTCACCCAGGCCGGTTCCGAAGTGTCCGCCCTGCTTGGCCGCATTCCATCGGCCGTGGGCTATCAGCCGACACTGGCGACCGATATGGGCACCATGCAGGAGCGTATCACGACGACCAACAAGGGTTCGATCACCTCGGTTCAGGCGGTTTATGTGCCCGCCGACGACTTGACCGACCCGGCGCCGGCCACCTCCTTTGCCCACCTCGATGCAACGACGGTGTTGAACCGTGCGATTTCCGAGAAGGGCATCTACCCGGCGGTGGATCCGCTCGATTCGACATCGCGCATGCTGGATCCGATGATTGTCGGCCAGGAACACTATGACGTGGCCCGTAGCGTCCAGTCGGTGCTGCAGCGCTACAAGTCGCTGCAGGACATTATCGCCATTTTGGGCATGGACGAGCTGTCGGAGGACGACAAGCTGACGGTGGCCCGCGCCCGCAAGATCGAGCGCTTCCTGTCGCAGCCCTTCTTCGTGGCGGAGGTCTTTACCGGTGCGCCAGGACAGCTGGTCGATCTTGAAGACACGATCAAGAGCTTCAAGGGTCTCGTCGAAGGCGAGTATGATCACCTTCCGGAAGGCGCTTTCTACATGGTGGGCGGTATCGATCAGGCGATTGAAAAGGCCCAGAAACTGGCGGCGGAAGCTGCCTAGGAAGGGATATCCGGGCGGGCCGCACGGCCCGCGCGACCATCCCCGCAACGGTGAAGTGACGATCCCATGGCTGACAGTTTCAACTTCGAACTGGTGTCTCCCGAGCGTTTGCTGCTTTCAGAATCCGCCAGTGAGGTGATCATTCCGGGTGCCGACGGAGAAATGACCGTCATGGCCAACCATGCGCCGGTGATGACCAACGTCAAACCGGGCATTGTCGAGGTCAAATCCGAATCGGGAACGTCCAATCGCTTTGTCGTGTTCGGCGGCTTTGCCGACATTCTGCCGGATGGCTGCACGGTCCTGGCCGAATCGGCCGTGCATGTCGACGATATCGACCGCGAAGCACTGGAAAAGCGTATCCAGGACACACGGGAAGACCTGCAGGACGCCAAGACGGATGCCGATAAAGCACTCATCGCCGAGCGCCTCGGCAATTTGCTGACGCTGCAAGACGCGGTCTGACGGCAACCCGATCCGGACCTGTTTCAATCGGCCAAAGAGTGGTTCACTGCCGCCCTGGCGTGCAGTGCCGTGGTGTCAAAGGTCGGCAGGGCAGTGGCAACCGGATCGACGATCATGGTGATTTCCGTGCAGCCGAGAATGACCGCTTCGGCGCCGGCTGCTGCGAGATCTGCGATGATGGCCCTGTAAATCTCGGCTGAGGGCGGCAGGATTTTGCCCAGGCACAGTTCCTCATAGATGATACGGTGGATTACCGCCCGCGCATCGGCATTCGGCACGATGACCTCAAGCCCGTAGCGGCTTTCAAGGCGGGCCCGGTAGAAATCCTGTTCCATGGTGAACCGGGTTCCAAGCAGGGCAACGCGGCCGACACCGGCATCAACAAGCGCCCGACCGGTCGGATCGGCGATATGCAGGATCGGCAGCCCCGACCGGCCTTCAATGGTGTCGGCGACTTTGTGCATCGTGTTGGTGGCGATAACCAGAAACGCTGCGCCGGCGGATTTCAGACCTTGCGCCGCCTCGGACAAAATGTCCGCCGTACCGGCCCAGTCCCCCTCATGCTGACGCCGTTCGATCTGCTGAAAATCAACCGAATGCAGCAGCACGCGGGCCGAATGCAGGCCGCCCAGTCGGGCTTTGGCTTCCTCATTCATCAGCCGGTAGTAGAGCGCCGTCGATTCCCAGCTCATGCCTCCCAGCAGGCCGATCAGTTTCATGCGGCGGTTCCGGACAGATGGGCAAAGGCGGCAATCACCTGCTCATAGACATGGCGCTTGAAGGGAACAACGTATGCGGGCAGGTCTTCCATCGGTTTCCAGGCCCACTTGTCGAACTCTGCCTTGTGGCCGCCGGGTGGCGGATTGATGGCGATTTCACTCTCCTCGCCCTCGAAGCGGAAAGCGAACCAGCGCTGGGTCTGGCCGCGATACTTTCCCTTCAGCGCGATGCCGACGAGGTCTGTCGGCAAATCGTAATTGATCCAGTCCGGCGCTTCGGCGAGCAAGGCGATGCTGTGCATGCCGGTTTCTTCCTGCAGTTCGCGCCGCGCCGCCTCCAGCGGGCTCTCGCCCTTGTCGATGCCGCCCTGCGGCAATTGCCATAAATGTTGCTGATCGAGCAGTTCGCTGTCATTGGCGACAATCCTGCGTCCGCTCCACACGAGGCCCGCATGGTTGAGCACCATGATGCCGACACAGGGCCGGTAGGGAAGCGTCGAGGCCTTGTGTTTTTTACCGGTCATCGGTCAGTCCTTCTGCGGATCATCGACGAGCGCCGAAACGGAGACGATCTCGATCCCGCGGGCGCGCGCTTCGTTGGCCCAGGCGGCCACGGCGTCGACACTGACATCGAAGGCGGATGCAATGGCGATGGCCTTGCCATTTCTGCGCGCGACCCGTTCCATTTCATCGAGCCGCTTCATGATCTCGACCCGGTTGAGTTCATTGTCGATGACCATGTCACCCTCGGCATAGGGCACGCCAATGGCTGACGCGACGGCGCCGGTGACCGTCTGCGACGAGGTTCCGTCGTCAAGAAACAGGACGCCGCGCTTGGCCAGATCCCGCATCAGGTTTTCGGTCGCGGCGGCATCCGACAGAAACCGTCCGCCCATGAAATTCATGATCCCGGTATAGTTGGTTATGCGCGCCATCGCCCAATGCAGGTCGGCCAGATTCTGCTGCCTGCCATCATCAACGACCAGCGTGTGGGGGCCCGGATCGTTGCGCGGATAGTCGAAGGGTTCGAAGGGAACCTGCAGCAGCACCTCGTGGCCCGCCCGGCGCGCCTCTTGAAGCCAGCGCTGCAGGCTGTTGCCGCTGGCTGCGAAGGCCAGTGTGATCTCTTCGGGCAGGGTTTCGATGGCATATTGGGTTCCGGTCTGACTCAGTCCAAGCCCGCCGACGACGATCGCCATGCGGGTGCCGCGCGCACCGGACCAGGGCCGCGCATAGGCATCCATGGCGCGTCTTCCGTCAGCGCCGATGATCGGCAGGCGGCCGTGATCGGTCTTTTCGAGCAGTTCGGGAATGGGCAGATGGGCGACCCGGGCGTCCTGCCCGACGGGGCTGCTGCCGGACAGGATGAGCGGCCCGTCGCCACTTCGATCACGGGGGGAAATCGTCGTGACGACATCACCGCTGCTCGTCAATGTGCGCTGAATATTGGCGCCGGAACTGCCGGATTGACGGGATGCCGTGTCTTGCGAACCGGCGGATTCCGCCAGCTGTTCGCTCTGCGCCGTGTCCGTCTGTTCAGCCACCTGGTCGGTTGATGTTGCCGCCGCGCGTTCCGGCTTGCGCAGCGCGGTCTGTTGAAGGGCAAAAACACCCGCGCCGGCGAAGATGACCACAAAGACGGCGGCGATGGACCATTGTCCGGCAGACAGCCCGGTGCGCTGTTCCGATCGGCCGCTCTTGCGATTCTGTCCGAGCGGTCTGTCGAGATCGGAGCCAGTGTTCATCCGCACGCCTGAAGAAGGACCGACCACCCGCTATGGGTGGCCGCTATTGCTATTCGGTCTTGGTGTCGGCCTTCTTTGGCGCCTTGACCGCCGTCTGATCGGGGTTCGGCGGATAGGCCGGGTCGGTTTCCTCGCCCCTGATCAGGGCCAGTGCATAGCCGAGCTGCTCATCGTCTTCTGCTTCCGGCGGCACATAGGCGATCGAACCCGATCCCTCTTCGGTTTCATCCTGGCCCTGAATGTGACCGCGCAGTTCCGATTCTCCGGTTTCGCGCACCCGTCCCTGCAATTCCTCGGGAAGCGGCTGCTGGACCGTGATATCCGGCGAAATGCCGGTGCCCTGGATGGATTTGCCGGACGGTGTGTAATAGAGCGCCGTGGTCAGGCGCAGGGCGCCGTTTTCACCGAGGGGAATGATGGTCTGAACGGACCCCTTGCCGAAGGACCGGGTGCCGACGACCGTCGCGCGCTTGTGGTCCTGCAGCGCACCGGCAACGATTTCCGACGCGCTGGCCGACCCGCCATTGACGAGTACGACGATCGGCTTGCCGTCGGTCAGGTCTCCGGGCCGTGAATTGTAGCGGCGGGTTTCCTCCGGATTGCGGCCGCGTGTCGAGACGATTTCACCACGATCCAGGAAGGCATCGGTGACATTGATCGCCTGATCCAGCAAACCGCCGGGGTTGAGCCGCAGATCCAGAACAAAGCCCTTCAGCTTGTCTTCGGGAACTTCGCTTTCAATCGTGTCGATCGCGTCCGCCAGATCGTCATAGGTCTTCTCGGTAAAGGAAATCACCCGGACATATCCGATGTCCTCCTCGACCCGGAACTTGACCGCCTTGACCTTGATGATGGCGCGCGTGATGACGATGTCGATCGGTGCATCGGCGCCTTCCCGCAGGACCGTCAGATCGATGGACGAGCCGACCGGCCCGCGCATTTTTTCGACGGCCTGGGTCAGATTGAGGCCACGGACCGGCTCTCCGTCGATCTCGGAAATCAGATCACCGGCGAGAACGCCGGCGCGCGAGGCAGGCGTATCGTCAATGGGCGTGATCACCTTGACCAGTTCGCTGTCGGGGTCGAGGGTCACCTCAATGCCAAGCCCGCCGAACTCACCGCGCGTCTGGGTGCGCATTTCGTCGGCATCCTTGGCATTGAGGAAACTCGAATGCGGATCGAGAGAGGTCAGCATGCCATTGATGGCATTTTCGACAAGATCGCTTTCCTCTGGCGGGGTGACATATTGAGCCCGAACGCGCTCAAAGACATCGCCAAAGATGGAGAGCTGCTTGTAGGTTTCGGAATTTGCCGCAACGGCGGATGTGCCGAAGGAATGCAGGGCGGTGACGGAGACGGCTCCGATCAGGGCTCCGGCGGCAATCAGTGTTATCTTACGAATCATTGCTTACCCTTCCAGAAGGATTGCTGGCCCACCAGGGGGCCGGATCGACGGGTGTCCCGCCCTTTCTGAACTCAATGTAGAGCGTTGGTTCACTTGAAGCCAGTATCAATACGGATGCGGACGCAACTCTTTGCTTTGCGTCCATTCTGCCGACGGGCTCGCCTGCAACGACAAATTGTCCGATGCTTGCGCTGATACTGCCCATTCCGGCCAGAACAAGGTGAAAGTCGTCTCCGGCATTCAGGATCAAAAGCTGACCATAGGAGCGGAACGGCCCCGAATATACCACCCAACCGTCGGCCGGTGCCGTCACAATTGCGTCATGTCCGGTTGAAACCATCATCCCCTGAAGCGGGCGTCCGGCTCCGTCATCATCGCCGAATTTGGCCGCAACCGTGCCGGCCACCGGCAATTCAAGCTTGTCTTTCAGGTCCGAAAAGGCAAATGCCGGGGCAAACCGGTTGGCATCGGGCTTGCCCTCCCGAGCCAGTTCGCGGGCGCGATCGCGTTGTTTCTGCGTCCGGGCGGCGTGTTGCTCTTCGGCGATTTGCGCTTCGCGGGCAGCCTTCTTGACCGATTCGATCTGCCTGCCAAGCGTGGCGATCAGATCCTCCATGCTTTCGGCGCGTTCGGCGAGCTGCCGGGCGATTTCCGATTCGGCCGCAAGCCTGTCGCTGTTTTCCTTCGCCAGTTTCTGTTTCTCCGATAGAAGAAGCGTCAGTTTTTCTTCTTCTTCGGCCTGTTCTTCGAGCGTGGCGATCAGCCGCTCGCGTTCATTGGCGATCGAAGCCCGGATGGTCGTCAGTTCCTCGAGATCATTGGCGAGGCGCTCCGCCCGCTCACGAATTTCGGGAACGACCGCTCCCAGCAATATGGCGCTTCGAACCGAGGATAGAGCGTCTTCCGGGCTGACCAGAAGGGCCGGCGGCGGATTGCGCCCCATGCGCTGCAGAGCGGCCAGAACCTCGGCCAGAGTGCCACGCCGGGCCCTCAGCGACGCCCGCAGATCGGTATCGCGGCCACGCAGGCTGGCCATGCGCAATTCGCTTTCGGAAATGTCGGCCGTCAGCTTCTTCTGGGTCTTGGCCGTTTGTATCAGCGCCGTGCGGACCGTCGCCTGATCCTTCTTCAACGCCTTGATGCTGGCTTCAAGCTGGGCGCGTTTTTCCTTTGACAGGTTGATATCGGCGGCGATCTGTTCCAGCTCGCCACGACCCTCCTCGCGCTGCCTGTTCAGGGCGTCGATGCGGGCCTGATCGGCCAGTTCCGTTTTCGTCGGGGTCCGCGGCGTATCGGCGCCATCGGTCTGTGCCGATGCCGGTTGGAGCAGCCACAGCAGCGCCATAAACGCCGACAGAGAGGCGGCCGCGTGCCCGCCGGTCTTTCCCGATGTGAGGTCTGTGTCCCGCATGAGCCGAATCATAGTGCAATGTATTGTGTGTCGCCACCGGACTTTCGGCCCGCGAAACGCAAATCAGTCGTCGCCATCAACATTTGTGCCATGAAAGCATGGCAGCGATAAGGCGGATAGCGCGCGAAACACAGCCTAGTGCCGCCGCGCCTGGACGATCGACCCGATAACGGTTTCCTCGCCCAGCGCCTTGCAGGCTTCCAGGCGGTGCAGTCCTTCGATCAGGACATATCGGCCCTTGCCCTTGCGCACCAGGATCGGGGTCAACTGGCCTTTTTCCAGCATGCTTTCGGCAATCTCGTCGACGACCAATCGGTCAAGGGTCTTCAACCGTTTGACCGGTACGTAGATATCTTCGATCCTGAGTGTGATGCTCTGCATGATCGGCGCAGTCTAAACCAGCCCGGTTGAAATCCAAACCGGTCCGGCCCTATCCGGGGTCGCAAGCGTCTATTTGCGATGGTACGGGTGCCCGGCCAACAGGGTTGCGGCCCGGTAGAGCTGTTCGGCCAGCAGGATACGCACCAGTTGATGCGGCCAGGTCATTTTGCCGAGGCTGATCACCGCATCGGCCCGTTGCCGCAGGCCTGAATCATGGCCGTCCGCGCCGCCAATGGCAATGACGAGATCGCGTTTTCCGGCGTCGTTCCAGCGGCTGAGCATGGCGGCGAACTGCTCTGAGTCATATGTTTTCCCGCGCTCGTCCAGGAGCATCAATGCGGTGCCGGCGTGCAGTGATTTTTCCAGCGCTGCGGCTTCTTCGCGCTTGCGGGTCTCGGCGCTGGAGGCACGGCTTTCCGGTGTTTCGATGACCCGGCTGAATTCAAAGCCGAGCGCGGTGCCGGTTTTGGAAAAGCGATCCAGATAGCGCGCCGAAAGCTCTCTTTCGGGACCGGCTTTCAGCCGGCCCACGGCATGTATCGTTACCCGCATCCTGCCTCGCATTCCACAATCCCGACTCGAGGTGGGCGTGGAAATCAGGTGTTATGGCAATTCAGGATTTGACGGAATCGGCAAACCTGAATGCATCAACGAAATCAAAGGCCGGCACCGTTGTCTTGTTTCTGACAAAACAAGAAACGGTCTAGTGCACCGTGTCCTCGTCGATCTCAGGGGCCATCCACATCTTTTCGAGATTGTAGAATTCCCTGATTTCGGGGCGGAAGACGTGGATAATGATATCTCCGGTGTCGATCAGCACCCAATCACCCTGGGCGAGACCTTCGACCTTGGCGCCGCCGAGGCCGGTGTTTTTCAGGTCGCGCAAAAGCTGATCGCAGATCGCTGTGACGTGACGGGTCGATCGACCGGAGGCCACGACCATGTGGTCGCCCAGTGCCGATTTGCCCGTAATGTCAATGGAGACAACGTCTTCTGCCTTGGATTCCTCAAGACTGGCGAGGACCAATTTCAACGCATGGATCGCGGCGGTGCCGCCTTCCAGTGCGGATGCGGAAATGCCTTGGGCACTTCCCTTGCTATGTGCTGTTCTCAGCGTATTTCCTTTCCGTAACAGAACAAGCTCTTGTGTAATTGCCGTGTCCGAAGGGTCCAGCGGCCCGGCGGTCTCGCCGGCACCGGCATCCATATTCCCGCGTCGTTGCAACATGTAGTTGCGACTCAGTCGGGAGTGAACGCAGCAAACACAGCCAAAGATAGGCATGGAAAGCTGACAGTTTCAAGACAAGGCTCTTCACGTTTTGAGGCGCGAATGATGAATAATTTCAATGGGCCCATCAATTTCCTGCATCCATTCGGCGCCGGAAATTGACGATTTCAGGCCTGAGCGGCGCGGATTGCGGTGGAGGAGAGGGACGATCGCGGGCCGTGTATGAATGTCCAGGCAGGGGCCGGCATACGGGCCAGTGCGCCGGCATCGTCCTCATCGACACGGGCGTGGTCGAAGGTCTTGGCCATGATGGAGGACAGATAGGCCAGGGTCGATCCGGGCCGATCGATGACCGCGATCGGAACGGTGTTGGCGATCTCCTGCCAGTTCTGCCAGCGATGAAAACCGGCCAGATTGTCGGCGCCCATGACCCAGACGAAATCGACACCTCGGTTTCGTGCCGTGATGAATTTCAGCGTCTCGGCCGTGTAGCGCAGGCGGTGCACCGCCTCGAAGGCGGTAAATTTGACCCGCGGGTCGGAAACACGCTCCCGGCTCCAGGCCAACCGTTTTGAAAGATCGGCGAGATTACCGTTTTCCTTCAACGGATTGCCCGGTGTGATCATCCACCAGAGCTGATCGAGCTGCAATTTGCGCAAGGCCGTCTCCGCCACCAGCACATGGCCGTCATGCGGCGGATTGAACGATCCGCCGAACAGTCCGACGGCCATGCCCTGTTCCACATGGGGCATGCGCAGATAGGGGGCCATGGTGCTGTCTGTTTCGGTCACGGACGGGTCTGGCCGGATCCACGCACCTTGTATTTGAAGGAGGTGAGTTGTTCGACACCGACCGGGCCCCGGGCGTGCATCTTGCCGGTGGCGATGCCGATTTCCGCGCCCATGCCGAATTCGCCGCCATCGGCAAACTGGGTCGAGGCATTGTGCAGCAAAATGGCGGAGTCGATTTCGTTGAAAAAGCGCTCGACGACGACCGCGTCCTCGGCAATGACGGCTTCGGTGTGGTGGGACGAATAGCGGTCGATATGAGCAATGGCGTCATCGATCCCGTCGACCAGAGCGACGGAAATGATGGCGTCGAGATATTCCGTCGACCAGTCCTGTTCGGTGGCCTCTTTTGCCTTCGGCCAGATTTTCCGGACGGCCGCCGAGGCACGGATTTCGCAGCCGGCATCCGCAAGCGCGTCGAGCAGCGGGACGAGATGGGTTTCGGCGGCGGCGCTGTCGACCAGAAGGGTCTCGGCGGCGCCGCAAATGCCGGTGCGGCGCATCTTTGCATTGACGGCGACGGCGCGGGCCATGTCGCTATCGGCCGACCGGTCGACATAGATGTGGCACAGGCCCTCCAGATGGGCAAAGACCGGTACCCGGGCTTCGCTTTGCACACGGCCGACCAGCCCCTTGCCGCCGCGCGGAACGATGACGTCGATCGCACCATTGAGACCCTTGAGCATTTCGCCGACGGCGGCCCGGTCGGTGGTCGGTACGATCTGGATCGCCTCCTGCGGCAATCCCGCCGCGGCAAGGCCGCGCGCCAGGCACGCATGGATGGCGGTCGACGAATGGATCGAATCCGAACCGCCGCGCAGGATCACGGCGTTGCCGGCCTTTAGACACAGCGCACCGGCATCGGCCGTCACATTGGGGCGGCTTTCATAGATCACACCGATGACGCCGAGCGGCGTTCGAACCCGCTCGATATGCAGGCCATTGGGGCGCTGCCAGCCGGCGATGATATCGCCAACGGGATCATCGAGCGCGGCGATGGCCCGAATGCCATCCGCCATGGCGGCGATCCGGCCATGGTCGAGCCGCAGCCGGTCCTTGAAAGATGCCGACATGTCGGTTTCTTCGGCGTTTTTCATGTCAGCCGCATTGGCATCCAGAATGGTATCGATGTCCGCCATGATCGCATCGGCCATCGCCATAAGCGCGGCGTTTTTTTGGTCGGCCGAGGCGATCGCCAGCGGTGCCTGGGCCGTCCGCGCCTTGGCACCCAGCGCGTCCATCACCTGCAAAACGTCGTTTTCGTCTGTCATCTGCTTCAACATAACCTCAGTTTCCCGGCTTTCTCGTCGCGCACGGCATCCTACTTATCCTCATTTGGAGCAAATTGGGAGCCCGTCAAAACCATGTCATCGCGGTGGACCATGGCGGAACGGCCTGCATATCCCAGTATATCGAAGATTTCGGAGGATTTTCGGCCGGCGATCTGAACGGCCTCCTCGGCATCATAGGCGGCAAGACCCCGGGCGATTTCCTCGCCCGCTTCGCTGCGGATGGCGATGGTGTCGCCGCGCATGAAACGCCCGGTAACGGTTTTCACGCCGGCCGGCAGCAGGCTCTTTCCCGATCGCAGCGCCTTTTCGGCACCGGCATCGACGACAAAGGTGCCAAGCGGCTCCAACTGGCCGGCGATCCATTTCTTGCGGGCGGTCACCGGAGATTGGCTGGGCAAGAACAGGCTGTGGCGCGCGCCCTCGGCAATGGCACGCAAAGGATGTTCGGGCTTGCCCGAGGCAATGATCATGGCGCAGCCGGCGGCGGTCGCCATGCGGCCGGCGTCGATCTTGGTTTTCATGCCACCGCGCGAAAGGTCCGATCCCGCCTTGCCGGCCATGGCCTCGATCTGCGGTGTGATCTGCGGAATGACATCGATGAATTCGGCGTCCGGGTCGTCACCCGGCGGTGCGGTGTAAAGACCATCGACATCGGACAGCAATATCAGCAGGTCGGCGCTCGCCATGGTGGCGACGCGGGCCGCCAGCCGGTCATTGTCGCCATAGCGGATCTCGGTCGTGGCCACCGTGTCGTTTTCATTGATCACCGGCACGGCCCCCGCCGCCAGTAATTGACTGATCGTTGCCCTTGCATTGAGATAGCGGCGGCGCTCCTCCGTGTCGCCGAGGGTCAGCAGAATCTGGCCGGCCACGAAACCGTCCAGCGACAGGGTCTGCGACCAGGCTTCGGCCAGCGCAATCTGACCGACGGCGGCGGCCGCCTGGTTTTCCTCCAGCTTGAGACGGCCGCGGCTTTTGCCGAGTGCGGTGTCACGCAGCACCGTGCGGCCAAGGGCGATGGCGCCGGATGACACGACGATGAATTCCACCTGCTCGGCCCGCTGCGATGCGATATCGGCGCACAGGGACCGCAGCCAGTGCTGGCGCAGCCCCTTGTCGGCGTCGACGAGCAGAGCCGAGCCGATCTTGATGACGATGCGGCGGTAGGGCCGCAAGGGGTGATGCGTGTCTGACATGGATCGGCCTATATGGCCCCGCCGGTATCAGCGGGCGCTTTTTGCTCCTGCGCCTTGGCATCGGCGATGATCCGCGCCAGTTGCCGCAGCACCGGCGTCATGCCTTCTCCAGAGACCGCGGAAAGGACATGCGGCGTTTCGCCTGAGGCCGACTTGAGTTGCTCGACCTTTTCGGCACGTGCCTCGGCATCCAGCGTATCGGCCTGCGACAGGGCGAGGATTTCCGGCTTGTCGGGCAGGCCGTGGCCATAGGCTTCCAGTTCGGACCGCACGGTCCGATAGGCGACAGCGGCATCCGGCTCCTGCGCCGATACCAGATGCAGCAGAACCCGGGTGCGCTCCACATGGCCGAGAAACCGGTCGCCGATCCCGACGCCCTCATGGGCCCCTTCAATGAGGCCGGGAATATCGGCAATGACGATATCGCTGCCATCGACCCCGGCAACACCCAGATTCGGGTGCAAGGTCGTGAAGGGATAATCGGCGATTTTCGGCCGCGCCCGGGTGACGCTTGAAAGGAAAGTCGATTTTCCGGCATTCGGCAGGCCGACAATGCCGGCATCGGCAATCAGTTTGAGGCGAAGCCAGATGGTCTTCTCGATCCCCTCAAGGCCGGGGTTGGCGTGGCGCGGGGCCCGATTGGTCGAGGATTTGAAATGGGCATTGCCGAAGCCGCCATTGCCGCCGGCGGCGATGCGGAAACGCTGTCTTTCCTCGACGAGGTCGCAGATCAGGGTTTCATTGTCCTCCTCGAAGATCTGCGTACCGACAGGGACCTTCAGCACGACATCGGCGCCGGTCGCGCCGGTCTTGTTGCGGCCCATGCCGTGGACGCCGGTCTTGGCCTTGAAATGCTGCTGATGGCGATAGTCGATGAGCGTGTTGAGGCCCTGCACGGCTTCGGCCCAGACATCGCCGCCGCGGCCGCCGTCGCCGCCATCGGGGCCGCCGAATTCGATGTATTTCTCGCGGCGAAAGGACACCGCGCCGGCGCCGCCGTCGCCGGAACGAATATAGACCTTGGCCTGATCGAGAAATTTCATCTGCTCACCTATCCGCCTGTGCGGCAACCACATCTTGCGGCATACCGTTATCGTCCGTCCGCCGGCAGGTCAAAGCCTATTGCCTTGCTTTGACCCGCCGGCGGATTGTCAGCCCTCACGCGGCGGCCCAGCTGCGCAGCGAGATCCAGGTTTTCTGGTCCAGCCGGTACCATTCGATCGGAACCGCGCTGTCGAGGGCCAGCGAGTTGACCATGCCGGTGCCCTGATACTGGAAACCGCATTTGTGGATCACCCGGCGGGAAGCCGCATTGGTGACCCGGCACCGCACGTCGATGCATTCGGTGTTGCGGGTGCGGAACGCCATGTCGATGACCGCGTGGGCGGCCTCCGTCGCATAGCCCTTGCCCCAGAAGGGTTCGCCGATCCAGTAGCCCAGTTCCAGGGTTGATGGATCGTCCTGGGGTTCGATCCCGCAACATCCCAGAAACCGGCCGTCATCGGCATTGGTTACGGCATAGACGCATTTGCCGATCGCGCCGGTCTTGGCGCGGCGGATGAAATCCGCTGCATCGCGCCGTGTATAGGGATGCGGCATGCGCGAGACCATGGTGGCGACCCGCGCATTGTTGGCAAGGCAGGCCAGCGCGTTCGTGTCCTCACGATGCGGCGGCCTCAAAACCAGCCTTTCGGTCACCAGAACGGGGCAGCCGTCCGGATCTCTCTTACGTTCGTCCTCGTCCCGTTGCATTTTCAGTCCTCCAGTTGCAAAGAAAAAGGGAGATGGTGCCCCATCTCCCCTTTGAACTCTTGGACTGAAAACTTTCAGCCGGGTCGATGAGACGCCGGCTGATTTTCACCGGCTATTCTGCTGCAAGCACGCGTGGCATGACGGATACATAGGTGCGGCCATTGGCTTTCTTGCGGAAATTCACATTGCCTTCCACGGTGGCGAAGATCGTGTGATCCTTGCCGAGGCCAACGCCTTCGCCCGGGTGCCATTTGGTGCCCCGCTGGCGCACGATAATGTTGCCCGGAATGACAACTTCGCCGCCGAATTTTTTCACGCCGAGGCGCTTGGATTGCGAATCGCGACCGTTGCGCGATGAACCGCCAGCTTTCTTGTGTGCCATTGCTGTTCTCCTTTAACCCGGAACCTGACTATTTGCTTTCTTCGCCGAGCGCCTTGGCCTGGCCGACCCAGTCATCGCGCTCGATGCGGCCCTTGAAGGACAGCGCTTCGTCAAGCTTGTCGATATCTGCCTTGGTAAAGGCGGCGATCTGCGCATATTGGGTCACGCCAAATGCATGCAGTTTCTTTTCCAGAACCGGACCGACGCCGGAAATCTTCTTCAGATCATCCGCATCGCCCTTGGGGGCGGTGAAAATAGCGGCGGGCGCATCGTCGGCCTTGGCTTTGGCAGGCGCCTTTTCGGCCGGCTTTTCAGCAGCCTTCGGCTTTTCCTTTGCGGCGGCCTTTTCCGGCGCCGCTTTCTTCGGTGCCTCATCGGCCTTCTTGGCGGCGGCTTTCTTCGGCGCTGCCGCCTTTTTGGGCTTGGCGCCATCGGTCAGGATTTCGGCAATCCGGATCGTCGTCTGGTGCTGCCGGTGGCCGCGGGTGCGTTTGGAATTCTGCCGGCGGCGCTTCTTGAAGGCGATGACCTTGCGGGCGCGGCCCTGCTGGACGACCTCGGCCGTGACCAGAGCGCCATCGACAAAGGGCATGCCGATCGTGGCATCGGCGCCCTCGCCGACCATCAGCACTTCGTTGAATTCCACGATATCGCCGGCTTCGCCGGCAAGTTTCTCGACCTTCAACAGGTCGTTGGCGGCAACGGAATACTGTTTCCCGCCGGTTTTGATGACTGCGAACATTTTTTTGCCTTTCGATGTCCTGTCCGGCTTGTGGCGGATTGCACCGCACAGCCGTCTTTTTAGTCAGTCGGTTTCAAACGAATGTCGGTTCGAACTCCCATGGCCCTGACGGGATCCAGCGGGTTTCGAATGACGGGTGTGTCCGATGAATTTCAGGAATTTACATTCCAGCAAAAACAGATGGCGCAAGTTGCCTCACGCCATGGACAGGCGGGCAATACGGGAAAGCCCCGTTCAAGTCAAGCGCCGGGATGCAATTTACCCTTGTCTCCGGGCGGCCAAATGGCTATATCACCCACCGCATAAAAGAACATGCAACCACGACGCGGAGAGGTGGCTGAGTGGTTGAAAGCACCGCACTCGAAATGCGGCATACGGGCAACCGTATCGGGGGTTCGAATCCTCTCCTCTCCGCCACATCCACATTCACCACAGTCCATGCCAGTCCAAACGGACCCTTGTATTACAGGGGTTTGCCTCTTGTTGCGTCTATCATAGTTCACAGTCGTTTGTTATAATCGCCGGGTCAAAGTAAGAAAAACTGTAAGAAACGCAATTGGTGTGCGATGGCAGGCGGACGAAACAAGCTCACCGCGACTGCGGTTGAAAAGCGGAAAGCACCGGGCCGCATGTCGGACGGGGCCGGGCTTTATCTGAATATCGCCAAGGCCGGTTCAAAGTCTTGGGTGTTCCGGTACACGCCCAAGGGCGGCAAGGTTCGCGAAATGGGGCTGGGCGGGTATCCGGCAACGTCGCTGGCCAGGGCACGTGAAAAGGCCCAAGAATGCCGTGAAGTGATCGCGGCGGGTTCAGACCCTCAAAGCGAAGCGAAGAAGCAGCAGGGCACCACATTCGGTGAAGCCGCCGACGCCTTCTATAAATCCATGCTGTCCACATGGACCAATGAGAAGTCCCGCAAGCAATGGAAGCGCACGCTTGAGACCACGTGCGAGCCGATCCGCTCGAAGGCCGTTGCCGATATCGAGGCTGATGACGTTTTGCGCATCCTGACCCCGATTTGGCAGAAGACGCCAGAAACAGCGGCCCGAACTCGAATGCGGCTTGAGAGAGTGTTGGCGTATGCAAAGACGCGGGGATGGCGAGCCGGCGAGAACCCTGCGCAGTGGCGCGGTCACCTGGACACGCTGTTGCCAGCCCGGCAGAAGCACACCAAGAAGCATCATGCGGCGATGCCCTATGCAGACGTGCCCGGGCTCTATGCGCGCCTTGATGGCCTGCCCGGCCTGTCTTCAAGCGCGCTTCAACTGGTGATCCTGACGGCTTGTCGAACGTCTGAGGCGTTGAATGCGCAATGGGATGAAGTTGATCTTCACAAGGCTATCTGGACGATTCCAGCCGAACGCATGAAGGCTCGAAAGGAGCATTTGATTCCATTGTCGGACCGGGCTGTTGCGATCCTCACGCCACTGTATGAAACCAAATGGTCGGACTATGTGTTCCCCGGCCAAGCTCCAAAGAAGCCGTTGTCAAACATGTCGCTGATGATGCTATTGCGGCGCATGAAGGTCACCGATGTGACGGTGCACGGGTTCAGATCCAGCTTTCGGGACTGGGCAGGTGATTCGACTTCCTTTCCAAGAGAGATTGCCGAGGCGGCGCTTGCTCACGTGGTCGGCGGCGTCGAAGGTGCATATCGTCGTGGCACGGCCCTTGAAAAACGACGACAGCTTATGAAGGCATGGGCCGATTACTGCACGGCCAGCGAAGGCGATAAGGTGGTGAGGCTTCGCGGCTGATGGCCCGGAAAACGCCGACGATCAGTTGGACTTCCGCCGGCGAGGAACACGCGCCAAAAATGAACGTTCGTCCGGTTCAATGGGTGCAGTTAGAAACACAGCTTGGCAAAAAGATACCGGAACCAGCCCGAAGCGAATTGATGGAGATTTGTAATTGGTATCTGGCGCAGGCGACCCTAAAAGCGCAGGCCCGCCCATTGTCCGCCGTAACGGACATTGTCGACCAAATCACAAACGCTGTTTCAAGGCTTCGAAAGAAGGTGCCGGGGTTGTTAGAATACTCCGGTCTCGACTCAACTAAGCCGGAGCTCGGCAAGATTAAGCCCGATGATGCGGTATGGGACTTCTATCACCGGCTCTTTCCATACATGGAAAAATCATCAATCCGAATCAGCCGGAGCGACATCGAGACGGCGAAACCGATGCCGAGAGAGATTGCGGATTGGTTCGATGCCAACAGGGTTTCGATAACGTTGAAAGACAGTGTGTTGAAGCAGTCGGTTGATCGTGTCACGACGGCATTAGCGTCGATCAAACGCGGAATTATTGAAAATCCCGAAATGATGCACGAACCGCAATTCAAAGTCGGCGGCCCCTTCCGGGAATTCCTTATCCATTGTCACAGTTGGGCTGAGAAATACGACCTGCCCCATTCGGTGATAACCAATCATGGAAGTGCACTTCCGTTCTCGAAGATGCTTCATGCTCTCCATTCAATGATGCCGGATCACCTGGGTGCGCCCGATTTATCAATCAGCGCGGACGCCTTTGCGGACCGGATCAAGGCCGCAAAGGCTTCGTGGGGTAAATAACCGGCCAAAAAAAAGCGACTTATGGACCCGACAAATAGCGTTTCGTGTCGGGCAAAATTCACCGTGTATCCAACAGAACCACGGTGAACCACAATGCAGAAACTATCCTACACTCCCGCTCAAGCCGCAGAAATCACGGGCCTCAGCCGGGGAACCATATTCAACCTTTTGAAGTCTGGTGAGCTTACCCGAATCAAGGTCGGCAAGCGGACGCTGATCCGGGCTCAAGAGCTTGCGGATTACCTCAACAACGCTGCACAAGCTGCATGAGGTAACCATGACATATAAGCAAACCGACCCGCCGCGAGGGGCGCAGCGGGTCGGGAATGTCGAATGCTTTGGTCGGCAGATAGACAACCCGGAACATACTCCCAAAACACCTGATATGCAACTGGTAGGTTTCATTTCGAAACGCCATCGCATATCCCCGACAATCGCTCGGATCGTCTGCGAACTCCAACGGTATGGAGGCGCAAATGGTTGCGCTTGAGAATGGGGGCAAGCTGTCCGGCTGCCCCTTGGTGCTGTCCGCGCCGGGACTGGCAGTCGTCACGGACAGGCTGTCATTGCGATGGCGTGTCATGGAAAAAGACAGCCACAGCCGATGGGTTGTTTCTCACAGTTCGCTGAATCGCCGCGATCTCATCACGTTCCTTGACCGCCGCCGTCTGATCAATGCGGCCATGCGGTCGAAGCTGCGCAAGTTGCCTGCCTATGTCGGTGGGAGGCCAGCGCTATGAGCCAGAATTCCAATAGGCTGCCGGTCCTTGCCGCCGAAGTGAGGCGGGCTCACGGTGACGCACGGGAGGCGGCGAAGACAGCCGCCGACCGGGCGATAGCTGCCGGGCACGCGCTCATGGAGGCAAAGGCACTGGCACGGCATGGAGAATGGTTGCCGTGGCTGAAAGAGTATTGCGGCGTGTCCGAACGGTCAGCCCAACAGTACATGCAGATCGCCCGGTTCGATTTAAAACCCGAAACGGTCGCGGATTTGGGTGGCATCCGCGCCGCCGTCGCCTTCCTTGCCACTCACAAACTGCCCGGCCCCGGCGAAGTGCTCTTTGTCTTTCTGGCCAATGAACCGCTGGCGATTGTCACACGGGACAGGGTTGAAACCGGTCACTTCCGTGTCGGCTTCTTTGTTGATGATCATAACGCGGTCGATAGCACTGCCGTCACCGAGCGTGGCGTGTGGCTGATCATTCACAACCGCGTCGGCCCCCAACTTCCAAAGCTGTCATTCGAGCTAATACCCGACACGGCCCAATGGGCGGAAGGCGGTGCGGCATGAGAGGTGTACTCAGAAAGGCCGCAGACCTTCCATTGACCGCCGAACGAGCGCGGGAAGTTCTTGCCTATGACAAAAGAACCGGTGAGCTTACATGGCGCATTGGCGGCAGGGGGCACCGCAAGGGAAAGCGCGCCGGGGCTGTCTGTGGTCGATATCGGCAGATCATGGTTGATAAGATCAACCTTCGCGAACACCGACTCATCTGGTTGATGCAGACAGGAAGGTGGCCATCTTGCCTAATCGATCACATCAACGGCGACGGCCTTGATAATCGGTGGGTAAACCTCAGAGAAGCTACCCATCAGCAAAATGGTTTCAACAAGCGGCCCGGCAAGCGAAACACAACCGGCATTGTCGGTGTCTGTCCTGACAAGGCAAGCGGAAAGCTTGAGGCTCACATAACGTTCAATGGCCGAATCCGGCACTTAGGGAAATTCGAGTGCATTGAAGATGCCGCCGAAGCCAGATGTGAGGCCGAACGGCATTTCTTCGGGGATTTCGCCCGGCAGGCTGCGAGGTATTCCGATGCAGCGGAGTAACCGAGCACATGGGACAGCGCCGGCGTCCCTCGCCAACGACGGGTCATTGGCGGTCCCGAACAACCCGAAAGTCGGGATAGCCGCCGATTGGTACACCGCTCACGGTCACACACGCCGCCGTGGCGTCATCCCAACGCTGCGCAACCGGTTCGGCCTATCCAATTCGGAGGCCATAGAGGCGCTGACCATCGCGCGGACGATCTTGCGCCAATCCTCAGAGGATATCGACAATGGCTAATTCAAAGAGACGCAAGGGAAAGGGCAAGTTCGTCATGATCGAAAAGTACATGTTCGATTCAGATGCCTGGATGGCCCTTAGTTGCGTTGACCGCTGCTTGTATCTTGAATTTCTGAAACGGTACGACGGCTTCAACAATGGCCGGATCGGATTTTCGTGTCGTGAAGCGGTCGCGTTGCTTCGCATCGGTAAGAGCACCGCCAGTCGCAGTTTCAAGAACCTTGAGGACAAAGGCTTCATTGAGGTCACCAAACGAAGCGGGTTCAACATTAAAGGGCGCGTTTCAAACGAACACCGACTGACCGAATACAAGTGCGACATCACAGGTGAATTGCCGACAAAAAAGTTTGTCCATTGGAGGCCGGACGAAAAATCTACGGTCCCACCACAGGTACGCACGGTCCCATCTCAGGTACGCAAACGCCAAAAAGCGGTGCCAAAACCGCCCCACAGTCCCACCACAGGTACCGTGAAGCCGAAAAACGAGGTTTCACAGTCCCACCACAGGTACACATATAGATATACCATACAGGAGGGAGACGATGGGCAACCAACAGTCTGACCCGGCGACCATCGAGAACGGCGAGCTTATTCCCTTCCCATTCCAATTCCGAGCGAAACAGGTTCGGCAGTGCGCCTATGCATTGATGACAAAATCTGAAAAGGCGGCGACAGCCCATTGGGAGCGAACATTGTCCCGGATGGGTGACAAGCTTTTCCAGCTTGGTTTTTCTCAGAGAGAAGTGGATCGCCAATACCAGGCATTCAAGCGCGAGGTTGAAAGCGAAATGGCACGTCGGACTCACACGGCACCACCGCCGCCCAAGGCTTCGTAACGAGATCATCACGAAGTAAGGTCATTTCGCTAAGGGCAGGTCCGGCCCACTTCCTCACATCACCAGAGGCTGACTAGCATTTCAGGTTGGCCTCAGCGCCGAGTTGGCAGCTCAATAAAAATTTTCCTGAACCAGTTTCTCTCCCGCCGCTCCACGCGTCAACATACTGGTATGTGCCAGTTATCGACCGATCTAATTCAACGCCATCTACGAGTTCAACGACAACACTTCCTGTAATAGATCCCGTCAAACCCGCGCCATCACTGTAATGATAAACAAAAGAATTCGAAGTACGGGGAAGCGTTATCGTTCTGACAATAGGCTTCTTTCGGCTTATCATGTTCGCCGAAATCGCGATTCTGTTTTTCCCGATCAAAATCGCACTAGCAGTTCCGTTTGAGGCTCCAGATTCCGAAACTCCGTTGCTGTCCTGATATTTCCAATTTCCACTCCATGATCCGTTTCTAGTATTCCAAGTGCATAGTGGAAAACGACCCTTCGGCCCGATACTTCTTACGCTCCGGCGAAATCCTTTCCAATCGAAATGACTTCCAGGATCCGTTTTTCTGCGATGTCCAGGGCAATTCTTGAAGTCCCTTGTGTCAAGATCCGAGTGGCCTTTTACACCCGACAGTTTAAGGTTATGTCGCTCCAGTATCCCGGCCACCAAACGGGCGAGGCCACCGCATTGCTTTCTTTCGAATTTATCTGTCAAGCCGGGTCGTGTTCTGTCGCCTGAATTAGCAATTTCTATTCCAATTCGGCCGGTGTTTTTTCGCCAGACGTGTTGACCCTTCATACCTTCAGGAGTGCTCGCCAGGACTTTACCATCGCTACCAACGATATAGTGCACGGCAACTCGCTTCATGCTTTCAATGCTCTTCTTGTGAGCATCAGCACTGCCGCTTTCCATTTTCTGCACTGGAACCACGTGGTATTCTTTACACCTACCGTTTTGAATCCTCTTGCATTTGCAATCCGCCCCACCGGTAGTATGAAGAACGATCTCAGTAATTCTTGTATGCGGTTCGCTGCCGACAAAACCTAAGACTGGGATAGGTGTCGTCAAAAGAGCTGCAGCAATCGCTGTAAACAACATTCTCAAGAACTTCGCCATTTTCAAATCTCCATACCTATTTCGCAAGCCAATTAATCGGGATGGGTGGAGGCATTGAAGGGTTGCAACCACTCGTTGTCAATATTGGCTGAACTTTCGAGAGTATGGCGCGAGGGTACTCTTTCCGATCGCGCCACTGCAGATCGACGATGTTTTTTGGGTGGCTGCTTCGGTATATCGGCTAAGCCAGTTCAGTGATTGTGGCTTTGTCGGAGATCCCCGAATTCCCGTCGCACCAGAGATTGGACACCTGACCCCAAAATGCTATGAATTGAATAGGAACATATTCCTATCGGGCAACAGAAAGAGGCCCCAGAAATGACAAGCAACAGCGTACAGGCAACACCGGAAGCAGACACAGAGGCGCAGACCACGGATAACCTGTTGGTAACTGAGATAGATGGCCAACCGTGGGTCGGCGTGAAGCTCATGCCGGAACAATTGGACAAGTACCAGAGATGGGCTTGCACGGCGGGCGTTTCGCTGGATTGTTTCATGCGGCTTGCGGCGGAAGCGCTGTGTATTGAACTTCGCGACACTCTGATTGCCCAACAAGAATTTGACGACGTGGAGCAAACCCCGGTCGCCTCCCCTTACCTGCATTGAAGGAACTGAGAAATTGACACAGGGCACCTATCATTTCAGCGCGGACGATCCCGAAGCCTATGAACGTATGAAGCGACGGCAGGCATTGGCAGAGTCCATGCTGTCGCGCGGTCGCGGTCGGGCACCCAGGACTGTTGGCGAAGGACTCTACGTCTTGGGCGAATCGATTGGCCAAGGTCTTGCCCATCGCAGCGCTACCAAACGATTGGACGAAATGCGCACCGCTGCCGGTGCCGACGCGACCGCAACGTTTGACGAAATCAGCGGCGGCGCTTCCGCCTTTCCACCGGTCCCGGATGCGCCCGGCGAGGATCTGGCGGATGATGTCGCTTATACCGGTTTCGAACCTCATCAAAGAGCGCTGTTGAACACTATTTCCGGGCCGGAGAGTGCTGGTAGCTACAATGTTCGGTATGGTGGCGCGCGGTTTGACGGTTTCGGTGACCATCCCCGCATTGCTGAGACTATCACAAGTGGCCCGAACAAGGGCAAGAAGTCCACAGCGGCGGGTCGGTATCAGTTTCTTGCAAACACGTGGGACGACTATGCCGGACGCATGAAGCTTGCTGACTTCTCCCCGAAGAACCAGGACTTGGCCGCGTGGGAGCTTGCCAAGGACGCATACCGGGCTAACACCGGCGGCGACCTGGACAAGGCGCTGCTGTCTGGCGATCCGGGCACGCTGGCCGGTGTCGGCAAGGCGCTTTCCGGCACATGGACAAGTCTGCCGACCGGTATTGAGGCACAGCTTGGCACAGACAGTTTTGTGAACGCCTATCAAGGCAATCTTGCCCCACGCGCTCCCCGTGATCAGGGTGCCAGCTTGAAACCCGCACCATCTGCGCGGGAAGCCATTGATGCTGCTTTCCAAACGGTTGGACTGGATGATAGCGGGCAGTCCTTGAACATTCCGGCCCACCAAGTCGCCAGCCTTGGCGATGCCGGTGTGGCCGATGCGCTCAGGGCCGCCGATCAGATGACCAATGACGGTGCCCCCACTCTTATGGCGTCCAGCGACAGCGACTTGTTGCCGATCATTCGCGGTGCTTCCAAGCAACAGCTTGATGCCATGGACCCGTCTGTCATGTCGATGGAAGAACGGGCAGCGGCGACGAAGCGCTATCGGGAGATCGGAGATGAACTGGAATCGTCACTTGATCGCCCACCTGTCGCGGCACCGGCACAGCCACAGATAACGCAACCTGCCCGTCCGATCACTCCGACACCACCTGCACCCCCCGAAGCCGCTCCACAAGCGCCTGTGGCCCGTGGTGGCGCATTGCCGCCGACGATCAGCCCGAGCATGGACGAACGCATGCAGGGCACACCGCCGCTTGAAGCGCCGCGCACTGTCGAAAGCCGCCCGGTGGCGGGTGCGCGCAATTCACCGCTTGCGCAATGGGATGCGTTCGTCAAAGAGTCCGGCTCACAGCAATTGGCCAAAGCTGATCCCACAAAGGGGTTACTTGGCGTCCTGACCGGTATGGCCAAGCCCGGTTGGCGTCCCGGATTCCCTCCACGGCCTGGAGCTGGTCAACTGACCGCCGAAAACGCGGCTCAGTCAGGCAAGCAGCTTGTCGCGAATGCCATGGTGGCCAACCAGAACAAACAATCGCGTGGCGGTTCACTGCCGATAGCCGACAATCCGTTTCTGCCGGAAAGCACCAAGCTTGTGGCGAGCGCGATGCTTGGACAGGGCCAACCGCAGGCCGCGCCCATGCAGTTCGCCAGCCTTGACCCGTCTGCAGACTTCCGCACGGCCCTTGCGCAGCCCGAAAGTTCGCCAGAGAGCGCAGCAATGGCAATGCAGGGAATCCCTGCCCCTGCACAGCCCGCGAATGACGAGCAGCCCCCCATGGAGGTTGCACAGGCAAGACAGCTTACGCCGCAACAGGTCCGTAAGCTCTATGCGATCGCGAGCAATCCTGCCTATTCGCCGGGTGACCGGGCAATGGCTCGGCACTACTTGCAACAGCACCAGGCACAGCAGATGTCGCCGTTACAGCAGTTGCAGTTGGAAAAGGCGAGGCGTGATCTGAACACGGCCCCGAAGCGGGAAATGTTCAAGGATGCGAACGGCAGGCATCGTTGGACGGATACTCAGGAGTTGGTTGTTCCTGATCTGGAAATTGAACCGGAGTTTCGAGACCTGACACCCGAAGAGATCAAGGCGCGCAACCTTCCCGAAGGCAACTATCAGATCGGCCGCGATGGTCGCCTTTATCCCATTCGGTCACAATCAACCGGCATCAGCTTTACCACAGCGGACGGGACTGAAATCCAGATTGGCGGTTCGGCCAGCGGGTTGAAGCAAGAGGGCAAGAACGACGCAAACCAATTGAAGGAAGCGCAGGCGGCGGCGGCTTCCAGCAGCGACTTGAAACAGACAACCTCCATGCTTCGCAAAGCCAACAAGACGAGTGGATACAAGGGTCCGGGAGCGGGGCTGATCGGCGCGGCTGACGACATTCTTGAATCCCTGGGTGGAAATCTGCCAGGCACCGACAGAGACCAATCGGGGCCGCGTGCGATCATGCGCGCCGGTGGGCTGCGGGTGGCGCTCGACAATGTGTCCAAGACGAAGGGCGCAATTTCAAATGCCGAAATGGGCCTGTTCATGGCGGCTTCACCCGGCATGCAAACCACAGAAGCCGGTAATGCCGCCTTGCTCGATATGATCGACAAAATTGCGGATCGCACCGTCATGCGGGCGACGGCCATGGAAACGTGGCTGAACGAACACCAGACGCTTCGCGGCTTTTCGGATGCCTGGGAAACATGGCTCGAAGAGAACCCGTTGATTGTCGAAACCCCGGACGGCAGCGTGAAGCTGAATGACGGTCAGAACAGTACGGGCGAAACGTCCAGCGGCCTGAAATGGAGTGTCGAATAATGCCAACTCTGAATATTGAAGGCCGGAAAGTCAAAGTCGATGACAGCTTTCTTTCGATGTCGCCGGAGGAACAAAACAAGGCTGTCGAGGAAATTGCCGAATCTCTTAAGATCACCCCACAAGGCGGCGAAGTTATGGGCCGTGATATGCCGCACACAGCCGGGCAGACCATGGAAAGCTACGAGCCCGGGTTCATGGAACGCATGGGCAATGCAACCTTCGACACGCTCAAGAGCCTTGGCCTCCCGGCCGAACGAATGCGCCGTGATGTCACGAATTTGGACAATACGGTCAGAGGCGTGGCTGATTCGCTTTCCGTCGGCACATCAGACGAGATCACGGCTTGGATGAATTCGGTTCTTGGCGGCGACTACGAAGGCGAGTTGAAACAACAGCGTGCCATTGACGAAGCTGGTGGGACGTACCGCACCGCTGGTCAGGTCATGGGCGCGGTCGGCGGCGGTGCCGGCCTGATCAGGCGCGGCCTGTCCCCGGCCTACAACACAGCAAAGGCCGGTGCAGGGTGGCTGCCTGTCCTCGGAACGTCCGCGGGCGAAGGCATGGCGCTCGGTAGCCTGTATGGCTTTGGTAGTGGTCAAGGCGGATTTGAGAACCGGAAGAATGAGGCCCTCAGAAGCGGGGCGGTTGGCCTTGCCATCGGAACCGCCGCACCGGTCGCAACTCGCACCTTGGGCGCATTGGGGGACATGATCGCTGCACCGTTCCGCTCACGCGGCACGAAGGCGGAAAAACTCCTGTCGAAGTCCATGCGTCAAGACGGACTGACAGGGACGGAGGCAAGCGCCCGGCTGCATGAAATGGGGCCGGAAGCCATGCCGATCGATCTGGGTGCGAACATTCGCCAGCAGGCCGAAGGGCTGGCGGCAATGCCCGGCAATGCTCAAAGCGTGGTGCGCGGCGCACTGGACGAACGTGCGGCCGGAGCAAGTCAGCGCGTGGTCGATGCCACGAATGAGGCGCTTGGCCAGCCGGTCAACACGCTTGCAATGGCAGATGATATTATTGCCCGCCGGTCGGCAGCGGCAAAACCTCTGTATGAACATGCCTATAGCCAGCCGGTGCCCTATACCCGCGAGCTTGAAGCGCTGTTGAAGCGCCCGGCCACGGCACAGGCGTTGCGGAAGGCTCGGGCGCTTGCTGCCAACGAAGGTATCCCTTCACAGCAATGGTTTGCGAATGTCGCGGACGATGGCGCAGTGACTATAGGACGGGTGCCGGACGTGCGGCAACTGGATCTCACCAAGCGTGCCCTTGACGATATGATCGGCACGGCAAAGCGTGCGGGAAATAGCAATGAAGCTCGCATCCTTACGGGCTTGAAAAACGATTTGGTTGGAATGGTCGATAGCGCCGTTCCGTCCTACGCACGCGCCAGAAACGCCTATTCAGGCCCCACGCTTGTCCTTGAGGCGATGGAAGAAGGCCAGAGCCTGTTCCGAAACCCGGTAACGCCTGCACAAGTTGAACGAACTTTGGCCGGTATGGGCGCGAGCGAACGCGAAGCCTTCCAGCAAGGCGCTCGGGCTGCCATAGCCGACATCATGGGCACGGCCCGCAATGACGCGAACGCAGCACGGGCGCTTTTTGAGAAGGGCTATAACCGTGAGAAGCTGGCCATGCTGGTTGGTGAAGACAATGCCGCAGCCCTGATCAACCGGCTTGGCCACGAACGCACCTTCATGGACACACGCAATTCTGTCTTGGGGAATACGGCCACACCACGGCGGGCAGAAGTCATGCGAGAGCTTGGCGGGGAAGTGAACGACCATGGCCTGTTGCGAAACATGATGAACATGCGGTTCGGGGATGCAGCGGCCTCAATGGTGCGTCCGGTGACGCGGCCATTCCGTCAGCCGGGTATCGAGAGCAGAAATGAAATGCTGGCGCGATTGATAACGGAGCGGTCCGGTAAAGGTGGCTTCGAGAAGACGGTGGAGCGCATGGACATGAAAGCGATCAGTGACGCGCACCGCAAAGCGCTGGTTGACGCCATGTTGCGGCATGCGACCCCGGCGGCAAATCGATAGAATCAGAAAACGTCTTTGAACGGCTTGTTCGGCGGGATCGTATCAGCAAGCCACATGACCAGGATTGCACCGGTGCCGAATCCCAAGGCGATCTGCGGCCAGTTGAACGGCTCATCCCCTGACCAAAAGCCAAGCCAAAGCAAAGGCAAGGCGACCGCCCAGAACAGCCAGACCTTTCTTGAAAACCGCCTGTCGCTTGGCGTCTTCTCATGCGGATCATGGTCAATGGTTGGATCGTCGTCACTCATGGTCAATTGTGCCAATAAAACAGGAAACAAATTACAAGGAGCAAGCCTACCAAATAGAGCTTCAAATCTCGAATCTGGCCCTCGATTGACTCCAGCCGGGTTCCGTGTTTGTCGGGGTCGTCAGGGTTGGTGAGCAGGTCAAGCGTTGCTGCGGAGTTCAACTTGCTTTCTTGTGCGTCGGCTCGAATTGCCCAAAGGCTTGGTGGTTCAACGGGATCGTCTCTTGGCTCCAAAGTGCCAGGTTCGAAGGGATCATAGTTTGCTTTGAACACCCCAAGTTCGTATTTAACTTGCGACATCGAAATGTAGTGATTTCGCTCCGATGCCGTTGAACATTCGGATAGCCGCTTTTCTAGCCAGGCATTTTTCCGCTCTAGATCTTCGAATGTAGATTCAAGGTCCCAAACCTTGGGGTCACTCTCACTCATGGCCAGACCAACCATAGGACGCATAGTCCGATCGCCACTGAAATTATACTGATACCCACAGCAAGACGGATGGTGCGCTGGCATTCTTTCACGGCTTCTAGAATAGGCAACAGCATTACTCGGGTTGCCGCAATGTCTTGGCGAGCATGGGCAAGGAGACGAATCCTTGTTTGATCGTCCAGAGTATATGCTGCGCCATCCCATTTACCGAAATAGCCCAATTCTTCATGAAGGATGTTCTTGCCAGTTGCCTCTGCCATAGAGCTTTCGATACGTGCGGTGCCGGGTTTTTCTAGGTCGCGTATGGCGAGCAGAACACCGCGTAAATGTTCTTCGGCCTTTTCGTTTGATGATCTGCCTTCATCGTCACTCATGCCCTGAATATGCCCCTACCCGGCCGGAAATTCAAATTCCGGCACTCAAATGGATCTACGCCACGCAAATGGCACCGCTTTTGGCCCACAGCCGTCCGCCAGGAGGGTCATCAACATTTCCAGTGGGGTACACTTGCCAGGGCGAACGCGCGTCTGTGAGCTTCTATGGTGTCAAAACGGCAATTATTTCCGATTTGGATAGAGGCGGGATAGACGGTATACAACCGATGAGCCCCACTTAATTCGTCGCGATAGGGAGCTTCGGCTGGTGCCGAGCGTGCACCCAAGGTTCACCTACTCTACTCAGACTGTTTTAGACTTCCGGCCTGAAACACACCAGATTGTCACGGCTTGCGGGACTCAACAATTTGCAACAGGTGATTTGCCAACATTATGATCTGCGCAGCCTCCATCGGATCTTCTAGGTCCACCCGCCTGTGTGAGTGGGGATTTTTATATGAACCGATCGCGCCAGCAAATAGATGCATCAATGCTTCACGTTCCGCCGTTTCATCATCGACCTTACGCAGTGGACCAGTTTCGGGATGGAAGGCCTTACGCATCAGGTCAACGCCCACGATGGCATGTCCATGTCCACTAGCTTCCCGAACAGAGATTTCCACCTGCCTCATTGCGCTAAAAACTGCGGTAGCGTATTCGCCTGCAACAAAGTTTGTCCAAACATTTGTCGGCAGAGAGGAGTGCATCATTTCGCGCGGAATCATCCGTGCCATGGAATAATCATGTAGATCTTCTTCACGCTCAATTTTCTCAGCGCGACGGGTGAGCCGGAAATACTCCTCATGCTGTCCCCAATCCCTGATTATGAAGCCCGCTGCAACGAGCCAATTGAGTGCCTCTGCGAGCGCCCAAAAACATTGTTCCTTTTCCTGGTTCGAATACGCCTTGTCTGGCTCACCCCTTTTGACAGGTTCTTCCATATGCTCACGCAAGTTGGATATGCAAATGCTGCACCCCCGTTCGCGATAGTAAATTAGAAGTTTGATACCAAGCGATTCAGGTTCAAGCGCCAGCAGCGCACCGGCCTCGGGAAAATGCTCGTAAAATAGGTATCTCACCATGCAATCCTTTACTGCACACTCTAACGCAGTGTGCATTGATCAGTAGTAGGTGGTCCCTTGCCCCCTTAACCGGTGCGCGAAACGCTACATTCACAGTGGCATGAATTAACGACCACAATGTAATTTGCCCGATATTTGTCGGGTCATTGGTTGAATGTTAGATTTATCTTACACGCTTACATGGTATTGAGGGAAATGCGAAACGGGTTTCGTTTTTGGTGGATTATGCTGTGCGGGTTTTCGGTCGCGAGTCCGGCCTCGACACAGGACCAATGCGACCCGAACTATGAAAACCCGCCATGTGTTCCCATTGCCAGCGACGTTGATTGCGCTGGCGGCAGAGGCAACGGCCCAGCCTATGTGCGGGGTCCGGTGAGAGTGATCGGATCAGACGTTTATGGGCTGGATCGGGACAAGGACGGGATTGGGTGTGAACGTGGGTAACGGCAAAATTCGATCGGCAAATTTGCCGGTGTATACTTCACCAGATTAGCCCACTTCCTCAGAGGGCACGGTCGCTGGATTGATGTGAACCACAACGTCTTTGTTTTTGCCGCCCGGAAAAGAAAACGGGAACTCTGGGGCATTGGGGTCAACAGTGCGCTGCTTGCCCCGCTTCTTTTTGGCTTTCGGGTTGAACCATTCCCTTGCGACATGCCCCAAGGTGGGTAGCACCGGCCTGTCGCCTTGGAACCATCTTTCGATGGTAACAATCTGCAATCGAGGCAGATATCCGTGCACAGTCTGGACATTGCCAAAGCTGTCCGCCTCGCGCTGCATCTCACGTGTCGGTGCCCTTAGACATATGAATAGGCCCATTTCAGCATTTTCGCGCTCAATCACTGCCCGGAACTCACGAACATCACTCACGCGGACGTTACGTCCGCCCTTTACTGAAGTGAGAACACGGCCCCAGCCACCCGGACCGTTCATGAAGAACATTTGACCATCAATGCCGCGATCCGGCCCACGCTTAACCTCCTTCAGCGCCTGTACACCGACAAGGTAATTCGCCCACCACTGGAACTGATATTTGTCCTTTTCTGCAAGCGCGATCGCGCTTTCGAAATCCCTTGGGATACCGCCCAGGTCATATTCAACTGGTTTTCCCTGATCAGCCAATCTGTCTTCAATTACTCGTATTGCATGGTATGCCACGTCGATGCCGATCCACTGCCGATCGAGCATTTGTGCAGCGGCGACGGTCGTTCCGCACCCACAAAAGGGATCAAGTATGACTTGTCCGGGATCGCTTGAAACGGCGATGATCCTTTCAAGAAGGGATTGCGGTTTTTGTGTTGGATAGCCGAGGCTTTCTGATTGGCCTCGGGGCTTAATGTCCTGCCAATCATCTTGCAGGGCAACACCAGGTTGTTCATCCAAATATCTCTTGAAATTTGGCATGCCCCCTGACGTGTAACCAATGAGACCCTTCTTTTCCAACTCTACCATATTGGCGTGAGAATAGGCCCAGTATCTGTTATTATACGGTGGCTTGCCCTTGTATTCCCACCCATTCCGAGGCATGCGCCACTCATCCTCAACGTCAGCATGCCAATCGCCGCCGTTTTGTCTTTTGACACGCCACTCGTATGAAACGTCACCACCGGGCTTTGCGGCAGTCAAATTATCGAGACGATAGCGGCGACCTGACCCCGGCTCGATGTGGCGATAAAATGCCTCGACATATTCCGTGCTATATTCTGAATACTGAGTGTTCCAGGTCAGATTGCGTGCGGGGCCGTAGAACAAAATAACATCGCGAACATGCCCATAGTTCTTGCGCCCCTGTTTGGCATCATTGTGAGCTGATGTCCGACGCCAACTTACTTCCGAGCGATAATAGGTGGCCCCAAATACTGCATCCAAAATGATCTTGAGGTAGTGGCTGGCTGTCGGGTCACAGTGCAAATAAAGCGACCCTTCGGGTTTGAGAACCCGGTGTAATTCATCGAGACGCTGTGCCATCATCACCAAGTAGGCCATCATATCGCTATCACCGAGGGCCGTATGAAGCGCACCGACAATGGCAGCGACATTTCCACCACTGCGCATGATTTCACCCAAAGACCATTGTGCTTCCGGCCCCCAACTCCAAGTATCCCTGAATGCCTCAACTTGAGCTGACGCAGCCACATCATCTGGAGTCCGGAAAAGGACGTTGTAATTGGCATCGGAGTTAAAGGGCGGATCTAGATAGACAAGATCGACAGAATCGTCGGCGATTTCCTCTCGCAATATCGTGAGGTTGTCTCCGAACCAGAGTTGGTTGTTTCTCATGTGAATACCCGTTCCCCGCGAAATATTCCCACGGTTGGGTAAACCAAGCATTAAAGGCTATCGGAACATTCAGCCGTCGACCAAGCGAAATGCAGCTCATTCAGATAAGTTGTCAGCTTTCGCCACCATAGCCACACGTTCGATCAATTCCAAATCGTCGGCAGACAGCATGACGTCGTGTGTTTGTTGATCATCCATGTTCTCGGTCTCCGGTGTCTCTTCTCTTGAGCCGGACACCAGCCCCACCACCATTTTCGGGGATGAATTCCACTCCTGCTGTTTCAAATGCAGCGACAATGGCCGCCGCGTTGCTTTGTCGGATTGCTCCGCCCTTCTCAAAGGCGATTATAGCTGTGGGGCTTAGCTTCCCACCGAGGGCTGAAATTGCTTCGGATAAATCCTTCTGCTTCCAGCCAATCAACCCTCGCGCCGCAACACACTGGTTGCCAGTAATCATTTTAAACCTCACTTTTTCTCAAGTTAATTGTTGACGCCTGATCATTTCTAACCTAAGTTTATATCAAGTTAATGAGAGAGGCAAGGCAACCACAATGTTCGACCACACCCACGAATTTGAATTTGAACTGACCATCGGCACCACCGAGGTTGCGACCTTCTGCGGCGAGGCCAGCTTGGTTCACGACACCGGCAGCCAGTTCGTCGTGGCCGGTATTGAGCTTCACGGCAACAAGGCCGGAGACTTCACCGACAAGCGCAACGTGATCATCAATGCAAAGTCCGATGACCCGTTCATGGTCGCACTGTTCAACAAGCTGGTAGATCAGATCCAGCAGGACACCGACGCACAGGAAGCGTTCGAGATAGCAATGGAGGAATACGCACAGGCAGCATGACAAGAGCGGATCAGGTGAGCGCTGGAACCGCTTCCCTGATCCTGACCAATAACGACGAACTGGAGGCCCATCGAATGGCTAAGTCTGAAAATAGCACAAAAATACCCGCCGACAACGGCGCAATCTTTCACCCCGAAACCTTACCCTCAATCTATGCGCTGGAGCTGACCGGCGACTGTCTGGACCCGGTTGTCAAAGACGGTTGGTTGGGTGCGTTCTCGCCGGTTGTCACCTTTGAGCCGGATGACTTTGTAGCGATCTTCTTCAAGCATCGCTTTCCAGAGTTTCGCGGCACGAATGTCTTGCTCAAGCGGCTGGTTCTAGGCCCACCCGATGGCTTCGACTTTACGGCCAGCCCCATGAAGGGCGAAGCGCTGCCGGTCATCGTCGCGGAACAGTTGAACCCGGCCAAACAGTTTTTCTTTCGGTGCCGGGACATTCTGGCGGTTCATAAATGCGTGGGCTGGTACGAGCGTGGCCAGAAACCCGCATTGACCCTCACAGACACCGAACACCGAATGATCTTTGGCCAGCCAGAGGCCGCTTGACCGGATGGACCGGGGGTGGCGCCAACGCTTCCCGGTCCTAGTCACAAACACGAAATCGGGTGGCGGGACTATGACACAGACAGTTAGGCAGCAAGCCGTATGCAGAGGCGCGTCATTGCGCTGGTACGACAACAAACAGAAGGATTTGGACGACGAAGAACGATTGGACACCCTCATAGCACTACGGCACCGCACGGGCCGCACATTGGATGCACTGTATGAAGAGTCAGCACACATGAACATGCGAGAGTTCAGGCAGTGGGTGGCGACAACGGGTGGTGCAACATGAGCGCACTCGAAAACACCGCTGAACGTCACAGCCACAACAAACGGCAGTATGTCGAAAGCCTCATTGCCTACCTGATTGATCAGCTTGACCAACTGGACGGTGACCCTGATCTGGAACAGCCGGACCCGGACCTTGAGCCAAACCTTGCTGGCTTCACTGGCTGCGATGATGACCGCGAATGTGACTTGGCCGATAGCTGCAATGATCTTGAGCTTGACGAAGGCGAGCCAGACAATCCCGGTGTCATTCCGGGCGGTCAGGGAGCCTGAAACGGGTCTCAAACCCGCCAAGCGAAATCAGTGGCCCTGCACTCCGGTGTGGGGCCTTTCATTGGCAGGAATCACCGAATGATTGTATGGTTTGGGCACCGATTTGCAACCGGTCTGATAGAGAGACGGAAGACACAATCCAATGGCCAAAGACAGAGATGCACAGATGCGAGACGTGCCGCACAGGGCAAATCCAGATGCAGACTACGGCCATGGGCTACGCGCTATCAGTCAACAAGAACTTGGAAACTTCCAAGTCGATAACCGGGGCCGCATTTATTGGGAAGGCCGACCGCTGGAATTCGCCCGACCCTTCAAGTTCACATTCTGGCAGGGGCTCGCCGCCGTGATCGTCACTGTTGCCGCGTTCGTCGGCGCTTTCATTGCAGCGTGGCAATGGGGGTGTGATCTTGGTTGGTTGGCTGGCGGAATGTGCCCTCAAGGACTCGCGCTGCATCAGCAGGCAGGAAACTAAAGCGGGATTTCTCTATGTTTTCAGAAAGTGAAAACGAAGTATGTTTCGTCTGCGATGCGCTATCCACAATGGTGCGCGATGCAGAAAATGACATTTATCAGGTGGAGTGTCCCCGCTGTGGGACCTTTCAGATTTTCGGGTCAACAATAAGTGTACTTGGAAAGACCGGGAATGATCGTCGACTTCTTAACACCGACGCAAAGAAAGCCGCCGTGGGGTATTGGCTCAGAGCGATGCAACGCCTCGGTGAAACACCCATTCTCAACGCCGACAAGGCGGAACAACTTTCGATCGATCTCTATTTCCCACCGGTAAAAGAGCAATTGGACCTGCTAGTTGAACACGTTGGAGACACAGCATCTGCGGTCGGAGTGCCAGTTGATTTGGACGCTGACGATATCCAATACATTTTTGGTGGCGCTTCACCAGACAGCCTCGATGCGTTGCTTGATCACTTGGCCGAACTGGGTTTTATCAAGTTTGAGAGTCCGGTGAATCGTATGGTGGACGGCACTTTCTCAGTGAGGATCACTGTTTCCGGCTGGTTAGAATACGAGGAAATAAAACGCGGAAGGTCAACTGGGCGACATGCGTTTATGGCTATGCCGTTCGGCGAGTCGGACTTGAACGAGAGGTGGTTGCCCTCGCTTCGCAAGGCGGTAGAGGAAACAGGGTTTATCCTCAAAAGAGTCGATGACACGCCACAACCGGGGCTGATCGATACGAAAATGCGCCTTGAAATAGAGGCCGCAAGATTCCTGATTGTGGAACTGACCCATGCAAATAACGGGGCTTATTGGGAAGGTGGTTTTGCGGAGGGGCTTGGAAAGCCGGTAATTTATTTATGCAGGAAGGACACCCAGCCCCACTTCGATGTGGAGCATTCGTTCCGAATAAATTGGGACCCAGACAACATGGAGCCCGCGTTCAGGACCCTCAAGGCCACAATCCGAAACGCATTGCCAGACGCGAAACCGGAACCAGAGTAACCAGTCCAATTACCGCTTTTTTCAGTCGCTCAATGTGGGGATAATTCAAGCGGAGACGGCACCCCTATCGGAAAAGTGAACGGACCCGAAACGATCCTTGCAGCATAAGCCGCAGCGGTATATGTTGGCCGTGTAACTTACCCCAAAACCTCATTCTCTGACGTGCTCGCTTATGCGAGCCGTTTTTCTATGGAGAGACAAATGCCAAGAGACGGAAGCGGTGTTTATTCCAAGCCTGCGAATACAACGCCATCAGCCAATGACCTGCTGGAGTCCGCCAAATACAACCTGTTGATGGACGATTTCGCATCGGATGCGAACCTCGACCGGCCGATTGTCGCGGGAGGCACCGGGGCATCGAATGCGGCGGATGCCAGGACGAATTTGGGGCTTGCGATTGGCTCCGATGTCCAAGCTTACGATGCAGACCTTGCTGCCATAGCAGGCCTGACAAGTGCCGCCGATAAGCTTCCCTATTTCACCGGCTCCGGGGCAGCGGCGCTTGCCGATTTGACATCATTCGCCCGCACATTGATCGATGATGCGAATGCCTCGACAGCGCGAGGAACGTTGGGCCTATCAACGGTTGGCCAATCGGAAGCCGAAGCAGGAACAGCAACGACGACGCGAGCCTGGACGGCACAGAGGGTGAAGCAGGCCATTGAGGCGCTTGGTGGCGGTTCATTTTCCTCCGGTGCTTGGCGTATCCGAGACCTGAACACAGAGGTCTATGACCCTGACAACCTGATCTCAATTTCATCGAATCAATTCACTGTCGTCAACGATGGGTGGATTGAATGGACTGCGCCTGGATACCGTTGTGAGGACCATATGAGCCGGCTTTACAACGTCACAAATTCGACGGTTACAAAGTACGGAACCTACGGGAAAAGTGACAACCAAACAGACCTGACTCAAGACATCAGCTTCGGTGGCGCAAGTGTTGAAGCCGGAAAGACCTATCGGATCGAGCATCGGTGTAACGTCAGCGCCTCCGGTGAGGGATTCGGTCGTGGTGCCGCTGACTTCGGGCAGTCCTACAACACATTTACCCGCGTACTCTATTGGAGCGACTGACATGAAGCACGCAATAATTGTGAATGGAGTTGTTGACGTTATCTCTCTGGCCAATCCGACTGGCGGCGGATGGGTTGAAGTGCCTGACAGCGTATTTGCCGGGTTCACAGACAACGGCGACGGTACGTTTACCGCACCCCCGCCGCCAACACCGTCAACAGACCCGACAGATTATCCGCTCAATCCGTTTCAGTTTTTCACGTTCCTTGAGCGGATTGGCTTGAGCGAAGCGGCGGTGGATAATGCCATTGATCAGGTCGAAGCAGACGCAAATGAACGCATCAAGCACAAGCGCCGGTTTAGGCACGCCACATCCTATAATCGCGACCACCCATTGCTGGTGTCATTGGTATCGGCGGTCGGCAAAACGCCTGCTGAAATAGACACTGCGTGGATGCAGGCAAAAGACCTGCACTAACCCGAATCAATGAGGATGGAAAGGACGCCACAATGCATGAACTTCAGCCACTTGAACGCATTCAGGTCAATGACCGGGTTTCCTTCACCAAGTCGGGCAAACGACGCATTGTCCGGCGCTCTGGATATGACGAACGCGGCAGGCCGGTGTTCGTGAGCCTGTCGCCCGTCAGTGTCATGGTGATCTGACCACATGGCCGATCTTAAATGGCAAGACACAGAAACCGGCTGCAAGGCAAAGACCGGCACCGGACAATATGAGATCAAGGGCCATGACAATCAGTGGGGTTGCCTTCGCAATGGGGCGCTGTGTGGTCTGTTCAAAGATCAGGATGAGGCAAAGGGATACGCTGATCGGCTCCACAATCAGTTGATCGGCAATCCCTGGCTGTTGAAGGAACTGACCTGAAATCAATCAGCGGAAATCAGGTGCGGACAGATGAGCGTACTAAGCAAACGGATTGAGAAGCTGGAAGACAAGTTGGGGCATGGCAATGCCGGTCTGTTTATCGTCCTTCACAGCAATGCCAGCGATAAGGAAAACGCGGCGGTACTGCGCAGTAACGATATTGACCCCGATGACCCGTCAAACCTTGTCGTCGCGATCCAACGTACATTCATCCATCCTGACGGCACCGAAAAGCCAGCAAACCCGACACCCGAAATTGCGTCCATACATGATATGTCGAAGTGGCCACGCAGATGAGCAATGTGGGCGGAGCAAGGCCGGGAGCCGGACGGCCCAAAGGCAGTGTCAGCAAGCGGCATGTCGAAATGCTTGCGGCGGCGGTGTCGGAAGGCATCACGCCAGTTGAATACATGCTGAAGGTGTTGCGCGATGAAAACGCGGACGCCAAGGCGAGGGCTTGGGCGGCGGAGAAGGCAGCGCCCTACATCCATCCCCGGCCCGCACCGCTTGCCAGACCAATCGAAATCGATCTGCCCGACACCAGCACCATTGAGGGCATATCGGCCGCATTGAACAAGATCACACAGGCCGTGGCAACGGGAACGATCACGACAGCGGAAGCGCAAGGACTTGTGTCGATCGTGGAGTCACAGCGCAAGGTTATCGAGACCGGCGAGATGATTGACCGCATTGCGGCGCTCGAGGAAGCTGTATCTAAGAAAAAGGCCGCGTGAGCCTTCTGTCAAAGACAGTCGGTTGCCATCTGATCTGCGGCCAGGTCCAATTTGCCTGCGAGAACATCTGATCGCATTCGGGTCAGGGTCTCAGATCGCGTGGCGAGCTTTCGCAGATCGACGTGGGTGACATCGCGCCATGCGTTATCACCGCTTTGGATGTGATGACGCATGCCCGACCTGATTTCGGCAATGGATCGCTCGGATTTGACAATTTCCTTCGCGAGCCACACCAGACATTTCGCCTTGTCGGTCATTTGAAAATCTACTCCGCCCAAAATGGTGATATGCCATAGCGGTGCATTTGTGGGCAAACCATTCGGTGGAAAACCACCCACCACGCCGTTTTAGAGTAAGAAAAACTGTAAAGACGTTTGAGAATGTCTGAATTATTCACATTTGTATCAGTTAGATAACAGAATAATTCGAATCCTCTCCTCTCCGCCATTTTTTCAAGGGTCCGTACCGGGGACATAAATCAAGTTGGTTGCGTGCCGCTGCAGGGAATGAATGACCCGATCAACCGGGAAATCGATGCAATGACCATGCCAATGCCTCATCAATCGGACGTCAAGGGCGTCACCCTGGAATTGGCCACGCAGATGTTGCGCGTTCTGGTCGGTGTTGCGTCACTGGACGCATCGCTGGTGCGCACCGAATCCGGCCGACGACGGGTGATTGCGGCGTTCTACTATACGACCCGTGATGCCGATGTCGATGGGACAGTCTACGATATCTGCGACCGCCCACCCGAACGTTTCCTCGCGGACAGCGCGGTCCATTTCGAGCATGCGGAAGAATTGGCGCTTTCCATGTTTGAAGACATCTATTTCGGTGGTGGCTGCGGCGAAGAACCGTGCTGCGGACCAAGCGGCCTTTGGCACCAGACGCACAAAAATTACCGCGGCGGGGCGCCGATATACATGACGTATGGCGAATGGCAGCTGCGAAACGCGATCAAGAGACTGCGATCCTGATCTACGGTGATGGGTGGGCTTTGAATGCCTGCAGCGGTTGGTGCAATCTTGTTTCCGTTTTGCGAGTCATTGCTGGATGCACAGTTGTTTTGGTTGTGTGGCCTTGGGGGCCAGGATTGGGGATTGGGTAAAATGGCACCGGAATCCTGAACGAAATCCATCTGGATAAGCACTTGTCAGTGGGTTGGGATCCATTGGCCGGCGGACCAATCCGATGCCACCCAAAAGAGTCAGTCAAGATTGGTTCAGCTGACAGTCTAGCTTTGGATCGTGCAGCGGAGGCTAAATTGCTTTGCGCTTTCCAAAACCTTTGGTCCGAGCTTTGGTTGAAAGCGGCTGATCGCTATGCGTTGTTGGCGCGGTAGGTCTGCTACCGTTCTTCTTTTGGCGAACGATGATCAAGGTCAATGCGCCGGAATAAATTGCGAAGCTGACCAAAAGCAAAGGCAATCGAGGTAATCCGAGTGTACTGAAATGGCTAAGGCTATTGACGGCATATCTTAATGCGTTGGGGGTCAGCAAACCCAGAACGGGATTACCATTCAGGATTGATGATGCGGAAATCAATAGAGCATATCCCGTCGCAATCAAAACAATCGACCATGCGGTCCTCTCGACTTGATCGGTTGATTTTGCCGGAACGTAATCGACAAAACAAAGAAAGATCACAAACCCCAAAAAGAATGCCAACAAATAGGGGAGTTGGACGACCAAAATGCCCATTGAAAAGCTTGCACCCCAGAAATTGCCTGCGGAGATCAGAAAAGAAGACGAACCGATAAACCAGAGAATGGCAACCACAGTCCATCCGCGCCCAATTCCCAGCCAACACAACCGTTTGTGAAACACTCGCAACAGAAAAACACTGATGATCAGGACGCCGAGTGGCGCTACAACAAGACCAATAATGGCTGCTAGGGCTCCGCAGGCACCGGCGACGCCTTCACAATCTCCGCCCAGATTTGCGATGTGGACCAAGAAGTACAGCAAAAACGGAAAACAAATCACAAAAACGGCCAAAGCACCGATCCCATACAGACTGCGGATTGCGAATTGGGATTTGTCCATCGGGAGCCTTCATGATCGAGATGGCAGGACAATACAACTTAGAGTATAAGAATTGGTTACTGAGATAACTCGGAAGCAAACCATGTTGTCTCAAAGCGCACCCCGCAACAATGGCCGACTATCAGGCAATTTTAATCTTAGGACACCCATATGGCTTGAACCTGTCCATCTCGGTCCACCGTTGCTTGGGCAGACCGCTCGTGCATGAAGGCGACGCGGTAGAGCGCGGGGACCCAGAACAGGGCCAGAAGGGCTGCGACCCCGAGACCGCCGATCATCAGTGTGGCCATCGGTTCCCACAGGGCGCCGCCGGCAAGGGCCATGGGCACGAGGCCGATGACCGTCGTCAGCGATGTGAGCAGGATGGGACGCAGCCGCTTGCGCGCGGCCTCGACGATCGCATCGTCAAGAGACTCGTCTTGCCGCTCGATATCGATCTGGTCGATCAGGACGATGACGTTGTTGGCGATGATGCCGGTCAGCGCCAGAAGGCCGAGGATCCCGAAAAAACTCAGCGGCTGTCCGGTCGCGATCAATGTCGGGCCGACACCGGCGATCACCAGCGGTATGGCGGCCAGGGTGATGCCGACGCGGCGGAAGCTGTTGAACTGGACCATCAGGGCAAGAACCATCACCATAGAGGCAAAGGGCAAGCCGCCTGAAAGCAGCTCGCGGACGTCGGCTGCCGCTTCAATTTCACCGCCGATATGGATGCTGTAGGCCGGACCGAGATCCGTCGCGATCCGGTCCAGCTCCGGTTGGACGATGTCCAGCAGATCATAGGCGGTCATGGTTTCCGGGATGGCGGAAACGATGATCGTCCGGCGCTGATCGATGCGGCGCAGGGTGGCTATTTCGGTGCGCGGCACGATATCCGCGAACTGATCAAGCGAGAGGATCTGGCCGTTCGCCTCCACGCCGGCATTTGCGATGGCCTCGAATGTGGTGCGATCCTGCGGCGCTCCGCGCAAAACAATGGGGATCAGGTCGTCACCCTGGCGCAATGTGCTGAACTGGCGTCCATCGAAAAAGGTCTCCAGCGCATCGGCCACGTCCTGCGACGTCAGGCCGTATTCACGGATGCGATCCTGGGCGATCTCAATCGTTCCGGTTAACCGTCGCCCGCCCCAATCCTCTCGGTTCTGGATCAGGCCAGGCACCGTGTTGAAGGCAGCCCGCACCTCCAGTGCCGCATGAAGAAGGCGGTTAGCATCGGGGCCTGCGATCTCGACGTCCACACTGGGTTCACGCCCGCCCATCGCCAACCGTTTGAACCGCACGCTGGCGCCCGGCATCGCCTCGGCCACATGGGCTCGAGCCCGCTCCAGCACGGTGCCCGAGCTTTTAAAGTCTGCCGTGTTGATGATCATGAAGGCCGATGCAGGGTCGGTATCCGCCGGATCGAGGGACAACACGAAGCGCGGTCCGCCGGCACCGATATAGCTTGTGACGCCGACCACTTCCGGATTGGCCGAACCCGTCAGCCAGTTGGTCAGTTCGAGGGTCGCGGCCTCGGTGGCGGAGATGTCGCTGCCCCGCGGCAGGTCGATATAGCCGAGAATCTGGGCGCGTTCGCTGAGCGGAAACAGCTGCTGACGCACATTGCCCATCTGGCTGGCGCCCGCGATCACAACTGCAATGACTGCAGCGATGGCCAAAAACGGTACGCGCACAATACCACGGACAAGCCGTGCATAGCCCGCCGAAAGGTGGTCAAACGGACCTTGCCGCCCGGTTTTTCCCGTTGGTGTCGGAATGGCCCAGACGGCCAGCCGTGGCAGCAGATAAAGCGCCGACAAATAGCTGCCGACAAGCATCAGCATGACCACGGTGCCCAGCGAGTATCCGTACTGGCCCTCAGTTCCCTCAAGCAGGAACAGCGGCAGAAACGCAGCAATCGTCACGCAGGAAGCGATGCCGAGTGGTAGGGCGAACTGCTTGCTGGCCGCAAGCGCGGCCTCGCGTCGATCTTCTCCCTTGGAGATACGGCTTTGTATATCCTCGATCATGACGACACCATTATCGACCAGGATGCCGAGGCTGATGATGATTGCAGCGATGGATACCTGCTGAAGCTCGACGCCGAAACCGGGCATCAGTGCGAAGGAGAAGCTGATGGCAAGCGGCACCACCGCCGCGACGACGAGAGCGGTTTTGAGTCCGAGAAAGACCAGCATGACGGCAAACACGACGGCAATCGTTTGTGCCATATTCAACAGCGCGCCGTTGATGGAGGCTTCGACGACGTCGGGCTGAAATGTGCTTACCGTCGCTTCAATTCCGATGGGCTGGTCCTGTGCAAAGCCATCAACGATGCGCCGCAGTTTCGGACCGAGGACGGTGATGTCGACGCCTTCGGCCATCTCGACCGCCAGCACGATGGCGGGCTGGCTGTCCCGATAGACCGGGCGCGATGCCGGTTCTTGCGTTTCAAGGGAAACGGTTACCAGATCGCCCAGGCGGATCAGCTGGCTGTCCCGTCCTGCGATGGGCAGTTCCACCAGGAGGTTTTCGATGTCTTCGATCGAGCGAAAATCACCCGTGGTCTCCAGCGGGATGCGGGCGTCCCCGGTCACCACCGTCCCCGCCGGCACGCGCACATTCTGGCCGCGCAAGGCCGCAAGCACCGGACCCAGCGTCTGGCCAAGAACCGCGAGCCTGTCCCGGTCCACCTGCAGCGTCACGACTTGCTGTTGCGTCCCATAAAGCGTCACTCCGGCAACATCGTCGAGCGCATACAGCCTGTCGCGCATGTTTTTCGCCGCATCCTCAACATCCGAGAGCGCAAACCCCTCGCCGGTGATCGCGATGGTCGCCACCGCGACATCGCCGAAATCCGTGTCGACGACCGGCCCGCTTGTGCCTTCCGGCAGCGTCCCTGCCAGTGCTTCCATGTCGTTGCGGATGGCGTCGAAGACGGCGGCAATCTCGTTCTCGGCAACGGCGTCCGCCACGTCGATCTGAAGAACGGCGACACCGCCCGTCAGCTGCGTGCGGACCTCGTCAACACCGGAAATCGCGCGGGCGGCTTCCTCGAGCGGAAGGGCCACCAGCTCCTCCAACTGCTCGAGCTGCAGGCCGGAATTCGAGGCCGTGACGATGGCGGTGCGAATGGTGATTTCGGGGTCCTCCCGCTTGGGAAGACTGACATAGCCGGAAAGACCGATCGCGATGGCCAGCATCATCACAAGGATGCTAAGGCGGGACCTGTCGATCCCGGCACGGGTCAAGAGTGTCATCGGGTCACCTTCGCGGTCAAAGCGGTTGCCCCGTTTGTCAAGCGAACGACCTGGCCAGGGTTCAGGAAAGACACGCCTGCGGTGACCACGAGATCACCGGGCAGGAGGCCGTCGGTCACATAGACATGGTTGCCTACGACCGTTCCCAGCGTCACATCGGTCAGCGCTATCGTTGCCCGGCCACTCGCGTCAGGCCGCGCCACAAACATCTGCGCCTGTCGCGGCTCGGTGTTGAGGGCGACAACCCGGTTCAAGGCGACCGCCGATAACGGAACTTCGATGCCATGTTGAGCGGGCGGGACCGGCAGGTCGATCTCGACCGCCACCGCCATTCCCGAGCGCAGTTCCGGTCGTTTCTCGTCCAGTGAAATCACAATCGGAAACGATGACACCGCGGCCGCCCGACGCCCGATTTCCGTGAGCGTTGCGGGCAATACGACCGCCTTGCCATCGGACGGCGTCACCCGGACCGATTGACCGAGCTGAAGTTCGGACACGACCTCGAAGGACACGAGGATCGATGCCTGCAGGCCGGTATTCTCGTAGATCGTCACGATTGGCTGGCCTGGCTGGACGCTTCCGAAAGCCTGCACATGGATCCCATCGATAATCCCGTCCAATGGCGCCCTCAATGTGGTGTCGTCAAGCGATGCACGCAGCAGATCGAGATTTCTGAGCGCCTGCGTCACCCGCGCTTCGGCTTGTTCGGCGGCGGTCACCGCGCGGTCCCGCGCCGCGACGGACGCCACACCGCGGTCAAACAGCGTCTCCTGCCGGTCGGCATCCGAGCGCGCATTCTGCGCCGTTGTCCGCGCCTCCTGGAGAGCGGCCTCCGCCTGTTGTAGGCGCAAGTTGGCGTCATCGGCCTCGACCGTGGCCAGGATATCGCCTTTGCTCACCTCCTGTCCGATGCGAAGATCGATCGGACCAAGCCGCCCACCCGTGTCAAACGCCAGCGGTGTGATCTCCGGGGGTTGCAAGACGGCCGGAAAACTGCGGGTGCGGATCACGTCAACCGGCACGGCAGCAATGGTCTCAACTGTCCGCGGCTGCGCCGTCGACATAGCGATCTCCTCCTCCCAGCAGGCCGAAAGCACCAGCAAGGAAGCCAGTATCGCGGCGGTCCGGACAGGATATCTCATCACAATCTCCATTTCGGTATTCATCAGTACCAGTCTTGATTGAGAGATATGGTACTGATAAGTACCAAGTCAAGACTTTTGTGCGGAGATCGATCGACATGCGCGATGAGACGCAAGACCACCTGACATCCCGACAGGAAATGCGCAGGCGCGAAATTCTCGATGTGGCACGTGATCTGTTCGTGGAACACGGGTTCGAACAAACGTCGCTCGATATGATTATCTCAAAGACCGGCGGCTCCCGACGCAACATCTATGACCTGTTCGGAAACAAGGATGGTCTCTTTGAAGCGGTGATGACGGACCAGTTGCAGACGGTCCTGGCCCGAACGCATGTTCCGAAAGAGATCGCTGAAGACCGGCCCGTTCGCGAACAACTGGAGCAGATTGGCCTGAATTTCCTCAACGGATTGCTGCAGCCGGCGGTCCTGCGGACCCTGCGTCAATTCATCGTCGCGTCCGGCGACCGTCCACAGTTGGGACACCGCGCTTTCGCTACGGGGCCGGCTGTTCTGTATGGCCAGCTTAAGGCCTATTTCGAACAAATGGTGGCTGCGGATCGGTTGGTCCTCCCCGATACCGCTGCCGCCGCGCGCATTCTGGCTGAGATGTTAAAGGGCGGGATGGAGCTGCGGGCAATGATGACCGGTGATCTCGATATCCCGAACAAACAGATCGAAGACCATGTGCACAAGGCCGTGGACCTGTTCTTGAACGGTGCATTGCCAAGATGAGTCCGTAATTGCGGAACGGTTTACCGGACCGGCGCCGAGCTTGCGTCTGGACAGCGGAGCTTCGAACAGATCGGCCCTTCGCTCGATCTCGCTGGAGCAATTCAGTTTTTAACGGAATCGGTGAATCCTGAATGCATCAACACAATCAAAGGCCGGCACCGTTTCTTGTTTCTGACAAATCAAGAAACGGTCTGGTGAGTCTGAAGAACAGACTTTGCGAATTCCAAAACACCTGCGGTAGCCATTCACTATGGACGCCTCCTGTTTCCGGATCTTGACCGGGATCGGTGCCAAACTTGCGATGCGGTTCCCCTTGTAATAATCAGTGGCTTGATCATTTGCCCGCTGTGTCAAATTGACCGCGAATATTGCATTCAATCTTGGAGTGGACAGTGCAACTCAACAGGCTGGATCACGTCAATGTCGTCACCAGCAATCTCGATGCGATGATTGACTGGTACACCGATGTTCTGGGCATGGAAGACGGCGACCGTCCGCCATTTCCGTTCCCCGGCGCCTGGATGTATGCGGGCGAACACGCTGTGGTCCATCTTGTCGGGGCTGACGAAGAGCGGCAATCGATCGAACCGAAAATCGAGCATTTCGCCATTTCCGCCAGCGGCCTTGGGACCTTTTTGGCCCGTCTGGACGAAAGGGGAATCGCATTCGGTATGAACACCGTCCCGGATTTTCCCGTTGTGCAGGTGAATATTTTTGACCCCGATGGCAACCATATCCATATCGATTTTCCGGCCGACGAACTTGATGACGGCCTGAAAGCGCGGCTGAAGAATTAGCCAGCCGAAATCTGTTACGAAAAGGGTCTGGCTGTGGATGCCGTCGTTTCGACCGCATCCACAGCCAGATCATTTGCGAAGCTGTTGGGGCGTCCATCCTCATACGATTGGTGCGTGATCCATACGGTGCCCCATTGTCCGGCATGGTGGGGTCACATTGTCGCGCTCCCCAAAGGCCGGGCCGCGTTGGTAGAAACGTTGCTCGGCGGTGTTTGTCCAATCACCAAAAAGACCCGGTCACCTCGATTCCCGAACAAGACACATGTGTGGTCATCAGGCATGCACTTGAAAGGCGCATTGCACAGGACTAGCATGGGTTGTCTTGGTGCGCAGATCGTGATTGTGGGGCACGTCGTTTTGCGGCCGGGCGCGCATCTTCGGCGCCGATAGGCCGGTGCCGAGGGGAATAGCCCGAACAACCTCCACACAGCGAGATAGGTCGTGCCGCATCGACGGTGTTCACACGGCACGGCTGGCCTTTATCCTCCGTGTCACCGGCCTGAACACCACCAGGGAACAACGGGACCGCAAAGATGCGACTCGATTTCGAACAGTGGCACGAGCTTGCCTCTCCGATCTACGAGGTCCATCCGCGCGAGCCGATAGAGGACAGCCGTGTCGATATCGAAATCGACACGTTCGAGGGGCTGTTCCTGGCAAAACTCGCTTCGCCTGCCGAGATGCTTGTTCACGATCCGGCAACCCGCAAGGACGCCTGCCACGATTACCTCCTGTTCGAACGTTTTTATGCGGGCGGCGGGCGTACCGAGGTCGCCGATGTCGGTTATGATGTCGCGCCGTCCCGCCTTCACCTTATCGACATGTCGCAGCGCTATGTATCGGTGAAGGACCGCTGTCTCAGCCGCGGCATCTGCATCCCCCATGCGGCGCTCGGTTATGCGCGCGGCGAAGAGCCGGTTGTGACGTCCGTTGCGCTCGACTCACCAAAGGGCCGCCTGCTCGCGGCCGCTCACGCCGAGCTGGTGGCCGTGCAAGCGGACGGGAGAGCGGAGGATGCGGCGCTCATCACGCAGACCTTCATCGGGCTGGTGCGCCAGCTCATGCTGGGGCCGGAACCGGGAGGCGTACCTGCCAATGATCGCGATCTTCCCCTTGCGCTCCTGCTGCAGGATTATGTGGCGACCCATCTTCATCGCCCCGATCTTGATGTCGATACGCTGACATCTGCGTTCGGGATTTCACGCGCGACGCTTTACCGGCACTTCGAGAAAGAGGGCGGCGTCGCACGCCAAATCCGCGACCGTCGGCTTGACCGATGTTTTTATGAACTCGCGGGGGCAAAGGCGGAGCGAGGGCGGGTCGCGGCCACCGCGCGACGATGGCATTTCACCGACGCCACGCACTTCAATCGGTTGTTTCGCGCACGGTTCGGTATCTCACCTTCCGCCTGTCTGTCGACGGGAACACGCGCGCGCTCCGGCGCCCCGTCAAATCAGATGGGCATTGTAACGCGCTGGCTCGACCAGGTTCGCCGCGTTTAAACTGGATCTCGTTTTGTCAGACACGAGGCAACGATTATGGCCGTTGATTGTGTTGATGCATTCAGGTTTTGTCGATTTCGCCAAAACCTGAATTGCTCGAATGAGACGTATGGCCAACGATATTGAGATTGTGCGCCGATATCATTTCACGCGAGGTAAGGGTATCTCTCAACCTGTGACGTGGGGGTCAGGGGTTTGAGACCAACATTGCTGCATGGCCTATGCAAAGTTCCCGTCCAGACTTGTTTGGGCGGGGCGCCGCGTGTGCCCTGGAAAGCCGCGGTTTTGAGAATGACGAGCCTTGGTGCGCGCTCCTCGCTCTTCGCCGTATCCATGGCGCTGTTCCTGGCCGCATCGGCGGCGAACGCGCAAGACGTGTTTGTGGTCGATGATCAGCAAACAACGACCAATGGCGGCAATACCGTTCTGGATGGCGACACGCTGATCGTTACCGACACCGGTTCGATCGACGTGACGGGCGATAATGTCTCCGGCATGGAGGGAACGGGGAATACCATCACGCTCGAAAACCGCGGTCGGCTCACGACCGACGGAGACGAATCCCCGGCCCAGTCTATCCTGGGCGACTTTGGCACGATCACCAATAGCGGCACCATCATGACCACGGTTGACGAGTCACCTGGGCAACAGATCATTGGTGACTTCGGTACCATCATCAATTCGGGCTCGATCACTACGATGGATAATGAACTTGCGGGACAGTTCATTGTCGGCGCCGACGGCCGCATTTCCAATTCCGGCACAATAACCTCCACCGGAGGCGGCCTGGGGCAGTTTATTCTTGGCGATTTTGGCACGATCACCAATACCGGCACCGTGACAACAGCCGGCGGGGACGCCCACGGCCAGTTTATCGAAGGGGATAATGGCCAACTCTTCAACAGCGGAGCGATATCGACCGAAGGCGACAGATCCCCCGCACAGAGCCTCGAGGGTGACTTCGGCTCTGTCAACAACAGTGGTACGATCACGACTCGTGGTCACGTAGCTCATGGGCAAACGATCTCGCGCAATAGCGTCGGCGGCACGTTAAGCAATACAGGGACGATCACGACATTTGGGCTTTCCGCCTACGGGCAGGACGGCACCAGCAGCCTGAAAGTCGTCAATAGCGGCGTCATTACGACACGAGGCCGTGTCTCCCACGGGCAAGCCATAGAAGGTGGTCACCTCATCAACATCGGTTCAATAACAGTCTATGGCGATGATTCCATCGGGCAGCGCCTTGGCGGTCGCGATGGAACGCTTACCAATTCGGGACGGCTGGTGAGCATGAATGGCCGCGCGATCTTTTTTGACGACAGGCGGAGCGGCCATACACTCAATCTCCTGGCGCCCGGATTCATCGGCGGTGAGATTCGTTTTGACAACGCCACGGGCACCCCTACGGTGGTCAATGTGACGACCGGGCCGTCGCATTCGATCCTGTGGACGCTGGAGGGCGACAAGGTCGGAGGCGCGCCCAATTTCTCCGGTCCGGTGCCATGGTTCTATGATGCGGCGACGCAAATCGTCGCCACGTTCGATCCCACCCTTCTGGCCACTGAAACGGATGCACTGGGTGATCTGACCGCGCTGCTGTCGCGGGTCGGGCGGGGTGCGCTGGACAGCCCCGGCCCGGATCTGGCTGTCGGCGGCAACAGCCCGCTGGCCTATCAGCGGGCTGACGACAGCCGCCCGGATTCCGTCCGGGCGACCAACCGGGCCCTGCAGGCCGATGGCGTTATGCACCGCATGGGCCGGGTCTGGGCCACCGGGCTGGGCGGGCACATGGATTTTGACGGCAGCGCAACAACGCTCGACAGCACGATCGAACATATCGGCTTTGCCGCCGGATACAGATGGCAGCACAGCACTGAAATGACACTCAATGCGATGGGCGGTTATGTGTCCGGCAAAGCGAAGGCCGATGCCCCCTGGGCACGGTCTTTCGATCACGACACGGATACGGTCTTTGCTGGCCTTGCCGGTGAAAAGGATCTCGGACGCGGTGCGATCCAGTTCGGGCTGACCGCCGGGTATCAATGGGTCGATCACAATCGCTTCGTCAACGACAATCTGGCGCCGCTGGGCGAGAGCTGGGTGACGGCGAATTATGGCGGGTTCTTTGTCAGCCCGGAACTTGCCGTCTCCACCGACATCGCGATGACGAACGGTGTGACGCTGACGCCCAATGCGGGTCTGCGCTATGCGGCGCAGTGGCTGGGCGGCTACTCGGAAACCGGGGCCGTCAATCCGGCGGCGAATGCGACGGTCGACGCCCGCTTTGTCGGCGTGCTGGAAGCCCGGGCCGTGCTTGAGGCTTCCCGCGCCTACGGTTTCGGCATCCTGAGCGGCCGGATCGGCTATCTTGGCCGCTGGAACGGCGGCAATGACGTGGCGGGTATCACGCTGAACGGGTCCACACAGGATGTGGCGTCAAGCTATCAGGCGCTGAATGCAGCCATTGCGGGCGCCACCCTGCGCAGCGATATCGGTGAAACGGGCTTCCTCGAACTCGACGCCAGCTATCTTTACGGCGACACGGCCCACGGTTTCGGCGGATGGCTGACACTGGGGCGCGTATTCTAACTGCCGCTAGCGGTGGTTTGGGCACGTTTTTCGCTGCACGGCGCCAAAATCATCAGGCTACTCCTTACAATCAAAAGGGTCGTCCATGGATGACAGTTCAATACGACCGTCCGAATTGGGCGTGGGCCTGCGAACGCACAAGGCGGAGATGCCGTCGGGATTGCGATCTGAGCGTACCCATGCGACCTTACGGGGCGTGGGGCAGGCCGGTGTTTGTGACATCGGGGGCGAGCGGCAGACGGGGCTTGTCTGACAAGGACGGATCGGGTACCCGGAACGGTGTAATGGCCGGAATTCCGGGCCGTAGAGCCTTTGGTGAGCCGCATTGACAGACGACGACCACCCCCGACCCGCTGACACCGTGCAGGAAACGGATGCGAGCAAGAGTCTCGGCTTGCCCTGGCCGAAGGCCTATCAGGACCTACTGCCGCTCATACGCACCCGCTGGGACATTGAAGGCAGCCTGTATCTCAACCGAAAACTGAGCGGTGGCCGGTCCGGCGCCGTGGTCTATGCGGCCGATATCGAGAGCCGTCAATTCACCGGGCAGGCCATTTTGAAGCTCGACGCGGCGCCTGATCCGACATCACGGGAACCGGATGAAGCAAGGCTGCACCACCGGGCGATCGCCGATGCGCCGGACTTCGCCGCCCGGCACCTGCCGAGATTGCTGCATACGCTGCAACATGAACAGCAGATCGCCGTTCTCTCGGCCATTGCCGGACGCGGACTGCAATATGCCTCGCCGTGGTCCGATTGCAGCTTTGAAAAACAGCTTGAGATCGCGCGGCAGGTTTCGCGCGGGCTGCTGGAAGACTGGAACCAGGATTATCGGCGTCAGAAGGGCCTGCGCCATCCTAGGGAACTCCTGCAATCCTGGCTGACCTATCGCCTTGATCCGGACCGGGGCGGCCGGATCCATGACTTTCTTTCGTCGCGCGGCGGATTTTCGCCGGAGGTTCCCAGCATTACCTTCGAAGGTCACTGGTATCCCAATCCGCTGGCTTTCGCCCTGGGCAAGATCGCGCTTCCCGAACATCTGCGCATGCGCATGGTTTCCGGCCGCATGCACGGCGACCTGCATGGCCAGAACATTCTGGTCGGGCGACCGGAAGCGACGGATTCGGGCTACTATCTGATCGATCTGGCCTTTTATCAAAGCGAACAGTTTCTGTTTTACGATCATGCCTATTTCGAGGCGGCTTTTCTGTTCAATGCACGCCGAGACGCCGACGCATCCCACTGGGAATCAATTCTTGTGCAACTGTGCCGCGACGGGCAGCGGGAAGGCAGGCCGGGATCGAGGACGGAAGATATCGGCCTGATCGAACTGGTCAGGGCGTTTCGCCAGGAAGTATCGAGCTGGATCGACCGGCGCGAGGGCGATCGCCTGGCCGATATGGAAAACCAATATCTGCTGGCCCGCGTGGCGGCCGGTTTGAACTTTACCCACAAGAACCTGCCTGAGAGCATGAAACGAAGGGCCTTCATCTACGCGGCGTCCAATCTGAAGGACTATCTCGCCCTCAACAAGATTGACTGGCCCAAACACGGACCGCTCTATGTGCTCGAAGGTGTTGTGTCCCAAACCCTTTCGCCGGAAGACGCCCCGTCCGAGACCGAACCGGCCGTCGCGGATCGCCCGGCGGCTATTGTCTCCGATGGCAGTCAGGTTCCGGTTGATGACAGCGGGGTCAGGGGGCGCGCAACGGGTCTTGGCAGCCTGTTTGCGGAATTGCGTCGCCGCCATGTCGTCAAGGTTGCCGGGCTCTATCTGATCGTTTCCTGGTTGTGTATCCAGGTCGCCGGTGCGCTTAAGGCGCCGCTCCTTTTGCCGGATTGGACGGATACGCTGGTCACCGTGCTGCTGGCGCTCGGCTTTCCCGTTGTCTGCGTCATCGCCTGGGCGTTCGAGCTTAGTCCGAAAGGCCTGCAACGGACGATGCCGGCTGACCCTGATCGCCGACCAGCGGCGCGCAACCGCGATTTCCTCGACTATGTTGTGGTGGCCGGAATTGTCGGGCTTCTGGCCTTCACCGTCTGGCGCCACGAATTCAGCCCGTCCGGCAACGTACCGACGACCGTTGCAGAAGGCAGTGCCCTGCCGTCGATCGCCGTGCTGCCGTTCAGGAATCTGAGCGAAGACGGCGGCGACAATTTCAGCGACGGCCTGACCATTGAAATCATGGCGACGCTGGCGCGGACCGGGCAATTCCGGATTCCCGGCCAGACCTCGACCTTCCGGTTCAAGAACCAGGCCGAAGACCTGCGGAAAATCGGCGAGGATCTGGGTGTGGATTATCTGCTTGAGGGATCCGTCCGGCGCGTCGGAAACGATCTGCGCGTCGAATCTCAACTCATTGAGGCGAGCAATGGGTTTCTCATCTGGTCCAATGTGTTTGCCGATCAGATCGAGGACATCTTCGTTATCCAGGAAAAGATTGCCAATGCGATCGGTACAGCCCTCAAAACGCCTCTGGGAACGAAGGCCAGCAGCCTGCAGACCGAACGAACTGGCAACCCCGAGGCCTACGAGCTGTATTTGCGTGCCATTGGGATGGCAGGCCAACGGGGTGAAGGCATCAACTCGCAAATCGCTCTGGGTATCGACTTGCTCAAAAGGAGCGTTGAGATCGATCCTGACTTCGCTGCGGGCTGGGCAGCGCTCTCGATTGCCTATGACATTGGCGTGGTGTTTCCCCAGAAGGTCGACGGGCGAACTCTGTCTCCTGCGGTTTACGTCAGGCGCGCATCCGAGGCGGCTGTGAAGGCGAGGGACCTTGACCCGGATCTGGTGATCACCGAGCACGCTTTGGCAAATGTCCAAAGACGGTCACGACAGTGGTCTTCAGCCGAAGATCTTTACCGTAAGGCGCTGGAGCAGGAGCCCAACAATGTACTGGCCATGATGGACTACGCCCTTCTGCTGGCCATTCTGGGTCACGACGAACAGGCAATCGCATTGGTAGAGCGGCTCCACCAGGTCGACCGTCGGAATCCCTTTTATGCGTTTATCAAATCCCTGTTTGAGCTGCAGGCAGATCCGACCCCGGAAAATTTCGAGAAGCATTTGGAGGATTTTGGCAAAGAGCCGAATTTTGCTCCATTCGTCCTGCGCAGTACAATGGGATATCTGTTCGATTCGCAACAGGTCGACAGGTTGAAGGAGATGCTCGAAAGCTGCAGTGCATGTGACGCCGCCTGGCGTAACCCCGCCCTGTCGATGATCAATGCGGCGGAAAATGAACCGCCGGAGACACTATACAACACCTATAAGGACGAGAGTTTCCTGGGGTATTCCTTCCTTCAGGCCATCGGCGGTGCCGATCTGATCCTGCAGGCGTTTGAGCAAAATGCGAACAACAGGGCGTTCAATTTCCAGGCTTATCTTGTTCCCTGGACGCAACTGGAAGCGGTTGGGAAAACTGAGCGTTTCCAGCAAGTGATCGAAGATCTGGGGCTTGACGATTACTGGCGCGAGCGTGGCTGGCCGAGCCGCTGCCGGCCGCTTGAGGGCGCGCATTTCGAATGTGGATAGAGCGTCGGGCGTTTAGATTGGACCATTTGACCACTCATTTTTGTTTCCTGCCTTAGACCGTCGTCACCTTTCGTCAGAAACGTGACGACGGTATCAGCCTTTGATTGTGGTGTTGCATTCAGGTTTTGCCGATTCCGTCAAAACCTGAATTGTTCGAGGCGAACCGGCCGCCGTGGTGCACCTCCACCACAAGGCCGGTTCAACGACGGCAGGGGGCAAAAATGAGCGGCCCATGCTTCTATCCTTCTCCAAACTCATCGTCCTGTTGAGGGTGGGGTAAATCGGCACATCGGCTGTGTTGCGGCGCTTGCCCGATGCTCAGCATCGCGCTGCGCACCGCGCCTTGCCGAGTGAGCCGATTTCCTCCCATCAAATGATCCAATCTAAACGCCCGACGCTTTAGCTGCGAACCTGGACGCAGCGTGGCCTATTTTCAGTTCACGGGGCGTGGCGGGTCGCCTTGCATGAGATCAAGCAGACCGGTTCCGATCGGGTTGTCGATCACGATGAGCCACTCACCATCGGGCTGACGGCGAAACACGATGGTGGAGGTGCCGCCGAGGGCGTCCGGTGTGGCCGAATCGGGAACCTGCGACCAGTTCGACATCATCAGGGCTATGTCACCGGCAATGATCGTTTGCCGGGAGCCCTGGATGATCCGGGTCTCCAGATCTAGCGCCTGCTGAAGCGCGGCCCGGATGTCGGTGCGGTTGCCGGCATATTGACCCGATCCCGTGACGTAGACGGCATGGGGTTCGAACAGTGCCAGCAAGCGCTCGATATCGCGGTCGTTGAACGCGGCATAGAAGCTTTGCAGCGTTTTTTCGAGACGTTTGTCCTCTCTCATGCTCAGGGTGGTCATTCATCATTCTCCGCGCCGTTTCGACAGACCGTCGCTGAAGGCCGCGGCGAGGATGCCGGCCGGCATGGCGACGAGGCCGATGCCGATGATGGCGGTCGCACCGGCACAGATTTTGCCAAGCGCGGTGATCGGGTAGGTGTCGCCGTAACCGACCGTGGTCAGGGTGGCGATGGCCCACCACATGGCGCGCGGGATGCTGCCGAAAGCCTCGGGCTGAACACGGTTTTCGGCAATATAGAGGCAGGTGGCGGCGACGAGCATCAGCACCATGCCGGCCCCCAGGCTCAGGATGAGTTCGTGGCTCCTGGAGCGGATGGCCTCGCCGATCGCCCGGGCCGCATGGGAGTATTTACCGAGTTTGGCCAGCCTGAGGATGCGGGTGATGCGCAGCAGCCGGAACAGGTAGGTTTCGCTGCCCAGAACCGTCAAAAACAATGGCAGAACGGCGATCAGATCGAACAGGGCGGTGGGTGTGAGGGCGTAGCGAATGCGGCCCGTTATGCCGGATCCGTATTTGGGGTTTTCGGTGCAGACCCACAAGCGAATGATGTATTCGATGGCGAAGATCGTTCCAAAGCACAGTTCAAGCAGCCAGAAAAGATCTCCGTAGGGCCTCGACAGCATATCCTCGCTTTCGAGCACGGCAACCAGGACCGAGGTTACGATGACAATCACCAGCAAACGATTTGTGTTCGACAACCGGCTGCCGGTTTCCGCGTCATGCGAAAGGGCCCGGTGAAACCGTTGCCGCAGCGTTGCCGGTGCAAAGGTGCGAATGTCTGCCATTTCGAGATCCCGTCCGAATTGTCCGTTGGCCGATCGTAACAGCAAACTGCCACAGATCGACCCGTTCATCATTGCACGGATGTCGCATCCGGCTGTGGATCCGGGAGTCCATAACTAACAGTTGTGCGGTTGATGTTTTGAAAAAAACTCGTAAACCTAGATTTCCTGTGCGCAATATTCGGTCGTCTTCGGGAGTCCAAATCTGCAACACCAACAATCTGCCGATGCTTTCGTCGAATTCGACAAGGTCCAGAAGAGCTATGACGGGGAAACGCTGGTCGTCAAGAATCTGAACCTTTCCATGCCGAAAGGTGAGTTTTTGACCATGCTCGGCCCATCGGGATCGGGAAAGACCACTTGCCTGATGATGCTGGCCGGATTTGAAACGGCGACCCGTGGCGAAATTCGGCTGGATGGCGCCGAAATCAACAATATCCCGCCGCACAAGCGCGGCATCGGCATGGTGTTTCAAAACTATGCCTTGTTTCCCCACATGACCGTCGGCGAAAACCTGTCCTTTCCGCTGGAGGTCCGCGGTATGGCCAAGGCCGAGCGCGAAGCCAAGGTTAGCCGCGCGCTGGATATGGTCCAGATGGGGGAGTTCGGCGCCCGCCGGCCGGCGCAGCTCTCGGGCGGTCAGCAACAAAGGATCGCACTGGCGCGGGCACTGGTCTTCGATCCCAATCTGGTGCTGATGGACGAACCCCTCGGCGCCCTGGACAAGCAGTTGCGCGAACATATGCAGTATGAAATCAAACATCTGCACGAAAATCTCGGCATTACGGTTGTCTATGTGACCCATGATCAGTCGGAGGCGCTGACGATGTCCGACCGTGTGGCGGTGTTCAATGATGGCGAAATTCAGCAACTTGCGCCGCCGGCGCAATTGTATGAACGCCCGAACAACAGTTTCGTGGCGCAATTCATCGGCGAAAATAACAAACTCAGCGGAACGGTGAGCGGGCGTTCAGGCGATGAGGTCCAAATCACGCTGGACGATGGAGCGGTCTGCAATGCCCTGGCCATCAATTGCGGCGATGTGGGCACCAAGACGCTCATCTCAATTCGGCCGGAACGGGTTGCCATCGGTGACAGTGACAGCAATAATTCCACCGAGGCCGTTGTGAAGGAGCTGATTTACCTCGGTGACCATATTCGTTGTCGATTGAACGTTCATGGAAATGACGATTTCATCGTGAAGGTCCCCAATTCAGCCGGTCATAAACATCTGGTCGTCGGCGAGACGACGCAGATCAACTGGTCGGCTCAGGATGCGCGGGCATTGGACCCGTTATGATCCGCCTATCGCTCGGAAAAAAAGACGATTGAAGACACACAATCCGGGCGCTCCTACCCAACCTCAAAACCAGAGTCTAAATGGAGAACCAACAATGAGAAAAACCCTACTCATCGCGACAGCTCTGACTGGCTTCGCATTTGCCGCACAGGCGGCCGAAGTCACGGTCCTCGGCTGGGGTGGCGCGTACACCAAAAGCCAGTCCGAAGCTTATCACAAGCCCTTCAGCGCGGCGACGGGCATCACTGTGAATTCGGAGGATGCCGATAACCCGGCAACACCGATCAAGGCACAGGTCGAGGCCGGCAACGTCACGATCGATGTGGCCAGTGTCGAATTTGCCGACGGCATTCGCCTGTGCGACGAGGGTCTGCTGGAAGAGATCGATCATTCGATCCTGCCGGCTGCTCCGGACGGCACGCCGGCAACGGAAGACTTTCTGCCGGGCTCGTTGACGGAGTGCATCATCGGCACCGACGTCTATGCGACCGTGTTTGCCTATAACAAGGACAAATTCGACAGCGATGTGCCGACATCCATTGCCGATTTCTTCGACAAGGAGAAATTTCCCGGCAAACGCGGCATGCGCAAAACCGCCAAGGCGAACCTTGAAATGGCCCTGATGGCCGACGGTGTTCCGGCTGCAGAGGTCTATGACCTGCTCGAGACCGATGCCGGTGTCGACCGTGCCTTTGCCAAACTGGATCAGATCAAGGACGACATCGTCTGGTGGGAAGCCGGCGCCCAGCCGCCGCAGCTTCTGGCGGATGGTGAAGTGGATATGTCGACCGCCTATAATGGCCGCATCTTCAATGCCGTGATCGGAGAAAACCAGCCCTTCGAAATCATCTGGGACGGCCAGGTCTATGAGTTCGAAGGCTACGTCATTCCCAAAGGCGCTCCGAATATGGAAGAGGCCAAAAAATTCGTCGCCTTTGCCGCCGGCACGGAAGCCCTGGCGAAAGCAGCCGAGTGGATCAGCTACGGACCGCCACGCAAATCTTCCGGACCTTTGGTCGGCATGTATTTCGACGGCAAGACGGAGATGGCACCGCATCTTCCGACGACGGCCGCAAATCTGACCAACGCCCTGGCATCGTCCAACGATTTCTGGGCGGACAAGGACACCGAGCTGAACGAGCGCTTCAACGCATGGCTCGCCAACTAGGACTCAATGGGGGCACCCGGCGTGCCCCCATTTTCCGTCGGAATGACCAAAGTGCGAAACACGCCCGTCCGACCGCGAGGCAAAAGCTGCCATGGCTGATGCGGCAACCGGCCTGAATGCACCCGCGAACGCGTCCGGACCCGACCTGACGACGGTCGACGGAACACCGTTAAAGGCGGCCCTGGCCAGGGCGCAAAGGCGCGCGCGCTACCGGGCGCTGTTTCTCGTTCTGCCCTTGCTGGTGTTCGTGCTGGTGACGTTCATTGCGCCGATCGGGCAAATGCTCCTGCGCTCGATCCACAATCCGAGCTTTTCCGACCATATCCCCAATCTGAGCGTCTGGTTCGACGAAAACCCCGTCGGAACCGAGCCGGATGAAACGGCGTTCGAGGCGCTGGTTCTGGATCTTCGCAGCATGCGCGCGGCCAAGACCATGGGCATAGCCGGGACGCGGATCAATTATGAATTGCCGGGCAGCCGGTCATTGTTCACATCGACCGCGCGTAAATCCGAACGAATGGAGCCTCCTTACCGGGATGCGATCCTGGAAGCCAACGACAAATGGGGCAATCCCGTATTGTGGGAGGTCATGCGCCGTGCATCCTCCGCCTATACGGTGGATTTTTATCTGGCCGCGCTCGACCGGACGCGGGATGTGGACGGCTCGATCATTCCGGTGGATGAAGATCGCCGGATCTATGCCTATAATTTTCTCAAGACCCTGCTGCTGGCCGGGTTGATCACCCTGTGCTGCCTTATATTGGGGTTTCCGGTGGCCCATCTGCTGGCAACCTTGCCGCTGCGCCAGTCAAACCTGTTGATGATTTTTGTCCTGCTGCCCTTCTGGACCTCGCTGCTGGTTCGGACCACAAGCTGGATCGTTCTGCTTCAATCCGAGGGTGTGCTGAACGATACGATGGTCGCAACCGGCATCGTCGACGATGAGAACCGTGTCCAGATGATCTACAATCAGACCGGCACCATCATTGCGATGATCCATATTCTGCTGCCCTTCATGATCCTGCCGCTCTATTCGGTCATGCGGCCGATCAATCCGAGCTATGTTCGCGCGGCGCGGTCTCTCGGCGCCACAAGCTGGACGGCGTTTCGGCGCATTTACCTGCCGCAGACCATTCCGGGCATGGGCGCCGGCGGCCTGCTGGTTTTCATCCTCGGCGTCGGCTACTACATCACTCCGGCGCTGGTCGGCGGGGCAAGCGGCCAGTTGATCTCCAATTTCATCGCCTTTCACATGCAGAAATCACTCAACTGGTCACTGGCGGCGGCGCTCGCAACCCTGCTGCTCTTTATGGTTCTGCTGCTGTACTGGCTCTATGACCGCTTGGTCGGTATCGACAATTTGAAGTTAGGATAAGGGTTTGGCTCTTCCCGATCACGCATCTCCTTTGGAACGGGTCTGGCACTATACCTATCTGGTGATCTGCGGACTGATCTTCCTGTTTCTGATTGCTCCGATCCTGGTGATCATACCGCTGAGCTTCAATGCCCAGCCCTATTTCACCTTCACCCAGGAGATGATGTCGCTTGATCCCGCGGGGTTTTCGACCCGCTGGTACGACCGCCTGCTGACATTCGGCATGGCGGAACCCGATGCGCCCCGCAACGCAAGCTGGTGGGCCGATGTCTGGCGTAACGCCGAGTGGGTCCAGGCCGCGAAGAATTCGCTCATCGTCGGTTTTTTCGCAACGGTTTTTGCAACCATCCTGGGGACCGTCGCCGCGCTCGGCCTGAGCCGGCCGGAGATGCCCTACAGGCGTGTCATCATGGCGGTTCTGATATCACCGATGATCGTTCCGATCATCATCACCGCCACCGGACTGTTCTTTTTCTATTCATCGATCCAGATTTCCAAATGGGAGCTGTTCGGCTGGCGCATCCCTTATCTCGGCATCATTCTGGCCCATGCGACACTCGGCATTCCTTTCGTCATCATCACGGTGACGGCAACGCTTGTCGGCTTCGATCATTCCCTGACCCGCGCCGCCGCATCGCTGGGGGCCAATCCGCGCGTGACCTTCTTCAAGGTCACCATGCCGCTCATTCTTCCCGGCGTCATATCCGGCGCGCTGTTCGCCTTTGTCACCTCCTTTGACGAGGTGGTCGCGGTGCTCTTTATCGGCGCTTTTGACGAACAAACCATCCCGCGCCAGATGTGGAACGGTATCCGCGAGCAGATCAGCCCGGCCATCCTGAGCGTGGCGACCATATTGGTGGTTATTTCGATCCTGCTGCTGACGGTGCTGGAACTGCTGCGCCGTCGGTCCGAACGTCTCAGAGGCATTTCACCGGGTTAGACTATCCGATCGGGCCGATTCAGATTGTCACTCCGAGAACAACCGCTCATCCCACCAGATGGGTGTTTCGAGCCCGGTCTTGATGGTGCCGAATTCAGGATGAGCCGCGTTGAAAACGATGTTTCGCTCCATGCGCGCGACAACCGAAGGTACGAACAGGATGGCGGATCGCCGTTCCGTGTACCAGACGCGGCCAAAATTTCGGGCAGCCATCCCTGCGGGATCGGCCCATCCTGCGAGGCGATCGGGGTTGACGACTTCATAGGAGGTGCCGCCAGGGATCGTAATGCCCAGAAAATGCTGGTTCGGGGGCATTTCGCCTTCATAGTGGACGAGTTTTTCCAGCATGGCTGTGGAATAGTGCTCGGACGCGTAAATCACGCGTGCACCGGCATCATGCCACCGGCCGGAAGCGAGTCGCGCGCCGCCGTCGTCCCAGATCGGGAATTCACCATGCGGATCACCGATACGAAATGCGGTCAGGGCTTCTGGCAGGGTTCTTGTCGCAGTCATACGGCGAAGCCGGACTCCGCGCGCCTGAGAAGGTTGATGACGGCTTCTGCCCCGGCAGAACTGGATTGCGCCATGGACAAAGGTGTGTGCCCGCCGAGCAGTTTATGGGGGCGTTCGAGAAACCGCGTGATCGCGGCGCGGTCGCCATGGTAGGCGCGGCTGACGGAATCGACAACGCGGCTGACTTCGTAAAGCCGCTCGCTCATTTCCCGCGACAAAGCGCGCCGATTCTTCTTGGCGCGGCGCAGAGTGGCCTCGGGGATCAGTGCGCCTATAACATGGCCGTGCCCGATCAAGGCGCCGAGCTTTTCGGCTGATTTCACATTCAGACCGTTCGAGACGTGTTTGGCCAAACCGACATCATCAATGGGCCCCTGGTTTTTCAGGCCGAGAAGCAGCCCGATCCGGGCGGCTTCGGAGCCCGGGAGCGCTTCGGGTTTTCCATAGAGATCGAGTGCGGTCATGAAATGCTCCTATCGTCATATGACGCAAATATATGCGTCGTTTGACGTCGGTTCAAGTCCTGGCGGGAACGTATGGGGAGAGGGTGCCGCGAATGATGGTGTCAACACACTCAGCTCTTGCCGCTTCCGTCAAAATCTGAATTGCTCCGGCCGAGTTGTTCCGATGTGAACCGGGAAGCAGGTCAGGACGGTTTATCGGGACCGTTCAGCTTGTCCATAACCTCGCGCAGCAGCCTGGCGGCCTGCTGGCGTTCCTGATCCGTCATGGCGTCAAGGTCGAGGTCGACCGCCAGCTTGCCGTGACGCTCGGAAATCCGATTCGGCACATCCGCCCCATCTTCGCCAAGGACCACATAGGTCTTGACCGGGTAAGCCAGTCCCTTGATCTTGACGGTTTCGTGCTCACGGCAGGCAATTTCCCTGTGCACCAGCGTATGGGTTTCGCCGGAGATCAGGATCGAGCCGGGGGCGGCGGCATTTTCAAGGCGTGAGGCCAGATTCACCGAACCGCCGATGATCGTGTAGTCCATCCGGTCTTCGCTGCCGAAATTGCCCACGGTGCAGAAGCCGGTGGCAATGCCGATGCGGCATTTCAGCTCCTCGGTCAGGCCGTGATCGGCCCAGGCCGCCGAGAGTTCGCCAAGCCGTTTTTGCATGGCGATCGCCATACGGACACAGGCAAGCGCATCCTCGCGTATGCCGCTGGAAACCGGATCGCCGAAGAAGATCATGATGGAATCGCCGACATATTTGTCGATCGTTGCGCCGTGATCCAGGGCGATTTTCGACATCTCCGTCAGATACTCGTTGAGCAATTGCGCCAGATCCTCAGATTCCAGCCGGTCGGCGGTTTCGGTAAAACCTTCCAGATCGCTGAAAAACACGGTGAGTTTCTTGCGCTGGCTGGCGACGGTCGCCGCCTGCTGACCGGTGAAGATCGACTGATAGACCTGCGGCGAGAGGTATTTCGACAATTGACCGGAGAGCTGCTCCAGCGCCTTCGATTTCTCCGCCAGTTCGTTCTCGCGCTCCTTCAGTTCGGTGATGTCGGAATAGACCGCAACGATGCCGCCTTCGGCCGTCCTGCGTTCGCTGACCATGATCCAGATGCCGTCGGTCCGCTGCATGAGATGCGGTGCACCCGGATTGCGGTGTCTGGCGATGCGTTCGGCAAGCCATTCTTCCTCCCGGCCGCGGGCTTCGTCGATGAAGCCCGCTTCCAGCGCCTTTCCGACGATCTGTTCGAAGGTCAGTCCCGGTCTGATCTCCTCGGCGATTTCGGGATGGACCAGCGTGCCGTATTTGCGGTTGCAGACCACCAGCCGATCTTCCTTGTCGTAGAGTGAAAAGGCTTCCGATATGCTCTCGATGGCATCGGACAGGCGTCGCCGCGCCGTCTCGATCTCGCGCAGGTTCGATTCCTGCACCTCGATGGTGATGTCGCGAAACACACCAAGCGCATTGGCCATGCGGCCAAGCTCGTCCTGGCGACCGCGTCCGGGAATGTCGACATCCGTATCGCCGGCCGCCAGCCGGGTCATCGCCTGCGTCGTTTCCTCGATCGGGCGGATCAGGCGCGGCCCGACAAAGGCAATCATGACCAGCAGGGCGCACAGGATGCTTGCGGCGAACAGCAGCACCATGATGATCTTGCTGTTGCGGATGATCTGCTGCGCATTCACCGCCGTGGAATCGCTCATGCCCTCGGCGACCTCCACAAGCTCGGCGACGGCCGCTCCCAGTGCGACAGACCGGGTGCGGATGTCATCAAGCGCCAGTTCCGCCGTGTCCTGCTGCTCCAGTTGAGACCGCTTGAGATTGAACATGTTGTCCTGATCGCGGCCGAGGCTCAACTGCAGGCCGATAATGCTGCGCAGGCGGGACAGATCGAGCGTCCGCGGGATCAGGCCGAGGGCGCGATCCATCTGGCCCGCCGCCGCATCGAAGCGCTCGCTGAGCGGCGCCAGAAGCGCAGCGTCGGTGATATTGACGGTTTCTCGCAATATGCCGGCCGCCAGATTGCCGTCGGCACGCAGCGACAGGAGTTGAAGCAGGGTCAGCGATCCGGTGTCCACCAGGTCGGTCATGGCGCTGGTCTGGCGGGCGGTGATCGCCTGTGTGTCAGCGAGAAGACGGTCCTTTGCCGAAACGATTGCCGGCTCGATTCGCTGCAGAAACTGCCGATGCGCCGCTGTCAGGTCCGCCAGGCGCTCCGCCGTGCTGTCGGTCGGGGATTGTCCGCCGCGCAGCAACGGGACAAATCCGATCAGGTCACGAACCGACTGTCGCAGGGCCTCGTCGGCCTCATCCTCGCTCAGCATATCGATATCGGCGTTCACGTCGCGTTCGGCATTGGTTAGCGCGGCGTCCAGCGGTTCGTCGGCCGGATCATCCCTGTGGGTCGCCGCTTCGCGCAACAGGCCGACCAGCAGATTGGCATCGGCCTTCAATGCCGCAAGACGGTCGAGGCGCGCGGTTCCCCGTTCGATCGTCTCTCTCAATGACGATGCAGCGTCCTCACTGCCGGTTTCGCTGCTGATCACAAGGTCGAAAACGACATCGTCGATCAGCGGTTCAAGAATCTCCAGAAACTGTGCATGGGCACTGTCGAGTGTGGCCGACTGCCGGTCGAGATGAGTTGCAAGAGACAGCCGGCTTTCCACCGCCGCGTCGGCAATACCGATCCGCTCGGCAATTCCGGATGCGGCCGCCGATAGGCCGTAGGCTACATCCTGCGCAATGCCGTGGCTCTCCCAGCTGGCGATCAGAGCGTCGAGCTCCTTGCCGGACCGATCGAGCTGCTGGCGCCGCTCGGTGCGCTCCTGCTGTGTGGTGCTGGCGACAATCGCGGGCGCGCTTGCTGTGATGTCGGCGCTGACTTCCGCCATGTTGAGGGCCAGGGTGATTTCGGGAATGCTGTGCTCCGTGATCACCGTCACGGCCCGTTCGATCTGGGTGAAGACGAGCCAGGCCACGGCGCAGGCGATGGTTGTCAGCGCCGCCAGCACGAGGAAGGCGAGGGAAAGTTTCGTCTTGATGCCGAACAGGATTCTGTGTTCGGCACCGCTTGCCCCCCTGCCGGGTGTCGGTGGGGATGCAGCGTTTGAGCTGTAAGGTGTTGCCGGGTCACTCACTCGGGCTGGTCCACCGCGGCAAAGGACCCATCCGGCTGGATTTTGGTCAGATAAATCTCGTCAGACCCCTGATTGTCGCCGGCATCGTAGGTCAGTTCCAGTCCGTCAATGTCGAAGACAGCGGGTTTGCCGAACAGCGCAAGAAACGCTGCGCGGTTCGGTTGCGGTCCAAGACGATCCAGCGCGTCGACCGTCAGGCGGCCAACAATATAGCCTTCGAGCGCCACAAAGCCGGCCTCCGCTTCCGGTGCGCTGGCTGCCAGGGCGTCCCGAAACCGGGCAACCAGCGGCAGGCTCCGGTCATCGAACAGCGGGACAACCTGGGAGACCAGAACCGTTCCGTCCGTGCGCCCGAGTTCGGCAGCCAGAGCCTGACCGCCGACGAAGGACAGGGCGGCGAACACCGTGTCCATCCCGATATCCCGCGCTGTCCTGATAAAGACTGCTGTCGGTTTGTAGGCCCCGACAATGATGATGGCCTGCGGATCGGCCCGGCGAATGGTCAGCAGGGCCCGCTTGACGGCTGTGGTGTTGCGTCGGTATGTGCCATCGGCGACCGGATCGAGCCCCCGGTTCTGCAGCGCCGTGGTCACGCCGGCGAGGCCGGACAGACCGAATGTGTCGTCCTGATACAGTACGGCGATGCGGTCGAAGCCCAAATCCGCGGTCAGATAATCCACCAGCGTCTCGGCCTCCTCATCGTAGGAGGCCCGCATGTTGATCACGGTCTTCAGTGCCGCATTGCGCAGAAAGGCCGCACCGCTGAAGGGGCCGACAAACGGAACATCGTTTTTCTCCGCAATGGGTTGTGCAGCGCGCGACGTCGGTGTTCCCACCTCGCCGATCAGCGCGAAAATCTCGTCCTCTCCGATCAACCGGTTGGTGTTGGCAATTGCCCGCTCGGGCTCGTAGCCGTCATCATAGCTGATCAGGTCCAGCCGCCTGCCGTGTACGCCACCGGCCCGATTGACCTCGGCGAAAGCGGCCTGGAGACCGTCCCGAAAGGCGGTGCCCAGGGATGCGGCCGGACCTTCGAAAGCCGCCGACTGGCCGAACACGACCCGGTCATCGAAGATGCCGGTTTCGGCTTTCGCCGCGCAGATCGCGCCAAACAGCAGCGCGGCGACGGATATCACCAGCCGCACCGGGGCTGACCAATGCCTGTCGGAACCCGTAAGGTGATGATTTAAATCAGGATTCCACAAACCCGTTTGATGTCCTGCCATGGTAGGTAAACTAGTCAGATTTGCGACAAACACAACAATGGGGATCGCGGATTTGGTCGTTCGGTCGGTTGCCTTGAAAATATCTGCTTTTGCTGTTGCCATAGCCAGGCAGTCCGGCCACCCTGTGGACATGCGGCCCGGCAATCGGTCGGGCCTTCGGATTCGGCGGTCCGGAATGGGCGTTTGGCGTGAAAGAGGGCGTTGCGATGGGACACATCTTGGCAGGAAAATTGCGTTTGGCGTTGGCGGCTCTTGTTATCTCGGGCCTATACACCGGTGCGGCCGGCGCGCAGACCCGGCAGATCGAGACCTATGAAAATTCAGATTTTTTCGGCTTCGACCTGCGGGCGGAAAAGGATGTTTCGCTGGAGCAATGCAAAACGATCTGTCTCGGCGACAATCAATGCCGCGCCTTTACCTACAATATCTCAGCTCAATGGTGCTTTCTCAAATCGGACCATGCCGACCGGGCGCCGTTTGACGGGGCCGTGGCCGGCAAGGTCGTCACGATAGACGATCGTCCGGATATCGGTGCGCCGCCGACGCTCGGCTTTCTGTCAGACGGCCTTGTCGCCGAAGCACGCACCATGCGCCGCGATATCGTGGCAAAACCATCCATTTCGGGGCTGGGGGAGCTGACCCGCAATGGACGGGGTGCACTCGCCACGGGCTCGTTCCAGGCGGCGGCCGGTAATTACCGGGCAGCGCTGTCCCACGCGCCGGACGATGCCGATCTTTGGCTTGGCCTGGCACAGGCGAATCTCGGCTGGCTGGGTGCCGGCCAGGCGAACAATTATCAAATTCAGCGCGATGCAACGGCGGCCGCCTTCAATGGCTATCGGATCTCCCGCCATGCCGACACGCGGGCTCGGGCGCTCGATCTGCTCGCCAAGGGGTTGGAGTGGCGTCAGCTTTACCGCGCCGCGCTGCAATCCTACAAGGAGAGCCTTGCGCTGGTCGATTCACCGCAGGTGCTGGCGGCATTTCGCGACTTGCGGGCCCGCAAGGGCTTTCGCGTCGTCGAGCACTCGGTCGATGCCGACAGCAATACGGCGCGCATCTGCGTGCGCTTTTCCGATCCACTGGTCAAATCGGGCGTCGATTACCGGCCCTTCGTTACCGTCGATGGGCAGACGGCCGCCGACGTGACGGCCAAGGGTGACCAGATTTGCGCCGAAGACCTCGAACACGGCCGGAATTATCGCCTGACCCTGCGCAGCGGGTTGCCCGCGGCGATCGGCGAAGTTCTGGAAAGCCCCGTAACCATCAATGCCTATATTCGCGACCGGGCACCGACGGTGCGCTTTACCGGGGACAATTTCGTCCTGCCGGGATCGGCGCGCCGCGGCATTCCGATTGTCAGCGTCAATGCCAGCGCGGTCGAGGTGGAACTGTTCCGCATCGGTGACCGCTCTCTGGCATCGCTGCTGTCGGAATCACAGTTTCTGCGCCAGCTCGATGGTTATGACGCAGCGCGGATCCGCAGCGATCTGGGCGAGTTGGTCTGGCAAGGCACACTGGATGTGCAACCCGATCTCAACCGGGAGACGACCACCAGTTTTCCGGTCGACGAAGCCGTGCCGGAACGCAAGCCCGGCGTCTATGTGATGCTGGCCCGGGCCGAGGGCGAACAGCCGGACAACTGGACCCAGAGAGCGACCCAGTGGCTGGTGGTCTCGGATATCGGCCTGTCGACATTTTCCGGCACCGATGGTCTCACGGTCTTTGCACGGTCCCTGGAAAGCGCCAAACCGACGCCCGATGTCACACTGACCCTCTTGGCGCGCAACAATGAAGTTCTGGCACGAGAAACCACCGATGCCGACGGGCGGGTCAATTTCGCGCCGGGCCTGGTGCGCGGCAAGGCCGGTCTGGCGCCAGCCGTGGTGACCGCCGACACCGGTGACGGGGACTTCGTCTTTCTCGACATGACCCGGGCCGGCTTCGATCTGTCCGACCGCGGCGTGACCGGGCGCGCCGCTCCCGGTCCCATCGATATCTTCGCCTGGACCGAAAGGGGCATCTACCGGGCCGGTGAAACCGTTCATCTGGCCGCGCTGGCGCGCAACGATGAGGCGTCCGCCGTGTCGCGGCTGCCGCTGACCTTCATCGTGCAGCGCCCCGACGGCAAGGAGGAACGGCGGGTGGTGCGCAATGGCGGACCGCAGGGCGGCTACACGCTGGACCTGGAGTTGCCGCGCAACGCCATGCATGGCGCGTGGACCGTCCGCATTCACACGGATCCAAAGCAGACGGCGCTGGTGGAATCGCGCTTTCTGGTCGAGGATTTCCGACCGGACCGGATCGAGTTCGATCTGACGGTGCCGAAAGAACCGATTGTTGAGGGGCAATTGTCACAGGTTCAGGTCGATGGCCGTTTCCTTTACGGCGCACCGGCGGCCGGACTTGCACTGGAAGCGGATCTGAAGCTGAAATCCGTACGCGATCTCGACGCCCATGCGGGATATGTGTTCGGCCTCGCCGATGAAGAGGCGATTGCCGATCAGGTTCCGCTGGCCAACCTGCCGCGGCTTGATGCCGATGGCCGGGGGGTGATCGATATCGATGTCGGCACGCTGCCGTCGACGACGCAGCCCCTTGTTGCTGATCTGACGGTGCGGATGCGCGAGGGCGGCGGCCGGGCGGTCGAACGCACCGCGGCAATGCCGGTGCGTCCGACCGGATTGATGATCGGCGTCAAGCCGGAATTCGAGGACGGGCTCGTCGGCGAAGGCTCGACGGCGGCTTTCAAGGTGATCACAATCGAGCCGGACGGTACGCAACGCGCCATGCGTGGCCTGTCATGGTCGCTGATGCGGATCGAGCGGGACTATCAGTGGTATCGCGAGGGCAATTCATGGCGGTTCGAGCCGGTTGAATTTACACGACAGATCGATGACGGAACCATCGATACGGCCGCAGGATCGACCGCCGAAATCAGCGTCGCTGTCGACTGGGGACGCTACCGGCTGGAAATCGAGACCGGCGATGCGTCGGGACCGGCCACCAGCATCGAATTCGACGCCGGATGGTATGTCAGTACGGCATCGACGGAAACGCCGGATGGTCTGGAAATCGCCCTGGACCGCCAGGCCTACCAAGTCGGCGATGTTGCGAAACTGCAGATATCCCCACGGTTCGCCGGCGAGGTCCTGATCACAATAGCGGATGAAAAACTGCATGAGGTGATCACCGCCCCGGTTGCTGCGGACGGCGCCGTCATCGACCTTCCCGTCAAGGAAAGCTGGGGCGCCGGCGCCTATGTGACGGCAACACTGATCCGGCCGGGCGAGGACAGCGAATCGCGCATGCCGGCGCGGGCCGTCGGCATCAAATGGCTGTCCGTCAGCCCACAGCAGCGCGCCCTTGACGTGCAGCTTGACCTGCCGGACAGGATCCGCCCGAACAGCACCCTGGACATCCCGGTGACCGTCAGCGGATCAGCGGTCGCCGACGGCGCGCATATTGTCGTTGCGGCGGTTGATGTCGGTATTCTCAATCTGACCCGATACACCCCTCCGGACCCGGTCGGCTGGTATTTCGGCCAGCGGCGCTTGGGCGTCGAACTGCGCGATCTCTACGGGCGGCTGATCGACGGATCACAGGGCGTTGCCGGCGCCATTCGAACGGGTGGCGACGGGCCGGGACTGGCCATCAAGGGAAGTCCGCCGAAGGAAAAGCTGGTCGCGCTTTATTCCGGCATTGTCGACCTGGATGCGGATGGGAGGGCAAATATCACGTTCGACATTCCGCAGTTCAACGGCACGCTGCGCATCATGACCGTTGCCTGGACGCAGGATGGTGTCGGCAATGCCGCCCATGATGTCATCGTGCGCGATCCCGTGGTCATGACCAGCAGCCTGCCGCAATTCCTGGCGCCGGATGACGTTTCGCAGTTGCGGATCGATATTGCCAATACGGACGGCCCGGCGGGCGAGTACACGATCGCCCTTGACGCCAACGAAACCATTACGCTCGATCAGGCTGATCTTCCCGGATCGGTGAACCTGACGGTGGGCGGAACGACGGCCCTGATCGCCGGGCTGAAGGCCAACGGCCCGGGCGACGGCGATATCGTGTTGCGGTTGACCGGTCCGGACGGAACGGTGATCGAACGGACCCAGGCCCTTGCGGTGCGGCCCGCCGCGCTGCCGGTTGCCCGCCGGCTGGAATTGCCGCTGGCATCGAATGGCGGCGGTGCTGTGATCGACGGTGAATTGCTGGCGGCCAGCTATCTCGACGGGGCCAGTGTCAGCGTCAGTGTCACCCGGTCGCGGTTCGACGTCCCGGCACTGCTGATGTCGCTCGACCGCTATCCCTATGGCTGCGCGGAGCAAACGACCAGCCGCGCCCTGCCGCTTCTCTATGTCAATGAGCTGGACGCGCCGCCGGCGCTGCTGGAGGACAAGGGCCTGCGCGAGCGGGTTCAGGCGGCAATCGAGCGGGTGCTTGCCTACCAGTCCGCTGCCGGCAGTTTCGGACTCTGGGGACCGGGCGGGGGCGATCTGTGGCTCGATGCCTATGTGACGGATTTCCTGACCCGGGCTCGGGAAAAGAACTATGCGGTGCCGCAACAGGCCATGCGCCTTGCGCTCGACAATCTGCAAAGCGTTCTGGCCTACACCAATGATCTGACGAGCGATGGCGATGGGATTGCCTATGGGCTTTACGTGTTGGCGCGCAACAAGCGAGCTGCAGCCGGTGATCTTCGATATTATGCCGAATCGCAACTGGATGGCTTCGATTCGCCCATTGCAAGAGCGCAGTTGGCGGCGGCGCTGGCTCTCTACGGAGACAGTGAGCGGGCGCAAAGGGTGTTCGCTTCGGCCTATCGGTTGGCCCAGTCGGGTCAGCGGCCCGACGGATTGAACAGTGGCTATGGCTCGGCCTTGCGCGACGATGCGGCAATGCTGGCGCTTGCCGGTGAAAGCCGGCCGGTCACGCCATTGCTCAGCGACATGGTCCGCCTCGTGTCCGACCGTCAGTCCCTGACGCCGGCGCGCTCAACCCAGGAACAGGCGTGGCTCCTGCTGGCGGCGCGGGCGACCGGGGAGGCCGATGCTGATCTGTCCCTGCGGATCAATGGTGACCCGCATCGCGGCGCACTCAGCCGGCGGGTGGGCGGCCGCGATCTTCTGAGCGAACCGATCCGGGTTGAAAATGACGGCGCCTTTCCGGTGACCGCCATCGTCACGGCCATTGCCGCGCCGGTCGAACCCCCGAAGGCCGGTGGTGACGGATTTACCATCAGCCGCCGCTACTACGACATGCGGGGCAAGGAGGTCAGCATCGAATCGGTCACCCAGAATGAACGATTCGTGGCCGTACTGACCATTGAACAAACCAGCCCGCTACCGGCACAGGTCATCGTCACCGATCTGCTGCCGGCGGGACTGGAGATCGACAATCCGAAGCTTGTTGACAGCGCAAATCTGAACGGCTTTGGATGGCTGGGCGAAACCACGCCGGCGCATGTGGAGTTTCACAGTGACCGTTTCATCGCGGCATTCCAGGCCTCCGTCAACAATCGCGACCGGTTTACCACCGCCTATGTGGTGCGGGCCGTCGTGCCCGGCGTCTACACGCATCCGGCAGCCCAGGTGGAAGACATGTACCGGCCGCAATTCTCCGCCCGCACGGCAACACGCTGGATGGAGGTGAAGGCCGCTCAGCCATGAGAGGGCACGCCATCCGGTTCTTTTTCGCCGGCACGGTGCTCTGCGTCGCTCTGGTGACCGCCGGCATCTATGGAGCGGTCAGGCTCGACCGCCTCTATCCGCCGCCGATGCCCGACAGCCACGCCCTGTCGGTCGAGGTCACCGACCGGGACGACAGGCTGTTGCGGGTGTTTGCAACGCCCGAAGGCCGCTGGCGCCTGAAGGCGGATCTCAGCGTGACCGATCCCACATTCCTGTCTCTGCTGATTGCCTATGAGGACAAGCGCTTCCGGTCGCATCACGGTGTTGATCCGTTGGCCATCGCACGTTCTCTGTGGCAGTTTGCGGTTCACCGCCGCGTGGTGTCCGGCGGCTCGACGCTGACCATGCAACTGGCGCGGCTGCTGGAACCGCGCCCGGAACGGACGCTCGGCGCCAAGCTCCTGCAAATGGCGCGGGCGCTGCAGCTTGAGCGGCGCCTGAGCAAGGATGACATTCTGGCATGGTATCTGACCCTGGCGCCCTATGGCGGCAATCTGGAGGGCATCCGGGCGGCGAGCCTCGCCTATTTCGGCAAAGGTCCCGAGCATTTGCGGCTTGCCGAAGCAGCGCTTCTGGTTGCCCTGCCGCAGTCACCGGAACGGCGCCGTCCCGATCGCTTTGCGGCCGATGCCCGGGCCGCCAGTCTGCGGGTTCTTGAAAGGGCCGCTGCCGGCGGGCTTGTCGATGCCGGTGAAGTGGCACGGGTGACCGGGTTGAATTTTCAGACCGACCGCCGGGCGATGCCGGCGCTGGCGGCCCATCTGGCGGAGCGGGCACGGCGAAACGAGCCAGATGCATTGCGCCATCGGACGCGCTTGAAGCGCAGCGTGCAGGCGCAATTCGAGGCGGTGGCCCGATCGGCGGCCGAGAAACTGCCCGGGCGGGTGTCGATCGCAATGATCATGGCCGACAGCCGGGATGGGTCCATCCTGGCGCAGGTGGGTTCGCCGAATTATTTTGACGGCCGCCGAGCCGGCTGGCTCGACATGTCGCTGGCGCGCCGGTCGCCGGGTTCCACCCTTAAACCGTTTATCTATGGGCTTGCCTTCGAAGAGGGACTGGTCTTTCCCGAAACGCTGATATCCGACCGGCCCGCCGATTTCGGCGGTTACCGGCCGCGCAATTTCGATATGACGTTTCAAGGTGATGTCAGCGTGCGCAGGGCGCTGCAGATGTCGCTGAACGTTCCAGCGGTCCGGCTGCTCAATGGCGTCGGACCGGCGCAATTGACGGCTCTTTTTCGCCGCAGCCGTATCGATTATGCGCTGCCCCCGGGCGGTCGGGCGGGTCTGTCCATCGGGCTTGGCGGAATCGGTATCAGCCTCGGCGATCTCGTGCAGCTCTATAGCGGCCTTGCAGCAGCGAGCGGCCGGCCGGCTATGCTGACAAACGGCGTGGATGACAGCGCCGATGGCGACGGGCGGCGGCGCCTCCTGGAAAATGTGGCGCGCTGGCATGTGACCGATATCCTGCGCGGAATCGCCGAACCGGCCGGCTCGAAGGGTCTCGATATCGCCTACAAGACCGGCACCAGCTACGGCTATCGGGACGCCTGGTCGGTTGGCTATGACGGCCGGTATGTGATCGGCGTATGGGTCGGCCGGGCTGACAACACGGCGGTGCCCGGCATGACCGGCCAAACGGCTGCGGCACCGATCCTGTTCGAGGCGTTCGCGCGATCCGGCCTCGAACTGGTCCCGTTCGGCCGGCCTCCGGCCGGTGCTGTGCGTCTGGCCGGCAGTGACCTGCCGGCGGCAATGCGCCATTATCAGCCGGTGGAACAGGCCTTTGACGATCGCGGCCGCGAGACGGCGCCGCACATCGCCTATCCGCCGGCCGGCGCGCGCGTGGCCCTGAGTGCCGGTGCAGGCCGGGCGCTGTCACCGCTGGTCGTCAAGCTGCAGGGCGGCCGGCCGCCATTTCGATGGCTTGCCAATGGCAAGCCGCTGGAGAGACAGTATCGCCGGCGGCAGATGCACTGGACTCCCGATGGTCCGGGCCAGGCCAGCCTGATGGTGATTGACGCGGCCGGCCGGGCGGCGAGCATCGACGTGTTTGTGGATTAGAGCGTCGGACCGACATCGTCATCCGCCGACGACGGCGCGGTAGACTTCCGTGTCGGCATGCCCGTCGGGCGCCATGCCGTTGCGGCTCTGGAACTGCCGGATTACGGCACGCATCTCCAGGCCGATGCGGCCGTCGGTGCGCGGCACCGGGTATCCCTTTTTCAGCAGGGTCTCCTGCAGGGCGATGCGCTGTTTTTTGTTCAGCGGCGTTTCCAGGTTCCATTCGCCCTGAAGCGGCGCGCTGCGACCCGCGATCCGGTCGGACAGGTGAGCGATCGACAGGGCATAGGCGTCGGAGAAATTATAGGTCTTGATCACCGGGAAATTCTCCGTCACCAGGAAGGCCAGGCCCTGGATGCCACTTGGAAAGAACAGGGTTGCATTGCCGCTGCCCGGAAACGCGCCGCCATCGGTGCGCTTGACGCCGCGCCTGGCCCAATTGGCGTAGGAATCATCGGCTCGCATCAGATCGATGTCCTTCGGCAGGGTGACCTGATAACCCCATTGCCGGCCGGTGACCCAGCCATTGCCCTTCAGATAATTGGCCGCCGAGGCAAGGGCGTCGGTCTTCGTGCCCCACAGGTCCTTTTTGCCGTCGCCATTGTGATCGACGGCATATTTCAAAAAACTCGATGGCATGAATTGTGTATGTCCGACGGCGCCGGCCCAGGAGCCGCGCATCTGCGTGCGGCTGAGGCGCTCCTGCTGCATGACGAGCAGTGCGTTTATGAATTCGGTCTGAAAATAGTCGCCGCGATAGCCCATATAGCCGAGCGTTGCCAGGGACCGCAGCACATCGCTCTTGCCGATATAGCCGCCAAAATTGGTTTCCATCCCCCAAATGGCGAGAATCGCATATTTGTCGACGCCGTATTTCTTTTCGATGGCGGCCAGTGTGCGGGCGTATTTCTTGGCCATGGCGCGGCCGGTCTTGATGCGTCCATCGGTAACCGATTTTTGCACATACTGGCCGATGGTGCGTTTGAACTCGGGTTGCTGACGGGTCAGTTTCTCCAATTTGGTGTTGGGTGTCAGACCCTTGATGGCACGCTCGAATGTTTCCCATTCGACCCCGGCGGCTGCAGCGTCGGGGTAGAGCGATTCGAGGTAATTCTGAAAGGTTGGTTTGGCGGATGCCGTCGGCGTCCCGACCGAAAGGCCGCAAAGCAGGAGACTCGCCAGAAGGATTTTGCCGGAATCACACATCGAAGGAATCATAGCAAGAACCGGTCTGCTGGCAAGCTCGTATCGTCACAAAGCCATCAAATCGCTTGATAATCCGGACTGTTCAAATATGAATTTTCAATCTATGGGCGTTTTGCGGCTTTCGCGATGCACCCTGAGTGTCTATATTTATAGTCAGGAGGTATCGGGCGGTTTCGGGGGCCGTTGACAGCGTAAATTCATCAATTGTTATGAGCCGGCTACCTTCAAAGGCTGCCGATTGGGGTGATTCGTTGAAAATTAAGTCTGTTATTGAGTTTCTGGAGACCGTGGACGAGCTGGATTCCCAGGTTGCCGTTATCGACCGTCTGGAACGGGTTCTTAAAACCTATGGTTTTGAGTATTACGGCGTGGTGCGCCAGCCGGGTCCGTCGGACGATCCGCTCAGCCTGGTTCTGGCCGGTCGCTGGCCCGACGGCTGGCCCGTTCGCTACATGCGCAAGCGATATATGCTGATCGATCCGAGTATCCGCTATCTGGGCCATGCCCAAAAGGGCTTCAGATGGTCCGATGCGATTTTCGCCTTCCGCAAGGATCCGTATCGCCGGCGTATGCAGCGCATGATGATCGATGCCTACAAATACGGACTGGAAAGCGGCTATGTCTTCCCGGTGCACGGCCGGCGGGGCCTGCTCGGAATCCTCGCTATCGGCGGAAAACCGGTCGACCTGTCGCGGTTCGAAATGACCCAGTTCGATGCGCTTGCCAAGGCTGCTTTCTGGCGACTTCTCGAGCTGACCGACCCGCTGGTCAGCGAGGAATTGTCGTCGGCGGTCGATGTGCAATTGACACGGCGGGAGATGGAATCCTTAAGTTTTCTGGCCGATGGCATGACATCGAACGAGATCGCCGCGGTGCTGGACCTGTCCAACCATACGGTCGATTGGTATATGAACGCCGTGCAGGTCAAATTGAAGGCAAAAAACCGCCACCATGCGGTCGCCATCGCCTTCAGGCTCGGCCTGATTTCCTGATTGCGCACCATCACCTGTTCCACATGCGGTCGCCATATGCGCTTTCGGCGGCGCCGTGGCATTTGATTCCGCCGTAAAACACTCTAAAGAGAGGGCGAAACGCGCCCCCGGCCGCTCCAGACCGTTTCACGTTTTGTCAGAAACGGGACAACGGTGTCGGCCTTTGATTGTGTCGATGCATTCAGCACACCAGACGGAGTCACTTGTCTTGCCGATCACGAAAATTCTTGTCGCCAACCGATCCGAAATCGCCATCCGCGTTTTCCGCGCCGCAAACGAGTTGGGCCTGAAAACGGTTGCTGTTTGGGCCGAGGAGGACAAGCTTGCGCTGCACCGGTTCAAAGCGGATGAATCCTATCAGGTAGGACGAGGACCACATCTGTCGGCCGATTTGGGACCGATCGAGAGTTATCTGTCGATCGATGAAATGATCCGGGTCGCGAAACTCTCCGGCGCCGATGCGATCCACCCCGGTTACGGATTGCTATCGGAGAGCCCCGAATTTGCCGAGGCGTGCGGACAGAACGGCATTGTCTTCATAGGGCCGAAACCGGAAACCATGCGGCGCCTCGGCAACAAGGTGGCGGCTCGAGAACTGGCGCTTGAAGTCGGCGTTCCAGTGGTTCCGGCCACACAGCCCTTGCCCGACGATATGGCGGAGACCGCACGGATGGCCCGGGAGGTCGGCTATCCGGTGATGCTGAAAGCCTCCTGGGGCGGCGGCGGCCGCGGCATGCGGGTGATCCGCTCCGAAGACGAGCTGGAACGGGAGGTGACCGAGGCCAAGCGCGAGGCGATGGCGGCGTTCGGCAAGGATGAGGTCTATCTGGAGAAGCTGGTCGAGCGCGCCCGGCATGTGGAGGTCCAGCTTCTCGGTGACAGTCATGGCAATGTCGTTCATCTGTTCGAGCGCGATTGCTCGATCCAGCGGCGCAACCAGAAAGTCGTCGAACGCGCGCCGGCGCCCTATCTCGACGACACCCAGCGCCAGGTGCTTGCCGGCCATGCGCTGAAAATCGGCGAGGCGACCGACTATCTCGGCGCCGGCACGGTCGAATTCCTGATGGATGCCGACACCGGCGAGTTCTATTTCATCGAGGTCAATCCGCGCATCCAGGTGGAACACACGGTGACCGAAGAGGTGACCGGGATCGACGTGGTCAAGGCCCAGATCCATGTGCTGGACGGCCATGCGATTGGCACGCCGCAATCGGGCGTTCCGCCGCAGGACAAGATTTGGCTGAACGGTCATGCGCTGCAGTGCCGGATCACCACGGAAGATCCCGAACAGAACTTCATTCCCGATTACGGCCGCATCACCGCCTATCGGGGCGCGACCGGTTTCGGTATCCGCCTGGATGGCGGGACAGCCTATTCGGGCGCGGTGATTACCCGGTTTTACGATCCGCTGCTGGAGAAGGTCACGGCCTGGGCGCCGACGCCGGAGGAGGCGATCGACCGGATGGACCGGGCGCTGCGCGAGTTCCGCATTCGTGGCGTGGCGACCAACCTGACCTTTCTCGAGGCGATTATCAGCCACCCGGATTTCCGCATCAACGCCTATACCACCAAGTTCATCGACAACACGCCGGAGCTGTTTTCGCAGGTTCGGCGCCGTGACCGGGCGACCCGCCTGCTGACCTACCTGGCCGATGTGACCGTCAACGGCCATCCGGAGACACGCGGCCGGGCGCGGCCGGCCGACGATGCCGCACTGCCTGCCATTCCCTATATCGACGCCGATATTCCGGACGGAAGCAAACAGAAACTGGACGCGTTGGGGCCGAAAGGATTCAGCACCTGGATGCGCGATGAAGAGCGGGTTCTTCTGACCGATACGACCATGCGCGACGGCCACCAGTCGCTGCTGGCCACGCGGATGCGCACGCATGACATTGCGCGGATCTCCGGCACCTATGCACGGGCGCTTCCCAATCTGCTGTCGCTGGAATGCTGGGGCGGGGCGACATTCGATGTGGCCATGCGGTTTTTGACCGAAGATCCCTGGGAACGGCTGCAGCTGGTGCGTGAAGGTGCGCCCAATCTTTTGCTGCAGATGCTGCTGCGCGGCGCGAATGGTGTCGGCTACAAGAACTATCCGGACAATGTGGTTCGGCATTTCGTGCGCCAGGCGGCACGCGGCGGCATCGACCTGTTCCGCGTGTTCGATTGTCTCAACTGGGTCGACAATATGCGGGTGGCGATGGATGCGGTGTGCGAGGAAGACCGGTTGTGCGAGGCCACCATCTGTTACACCGGCGATATCCTGAATTCGGCGCGGCCCAAATATGATCTGAAATATTACACCGATCTTGCCGGCGAACTGACTGAAGCCGGAGCCCATATCATTGCGCTCAAGGACATGGCGGGCCTGTTGAAACCGGCCGCCGCCACGCAATTGTTCAAGGCGCTGCGCGAGGCAACGGACCTGCCGATCCATTTCCACACCCACGACACGTCGGGCATTTCGGCGGCCACCGTGCTGGCCGCGGTGGATGCCGGTGTCGATGCCGTCGATGCGGCGATGGATGCGCTGTCCGGCAATACGTCGCAGCCCTGTCTCGGCTCCATCGTCGAGGCGCTGCGCGGCACCGACCGGGATCCCGGTCTCGACCCGGAATGGATCCGGCGTATTTCGTTCTACTGGGAGGCCGTCCGGGCGCAGTATGCGGCGTTCGAGAGCGATCTCAAGGGGCCGGCATCGGAGGTCTATCTGCATGAAATGCCGGGTGGCCAGTTCACCAATCTGAAGGAACAGGCCCGTTCGCTGGGTCTTGAGACACGGTGGCATGAAGTGGCGCAGGCCTATGCCGATGCCAACCGCATGTTCGGCGACATCGTCAAGGTCACGCCCTCCTCCAAGGTCGTCGGCGACATGGCGCTGATGATGGTCTCGCAGGACCTGACGGTTGCCGATGTCGAAGATCCCGATCGGGATGTGTCTTTTCCCGATTCCGTCGTCTCCATGATGCGCGGCGATCTGGGGCAGTCACCCGGTGGCTGGCCGGACGACCTGCAGGCCAAGGTTCTGAAAGGGGAAGAGGCCTATACGGTACGCCCCGGCGCGCTTCTCGAAGATGCTGATCTCGATGCGGAACGCGCCGACATCGAAAAGGCCATCGACCGGCCGGTCAATGAATATGAATTCGCCTCCTATCTGATGTATCCCAAGGTCTTTACAGACTACGCCATGGCGCTGGAGACCTATGGACCCGTTTCAACCCTGCCGACACCCGCCTATTTCTACGGGCTGCCGGCCGGCGACGAGCTGTTTGTCGACCTTGAAAAGGGAGTCACGCTGGTGATCCGCAACCTGGCGGTGGGCGAGGCAAATGAAAAGGGCATGGTCACGGTCTTTTTCGAACTGAACGGTCAGCCGCGCCGCATCAAGGTGCCGGACCGGGCTCATGGCGCGTCGGCATCGGCGCAGCGCCGCAAGGCAGAAGCCGGTAACGATGCGCAGATCGGCGCGCCGATGCCCGGGGTCGTCTCGACGGTGGCCGTGTCTCCCGGTCAGGAGGTGCAGGCCGGCGACGTGTTGTTGTCGATCGAGGCGATGAAAATGGAAACGGCTCTCCATGCCGAGAGCGACGGTGTGGTTTCGGAAGTTCTCGTTACGGTCGGCGACCAGATCGACGCCAAGGACCTTTTGGTCGTCCTTGGCTGACTCGCGACACACCCTGATACGAGCGGCCGTTTCAGCGCTGTTCTTCATGAACGGCCTGATTGTCGGCGGTTGGGCGCCGCAGGTTCCCGAGCTCGCCGGCCGTCACGGCCTGTCGGAAGCCGATATGGGGCTGGTCATCCTGGCGCTGGGGCTTGGTTCCATCCTGATCATGCCGCTTTCCGGGGCGCTGATCGCCCGGGTCGGTTCGCGCCCGGTGCTGCGGGTTACCTGCCTTGCCTGCTCGGCGGCGCTGCTGCCCGTCGTGCTGGCGCCGCATGTGGTGGCGCTGGTCATCATCATGTTCCTCTTCGGCGGGGTCATCGGATCCATGGACATTGCAATGAATGCCAATGCCGTGGTTGTCGAGCGGCGACTTGGCCGCGCGATCATGTCCTCGTGTCACGGCTTTTGGAGTCTCGGCGGGCTGTTCGGCGCTTCGCTGGGCGGCTGGCTGATCGACCGGTTCGGCTCTTTCGAGCAGGCGGCGGCTATCACCATCGCCGGATTTCTGATTGCCCTGACCAGTATACGGTTCATCGCAGCGGATCTGCCATTGGCATCGGACGTCAAGCCGAGATTCCGCCTGACGCTCAATCCGTTGCCGTATGTTCTCGGCCTGGTGGCGATGTTTTCCATGGTGCCGGAAGGGGCAATCCTCGATTGGGGGGCGCTCTATCTGCGTCAGGATCTCGGCGCCGATGTCGCCACGTCCGGGCTGGCATTCGGCGCGGTGGCCGCGACGATGGCCATCATGCGCTTTGCCGGCGATGCGGTGCGCCAGCGCTTCGGCGCTGTGACGACGGTTCGTTGTTCGACGGTCATCGCGGCGGCCGGTCTGATCGTGGCGGCCGCCGCGCAAAGCCCGGGATGGGCGATTGCCGGATTTGCCCTGTCGGGTATCGGCATTGCCAATCTGGTGCCGGTGGCGCTGTCGGCGGCCGGAAACCTGCCCGGCCTGCCGCCGGGCGTCGGAATCAGCATTGCCACGTCGATGGCCTATGGCGGGATTTTGCTGGGTCCGGCGGTGATCGGCTTCGTTGCCGAACACAACAGTTTTACCATTGCCTTCTACGGACTGTCCGGCCTTTTCGGCATCGTGCTCCTGTTGTCATCGCTCACCCGGCATGCGGATATCGGCGAGACGGCGGTTACCGCAACGTCCCGCGTCTAATGGCCGTTACTGCTGGAGCGTCAGAGCGCCCGGAAGAATATCGAAAACGGCTTTGAGGTGACCGGGTGATTCGCCGTCAATATCGAGCGCAATTCGCGTTGCCGGATCGACCGGTTCGGCCGTGACATGCCGGCCGCGCAGCGCGGTGATCATCGGATGGTCCATATGGGCCCCGCGATAGACACGCGCAAGATCCCTCAGCAGAACCAGTTTCGAACCGCCACGCAGGATGATGATTTCGAATTCGCCGCTGTCGAGGCGGGCATGCGGGGCGACCTTCATGCCGCCACCGAAAAAGCGTCCATTGGCGATCGCCGCCATCGCAAGATTGACTGTTATGGGCGGCTGTTGGTCGACCGTGAGGCGAATGTCGGAAAAGCTGTACCGCCAAAGGGCCGACACGGTGGCAAGATAATAGGCCGCAAAGCCCGGAAGCAGGCCGGTTGATCCTGCCGCATTAACGGCCCTGTCGACGGCTCCTGACAGGCCCATACTGGCAATGTTGATGAACAGGCGCGAAACGGCGCGGCCGTCATCGGTGGTGAAGGTTACCCGGCCGAGATCGATCGGCCGCGTCTGGCCGGACGCAATGCGTGTCAGCAGATCGGATCGTGGCGGCGACAGGCTGCGGATGAAATCGCTGCCGGTTCCGCCGGCAAGGGCGGCAAAGGCGCAACCACTTGCAATGGCGCCGCCGTCATCGGCAAAACCATTGACCGCTTCATTGATCGTGCCGTCGCCGCCGACGGCAATCACCAGGGATGCGCCGTCGTCAATGGCGGCACGGACCAGCAATGTGGCGTGGTCGGGACCGCTGGTCAGCGCATGATCAAAGGGCCCGATATGAGCGGCAATCTGGCGGGAAATGTCTGGCCATCGCTTGCCTGCGCGGCCGTTTCCGGCATCCGGATTGACGACCACAAAGCATCGCATCGGCCCGGCTAGTTCTTCCTTTCGACCGGCTTTTTCAGCAGCTGACCCCAATTGGTGCGGGCTTCCATCTGATCGCGTGTCTTGTCGTTGATGAAGCCCTTCACATTGGGCGGAATCCAGCCGCCCGCAAGCCCCTTATAGACGGCGATCAGATTGGTCAGAACATCGGCTCGGGCACCCAGCAGGCGCGTCTGCGACAGCAGCAGCGAGCGTTGGGAATCGATTACCCGGTCATAGCTGGCGGTGCCGTCGCGATACTGGTCCACGACCACACCCACGGCGCGCTTGGAAGCGGCAACGCTGCGGCGCAGATAGACGACCTGCTGCTGCGCCTTGAGGAAGGCAACGATCGCCGTTTCCACCTCGGAATAGGCGCTCAGCACCGTGTTCTTGTACTGCAGAAGCAATTCCTGGAACTTGGCGTCCTGAACCCGGACATTGTTGCGGATGCGGCCGTAATTGAGGAAGTTCCAGGTGAAGCCCGGATTAATGAATCCGTCAAAGCTGCCCTTGCTGAAAAGGTTGGCGACATCGCTCGATTTGACGGCGACAGCTCCGGTGATGGTGAAGGCCGGATAGAGATCGGCCTTGGCGACGCCGATCTGGGCCGATTGCGCGGCGGCGAGATATTCGGCGGCCCGAATGTCAGGGCGGCGGCGCAGCATGTCGGCCGGAACGCCGATGGCGACGGCCGCCGGAACGCGCGGCAGCCGCTTGTAGCGTTTGACGCGCGGTGCGACATCACCCGGCGTTTCGCCGATGAGCAGGCTCATGGCGTTCATCGCCTGGGCAAGGGCCGCCTGATATTCGGGAATGGTCGCCAGCGTGGCGTTGTAGGAGGCCGTGGCCTCATCGACATCCAGCTGGGTTGTCGTGCCGCCCTCCAGCTTGACCTTGGCAATGCCCAGGCTTTCCTTCTGCAGCGCCGCATTGGCGCGGGTCAGGGCGATCAGGCCCTGCAACTCTCGGATGGTGATATAGGTCGCCGCAATATCGCCCGTCAGCGTGACAAGCACGTCGTCATAGCTGGCAATCTCGTACATCAGATTGGCTTTGGCCGACTGCACGTCGCGTCGGATCTTGCCCCAAAGGTCGATTTCCCAGCCGGCATCGAAGCCGGTGCTGTATGTGTTGAAGCGGTTGTCGATCGGTATGAAGCGGCGCACTTCCTTGATCAGGGCATTGTTGGTGCTGACTTCGGCGCTGCGGAAGCCGGCCTTGGCCTGCTGCTGTTGCGGAAACAGCTCGCCGCGGGCAATGCCGAGCTGGGCGCGGGCCTGATACACGCGCACACCGGCGGCCTCCAACACCAGATTGTCCTGATAGGCATCTTCGATAAAGGCCGTCAGAACCGGATCCTTGAACAGGGTCCACCAGTCGGATACCGCCTCGCTGCGGCTGGTCAGTCCGGTGTTCTTGTCGACCTCCAGTCCGGCGCCCTTGCTCCAGCTTCCCAGATAGGGCGCCTCGGGCCGCTCGAAATCGGGTCCGACCATCACGCAGCCGGTCAGAAGTGTCGCGGTGAAGGCAAGCGCCGGGAGGGCAGCCAGACGAGGCGCCGACCCGCCGCGATAATTCAGAGCCGTGATCATCACAGGAAATCCATTGGAAAGAGGAAATTGGCCCAGCTGTAGAGCCGCATATTGATGCGCCTGAGCGGTTCGAAGCCCTTGCCGCCGCCGGTGTAGATCGCCACCGCTCCATGGACACCTGCCGGAAGGCGCTTGAGGGCCGGGTCATCGATGGTGATCTGCACGGCAATGCGACCCTGCAGTTGCGGGAACCGGAAGGTCGGGAGCGTTCCGCTCGGCTTGATCTGACCTTGTCCCGTGCCCCACCAGACGGTATCGACACGGGCCTTGAAGACCTGGCCGGGGAAGATGTCGAGCGCGACCTCGGCCTCCTGGCCCGGTTCGACGAATTTCAGGTGTTCCTGGTAGAAAGAGGCCAGAAAATAGGGATCCCGGTCGGCGACGAAGACGGCTACGGCGCCGATGCGGCGGTCGCCGACCACCAGGCCGGGGCGGGCCTGCTGATTGATGATGATGCCATCTTCGGGGGCGCGCAACACCGTTTGATCGAGATAGTATTCGGCTTGGCCCAGCATGGCTTCGGCACTGGCAACCTGAGCATTGACGCCATCGATCTGGGCGTCCCTTGCGAGCTCGGCCTTTTCGACATTGGCTTCGGCTTCGGCAACCTGGGCATTGGCGGCGGCGAGTTTCTGGGTCCATTCATCCAGTGTTTCCTGGCGGGCGCCGCCTTTGGGCACCAGATCCGTGTAGCGCTTGACCTCTTCCTGGGCGTAGACCTGATTGGCCTTCGCCTCGTCCACCGCGTCGTTAGCGAGCTCCACATTGGTGTCGAGGATCAGGGCGTTCTGCTTTGCTTCAATCAGTTTGGCCTGTTTTTCCCTGACCCGGAATTCATAGAGCGATTTGTCGAAGCGGTAGAGCGGATCGCCGGCCTTGACTGGCTGATTGGCTTCGACGAGCACTTCTTCCAGAAGCGTTGGTTCCGGCAGGCGCGGAATGAGCTGGATGGTCGGCCGGATCACGTGCCCATCCATCGAATAAGGCTGGAAGAACCGCAGGGCGACGATGAAAATCAGGAACATGTGGACGCCAACCCAGAAGCCGACAACCCCCCAGACAATGGTGAACTTCATCAGGCGGAAGCGGAAAAACACCAGCCAGACAAAGACGATATAAACAACGACAAGACCAAGAGCGATGAGCATGGAACGCCTCCGTCAGGCCGGTTTTTCGGGCGTGTCGCCCTCGGCCGGCGGTGCTTCCGCACTGGCTTCGATGGTGTTGTCGGCGTCCGGCGGCTGTTCGTTCCGCGGCATGTCGATGCCGAGTATCGAGGTGCGCTCCACTTCGCCCTTTGTGCCCTCTTTCGGCAGCGATCGCACATCGATCGTCAAACCGTCATGGACCGCCCAGATGATCGCGTGAATCCACGGAAACACCGTGAACAGGCCGATCCAGCCGACCAGCTTGACCGCATCGGCATGCGGGTGGTTGCGGCGCTGGGCGATTTTCCCCGGCAGGCCGCCGATCTGAATCAGGGCATAGAAAAAGGCGACGATCGCCACCACGAGGAAAGCGAAGGTCCAGTAGTCATATTTCGTCAGCGTCCAATCGAGCAGATGCATGGGGATCTCTCCGTTCATCCGGAAACATGTCGCCCGTTTCCACCAGGCCATCGGCCATTTTTGCGTGGCCAACGGTTTTTTGCAAATGCAGTTTTATGCCCGTCCCTGTGGTCCAGTTAACGGCAAAATACTTATCGTCTGGTGAAGATAATCCATGGTGCGGCGGATTTTCCGGCTTGTTCTGAGCTCCTGATGGGAGGCCAGCCAGATGGGCAGGGCCGGAATTTGGACCTGCGGCAGCAGCTGCCGGATGTCAGGATCCGCGGCGGCGAGGATATGGGCGGCGAAGCCGATGCCGGCGCCGGCCCTGACCAGTTCCCAATAGGCGACCTGATCATCAGTGCGAACGGAAAAAAGCGTCCGGTCGGCCTTGATGCCGAGGTCGGACATGCCGTCGAGGATCAGGGTCGAGCGGTCCATGCCGATCAGGCGATGCTGCAGAAACGTCTCGACATCATGCGGTTCGCCGAATGCCTCAAGATAGGACCGGTGGGCATAGACGCCCATGCCGAGTTCACCGGTCTTTCGGGCGATGATGTCGTTTTGCACCGGGCGAAACATCCGCACCGCGATGTCGGCGTCCCGGCTCAGCAGATTTTCCACCGAATTGCTGGAAACCAGCTCGATCTGGATGTCGGGTTCGACCCGGGCAAAGGCGGCGATGATCGACGGAAGGATGTAGGTGGACACCACCTCACTGGCGGTGATGCGGACCGGTCCGCGAACCGATTGCGCGCGCCCGGCCGCCCTGACTTCGAACCGGTCGGCCTCGGCCTTCATGGCCCTGGCCTCCTCGACCAGCGACAGGCCGGCCTCCGACAGGATCATGCCCTGGCGGCCGCGGGCAAACAGGGTCAGACCCGTCGTTGCCTCCAGGGCATCGATATGCCGGCCGACCGTCGGCTGGCTGGCACCGAGCCTCTCGGCCGCCGCCGCCAGTGTTCCCGTTTCGGCAACCGCCAGAAAGCTGCGAACCAGATTCCAATCCATAATCAATTCAATTTCGTATTTTAAAGATACGATATTAGCAATATTCGTTTCAATATTGAAGTTCTATTCTCATCCTGCCTATTCGAACCGCAAAGGAGCAATGATCATGGCAAGGGTGGCAATTCTCGGTGCCAATGGACGTGTCTCGAACGCCGTTGCAAACGCCTTTCACGCCGCGGGACATGAGGTTATCGCGGTCACCCGATCGGGCCGCGCCGACGGGCTTGCGTCCGATGTGCAGCAGCGGGCCGCCGATGCAATGGACCGGCAAAGTCTGATACGGGCGACCGAGGGTGCCGATATCCTCTTCAATGGGCTCAATGCCCCCTATACCGCCTGGCTGAAACAGGCCCTGCCGATGGGCGAAAATGTCATGGCGGCGGCCCGAAGCCACGGTGCGGTGCACCTGTTTCCAGGCAATGTCTATAATTACGGGCATGCCATTCCGCCGATCGTACTGGAGACAACGGAATTCGACGGCTCGACCCGAAAGGGCGCGATCCGGATTGAACTGGAGTCGCTTTTCGCAGAGGAGGCTTCGCGGCATGGTGTACAGACGGTCATCCTGCGGGCCGGAGATTTCTATGGCACAGCCGGGACAGGGTCGTGGTTCGATCTCGTGATTGTGGCAAAGATCGGCAAACGCACTTTCACCTATCCCGGTCCGATGGATTGTGCTCACAGCTGGGCCTATCTGCCCGATCTGGCGGCAGCATTTGCAGCGCTCAGCCAACATCTGGGCGAATTGTCCGTTTTCGAGACCTTTCTGTTTGCCGGCCACACGATGACAGGCAGTGAGCTGAAAGCATTGTGCGAGGCCGCTGTCGGTCATGGACTGAGTCGCGCCGGCCTTCCCTGGCCCCTGTTGCGGGTGGGTGGTGTCGTCATGCCGATGTGGCGGGAGATCAGCGAAATGGCCTATCTGTGGTCCGCACCCCATCGGCTGGATGGCGACAAATTGCAGACGCTCATCGGGCCAGTACCGCACACCAAACCGCGGGTCGCCGTGGCGGAGGCGCTCGCCGATCTTGGATTGGGCATTCCGGGCATCCGCACCGATCGAGCAGTGACGGCCGCCTGAGCCGCTGCCACACTCCGCCTGCGTGTTGACATCGCGGGTCGATTGTACCAACTCATGGCTATTGTCCGACGCAGCAAGAACGGGCGCACCTGTCGCCTCGAAGGAACCGATGAGCTCTTATTATTGCGAAGTCTTCGATCGGCGGCAGTCGGTTGCGGTGAATGTCGGCGGTGTCACGGTTGGCGGCAGCGCGCCGGTGGTCGTTCAGTCCATGACCAACACGGACACGGCCGATATCGACGCAACGGTTGCCCAGGTAGCAGCGCTGGCCAAAGCCGGATCGGAAATCGTCCGCATTACGGTCGACCGCGACGAGAGCGCTGCCGCCGTTCCGAAAATCCGCGAGCGGCTCGAGCGGCTCGGCCTTGATGTCCCGCTGGTCGGCGATTTTCACTATATCGGCCATACCCTGCTCGCCGATCATCCGGCCTGTGCCGAGGCATTGGCGAAATACCGTATCAATCCCGGCAATGTGGGTTTCGGAAACAAGAAGGACCGGCAGTTCACACAGATTATCGAGACCGCTATCCGGCACGACAAACCGGTACGGATCGGTGTGAACTGGGGATCGCTGGATCAGGTTCTGCTGACCCATCTGATGGACCAGAACCAACAGAGGGGCGGCGTCCTCAGCGCCCAGGAAGTGCTGCGCGAGGCGATCGTTCAATCGGCGCTGATGTCGGCCGAACTGGCCGAGGAGATCGGTCTGGGGCGTGACCGTATCATTCTTTCGGCCAAGGTCAGTCAGGTCCAGGATCTGATCGCCGTCTATACGGAGCTGGCGCGGCGCTCGGACCATGCCCTGCATCTCGGACTGACCGAGGCGGGCATGGGGACCAAGGGCGTCGTTGCCTCGTCCGCCGCCCTTGCCATTGTCATGCAGCAGGGCATCGGTGACACGATCCGCATCTCCCTGACCCCGGAACCGGGCGGTGACCGCACAAGGGAGGTTCAGGTGGCACAGGAACTGCTGCAGGTCATGGGGTTTCGGCAATTTGTCCCCATCGTGGCGGCCTGTCCGGGATGCGGCCGGACCACCTCGACGGTCTTCCAGGAACTGGCCCAGAAGATTCAGGACGACCTTCGCCGCAACATGCCCGTGTGGCGGGAGAAATATCCGGGCGTGGAAAGCCTCAACGTCGCTGTCATGGGATGCATCGTCAACGGGCCGGGCGAATCCAAACACGCCGATATCGGCATCTCGCTGCCCGGCACCGGAGAAACGCCGGCGGCGCCGGTATTTGTCGACGGCCGCAAGGCCCATACGCTGCGCGGCGACAATATCGCCGGAGAGTTCGAACGGCTGGTCACCGACTATATCGAAAACCGCTTCGGCAAGGACCGCTCGGACGATGCGGCATAGGACGCCGGGTCGGCCCCGGCCCAAACCAGATGTGCTTTAGTTTTCGCGGCTGGCGATGAATTCCGCCGCCGTCTTGAGGGTGTTCGCCTTCTCGCCAAACGGCTCGAGAAGTGCGTTGGCTTCCTCGACGAGGCCTGAGAGCTGTTCGCGCGCCCATTGCGGCCCGTGCAGCGCCACCAGCGTGGCTTTGCCGGCGGCCGCGTCCTTGCCGGTCGCCTTACCCAGCGACTGGCTGTCCGAGGTGACATCGAGCAGATCATCGGCAAGCTGGAAGGCCAGCCCGATCGCCTCGCCAAATCGTTTGAGCTGCTGGCGCTGAGGTGTTGGGGCGTCGGCGATGATTGCCCCGCTTTCGCAGGCAAAGCGCAGCAGGGCGCCGGTCTTCATGGCCTGAAGCCGGATAATCCCCGCCTCGTCCGGTGGCATCGTTTCGGCCTGCAGATCGAGCGCCTGGCCGCCGGCCATGCCGCCGAGACCTGCGGCGCGGGCGAGCGACAGGACCAGTTCGGTTTTCGATCGGTCGGGCAGCCGCGTTTGCGGTGCGGCAACAATGTCAAACGCCATGGTCAGCAGCGTATCACCGGCGAGAATGGCTGTTGCTTCGTCGAAAACCTTGTGGACGGTCGGAAGACCGCGCCGCAGGTCGTCATCATCCATTGATGGCAGGTCGTCGTGGATCAGGGAGTAACAGTGGATGCACTCCAGCGCCGCGGCGACCCGCAGGGCCGCTTCATCCGGCCCGCCCAGGAGGGCCGTGCTTTCCATGACGAGAAACGGCCGCAGCCGTTTTCCGCCATTGAGCACACCATGGCGCATGGCGGCCAGCAGATGATCGGGGCGGGCAATCTCGTCGTCGCGCAGGGTCGAATCAAGCAGCGCCGTCAGCGCCCTCTCGACCTGCCGGGCCCGCAGGCCAAGCGTTTCAAGGAATTTGTGGGTCTCGTCAATCATCATGCTCTCATCGCATGATGTGTTCGGTGCGGCAACGGCGCGCCACAACAATCGATGTGCAAAAACCCAGACCGGCGCACGGTTTCCATTTGGCGCCCAAGTCCTCTATGGAAGGAAAGAGAGTTGAACCTTTGGGGGTCGGTTGGCGCGCGCGAAGAAAAAACGGAGGGCCGGTCAAAAAATTCGACGGGTTGTGTGGCGCGTCGGGATCGTGGCTGTCCTGCTGCTGGTCTGTGTGCCGCTGGCGCTGATCTTTCTCTACGGATCGCGGTCGGTGCATCCGGTCTCGACACTCATGCTGCGCGATCTCGTCCTGCAGCGCACCTATCAGCGCCAATGGGTGGATTTCGAATCCATTTCGCCGGCGCTCGTGCAATCCGTCCTGACCTCCGAGGATGGCAAATTCTGCTTCCATGACGGCGTCGACTGGGATGCGCTCGATCTGGTGATCGACGAGGCGCTGGACGGTGAGCGCACGCGCGGCGCCAGCACGATCGCCATGCAGACGGTAAAAAACCTTTTCCTGTGGAGCAGCCGGTCCTATGTGCGCAAGGCTCTGGAGGTGCCGCTGGCGATCGTGGCGGATGCCGTGTGGTCGAAGCGCCGGCTGATGGAGATTTATCTCAATATTGTCGAGTGGGGGCCCGGCATTTACGGGATCGAGGCGGCCGCTCAGCACTATTACGGCGTGCCGGCCGACCGGCTGTCGCGGCGGCGCGCCGCCTATCTTGCCGTCACCCTGCCCAATCCCTATTTGCGCAATCCGGTGAATCCATCCCGCGGCCTGACCCGACTGGCCAACATCAATGAGCGTCGCGCCAAACAGTCGGGCGCTTACATCAAATGCCTCAAGGAGTGACCGTCCTTTGCAGCCTTCAGAGTGACCGGGTTCCGCACCATTGGTCTGCGGCGGATGGCGGGTTTGTGAAACGGGTCCGGCCTCGCCGTTCGGTTTGTAAAAAAATCCCCGCTGACGCTGGTCAAAGCTGTCGTGGCGGTGTATAAGCCCGCGCAATTTCCAAGAATGATCGTCGTCGTTTTCAGCCGGAACTGGCCGGGGAACACGATTTGCCCGCGAGTGGAGTTAAGACATGGCTGTACCAAAAAGTAAGATATCCCGCTCGAAGCGCGGGATGCGTCGCGCCACCGATGCATTGAAGACACCGACCTATGTGGAAGACAAGGATTCCGGTGAACTGCGCCGTCCGCACCATATCGACCTGAAGACCGGCATGTATCGGGGCCGTCAGGTTCTGAAAGTCAAGGACGACGCCTGATCCGTGATGCAGGCCCCGGGACAGGCCCGGGTCTGCGGCACCAGGATGTCGACATCAAGGCCGGCTCGCTCGCCGGCCTTTTGCTGTTTGCGATCGAGATAAAGCGCCTTCCATATGCGTCCGTGCGTCGCAGTTCGGGCCCGGTTTCAAACGGTCAGAAGCTGTCATATGCTTGATCGCCGCGGCGCTCTGAAGCCAATTGCAATGTTGGGCCTGCGCCGGCCGTGAACGAGGAGCCGACGATGATTGCCGCCATTCCCCTGATGATCGTGCCGCTGATCTTCTACAATGTGCTGGTGTTCAGCCCCTATGGCGGGATCGGGCTGGACTCCCTGTCGAATGAGATTGTCAGCGTCGCCATGATGTCAGGGGCGGTCTGGACCATGGAACTCGGTGATACGGTGATCGTCGCAGCGCTCGTGCTGCTGTTTTTCGAAGTGCTGAAGGCGACCCGGACCGGTTCCTGGTCGCTGATCTATCATTTGCTGTCGACCCTCGTCTTCGTCGCGTTTCTCGTTGAATTCCTGCTCGTCAGGCAGGCGGCGACCGATATTTTCTTCATTCTGACCGTGATCGCCTTCGTCGATCTTGTCGCCGGTTTCTCCGTGTCGATCCGTTCAGCCGGGCGCGACGTTTCGATCGGGTTGTAAGAACAGCGGCTGCCAATGGGCGTGGTTGCACGGGGCCAGACCCGTCGATCATCCTGCGGCCGATCCAGACCGGCCCCGTTTCAAGTCGAAACCGCCTCAGTGGCGCGCAAGGGCGGATTCGGCCAGCCGTACCCAGTAGGAAACGCCGTGCGGGATCACCTCGTCATTGAAATCATATTGCGGGTGATGAAGATTGGCCGTGTCGCCATTGCCTATGAAAATGAACGATCCCGGGCGCGCCTCGAGCATATAGGAAAAATCCTCTCCGCCCATTGTCGGCGGCGTTTCGGCATCGACTTTCTCCGGACCGGCAATGTCACCGGCAACGGAGACGGCAAACTCGGTCTGATCGGCATGATTATAGGTGACCGGATAGCCGCGTTCATAATTGATCGACGCTTCGGCATTGTGGGCGTCGGCGCTGTTGTGCACGATCTGCGCGATCCGCTGCTCGGCCATGGCGCGCACCTCCGCCGACAGCGTTCTCACCGTGCCGGCAATCACCGCCTCTTCGGGAATGACATTATAGGCATTGCCCGCGTTGAATTTGGTGACGGAAACAACGATGGACTCCAGCGGATTGGCATTGCGTGACGCGATGAGCTGCATTCCTGAGACGATCTGAGCGCCAATGGTGATGGGATCGACGGTTTGATAGGGCATCGCCGCATGGCCGCCCTTGCCCTTGACCGTGATCGTGAACACGTCGGTTGCCGCCATGATCGGTCCGGGCCGGATGGCGAATTCGCCGACACCAAGCCCGGGCAGATTGTGCATGCCATAGACTTCCTCGATGGAAAAACGCTCCATCATACCGTCCTGCACCATCTCGTTGCCGCCGCCGCCGCCTTCCTCCGCAGGCTGGAAAATCACCGCCACCGAGCCATCAAAATTTCGTGTTTCCGCCAGATACTTCGCCGCCCCGAGCAGCATGGCCGTGTGGCCGTCATGGCCGCAGGCATGCATTTTGCCGCTGGTTTTGGAGCTCCACGTCTTGCCTGAGGCTTCGGTGATCGGCAGCGCATCCATATCGGCGCGCAACCCGACAGTTTTGCCCTTGCCGCCATTGCGGCCGTGAATAATGCCCACAACGCCGGTCCGGCCGATGCCCGTGGCTATGTCATCGCAACCGAATGATTTCAGTTTGTCTTCGACAAATGCCGCCGTCTGGTGAACATCGAAGAGCAATTCGGGATTGCTGTGCAGATGCCTGCGCCACTCGGTGATTTCGGTTTGCATCTCGGCGGCGCGATTGAGAATCGGCATAGACAGAACCCTCTTTGTGCGTATTGGCGTTGCTGGATGTATGGCATATAAGGCAGCCTACCGGTACATACAAATATTCCACCCGATGGAGTTCCAACGTGTCGCCACGCCGTTTTCCTGCCATTTCGGCGCTGCTGTTTGCAGCTTTCATTCTGTGTCTGGTTCCCAATGGGGCCACACAGGCGGCAGGACCGTCCATCGTCGTCGATGTGAACAGCGGCCGGGTGATCGATCACAAGGATGCGTTCAAACGCTGGTATCCGGCTTCGCTGACCAAACTGATGACCGCCTATGTGGTTTTTCGTCAAGTCCAGTCCGGCAGTTTGACAATGGAGTCGCCCGTAACGATCAGCAGGAACGCCACCAAGGCGCCGCCCAGCAAGATGTATTTCAAGATCGGTTCGCAGATGACGCTCGATCATGCGTTGAAGACCATCCTGGTCAAATCGGCCAATGATGTCTCGGTCGCCATCGCCGAGTCGGTCGCCGGCAGCAATGATCGGTTCATCGCCATGATGAATGAAGAGGCCCGGCGTCTGGGCATGACCGATACAAGCTTCGTCAATTCCAACGGTCTGCCGGGTGAGGGACAAAGCACCACCGCGCGAGACATGGCGGTGCTTGGGGTCGCGCTGCACCGGGATTTCCCTGGGCGCATGCACTACTTTGCCCTGGAAGCGATCACCAGCGGCGACAAGACCTATACCAATTACAACATACTGATCGGCCGGTTCCCCGGCGCCAATGGCATGAAGACCGGATTCATCTGTTCGTCCGGGTTCAACCAGGTCTCATCGGCAACACGCAATGGCCGTACGGTGGTCTCCGTCGTGCTCGGCGCCAAGGATCAGGAGGAACGGGCAAATGAATCGGCACGCCTGTTGAATACGGGATTCACGTCGAATTCTCTCGGCAAGTCGACGCTGGAGGGTCTGCGTCCCTATGGCAAGAATCGCCACCAGATTGCCGATCTGCGGCCGACGATCTGCTCCAAGGAAGCCCGCAAGGCGCGCTATGGCGGCCGTGATGTGGAGGGCCGGCTGGTGTTGAATTCGACCTATATCAAACCACTCAACCGCCCGGCCCGCGCGGTGCCGGTGCGTTTGACCGGCCGGGTGATTCTGGCCGATGTTCCCGTGCCGACACCGCGGCCGAATCTCACCGGTACCGCGTCGGCCTCCTTTGCGGCCTCCAGCTTGAAGCCGGCCCTCGACGTTCCAGTGCCGACGCCGCGCCCCAGCCTTTAAAGGCCCGACATGGCTACCGATCCGATTCCCGTCTCGATCCTGACCGGATTTCTCGGCTCCGGCAAAACCACCCTGCTCAATCGATTGCTCAAGGACCCCGATCTGCGCGATACGGCCGTGATCATCAATGAATTCGGCGATGTCGGGATCGATCATCTGCTGGTGGAACAATCGAGCGACGGTGTGATCGAATTGTCGGATGGCTGCCTGTGCTGCACCGTGCGCGGCGAACTGGTCGACACACTGGCAGACCTGATCGACCGCCTGCAAATAGGCCGGATCGGGGCCCTGCGCCGGGTCGTGATCGAAACCACGGGCCTGGCCGATCCCGCCCCGGTGCTGCATGCGGTTATGGGACATCCGGTGCTGGTTCAAAACTACAGTCTCGACGGCGTCATCGTCACGGTGGACGCGGTCAATGGCGAGGCGACCCTGGACAATCATCCCGAGGCGGTCAAACAGGTTGCCGTTGCCGACCGGATCGTTTTGACCAAGACCGATCTGTGCGAGGCGGCCGCGGACAAGGTCGATGCCTTGCGACAGCGTCTCAGCCGCCTCAATCCGGGCGCCGTGCAACTGTCGGCAATCGATGCAGGCGCCGGGCTGGCCGGGCTTTTTGAGTGCGGTCTTTTTGACCCGGCGACCAAGACGGCGGATGTTGCCCGATGGCTGCGGGCGGAGGCCTATGATCAGGGCGACCACCACCGCCATCATCACGATGTGAACCGGCATGATAGCCGCATCCGTGCCTTCACCTTGACCGAAGATACGCCGATCGACCCGGCTGCTCTTGAAATGTTCATCGATCTCCTGCGCTCGTCACAGGGACAAAAGTTGTTGCGGATGAAGGGCGTCGTCAAGCTGTCCGACGATCCGGGCCGGCCTGTGGTTTTGCACGGTGTCCAGGAGATCTTTCATCCGCCGGCGCGGCTTGCCGGCTGGCCGGATGACGACCGCCGCACACGGCTCGTGCTGATCACCCGCGACCTGGACAGGGACTATGTTGACCGGCTGTTCGCGGCGTTTGTGGGCAAACCACGGACCGACACGCCGGATCGCGCAGCCCTGGAGGACAACCCGCTGGCCATTCCCGGTTTTTCAAACTGATTGGCTTTGTTATCAGCCGGCCTTTTCGATCAGGAAACGGTGGCCCGACTCGACGCTCTGGGTTTCACGCAAGGTGTGACCGTGCTCCTGGCAAAAATGTGGAATATCGATCATCGCCAGCGGATCGCTGGTCTCCACCCATATCAGCGCACCGGGCGCCATGTCTTTCATGCGTTTGCGGGTTTTGAGAACGGGCAGCGGACATTTCAGTCCGCGAAGATCGTAAATCGCAGCCGATGTCCGTTCGGACATGGCGCTACCAGACCTTCCACCAGGACTTCTTCTTTTTCTGCTTTATCGGCGCCTCGATGGAGGCGGTCGAGCCAGCATCGGTCGATGGTGTCGGCACCGGAAGCGGCGCGGCTTCGGCAACGGCCGGCGCGGTCACCAGGCGTGTCGACTGCCGGGTCGTCACCGCCGGAGCGGGTGTTGACTGGGCCGCTGCGGCGACTGCGGGAGCGGCAATCAGTTTTCCCCTGGTCTTGTCTTCCTTCTTGATCGCTTCCTTGACGGCTTCGGCGTAGTCCCGTTCAAACTTCTTGGAGTGGGACGCATAGGCCAGTTGCAGAGAATGTGGCGTCTGGGATGGCGGGCAGGCCGCATCGGCCTTGAATTCCTCACCCGGTTCCGTGACCTGATTGAAGACGTATTGGCGATCGCAGACATCGACCTTCGGCGGACGCTTGGTCAGCTCGAAGTGGTCATAGCCAATCTTTATCATCTTCCAGAATTCGTAATGCTCGCTGTGCCGATTGGCGGCCATGTTTTCGGCGGTCATGCGAAAGGGAAAGGCCTGGACCTGAAAGGCCGGCTGGCCGCCGCGGAACGCCTCGCGGGCAAAGGCGTAGATTTCCAGAACCTGCTCGTCGGTCATGGAATAGCAGCCGGCCGATGAGCAGGCGCCATGGACCATCAGATTGCTTCCTGTGCGGCCATGGGATCGGTCGAAGCGGTTGGGAAAACCCATATTGAACGACAGGTAATAGCTGGATTTCGGGTTCATCTGATGCGGACGGATATCGTAGAATCCTTCCGGCGCCTGACGGTCACCCTCCTTGAATTTCGGTCCAAGGACGCCGGACCATTTGCAGATCTCATATTCCTTGACCAGGGCATAGCGGCCATTGCCCTTGGCCTTCCAGACCTCCAGCATGCCTTCCTGCTTGAAGATGCGCATCATGACTGGCGCGCGAACGCGCTGGTCATGGGCTTTCATCTTGTTGACCAGCTTTTTGGGCAGCGGGTATTCGGCCTTGTTGTCGACGGATTCAAGCACGTCGTTGCAGCCGGCCAGGGCAACCGTCATGGCCGATAGCACCAGCAGTTTTTTCCAGCCAAGGGAATGATCTGTCGTCATCTGTCTTTCGCGTTGCATGCCCGATCCGGTTCGATTGCGTCAATCGGTCTGAATGTCGTTGCCGCCGTGAACCGACCGGACCATGGCGGGTGACTCCAGATACGCCGAATATGGTTCATGAACCTTTACCATGGCTGTCCAAACGAGAAACCTCACAAAATTGTAATCAGCAATGCGCCCATTCCAAGGCCAAAGCCGGTGCGCCGCTGCCGCGATTCAAAGGTTTCTGCCGATCGCCAGATATTTTTCGCGCCGGTCCCGCCGCAGTGCGTCACCGTCAAGCGCTCCAAGCTCTACCAGCGTTTTCGATATCACATCACCGGTGGCGGCAATCACCGCCTGCGGATCGCGATGCGCACCGCCCACCGGCTCCGAGATGATGTCGTCAATCACACCCAACTCTTTGAGGTCCTGTGCCGTGATCTTCATATTGGCGGCCGCGTCCTTGGCGCGCGCCGCATCGCGCCACAGAATGGACGCGGCGCCCTCGGGCGAGATGACGCTGTAGATCGCATGTTCGAGCATGAACACCCGGTTGCCGGTGGCGATGGCGATGGCACCGCCGGATCCGCCTTCGCCGATTATCACCGAGACGATCGGAACCCGGACGTTGAGGCACATTTCCGTCGATCGGGCGATGGCTTCAGCCTGGCCGCGTTCCTCGGCCCCGACGCCGGGATAAGCACCGGAGGTGTCGATCAGGGTGATCACCGGCAAGCCGAAGCGATCCGCCATCTCCAGCACACGAACTGCCTTGCGGTATCCCTCAGGCCGGGCGCTGCCGAAATTATGGCGGATGCGGGATTTTGTATCATTGCCCTTTTCCTGACCGATAATCGCGACGGCCTCTCCGCGAAACCGGCCGAGGCCGGCCTGTATCGCCTCGTCGTTGGAAAACTTGCGGTCGCCGGCAAGCAGGGTGAATTCCTCGAACAGGGCCTCGGCATAGTCGCGAAAATGCGGCCGTGCCGGGTGGCGCGCAACCTGCGTCTTCTGCCAGGGCGTCAGCTTCCCGTAGAGGTCGGCCAACAGGTCGCGGGCTCTTGTCTCCAGTTTCTCGATTTCGGCCTGCGTGTCGATGATTTCATCGTCACCGGCGAGCTTTCTCAGTTCGTGAATTTTGCCTTCAATGTCGGAGAGCGGCTTTTCGAAGTCGAGATAGTTGATCATATAGGTCTGATCTTTCAGGCTGGTGCGGCGGACAGGCGTGTTTTCCGGACCCTCTGGCTAAGTACCATTATGGGTTATTGCAAGTAGAATTGGTAACAAATTCCTTGAAATTAAACCTTGTCAGTCTTCCGGAGGTCTTTTGGCCGGCGGGCTTTATCCCTGTTTTGCCAGCGGGTGATGATCACCGACCAGCTTCTGCAGTCGTTCTTCCAGTATATGGGTATAGATTTGTGTCGTTGAGATGTCCGCATGGCCAAGCAGTTCCTGCACCACTCTGAGATCGGCGCCGTTCTGCAGGAGATGGCTGGCGAAAGCATGCCGCAGGATATGCGGGGACAGGGACCGGGCATCGAGGCCGCAGCGCCGGGCGAGATCTTTCAGTTCGCGGGCAAAGACCTGACGCGGCAGATGGCCGGATCGTGCGCGCGAGGGAAAGAGAAAGGCGGATTCAGGCGCGCCAGCGGTCCGTTCAAGGCGCCGACGGCAGGCGACATAATCGGCAAGGGCCTGGCGCGCACCGGCCGATAGCGGCACAAGCCGTTCCTTGTTGCCCTTGCCGCGAATGATCAGGAACCGGTCATCGTCCTGGGTTGCGACGGATGCCGGCAGACCGACAAGTTCGGACACCCGCATGCCGGTGGCATAGAGCATTTCCAGCAGCGCCAGGCGCCGCAGGCGCAACAGGTGTTCGGCATCGTCGCCGGCAGCCTCCTGCGCCTCGCGCTTGGCACCGTCAAGCAGCGCCGTAACATGATCGATGCTCATGGATTTGGGCAGGGCAAGCGGCTTTTTCGGCGAATCGAGAACGCCGGTGGGATCATCCGGGCGCAGGCCTTCCGAATAGAGGAAACGGTAAAACTGACGCAAGGCCGACAGGCGCCGTGCCTGCGAGCTGGCGGCAAAGCCACGGTCGGATATATCGCCGAGATAGTTTCGCAGATCGTCGCTTGTGGCGGCCAGCAAAGAACTGCCGGCACCGCGCAGAAAGGCCAGAGCGTCTTCCAGATCGCTGCGGTAGGAGGTCAGGGTATTGCCGGCGGAACCGCGCTCGGCGCTCATCATTTCCAGGAACGCTTCCAGATGGGCGGCGCTCAGGTCTGCCACTTCAATTCCCGCTCGGGTCCGGATTGACCCTTTCTGTCGGAACGCGGATGGTGATTTCCCGCGGTTTCGGATCGACGAGAGTCGTAAGCGCGAACATCGCCCCGTAAACCAGGCCTGCAATGACCGCGCAAAAAACCAGAAATCGGATCAATGACGGCATTCGGCGTCCCGTATGTTTCGTCCCGGTGACCTTTATGGGCGAGGCGCGGGGCCGTGGCAAGGCTGATGGCGCCAATCTGCCATGTTCACTGTGTGATCATCGCGGGCTCGGCCCGTGGAGCCCAACTTGACGCCGTGAACACATTTGTCGATACCGAACAGGGTCACCTGCCCGGTCGTGCCCGGGCAGTTGCGCCGTTTGAGATGAATTGCCGAAAACAGCTTCGGCGACGGATTTGCGGAAATGAACAGCCGTGCAGTCAATATGATGCAAAACAAGGGACGGCTGGCCAGAGATGTGCTCGGCAATCGAACGCTGGTTTTTGTCGGCCTGATGGGGGCCGGCAAATCCGTCATCGGCAAAATGTCGGCGTCCGCCATGAAGATTCCCTTTGTCGATTCCGACCAGGAGATCGAAAAGGTCTCACGCATGTCGATCAGCGACCTGTTTGACGCCTATGGCGAGGCGGAATTCCGGGCGCTTGAGGAACGGGTCATCAGACGGCTCCTTCAGGAAGGGCCGATGATCCTGTCCACCGGCGGCGGTGCCTTCATCAATGATCGAACCCGATCGATCATCAAGCAGCGTGGCCTTTCGGTCTGGTTGCGGGCCGATCTGGACATTCTTTGGGAGCGGGTGCGCAAGCGGTCCCATCGGCCGCTGTTGCACACGGCCGACCCCAGGGGGACACTGTCCGCCTTGCTCGATGCGCGCTATCCGGTCTATGGCGAGGCCGATCTCGTCGTGCAGTCGCGCGACGTCAGCAAGGAGAAAATTGTCGGTGAAGTGCTGGATGCCGTCTTCAAATCGGGGCCGGGCGAGGGCGCAGGCGAGGAAAGCAAATCATGAATATGGCAGATCAGACGGCAGATGAGGCGCGCGTCACGGTTCCCCTCGGCGCGCGTGCCTACGACATTGTCATCGGCCCCGGTCTGATTGGCCGGGCCGGCGCCGAGATTACCGCCCGCCTGCCCGGGGTGCGCACGGCGATCGTGACGGACGAAAATGTTGCCGCCCACTATCTCGCGCCGCTGCAGGACAGCCTGAGGGAGGCGAGCATCAAGAGCACGGCCGTCATTCTGCCGGCCGGCGAGAAGACCAAGCGGTTCGATCACGTCATGCAGGTGTGCGAGGACGTTCTGGATGCCCGTCTGGAGCGCGGTGACGCGGTGCTGGCGCTGGGCGGAGGTGTAATCGGCGACCTGACAGGATTTGTCGCCGGCATTGTGCGCCGCGGCATGCGCTTCGTGCAGATCCCGACATCGCTGCTGGCGCAGGTCGATTCCTCCGTCGGCGGCAAGACCGGGATCAACACCGCGCATGGAAAGAACTTGGTCGGCGTCTTTCACCAACCGGCGCTGGTCCTTGCCGATACCGGTGTTCTCGACACGCTGTCCGACCGTGAATTTCGTGCCGGCTATGCCGAAATGGTCAAATACGGGCTGATCGACCGGCCCGATTTCTTTGCCTGGCTGGAGGGGCATTGGCGCGATGTGTTTGCAGGCGGTCCGGCGCGTGTCCGGGCCATCGCGCAAAGCTGCCAGGCCAAGGCGGATGTCGTCGCCGCCGATGAGCACGAGCACGGCCACCGGGCTCTGCTGAATCTGGGGCACACATTCGGTCACGCGCTGGAGGCGGCGACCGGCTATGACGGGAAGCGGCTTGTGCATGGCGAGGGCGTGGCGATCGGCACGGTGCTGGCGCATCAGTTTTCGGCGCGGCTGAACCTTGCCAGTCCGGACGATGCGCAGCGTGTGGCGGCGCATTTTCAAGCCGTCGGTTTGCCCACCAGGATCGCCGATATTGAAGGTGTGCTGCCGCCACCCGATATATTGATGAATCACATCGCGCAGGACAAGAAGGTCAAAAAGGGTAAATTGACATTTATCCTGACCCGCGGCATCGGCCAATCGTTCGTGGCCGATGATGTGCCGTCCTCCGAGGTTTTGAGTTTCTTGAAGGAAAAACACCCACAATGATTGCCGAATACTGGCTGATAATCCTCAGCGTTCTGTTCCTGGTCTTTCTGTCCGGGTTCTTTTCCGGGTCTGAAACGGCGCTGACCGCAGCCTCGCGAGCCCGCATGCACCAACTGGCCATGAACGGCCAAAGGAAGGCGGGCATTGTCGAGCAACTCATCGATCGGCGCGACCGGCTGATCGGCGCGCTGCTGATCGGCAACAATCTGGTCAATATTCTGGCCTCGTCGCTGGCCACCAGCATGTTTCTTGCCCTGTTCGGAGAGGCGGGCGTGGTTTATGCCACCCTGGCGATGACGGCATTGCTGGTGGTTTTTGCCGAGGTTCTGCCGAAAAGCTGGGCCATCTCATCGACCGATCGGTTCGCCATGACCGTGGCGCCGCCGGTGCGGGCCTTTGTTGCCGTGGTCGGTCCGGCGTCGGTGGCGGTCAACTGGGTCGTGCGCCGGATTCTTGCCGCCGTCGGCGTGAGGTTTTCGACCGATACCTCCATGCTTTCCGGACATGAGGAACTGCGCGGCGCCGTGGCGTTGCTGCACCGCGAAGGTTCGGTGGTCAAGGCCGACCGCGACCGGCTGGGCGGCGTGCTTGACCTCGGTGAGCTTGAGGTCTCCGATATTATGGTCCACAGAACCTCCATGCGGATGGTCAATGCGGATGAAGATCCCGAGGTCGCCGTCCGGCAAATCCTGGAAAGTCCGTTTACCCGAATGCCGGTCTGGCGCGGCGAGACCGACAACATCATCGGTGTTGTTCACGCCAAGGACGTGTTGCGGGCGCTGGCCGGAAACGGGTCGGACAGCAAGCCGATCAATGTCGTCAAAATCGCCCAGAAACCCTGGTTCGTGCCCGACACGACCAATCTGAAAGACCAGCTCGGTGCCTTTTTGCGTCGCAAGGCGCATTTTGCCGTGGTGGTGGACGAATATGGCGAGGTGGAAGGACTTGTTACCCTCGAGGATATTCTGGAGGAAATTGTCGGCGATATCGCCGATGAGCACGATCTGGACATCAAGGGCGTCGTGCAGGAAGCCGACGGCTCGGTGGTGGTCGATGGAACCGTGCCGATCCGCGATCTCAACCGGGCGCTTGACTGGAACCTTCCCGACGAAGAGGCAACGACGGTCGCGGGTCTGGTGATCCACGAATCACAGATTATCCCCGAGGAGCGGCAGGCCTTCACCTATCATGGCAAGCGATTCATCGTAATGAAGCGTCAAAAGAACCGGATCACCAAATTGCGCATCAAACCGCTGGGATCGGACAACGCGCTTTAGGTTCAACCGACACCGCAAACCTGAATGTCGATTGAACCCAGGCCTGGATGGGTTCCTTCCGTCACCAGCGTACCGCTTCGCCGGGTGCAGCGGGTTCGATGGCCAGGGCGTGAACCGTGTCCTGCAACTCTGGCTGAAGCAGTTCGTTGATGGTTCGGTGGCGCTGCAGGCGCGGCATGCCGGCAAAGGCGTTCGAGACGATGCGGATGCGAAAGTGCGTTTCGCCGGTGCCGTCGAAGCTTTCCTGATGGCCGGCATGAAGGTGGCTTTCATTGATGACCTCAAGGCGATCGGGCGACAAAGCGTCCTGAATTTTTTTTGTCATCCGTTCCGTTACCGTCAAACTTTGATCTGTCATGACATGATAATCCTGATATGCTATTGCGCCCGGATGCGAGCCGGACGATGCACACCATCCCTGCTTCCGTCCGTTCCCGATAGATGGGCAGTGCAGGGCAAGTCAATCCTTGTCGGCCTGTCCGACATGCAATCGTAAAAGAGCACATGAAACTCGATTCGAAATATTTTGACAGTATTCGTTCGTCGAAACGAAAGGGCAAGGGAAAGGCCGGTCCCAAGGCCAAACCCACCGCACCCACCTGCCAATGGGACGGGTGCGAGAAAAAGGGCGAGCACCGTGCACCCGTCGGCCGCGATGCCGAGGGCGAATATTTCATGTTCTGCGTCGATCACGTGCGCGAATACAACAAGGGTTACAATTACTTCTCGGGCCTGTCCGACAGCGAGATTGCCCGCTATCAGAAAGAGGCGCTCACCGGCCACCGGCCGACCTGGACCGTCGGGGTCAACAAGACGGCAAAGGCCAATCCGGAACAGTCCACCGCCCGGTCCGGCAGCGCTGCCGCCTATGCCAATATGCGCGACCCGTTCCGGCTGCTCAATGAAGGCGTCAATGCAGGCCGGCCGCAACCGCGAAAGCGCAAGCTCAAAACCTTGGAAGCCAAGGCTTTCGATACGATGGGGCTGGCCGGAACGGCGACGTCCGAGGATATCAAGACGCGCTACAAGGCGCTCGTCAAACAGCACCATCCGGACGCCAATGGCGGCGACCGCGGCTCGGAGGAACGATTTCGGGCCGTGATTCAGGCCTACCAATTGTTAAAACAGGCAGGTTTCTGTTAAAGCGGGGCTTCCAGTTGCCAAAGGACCCCAACTCCGAGTTCCGGTGACACGCAAGACAGCCGTAAAAGGCTGCGTTGGAGATATGATGAACAAGATTGACCTCGACATTTCGAATTTGCCGGATACGACGGTTTCGGTACGCGAAGCCTTCGATATCGACACCGACCTGGTGGTGCCGGCATTTTCGCAGCCGGATGCCTATGTGCCTGATTTCGATCCGGATTATCTGTTTGACCGGGATACGACCCTGGCCATTCTCGCCGGCTTTGCGCACAATCGCCGCGTCATAATCTCCGGCTATCACGGCACGGGAAAATCCACCCATATCGAGCAGGTGGCTGCCCGCCTGAACTGGCCGTGCGTGCGCGTCAATCTCGACAGCCATGTCAGCCGAATCGACCTCGTTGGCAAGGATGCCATCGTTCTTCAGGACGGCAAACAGGTCACCGAGTTCAAGGATGGCATTCTGCCCTGGGCCTATCAGCACAATATCGCGCTGGTTTTTGATGAATATGATGCCGGCCGGCCGGATGTGATGTTCGTTATCCAGCGGGTGCTGGAATCCTCCGGCCGGCTGACATTGCTCGACCAGAGCCGGGTGATTCGGCCGCATCCGGCCTTTCGGCTGTTTGCCACCGCCAATACGGTGGGTCTGGGCGACACAACCGGGCTTTACCACGGCACTCAGCAGATCAACCAGGCGCAGATGGACCGCTGGTCGATTGTCGCGACCCTCAACTATCTGCCGCATGACAATGAGGTCAACATCGTCCTGGCCAAGGTCAAATCCTTCGACAGCACCGAGGGCCGTGACATCATCTCCAAGATGGTGCGGGTGGCCGATATGACCCGGGCGGCGTTCATCAATGGCGATCTGTCGACCGTGATGAGCCCGCGCACGGTGATTACCTGGGCGGAAAATGCCGAAATCTTCGGTGATGTTTCCTTTGCCTTCCGGCTGACATTCCTCAACAAGTGTGACGAGCTCGAGCGCTCGCTCGTGGCCGAGCAATATCAGCGCGCCTTTGGCGAGGAGCTCAAGGAAAGCGCCGCCAATATCGTTCTGGACGGCTGAGAGGTTCGGCAGCAGACATGGCCGGTCCCGGTGACAATTCAAAGGCGCGTTCAAACGCGCCGATCGATACGGAGCCGTTCAAGCGGGCGCTGACGGGATGCGTACGCGCGATCGCCAATGATCACGAACTCGAAGTTGTGTTTGCCAATGACCGGCCGGGCCTTGCCGGTGAGCGGATGCGGCTGCCGGACCTGCCGAAACGGCCAAGCAGGACCGACCTGTCGATCACACGCGGCGTGGGCGATTCGCTTGCCCTGCGAAAAGCCTGTCACGATTCGGCCATTCATGACGCCATGGCGCCGCAGGGCGACGATGCGCGGGAAATCTTCGACGCGGTGGAACGGGCGCGGATCGATGCGATCGGCGCCAACCGCATGGCCGGCGTGTCCGACAATCTGAACGCCGTTCTGAGCGACCGTTGCGCCAAGGCAAATTACCGTGGGGTCACCAGCCGCGAAGAGGCACCGCTGCATGAGGCCCTGTCGCTGCTGGTGCGCGAGAAGCTGACCGGCCAGAAAGCCCCTGACTCAGCCGGTCCGGTGCTGGATCTGTGGCGCAACTGGATAGAGGAAAAAGCCGGCGAGGACATAAGCGGGCTTAGCGGCGTGCTGGAAGACCAGCAAAAATTTGCTCGCCTGGTTCGCGATATGCTGTCGCATATGGAATTGGCCGAGGAGTTTGGCGACGATCCGGATCAGCAGGATCAGCAGGACGAAAGCAGCGATGATGACCAGCCGCGTTCCGAAGAGGAAAACGAGCAGAGCGCCGAGGATGAGGCGGGATCGGAGGCTGCGCCGGCGGAAGAAAGCGAAACCGCTGATGACCAGATGGATGACGGCGACATGGACGGCGCCGAAATCTCCGATGACGACATGGTCGACGATCAGGATGAAGATGCCGAAACGCCGGGGGAATCGCGCCGGCCCAACATGCCGTTCGACGATCTGGGGCAGAAGGTCGATTATGCGGTGTTCACCACCGAATTCGATGAGATCGTGGCTTCCGAGGATCTGTGCGAGGAGGCCGAGCTTGACCGTCTGCGCGGTTATCTGGACAAGCAGCTTTCCCATTTGCAAGGGGTGGTGGGGCGCCTGGCCAACCGGCTGCAACGGCGGCTGATGGCGCAGCAAAACAGGGCCTGGGAATTCGATCTGGAAGAAGGCTATCTGGATTCGGCGCGGCTGGTGCGCATGGTCATTGATCCGATGCAGCCGCTTTCCTTCAAGATGGAGCGGGACACGAATTTCCGCGATACGGTGGTCACGCTGCTGATCGACAATTCAGGCTCGATGCGCGGCCGGCCGATCACCGTTGCGGCGACCTGCGCCGATATTCTGGCTCGCACCCTGGAACGCTGCGGCGTCAAGGTCGAACTGCTCGGTTTCACGACAAAGGCCTGGAAGGGCGGTCAGGCGCGGGAGAAATGGCTGTCGGAGGGCAAGCCGGCGACGCCCGGACGGCTCAATGATCTGCGGCATATCATCTACAAATCGGCGGATGCGCCCTGGCGCCGGGCGCGGCGCAATCTCGGCCTGATGATGCGAGAGGGGCTGCTGAAGGAAAATATCGACGGTGAAGCGCTGATCTGGGCGCATAACCGGCTGCTCGGCCGTCCGGAGCAGCGGCGGATCCTGATGATGATTTCCGATGGCGCGCCGGTCGACGATTCGACGCTGTCGGTCAATCCCGGCAATTATCTGGAGCGGCATTTGCGGGCCGTCATTGAGGAAATCGAAACCCGTTCACCGGTCGAACTTCTGGCGATCGGCATCGGCCACGACGTGACGCGCTATTATCGCCGTGCGGTGACCATCGTCGATGCGGAGGAACTGGCCGGCGCCATGACCGATCAGCTCGCCTCGCTTTTCGAAGAGGAATCGGCCGCCGGCGACGGTGGCATGCGCCGTGCCGGTTAAAACGGGTCCGATGCGCCTGTTCGCGGCTTTGGCTTTGGCTTTCCTTGCGGGACTGTCGCCGGGTCTGACCGCTGAACGGGATGGCGCGCCGCGATCGGTCGACATATCGTCTCTGCCGATTGCGACGTTCAAGGTGCGTTCCGACGAGACGCGCTTCGGGCCTTTCGACTATCTTGGCGGTCTTGTGCTCTCCTCATCCGATCCGGTTTTCGGAGGGCTTTCCGCCCTGCGGCTGCGCGACAATGGAACCGGCATGATCGCCGTCACGGACACCGGATATTGGTTCACCGCCGACTTGGAGCGGGACGGCGACGGGCGGCTCAGCGGATTGTCGAATGGCGAATTGACGGCGATGCGCGACCGGGCCGGCAATGTGGTGCAATCGCGATACGGGGTCGATGCGGAGGGTCTTGCCATCGATGGGGACCGCGTGCTGGTCAGTTTTGAACGCGATCACCGGATCGAGGTCTTCGCCCTTTCGGGCATTCCGACCGCGGCGCCGGTTTCCACACTGCCGCACCTCATTCCCGACCATGAGTTCCGAAACAATCGCGGCATGGAGGCGCTGGCTGTCGGGCCCCCGGGGTCGGCGCTTGACGGTGCCCTTGTCGCGATCGCAGAAAAGAGCCTCGACAGGCAGGGCAATATCTTTGCCGCCATCGTCACGGGACCGGACAGGGGCGTGTTTTTCGTTCGCCGGCACCCACCTTTCGATGTTACGGATGGTGATTTTTTACCCAACGGCGATTTGCTCTTGCTGGAGCGGCGGTTTTCCGTTGCGCAGGGTGTCGGCATGCGGATCAGACGCATCCCGGATGGTGAAATCCGGCCCGGTAAAACCGTCGATGGCGAGGTGCTGCTGGAGGCTGATTTCGGCTTTCAGATCGACAATATGGAAGGGCTTGATGTATCCGTGGCAGCGGATGGCGGCATACGGGTTCTGCTGCTGTCGGACGACAATCACTCGGTTTTGCAACGCACGCTGCTTCTGGAATTCCGGTTTCGTGAATGAACCGGCCTATCCCAGTTCGCGTTCCACCAGACCCGCCAGTTTCGCCGGCAGATCATCATCGTGAACGATGTCTCCATGGCAGGGCACGAGGATGTGTGGCGGATCCGATGTGAGAATGTTTCTGACCCAGCCGGTATATCGGGTCCTTTCGCCCACGCCATATTTCGGGAATGTGCCCAACAAGGATGGCGACGGGTCGTCACCAGACGGTCCGGCGAAGGCGTCGACGACCAGCCAGGCTTGCGCCGTGACAAGCCAGACCTCTCCGGTTTTCAGCCCTTCGGGATGGACGAAACGCGTTCCGTCCGGCAGCAGGCGGCTGAGCGCACCGAGATCGTCGAACGACAGGCCGGTGATTTTTTCCAGCCGGGGCCGGCTTGCTTTCGGTGCGACGAGACGGGCATCGGGGAAGCCGGTCGCATATTCGCCCAATCCCTTGTTGTGATAGTGGTTGGGGGCCAGCAGATAGTCGACCCGGCCAAGCCGTTCCAGACTTTCGCGTGCCCGTGGTCCGAGACCCGAGACGGGGCTGTAAAGGCACAGGCCCCCCGATTGCAGGCGGATCGCCGTGCACCGAAGGCGGCCCGTTGTTGCCGTGAAGAAACCCGGCATCCCTTCGATGGCTGCGAATTCAGAGAGTTGTGCCGGCATTATCAGCCCTCCAGGATCTGATCAGTTCGACAATCATATCGACCAGATGTCGCCCGGCATCATGGGCGGCCGAGACGCGATTCATGGTGTGAATGCCCATCACTGCTGTTACGAGACCATGCGATGCCCGATCGACATTGACGTATTTTGCGATTTCCCCGCGCGCCTGCGACCGGCGCAGGGCGAGCACGAAGTGGTTGTGCAGGTCCTGCCAATAGGCTTGCGAGGCGTTTTGCAGCGCGGTGCTGCCAATCTCGGCATTCTCGATGCCGGTGTTGACCATGAGACATCCCCAGGCGCTGGAATTGATGCTGCCTTCGGTGACGAGACCCTGAAAGAACAGCTCCACCGCGTCGATCCCCCCGGACCGCAGCGCAAGAAGGACGGACTGCCTGGCGGCGCTGTGATAATAGTCGAGGGCCGCCAGGTAGAGGCCTTCCTTGCCACCGAATTCGGTTCGGATGGCGAATTTGTTCAATCCGGTCTGTGCTTCCAGCGCACGCACGCCGAGCGCCCCGTAGCCATGTTCCCAGAAGGCATTGCATGCCTGTCTGACAGCCTCGGTCCGGTCGTAGGTTTTGGGTCGCGCCATGGAAATTCAGCGAAGATTTTTTATTTCAATACAGTTGTATTGAAATAAACCTATTCATCTGGCGTGAAACTGTCAATCATCCGCGCCGGATGCCAGCCCATTCCCTGTATCAAAGTGCCCTGACTCCCTGAAAACGATTTGTTAACCTGCAGAGGGGAGGGTCTCAGGCGACCTCAACTTCACACTGGCGCCGGATTGACCGCGATGCTCTACGATGCCCAAACACCATCGGACTATCTGTCTCTGCTGGATGATGACTGGCGACGCAAGACACTGCTCGAACTGCGCGCATTGATACGCAAATCGGCCCCGGAACTCACCGAATCGATCCACTACAAGATGCTGGGATATGGCCTGAACGACCAATTCGTCTTTCATCTCAATGCACAGAAAGGTTATGTCAGCCTCTATGTCGGTGACATTGCGAAAATCGACCGGGACGGCGCGCTGCTCGGCGGCTTGAATGTCGGCAAGGGCTGCATCCGCTTTTCGAAGACGAAATCCGTTTCCGACACCCGGATCGACGCCTTTATCGACCAGGCCGTTGTGCTTTGGAGAGCGGGTATTGTCGTGGATTGCTGAGGCGTGTCCGTACGTTTCGAAGCGGGAACAGGCGAAAAACAATGGCCAAATTGCATATCATCGAGGGTCCGGTGGGTGCCGGTAAAACCACCTTTGCCGGCCAACTGAGCCGACAGCACGGTACCCCACCCCTGGTGTTGGATGATTGGATGGTCACCCTGTTTCGACCGGACAGACCTGCCGAGGATCCTTGGCGCTGGTATGCCGAACGCAAGCAACGCTGCATCGAGCAGATCTGGAAAACGGCCCGTGGCCTGCTCGAGACCGGCAATGATGCGATCGTGGAGCTCGGCCTCATTCTCCGCAAGGACAGGTTCAGCCTGTATGAGCGCGCAGAGGCTGGACCTTATGAATACGCGCTCTATGTGCTCGACGTGCCGGTTGATGAAAGACGCAAACGGGTCAGAAACAGAAATACGCAAAAGGGTCCGACTTTCTCGATGGAGGTTCCCGATGCGGTTTTCGACATGGCGTCAGACTTGTGGGAGCCGTTCGACAGTGCTGAGTGTGCCGGACGGGATGTTCAATTTGTGCAAACAGCCGTTACCGCGCCGTGATCGGCATGGAGATGAAGCCGGCTCAGCAGCGGCTGCCGGTGACCGGCTGGGTCCGCGCGATTGTCATGGGGAAATCTTCTCCATCGCAATAAGGTATGATATGGACCCGTGGGTCCCGGAAAGGCGGAGGGCGATATGCAGGGATTGGCCGCTGGCTGGTTGCAAACAGCGTTTTCATGGAAATTCCTGATTGTCTATGTCTTCCTCGGATCGGCGCTCTGGGTGCATCTGCGCGGCCGCGTTCGCCACAAATTCTTCCGGCAACTGACCGACCATTCGACCTTTCTGGCACCCATAAACGCCCTGATCTATCTGACTTCGGGCGTTCCGAACCGGCCCTATCTGGACACCAAGGATTTTCCCAGCCTGCGGGTGCTGCGCGACAATTGGCAGACCATCCGCGACGAAGCGGCCGGTCTGCATGACGAGGGCCGGGTCAAGGCCTCCGAGCGCTATGACGATGCCGGATTCAATTCGTTCTTTCGCACCGGTTGGACGCGTTTCTACCTTAAATGGTATGGCGAAACGCTGCCGAGCGCCCAGGCGGCCTGCCCGAAGACCATGGCGCTGCTCGATCAGGTCAAAGGGCTGAAGGCAGCGATGTTCACGATGCTTCCACCCGGCGCGCGGCTGGTCCGGCACCGCGATCCCTATGCCGGATCGGTGCGCTATCACCTGGGCCTGGTCACACCGAATGACGACCGTTGCTTCATCGACGTCGACGGCGAGCGCTATAGCTGGCGCGACGGTGAGGATGTCGTCTTCGACGAGACCTACATCCATTTCGCCGAGAACCAAACCGATCAGGACCGGCTGATCCTGTTCTGCGATATTCAAAGGCCGATGATGTTTGCATGGTCGACCGCGGTTACCAGCTATATCGGGACCAAGATCATGGCGCTGTCGGCGACCCGCAACGAGCCGGGTGAAAAGGTCGGTTTCATCAACCGGCTCTTCGGTCTGATCTATCCCGTGCGCAGCTTCTTCAAGAAGGTCAAAGCCTATAACCGTACGCTGTACTACACCATCAAATATGCCGCGATCGCTCTGGTTGTGGTGCTGATCTTCCTGTGAGGCAGACCGCCGGTCGCAGCGGCCGGAACAGTGTGACGATCCGGCAGGGGCGGGGCAGCCGCCCCACCCAGCCGCGTTTCGTGACGGTTAGTGCCGCATGCCGCTTCCCCCGACCGCAACGATATTGAAGGGAAGCCCTTCGACGTCGATCGTGCTCTTTTGGTTAAAACTCTCCGCGTCAAGGAGGCGAACCAGTTGCTGTTTCGGATCCGTCACGGCGATGATGTCGCCCATTACCGCCAGACGTGGCCGCGCGTCGCGCCAGTGGCCGTCCTTGCTGTAGGGTTCAGTAATCCGAACTGACCGGACGATTTCTCCGCTTAACACATCCAGCGCATGCAGCTGTCCGTCTTCGGTGAAGATATAGGCAATCTTCACGCGCTGCGGATCGAGCGCAAAATCCACCCGCCGCACGGGCAGGTCGATCAGGCGATACGGAGTCTTGGATGCCGGATCAATCAGCGCGAGCTTGTCGGCGCCGTAATTGCCCAGAAAGAACTGCATCGCCTTGCCGCCCAGCAACTGACTCACGCGGCCTTCCGGCATATCCGGCCCGTATGCCAGCATGTCGACCTTCGGCGGATTGTCACCGTCGGGTCGAACAAGCAGCACGCCCTCGGTGCAGCCGAAGGCCACGATCCCGGCCGAATGGGCCTTGCCATGAAGGCCCGAACAGGTGGCGATATCTCCAACCTGTTTGCCGTCCTCGTCGACAATCCTCAATCCCAGCCGCGGCGGCAATTCTCCCGGTTTGGTTTCGGTCTCCAGATTCGGTTCCGATATCAGGAAATAGCGTCCCATCGGAGCCGCAATGCCATGGTGGGGCGCGGTGGCACGGACCGTTTCGAAAGAACCATCGCCGTTCAGCAGTTTGCTTTCGCTGAAGACACGCGCCACACCTTCCCGGTCGAAATACTGGACCATGCTGTCGCCGTCGGTGGCGACATGGATCGGGCGTGCGCCCTGTAGAGTGACCGGCAACAGTTCGGCCGCTTCGGCGTCGATGTCGGCGTGCTCGCCGTGATCGGTTTTCGCGATACCGCTCTTCAGCACATGGACCATGTCATGGTCCATCTGCACGGCAAATGCCGTCTTGCCGCTCTGGCTAGGAACGAGATGGGTGACATAGCCGGATGTCTCGAAACGGTCGAGAGTTTTTCCTTTCGACGGATCGACTACCGTCACCTTGGGTTCTTGTTGATCCGTGACAAAGAGCCGCCAGATCTCACGCGATTCGTCCGCGGCGGTCGCCGGGTTCAGTCCGGCTGAAAGCACGGCAAAGACGAGGCCCCCGGTCGTGCCGAGCGCAGAGGGTAATTTCCACATGGAAGTCTCCAATTGGGTTGTAACGTTATACCATAACACTCCTATCTATAGTTATTCGTTTTGTCGAGCCTTTCGAATTTCCGTTCGTGACAATCCGCATGATCCCGTTTGCGGCGCTCTACGATACGCCACCCGGCAGGTTCATCGCTGTTGGAGCGTCAGCCTGATCCGCTTATCCCGGCAACATATCCCTACGTGCTTTTTGCCGCGCGCAGGGGTTGGAAATACGGAATGATGAGCCGATAGGGGGCCAGCAGGAACAGCGCGACGAGCAGCTTGACGGCAAGATCGCCGATGGCCCAGGACATCCAGCGCGGAACCTCGGCGGTGAACAGGCCGAGAAAGGGCGCAGCCTCGATGGCGAAATCATCATTGGCGCCGAGGATCGCGAAGCTGGCGGCGAAGGCCAGCGAGAAGAACAATACGGTGTCGAGACACGACCCCAGAACAGACGAGATGAGCGGCGCGCGCCACCAGCGGGCATGACGCAGCCGGTGAAAGATCGACACATCCAGAAGCTGGGCGACGAGAAAGGCCGATCCGGAGGCGATGGCGATACGGGGCGTGGCGGCATAGACCGAAATGCCGACGGCCAGGATGAAACCGACGATCACCACGATGCGTGCCCTTTCGGGGCCGAAGGTCCGGTTGCAAAGGTCGGTGATCAGAAAGGCAATCGGATAGGTGAATGCGCCCCAGGTCAGAAGATCTTCCAGGATCAACGGGCCGAGCCGGTATTGGACCGGATACTGGACGAGCACGTTGGAGGCGACGACGACGGCCGCCATCGCCAGCAGGAAGGGAATCAGCCGGTGAATTGCGGGCAAGTCGGAAAAGGGGCTCGTTTTCAGCATTTTTTTATCCTGGGTGATGCCACCAGCGAGATTGCGGGTCTTTTGAGTGAACCTGTCAATCACAAGAATGCAGGCCGGTATGTCCGGCCCGAAGGGTATGGTTGGAACGCTGCCGTGATCAGGCGGCGGCGGTTTCTGCCAGTTTCTTGGTGATCTGACGCTTCAACAGGCGCGCGCGCATGGACAGGTCCTTTTCGCTGGCCTTTAGAAGAAAGGCGTCGAGACCGCCGCGATGCTCGACTGTGCGCAATGCCGCTGCGCTGATGCGCATGCGGAATCGCTGGCCGAGCGCGTCCGAAATCAGGGTTACATTGCACAGATTCGGCAGGAATTTGCGGCGTGTCTTGTTGTTGGCGTGGCTGACATTGTTGCCCGACTGGACAGCCTTCGCGGTCAATTCGCAACTGCGGGACATGGTTTTCACCTTCGGTCTATTGGTCTATCGCAATACGGATCCGGCACCGTGCCCCGGCCGCAGCTTTCTGACCTGTCATTGGAAAGTCGCGGTTCTATAGTCGCCACCGGCGTACCCGTCAAGTCAAAGCGTGTTTTGCGGCTCGCGGAATCGCCGGTTGAAGAATTGCCTTCTCGACGGGAAAATTGCACAAGCGGGCGGTACGGGTCTTCAATCACGGCGGATCGCCTCAACAGCAGACGGAAAGCGGCATGCGGGCGACGATCATCGGGTTCAGCGCAATCGTCATGTGGTCACTGCTGGCCCTGCTGACGGCCTCTTCGGGCAAGGTGCCACCATTTCAGCTTGCCGCCATGTGCTTTGCGATCGGGACGGCGGTCGGATGTGTGCCGCTTTTCACGCAACCGGCCCGTCTGAACCATCTGTGGCAGCCGCTGAAGGTCTGGCTGCTCGGGGTGATCGGGCTGTTCGGCTATCATTTCCTGTATTTCACCGCGCTGCGCAATGCGCCCGCCATCGAGGCCGGGCTCATCGCCTATCTCTGGCCGCTTCTGATTGTCGTCGGGTCAGCGCTGCTGCCCGGAGAGAAACTGGCATGGCATCATATTGCCGGCGCACTGGCCGGTCTTGTGGGCACGGTGCTGATCGTGTCGAAGAACGGCCTGGCCTTTGATGACAGCTTTGCGCTGGGCTATGGCGCCGCGCTGCTGTGCGCCGTCACCTGGGCCGGCTATTCGCTCCTGTCGCGCCGCCTCGGCGCGGTTCCCACGGATGTCGTCACTGGATATTGCGCAGCGACGGCGGTGCTGTCGCTGCTGTGCCATTTGGTGTTGGAGGAAACCGTGTGGCCGCAGGGAATGGTGGAGTGGGCGGCGGTGGCCGGTCTCGGATTGCTGCCGGTCGGTGCGGCCTTCTATGCCTGGGACCATGGCGTCAAGCACGGCAACATACAGGTCCTCGGTGCCGCCAGCTATGCCGCTCCGCTCCTGTCGACCCTGTTGCTGGTTGCGGCCGGCGCCGGCCGGATCGACTGGCGTATCGCCCTGGCTTGCCTGCTGATTGTGGGAGGGGCGGTGCTGGCGGCCAGAAACCTGCTGTTCGGATCACCGAACCGGCCCGCAGCGGCCGGACGGCAAAAGGAGGAACCCGTCGATTGCCCCTGATCTTTGACTATGGGCTTGATTCACCGCAATTCGGCAGTTTGCTGCTGTCGCTGGTTGCGGCCTTTCTGTCCTGTTTTCTGGTGCGCCAGCCGCCTTCGGCGCGGCGAACCGGTGCGCGCGTCCTTGCCGTGGCGCTGCTGGCCGTCCTGTCCACCATTCAGGGTGGGCCCCTTCTGCTGACCGCAACATTGCTGGTCTTTGCGGCCGGCGATGCGTTTCTTGCCCAGGATGACGACCGGGCGACGCGGCTTGGGCTTGCCTGCATGCTGGCCGGACATGTCGGCTATGCGGTGTTGTTTATTCGCGGCGTTGAGGCCGGTCTTTACACGGGCGAACCCTGGCGTCTTGTGCTTTGCGCCGTGGTGCTGGTGGCGGTATTGGCAATGCTGCGCCGGGCGGTGCGCTGGACCCACGACTTTCGGCCGATCCTGTTCCTTGCTCTGGCGGTGTCGGGCGTTTCGGCCGTTTTGGCTTTCGGAACCGTTGTGCCGGGGCTGATGGCCGGTGGCATTCTGCTCATCGTCCTGGCCGCTCTGATGGTGCGTGTGCACGGTTCGGCGCAGGCGCCGCCGCGATGGATGCCGCTGCTGGTCTGGGTGGACCATTATGCTGCGCATCTTGTCATCACGCTGGCGGCACTGGCGCTGATTTGAGGTTAGAAACTGTCCTTGCGTTTGCGGATTTCAGCGAACACGGCTTCATCGCTTTCATTTTCCATGCCGAGGTGACGGCGGATGTGCGCATCGCCGGCCCGCAGGAACGGGTTGGTCTGTTTTTCCAATCCGATCGTCGTTGGCAAAGTCGGTTGGCCATTGGCGCGCAGGTCTGAGATTTCGGCCGCCCGCTGCGCCAGTTGCTGATTTTCCGGATCGATGGTCAGCGCGAATTTCGCATTGGCTTCAGTGTATTCATGGCCGCAATAGACCGTCGTATCGTCGGGAAGGGCAGCGAGTTTCTGAAGGGACTGGTGCATCTGGGCCGGCGTGCCCTCAAAGATGCGGCCGCAACCCAGGGCAAACAGCGTGTCGGCGGTAAAGGCCGTTTGGGCAGCCGGGATGTAATAGCTGATATGGCCAAGCGTGTGGCCGGGCGTGGCGATCACCTCGACGTCGAAATCCTGAAATTTGAATCTATCGCCGCCGCCGACGGCTTCATCCAGCCCCGGTATCTTGTCGGCCTCGTCGCGCGGTCCGATGATCTTGACGCCGAATTTCTTCTTGAGCGCGAGATTGGCTTCGACATGGTCGTGATGGTGATGGGTTACCAGAATATGCGTCAACTGCCAGCCTCTTTGCTCAAGCACGTCGAGAATGGGATTTTCTTCCGGCGCATCGATGGAGGCGGTGGCCCCGCTTGCCGGGTCGTGAATGAGCACGCCGAAATTGTCGCTTCGGCAGGTAAATTGTTCGATCTGCAGTGTTGTCACGGCGGCCTCCGGGAAATTCAATTCAGCTTAACGCAAGATGTGGTCCGGTGAAACGGATTTGCCAACAGGACCGTGCCCATGGTTTCATGGATGCGGACGCGCAGCAGACAGGAACCATGCACAGCGATATCGTCGACCTTCGACAATTCTACCATACGCGCTTGGGCACGCTGGCGCAGCAGTTCATTACCATGGCGCTGTCCTCGGTGTGGACGTCGCTGCCGGCGGAGAGGCTGGTGGGGCTCGGCTATGCCGTGCCCTATCTCGACCGGTTTCGGTCCGATGCTGAACGGGCGCTTGCCTTCATGCCGGCGGCGCAGGGTGCGGTGAACTGGCCGGCGCAGGAGGCGTCGGCAACGGCGCTGGTGTTCGATGAGGAATTGCCGCTTGCCGATGCAAGCGTCGATCGTGTGCTGATGATCCATGCGCTGGAATATGCCGAGAACCCGCGCGAAACCCTGATGGAGGCCTGGCGGGTGCTGGCGCCCGGCGGGCGTCTGGTGATCGTCGTGCCCAATCGCCGCGGCGTGTGGGCCCGGCTCGATCACACGCCGTTCGGATGGGGCAGACCCTATTCCCGCAATCAGTTGATACGGCTGCTGCGCGAGGCGAATTTCACGCCCGGCGCCTTTGCCGAGGCATTGCTGTTTCCGCCCTCCAAGCAGAAGGCGGCGCAGAGCATGGCCCGCACGCTTGAGCGTCTCGGCCGGCGTTACTGGCCCTTTTTGAGTGGTGTCGTCATCGTTGAGGCGCAGAAGCGGCTTTATCAGGGATTGCCGGTGGCCGAACGGGCGTCGCGCCGGGTCTTCGTACCGGTGCTGGCGCCTCAGGGCGCCTCGCGCACCACGCGCAATAGCAACTGAGTTGAACGAACCTAGCGCTATTCGCCCAGTGAATCGAGCTTGTCCTGCAGCGCGCTCAGTTGCTCCTTGAGTTCCCTCAGATCCTTGTTTTCCGATTTTGGCTTCTCGCTATTGTCGGTAGCGGGCGCGCCCGACCCGACAAAGGGCGAGAACATCTGCATGGCCTGCTGGAACATTTCGGTGTTGCGCCGGACCTGTTCTTCCATGACCTGCAGGGGCAATTGCATGTTGCGGGTGACCGGCGTGTCGCCGAAGGCCTTGGTGACCTGTTCGCGAATCTGATCCTGCTGCGCGGAAAAGGCGCTCATCGAGTGTTCGAGATAGCTTGGCACCAGCATCTGCATCTGATCGCCATAATAGGTGATCAGCTGACGCAGAAAGGATACCGGCAGCAATGTGTTGCCGGTTTTCGATTCCTGCTCGAAAATGATCTGCGTGAGCACGGAATGGGTGATGTCGTCACCCGACTTTGCATCCAGGACGACGAAATCGTCACCGTCCTTGACCATGACCGCAAGATCATCAAGCGTCACATAGCTGCTGGTTCCGGTGTTGTAGAGCCGCCGGTTGGCGTATTTCTTGATAATCGTCTGACCGTCTTTCTTGGCCATGCACTTTACCTCCCTGAAGGCAAACGCCCTGCCGGCGCGTGATGCGGGTGTCGCCCGGCAATGAACGGGCGGCCCAGCCAACAAGATGAGCACGCGGACGTCAAAAAGTATAGCCTTAATTACGACCTATTGTGCATTGCGGTGATGCGTCCGGCTCCTGTAAACCGTGGCTGCATGCGTTAGCGAATAGGAGCTATGCTGCAACTGCGTTTGACTTCCGGCGTTGCCTGCTTCACTTTCCGCATGGACATCATCCTGAACAGAAAATCGAGATTCAGAGAAGACGAATGACAAATCCATCCATCGTAATCGCCAGTGCCGCACGGACCGCCGTGGGCTCTTTCAACGGTGCTTTTGCCAATGTGCCGGCCCATGAGCTGGGCGCCGCCGCCATCACCGAAGCCCTGAACCGCGCCGGTGTCGATCCGGCGGATGTGGATGAGGTGATCATGGGACAGATCCTGTCAGCGGGAGAAGGACAGAACCCGGCGCGCCAGGCCGCCATGAAAGCCGGTGTTCCGCAGGAAGCCACAGCCTGGGGCCTTAACCAGCTTTGCGGCTCGGGCCTTCGCGCCGTTGCCGTCGGCATGCAGCAGATTGCAACCGGCGATGCGGCGATCGTTGTGGCGGGCGGTCAGGAATCCATGTCGATGGCCCCGCATTGCGCCAACATGCGCGCCGGCACCAAGATGGGCGACATGAAACTGATCGACACGATGATCAAGGACGGTCTGACCGATGCGTTCTATGGCTATCACATGGGCAACACGGCCGAAAACATCGCCGAAAAGTGGCAATTGACGCGGGAAGACCAGGACAGTTTTGCGGTCAAGTCGCAAAACAAGGCCGAGGAGGCGCAAAAGGCCGGCCGGTTTGCCGATGAAATCGTCCCCTTCACGGTCAAGACGCGCAAGGGCGAGACGGTCGTCGACCAGGATGAGTATATCCGCCACGGAGCCTCGATGGACCAGATGAGCAAACTGCGTCCGGCCTTCAGCAAGGAAGGAACCGTGACGGCGGCGAATGCTTCAGGTATCAATGACGGGGCTGCGGCGGTGGTGCTGATGAGCGAAGAGGAAGCGGCCAAACGTGGCGTAACCCCGATGGCGAGAATTGTCTCCTGGGCGACCGCCGGCGTCGATCCGCAGATTATGGGGACCGGTCCGATTCCGGCGTCGCGCAAGGCTCTGGAGAAGGCCGGCTGGGCCGTCGAAGATCTCGAGCTGGTCGAAGCCAATGAAGCCTTCGCCGCACAGGCCTGTGCCGTGAACCGGGATCTCGGATGGGATCCGGAGATCGTCAATGTCAATGGCGGCGCCATCGCCATCGGCCATCCGATCGGCGCGTCGGGAGCCCGGGTTCTCAACACACTGCTGTTCGAAATGCAACGGCGCGATGTCAAAAAGGGCCTCGCCACACTTTGCATCGGCGGTGGCATGGGCGTCGCCATGTGCGTCGAGCGCGCGTAACACAATCAAGGGCGGCAGCGTCGCCCGTCTCAACAAATCGGGAGATGCCCCATGAGCAGGGTTGCAATTGTCACCGGTGGAACACGCGGCATCGGTGCCGCGATTTCCATCGCATTGAAGGATGCCGGATACAAGGTCGCGGCCAGCTATGCCGGCAATGATGAAAAAGCCAATGCGTTCAAGGCCGAGACCGGCATCAGCGTGCACAAATGGGATGTTGCTGACTATCAGGCCTGCGTGGACGGAATTGCCGGGATCGAAGCCGAGCTTGGTCCGGTCGAGGTGCTGGTCAACAATGCCGGCATCACCCGCGACGCGATGTTTCACAAGATGACGCCGGAGAACTGGAAAGATGTCATCGACACGAATCTGACCGGCCTTTTCAACATGACCCACCCGGTCTGGCCGGGCATGCGTGAACGCGGCTTCGGCCGGGTGATCAACATTTCGTCCATCAACGGCCAGAAGGGGCAGATGGGACAGGCAAACTACTCCGCCTCGAAGGCCGGCGATCTTGGATTGACCAAGACACTGGCGCAGGAAGGTGCTGCCAAGGGCATCACGGTCAATGCGATCTGTCCGGGCTATATCGGCACAGAAATGGTGCGCGCCGTGCCGGAAAAAGTGCTCAATGAGCGCATTATCCCGCAGATTCCGGTCGGACGGCTGGGCGAACCTGAAGAAATCGCACGCTGCGTGGTCTTCCTGGCCTCCGACGATGCCGGCTTTATCACCGGCTCGACGATTTCGGCCAATGGCGGTCAGTTCGTCGTCTGATCCGCATGGTTTCGATGTGCTGCGGCCGCGGCCGCCTGACATTGGCGGCCGCCTCCTGAACTGATTCGCGCTGATGGAGAAAATGGCATCCGTCATGCAGCGTTTTCGGGAATTGGCCGGCGCACGGAAACAGGGATTTCCCGCAGAATGTTAACCTTTTGGCCGTCCGGATCAGGAATGCGGGCGGCACTCGGCTGAAAATTGGTGTCCCGGGGCGGATATGGCCGCTACATCTTGTGTGTACATAACGGGAACATCATCCTGTCAGTGATTCGTCGCCGATTCGTTCCGCTTTTGGTCGAATCGTTAACAGACCGGGCCCTTTTTTATGGTGATCCGTTAAGGGAATGTTCAGATTTCCATAATTTTAACAAAACGTTATCGTCCGACGACACAACGCCTCGAAGGCGGCGCTCAATTCGTTAACGCGCGCGTCCCAATTGCCGGTTCGGGCCGATTGGAGGCGACCGGCGGATTCAGCATCTAGTGGGCGAATGATTTCGAGTCGGCATATCTGGCCGTGAACAAACCCTGAATCGGAGGGAGTCAGTGATTCGTCGCCGATTCGTTCCACCCCTGTTCCAATTGTTAATTTCGAGGGTGAAAACGGTGTTCCGGACCCCCATTTTCCCAATAGTCGAACAATATCGCCGCCGGAACGATCCCAGTGCCCGGCATGTACGTATCAAAAGGACATAACCACCGGCAGCAGATTCCTTTCAGCTGTTTCCCTTTGACCGAAATTTGCAATAGATGACGCGTCCCGCCTGATCCGATTTCCCGTGCAACGACCAATCGAAAGACCGTGCCAATTCGATGTTGATCTCTCCTTCCCAAAACCAACCGATGATTTTCAGCGGTCGCGGTGTCGTGGCGGTGCTCGGACCGACCAACACCGGCAAGACCCACTACGCCATCGAGCGGATGGTCGCCCATAAATCCGGTGTCATCGGATTGCCGCTGCGGCTGCTGGCGCGAGAGGTTTATGGGCGGGTCGTGCAAAAGGTCGGAGCGGACCATGTTGCGCTGGTCACGGGGGAGGAAAAAATCAATCCGCCGAAGGCCCGCTATTCGGTTTGCACGGTCGAGGCGATGCCGCGGGAAACCGATGCCGCCTTTGTCGCCATCGACGAAGTGCAGCTGGCCGCCGACCTTGAACGGGGGCACATCTTTACCGACCGGCTGCTCAATCTTCGCGGACGCGAGGAAACACTGTTGCTTGGGGCAGCGACGATGCGCGGCATTCTGGAAAGCCTGCTGCCCGGGCTGACAGTCGTGTCGCGGCCGCGCCTGTCTCACCTGGCCTATGCGGGATCCAAGAAGATCACCCGTCTTCCAAGACGGTCGGCCATCGTCGCGTTTTCGGCCGATGAGGTCTATGCGGTCGCCGAGCTGATCCGCCGCCAGCGCGGCGGCGCGGCCGTCGTGCTCGGGGCGCTGAGCCCGCGCACCCGCAATGCGCAGGTGGCGCTCTACCAGGCCGGCGATGTCGAATATCTGGTGGCGACCGACGCCATCGGCATGGGGCTCAATCTGGATGTCGATCATGTGGCATTCGCACAGGACCGCAAATTTGACGGGTTTCAGTTTCGCCGGCTCAATCCGTCCGAACTGGGGCAGATCGCCGGCCGCGCCGGCCGCCACATGCATGACGGCACGTTCGGGGTCACCGGGCGCGCCGACCCGTTTGCCGAGGATCTGGTCGAGCGCATCGAGGGGCATGATTTTCAGTCGGAGAAGGTTCTGCAGTGGCGCAGCAAGCAACTGGATTTCAGTTCCATCGACGCGCTGCGGGCAAGCCTCGACCGGGCACCGGCCCTTCCCGGTCTGACGCGGGCCCTGCCCGCGGTCGACCAGCAGGCGCTGGAACACCTTGTCCGCGCAGGCGAAATCACCGGCCTGGCAAACACGCCCGAAAATGTCGAACTGCTGTGGGACGTCTGCGCGCTGCCCGACTACCGGCGCATCACACCGGCCCAGCACGCCGACATCATTGCCGCGATCTTCGGCGATGTCGTCCGCCACGGTGCCGTGCGCGAGGACTATGTCGACGAACAGGTCCGCCGGGCGGACCGAACCGATGGCGAGATCGACACATTGTCGGCGCGTATCTCGCAAATCCGGACCTGGACCTATGTCTCACACAGGCCCGGATGGCTTGCACATCCGTCACACTGGCAAGAAAAGACGCGTGAAATCGAGGATCGGCTGTCCGATGCGCTGCATGAGAGGTTGACGAAACGCTTTGTTGACCGCAGGACATCTGTGCTCATGAAGCGGTTGAGAGAAAATGCGATGCTTGAAGCTCAGATTGGCGTTGATGGCGATGTGTTTGTCGAGGGACATCACGTCGGACAGTTGGCCGGATTTCGCTTTACACCGGATGCCAGCGCGGAAGGCCCCGATGCCAAGGCGGTACTGGCGGCGGCGCGCAAGTCTCTGGAACTGGAATTCGAAGCAAGGGCCGCCCGCCTGCATGCGTCAGGCAACAGCGATTTCGCCGTCGGTTCCGACGGTGTGCTGCGCTGGCTCGGAGATCCCGTTGCGCATTTGAGCGATGGCGAGGAAATCCTGCGCCCCGGTGTCGTGCTTCTGGCCGATGAGCAATTGTCGACCCAGGCACGGGATGTGATTGCGGCCCGGCTTCAGCGTTTCGTCCACCATCATGTGGCAACGGTCCTTAAACCGCTTGACGAACTGGCCCATGCCGAGGATCTGGAAGGTCTCGCCAAGGGATTGGCCTTTCGGATCGTGGAAGGTCTCGGCGTGCTGTTCCGCCGCGATGTGGCCGATGACGTCAAGGCACTCGACCAGGAGGCCCGCGGATCGCTGCGCCGCTATGGGGTGCGTTTCGGCGCCTATCACGTCTTCATGCCGATGCTGCTGAAACCGGCGCCGGCGGAGATGATCACGCTGCTTTGGGCGTTGCGCAATACCGGGTTCGACAAACCGGGATATGGCGAGATCACCGGTGCGCTGGCTGCCGGGCGAACATCGATCGTGACCGATCATTCCTTCGAGCGCGAATTCTACAAGCTGGCCGGCTTCCGGTTTCTCGGCAAGCGTGCGGTACGCATCGATATTCTGGAACGGCTGGCTGATCTGATCCGCCCGTTGCTGCACTGGAAGACCGATAGCGGCCCGCGCCCGGAAGGGGCCTATGATGGCCGCCGCTTTGTCTCCACGCCGGCCATGCTGTCGATTCTCGGTGCGACACAGGACGATCTTGAGGAAATCCTCAAGGGGCTGGGCTATCGCAGCGAGCCGGTGACGGCCGAGGAAGCGGCCGCCCATCTGGCGGCGGTGGATGCCAGGCTGGCGCAGGACGGGGAAGTGGCAGCGGACGGCAAGCCTGACGACAAGCCGACACCGCCGGTAGACGGATCGGCGCGCCGCGAAAGTGCCGCAACGGCTGACGATCTGCAGGCGGCCGCAACCGAAGCGACGACTGCGGAACCGGCAGCCAAGGCTGATTCCGACTCTGTTGAGACTGCCGCAGATGCGCCGGCGGATGCGGCAGCACCGGTCGCGGATGCGCCCGAATCAGCGGAGGCACCCGAAGCGAAGGTTGAGAATGCCACGGAGCCATCGGGTGACGCGCCGGCCGGTGAAACGCCGACAGACGGCGAAGCCGGCGCGCCCGATTCCGGCGAAGTGGCTGACCCTGAGCCGCCAAAGCCGGTTCTGCTGTGGCGTCCCGCCGGCCGTTCGGACGGCGCAAGGGGCCGCCACCGCCAGGGCGCCAGAAACAATCAGCAGGCCGGGCGTGGCCGTCACCAGCGTGACGGTGAAAAGAATGCCGGCCCCAAGGGCAAGGGACGTTTCAAGGGCAATCCGCGCAAATTCAAGAAGGACGGCCAGGCCGGCGGCAACTATTCGGCGCGCCCGCCGCGCCGCGAAAAGCCGGTCGATCCCGATTCCCCCTTCGCCAAGCTGGCTGCCCTCAAGGAGCAACTCGACAAATAGAGCTTGATGACAATGGACGATACCCGGCAGCGCATCGACAAATGGCTGTTTTTCGCGCGGGTGGTCAAATCACGGTCGCTGGCGGCCAGGCTGGCCCAGTCCGGACGGGTCCGGGTCAATGGTGACAAGGTCGGCCAGGCCAGCCGGCAGGTCGCCATTGGTGATGTCTTGACCATTACGCTGGACCGTCAGATCCGCGTCCTCAAAGTGTTGCAGCCCGGCGAGAGGCGAGGACCGTTCGAGGAGGCCCGAACCCTGTTTGAGGATCTGAGTCCACCGCCGGCACCGAAAAGCGCGCGGCAACCGGCGGTGATTGTTCCCCTGCGCGAGGCCGGAAGCGGACGGCCGACAAAACGCGAGCGCCGCCAGCTCGACAAGTGGAAAACGCCGAAACCGTGAACGCCTCCCGTTGGGTGATCTGCGACAAATTGGCCCAACGCCGTCGGGCGACAATCGCGGCCCGAAATGGTCCCGAACGGGCCGCTGGCGGTGACGGTGCGGGGTGCGGCAACGCCGCCCTTGCCAAGTCAAATCAAAGCCGCTACCTGATCGGTTTAACACGCCTGCAAAGACCCATCGGAGCCTTTCATGACCTATATCGTCACCGAGAATTGCATCAAGTGCAAATATCTGGATTGCGTTGAGGTTTGCCCGGTGGACTGTTTTTACGAGGGTGAGAACATGCTGGTCATTCACCCGGATGAATGCATCGATTGTGGCGTTTGCGAGCCGGAATGCCCTGCCGAAGCCATCAAGCCCGACACCGAGCCCGGACTCGACAAGTGGCTGCAGATCAATACTGAATATGCGGAGAAGTGGCCGAACGTCACGATGAATCGCGATGCACCAGCCGATGCCGAGGAATTCGATGGAATGGAAGGCAAATTCGAGAAATTTTTCTCGCCGGAACCGGGTGAAGGCGACTAGAAAACAGGCATTGGCTGTCGGACACAAACCGATGAAACGGCTGTGCCGCGGCGGCGGTCAGAATTAACCAATTGGACAAAAGCTGTCCGCCCGGCCATTGTGCACCTGCGGCAAATGATTGATTCTTGCCGATTTTTGTGTTACATATATGGAACTGACCAATGGCGGCACCAGACGGTCCGCCATGATCGCCTTGATGACGGAAGAACAAGACCCCCGCGAAACCCCTTATTGTGACGGCAGCAGCGTGTCTTTGCTGTCGGTTTCCGGTCGGATTTTCAACGTTTGATGGGCGATTCTCATTGCGGGTGCCGGCCGTAGCATTGCGGCACAGATCAAGGGGTCCCCTTGGCCGTTTCGGTGCCCAACCCGGCCACTGCCGGGATTGTAACAGGGAGTATAAGAACGAATGACAGCCCAGCAAAAAAAACCATCACAGCGCCAGGGTTTCAAAACCAGCGAATTTATCGTGTATCCGGCCCACGGGGTTGGCCAGATCACCGCGATCGAAGAACAGGAAGTCGCCGGGCACACGCTTGAACTTTTTGTGATCGAATTCGACAAGGACAAAATGCGGCTCAAAGTGCCGGTTGCCAAGGCCGCTTCCATCGGCATGCGCAAGCTTGCCGAAAACGAGCTCGTCGAACGCTCCCTGAAAGTGGTGCAGGGCCGGGCGCGCATCAAGCGGACCATGTGGTCGCGCCGTGCTCAGGAATATGACGCCAAGATCAATTCCGGCGATCTGATCTCGATTGCCGAGGTTGTTCGCGACCTTTACCGCGCCGACAACCAGCCGGAACAGTCCTATTCGGAGCGCCAGCTTTATGAAGCAGCGCTTGATCGCATGGCGCGGGAAATCGCCGCGGTCAACAAGCTGTCCGAAACCGAGGCCGTGCGGTTGATTGAGACCAATCTGAACAAGGGTCCGAAGCGTGGCAAGGCAGCCGAAGAGGATGCTGCCGGTGACGGAAACGCGCAGGAAGCAGCTGCTTAAGCGCCATTTCGGCAGACAGATCACGGAAACGTGAATGTCGCTGACAACCGATCACAATCGATGTGTGACTGAAAAACCCGGCCAATCGCCGGGTTTTTCAATTGGAATATGTGTGAATTCGGTTGATTGAAGACTGATTGGTTCCAAATCGTGAACACTGCGTTTTATTGCAAGGGCAGTGATCCATACACATCATTGTTACGTAATGAACCTACCATTACCGGTCATAATGGGCAGACAGAGTGCGGCAGAGGCGATTCGCAGCCCTTTGCCTCACATGATTGAGGCTCTTTCGGGAGAACGATATGAGCGACGTTCGTGCCGGGCATAAACTCATCAAGGCGGCGATGTCAGCGCCTTACCTGGATCGTGAAGAAGAGCACGATCTTGCCGTCAGTTGGAAAGAGAACAAGGATCAGGACGCGCTGAACAAGATCGCGACGGCCCATATGCGGCTGGTGATCTCCATGGCGGCGAAGTTCAAGAATTTCGGACTGCCCATGAGCGATCTGATCCAGGAAGGCCATGTGGGCCTGCTGGAGGCGGCAGCCCGATTCGAGCCGGAGCGGGACGTGCGGTTTTCGACCTATGCGACCTGGTGGATCCGGGCATCCATTCAGGATTACATCTTGCGCAACTGGTCGATCGTCCGTGGCGGCACGAGTTCGGCTCAGAAGGCGCTGTTCTTCAATCTGCGTCGGCTGCGGGCGAAATTGTGGCGGACCAATGCGCATTCGCCGGAAAGCGACATCCACGCGGAAATCGCGCTGGCCGTCGGCGTCAACGTCAAGGATGTGGCGGTGATGGATGCGCGCCTGTCGGGATCGGACACCTCGCTCAACGCACCGATGATGGATTCCGAAACACCGGGTTCCGACCGGATCGAGTTCTTGAAAAGCGACGAACCGCTGCCCGATGAGCAGGTCAGCATCATGATCGATGAGGAGCGCCGTTCCGAGTGGATCAGATCGGCGCTGGAGAAACTCAATCCCCGCGAGGAAAAAATCATTCGTGAAAGACGGTTGAGCGAGGATGGCGCTACGCTCGAGTCGCTGGGCAGCAGCCTCGGTATCTCCAAGGAGAGGGTACGGCAGATCGAAAACAGGGCCCTGCAGAAGCTGAAGGACGCGCTGGAAAAGGACGCGCCCGCCATCACCAGCATCTAAATCTGTGGCAATTCAGCGATCGGTGACGATCTTGACTTCATAGCCGGTCGACAGCGTCCCGCCGGACGGCACGGCATTGAGCAGCCGGAACAGTTCCAGTTTCCGATTGGTCCCGCGCATGCGGTTGGCCATGCTGGTGACCGTGTCACCAGCTGCAACCCGGATGACCTTGATGCGAAGCGGCTGCAGCGCCGCGACGGCGGACGGCGTCATTTTGCGGAATGATGAGCGAACCGAACTGGCGGTGGCCTCCAGCCTGTTGCTGCCGGTCGGTGCGGCGGTCAGAACCCGGTAGATCCGGTTCTTGACGCGAATGACCGTGACGTCAAAATCCCAATTGTCCGCCCGCGCGCGCGCCGTTGCCGCATCCAGCCCGTTGACCCGGGTGCTGCGCACGGACGCCGGGTCGAGGCCGCTGACCCAGCCGCTGGCAATATACCGGGTCAAAGACCGTTTGCCGCGATCGGAGACACCATCGAAGCGCACCGCGATGTCGCCGGGACCGGTCGCCAGAACGGCCTGGGCCGTGTTGTCGATCTTGAAACCCCTGGGAACGGAAAAGCGGATTTCCAGCTTCGGATGCAGGAAGGTCAGTCCACGAACATAGCCTTCATTGGGACTGTCGCCATAGAGCAGCCCGTCTATGCCCCTGAGATACTGCTCGCGGTCGCGGGTTCCCGTGCCCTCCGGCCCGAACGCGCGTGCATGGCGCACGGCCAGTTCCAGCCGTTTCGGCGCATCGGGGTGAGTGGACAGAAAATCAAGGCTTTGATCGCTGTCCGCGTCACTGGCGCGAAAGCGGCTATAGGCTTCCATCGAGCGCAGAAAGCGGGCGGCGGCATAGGGATCGAAGCCGGCCTGGCCCAGCATGCGCACGCCGATCACATCGGCTTCGAGCTCCTGCCGGCGGGAAAAGGCGGCAAGCCGCAATTTGCTGCGGGCCAGGGCCTTCTGCCCCGCCACTTCGTTTGACAGCACTTCGGCGGCGACACGGCTGGCGATCACTTCGGCCTCTTCGCGCCGTTTTCTCTGCAGGCCGTGATTGGCCGTCACATGCGCCATTTCATGGGCGATAACGGCTGCAACCTCTGAAGAATCATTGGCGAGCGCCAGCAATCCGCGAGTGATGTAGAGATAACCGCCGGGCAGGGCGAATGCATTGACCGCCGGCGAATTGAGGATGGTGATGCGATAGGTCTGTTTCGGGTTTTCCGAAACCAGCGTCAGGGCGCCGACAATCCGGGCCAGGAGCCGTTCGACCTTCGGATCGCTGAATTCACCGCCATAGCTTGCGACGATGCGCGGATGTTCTCTGGCGCCAAGGCGTGCGCGGGGATCGTTCTTTTCGAGCCGTGCCACCGTTTGCGGATTGTCCGACGGCCCGACCGTGGAGGAATAGGTCTGGTCCAGCCACGTCTGACACCCGGAGAGCCCGACCGCCAGGGCGACGGTAAGAAGCACCGATTTCATCCCGGACCGCTTTGCCGGGATCGCACGCCGTGTGACTGGTCCGGGCGGCGCCTGCTGGGTGTCGAATTGGGTTATCGGTCTGGCACCTTGTCAATTAAGGGGTTGCGTCAAACATATCGATGAGCCTGTGCTGCCGTTTCTAACCGATTTCCTGATCGGCGGGTAGCCCCCGATTGTTCAACGGGAACGGCATGTTGACCGCTATTGATGGCATTCGTTTGACGGTAACCCACGGGTTTGTGATGCACTCCACAAAGGTCAGGAATTCGGTTCATGATGGTGAAGTCTTCATGACCCCCTAGCGGCCCAGATAGTCGGCAAGACCGGGCACATCCGTTCGAGACAGAAATTTGTCTGCCGGCCCATCGGCGATGGTTTTTCCGGCGTCGATGAAGACGATCTTCTCCGCGATGGCCGCCGCCTCGTCCGGTTGATGGGTGACCAAAACCGTGGTCATTCCGGTTTCAGCGTGCAGCGTTCGGATCAGGTCAAGCATGTCCCGGCGCAGTTTCGGTCCCAGCGCTGCGAAGGGTTCGTCCAGCAGCAAAACCGGTTTGCGCCGGACCCAGGCGCGGGCAATGGCGACCCGCTGGCGTTCGCCGCCCGACAGCTCGCCGGGCAACCGCTTTTCGAAACCGGCCAGTCCCACCCGCTGAAGCGCCTGCATGATTTTCTCGTGATCCCCCTGCTGGCGCGCCATGCGGGGCCGGATGCCAAGCCTGATATTGGTCTCGACCGTCAGATGGGAGAATAGATTGTTGTCCTGAAAGACCATGGAGACCGGCCGTTCGGCCGGGCCGAGCCGGGTGACGTCCTGATCGCCGATGCGGATTGCGCCGGCTGTCGGCATCTCGAAGCCGGCCACGAGGTTGAGCAGGGTGGATTTGCCGGCACCTGACGGTCCGATAATGGCGGTAATCGTTCCGCTGTCGAAGGTGACATCGAATTCCATCGTGCTGCCCGACCTGACGAAGACGAGCTTGTCCACAATGACCGATTTGCCAATCATGCGGGTGGATCCCCTTCCGGCCGGGCCGTTTCCCGGCTCGCAAACACCATCAGGGCGAGACAGACCATGCCCAGAAGAAAGGCAAGGCCCGCCGCGTCAGCGGTTCGGTAGCTGCCCATGCGCTGCAGTAACAGATAGGGCAGCGTGATGACATCCTGGCTGCCGAACAGGGCAATCGCCCCGAGATCACCCAGAGACAGGGCCATGGCGAAGGCGATTGCCAGGAAGAAGGCACGTTTCATCCCCGGCCAGTCCACCAGCACAAACCGGTGCCGGCCTGTCAATCCGAGCGCCGCGCTCAAGCGCTCGGTTCTTGCCATGTGGGTGGTATGGGCGGGTTCCAGCACACGCATCACAAAGGGCAGCGCCATCAGGCCGTTGATGATGATGACGAGAACCGGCGCCAGCGCGAACACATCGACCCGGCCGCGCAGCAACACGAACCAGCCGGCGCCCAGGACGATCGGCGGGACCAGCAGCACGAGGCTCGATGCGGCGGCTGTGGATGTTCCAAGCAGACGGGCCCAGTAGCTGCTGGGAACCAAGGGGCGCACCGCATGGCGCGTTCGTACCAGGATCAGAGCCGTTGTGACGGCCAGCATTGCCGCACACATTGCGATGGCAAGGCTCGTGACGATAGCGCGCCAGACAATCGGCTCGGACAGCAGGCGCGGCAGATCGGCGGCCAGCCCGGTAATGGCGATCGAAACCAGGGGTGAGACGAAAAACAGCGTAGCGAGCGCAATCAGGCCAAAATCGGCGATCAGCGACCGCAGATGCCGGTCGGGATGGCGGCGGGTCGACTGGCCGAGGGTCGCCCCTTCCTCCGGCGCCTTGCCCAATACGGCCAACAGGGCGAGCAATATCGACGTCAGAACGAGTTGCATCACCGCCAGGGTCACGGCGCGCGGCGGATCGAAATCGAAGCGCAGGGCCTGATAGATGGCGACTTCGATCGTGGTCGCCGCAGGCCCGCCACCGAGCAGCAGCACAAGGGTGAAGCTCGTCACGCACAGCATGAAGATCAGGCCGGCAATTGCTGCGATATGACTGCGCATGAACGGCCATTCGATGAGCCGGAACACCGCCGTGGCACCAAGGCCCAGCTGGTCGGCATTGCGCCAGTATTCGGATGGAACCCGGTCGAGTTGGGCCAGAAAAAGCCGGGTGGCAAGCGGCAGGTTGAAAAAGACATGGGCCAGCAGAATGCCCGGCAATCCGTAGATGGACAGGGGTTCGGCAAGGCCCAGCCACTGCAGGCCCGTATTGACGAGACCCTGCCGGCCCCAGATTTCGATCAGCCCGAGAGCGGCGATGATCGGCGGCAGTCCGATCGGCACGGCAAGAAGACGAATGAGCCAGGTCCGGCCAATGAAATCCTGCCGGCGGGCGATCGCCCGGGCCAGCGGGATTGCCAGCACAACCGATATCACGGTGGAAAGACCGGCCTGCAGAAGGGTGAAGCGGGCAACACGCCAGATATAGGCATCATAAAGTGCGGAGCCCTGTGCCGCGGTGCCCGCTGCTTCGAAAAATAGGGCGGCGACGGCCGCCCCGATGATGACCGCCATGGCCACCAGAACAATGATCCCGGCAGCGATGGCCGTCCGTCTGTGCCGCTGGCTCAACATGGCGGTTCAGCCGGTTTCCACTTTTCGGATCTCGCTCTTGTGCATCGCTCGATTTGTCCGAAAACCGGTTTCCACTTTTCGGACCTCGCCTTTTGCGCCGCTCGATTTATCCGAAAACCGGTTTCCACTTTTCGGATCTCGCTTTAGCGGCTCATGACCGCCAGCCATTCATCGACCCAGGCCTTGCGGTTCTGCTGCACCTCTTCGGGTGAAAAGAGCAGGGTCTTTTCCGGTTTGACCAGTGTGTCGAAGGCGGCGGGCAATGGCTCCGATGTGGCACCCGCCGGGAACATCCAGTTGGTCGTTACAATGGTGTCTTGAAAGCCGGGACTTGTCATGAAGGCGAGGAACTGTCGCGCCAGTTCCTGGTTATCGGACCCGGCAAGTAGGCCGGCCACTTCGATCTGCAGATAGTGTCCCTCTTCGAATGCCGCCGCCTGATAGCGGTCGGTCTCCTCGGCGATCATGTGATAGGCGGGCGACGTCGTATAGGACAGCACCATCGGCACCTCGCCATTGGTGAACAGGCCGTAGGCCTCGGACCAGCCGGGGGTGACCGTCAGGACACGGTCCTTGAGCTCTTTCCAGGCCTGCGAAGCGTCGTCGCCATAGACCGACTTCATCCACAGCAGGAGGCCGAGGCCCGGCGTTGCAGTGCGCGGATCCTGGATGGCGATCTTGATGGCCGGATCGCCTTCGACCAGTTCCCTGAGGCTGGTCGGCGGATCGCTGATGGCCTCTGTGTCATAGACGAAGGCGAAATAGCCATAGTCATAGGGGATGAACACATCGTCCGACCAGCCACCCGGAACGTCGATGGCCGATGTCTCGACGCCATGGGGCACAAACAGGCCGGTGGCCTTCGCATCGGCCACGAGATTGGTGTCGAGCCCGAGCACGATATCGGCCTTGGCGCTCTCGCCTTCCAGTTTCAGGCGGTTCAGCAGGGCAACGCCATCGGCGATGCCCACCCAGTTGAGCGTGCAGTCGCACTCCGCCTCGAAGGCTTTCTTGACGACCGGACCGGGACCCCAGTCGGCGACGAAACTGTCATAGGTGTAGATGGTCAGCGACCGGTCGGATGCCGCGGCTAACGGGACGGCGGCCAACAGACAAAGCGCTCCGGTCAGGACAGAAAGATAATTCTTGAAGGGCATGTGGTGCCTCCTTTGGTTGCATGTTCCAGGAGGCAAGGCGCTTGTGTGGCGTCTAATCCCTCCGCCGGTTCAAACCGGATCAGGTTCTTCGGGTTGGATTTACCTCTCAGCCCACCACGCTTTGGTGTGCACCCCGTTAGAGCAACACCGGTTTTAAATGCACCGGCGGCCACTGGCAAGGTCTCGAAAAGCTGCTATGTGGGTGCCGTCATGAAACGTGATCGGCCTTTCCTCATTCTGCTCGGCGGAGAGCTTCAGATAACCGACCGGCTGGTCCGGCAGATCAGCCATGCCCGCGTCATTGCCGCGGATGGCGGCATGCGGCATGCGGCCGATCTGGCAGTGGAGCCGGAGCTGTGGGTCGGTGATTTCGATTCGTCGCCCGAAGCGCTGATGCAGCGCTGGCCGAAGATCCAACGGCTGCCCTTTCCGGCGGAAAAGAACCTGACCGATGGCGAACTGGCCGTCGACGAAGCGTTGAAGCGCGGTGCCGACCGGATCATTCTGGCCGGGGCGCTGGGCGGCGCGCGCAGCGACCATGCGGTGCTGCATATGACCAATGCCTGCGCGCTGCATTCAGGCGGTCTCGACATCATGCTGACATCGGGTGAAGAGGAAGCGCTGCCGCTTTCCTTCGGTGCCCAGACAGTCGACCTTCCGGCCGGCAGCCTGTTTTCCATCTTGAACTTCAGCGACGTCAGCGGCCTGAGCATTAAGGGCGCGCGCTATCCGCTCAACGGGTTCGATCTGGCCTTCGGATCGTCACGCACCCTGTCCAATGTCGCTGAAGGCCCGGTCACCATCACCCTGCAATCGGGCAACGCGCTGCTTCTGGCGCGGCCCTATGATCTGTCAGGCCGCTGAGCGATGGCCCCGCCAATCCTCAAACTGGACGATATCGCGCTGACATTTGGCGGCGAACCGCTGTTGACCGGCGCCTCCTTCCAGGTTGAAGCCGGCGACCGGCTCTGCCTGGTGGGGCGCAACGGATCCGGCAAATCGACCTTGCTGAAAATCGCCGCCGGCCTGTCGGAGGCGCAGTCCGGCGACATCTTCCGGCATCCCTCGGTGACGATACGCTATCTGGAACAGGCGCCGGATTTCGGCACGTTCACCTCCGTTCGCGCCTTTGCCGAGGCCGGTCTCGGGCCCGGCGACGACCCCTACCGGGTGCACTATCTGCTGGATCAGCTGGGCTTGAGCGGCGATGAGGACCCGCATCTTTTGTCGGGCGGCGAGGCACGGCGGGCGGCGCTGGCGCAGGTTATGGCGCCGGAACCCGACATCCTGCTTCTGGACGAGCCGACCAACCATCTCGATCTGCCGGTCATCGAATGGCTGGAGGGCGAGTTGCAGCGGATGAAAAGCGCCATCGTCCTGATTTCCCATGACCGGCGCTTCCTTGAAAACATTGCCCGTTCGACCCTATGGCTCGATCGCGGCGTCGTCCGCCGGATGGACAGGGGTTTCGCGGAATTCGAGAGCTGGCGGGACAAACTGCTGGAGGAGGAAGCACTGGAACAGCACAAGCTCGGCCGGGCCATCGTGCGCGAAGAGCACTGGCTGCGCTACGGGGTGACGGCACGGCGCAAGCGCAATATGCGGCGGCTCGGCGAGTTGCAGGCCATGCGGCAACGCCACCGCACCCACCGCGGACCGACGGGCACGGTCGAGGTTACGGTTTCGGATATCCGCGAGTCGGGCAAGCTGGTGATCGAGGCGCAATCCATCGGAAAATCATTCGGTGACCGGCCAATTGTAAAGGATTTCTCGATCCGGGTTCACCGGGGCGACCGGATCGGCCTGGTGGGCCGCAACGGTGCGGGCAAGACCACCTTGCTGAACCTCCTGACGGGCGCGCTGACAGCGGATTCGGGCACCGTTCGGTGGGGCGCCAATCTGGAGATGGTGTCGCTGGATCAGAAAAGGGACGATCTGGACCCGGATGAAACATTGGAGCATTTTCTGACGGACGGTCGCGGCGGCACGCTGCCGGTCAACGGCCAGCAGCGCCATGTGACCGGCTATATGAAGGATTTCCTGTTTCAGCCGGAACAGGCGCGAACGCCGGTCCGCGAGCTTTCCGGCGGCGAACGGGCGCGGCTCATTCTGGCCCGCAATCTGGCAAAACCCGCCAATCTGATCATTCTGGACGAGCCGACAAATGATCTCGACATGGAAACGCTCGATCTTCTGCAGGAATTGATCGCCGGGTTTGCCGGTACCGTCATTCTGGTCAGCCATGACCGGGATTTTCTCGACCGCACGGTGAGCTCCATCATCGCGCCGGCCGATCCGCAGGTTCCGAATGGCCAGTGGCTGCAGTTTGCCGGCGGCTACTCCGACATGCTGGCCCAGCGGAGCGAAGTGCCGCAGGCCGGCGGCCGCGAGAAGACCAAAGCAGCTGCAAGACCTCTCGAAAAAAAGGCTGCAGCACCCGGCAGGAAACTCTCCTACAAGCAGAAATATGCGCTGGAATCGCTGCCCGGGAGAATCAGCGAGGCGGAAAGCGCCATCGCGGCGCTGGAGGAAAAGATGGCAGCGCCCGATTTCTTCACCACCGATCCGGCGGGTTTCAACAATGCGGCAAAGACCCTGTCGGAGCTGCGCGACTCCCTCGAGCGCATGGAGGAGGAGTGGCTTGAACTGGAGATGCTGCGCGAATCGCTGGAGAGCGGCGGCTAGAGCGACAATGCCCCATGCCCTTGCCCATGCGTTGCGTCGCACGGTGTGATGCGCTACATCGCTGTCCTTTGGGTTTACCCGTCGCCACGGACCGGCGCGGCCGGTTGCGCTGACCGGTCCGGGCCCGGCGCAATCAGTGAAAGATGACGTCCATGCAGTTTGAAGGCACACAGGCCTATATTGCGGAAAAAGACCTGAAAATCGCCGTGAATGCGGCGATCACCCTTGAACGGCCCTTGCTGGTCAAGGGCGAACCGGGCACTGGCAAGACGGAACTGGCCAAGCAGGTTGCGGCGGCCCTAGATCTCGACCTGATCGAATGGCATGTCAAATCGACCACCAAGGCGCAGCAGGGGCTCTATGAATATGACGCCGTGTCGCGGCTGCGCGACAGTCAGCTGGGCGATGACCGGGTCAATGATGTGCGCAACTACATCAAGCGCGGCAAATTGTGGGATGCGTTCGCGGCGGAGCGTAAGGTGGTGCTGCTGATCGATGAGATCGACAAGGCGGATATCGAGTTTCCCAATGATCTGCTGCAGGAGCTCGATAAGATGGAATTCTTCGTCTACGAGACGGGGGAAACGGTCAGAGCGGCCAACAGGCCGGTGGTCATCATCACGTCGAACAATGAGAAGGAACTGCCGGATGCGTTTCTGCGCCGCTGTTTCTTCCACTATATCAAATTTCCTGACGCGGAGACGTTGCAGCGGATCGTGGATGTGCATTATCCGGGCATCAAGCAGGATCTGGTGCGCGCCGCACTGAACCAGTTTTATGAAATCCGCGACGTTCCGGGGTTGAAGAAAAAGCCATCGACATCGGAAGCGCTCGACTGGATACGCCTGCTGGTATCGGATGATGTGGACCCGTCGGATCTGCGCGGTAGCGCCGCCAACGCGTTGCCGAAACTGCACGGCGCCCTGCTGAAGAACGAGCAGGATGTGCACATGTTCGAAAGACTGGCCTTCATGGCCCGCCGCGACGGCGCCTGAGTTCTTTCAACACCAACGAACAAACAAGTCCCATGCCCATCAAGATTCCAGACCAGTTGCCCGCCCGTAAGACGCTCCAGGAGGAGGGTGTTACGGTGATGACGGAAACCGCCGCGATCCGGCAGGACATCCGGCCGCTGCAAATCGGCCTGTTGAACCTGATGCCCAACAAGATCCGCACGGAAGTGCAGATGGCGCGGCTGATCGGCGCGACCCCGCTTCAGGTCGAACTCAGTCTGGTTCGGATCGGCCAGCACAGGGCCAAAAACACCCCGGAAGACCACCTCCTGGCGTTTTACGAAACCTGGGAAGAGGTGCGCGACCGCAAGTTTGATGGCTTCATCATCACCGGCGCGCCGATCGAATTGCTGGAGTTCGAGGATGTCGCCTACTGGTCCCAGATGGAGGATATTCTCGACTGGACGGTGACCAATGTGCATTCGAGCCTGAATGTGTGCTGGGGCGCGATGGCGGCCATCAAGCATTTCCATGGCGTGCCCAAATACACGCTGGAGAAAAAGGCGTTTGGTGTTTACCGGCACCAGAACCTCAAGCCGTCATCACCCTATCTGAACGGCTTTTCCGATGATTTCGCGATTCCGGTTTCCCGGTGGACCGAGGTCAGGGACAGCGACATCGATCCCGCATCGGGTCTGGAAGTGCTGATGAAATCCGAGGAAACGGGCGTGTGTCTCGTACATGAGGCCCATTGCAACCGGCTCTATATCTTCAACCACATCGAATATGATTCCTTCTCGCTGGCGGAAGAATACCACCGGGACGTCGCCGGCGGAAAACCGATCCATATTCCGCATGACTATTTCCCCGGCAACAATCCCTCGGCCGAGCCGCTGAACCGCTGGCGCAGCCACGCGCATCTGCTGTTCGGCAACTGGATCAACACGATCTATCAGACGACGGCCTTCGATCTGGCGGAAATCGGCAAGGACCGGCAGGGGCCGGGCAGGACAGCGGCCGAGCCGGTCCTGCAACGGGGTGGCGATTGACCTTTGACCGGCGGGCTGATGTGATGATGCGACCAATCGAAACCGGCAGGGTCTGATCCGATGTTCATCCCGTTTTTCCTGGCATTGAAGGCGGCCAAATTGCCGGTCTCATTGCGGGAATACCTGACTCTTCTGGAGGGGATGGAAGCGCAGCTTGTGCCCTTTGACGTCGAGGGGTTCTATTTTTTGTCGCGCTCCGCCCTGGTCAAGGACGAGCGCTTTATCGACCGGTTCGACCGGGTCTTTTCAACGGTTTTCAAGGGGGTGGAGGCCGTTTCCGGCGAGGCCGGGCCTCAGACCGTGGACCTGCCTGAAGAATGGTTGGAGCGGCTGGCGGAAAAGCACCTGACCGACGAAGAAAAAGCCCTGATCGAGAGCCTTGGCGGCTTTGATAAGCTGATGGAAACGATGCGAAAGCGGCTGGAGGAGCAAAGCGGGCGGCACCAGGGCGGCAGCAAATGGATCGGCACGGCCGGCACCTCGCCCTTCGGCGCCTATGGCTATAATCCGGAGGGCATCCGGATCGGCCAGAAGGAAAGCCGGCACCGCCGGGCCGTCAAGGTCTGGGACAAGCGCGAATTCCGCAATTTCGACGATTCCGTCGAGCTGGGCACCCGCAACATCAAGGTGGCGCTCAAACGGCTCCGGCGCTGGGTGCGCTCGGGCGCGGAAGAGGAACTGGACCTTTCCGGCACGATCCGCTCAACCGCCGAACACGGCTATCTGGATGTCCAGACCCGGCCGGAACGCCGTAACGCCATCAAGCTATTGATGTTTTTTGATGTCGGCGGCTCGATGGACGGGCATGTGAAGATCGTGGAAGAGCTGTTTTCCGCCGCTCGCTCGGAGTTCCGGCACATGGAATATTTTTACTTCCACAACTGCCTCTATGAGGGGGTGTGGAAGGACAATCGGCGGCGGCACAGCGAGACGGTGCCGACCTATAAGGTGCTGCGCACTTTCGGCTCCGACTACCGGGTTATTTTTGTCGGCGACGCGGCGATGAGCCCCTATGAGATCGTTTATCCCGGCGGCGCCGTTGAGCACTGGAACGAAGAGTCCGGTCAGGTCTGGCTGATGCGGCTGCTGGACCAGTTCCCGAAAACCGTCTGGCTCAATCCGGTGCCGGAAAATCATTGGCGGCACACCCATTCGACCGGGCTCATACGCGAATTGTTCTCCAACAAAATGTATCCGCTGACTCTGGCCGGTTTGGAGCAGGCAACACGGGAGCTGTCACGCTGATGGACATCGAGATCTTTGGCGAAACGCAGAGCGGCGATCCGGTTCACCGGGCAATCATCAATGGCGGCGGCCTGACGGCATCGGTCCTGACATGGGGTGCGACACTGCAGGATCTGCGGCTCGACGGCCATGCCCCGCCCCTGGTTCTTGGTTTTCCGGCCTTTGGCGAATATCTGACTGACTCACCCTATTTCGGAGCGACGGTCGGCCGATATGCCAACCGCATCGCCTATGGGCGGTTCACGCTGGACGGCGTGGAATATCAACTCGATCGCAATCAGGACAGCACCCATCATTTGCATGGCGGGCGCGAGGGAATCGGCAGCCGGGTCTGGGATGTCGCCGATTGCGGCAAGGATCGTGTCCGGCTGGAAATCAGGCATCCGGACGGCTATTCGGGCTACCCGGGTTACTGTAACATCGCCTGCACCTATCGGGTGATGGCCGGCGGGGTCTTGTCCGTTGTGCACGAGGCGCAAACCGATGCGCCCACTCTGTGCAACATGGCCCATCATTCCTACTTCAACCTTGATGGCGGGCGTCAGGTGCTGGATCATGAGATCGCCATCGCCGCCGATCATTATCTGCCGGTGAACGACCACATGATCCCGACGGGGGAGGTGCGGCCGGTTGCCGGCACGCCATTTGATTTTCGCCAAGCGCACAGCATCCGGCGCGATGTCGATGGCCGTCAGATCTTGTACGATCACAATTTCTGCCTGTCTGACGGACGGGTGGAAAAGAGACGCGTGGCGCATGTGCGCAGCCCCTTGTCCGGTGTCTCCATGACGGTGGCGACCGGTGAGCCCGGCCTGCAGTTCTACGCCGGGCACAAGCTGGATGTTGCCGTTCCCGGCCTTGACGGCAAACGTTACGATGCCTTTGCCGGCCTGTGCCTGGAAGCCCAGATCTGGCCTGATTCCCCCAATCATCAAGGCTTTCCGAGCGCTGTCTTGCGGCCCGGCGAACGGCTTGTGCAGAAAACCGATTACATCTTCTCCAGGGCCTGAAACGGCGCTGCCGTCACCGCGGATATTCACATCCCGACAGGCGGGCGCTTGACAGCCGGGCCAGAATAGGGCCCATTAATATATATTATATAAGACTCAGTGATGGCCACCCGCCAAAACACGATCCGGGTTGGCTGGCGCCGTGTCGTGGGGAGGATCATGGCCGCTATATTGCTCATTCTCAGGCCGTTGGCCTGGATCAACACCATTTTGTTGCGGATCGGTCGAAATATCGCCTGGGTCGCCATGGGACTGATGGTGCTGATCATCGTCCTTCAGGTGTGTTTCCGTTATCTGCTCAACAACGCACTGCCCTGGCCCGACGAGGCGGCGCGCTTTCTGATGCTGTGGATGACCGGTCTGATCGCACCCAGCGCCTATCGATGGGGTGGCTTCGTGTCTATTGATCTCGTCAAGGACATGCTGCCGGCCTGGCTGGGGCAGCTTGTGACCCTAATCCTGCTGTTCATCAGCCTGATGGTGCTGGTGGTCGGCCTGCAGATGGGTCTCAAACATGTCGCTTCTGGATGGCTGTTCAACTCCAGCTCGCTCAAATTGCCCCTGGAAGCCTTCGGTCTCGGCCTCGTGCGGGTCAAGCTGGCCTGGATGTACATGTCGCTGCCGGTCGGCATCGTCATGATGATCCTGGTCAATATCGAACTCACCCTGAAGGCGATCATCGGACTCATCGATCCGTCGGCGGAAATCCCGGCTGACCATGACCAAACCGTGATTTCGGCGGAGTAGACACCATGCTTTTTCTCTTTCTTCCGCTGTTTCTCATCTTCCTGATGATCGGCCTGCCGGTGTTTTTTGGCCTGCTGGCGGCGCCGGGGATTTTGCTCTGGCTCAATGGCCAGGAGCGCGACATCGCCTTGCTTTACCGCAATGTCTATACCGGCATGGATTCCTTTCCGCTGATGGCGATTCCGTTCTTCATGCTGGCCGGCGAACTGATGAACCGGGGTGGCATCACCATGCGTATCGTCGAGTTCAGCCAGGCGCTGATCGGGCACCTGCGCGGCGGTCTGGCACAGGTCAATATCCTGTCGTCCATGCTGTTTGCCGGACTGTCCGGCTCGGCCGTCGCCGATACGTCGGCGCTCGGGTCGATGCTGATTCCGGCGATGGAGAAAAACGGCTATACGCGAAAATTCGCCGCCGCCATCACCGCCGCATCGTCGGTGATCGGGCCGATTATCCCGCCCTCCGGCATCATGATCATTTACGCCTATGTGATGGGCGAATCGGTCGCCGCACTGTTTCTGGCCGGCATTGTGCCCGGTGTTCTGGTTGGGGTCGGCCTGATGGTGATGACGTCCTATCTGGCGCGGTCGAACGATTTTCCACCGGCAGCCCCGCGCGCCACGCTGGGTGAACGCGGACAGGCCTCACTCAGGGCCTTCTTCCCGATGCTGACACCGGTGATTATTCTTGGCGGCATTCTGGGCGGCATCTTCACGCCGACCGAGGCATCGGCTGTTGCCGCTGTCTATGCGTTCATCGTCAGCATGTTCATTCTGCGCACCATGGGCTGGGCCGACCTGCCGAAAGTGCTGACCAAGGCGGCGCTGACGACATCCGTCGTGCTGCTGCTGGTCGGCGCGGCGATGGCGTTTAAGACAGTCGTCAGCCTCAGCCACGCACCGGAAATCCTGGCGGCCTTCATTCTCAGCCTGTCGGAAAACCCGCTGATCCTGCTGTTCCTGATCAATGTGCTGCTGTTCATTGTCGGCATGTTTCTGGATGCCGGACCGGCGATCATCATTCTGGGTCCGATCCTGGCGCCGATCTTTACCGAACTGGGCGTGCATCCGGTGCATTTCGCCATCATCATGAGCGTCAACCTGACGGTGGGCCTGGCCACGCCGCCCATGGGGCTCGTGCTGTTCGTGGCGTCCAGCGTTTCCGGCGTCAAGGTCGAGACGATTGCCAAGTCGATCCTGCCGTTCCTGGCGGTCGAGATTCTGGTGATCTTCCTGATTACCTATATCCCGGCGATCTCGATGGCTGTGCCGGAGTTCTTCGGCTTCATCAAATAGCGGGGACACTTGCCGGTTGTTGTGCAATCATGGTGGTCGACGCGGATGGCGTGAAACCGTTCTTGACAAGTGTGTTTCAGTCGTCAATCTTATGTCTTATATAAGACTGTCGGAAATTGGTCCGAAGAGTGGGAGGAAATTTATGCTACTGAAGAAAACTGCAACCATGCTGGGCGCCTTTGCGCTCGCTCTGACGGTGACGGCCATGTCACCGGTTTTCGGCGATCTGGTGCCCGCCGCAGAAGCAGCGGATTACAAGCTGCGCGCAACCGCCAACTCCAATGAAAACGACGAGGACTATGATGGTCTGATCGTGTTCAAGGACTATGTGGAGAAGGCCTCGAACGGAGCAATCGAAGTCGAGCTTTTCATCGGCACACAGCTTTGCTCGAACGGCGCCGAATGCCTGCAGGGCATCGCTGACGGCTCTATCGATATCTATATTTCAACATCCGGCGGCGCATCGGGCATCTTCCCTTACGTGCAGGTTCTGGATCTGCCCTATCTGCTGCGGGATGACCGCATTGCCGAAGAGGTGTTGAGCGAAGGTGCGTTCACCCGCACGCTGCGCGATCTGGCGCTGGCGGATTCGGGCGACAAGATCCGCCTGATGACCATCGGCAACACCGGTGGCTGGCGGAACTTTGCCAACACCAAACGGCGTGTTCAAAACCCGTCTGACATGGAAGGCCTGAAAATCCGGACCGTGGTGGCCGACCTGCCGCAGGAACTGGTCAAAGCCCTTGGCGCTTCGCCGACCCCGATTCCGTGGCCGGAGCTGTTCACCTCTTTCCAGACCGGTGTCGTCGAGGGCTCTAAAAACGGCATCACCGACATTATGGGCATGAAATTCCCGGATGCCGGCCTGAAATTCGTGACGCTTGACGGCCATGCCTATATGGGCGCGCTCTGGTGGATGGGCAATGACCAGTTCATGTCGATGCCTGAAGACATGCGCCGGGTCGTTGTCGACGGCTTTGCCGCCCTACAGCAGGCGACATTTGCCTCGCCGAAGCGTAAATCCATCGATGCCTATGCGGAATTCACGGCCGAGGGCGGTGACCTCTATGTTCCGACGCCCGATGAAAAGGCGGCCTTCAAGGAAGCGGCTGCTCCCGTCTACGATTGGTTCAAGGAAAACATCGCCAATGGCGAAGTTGTTTTCACGGCCTTGTCCGATGCGGCAGCCGGCGCCGAAGCCAAGATCGATGGCGGTGCGGCAATGGACATCAAATAGCGGCTTGCCGCGCCGGCGGGTTCCATTCCGCCATCTTTATGGGCGGCCGCGTTTTCTACGCGGCCGTTTGTCGTCTGGACCGTATTTTGCTTTCTGCTCTCAATGGATTCCGGGTAAAGCTGATTGCATGAACACAATCAACGGCTGGCACCATTGTCCCGTTTCCGACAAAACGTGAAACGGTCTAACGGAACGGATACATCCAGGGCTTGTAGTCATTGATGAGGATCTGCGCGTGTTTGATCTGATCGGGAGTCATCTTCTTGACCACTTCCTCAAGGCTGATCGCGGCGTCCGGGTCTCCGCCAATGGCCGAGAGCACATACCACAGATAGGCACGCACGAGATCGGGTTCGGGGACGCCGCGCCCGACTTCGTAGTACCAGCCGATACCGGACTGGGCACCGGGGTGACCCTTCATGGCCGATCGAAGATACCATTCGAAGGCCCGCACATCGTCGCGCGGAACGCCAAGGCCCATGGCATACATCACGCCGATCAGTTCCTCGGCATCGGCATTGCCGGAACGGGCGGCCGGCAGAAGCGCCTGCATCGCCTCTTCAAACCGGTTCGCCTCCATCAGATCGCGCGCCTCCTCGATTTCAGCCAGCGCCGGCGCGACAGTCAGGCTGAGAACGGTTGCCGCGATCAATGTGCGAATTCGACCGAAACTCATGGAACACCATCCTTGTTTGTGTGCGGGTCGGCTCAATGCTGCTGAACCTTAACCGCGCCGCGCCGACATGCAAGAGCAGCCTTCCCGCCGGCGCCGGACTTGCCACGATCATGATCCTGGTGATCGCAATGGTTTTGATGTCAAACGCGGTGCGAGGGTCGGACGCCGTGCCGCCGCTGCCGCCGGCCCTGAGTGACGCTGATTTTCTGCCCTTCGACGAAAATCGCGCGGCGCTCGGCCGATTGCTGTTTTATGATCCGATCCTTTCGGGCAACCGCAATATCTCCTGCGGAACCTGCCATCACCATGACCTCGCAAGCGCCGATGCCCTGCCCCTGGGGGTCGGCGAAGGTGGCGAGGGCATCGGCCGCGAGCGCACCACCGGAGAAGGGTCCGAGCGGATCGACCGGCGTGTGCCGCGCAATTCACCGGCGCTGTTCAATCTCGGTCACAGGGACATTCAGCTGCTGTTTCATGACGGCCGGCTCAGCATCAGCGATCTGTACGGCAATGGGTTCAATTCTCCAGCGGAAGAATATCTTCCAAAGGGCCTCAACCACATCGTTGCCGCCCAGGCGGCGTTTCCGGTGACCTCGGAAACGGAAATGGCGGGGCGGCCGGAGGAAAACGAAATCGCCGGGGCGCGAAACGACCGGATCGACAAGGTCTGGGCGCTGCTGACCGAGCGCGTCCGGGCGATCGACGCCTATGAGCCGCTGTTTGTCGATGCCTATGGCGATGTGACCGGGTCGCCGGACATCGAGTTTACCCATATCGCCAATGCCATCGGCGATTTCGTGATTTCGGAATGGCGCTCCTTTGACAGCCCCTTCGACCGCTTTCTCGATGGCGATCCGGACGCCCTGTCACGCCAAGCGCGGGCCGGTCTCGACGTGTTTTTCGGCAAGGGTCAATGCGCGACGTGCCACAGCGGTCCGCTGTTCACCGACCAGGATTTTCACGCGCTGGCGCTGCCGCAATTCGGGCCGGGCCGGACCCGGACATTCGACCTTCACGCCCGCGATGTCGGACGGATGGGAGAAACGGACCGGATCGAGGATGCCTACCGGTTCCGGACGCCATCGCTGCGCAATGCGGCGCTGACGGCCCCCTATGGCCACAACGGCGCCTATGCCGATCTTGAGGGCATTATCCGGCACCATCTGGACCCGCAGGCGGCGTTCGACGCCTGGCGGCCCGATCATGTTCAATTGCCAGGAAGCGACACATTGGCGGAGGTCGATTTCATCGTCCTTAAGGATCAGCGCGAGCGGCAGCGGGTCCGCAGCCGGGTCGATATTGAACCCGTCGTGCTGGCGGACCGGGAGGTTAAGGCGCTGATCGCCTTCATTCAGTCCCTGACCGGTGAGCGCAGCGTCAAGGGACGCCTTGGGCGACCGGATGCCGTGCCCAGCGGATTGCCGGTGGATTGATAGTTCAAGAAACTACGCCTCCATTATCGAATTGCGTGTTCCGATGACTTGTTTGTCAGGTTTCCCACATCTCTATCGAGTTTGAATTCGCACCAATATGATTTACCTTGGCGATTGTTTTAAGAAACACAGAACAAACATTTATTCATGACCAACTTCAAAGACACGACACTGTGGCAGGGTGCGTTTCAGCAAAGCAGGAGTGACGCCGGTGTCAAGGAACAGGAGTTCTTCCGCGTAAATCTCGACGCGATGCGTGATCGAGTCATTCCGATTGTTGATCGTGTTATGCGTGATATGCCCGGTTATACCGTACACGACATAACCCATCTTGATGCTCTCTGGGAAACGGCAAGTCTATTAGCGCCCCATGGTTCAATACTCAACCCACCGGAGGCGTTTGTCTTTGGTGGCGCTGTACTCTTGCATGATGCAGCTATGACATTAGCTGCATATCCTGATGGAATAGATGAATTGAGGCAAACGAATCTGTGGTTGGACGCTGTGGCCTTACACTGCGGTGAGAACCCGATTGAGCATCAAGAATCAGAGATACTATGTGATGTTTTAAGGCTTCTTCATGCGCCGACTGCTGAGCGTTTGGCGCTGCAATGTTGGGAAGAGCCCAACCATAGAGGCAGTAGGTCTTCTGAAAAATATTATCTTATAGAGAACGGCGATTTGCGCCAATTCTATGGACGTACGATTGGCCAAATTGCGCATAGCCATTGGTGGCCGATTGGAAAAGTCGAACGGGAGCTCTGTAAAATCCTCGGTGGGATGCCTCCTCATACGCTTAATGAAGTTGATTTATTGAAGATCGCTGCTCTCCTGCGAGTTGCAGATGCGATTCATCTAGATCGGCGTCGCGCACCCCCCTTTGTAAGAGCGCTGGACCGGCCGCGAGGGGTGTCCGATTTTCACTGGAAGTTTCAAGGAAGCCTTGCTTTCCCACGCGTTGTTGATGACGCATTGCAGTTTACTTCAGGACAGGCATGCCCAATTGAGGATGCTGATAGCTGGTGGTTGGGTTTTGATGCGCTGTCACTCGCGGATAGGGAACTGCGCGATACCGATCTACTACTAAGGGATACAAACCGACTTGGATTGCGCGCACGTAGAGTAAAGGGTGTTACGAGCGCGATAGATCTAGCTGTCGACATACCTGTATCCGGCTGGAAACCTGTTAACTCTCAGTTGCACGTGTCTGATTTGCCGAGTGTGGTTCAGTCGCTCGGTGGCTCAAACCTCTACGCAAATGACTCCCGGGTACCCCTGCGTGAGTTACTGCAAAATGGTGTTGATGCGATTCTAGCCCGTCGCAGTATGCTAGGTTCATCGAACTGGGGGTCTATTACCGTCTCTCTCAATGAGCGCGTGGATGGTATTTGGCTAGAGGTGGTGGATGACGGGGTTGGCATGTCTGAGAGGGTGTTAACGACACATTTGCTGGATTTTGGCGCAACCTTTTGGCGATCGCCCGCGATAATGGAAGAATTTCCAGGTTTAGCTCACCGTAAGTCAGACTTTGTTGGTCGATTTGGCGTCGGTTTCTTTTCGGTCTTTATGCTAGGTGATGTAGTCAGAGTTACCACGCGACGTTATGACTCTGGGCAAAAAGAGGCGCTTCGGCTTGAGTTTACTAAAGGACTGGCATCAAGACCCATTCTATCCGATGCAATTGGAAACAGCGTCCCTATAAATGGTGGTACGAAAGTAGAGGTTAAGCTTTTTCATGATCCCCGAGATGAGGGATATTTCGATTTCAAATTGGGTAATAGGAAAGAGGCCCCTCTCGCCACTTCCGCAAAATTGGATGCGGGGAACCGAGCAAATAGCCTTACAGAAATGGTGTCTCAGATTGCACCTACCTGCGAAGTTACAATCAACGTTCAATACCAAGACAAGCAAGAAACCGCTATTGTGGCCGGTGATTGGCTAAGTGCACCCCCCAAATCAATCGCCGGAAGGTTTCGGAATAGCCGTTACACACGTATTCCAATGGACGCGGTCAAGAATATGCGCACCATTGTTGAAGGTGACGGCCGTATTGTGGGGCGGGCATCTTTGTTGCCATCGATTAGTGCAGAACGCGTGGGGAGCATAACGTCAGGCGGTTTCCGTGTGCAGGCCATTCCTCATATATTGGGAGCGGTTGTCGGTGAGGTAGATAATGTTGCACGCAATGCCGGAAGTTTGGGAGTTTCGAAGGAAGCTTTACGTGAATGGGCAAAAAAACAAGTAAAACTAGTTTCTCGCTCGAACTATCCAGATGATTTCAAGTCATTGTGCGCAGAAATTGTTTTGGAGTGTGGCGCGCCTGTTGGGGCACTTCCAATCGTACGCCGTGATCAGCAATGGATAGGAAAATCGGATCTTCGTAAGATCTTCAAAGAACTTGAAGAGATTTCGGTCCACATAGGTGATATTGACTACAACGATGAAGATGAGGTCTCTCTCAGCGCATTTGAGGAGGATTTTGTTGAAGATAAATCGGTGTTTATCATTCCTACATTGTCAACGTCGCTGTTATCCACTGGTTTTGGGTCTATTTTCGGAACCGGGTCGCGGCAATCTCGTCTAAGTATTCAATTTGAAAGTTTGGTTTCGTCAGCGTGGGCCGCCAAGCAACAAAAATCATTTGACGTCAGGACAGTTGGTGAAGTCGGGTTTGATGAGATTATCCGAACGGTTGTTGTCTACAAGCGCTAACTATGACGATGTTTTGGAAAAGCGGTCCTCCTGTAAATCAGGTGAAAATCATCCCCGTAAGTCTTGATGTCTGGTTCCCTTGAGTTTGGGTGGTTTGCACAATCGATAGGAGTGTTTCCTGATGCGATATCTGCCTTTGCTGTTGTTTGCCGTCATTGCCCCCTTCGCCGCCGACGCCCAGGAAGCCGTCAGGCCCTTTGCGGCCTTTGAACTGGCCGGCCCCCCGGTGCTCAACGATCCCCATGATCTGGCGATCGGGCCCGATGGCCGGCTTTATGTCGCGGACAAATTCGGCTCCCGCATCGCCGTTCTCGACACCGAAACCTTGGACGTGGTCGAGGTGATGGCGGCCGGCAAGCTGCCGGGCGTCCATGACGTTTCCTTTGGTCCGGGCGGGCAGGCGGCGGTTGCCGTGACCGGGCTGGGGGCAGTGTTCGTGTTTGACCGCCTCGTTGGATCGGATCCGGTGCCGGCGGCGGTCCTGGCGGCGCCGCAGAGCGAGGGCGCCCTGGTCCACAGCAATGGCCGGATCTATGCCATGGCCGGAGGCGTCGGCTCTCTTGTTGCCTATGAGAATGGACAAGCGGTGGCGGTTGCCGAAGGTCTTTTCGGTGCCCATGATGTGGATGAAGACCGCGACGGCAATGTCTGGGTGGCCGACAATTTCGGCCGACGCCTTGTGCAATACGCCCCGGACCTGACCTTGCTGAAGGTCATCGACCACGAGAAATTCGGATTCATCGGTCCGCGTTACCTCGATATCGACGCATTCGGGCGGCTGGTGGTCGCCGACCAGGATGCCCACCGGGTTCTGATGATCGATCCGGACGGACCCGAGGGCGGCAGCCTGATCGGCGTGATCGGCAGCGGCCTGCCGGGCAAGGGCCCCAACCTGTTCGACGACCCCGAGGGCGTGGCAATCGACGGCAGCAATTATTACATCTCCGATTCCGACAACAACCGGGTTGTCCGCTACACGATCGTCGTCAACTGACTGGCGGCCTGGCGGGATTGTCCGACACGGATTCGTTCCTCCGCGCGGCCTGAATTTTGGTCTTGTATCTTATATAAGACTTGCTAGATTGACCCGAAACCAGCCGGACCCCGTCCGGCGATCGGGAGGTCCGTCAGGTCATCATGACAACCGTAATCGCCGCCGGCGTCGCCGTCATCGACTTTGTCTTTCGGTTGGATGATGTCCCCGTGCCGGGGAACAAATACCGGGCGCAGGAGGCAATGATCGTCGGCGGCGGTTGTGCGGCCAATGCCGCAGTGACCATCGCGCGGCTTGGCGGCCGGGCAGTGCTGGCGGCACGGCTCGGCGACGACATGATCGGCGACATGGTTCTGTCGGGGCTTGAGGACGAAGGCGTCGATTGCGCCCTCGTGCGACGTTTTGAGGGGCGGCGAACGTCCTATTCCTCGGTGATCGTCGATGCCCATGGCGAGCGTAACATTGTCGGGTTCCGAGATGACACGATGGACTTCGGCGCCGAATGGCTGGACACGGATCTGCCGGATGAATTCGATGCCGCACTTGCCGATACGCGCTGGCCGGAGGGTGCATGTGTGATGATGGAACAGGCCCGTCGCGGCGGCGTTCCCGGCATCATCGACGGCGAGGCGCCGGTTCGCGAGGCGCAGGCTGCACTTGAATTGGCCAGCCATATCGCGTTTTCGTCGCAAGGTTTGCAGGACTATTGCGGCCATGACGACCTGGCGGCCGGGCTTCGGCAGGCTGCCGACGAGACGGGCGCATGGGTCTGCGTCACCCATGGCGCGGATGGTGTGCGCTGGTGGGACGGCGAGGCCGCCGGGCATGTGCCGGCTTTCCGTGTGGATGTGGTCGATACGCTGGGCGCCGGTGATGTCTGGCATGGCGCCTTCGCGCTGATGCTGGCGAAGCGGACACCGGAACCGGAGGCCATTCGCTACGCCAATGCGGTATCCGCCATCAAATGCACGCAATTCGGCGGCCGCACGGGCATTCCGACCGAAGAGGCCGTTGCCGATTTTCTCAAGGAGAACCCAATATGCATCTGACAGCCGGCAAACTCTGGGGCATGCGGCGCATGGCCGATGGTGCGGGTCGTTTCAAGATGACCGCCGTCGATCAGCGGCCGCCCATCAAGAAACCGATTGCCGCGCATTATGGCACCGAAGAAGCGCCCTATGACGATGTGGCCCGGTTCAAATCGTTGCTGACCGAAACCCTGCAGGGCGAATCGTCGGCCATGCTGCTGGACCCGCATTTTGCCGTTCCGCGCGGGCTGCGGTTCCTGTCGCCGCAAAAGGGGCTCATCGTCACGCTTGAGGATTCGATCTTCGAGGAAACGGAAGGCGGCCGCCTGTCGGCCTCGATCGACGACTGGTCGGTCGCCAAAATCAAACGCATGGGTGGCGATGCGGTCAAGGTGCTGGCCTGGTACCGGCCGGATGCGTCCGACGCCGTCAATACGCATCAAAAGGACATGGTCAAGCGGATCGGCGCGGCCTGCGCGCGCTACGACATTCCGTTTCTGTTCGAATTGCTGGTCTATCCGCTGGCCAGCGATGCCCACCAAACCACCGATTATGTGGAATTGCAGGGCAAGAAGACGGACGATGTTCTGGCCTCGGTAGAAAGCTTTGCCGCACCCGATTACGGCGTCGATGTCTTCAAGCTCGAAAGCCCGCTCAATGCGCAGGATGTTCCAGGCGTCGGCAATGAGGGCTGGCAGGAGACGCAGCGCGTATTCGATGAAATGGGCCGGCTTGCCGGACGGCCCTGGGTCATGTTGTCAGCCGGTGCGGGCAAGGAGGCTTTTCGCAATATCCTGACCCATGCCTATCGGGCCGGCGCTTCGGGCTATCTTGCCGGCAGGGCCATCTGGCTGGATGCGTTTTCAAGCTTTCCGGACTGGCAGGAAATTCGCAATGGCCTGGAAAGCGAATCGGTTGCCTATATGAGGGACCTCAACGAGCTGACGGATGCGGAAGCGCTGCCCTGGCACGCGCATGCCCGGTTTGACGGTGACGGCGAAGCCTTCACGCCCGACGATCAGACCTTCCGTCATGTCTACGGAGCGTTCGAATCGTGATCATCCCCGACAAGAGATGCGGGTCGCTGACGCTAATTGAGGAGCAGCCGGGCGACGACGTCAATGCCATCCCCGTCGCGCGACGGGGCAACGATGACCGCTTCGCCGGCGCGGGGTATGCTGCCGGTCAGGGTCTCGATATTTTCCGGATGGGTGATCATCACCTGATTGCCGGGACCGCGAAACGCCCGGATGATGTCGATGACCTCCTTTGTGTGATCCGGGTTGTCTTCCTCGGAATAATCCAGCGCTTCCAGCGGCTCGGCCTCAATATCGCGGAAGGCGTTTTCGGCGGTTTCCAGCGTTCGGCACCAGCGGCTGACATAGACCCTCGAGATGGAAACCGCACGGGCGGCAAAGCGGACGCCCTGCCGGCGCGCGAGCTGTCGCCCGCGATCGGACAGATTGCGCTGGGTGGAGCAGTCTTCCAGGTCGAAAAAGGGCGGATCTCCGACACCGGGCGCCAGTGCATGGGTCATCAGAATCGTGTAGCCGCCGGTGGCGAGCCGTGCCCAGGCTGCTTCGGTCGCATGGGCGGACATCGTGGCCATCGAGAAAAGGACCAGGATACTGGCGGCAACATGGAATCTTGGCTTCATTCAATGGCTCCTTCGAACCGGTTTAGAGCATGTTCCGCGCAAAGGGAACAAACATCCGGGAACGTTTATTTGAAACGGATAAGCCAGACGGTTTCAAGCCGGTTCGTATGGCGTTTCCTGTGGCCGGACGCGGGTGGTCTTCAATCATGAGTGAAATCAAATCAATCGGCGTCCTGCCTCTGGCGCGGCCAACATTCGACGTTGCTTTTGCCGAGCAGCAACTGGCGCTCATGCTGAACGCCCTGAACGCAACGGGGCGGACCATTGTCGGACCCGACCATCTTCTGATGGATGGCGACGCCACCGATGCGGCGGTTGCAGCGGTCAAGGCGCAGGCGCCCGATCTTGTGCTGATCCTGCAGGTGACATTTACCGATGCGGCGGCCTGTGCCCGCATTGCCGGACAATTTACCGCACCGCTTGCCCTGTGGGCCGTGCCGGAGCCACGGCTTGGCGGCCGGCTGCGGCTCAATGCCTTTTGCGGTCTCAATCTTGCTTCCCATGCGCTTGGCCTTCTGGACCGGTGCTTTTCGTGGATCTATGCCGCCCCGACGAGTGACGACATCACCGGTCAACTTGACGATCTGCTCAATGGCAAGCGGCGGGTTCAACCCCTTGCCGGCGTGCGCGCCGAAACCGACAGCAGGGCCGGACAGGCGGTGCTTGACGCGGTGGCGGGACAGACGATCGGCCGCCTTGGGGCGCATCCCGAGGGGTTCGACACCTGCCGCTACGACAATCAGGCGCTCAAGGGCCTGACCTCCATCGGTGTCGAGGAACTGCCGCTCGAAGACCTGTTCGATGCCGCCGAGGCGGTTCCGGACGATGCGGCAGCGGCCATTCGGTCGAAGGCGTCGCAGGAGCTGACCGGCCTTGAGACGGTCGATCAGGGGCAGCTCGACAAATCCCTCAGACTGAAGGCAGCGATCGAAAGCATCCGCGGCAGTGGCGGGTTCGATGCCTTCGCCATCCGCTGCTGGCCGGAGACGTTCACCGCCTATGGCGGTGCGGTGTGCGGGCCGGTATCCATGATGGGAGAGGCAAGGGTGCCATGCGCCTGCGAAGCCGATGTCTACGGGGCAGCCACGCAATTGCTGCTGCAGGCGGCGGCCGATGCGCCGGTTTTTCTGGTGGATCTGGTGGATATGGACAGCGACGACGACACCGGTGTCGTGTGGCATTGCGGGCAGGCGCCGATTTCGATGGCCGATCCGGATTTCACGCCCGTGGCAACCCTGCACACCAACCGCAAGATGCCGCTGCTCTATCAGTTTCCGCTGAGGCCGGGCCGCGTCAGCCTGGTCCGCCTCAGCCAGGCGCACGGTTCCCACAAGCTGGTGGTCGCCGGCGGCGAGATGCTGAAACGGCCGATGGCCTTTACCGGAACCTCCGGCGTGCTGCGCTTCGACCGGCCGGTTGCCGATGTGCTGCCCGATCTTATCAATTGTGGTCTGGAGCACCATATGGCGCTTGCCTATGGCGACCATGTCGACACGCTGCTGTCGCTGGCCAGCGCCCTCGACCTTCCCGTTGTCCGTCTTTGAAAGTCCACGTTCCATGAGAAACATTCGCTACGGTATCATCGGTTCCGGCATGATGGGGCAGGAGCATATCCGAAACATCGCCCTCTTGGAGGGTACACAGGTGGTCGCGGTTGCCGATCCGAACGAGGAAATGCGTGCCATGGCGGCCAGCACGGCCGGATCGCAATGCGCCGCCTATGCCGACCACAAGGCGATGCTCGAGGCCGGTGGCTGCGACGCGATCGTTCTCGCCGCGCCGAATTATCTGCATCATCCCATCTTGACCGATATCCTGCCGACGGACATTCCGCTGCTGGTCGAAAAACCGCTGGGCATCGACGATTCACAATGTCGCGACATTCTCGCCCGCGCGCAGCCGCGCCGGGCGCCTGTCTGGGTGGCGATGGAGTATCGCTATATGCCGCCGATTGCCCGGCTGCTCGAGGAGGTGCGGGCCGGTTCCGCCGGACGGGTGCATATGATCGCCATCCGGGAACACCGTTTCCCGTTTCTCAGCAAGGTCGACCACTGGAACCGTTTCCAGCGGCTGACGGGCGGCACCATGGTCGAAAAATGCTGCCATTTTTTCGATCTGATGCGGCTGGTCTCCGGTTCCGAGGCGACCCGCGTCTATGCGTCCGGCGCGATGGATGTGAATTTTCGCGATGAACAGCATGAGGGCGGCAAACCCGATATTCTGGACAACGCCTTCGTGATTGTCGATTTCGAGAACGGCATGCGCGGCATGCTCGACCTTTGCATGTTTGCGGAAGGGTCCTATTGGCAGGAAACGATCAGCGTGACCGGTGACCGGGCACGGATCGAGGCGTTTGTTCCGGGGCCGGCCCGGTTTGCTCCGGACGGCCAGGAGCGACAGTCGCGGATTGCCATTTCATCGCGGGCAACCAAGACCGAGAAACGGGAGGACATTCACGTCGATCCGGCGATCCTGTCGGCCGGCGATCACCACGGCTCGACCTATTATCAGCATGAAAAATTCCTGCGACTCGTGCGAGAGGGCGGACAGCCGGAAATCAGTATCGAAGACGGCACACGGGCCGTGGAAATCGGCGCCGCCGCCGAACAGTCCGCCCGCAGCGGCGAGCCGGTCAGATTGATGTAGGTCGTTTGCGTCCGGCCTAACGCAGATTGGCCGCGTAGTGCATGTCCCGGGTCAGGCAGCGCGACAGGCGAAGCTCCACCGGCCGTTCCTCCAGATCGCGGGCGATGCGTCTGATGGCCAGAAGCGGTTCGCCGATTTCGCAATTGAGATGCGCCGCATCTCCGGCCGCCGCGGCGACCGCCTTGAGCTGTTCATCGGCCTTGGCGATGGTGATGCCCCAGCGGCTGGAATAGAGCTGGTAGACATTGTTGGGGATTTCCTTGAGTTGCTCGAACCCGGGGAACGCATGTGCCGGAATGGTGATCGTCTCGGTCAGCACCGGCTTGTCGAGCAGCAGACGAACCCGCTCGATGCGCCACACCGGCGCCCCGGCCGCCAATTCCAGCGCCTCGGCCTGGTCGTCATCGGCTTCGGCCTGTGCCCACCCCAGGAGCCTGGAATCGGGAAACACGCCGGTTGCGTCGGTGTCATCGGCGGCCAGACGGAAAAACTGGAACAGGATGCGTGAATCTTCCGGTTCGGCGACGAAGGTTCCCCGGCCCTGTCGGCGCACCAGGAGGTTTTCCGCCGTCATCGCATCCAGCGCCTTGCGCACCGTTCCCTGGCTGACGCTGAGTTGCCGCGCCAGTTCCTGTTCGCTCGGCAGGCTCATGCCCGGCTGCCAGGTGCGGTCGACGAGGCGGCGGATGAGCTGATCTTTAACCTGAGCGTATAGCGGTTTGAACCCGATCGCCGTGTCGTTATCCGGTGCCGCCAAACTCAGTTCCCTCCAACCGTCGTCAAAGCCTCGTCCCGTCGGCCGTCACACTATGCCGCATCGGCCGTTGCCGAGAATTACGGCGCGCAGGTTTCAACCGGTTCCGTCCCTGACCCTTCCGTTATTATCCTGTTCCGGTTGACAAATCCAGCTTTATGTATCTTATATAAGATATAAGACTTGGCGCGTTTGCCGCCCATCTCACAATATCCGTTGGAGGTTTCCTTGAGTATCCCGCATTTGCTGGTCCATGACCACAAGGACAATGTTGGCGTTGTCGTTGTGGAAGAATTGAAGGCCGGCACGAATATGACCTGTGTCGTCACCCATGACGATTCGGATTTCGAACTCGAGAGCCGTCATGACGTGCCCATCGGTCACAAGGTGGCGCTGGCCGATCTGGATGTCGGGGACACGATCTTCAAATATGGCGAAGACATCGGCAAGGTCGTGGCGCCCATCAAAAAGGGCGAGCATGTCCATGTGCACAACGTCAAGACGAAGCGCTGGTAGGAGAAGACAATGTCACAAAAAATAATGGCCTATCGCCGCGAAAACGGCCGGGTCGGCGTGCGAAACCATGTGGTCATCCTGCCTCTCGACGATATCTCCAATGCGGCGTGCGAATCCGTCGCCAACAATATCAAGGGGACAATGGCGCTGCCGCATGCCTATGGCCGGCTGCAGTTCGGGGAAGATCTCGACCTGCATTTTCGGACCATGATCGGTACCGGTGCCAATCCCAACGTTGCCGCCGTTGTGGTCATCGGCATCGAGCCGGAATGGACGAAAGTGGTCGTCGACGGCATTGCGGAAACCGGCAAACCGGTGACCGGATTGTCGATCGAGCAAAATGGCGATATCGCGACCGTCGCTGCGGCATCGCGGGTCGCCAAGGACTATGTGCACTGGGCGACGGAACTGATGCGCGAGGAATGCGACGTCGCCGATCTGTGGATCTCGACCAAATGCGGAGAAAGCGACACGACGACGGGCCTGTCATCCTGCCCGACGGTCGGCAATATGTATGACAAGCTGCTGCCGCAGGGCATCTATAGCTGTTTCGGGGAGACATCGGAAATCACCGGTGCTGAACATCTGTGCGAGGCGCGCGCCGCCAATCCGGAAGCCGCGGCGAAATTCATGAAAATCTGGCAGGCCTATCAGGACGATGTGATCGACGCCCACAAGACCTCCGATTTGTCCGACAGCCAGCCGACCAAGGGCAATATACTCGGCGGCCTGACGACGATTGAAGAAAAGGCGCTTGGCAATCTTGAGAAGATCGGCCGGACATCGACCTATATCGACGCGCTCGGACCGGCCGAAGAGCCGAAAAAGGGCAAGGGTCTCTACTTCATGGACACCTCTTCGGCCGCGGCCGAATGCGTGACCCTGATGGCTGCTGCCGGCTATGTCATGCACACCTTTCCGACCGGTCAGGGCAATGTCATCGGCAATCCGATCGTGCCGGTCATCAAGATTACCGGCAATCCGCGCACCGTTCGCACCATGGGCGAGCATGTGGATGTGGATGTTTCCGGCATTCTGCGGCGGGAGATGACCATCAGTCAGGCCGGCGACGCGCTGATCGACATGATCGTGCGCACCGCCAATGGACGGCACACGGCGGCCGAGGCTCTGGGACACCGCGAATTTGTCATGACCAAACTCTATCGCAGTGCCTGATCGCCCTGTGACCGGTCAACAACGCCATCCTTGACGGGGAAGCGAACAATGAGCGCGGTCGTGATCACGGAGTTCATGGACGAGCCGGCGGTGGACACACTGTCGGCCCGGTTGCCGACCCACTACGATCCGGGCCTTGCCGATGCGCAGGAGCGGATTCCGGCGCTGCTGGCCGATGCCACTGCGCTCATCGTGCGCAACCGGACACAGGTCACTGCGGCGCTGCTGGAGGCGGCGCCAAAGCTGAAATGTGTCGGGCGGCTCGGCGTCGGCCTCGACAATATCGATCTGGAGGCCTGCAAGGACAGAAACGTGGCGGTGTTTCCGGCCACCGGCGCCAATAATCTGTCGGTTGCCGAATATGTCCTCTCCACGGCGATGCTGCTTCTGCGCGGCGCCTATCAATCCACGGCGGCGATGATCGGGGGGCACTGGCCGCGCCAGGCGCTGATCGGCCGCGAGCTTTCCGGACATGTGATGGGGCTGGTCGGCTTCGGCGCCATTGCCCGAGAGGTGGCCATGCGCGCGCAAATGCTCGGCATGGAGGTCGTCGCCTACGATCCCTATTGCCCGGCCAATGATCCCGCCTGGCAATTGGCCCGCAACGTTTCGCTTGAAGGGGTGCTGGATCTGGCGGATGTGATCAGCCTCCACACGCCGCTCAACGAGGGCACGCGCCATCTGATCAATGCGCAGACCCTCGCAAGAATGAAAAGCAGCGCCGTGGTCATCAATGCGGCGCGCGGTGGTGTGATCGATGAGACTGCCCTGGCGGCGGCGTTGCATGCGGGTAATCTCGCCGGCGCGGCGCTGGATGTTTTCGAAACCGAACCGTTGACCGCGGAGGCGGCGCAGAAATTCGACGGCCTTCCCAATCTGGTGCTGACACCGCATATTGCCGGAGTGACGGAAGAATCCAATGTGCGCGTCAGTGCGCTGATCGCCGAGACGGTGCTGTCCCATCTGGGAGAACCGGTCTGATGGGCGAAAGCACGCGGCTGTCCCCGGAAGATGTCCATGTCCTGATCCGTTCGGCGCTTGAACGCAGCAATGTGTCGCCGGACAACGCCGGAAGTGTCGCCAATGCATTGCTGGCGGCGGAACTGACCGGCCAGGGCGGCCATGGTCTCCGCCGGGTGGCGTCCTATGCCGCGCAGGCCGCATGCGGCAAGGTCGATGGCCATGCCCGGCCGCATCTCGAGCAGAAAAAACCTGGCGCGGCGCTGGTCGATGCGGCCAATGGATTTGCCTATCCGGCTCTTGATCTGGCGCTGGACTGGCTGCCGCAGGCGGCCCGCAGCCAAGGCATTGCGATTGCCGGCATCACCCGGTCCCACCATTGCGGAGTCGCCGGCGTTGCCGTCGAGGCGCTGGCGGACAAACAGCTCATCGGTCTGATGGTCGCCAATACGCCGGCTGCCATGGCGCCGTGGGGTGGCAGCAAAGCCATCCTCGGCACCAACCCGATCGCCTTTGCGGTGCCGGTGCCGGGGTCCGATCCCATAACCATCGACATTTCGCTTTCAAAGGTGGCGCGCGGAAAAATCATGGCGGCTCGGCAACAAAAACAACCCATTCCCGAGGGATGGGCGCTGGATTCCAACGGGCAGCCGACCAACGATCCCGAAGCGGCGATCAATGGCACGATGGCGCCGATGGGCGATGCCAAGGGCACGGTGCTGGCCCTGATGGTGGAATTGTTGAGCGCCGGCCTGACCGGGGCCCATTACAGCTATGAGCAATCATCGTTTCTGAATGCCGACGGCCCGCCGCCCGGATCCGGGCAAACGCTGATCGCCATCGATCCGGCGGCCTTTGGCGATCACGCCCTGCCGCGCTTTGCCGCCATGGCGGATATGATTGCGGGGATGGACGGCGCCCGGGTCCCGGGCCATCGGCGACAGGCGCTGAAACGCGCGCATCAATCTGATGGCATTGCCGTCGACGTGGATCTCATCGCGCAGATCGAGGCCATCGGCGTGTAGCGCCGGTGGCTGTGAAAAGAAAACGGCGAGGCCATTATTGACCCCGCCGCTTCAATAGTTTTGGAGCGCGCGTGTTATGCGGCGCGCAGATTGGCGGCTGACGATTTGCCGCGCTTGGGATCGACTTCGACGTCGAAGCTGACCTTCTGGCCTTCATCAAGGCCGGTCATGCCCGAGCGCTCGACCGCGCTGATGTGAACGAACACATCGGCACCGCCATCATCGGGTGCGATGAAGCCGTAGCCCTTGGTTCCGTTGAACCATTTCACTGATCCTGTCTGCATTGAATGATCTCCTTTTGATGCATGACGAGTTTTCTGGTTTTGCTTGTCAGGTGCCGCTGCGCTGCGCTTGGCGCGGCGTGAATTCGGCATCCTTGTGACATTGCCAAGCACGCGGCCGAGGCCCGCATCGGGGCTTTCGTCGGCCGCTGCCGCTGCAGGGATGTTCTGGTTGTGCGCCTGACGCCGGGTGCGTTGCCGGCGGGGGCGCTGTGTTGCCTGGGTCTTGACCTGCGGTTGGCCGGAACGCCGGGCCGGGTCGCCTTTGCCGGGTTCCACGGCGTCGAGTGACCGGCCGATCAGCCGTTCTATGTCTTTGAGCAAACCGCGTTCCGACGGATCGCAGAGCGATATCGCAACGCCGCTGGCGCCGGCACGCGCGGTGCGTCCGATCCGGTGGACATAGGCTTCCGGCACGTTGGGCAGTTCATAATTGACGACATGGCTGACACCATCGACATCGATGCCGCGCGCGGCAATGTCGGTTGCGACTAGGATCGTGACATTTGCCTTGCGGAAAGCGCCGAGCGCGCGATCCCGCTGGTTCTGGCTCTTATTGCCGTGAATGGCGGCGCTCGACAGGCCGGCCTTGTCGAGCTGGCGGCACACCTTGTCGGCTCCGCGCTTGGTGCGGGTAAAGACAATGGCCCGTTCGACAGCTTTGTCGGACAGGACTTCGATCAGGCGGTCTCGTTTGGCGGCCTTGTCGGTCCACAGAACCGTCTGTTCAATCCGTTCGATCGGTTTTGATACCGGTGCGACGGCTATTTCTTCCGGCCGCGAAAGGTAATCGCGCGCCAGGCTCCGGATCTGTTTTGGCATTGTGGCCGACAAAAGAACCGTCTGGCGCTTTTTCGGCAGTTTGCCAAGAATGCGCCGGATCGCCGGCGCAAAGCCGAGGTCGAGCATCTGGTCGGCTTCGTCGAGCACCACGGTTGTTGCGCCGTCGAGGCGAATGGCGCCGGTGCCCATATGATCCTCGAGCCTTCCGGGCGTCGCGATGACAATGTCGACGCCGGGCGCCAGCGCCTTGATTTGCGGACGCGGTTTCAGGCCACCGACCACGATGGCGGTGGTGGGCCGGACAAATTGTCCATAGGTGCGAATGCTGACTGCGATCTGGGTCGCCAGTTCGCGCGTCGGCACCAGGATCAGGGCCCGGCAGCCTTTCGGGCCGGGGATCTGGCGATCGGTGGCAATCCGGTGCAGCAGCGGCAGCACGAAGGCCGCAGTCTTGCCGGTGCCGGTCTGGGCGGTGCCCAGAATGTCCCTGCCGGCGAGCATGGCCGGGATGACTTCGTTTTGAATGGGTGTTGGAGCGGTGTATCCTTCGGCCGTCACGGCGCGAAGAATGGAATCGGCCAAGCCGACGTCATTAAAATTTTTCAAGTAGGGTCTTTCTCATACCGGCGCCCGCAACCGCCTTCTGGCGTTGCATCGTCGGTCTTTGTTTTGGGCGAGCTTGCGTAGATCAGCTGCGTTATTCGGTGTGCATCATGCACTGTCTTTGCGGCAACGATCTCAGGCGATATGCTGCTTTCCAAGGACGCCGTCAGCGATCTTTCGATCGTCTACGCACGGCGTGTTGAGCCGCACTAATCACAGATTGCGCGCAATAGCAAACGAATTCGCTCCGATGCATTGTCGCCCGGGCGCGCTCTCCTGACGCTTTTGAATTGCACCTTTCTGTGCCGGGCACGCATCCTATTGGGCGAAATACGCCTTAATGCGCGCCGTCAGGAATTGCCAGATGGCAGGCGCGCCATGGCGAACCTTGACGCCGACCCGGCTTTCCAATTGCGCGCGGGTGACATTGAAATCCGGCCATGTTCCACCCTCGGTTTCCAGATTGTGGACCACCGGTTGAACCCGGTCGATGGATTTTGCGAAGATCGCATCGTCCGTCTCGGCCGCCTCGAATTCGTCCCACAGGCTGCGGAAATCCGCTGCCTGTTCGGCCGGCAAAAGGCCGAAGAGACGATCCGCCGCCGCGCGCTCAATGGCTTCGATTTCCGATGTATCATGGTCACCATGGATCGGATTGTCGCCGGCGTCGATTTCGACAATGTCGTGGATCAACAGCATCTTGATGACGCGACCGATCCGGATGGGGCGATTGGCGTGCTCGGCGAGCGTTAGGGCATAAAGCGCAATGTGCCAGCTGTGCTCGGCGGAGTTTTCCAGGCGGGACTGGTCGCAGAGCGAACCGGCGCGCAGCACCGATTTAAGCTTGTCTGCTTCGATCAGGAAGGCGAACTGCCTTGCGAGGCGGTCTTGATCCATGTCGTCACTCATCCGGCGACAGGAGCGCCTTCCAGACCAGCGCGCCGAATGCTGCGCCGATAAGGGGTGCGAGCCAGAACAACCAAAGCTGTTGCAAAGCCCAACCGTCGGCAAACAGCGCCACCGCGGTGGAGCGCGCCGGATTGACGGATGTGTTGGTCACGGGGATTGAAATCAGATGGATCAGTGCCAATCCCAGGCCGATGGCCATCGGGGCGAAGCCGGCGGGCGCGAGCCTGCTGGTCGCACCCAATATGATGATGATGAAGAAGGCTGTCATCACGATTTCGGTCAGCAGCGCGGATCCGAGCCCGAAGCCACCGGGTGAATGGTCTCCATAGCCGTTCGATGCAAAACCGCCGACGCCGGTGAAGTCGGCTTTGCCTGAAACGATCAGATAAAGCGTAAACGCACCGATGGTACCGCCTATGAGCTGGGCAAGGATGTAGGGCAGAAGATCTTTCCAATCGAATTTACCGGCTACCGCGAGACCGAGTGAAACGGCCGGATTGAAGTGACCACCGGAGATCGGACCGACCGCATAGGCCATGGTCAGTACGGTCAAGCCGAAGGCGAAGGAGACGCCCAGGAGACCGATGCCCACCTCCGGGAAACCGGCGGCAAGAACGGCGCTACCGCACCCGCCCAGAACCAGCCAATAGGTGCCGAAAGCCTCGGCCGACAGTCTTTTCAACATGGTATACCCCCTTGTCCGTTCTCCCGGATCCCTGCATCGGCAGGGGTGACACCATTGTCGCGTTCCGGACAAAACGTGAAATGGTCCCGGTGAGAATGGCACTTTGACGGGGTTGGGGACAAGCCTTTGGTCTAAACGCCCGAGCGGCTGCCACCTGACGGCCTTTTCAGGGTCCCGCCCCGATGGCCTGATGTGCAAAGAGGATGAAGATTGCGCCGGCCATGAGGGTTCTGGGCAGATGCAGTCGTCCCCAACGCCCCAGATCCCGCGTCATTTGTTCCGAATGGATATCGGCGGTCTCATCCATGATGCGATTGTTGACCGGCATCAGCACATAAATCGTGTAGGGGCCACTGAGCTGCAGGATGGCCGCGCCGGCAAACCACCACCAATTGCCCGACAGGTAGGAGACAGGCAGGCTCATGATCAGCACGGCGATCGACAGGCCAAGCTGGAGATGGGCTGATTTGTGAAAATACGGCTTGAAGTAACCGACAGCGGTCTCACGCGTTCCCGCCATCATGGCGGGATAGGAGACAAGGGTCGCGGACACCGCATAGCCGAAGATCATGGCCAGCAAGGTGAGATCGATAATGATCAGTCCCTTCAACATCATCTGAATTCAAAGGCCTCCGTGTGAATGCGGGCACGCGTAACGCCTTCGGCCCTAAGGTCCCGTATCAGGCCGTTGACCATCGGTTTCGGGCCGCACAGGAAATAGTCATAGGTGTCGAGCGGGTCGGTCAGCTTGGTCTTCATGATGTCGACCCGGGCAAAATTGCCCTCATCTGAAAACAGCGGGACGAGCGTGACATTGCCGAGCGCTGCGGCACGTTCCTTCAGCTCTTCCAGGAAGATGGCATCCTTGACGTCGCGGGCGGCGTAGACAAGGTGAATGTCGCGATCATCGTGCTCGGTCATGTCCCGGATGCTCGACAAGAAGGGCGTGAGCCCGACACCGCCGGCCAGCCAGATCTGTTTCCTGCCGGCTTTCCTGGTGTCGAAACGGCCATGGGGTCCGCGAACGATGACAGAAGCACCTGGCTGCAATTCCTCGCGCACCTTGCGTGTCCAGTCTCCAAGGACTTTCATGGTGAAGCGCAACCGGTCCTCGCCGGGTGCGCTTGAGATGGTGAAGGGGTGCGGTTCGTCCCAGCCCTTGCCCTGCACCTCGACAAAGGCAAACTGTCCGGCTTTGTGATCGAGCGCGGCGCCCACCGGCTTGAGCACCACTTCCGTGGCCCGCTCCAGGGCGTTGATCTGCTCGATCGTATATTCAAGGGCGGTGCGTTTGTTCATGCCGAATACGCTGTACAGGTAGCTCACAATACCGATCACGGAGGCGGCGATCAGCATCAGGCCGGACGGCCCGAATCGCTCGAAGAAGATCGACGGCGCCGTCATGAAATGGCCGATCACAAGGAAATAGACCAGACCCATCGCCTTATGCGGCAAACGCCAGCGATGGTAGGGAATCTTGCGGTTGAGGGTAAGCGCCAGCGAAATGACGAGCAGGATCAGAGCGAGCATGCCAAGCGGTCCGGAAGGAAAGAGTGACATGGCATTCAGATCGGTGCCGGGCGGCAGCTCCTTGGGTACACCGAAGAAATGCACCAGCACCAGCATGCCGGCGATGACGCCGCAGACCTTGTGAAGCTGATACATCCGGTCCAGGCCGCCGAGAAGGTCTTCGGCAATTTTCAGGCGGGTCGAAAGAACAATCGACAGGGTCATCAACAGGAAGGCCATGCCGCCAAGCATGGTCGTTCCGGTTGTTCTTGGTTCATGGGTCTCGGGAGCGAAACCGAGATGCAGGCCGGCAAACAGCGCCAACACCGCGACGATCAGCAGGATGCCTCTGCGCTTCAACATGGTGTCTACTCTGGCTTGAGGGCGGCGCGGATGGCGACGAGCACGGAAAAGCCGCCCAGAAATTCACTCTTTTCCAGAACGGCGTTTGAATTGAGGTCGGCCCGGTTGAAGTCCGCCATCACGGCCTTGCGATGCTCCGTCTGGGTGATTTTTCCATCGCCGTCGCGATCCCAGAAACTGAAGACGACCTTCAAAGCCGTGTCATAGGCCAGTTGCTTGCCCTCATCCTCCGCAATGCTCTGAAAGCCATATCCCCAGTTGAGGAATTCGGACTGCTCAAGGCTGTTGCTGTCATCGGCGTCCATTGAGGTGAAGATGTCCCGGCGCGCGACCTCCATGTCGCCCTGATCCAGATATCCCTTGCTGGCTTCGTCGAGCGCTTCAAAGCTCAATTGTGCCAATGCACGGCCGTCGGGCTGTTCCTCTGCCCCGGCAGGCATTGCCACGGCCATCGCCATGGCGATTCCGACTAAAACGCTTCTCATTGCTGCTGCTCCTTGGTTGGTGCGGTGCCAGGCACGCGGTGTTGTTTTATTCGTGCAAATGCATTACATGCAATTGCAAGACTTGTAAATACATATAATGTGCAACAGTTGCGAACAGCAAGGGTCGGGGTTAAGGATGGATAGGAGCGCATATCTGATGACCCAAATCCATGACCCGAACCGCAAACGGCAGCCCAGCTTCGGGTTTCTCGTGCAGTTGCTGGCGCGGCGGCTTGACCGCGACATGAAGCAACGTCTGTCGGAGATCGGGGTCGACCTGAAAGCCTTCGCCAATCTGATGCTTCTCAGTCAGAAGGACGGCATTACGCAAAGGGAACTCGGCCGCCTCCTAGAGTTTCCGGAATATTTCACCAGCAGGGCGGTCGATGTGCTTGTCGAGCAGGGATTTGCAGAGCGGCGACCGGATCCCAGCAGCCGCCGGTCCGTGCTGATCTATCTGACGCCCAAGGGACGAAAGAAGGCGCAGGAACTGCCGGCCATCGTTGACGAGGTCAACGCGAAATATCTGAAACCGCTCGACGCCAAGAACCGGAAATTGCTGATCGGTCTGCTCCAGCAGCTAACCGGGTAGGATGCATCCCGGAGCAAATCGGTATGACGGAATCGGCAAAACCTGAATAGCCCTAATACAGCCAGCGCACCATGCCGAGCGTGATGACCGGGAACAGGGCCAGGATGACGACGCGGATGAGATCGGTGGCGACGAAGGGGAAAACGCCGCGATAGGTCTGCGACAGCGGAATGTCCTTGGCCATCGAGTTGATGACGAACAGGTTCATCCCCACCGGCGGCGTGATTAGACCGACCTCCACGACGATCAGAACGAGAATGCCGAACCACAGTGCGAATTCCTCCGCCGACAGACCGAAATCGAGGCCGATGACGATCGGAAAGAAGATCGGCACGGTCAGCAGGATCATCGATAGCGAATCCATCACGCAGCCGAAGATCAGATAAAGCAGCAGGATCACAGTCAGCACCATCCAGGGGGAATAGCCCTGTTCGGTGACGAAGAGCGCTGCTTCCTGCGGCAGCTGCGACAACGCCAGGAAACCGTTATAGATGGCGGCGCCCAGAATGATCAGGAAGATCATGCCGGTGGCGTTGGCGGTGTCGAGGATCGATGATTTGAGCGTCGCAAATGTCAATCCGCGATTGGCAAGGGCGATCAGGCCGGTGCCGGCCGCGCCGATGGCGGCCGCTTCGGTCGGCGTGAAGATGCCCTGATAGATGCCGCCGACGACAACCAGAAAGACGACGAGCACCGGCCACACGGCAAGCAGTGCGCGAAAGCGTTCGCGATAGGGTGCGCGCTCGCGGGTGCCGCCGGAGCCCGGTCTGACCCGCACATAAATCGAGATGGCCAGCATGTAGCCGATTGCTGCGAGAATTCCGGGAATCACAGCGGCGACAAAGAGCTTGGCGATGTTCTGCTCGGTGAGGATCGCGTAGATCACCAGCACCACGGAGGGCGGGATCAAAATCCCGAGCGTGCCGCCGGCGGCCAGCGAACCGGTGGCCAGCGGCCCTGAAAATCCGTAGCGGCGCAATTCGGGCAGGGCAACCTGGCCCATGGTGGCGGCCGTTGCCAGCGACGACCCGCAGATCGCGCCGAAGCCGGCGCAGGCGCCAATCGCGGCCATGGCCACACCGCCCTTGCGGTGCCCGAGCCAGGTCTCGGCGGCATAGAAGAGAGCACTCGACATGCCGCCCAGCCGGGCAAACTGACCCATCAGCAAAAACAACGGCACGATGGACAGCGAATAGCTGGAAAATGTGCCGTAGGTCTGGTTCTTCAACTGCCCGAATATCATCAGGAAGGAATCATTGATCAGATAGCTGCCGCCGACGCCGACGGCCAGCATCGCCAGTCCGATCGGAATGCGCAGGAAGATGAGAATCAACAGGACCGGGAACGACCAGATGCCGATTTCCAGATTGGTCACGGCGCTTCTCCGGTGAGGGCCGGCCCGCTTGCGGCCCTGAATTCCGTCAGGCTGCGGATCAGGCACCAGGCGGAAACGATTACGAAGACGACCGCGCCGACGAGGCTTGCCGCATAGGCCCACCAGATCGGAAACTGCAATATGAAGGTGGTTTCGCCATAGGACTGCTTGTCGATGGTGCCGAGCCAATGGCGCCAGCAGATGAGAACCGCGAAAATCAGCATCAGAAGATTGGCGATGATTTCGATGGCCCGATTGACACGATCGCTGAAATGCATGGTCAGGATTTCCACCACCGCATGGCCGCGATTGAGGTGGCACCAGGGCAGGAAGGCGAAGACCGCGAAGGCCGTGCCGGCTTCGACCAGCTCGAAATCACCCGGAATGGGCGCCAGGCCGGCGAAAACGAGCGCCCGTCCCGTCACCGACACAACGGTCAGGACGATCAGAATGGTCAGAACCAGACCACCGGCCAGGGCCATGGTCCGGGCCAGCCATTCGATGAAGCGCCCGATCTGCGCCATTATGTTGCTTCCCCCAGGGTCCCGTCCCTAACCCGATCGCCCATCGGTGCTATGCCGGTCTTTATCTGAGCGGCGGACGCCATTGTCGCCCGCCGCTGATGGTCATTGGACCGATCTACTTCGTGTGCTTGGCGATCGCGGCCTGGGCACGTCCGTACAGATCCGCACCGTCGATCCCCTTACCGTCCATTTCGGCAATCCAGTTGTCGATCACCGGTTTTGCCGCCGCCTTCCAGCGCTCGACCTCGGCCTCGTCAAGCACGATGATGGTGTTGCCGCGATCCTCGGCCAGTTTGCGGCCGGGTGCGTCGAATTCCTGCATGGTGCGGCCGGCGAAAGCCGAGAATTCCATACCCGAATTGTCATCGAGGATCTTTTTCAGATCATCGGGCAGGCTGTCATATTTGGCCTTGTTCATCGCCAATACAAAGACAGCCGTGTAGAGCGCTTCGTCACCGGAAAACTCCGTGTGGGCATCGACCAGTTCCTGAACCTTGAGCGCCGGGACCACCTCATAGGGTATGACTGTTCCGTCGATGACACCCTTTGACAGGGCTTCGGGAATGGCCGGAACCGGCATGCCGACGGGCGTTGCGCCCATCTCGCCCAGCAGGCCGTTGATGACCCGTGTCGGACCGCGCAGCTTCTTGCCCTGCATGTCCTCGAGCTTGGTGACACCATCGCCCTTGCTGTGGATGATGCCGGGGCCATGCATCCAGGTGCCAAGAATTTTCAAATCCTTGAAGTCATTGTCTTTCATGTCGGATTCGAAGAGTTCCCAATAGGCGCGCGAGCCGGCTTCGGCATCGGTCATCATGAAGGGCAGTTCGAACACCTCGGCACGCGGGAAGCGGCCGGGAGAGTAGCCCGGCAGGGTCCAGACGATATCGACAACGCCATCACGGGCCTGGTCGATGAGTTGCGGCGGTGTGCCGCCGAGCGACATGCCGCTGAAGACGTCAATCTTGATGCGGCCATCGGAGGCTTCTTCGACCTGTTTGGCCCATGGGATCAGCACATTGGCCGGGACATTGGCCTGTGGCGGCAGGAACTGGTGCAGGCGAAGCGTCACCTCCTGGGCCAGGGACTGGCTCGCGCCGGACAGAATTCCGACGGCCAGAACGGCACTGGCGGCCAGTGATTTGATGAAGATGCGTTTGTTCAATTTTTCCTCCCAAGATATCGGTCTTGTTTCATGGTTCTTCACGCGCCGGACGCCATGGCGGAATCCGGACCGGTTGGCTCGGTTCTATGGAAAGCACATTATCGGCGTCATTCGCAATAAGATTGCGTCGAATCTGCGCCATCAACAACCAGGCCGGCGCCATCAAATGGCTGATTTTGTAACTGTCTACCAAAATTTTGCCTGGCGCGCCGGTGAAATCTCCCCTGACCCCTCGAGGCCACCTGCCATCCATCCGCCATCGTTTAGATCGTTTCTGGTTTTGACAGAAACAAGACAACGGTGCCGGCTCTTGAATTTGTTGATGCATTCAGGATTTACCGATTCCGTCAAAACCTGAATTGCTCTAGTTGACGCACTGCACCTCGACCCTTCGGTTGAGGGACCGGCCGGCTTCGACGTCATTGTCCGCTATGGGATCGTCTTCTCCCCGTCCGGAGGCGGAGATCAGCGCCGGGTCGATCCCGAGGGCCACGAGCGCTGCAACAACCGATTGCGCGCGGCGTTGCGACAAATCGCGATTATAGTCTTCCGCGCCTTCGCTGGACGAGTGTCCGACGATCTGGATGCCCGTGCCGTCTTCCTGCCGCAGTCCCTCGTAGAGGTCCGCGATGATCGTCCTGGATGCCGGCCGGATCACATCACTGTCGAAGTCGAATCCGATTCCATGGATGATCGAGCCGCAGCCAAGCTTTGGCGGTTCCGGCGCCAGGCAGGACGGTGCGGTGTCTGAAGGATCCCCATCATAGGGCTTGAAGGGGGCACCATTGGTCGACCGCAAACCGCGGATTGCGCCGTCTTGCGCAGCAAGCAGAATGAACTGCGACGGCACGCCTGCCGGATCATTGCCGAGCGCGCGCAAGACGTTGCCCTGAACTGTGCCGGCGAGCATGGAATTGCCGTCATAGCAACCCGTTACGGTTGCGCCGTCCTGCGCCAGTTCCAGTTTGACCCCGCGTCCGCGCCAGACACCGGAAAACCCGTCTGACAGTTCCGGGTCCTGCTGCTGGCCGTTTGCGATGAGTTCCGAGAATTCAAAAAAACTGCTGTCCTTCTGTACGTCGATACCATCCTGCAGCCGCAAGCGAACCCAACGCACCTCCGGCTGATTCGCCGACAGGGTCAATTCGCTGACCTGTCCGGCCTCTTCATGACGCTGCAACTCACCCTGCGCCAGGAGAACGAAGGGACCATCGGCCGACTCGGAGGATCCCAGCACCTCGACCTTCCTGAAAAAGGTCTGCGAGGGGCTGGGGGTTTCAAGGACATTGGGAACAGCAAACCGCTCGAACCTTGTCAATGCGGGCAAGGAATAGGTCATTTCCACCACATCCGCGGTCGTGGCCGGTTTGCGGGTTGCCACATAGCCCTTTCCATCGCCGTCGATTGCCGCAATGGCCTGATCCATTCCGATGCGCAGATCAGTATCGCCGCTCGAGATGAAAACCGGCAGGGCTCCCTGCGCAAAGGACATCAGGTCCGGTGCCGGCGGTTCGTCGGCGAGCGTTGGTTGAACCGGCCACACTGCGCCAAGGAAGCCGAGCGAGATAACAAGTCTGGTCACAGAATCTTTCAAAGCAATGTCCTCTCCTGAATTCGCCGACAGCGCGATCCCTGGCGCGTCTTTCCGTACGGCTATGTTTCAAATGTCACACTCTATTTGCAAAGGCGGCAGCGTTTCAAGAATGCCGGACGATGCATCAGGGGTGTGCCATCCGCCTCGCGCTCCGCGGTGATCAGGACATCGGCTGATCGGCGAGGGGCAGGGCATGTGTGTCCTTGAGCGTGTCGAGCACAATGGCCGATTTGACGTGCCGAACGGAATCATGCGGCAACAGGATATCATTGACGAAGCCCGACAGGGCCTTCAGGTCCGAGGTTACGACCTTGAGCATGTAATCCATCTCTCCGGTCAGGGCATGCGCCTCGAGCACTTCGGGGAGCTGGTTGACCAGACTGGCAAACCGGCTGGCATTGTCGCGGTTGTGGGTGTCGAGTGTCACCGTAATGATATTGATGATGCCGAGGCCCAGCTTGAGACGGTCAAGAGCGGCAAAATATCCCCTAATGTGACCGGATTCCTCCAGCTGAATGCGGCGGCGTGAGCATTGCGAGGGGGACAGATTGACCCGCTCCGACAGATCATTGTTGGTCAGCCGGGCGTCCTTCTGCAGCTCCGAGAGAATTTTCCGATCGAAAAGATCAAGCATTTCGTGCGCAAATCCATGTTTTTGTGCTTGAGTTGTGCAAACAATCTGCGAAATCTGGCGAGAATGCAAGCTATTTGCGTGAAATTTGCGCGATAATGATGGAAACCATGACGCAAAAGGAGAACCATGATGGGACCGTTTCCACACGACGCACCGCCGGCGGCAATCAATGCGGACAATCCGGCCGGTACGGATGGATTTGAATTTGTCGAATTCGCGCATCCCGAACCCGAAAAGCTGGAAAAGCTCTTTGCGATGATGGGCTATACCGCCGTCGCGCGACACAAATCAAAAGCCATCACCGTCTGGCGGCAAGGTGACGTCAATTACATCGTCAATGCGGAACCCGGCTCCTTTGCCGACCGTTTCATCGATCTGCACGGACCCTGCGCACCGTCCATGGCATGGCGGGTGGTCGATGCACAACACGCCTTCGATCATGCCGTCTCAAAGGGCGCGACACCCTATGAAGATGACGACAAGGTTCTGGACGTGCCGGCCATTGTCGGGATCGGCGGCTCGCTGCTTTATTTTGTCGATCAGTACGGCGACAAGGGTTCGGCCTATGATGCGGAATTCGACTGGATCGGCGAGCGAGATCCGCGGCCGCAAGGTGTCGGCTTTTATTATCTCGACCATCTGACGCACAATGTGTTTCGCGGCAATATGGACACCTGGTGGGATTTTTACCGGGAATTGTTCGGCTTCAAGCAGATCCACTTTTTCGACATCGAGGGCAAGATGACCGGTCTCGTTTCACGGGCGATCACGTCGCCTTGCGGAAAAATCCGGATCCCGCTCAATGAATCGACCGATGACAAGAGCCAGATCGAGGAATATCTGCGCAAATACAATGGTGAAGGGATCCAGCACATCGCCGTCGGCACGGATGGAATCTACGATGCGACCGACAAGCTCGCGGCCAATGGATTGCGCTTCATGCCGGGGCCGCCCGACGCCTATTATGAAAAATCCCATGAGCGGGTGATCGGCCATGAAGAACCGATCGAACGGATGGCCCGTCACGGTATCCTGATCGACGGCGAAGGTGTCGTCGATGGCGGTATGACCAAGATCCTGTTGCAGATCTTCTCGAAAACCGTGATCGGACCGATCTTCTTCGAGTTCATTCAGCGCAAGGGTGACGAAGGTTTCGGCGAGGGCAATTTCCGCGCCCTGTTTGAATCCATCGAGGAAGACCAGATCCGCCGCGGCGTCCTGAAGCAGGACGCGGCCGAATAGGACGTCTGCCTGTACGGATTGAATAATGAGAAAGGCCGCTGCCGGGGAAGACCCGGCAGCGGCCTTTTCAATTGCGACACATTCGCTGCGGCGATCAGTAGCCTTGTGGGCACCGTGCCGTATAGCGGCGACCATTGCGGTCACGATAGTAACAATTGTCCGAATTCTCGGCCACACGGCCGATGACCGCACCGGTGACACCACCGATCGCAGCGCCGACAAGCGCGCCTTCCGGGCGTCCCGTGGCAATGGCTCCGATTGCTGCACCGGCACCCGCACCAACGGCTGCTCCCTGCTGGGTTTGTGTACAGCCGGCAATCGTCAGAACGACGAATGAAAGCGCGAGTATTTTCTTCATTTCCAAGCCTCCAATTGCTTTCCCACCGCAGGAAAGGAAAATTTACATTACATAAATTCCAATCGCATGCACCATCCCATGGCATTTTTTCGACCGGGTGCCTGCAGATTACGGGAATGTGTGGCGTCCCGGTCGCGCCGGTGCGCGATTGGCGCGGACGGTATCATCGCAACATGAATGCAGCGTGAACGCCTATCGATGTATTTGACCGATCACGTGCGGATAGCGATCAGGTCCCTGGCATGTCTGCGGGCGTCATGGTCGGCGTCATAGATGGTCTGAATATCGGTCGGTGTTTCGCCGGGCCCCATCTTTTCCATCACGGATTCGACGATGTCCGCCATTTCGAGAAACCCGATGCGTCCGTCTATGAACGCCTCAAGAGCGACCTCCTTGGCGGCGTTCAGGATGGCGCCCAGTTGCCCGCCACCTTCCATTGCCCGCCGTGCAAGCCGAAGCGAGGGGAAACGGGTCTCGTCCGGCGCCTCAAAATCAAGCCGCGCCAGATCGGCGAAGTTCAGCCTCTCGACCGGCAGATGCGGCCGGCGCGGATAGGTCAGAGCATAACCGATCGCGGTTCGCATATCCGGCGTTCCCAGCTGGGCCAGCACCGAGCCGTCGCTGTATCCAACCATCGAGTGGATAATCGATTGCGGGTGAATAATGACCTCGATCTGCTCGGGACGAAGCGCAAAAAGATGCATGGCCTCGATCATTTCGAGGGCCTTGTTGAACATGGACGCGCTGTCGATGGAAATCTTCAGGCCCATATCCCAATTGGGATGCGCCGCCGCCCGGGCCGGCGTTACCTGCCGCATCTCGTCGACGCTCAACTGGCGGAAGGGACCGCCGGAGGCGGTCAGGATGATGCGCTCGACACTGTCACGCTGGCTGGTGTCAAACACCTGCTGGATGGCGTTGTGCTCGCTGTCGACCGGCAGCAGCCGCCCGCCGCCGGCATCGATCTCCCGGTGGAACAAGCTACCGGCGGAGACCAGACACTCCTTGTTGGCAAGGGCGATGTCGGCGCCACGCCGTGCCGCAGCAAGGGTCGGGGCGAGACCGGCCATGCCGACGATGCCGGCCATGACGCAGTCGACATCCCGTTCGGCGGCCTCGATCAGAGCCGATTGGCCGGCTGCCGCCTCGACGCCGCTGCCGGACAGGGCATCCTTCAGATCATGGTAGCGGGAATCGTCGGCTGTGACCGCCAGACTGGCCTGGCAGTCGCGCGCCTGGCGGGCCAGCAGGTCGATATTGCCGCGGCCGCTGATGGCCGAGACGCAAAAGGCATCCCGACCGCCCAGATGGCCAATCACGTCGAGTGTATTGCAGCCGATCGAGCCGGTCGATCCGAAAATGCTGAGACTGCGTGGCGCGGTGTTCACATTTGCTGTCCTGACCCTGGTGCCGATCGACGTTCTCCGCCCCTGAAAAACCAGATGCGGCGCGCCGCGTCAACGTCCCGGCCGACATTGCGGACGATGCGTGCCCCGGGCGATGGCCCGGAATCCGGTCATCAGCAATTTCGCATTGTCAAAACGGGTCAAAATACTTTAAATATAAAATAATTTCCGGACTGCAGAAAAGGCACTGCCATGACACTCGATCGCGACGCCGTACAACAACTGGATCGCAATGACGGCCTTGCCGGATTTCGGGAACGGTTTGTCCTGCGCGAGGGCCTGATCTATCTCGACGGCAATTCGCTCGGTCCCATGCAGCATGGTGTCGATGAGCGGGTTCGGCAATGTCTCAAGGAAGAATGGGGCCGTGATCTCATCGCCTCCTGGAACAAGGCGGACTGGTACACACTGCCCCAGCGGCTCGGCCGCAAGATTGCGCCGATGATCGGCGCCGGCGAAGACGATGTTGTGGTGACCGATTCCACATCGGTCAATCTGTTCAAGGTTCTGGCGGCTGCCCTGTCACTGCGTCCGGACCGAAAGGTGATTGTCTCCGAGCGCAGCAACTTTCCGACCGATCTCTATATGGTGGAGGGGCTGGCGCAATTTGCCGGCCGCGATCATCGGCTGCGGCTGGTGGACACACCGGGGGAGATCGAAGCGGCGATTGACGATGACGTTGCCGTGGTGCTTCTGACCGAGGTCAATTATCGCACCGGATGGATGCACGACATGAAGGCCATCACCCGCAGAACCCATGAAAGCGGCGGACTGGCCATTTGGGATCTGGCCCATTCGGCCGGTGCCCTGCCGGTCGATCTTGCCGGCGCCGATGCGGATTTTGCCGTCGGATGTGGCTATAAATACCTCAATGGCGGTCCCGGAGCGCCAGCCTTTCTATATGTGGCGCCGCGGTTTCAAAACAGTGTTGAGCAGCCGCTCTCGGGCTGGTTCGGTCATGCCGATCCGTTCGCCATGGCGCCGACATTCGAAGCCGCGCCGAGCATTCACCGGTTCCTGACCGGGACGCCTCCGGTCATTTCGATGGTCGCTCTGGAGGCGTCTCTGGATATCTGGTCCGACGTTTCGCTCGCAAAGGTCAGGGAGAAATCCGTGGCTTTGGGCGACCTTTTCATCGTCCTTGTCGAGGAGCGATGCGCCGGATTTGATCTGCGGCTCGTCAGTCCGCGACAAAGCGAGAGGCGTGGAAGTCAGGTCTGCTTTGCCCATGATGAGGCCTTCGCCATCATGCAGGCCCTGATCGCCCGCAATGTGGTCGGTGATTTCAGAGCGCCGGATATTTTGCGCTTCGGATTTGCGCCGCTCTATGTGCGCTATGTCGATGTTTTCGACGCGGTGGAGCATCTGGTGGACATTTTGCAGACCGGAGAGTGGAAACAGCCCCAGTTCAAGGCGCGTGGCGCCGTGACCTGATGCGGTCGCGTCAGCAAAACCTTGCGGTTTTGTGATGCGATTGGGCCAAATTCCGAAAAAGCATGCCTATTATGCTATCAATCGACCGGTATTTTTGATTTTACCGGTTCGGATCAATTTGCTTTCATCATGGTGGATCGCCGGGACGCGCGCCCATATTTGCCTGTGACATCGTGCCCGGCAAAATACTTCCGGGGAGAACGGAATTGCAATTTGCCCATCTTAATGGCGTGACGCTTCACTATCAGCTTATTGGCGCGCCTCAAGGCAAACCGGTCATCGTCTTTGCCAATTCGCTGGGATCCGATTTCAGAATCTGGCGCGACGTGATTGTCCGGCTCGCCGGCGATTTTGCGGTCGTGACCTATGACAAGCGCGGCCACGGCCTTTCCGATATCGGCGCATCGCCCTACGCGATGGACGATCATATCGGCGATCTGGAGGCATTGCTCGATATGCTCGACATCGACGGCGCCATCATATGCGGGCTTTCGGTTGGTGGGCTGATCGCCCAGGGGCTCTATGCGAGGCGACCCGATCTGGTCCGGGCGTTAATCCTCTGCGACACCGGTTACAAAATCGGCACGGAGGAATTGTGGAACAGCCGGATCGCGGCGGTCGAGGGCGACGGAATCGAAAGCATCTCGGACAGCATTCTGGAACGCTGGTTCACCGAGACATTCAGAACCGAGCAGCCGGACGCCCTTGCCGGCTACCGCAACATGCTGTGCCGAACCCCGGCGGCCGGCTATGCCGGCACGGCGGCGGCGATACGGGACACGGATTATACAAATCAGGTCGCCGCCATTCATGTGCCCACCCTTTGCGTCGTCGGCGAAGAGGATGGGTCGACCCCGCCGGACCTTGTGGCCGACCTTGCCAAACGCATTCCCGATGCCCGCTACCAACCCATTCCGAATGCCGGCCATCTGCCCTGTATCGAGCAGCCGGTGGTGCTGACCGACGCCATTCGTGCGTTTGCGGATTTGCTGCCGCGATGAGCGCGTCGTTTGCCGACCATCCCTTGCTGGGCGGTTTGCTGGGCGATGACGTGCTCGCCACCCATTTCGAAATCGGTGCCGAAATCGACGCAATGCTGCGCTTCGAAACCACGCTGGCGGAGGTGGAAGAACGCTTTGGCATTGTGCCGTCGGGCACCGGGGAGGCACTGCGCCGTGCGGCCCGGTCGTTCAAGCCGGATCTGGATGCGCTGCGCGATGCGACGCGCCGGGACGGGCTGTGTGTGCCGGAGTTCATCCGGCAATTGCGTGCAGCGACCGGAGAGGTCCATGGTGCCGATATCCATTTCGGTGCGACCAGCCAGGATGTGATCGACACCGCGCTGGTGCTGCGTCTCAAACCGGTTTTCGGTGAGTTCGAACACCGTCTTGAACGGTTGATCGCGGCTCTCGACGGGCTTGAGAGCCGTTTTGGCGACCGGACCTTGATGGGCCAGACACGCATGCAGCGCGCACTGCCGATCCGCTGTTCCGACAGGATTGGCGCCTGGCGCCGGCCAATTCAGTCTCTGCTTGACGGGCTGCCGGCCTTGCGGACCCGCGTGTTGCGGCTGCAATTCGGCGGTCCGGTGGGCACGCTGCAGCAACTGGAAGACAAGGGGTCCGAGATTTCCGCCGCTTTTGCCGCCGCGCTCGAACTTGTGGATGGGGGATGCTGGCACACCGACCGTGCACCGCTTGCCGAACTTGCCGGATGGCTTTCACGGACAAGCGGCGCGCTGGGCAAGATGGGACAGGACATTGCGCTGATGGCGCAGAACGAAGCCGGCACAGTGCGCCTGGCGGGTGGTGGCGGATCGTCGGCCATGCCGCACAAGCAGAACCCGGTCGCCGCCGAGACCCTGGTGACGATCGCCCGGTTCAACGCCACGCTGATTGCCGGCATGCATCAGGCGCTGGTGCATGAAAATGAACGGTCCGGCTCCGCCTGGACTCTGGAATGGATGGTGTTGCCGCAAATGACGGTTGCCACGGGTGCAGCGCTGCGAACCGCGTGGGAACTGGCCGGCAGCATCGAAGAGATGGGTGAATAGAAGATGGAATCCAACACCATGCGCACACAGGTCGTCATTATCGGTTCAGGCCCGTCGGGGCTGCTGCTTGGACAATTGCTCTACCGGGCCGGCATCGACACGATCATTCTAGACCGTGTCGACCGGGATTACATTCTCGGCCGGATCCGCGCCGGCGTCCTTGAGGAAGGAACGGCCGCTTTGATGGATCAGGCCGGTGTTGGTGCGCGCATGCGGAATGAAGGCCTGCCGCATGACGGGTTCGATCTGGTTTATGATGGAGAGATACACCGGATCGATCTTGCCGGGCTGACCGGCGGCAAACGGGTCCTTGTCTACGGGCAGACCGAGCTGACGCAGGATCTGATGGATGCGCGGGACGCCGAGGGTCTGACCAGCATCTATCACGCGGACAATGTACAGCCGCATGATTATGATGGTGCCCGGCCCTATGTGACCTATGAAGAGAACGGTGTTGCCAAGCGTATCGACTGTGATTTCATCGCCGGCTGCGACGGGTTCCACGGCGCCAGCCGGGCATCCGTTCCCGCCTCTGCTCTTCAGGTTTTCGAAAAGGTCTATCCGTTCGGCTGGCTTGGCATGCTGTCGCAGGTGCCGCCGGTTTCCGACGAACTGATCTACAGCAACCATGATCGCGGATTTGCACTGTGCTCGATGCGGTCGAAAACACTGAGCCGCTATTATGTGCAGTGCTCGCTGGACGACAAGGTGGAGGACTGGAGCGAAGATCGGTTCTGGGATGAATTGCGGCGGCGGCTGCCGGACCGTTTCGCCGACGACGTCACCACCGGTCCGTCGCTGGAGATGTCGATCGCACCGCTTCGGTCTTTTGTCTGCGAACCGCTTCGTTTCGGCCGTCTGTTTCTGGCCGGCGATGCTGCCCATATCGTGCCGCCGACCGGCGCCAAGGGGCTGAATCTCGCCGCCAGCGATGTGCATTATCTGTTTGAAGCGTTGCGTGAGCACTATGAGGACAAGTCGGATGCCGGCCTCGACGGCTATTCGGTCAAAGCCCTGTACCGGGTGTGGAACGCCGAACGGTTTTCCTGGTGGATGACCAGCATGATGCATCGCTTTCCCGATATGAGTGATTTCGACCGGCGCATCCAGCGGGCCGAGTTTTCCCAGGTGGTGCAGTTCGAAGCCGCTTCCGCCACGCTGGCGGAGAACTATGTGGGCATGCCGTTTTAGAGCGTTTCTCGTTTTTCTGGAAACGCAACAACGGTGTTATGCGTTGATTTTGTTGATATATTCAGGTTTTTCCGGCTCCGTCAAAATCTGAATGGCCCTAGCGAATGAGAATCGCCCGAAAATCATTGACATTGGTGCCGGTCGGGCCGGGCACAAAGAGCGTTCCGGCAAGGTCGAACGCGCCCCAGGCGTCGTTTTTGGCCAGCAGCTCTGCCGGGTCGGCGCCCGCCTGTCGAATGGCTGTCGCCGTTCCGCCATCGGCGAATGCGCCGGCATTGTCTTGCGACCCGTCGATGCCGTCCGTATCGGCGGCCAGCGCGTAAATGCCGCCAATACCGTCAATATCGAGCGCCAGGGAGAGCAGGAATTCGCTGTTGCGGCCGCCGCGTCCCTTGTGGCGCAGCGTGACGGTGGTTTCCCCGCCCGACAACAGGATCACAGGTTTCGCGAAGGGCTGGCCGCGCCCGGCGATCTGTCTGGCCATCGCTGCATGCATTCGGGCGATTTCGCGTGCTTCGCCCTCGATCGCATCCGACAGGATGACCGCGTCGAAACCACGATTACGCGCCTCCCGGGCCGCCGCCTCCAGTGAAATCTGCGCCGAGGCGATGATGTGGACCTCGTGACCGGCAAAGCGCGGATCGTCGGGTGAGGGCGCGGCGGCGGCATCAGACATCAGATGGGTATGGACCGATGGCGGCAGGTCGAGGGCGTAGCGGCGCACCAGCGTACGGGCTTCGTCCAGGGTCGCGCTGCTGGCGACCGTCGGACCGGACGCCACCTGGGCGGCGATATCGCCCGGAATATCCGAGACGATCAGCGACACGACGCGCGCCGGGTGGGCGGCCAGCGCCAGCCGGCCGCCCTTGATCGTCGAGACGTGCTTGCGGATGCAGTTCATATCATCGATCGGGGCGCCGGATGCGAGCAGGGCTTGATTAAGCGCCTTTTCGTCGGCGAGGGTTACGCCCGGCGGCGGCGCAGGCAGCAGGGATGACCCACCGCCGCAGATCAGGGCGATGACCAGATCATCCTCCGTCAGACCGCTGACGGTTTCGAACAGCTGTTCGGCGCCCCTTACGCCGGCTTCATCGGGAACCGGGTGGGCGGCTTCCAGAACGGCGATGTCCTTGCAATCGCAGGCATAGCCGTAGCGGGTGACAATCGTGCCGCTCAACGGTCCGTCCCAATGGTCTTCCAGCGCCTTGGCGAGCTGGGCAGCGCCCTTGCCGGCCCCGACGACCACCGTTCGGCCTTTCGGTTTTTCGGTCAGGTAACGGCCAATGGTCTTGTCCGGCTGCGCGGCTGCCACAGCGGCATGAAAGAGCGATTCCAGCAGGGTGTATTCCGTGTTCATGGCTTCTCCGGCACAGACGGGACGAGAGGCATGAGGTGGTATGGCCGATCGTCATAAGGTGTTGCGTCTTTTGCCCGCAAACCCGAAAGCGGGTCAAGGATACAATACCAGGACGTTTCCATTCCGCGCGGATGGGCCTAGAATGACCAGATGCTCCCTGACGCCGTGACGACCGGAAACCTGCGCGCCGAGGCGCAGTCTGTTCTCAATGAAATCGAAGATGTACGGGCACGGTTTGATGTGATGGCGGATGGGCCGGGCCGGCGCGTTCATTGCCTGTTTGCCGGATTGTACTGGTATTCAACGCGGGCCTGGTTGTCCTCTCTCGCGAAGCGCTCCAACCCGGAATTCGCCTATCTGGTCATTGTGCGGTTTTATGCGCTCTATCGTGAGGCGTTGGATGCGGGCGTCGAAAATGACATGCGGGACGTGCCGCGCCATTGGAAGCGCTATTTCGATCTTGCCGGAAGGCAGACCTATGCCCATCCGATCTCCGCACATCTGATGCTGATTTCGCTGGCGGCGAGGGCCCATGCACGACATGATCTGGTCCTTGCAATCCGGCGGGCGCAGGAAGATTTTCAGCGTCGTTTCGGCAAGATTCCTGACCTGGGCAGCTACAAGAGCACAGTGGTTGGCCACGAAACGGACGATGCGTTTCGGACCGCTGCACTGGACTATATCGATCTTCATTATCGCAGCCAGCGCGGCTGGCGCCGCTTCGTATTACGCTTCTATTCGGCGGGCATCAAATTCCTGCGGTTTGTGTGGCTGCCCGTTTTTCAGTCCTGGAGACGGGCCGCCTGGGACGATGCCTGTCTGTTGCCGGATCGCGCCATAGGGCGCCGGCACGGTGCGGGGTAGCGCAGGCGGTCTCTTGCCATCCGGATCCGCATAGGCTTTAGACAGTTGCCCGCTTGTCGAAAACGGGACAACGGTGTCGACCTTCGATTGTGCTGATGCATTCAGGTTTGCCGATGCCGTCAAATCCTGAATCGCTCCAATTCATTTGCGCACCCAGATTCTGACACCAACGGTCCGTCCGCGCAGGATTTGCGGTTGGCTTTCTTGACGGTAGTTTTCAAGCAGGGGATGCGGCCTGCCGGTCTCACGCGTGGCGGCCTCGACCAACTGATCGCTGATGACGCATTGCGTTGCGAATTCGCGGGTCAGTTCCTCCAGCCGGCTGGCAACATTCACCGTGTCTCCGAGCGTCGCAAATTCCAGTCTCCGCTCGGTGCCGATGTCGCCCAGAATCGCCGGCCCGAAGTGAAGTCCAAGTGACACCGCGACGGCCCGATCGCCGTTTTGCCGCCGCGCGGCGTTCCAGGCGGCGACGCGGGCGATGATTGTTTCGGCGCATTTCAGGGCATCTCCGGCATCGTGGTCGCCCGTATCGGGTGTTCCAAACGTCACCATGGCGCCGTCGCCAAGATATTTGTCGAGTGTGCCGCCATGGTCAAACACAGCTTCTTCGATCAGCCGATGGTAATCGCGCAACAGGCCGACCACCGCCTGCGGTGTATCGTTCTCCGCCAATTGCGTGAAGCCGACAATATCGGCGAACATGACGGCGACGTCCTGTGCACGGACCGCACCCAGTGGCTGATCCCGCTCCGCCAGACGATCGACGATGTTTGGCGGGAAGTAGCGGGACAGGTTCGACCGCTCGCGTGCGATGCCGGCCTGTCGCAGCACCATCTGGTTCATCCGAAACGAATTGATGGCCAGGATTCCGGCGACGATCAGCAGTACGGATACTTCCTCTATCCGGCCAAACACATCGACAACGTTCGGGTCGATCAATTCCAATAGACGGGTGTCTCCCTGCACGGCTTGCCGCAACCGCTGCGTCAGAGCGCCGTCCATGCTGCCCAAAAACAGGATCGACACCATGCCGGCAAGCCACAGGCCGGCTGTCCAGGCGCCATAAAAAATGACCGTCCGCCAGGAATAACCGAGAGTCGTTGCGGCCAGAAAGATGTAAAAATATTTGAAGTTCTCGAATTTGTACTGGGTGGCGCTGGGCCAATTGCTGTCTAGAAACGGGTTCGGCACCAGCATGCCCAGTACCATCAGCAGGATGTCCAGAAAAATAAGGGTGAGTTCCCATCGCGATCGGCCGACCTTGCCGATGCGCAGCTGCAGCCAGCCGATAATTGCCAGGCCGATCAGGATGGCATGGTAATAAAGAACGTCCCAGGCGGGATTGGTCATCACCAAGAGCAACGCGGTGATCGACAGTGCGACCCAGCGGGCGCGTACCGCCAGTGTCAACCCGGTTCGCTTGTTTTGTTCAAGCGCTTGCGCAAGATGCTGATTGGAAAGGTCGGCTGCTCCGGAGCCGGAAACCATCTGATTATCGGACAGCAACGAACGGGTCTCGCTGTCCGGTTGAGACGCGCCATCGGCCATGATTGAGCTCCAGAAGGTTTTCATGAAACGGAGACAGGATACGGTTTATCGCGCTATCAGGCCTGCCGCTTGAAAAAAATCCGCAATGTGTTCAGGAGGCGGGCCCGCATCCATCATCCGGTCGTTCCGAGCCGCACCACCACGTTGCGGATTTTGCCGCGGCCGGGGAAGCGTATCGTATTGCCGCGCAACCGCTTGCCGTCAACGGTGATCCACTGCACACCATGTCCCAAATGGTCCGGATCTTCGATGGCGATATTGATGGTGCCTCTCGCATTCTCAAGCGTGAGATCGGCCCGTCCCCATTTTTTCGGCAGGCATGGATCAAGCTTGATGGCTCCCGCGGCGAGCGTCACGCCGAGAATGCCTTCGACGCCCAGCTGCCATGTCCAGCCGGCGGCGCCGGTATACCAGGACCAGCCGCCGAGACCGGGCCTGGTCTCGAGCGCACTGACATCGCCCGGCAGAACATAGGGCTCGCGTGCATAAATGTCGGCATCTGCGCCGGTGGCGGTCCGACGGATGGGATTGATGATGTCGAAGATGCGCCAGGCCGTGTCGCCATCACCGGTTTTGGCGAAAGCCAGTCCGAGCCAGGCGGCGGCATGGGTGTATTGGCCGCCATTTTCACGGATGCCGGGCGGATAGGCTTTGATGTAGCCTGGATCCCTGAAGGTGTCGTGAAACGGCGGATCGAGCAGTTTGACCAATCTGTTGTCGTCATCGATCAGGTGGGTCGCGGCCGATGCCAGGGCTGTTTCTGCGCGTTCGCCGGACGCCACACCCGACAATACGCTCCATGACTGTGCGATCGAGTCGATCTGACACTCATCCAGCGTTCGCGACCCCCAGGGCCGGCCTTCATCATCATAGGCGCGGACGAACCAGTCGCCGTCCCAGCCATGTTTCTCGACAGCCGATTTCAGTCGTCGGGCGTGGCTGCGCCAGCGTCTTGCGCTGGCCTTTTCCCCGCGTCTTACCGCCAGGGGTGCAAAACTGTCCGTCACCGCAATCTGGAAGCAGGCCAGCCAGACACTCTCGCCCCTGCCTTCGGCGCCGACCCGGTCCATTCCGTCGTTCCAGTCACCGGTGCCGATCAGCGGTAATCCGTGTTCGCCGGTGACGGCCATGCGCTCCAGCGCCCGGGCACAATGTTCATAAAGGCTTGCCGTTTCGCCAAGGTCGTACTGCGCGTAATGGTCCGCCTGGTCGGGCAGCAATTCCGGTCCGCTCAAGAACGGTTCCTCGATTTCGAGGATCGACCGATCGCCGGTCGCTTCGATATAGGCGGCCGTGACGAAGGGCAGCCAGAGATAATCATCCGAGCATCGTGTGCGCACGCCGCGGCCCGACGGCGGGTGCCACCAGTGCAGGACGTCTCCCTCCTCGAACTGATGACGGGCGCTTTTGAGAATGTGGTCGCGCGCACGGGCCGGTTCGCTGTGCAGCAGCGCAAGGACATCCTGCAGTTGATCGCGGAATCCGAAAGCGCCGCCGGCCTGATAGAAACCGGCGCGTGCCATGATCCTGCAGGAAAGCGTCTGATAGGGCAGCCACTGATTGATCATCAGGTCGAAGGCGGCATCGGGCGTCTTGACCTGAACGCAGCGAAGCTTCCGGCCCCACGACCGGCGCAGGGCAGCGATCGCCTTTTCGATTTGCCGGGGTTTGCGCCAGCGTTGGATCAGCGTGTCCGTCTCGGCACGGTCCGCGCCCTGACCGAGAATGAAAAAAACCTCCGCGCTTTCTCCTGCCGGGATGTCAAGATGGACCTGATAGGCGGCGCAGGCGTCACCACCCGCGATGAAATCTCCTTCAAGACCCCATTGTCTCAGTGCTACCGGATCGGCGGTGTCGCCGGCATGGCCGAGGAAACCAAAGCGGTCACCGGTGACCCCGTGGGGTGCTTCGGACGCCGTCAGGAACGCAATGCGGGAAGCGAATTCCGGGTTCCAGCCATTGTTTGCCAGGATTGCCTGTCTGGTGCTGTCATAGGTGCAGCAGATATGCGGTTTGGCGGTGCTGCCCAAGGCCGCGAGCAGCCATTCGGCATAATAGGTTGCCGTCATTCTGCGGTCCATCGGGGATCGGTTTTTCAGCCGAAGACGAACGATCTTGACGGGATCGTCCAGTGGAACACAGACGAAAACCTCCTGTTCCAGCCCATGATTGTGCTGCGTCCAGCTTGTGAAACCCGAACCATGACGGACCAGACAGGATTGCGACCGGCCGCGCGGCGCCGGCGTGACGGTCCACATCTCGGCCGTGGCCTCGTCGCGCAGATAAAGCACCTCGCCCGGTGAATCGACCACCGGGTCGTTCGACCAGGGCGTCAGCCGGTTTTCACCGCTGTTGACGGCCCAGCTGAAACCAAGGCCGGATTCGCTGACAATCGTTCCAAAGGAGTCATTGGCCAGCACATTGCACCAGGGCGCCGGTGTCGCGTGGCCGGCCTGAAGATGGATGACATACTCCCCTTTGGCGACGTCGAATCCGCCATAACCATTGTCGAACGCCAGGTCTTCCGGTCTGGCGACCGCCTCGATCGGCGTCGTGTCGGCCGGTGTCGGCGGTTCGAACAGGGGCGCTGGTTTGCGCGGATCTAGGATTTGATCGAGCGCCTGACCGAGCGTTCCCTGTCCTTCATCCAGAACGACCAGCGCCGCGGCTTCCACTGCACGGCGGCTTTCCGCATCGAGATGACTGGCGGACAGGATATGCACGCCGCCGGTTCGGCCAAGAAATCCATAGGCATGTGCGTCGCGCAGGATGGACAGGATGCGGTCGCGCACCGGTTCTTCATATCCTTCCGGCCCGGTTCTTAGCGCCAGTATGTCGACGCGTAGCCCGGCGTGCCGCCAAAGCTGCTGGGCGCGCACCAGCAGGTCGAGAAGCGTGGTCTCTTCCTCGTCGGCCATCCGGATCAGAAGAATCGGCAGATCGCCGGAAATGCCGAAACGCCAGAGATCCGGCTGACCAAGGGTGTTGGTCTCGATCGTTGTCGCCGCCTTGCGCAAGGCCGGATTGGGATGCACAATCAGGGATGAAAGCGCCTGCAGATCGGGAAGAATGCCCGGGTCCAGCTCGAGACGATTGACCAATCGTGCCATCTCGCGGGAAGCATCGCGGAACGCCCAGCTCGTATTCGATGTTCGATACCGTTGCGCAATATCCAGGACCGCCGCGCGGTCCGTCGCGGCAATGGACAGGATGGAGAATGTCTTGGTCTCCATGGGTTTCAGCCTGACCCGGATTTGCAGGGACATGATGGGATCGAGGGTCCAGCCGGTGGAAGACGACAGACCTTTTGCCGGTCCCTCAGGCGCCTGCATGGTGCCGTTGCGGCCGATGAACTGGGCGCGGTCGGTCTCAAATCCGGAGAGAGTGATGGCCGGGTCGTTCGTTTCGAGCTTGTGCAGCAGAACCGGATACTGCATCTCCGGCCGGCGCGGGCGCCGTTCGAAAAGAATGCCCGATTCCTCCGGCAGATAGGAACTGCCGACAAACAGTTTGCTGAAAGCCGGATGCCGTTCATCATCCAGTGGATAGGCCAGAACGACTTCCGCATAGGTGATGAAATCGATTGTCCGGTCGATGGTTTCTTCATTGGTCACCGTGATGTTGCGGATCTCGACATCGTCACCGGGTGCAATGGTTGCTTCCATGCGTGACGTTACGCCGTTTTCCCGCCGTAGCATTTCGACCATGTGCTGATGGAAGACCACGCTTTCATCGACGCCGTTGTTGCCTGCCGGTTGCTGGCCTATCGACCAGAGCTTGCGGCTGTCCGGATCGCGGACATAGATCCAGCAGCCATCCCGCTCCCGTGTGGGGTCGGGAAACCAGCGCGTCAGCGCCATTTGGTTCCATGTCAGACCACCACCGCCAGCCTCCGAGATCGTCATGCCCATGCGGCCATTGCCGATCAGATGCGTCTGGGTCATAAAAGCAGCCGCCGTCGGTATCCAGGGCGCCAGATGGGGCAGTTTCGCGCCGCTGTCGCCGCTGTCCCACAGCTCGTTGATCCGGCCCGTTTCTGTCGGCAGGCTCCACGGAATCCTCTCCTGGAGAAGATATTCAACGGGTTTTAGCCGCGGTTCGCTCAACACTCGGTCGATGAGCCGGTCATTGTCCAGAACGTTGACAATGGCGACCATCGTCATTCCCTGGTGGTGTGCCATGTGGGTCTTCACCAGGGCAAAACCCGGATCGGGGGGAACCCGATCGGGCGTGTAGTCGAGTGCGTCGACGAAACCGTAGCTGCGCAGCGCGCCGAGACGTTCCAGCTTCTGAAGATTTTCGACCGCCGCGCCCGGCCGCACGCACAGGGCCAGTGCGCTGGCATAGGGGGCGATGACAAGATCATCGGTCAGCCCGCGGCGGATCCCGAGCCCGGGCGCACCAAAAGCGCGATATTGATAGTTGCCATCCGCATCGGTGACCACGAATGCCGACTCGGAAATGCCCCACGGAACATTGCGCTGTCCGGCGTATCGCATTTGATAGTCGACGGCGGTCGATCCGCTTTCGCCAAGAAGCGTGTCCCGTTTGCCTGGAAGAAACAGCGGTGGCATGAGATATTCGAACATCGAGCCGTTCCAGGAAAGGACCGATGGCTGGCCGCGAAGCCGGGTTATCGGCCTTCCAAGATAGTACCAGTGTTCGAGCGGCACATCCTGTTTGGCAATTGCGAAGAAGCTCGCCAATCGCGCCTCGGTCGCCAGCAGGTCGTAATGGCTGGTGTCCATCTGACCACTGCTCAGATCGTAGCCGATGCGAAACAGCCTGATTTCCAGATTGTAGAGAAAGGTAAAATTCATGCCGAATGCGGCCTCGTCGGCGATATCCGCCACATCAGCGAGATCGGCCTGCAATGCCGTGTGATGCGCGGTTCCCTGCTCCACGGATTTCCTGAGCTGATCCAGCCAGGCCCGTGCCGGATGGTCAGCCGACAAATCGACCAGGGCGGAGTCGATGATCGCCAGACACTGGTTCAGGTCTTCTTCATTGCCGGAAACAGCCGTTTGCAGGGGATTGAGACGGGCTATCAGATCGTCGGCCAGCTGTTCCTGGCCGGCCGGCGGTCTGCCAAGGATTTCGAGCCAGGGATAGAGCGTGTCAAGGTCGCGGCGCATGACCTTTAGGTGATTGGCGAAGCGTTCCAACCAGATATGCAGGTCCTTCAGTTGATCCGGCGTCGGTCGTTCGGAAGTTTCGGTGACCCGGCCGATCGCTCGTTCGAAGTCCGGCCAGAACGTCACCGTCAACTCGGCAAGGACGGCGTGCCAGTTTTCCGCACTATGCCTGGCTTCCCGCAGATGAGCCTGGAACAACCGCTCGAACCGATCTGCATCCCTTCCCTGCCAATCGGTGAAATTCCGAGCGGCTTGCGAGACCATGTCAAAGGCGCACTCGAGACCGTCCCAATGGGTTCGGTCGACTGCCGGAACGGATGCCAGTTCCCGGCAGCCATGTTTGATGGCGATCAGACACAGAGCCAGATTGCCGCTGTCGACCGTTGAAACATAACGCGGCTCCAGCGGCTCCAGATTGCGTGTGTCGTACCAGTTCAGAAGATGGCCGCGATAGGTTTCCATCCGGCTGAGGGAATCCATGACATGGCGCACCCGGGACACGAATTCCTGCGTACCGATGAAGCCGAAATCGCGTGCGGCAAGGGCTGAGACCAGATACATCCCGATATTGGTCGGCGAAGTCCGGTGGGCGACGTCCCCGGTCGGATTTTCCTGAAAATTGTCGGGTGGAAGCCAATTGTCTTCCGGTCCCGCAAAGGCCTCGAAATAGTGCCAGGTCCGGCGAGCCACGCGACGCAAAAAAAGCGATTGCGCCGCATCGGGCCGTTCCTGTCGGATGCTGCGCGGCCGGCCGGTCCACAGGGCAATCTCCGGCGCCAGAAACCAAAGGACCAGCAGCGGTGCCGCCGGAAGAAGCGCGATCGTGTCAAACAAGGCCAGAAAGGTGGCCAGAAGCAGTGAAAAGGTCGGAGACGGCCACATGAAGCGCCAGGCTGAACGGCGCGAGGTGTTATCCGAAACCATGGCCGCTGTTTGCGCGGCCGAGCGCCACTGAAGCAACCGGCGCCGACTGACAAACAGCCGCCACAGGGTCCGCAAAATCGCATCCAGCGATATCAGAGTGTCGGTTACCAGAAAGGTGATCGCCAGGAACCAGCGTCCGCCCCGCTCCTTCAGGCGATGCAGAAGATCCCCCAAAACACCGCGGCGGAACAGGCGTGAAATGCCCGAAACGAGCTCCCCGACCAGATAAAATCCCGGTGCGGCCACGGCCAGAATGGTCCAGAGCCAGGCATTGCCCGGCAACGCAATCCAGCCGGACACGAGAAACGCCAGCAGGGACGGGGCAATCAGGCTGCGGCGCAGATTGTCGATGATTTTCCATCGGTCGAGACCCGAGAACGGGTTTTCCATCAAGGTTCCGCCGGCGCCCGGGACGCGTCCGGCAATCCAGGGGATCAGTTGCCAGTCGCCGCGCAGCCAGCGATGGAGCCGCAGGGCATATTCTGCGTAATTGGACGGAAAGCTCTCATAAAGAACGATATTCGTCGCCAGCGCCGCGCGGCAGAACAGGCCTTCGAAGAGATCGTGGCTGAGGATCGCGTTTTCCGGCACCTTGTTGTCGAGGCAGCGTTGCAATGGGGCCACCTCATAAATGCCCTTGCCGACGAAAACGCCGGTTCCGAACAGGTCCTGATAGATGTCGGAAACGGCATGGGTATAGATGTCGATGGCCGTGTCGCCCGAGCAGAGATGGGAAAAGGGCGTCTCGCTGCCCACCGATGGCAGGATTTCCATGCGCGGCTGAAGGATCGTGTAACCGGAGATGACGCGACCGGTTGCCTCGTCGCATATCGCGCTGTTCAGCGGATGCGCGAGGGTGCCGATGAGCTGGGCGGCGCTGCCGGGCGGCAACATGGTGTCCGCGTCGAGCGTAATGACGAAGCGAACCTGCCGCAGGGCTTGAGTTTGTCCCACACAGACCGAGAAATTGTCGGCTGAACCGCCCAGAACGAGCTGATTGAATTGTTCCAGCTTGCCGCGCTTGCGCTCCCACCCCATCCAGCGCCTTTCACCCGCATTGAATTTTCGCGGACGATGCAGAAGAAAGAAACGATCTTCATCGGGCGCCGCGTGGCGCCGGTTGAGGGCCTCAATCCGGGAAACCAGCGCCTGTTCGATTTCGGTGTCGACAGGCGTCTTCTGCTGATCGGCGTCGGAAAAATCGCTGAGAAGCACAAAGATCAGGTTCGGGTCGGGATTGGCCAGGTAGCGTGTTTCCAGCAGCCCGGTCATGTGATCGACTTCCGACGGAGACGAGAGGATGACGGGAACGACAACGGCCGTATGGCAATTGTCCGGGATGCCCTCGGACAGGTCGAGTGCGGGCAGTTCCCGCGGCGAGATGAAGTGCGGTATCAGCCAGTGAACGACGGTGATGCTGAGCACGGTTGCCGGGAGAAAGGAAAGCAATAGTCCGGCGATCCAGCCCCAGAGAGGCGCCTGATGAAACGCCAGGTGATAGGCCGGGACCGCCAGGGCGATCAGGAGAAAGAATGACAGGGCAAAGGCGTAGCCGGCAGGGCGGTAGGGCTTGAAAAAGCGGTTCAGACGCTCGCCAATCGGCACCTGGCTGACCGCCCTGTCCTCCAGCTGCGGGCGTCCGTCCCCAATCAGCCAGTAACCGACATGGTGTTTCGGTCGTTCACCTTGGTGGGCGCGGGACAGCTTGACCGCCAGTCGCGCAATGTCGGTTTCGGGACTGTCCGAACCGTCGGCAATGCGTTCGACGCTTTGGCGGTAGTTATCCCGCGTCTGAAAATCCATCCGCTCGTAAACTTGCGCCGGATCGGCATTCAACGTCGCTTCGACGAGGCTGGTCCGGTCGACGAAATCCGCCCAGGTGATGGCATGGATCGCCGACAGATTGACGATGGACCGGGCGATGATGTCGGTCGGATCCCCCTCCGTCTCCGTACGGCTTGGTTTGAACGGTGGTGGAAGATCTGCGTTGAGACGATGCACCGCGTTTGCAAGAATCTCAAGATTCGCGAGCCGCAGCATTGACGGAAGTGCCCAGAGTTCGGCCGTCGAAAGTTCCTCGACTTCCTGAAAAGCCTTGATGTAGCGCGTGAGGTTTTGAAGCGTTATGGCGCCGTTATTGCCGCTCGAAAGCGCATGGGCCACTTCGAATATTCGCGGAGAACGGTTGTCACCGGCATTTACGGCAACGGTCAGACGTTCGAAGAAATGTCTTGGAAATCCATCGGTGATTTGGCGGATGGCCCGCAGGATCTGGTAGTCATTGTCCAGCAGCCAATCGGCGGCCCTCAGGTCCGATGGCCCGGGGTGCCGGCAGTATTGGCGCAGCGTATCCAGCCAGTCGGTCAGCCGGCTCGCCTGCGCATAGATGTCGAGATCCGGTGTCAGGTCGGCCCGGGATTTGAGCGTTGCAGCGAGCGCGCGGGCGCTGTCGCCAAGCCCGTCGGCAGCCTCCGAAAATGCTTCGGTTTTCATCTGGCATTTCCGCGCGGGCGGCGAATTCCTTTCGATTCCGTTCTGGCGTTGATGTGGTTTGCCCGTGTCGTGCCGGGTTGACGGATCATGAGCACCGGAATGTTGGCGTGACTCAACAGGAAACTGGAGACATCGCCCGCCGCCACGTCGGCGTATCCGCTTTGACCGTGGGAGGACAAGACGACCAGATCGGCGGATTGAAGGGCAATGGCGCTGGCCAGTATGCGCCGTGCGTCGCCGTTTCTGAGAATGACGATGCGCACGACGATATCCGCATCGGTAAGAGCATCCCTGGTTCGTTCCAGATAAGTCCGTGCCGCCCGCTCATTGCGTCCGGCCAGTTTCTGCTGAAGCTGCTGATCCGGAGTGTTGAGCGGACCGCTCTGCAGCAGATGCGGTTTTTGTGTCGCATGCACCAGCACCAGTTCGGCGTTCTGGTCGGCTGCAATGCGCACAGCGACAGGAAGGGCGCTCTCGGCGCGGGCCGAGCCGTCCAGCGGAACCAGGATCCGGCGGTAGCGCACCTCCTGCACGTCGGGTGTGGTGGTGGGGACCAGCAAGATCGAGCCGGAACCGATCTCCACAACGCGGCGCGCCGTTTCGCCAATGCGGCACGGTGCGTGGGCGTCGCTGCGGCACAGGGCGGTGATATCCCCGGCGGCGGCGTTGGAACAATCGCCGATCTGTTCGGCCGAGCGCCCCTCCAGCACCCGGGTGGAGATCTGCCGGTTGCCGGTCTCGAAACGGCTGGCAAGGTCGGAAATATAGGATTGCGCCTCCTGGCGGCGAATGTCCCACTCCACCGGGTCAAAGGGGGTGTGAAGCCTGTCCGGCTCGATCACGTGGAGAAGTGACAAGTCTCCCTTGAGCGCATCGGCAATGGTTCTGGCATGCGGAATAACCTGGGCTGAGGTCGGAGAGGTGTCCACACAGGCAATGACCCGCAGCCGATGGTTGTTCGCCGCAACGAGTGGCGCGCGGTGATTTTCGGAAAGCTCTTCCTGGCGGACGGCACTGCTGGGCATCGACTCTTCTCCTTACGAAAACAGACTGACACTTGCGGCTGGAACCGCATCGGCGATCGGACGAAGCCGAGGAAACTCAGAGATGGGTTACAATGATCGGAAAAAACGCCGGTGAATTGACCGCGATCAATTTGGCCGCCGGAATCGTGCCGTCGACCCCGCCCCGGACATATAAAACCCGGTTGGCCTACGTCGCGATATCGGCTGCGAACAGGTTTTCGACATCCGTGCGCCGGCACAATTGCGTTCCGGATGTCATCGCGGCCGCTGCACCGGCGGCGATGCCAAGCCGAAAAGCCAGATCCATCGTGATCCCGGCTGCCAGGGCATGCACCATGGCGCCGACAAAGCTGTCGCCGGCACCGACCGCGGATCTGACTTTGACATGGGTTGCGGGCAGCCGTTGCACACCCTTATCATTGGCCAGAAAGGCGCCGCCGCGGCCCATGGAGACAGCAATGTTACGGGCCCGTCCGGTTTTGACCAATTGCAGCGCCGCCGCTTTTGCGCCCTCTTCATCCAGTTTGGCGCCGGTCAGTTTTTCCAGCTCTCCGAGGCTGGGTTTGACCAGGAACACATCACAGGATGACAGCGTGTCGCGCAGCGGTTCGCCGGACGTATCGAGAATGAAGCGGGCGTTCTTTTGCTCCGCGATCCGGCCGATTCTTGAATAGGTGTCATCGGGCAGTCCAAGCGGCAGGCTGCCGCTGGCAACGATATAGTCACCTTCGAACTGCTCGATGAGAGCCAGTGTGGCGTCCAGTTCGCTTTCATCGACAACGGGACCTTCAGGAACGAAGCGGTACTCCAGGCCCGTATGCATGTCCTGAACCATATAGGCGATGCGGGTCGCCCCGGCTGTCTTGACCCGATGCGCCTTGAGGCCGGACGCGGCAATGCACTCATCCAGCAGGACACCGGTCGCACCGCCCGACATGTAGAGCGCCTCCGCGGACCCGCCCAGCTCATTGATAACCCGGGCGACATTGATGCCGCCGCCGCCGGGATGGTGCCTTTGATTATGGGTGCGGATCTTGAAGGTCGGGCGCACCACATCCGCATCCGACGAAATGTCGACGGTCGGATTGAGCGTGACAGTCAGAATGCCTGTCATGCCGGTGCCGGGTCCGTCGCCTGCCCGGCATGCTCCGTTTCATCCTGGCGTTCCGCCGCCGCGACATGATCCTTGACGGTGATAAAACTGTCCGGCGTCACGGAGATCGAATCGATGCCGCACCCGACGAGAAACCGGGCGAATTCCGGGTGATCGCTGGGCGCCTGACCGCAGATGCCGACCTTGGCACCGAGCGGGTGCGCCGTCGATATCACCTTGTCGATCATCCACTTGACCGCATCGTTCTGCTCGTCGAACAGATCGGCAAGCATCTCGCTATCCCGGTCGATACCAAGTGTCAGTTGCGTCAAGTCGTTGGAGCCGATCGAGAAGCCGTCAAAATGTGCCGCAAAGTCGGTGGCCAGAATGACATTTGCCGGGATTTCGCACATGACGTAGATTTCAAGCTGGTTGTCTCCTCGTTTCAGACCGTTTTCGGCAAGAACCTCAAGAACCCGTTTCGCCTCATCAGGTGATCGGCAGAACGGGATCATCATGACCACATTGGAAAATCCGAGCTCGTCCCTCAGTTTTCGAATGGCCCGGCATTCCAGCGCAAAGCCGTCGCGATATTGCGGCGAAGTGTAGCGCGCCGCTCCGCGGAAGCCAATCATCGGATTGTCCTCATGCGGCTCGAACTGGGTACCGCCGATGAGATTGGCATATTCATTGGTCTTGAAGTCGCTCATCCGGACAATCACCGGTTTCGGGTAGGCGGTTGCGGCAATGCGGGCCAGGCCCTGTGACAATTTATCGACGAAATAGTCGGTCTTGTCGTCATAGCCTTGCGTGAGCGTGTCGATTTCCTGCCGCGCCGCCTCATCGCCCAGAGTCTCGTATTGGACCAGGGCCATCGGATGGATGCGGATGTGGTTGCTGATGACGAACTCCATGCGCGCCAGACCCACACCGTCCGCCGGCATCTGCCACCAGCGAAAGGCCGCCGCCGGATTGGCAAGGTTCAGCATCACCTTGGTGCGGGTCGTTGCGATATGGTCGAGAACCACATCGCGTGCCTCGAAATCGGCAATGCCCTCATAGACGAACCCTTCGGCGCCCTCGGCGCAGGACACCGTGACGTCCTGTCTGGAATGCAATTGGCGGGTGGCGTCGCCGGTGCCGACGATCGCCGGAAGACCGAGTTCACGGCTGACGATGGCGGCATGGGAGGTGCGGCCGCCATGGTCGGTGATGATCCCGGCCGCGCGCTTCATCACCGGCACCCAATCAGGGTCCGTGTTTGTCGCCACCAGAATGCTGCCGTCGACGAATTGTTCGATGTCGTCGGGGCTTTCAAGCAGGCAAACCTTGCCGGTGACGATGGCGCCGCCGACGCTGGAGCCCGATGTCAGTACTTTTCCCTTCGAGGTGATCGTGTAGGACTTGAAAACAGATGTGTCGCGCCGCGACTGGACGGTCTCCGGGCGCGCCTGGACAATGAACAGCTCGCCGGTTTCGCCATCCCTTGCCCATTCCACATCCATCGGGCAGCCATAGTGATCCTCAATGGTGGCAATCCAGCGCGAGAGGAGGAGAATATCGTCGTCCGAGAGCACGAACCGCGCCTGTTCGGCCTTCGATGTGGGGACATTTTCTGTCTCGGACCCGTCGGTTCCGTAGATCATCTTTTGCTCTTTGCGGCCGAGTTGCTTTTCCACGATGGGGCGGTGAGCGGTGTTGCCGAGAAGCGGTTTGAAGGTGACATATTCATCCGGATCCACCGTGCCCTGAACCACATTTTCGCCGAGGCCCCAGGCGGCGTTGATGACGATCACCCGGTCAAAACCCGTTTCCGGATCAATGGAAAAGGCGACGCCCGACGCCCCCTTGTCGGAACGCACCATGGTCTGAACGCCGATGGAAAGGGCGACCTTCATATGATCGAAACCCTTGGCAATCCGATAGCTGATCGCCCGGTCGGTAAACAGGGACGCAAAACATCGCCGGCAGGCCACCAGCAGAGCGTCCTTGCCGGTGATGTTGAGCAGCGATTCCTGCTGACCGGCAAAACTGGCGTCCGGCAGATCCTCGGCCGTGGCGCTCGAGCGGACCGCCACGTCGATGTCGGTGCGGCCTGCCTGCCGTGACAGCTCCGCATAGGCAGCTCCGATGGCTTCAGCGGTGTCCGACGGCCAGGTGCCGCGCAAAATGGCACCACGAATGTGTTTTCCGGTTTCCGCCAGCGAAACGGATCCATTTTGAAGATGGAGCAGTGCATCGGTGATCACCGGCCGCAGCGCATTGGCGTCGATGAAGGCCCAGTAGGCGTCGGAGGTCGTTGCAAACCCGTCCGGCACCTGAATGCCCTTCTCCTTCAAACTGTTCAGCATTTCCCCAAGAGAAGAGTTTTTGCCGCCAACCATGCCGACATCGCTGCGTCCGCATTCGGCCAGCCAGACCACTTGTTTTTGTTCAAACCCCTGTGCAGGCATATTTGCATTCCTCCATCATTGTGTCGTCCAATGATAGGCGGGGTCCGGACAGGCCGTTTTGATCATGGTCAATCGAATGGCCGATCCCGGCATTTCGCATTGCACAAGATGCATCGCGCCAGGTGCCGGGCTCATTTGACACGGGTCAATGCGCCGGCGGCACCGCGCTCTTATCCAGACCCGGCTGCAATGGATGGGTGACAATGGAAAATCCGGTTTTTCGAACCGAAGGACTGACGAAGATCTATCGCACGGGCGATGTCGAAGTCCGGGCGCTGAACGGTGTCGACATCACGCTCCACAGCGGTGAGATGACGGTCTTGCTGGGGCCGTCGGGTAGCGGCAAGTCGACATTCCTGAACATTATCGGCGGGCTGGACACGGCCACCAGCGGCACGGTCTATTTCAAGGATATGGAGTTGACATCGTTCAGCGAGCGGCGCCTGACGCGGTACCGACGCGACCATGTCGGGTTTGTTTTCCAGTTCTACAATCTCATCCCCAGCCTGACGGCCTGGGAGAATGTTGCGCTTGTGACCGAGATCTCACCGACGCCGATGACGCCCGATGCGGCGCTGGCGCTGGTCGATCTGGCCGATCGCCAGACACATTTTCCGGCGCAATTGTCCGGTGGCGAGCAGCAGCGCGTCGCCATTGCGCGTGCCATTGCCAAGAACCCGGAAGTGCTGCTGTGCGACGAGCCGACCGGGGCGCTTGATTCCAAAACAGGCATCATCGTGCTGGAGGCGCTTGCCAGGATCAACAGCGAGCTGGGCACGACGACGGCGATCATCACGCACAATGCAGGCATTCAGGAGATCGCACACCGTGTGGTGTCGTTCATCGATGGCGCCGTGTCCCAGACTCACACCAATGCAACCCGCATCCAACCGGCAGACGTGGTCTGGTGATCATGCGTGTGCTTGACAGAAAACTGGTCCGTGATCTCGTCCGCCTGTGGGCCCAGTCACTGGCCATCGCGTTGGTCATGGCCTGCGGTGTTGCGACCATCATTATCTCGGTCGGCGCTTACCGGTCTCTGGAGGATACACGCACGGCCTTTTATGACCGCTACCGGTTCGGGTCGGTCTTTGCGTCGGCGGTCCGGGCACCGCGACACCTCAAGCAACGCATAGAAAATATCTCCGGTGTCGTTTCCGCCGAACTGCGCGTCGTCAAACCGGTGCTGATCGACGTCGCCGGAATGAATGAACCGGCATCGGGTGTCGCCGTGTCGGTTCCGGATTTCCGGGAGCCCTCCGTCAACCGGCTCTATCTTCGTTATGGGAGGATGCCGGAACCGGACCGTGAAAACGAAGTGGTGGTCGTCGAGACCTTTGCCGATGCGCACGGATTTCGTCCGGGCGATTCGTTCGAGGCCATCCTGAACGGCCGCAAGCGGACAATGAACATCGTCGGCATCGTTCTGTCGCCGGAGTTCATATTTTCGATCGGCCCCGGCGACATGGTTCCCGACCCGCGGCGATACGGTATTTTCTTCATGTCCCTGAAGGGCCTTTCCGGTCTGTTCGACCTGGAAGGTGCGTTCAACGATGTGACTTTGACGACCCTCAGAAACGCCGATACGCGGCAGATCATCGACGAACTGGATGATATTCTCAAACCCTATGGCGGCTCCGGCGCCTATGACCGCGACGATCAGATTTCGCATGCCTTCATTCAGGCGGAACTGGACCAACTGCAGGCAATGTCCTCGGTGGTTCCGCCTATCTTCCTCTTGGTCGCGGCCTTTCTGGTCAACATGATCTTGTCGCGACTGATCGCTCTGGAGCGCGAGCAGGTGGGTCTTCTCAAGGCAATCGGATACGGCAATGGCGCCATTGGCGGACACTATGCCAAGCTCGTCGTGGCCATTGCCCTGGTTGGGCTGGTCATTGGTTCGGTGACCGGCCTTTGGCTGGGGCGCGGTCTGACCCGGCTTTATGCCGAATTCTATTCCTTTCCGTTCCTGATCTTCCGCCAGAGCATCGATCTTTTCGTCTTGGCGGGCGGTGTGACCGTGGCGGCTGCCCTCGCGGGGGCGGCCAAGGCGATCTGGACCATTGTCACCCTGCCGCCCGCCGTGGCGATGCGCCCACCGGCGCCCTCGACCTATCGCAGTTTCTTCCTCGACCAGATTCAGCGACTTGGGCTTTTTTCCCAGCTTTCGATCATGGCCTTTCGTCACCTCATTCGCTGGCCCGTCCGTTCGTTCCTGACGGCGCTGGGGACCTCCATGTCGGTGGCGCTGTTGATCACGTCGCTGTTCTCATACGATTCCATCGACCACATGATCGATACGATATTCTTTCAGGCGGACCGGCAGGACGCGACGCTGACCTTTGTCGCCGACCGTGGTCCGGACGCATTGCAGGCCGCCGCCAAATTGCCCGGTGTGCTGCATGCGGAACCGTTCCGGCAAACGGCCATCACCTTACGCAACGGCCATCGCGAATTGCGTATGGCGATTGTCGGATTGCCAACACAGACCGACCTTTCGCGCATTCTGGATCTCGATCTCAATCCGGTGCCGCCGACACCACAGGGGCTGATCCTGTCGGAAAGGGTGGCGGAAAAACTGCATCTGCGCCCGGGCATGCCCGTGGAGGTCGAACTGCTTGAAAGAGACAGCCGCATTGAAACGGTCACGGTGAGCGGTCTGGCGCAAAGCTATGTCGGGCTGACAGCCTATATGCGGATGGATGCACTCGACCGGTTGATGCGCGACGGCGCCCGGATTTCCGGTACTCGCGTTTCCATCGACAGCAATGAAATGGACGACCTCTTTGCGGTCGTCAAGGAAACGCCGGCGGTGGCATCGATCGCTCTTCAGGGAAATTCCCGCCGGGCCTTTCGCGAGACAATCGAAGAAAACATCACGACGATGATGACAGTCTACATCATTCTGGCCGTTATCATTACGTTCGGCGTGATTTACAATTCCGCCCGCATTCAGCTTTCCGAAAGGGCGCGGGAACTCGCCAGCCTGCGGGTGTTCGGGTTTACCCGGGCGGAGGTTTCAAGCGTGCTGATGATCGAGCTCGGTGTGATCGTGCTGTCGGCTCAGCCGCTGGGATGGCTGATTGGTTATGGCCTGTCCTGGAGTGTGGTGCAGGGATTTGCGAGCGACCTGTTTCGCATTCCGCTGATCATCCACACGGCAACCTATGCGCTGGCCAGCCTGGTGGTCATGGGTGCGGCACTGGTGTCGGCGCTGATCGTGCGGCGCCGGGTGGACAGGCTTGACCTGATCCGTGTTTTGAAAACGAGAGAGTGAATCTGATGCGTATCTGGATGAAAAGACTGGGGTTTCTGGCTCTGCTGCTGGTTGTCGGCGCGGGCTTTTATCTGGTCATGCGGGAGCAGCCGATTGCAGTCGACATCGCATCGGTAACGGCAGGGCCAATGACCGTGACGATCGACGAGGAAGGGGTGACGCGGGTCAAGGATGTTTATGCCGTATCCTCGCCGATCGCCGGTTATCTCGACCGCACGACGCTTGACGAGGGGGAGCCGGTCAAAGCCAATGAAACGGTGATTGCCTCGATCCATCCGCTCGATCCGCCATTCCTGGATCAGCGCACACGGGCGGAACTGACGGCGGCAGCCGAGGCAGCGCGTTCGGCCGTGGCCCTGGCGAAGGTCGAGTTGCAGCGGGCGCAGACCGCCTATGCGCTTGCCAGTTCCAATTACGAGCGGGCGGCAAAGCTTGAGAAGACGAACACCATATCGATCAGTCAGCTGGAACGGGCCTATAGTGAAATGCAACTGGAGAAGGCGCAGATCGATAGTACGGAGGCGACAATCAAATTGCGGGAGGCGGAACTTGCCAGTGCCGAAGCGCGCTTGCAGCAGCCCACCGGCGCTGGTGCGCAACGGCTCGATCAGGATTGCTGCGTCAGCATTGTCGCGCCGATCGATGGCGTTGTTCTGCAGGTGCTGGCCCGCAGCGAGCAGGCCGTGTCGCCCGGTACGCGGATTGCGGAAATCGGCGATCCGAGGAATCTGGAGATTGTCGTCGATCTCCTGTCGAGCGATGCGGCCAAGATCAGCACCGGCGCAAAGGTGCGGATAACCGACTGGGGCGGAGCGGAGGAGTTGCAGGGCGTCGTGCGACGGATCGAGCCGGCAGCCTTTACCAAAGTGTCGTCGCTGGGAATCGAGGAACAGCGGGTCAATATCGTGGTCGATCCGGTAGCGGTGCCGCCGGCGCTTGGTCATGGCTACCGGGTCCTGGCCCATATCGGCACCTGGCAGAGGGACAGTGCGTTGCAGGCGCCGATCAGCGCCCTGTTCCGTTCGGATGGCGACTGGTCGGTGTTCCTGGTGGAAAATGATCGGGCCGTGGTCCGGCGGATCGCCATCGGACAGATGAATGACAGCCATGCGGAGGTGCTCGACGGGTTGAGCGCGGACATGCGCGTCGTGCTCTATCCCAGTGATGTCCTGAAAGATGGAAGTCTGGTGGAATTGCGGTCCGTTTCGCGGTGATCGCGCCGCGCACGGGATCGCCGGAGACAATTGATCTGCCGCAAGGAAGATGAGGCCGCATGCGGTAGGCTCGGAGAAAACCATGTCGCAGAGGTATTCTTCATGTCCGGTATTCTCAGATTTTTTCCCGTGGGGTTTTCCGTCGTCCTCGTCCTTGCCTGGCTCTCTCCGGTATCGGCGCAATCGTCGGACCCCGACTGGCTCGATGCGCTCAGAATGCAGCTTGAAATGAAGGAGGCCTGCGAGGTCAATTATTTCATCAATATGCGCGAAGGGCAGATAGGAACGAGCAAAACTTACGAGGCGCGAGTCCAATGTGTCGACGGGCGGATGTTCGATGCGTCCCGAACCGAGCCCGAGAAGGAATTCTTCATCCGGCCCTGCGGCATAGCTGTTTGCTGACCGGTTCGCGGAATTTGCGGCGGCGGGCCAGCCATGCTGGGGGCGGCTGACACGGGATGGAACCGGACATGACCGCAATGGAAACCCATCACGTCTTGCTGGTTCTCGGCGGCTTGCTGCTTTGCGGTCTTGTCGCCGATGAGCTGGGGCGCCGAACGCGCCTCCCGCGCGTCACGCTGCTGATCGTTTTCGGCGTCCTCGTCGGCCCATCCGGCCTTGATATCCTGCCCGAGGCTTTCCATCGCTGGTACGAGTTTCTGGCGACCATCGCCCTGACGATGGTCGCGTTCCTGCTCGGTGGCCGGTTGTCGGTCGATGCCCTGCGGGATCACGGAAAGGAAATCCTGACCATTTCGGTCACCGTGGTGGCCATTACTGTCCTGGTTGTCGGTTCCGGCCTTTTGCTGGCCGGCGTTCCCTTTGTGCTGGCGCTGCTGTTGGCGGGAATCGCCACGGCCACGGCGCCGGCGGCCACGCAGGATGTCGTGCGTCAGACCGGGGCCGATGGTCCCTTCACCGACACGCTTCTAGGCGTGGTTGCGATCGATGACGCCTGGGGTCTCATCATTTTCAGCATGCTGCTGGTCATCGCCAACGCGACGACCGGCGACTCCTCGTTAACGATCCTGACCCATGGTCTTTGGGAGGTCGGCGGTGCTGTCGCCATCGGTCTGCTGGTCGGTCTGCCGGCGGCCTATCTGACCGGCCGGCTGAAAGAAGGTGAGCCGATGCAGTCGGAGGCCCTCGGGCTGGTTTTCGTGTGCGCCGGCCTGTCCGTGTGGTTTGACGTGTCGTTTCTGCTGGCCGGTATGGTTGCGGGCGTTGCGGTTGCCAATCTTGCCGCCCACCACAAACGCCCATTCCATGCCATCGAAAATATCGAGTGGCCGTTCATGGTGCTGTTTTTCGTGCTGGCCGGGGCAAGTCTCGATATGGGCGGCCTGGAAACCATCGGCCTGATTGGCGTTGCCTATATCGTCTTGCGCTTCGTTTCACGGATCATCGGTGGATGGCTGGGCGCATCTTTGGCGGGCGCACCGGACGTGCAGCGCCGCTGGATCGGGCTGGCGCTGGTGCCCCAGGCCGGGGTTGCGCTTGGCATGGCGCTCGTCGCCGGCGAACAATTGCCGGCCTATAAGGATGTTTTGCTGACGATCGTGGTTGGCACCACGATCATCTTCGAACTGATCGGGCCGATCCTGACGCAAATCGCCCTCATCAAGGCCAAAGAAGGCCGCGATCAGCCGTAAACCGGATTGGCCTCAATGCGCCATCAGTACCGGATGTTTGGTGTTCACCAGCAAATCCCGCGTCGTGCCGCCCAGCAGCCACTCGCGCAGCCGGGAATGGCCATAGCCGCCCATGACAATGAGATCGGCATCCTTGTCGATGGCGTGCTGCATCAGCACTTGCGAAATGTCGCGGCCTGCGCTGGGGAGCTGATCGACGGTTACTTTCAAACTGTGCCGCGTCAAAAACGCCGCCATATCGTCCCCCGGGTTCGGTCCGGAAGTGTTTCCGTCGGGGTCGACCAGAACCAGAGAAACCTCCTGCGCATCGTGCAGCAGAGACAGGCTGTGATGAATGGCTTTCGCAGCTTCGGGCTCCGAGTTCCAGGCCATGACGACCCGTCTTATGGGCAGCGGGGATTTTTCACCCGCACCGAGGATCAGAATGGGTCTTCCGGATTCAAACAACATGCCGTTAAAGGCGTCCGTTGCCTCTTCCTGCTCTGGAACGACCCCGTTGGGGAACACCACCACATCGGCGTAGAGCGCGTGGCGCGACATCGTCTTGGCGACCATGCCCCTGTCGATATATTCGGCCAGCACCGAGGCCGAAAGATATGTCTCCTGCAGCATCTCCTCGATCCGTGCTGCGCGCTGATTGGTTTCCTGAACCGCGCGGTCATGCATTTCGCTGAGATAGAAGTCCGGTAGACCTCCATAAACCGCTGTCGGCATGGATTTCATGATGCCGAAGACGACGACATTGAGATGGGCGCCAAGATCTCCCGCAAGCTCGATAATGGGTTTGATGTTTTCGATCGGTTCATCCACCGCATGCGCGGCAAGAAGCGTCGTGATGGCCATTGTCTCTTCCTTATTGCGGTTCGGCGGCGGGGTGATCCCCGCCGCTGATCCAGCCTATCGAAACCCGCGCCGGCGAAGTTGCGCTAAATCAAAACGGGTTAGCCGGCGGTATCGTTGCCGCTACCGGATGTCCGGATCCACAGACGCTTGACCAGCTCCGGAATGATCACCACCGGCGCAACAAGCAGGAACACCATGATCCATGTCTGCGGCTCGAATGCGATCGTGCGCAGGACCGTCTGCAGCGGCGGCCAATAGACAGCCGCCACCTGCGCACCCAGCGTGAGCGCCAGCGCAGCCAGCAGCCACGGATTGGAAAAGAAGCCGATTCTGGACCATGGGAGAGTGAGGGAACGGAAAGCGAAAACGCTGAATTTTTCCAGAAATATCATCGTCGTGAAGGCGACGGTCTGCGCAATCACCACACCCTGATCCAGAACCTGATAGAATGCGAACAGGCTTGCCGATCCGGTGTAAAGGGCAAAGAGCAGGATTATGATCAGGCCATTGACGCCGACGATATCCTCCTTTGGCGAACGAGGCGGCTGGCGCATGACATCGGTCTCCGCTGGTTCCAGGCCCAGGGTCAATGCCGTCAGTCCGTCGGTCACCAGATTCATCCACAAAATCTGGATCGGCAGAAAGATAATCGGCCCGCCGATCAGGATATTGGTGACGATGGCCGTTACTTCGCCGGCATTCGAGCTCAGCAGGTAGCGGACGAATTTTCGGATGTTCTGATATTGCCGCCGCCCCTCTTCGATCGCACCGACGATGGAGGCGAAGTTATCGTCCAGCAAAACGAGGTCCGAGCTGTCCCTCGCGACATCGGTGCCGCGAATGCCCATGGCGATACCGATATCGGCCTGTTTGAGAGCCGGTGCGTCATTGACGCCGTCACCAGTCATTGCGACGATCGCGTCGCGTGCCTGCAGGGATTTGACAATGCGCATCTTGTGGTGCGGTGCGGTTCTCGCAAAGACCGTTTTCTTGTCGAGACAATCCGTAAGCGCACAATCATCCATCCGGTCGAGCATGCTGCCTGTTATCGCGGTCTCGGTCGGCAGGTCGAGCATGCGGGCAATCGCCAGTGCCGTATCGGGGCCGTCGCCGGTGATCATGATGACATCGATCCCGGCGGCTGTCGCGGTGGCGATGGCACCGTGCACTTCCGGGCGCGGCGGGTCGATGATACCGGCGAGACCGATCAGCATCAGCCCGCCCTCCATGTCGTCCTCGGTGATATCTGCGGAAGCAACCGGTTTTGTTGCAACCGCAAGAACACGCAACCCTTGCGAAGCAATGTCCTGATAGGCCCGTTCGACGCTGCGTCTGTGCCCGTCATCGAGCTCCATCGGTTCCGACAGGCCGGCAATATGGGTGCAGGCCGGCAGCAGGACTTCCGGCGCGCCCTTTGCGTAGATGACATGCCGGTCGCCTTCGCGGATCATGACGGTCATCCGCTTGCGTTCGGAGGAAAACGGAATCTCGCGAAGGATTAGATCGACGGGCGGCGGATGCAGGCCCGCTTTGCCGGCCGCCACCACGAGGGCAGCCTCGGTCGGTTGTCCGGTTTTCTGCCACTTGCCGTCCTTTTCGACAATCCGTGCGTAACTGCAGGTCATGCCGGCAGTCAGGAATTGCTTCAGCAAAGGGCACGCAGCATGGTCGAAGACATCACCTTCGATCTCGAACCGGCCCGAAGGCGTGTAGCCTGTCCCGGTCACGTCAATGGTGAACGGTTCGAGCCAGATGCGATTCACTGTCATTTCGTTTTCGGTCAGCGTGCCGGTTTTATCCGTGCAGATGACCGACGCGGCGCCGAGAGTCTCGGTTGCCTGCAGTCTGCGGCTCAAGGCGCGGCGCTTGACCATGGCGCTGGCGCCGATGGCCAGGGTGACCGTTACCACCGCGGGCAGACCTTCGGGAACAATCGCCACAGCCAGAGACAGTCCGGTCAGGACCATATCCGCCGGGTCCTTTCCACTGATCCAGCCGAGCGCGATGATGAGGCCGGCCAAGCCGAGGGCAACCATGCCGAGATGCCTGCCCAGCGTTCCGACCTTCCTTTGCAGATGCGTGGGCTTTGGAGGAAGCGCTGCCGTCAATGCGGCGATTTTTCCGAATTCGGTTGCCATGCCTGTCGCCGTGACCCGGCCGCGCGCCCGCCCTTCGACGACACTCGTTCCCATGAAAGCATATCCTGGGCGCGTGTCTTCGCTGTCCGTCGATGCGACCGTTTTGCTGAGGCTTGTCGATTCGCCGGTCAGAACCGATTCATCGATCCTGAGACCGGCGACATCCTCAAGGCAGATGTCGGCGGGAACCTTGTCGCCGGCCCCAAGAATCACCTGATCGCCGGGAACCAGGGTTTCGGCGCGGATGGTTCGCTCCCGCCCGTCGCGCAGCACCAAAGCCTGTTGAGAGAGCATGGCGCGAAGGGATTCCAGCGTCCGTTCGGCGCGCCACTCCTGAATGAACCCAAGGCAGCCGTTCAAAACGACGATGGCGCCAATGGCCGCCGCTTCGTGGCTGGTGAGGCCATGGGACGTCGATACCGGCGCCATCATCCTTACATCCGTCCATTCACAGGTTGTTTGACGGTTAGGACACTATTGACCGCTTGGCGAAGGGGATTTGATGGAGGTCAAAAGCCGTCTTCGCAAAGCCGTCAATACTCTCTGCAAGGCACCTGGGCCAGGCATTTGGCGTTCGGCCTCTGGAGTGAGCATCAATGTTCAGGAATGCGATCAATCTGTTCGAGATTTTCGGTTTCAAGATCAGGGTGGACCCGAGCTGGCTGCTCATTGCCGCGCTGATTGTCTGGAGCCTGTCGAGCGCATATTTTCCGGCAAATCTGCCCGGCTATTCGCACTATGACTACATCGCCCTGGGGATTGCCGCGATGCTCGGGCTGTTTGCATCGCTGATCCTGCACGAGCTTGCCCACGCGCTGGTCGCACGGCAATTCGGCCTGCAGATCGGCGGGATTACCCTGTTCATCTTTGGCGGAGTCGCCGAGCTCGAACAGGAACCGCGCAACCCGAAATCGGAGTTCTGGATTGCCGTTGCCGGCCCGGCCATGAGCTTTGCTCTGTCGGGTCTCGCCTTCCTGGCGCTGCACGGGCTCGATATCAGCGGTGTTTCGCCGTCTCTGCACGAGGTCGTCGCCTATCTTGGTCTGATCAATCTGATCCTGGCGCTCTTCAATCTGGTGCCGGCCTTTCCACTGGATGGCGGGCGGGTCTTGAGGGCGGTGCTGTGGTGGATGAAGGATGATCTGTTATGGGCGACGCGGATCGCCAGCAATCTGGGAACCGGCTTCGGCGCGCTGCTTATTCTTTCGGGTGTATTGTCCCTGTTCACAGCGAACTCCGTCGGCGGGCTGTGGCAGATCCTGATCGGATTTTTCATCATCAGCGCATCCACCGGAAGCTACCGGCAACTGGAAATCAAGACGGCACTCAAGGACCAGACCGTGCGGTCGCTGATGGCAAAGTCACCGAAGACCGCGGATGTCAATGACGATGTCGCGACACTGGTGGACGACATCATGCTGGCCCGAAATGTGAGTTTTGTTCCGGTGCTCGAGGGGGAGCATCTGCTCGGCTATGTCGACACGTCGCTGGTTCACGCCATTGACCGGGAGAACTGGTCGACCGCGCGGCTCGGCGATATTCTGGTTCCGGCCAGCGACGAGAACACCGTTCCGGCGGATATGCCGATGGACTTGCTGTTTGAGAAAATGGCTCGCAGCGGACGGCGCAAGATGCTTGTCGGTCAGGGCGGCAGACTGGACGGGGTGATCGCGCTTGCCGATCTCGTCTCCTACCTGGCCATCCGCAACGGTTTGGGTCTGTCCGGCGAACGGGACAGGCAGCAAGGGCGCCAGCCCCACCTCCACAGGTCCTGACGAACAGGACCGGTCAGTTCGAAAAGAGAACCGGCACGGTCATGTGTTTGAGCAGGTGGCTTGTCGTCGCGCCGATGGCAAAATCATAGAAGCGCGAATGGCCGAATGCCCCGGTAACGATCATATCGGCACCGGTTTCGGCCGCCTCGTTCAGCAGGGCATCACCGATTTTGATATCGGCATTTTGCCAGTGGGTGACCGTAGTCGCGATGCCGTGTCGCTCCAGCCCGCTGGCAACTTCCGCCGCCGACTGTCCAAGATAATCGGCGTCCCGCTCGGAATGGGTCACCCACATGATGGTTGCTTCACCCTTGTCGCGGACGAAGGGAATGGCGTCGTGCAAGGCCCGCGTTGCCTCTCTCGTGGCGCTCCAGCCGATCATGATCCGGGTGCCGAAACGCTCGAAGTCACCGGCATTGGGAATGACGATGACGGGCCGGCCACAGCCCTGGATCACATCCCTTTGAATGTCCGACTGATCGGCTCTGTCGTGTTCGGGATCGGCCTGCGACATGATCACCAGATCGGCACGGCGGGCCTGTTCGACGATCTGCCCGCTGGCGCTTCCGGAATCGGCATCGACCAGCCGCCACTCATTGGGAAATGTCTCCTTCGCCGTGCGCTGCTCGAAGACGGTGCGGATCTGTTCGGCCTGGCGGGTCTGGGCGTCCTGAAAGGCCTCGATCGACTGAGGTGTCAGGTGGACAGCGACACCGGGATGAACCAGCATGGCCTGCCGTGTGTGCAGCCCGATCAGATGGGCGTCAAACCTGCGGGCAAGATGGCATGCGGCTTTCATCAGCCGTTCGGCGTTGGTCTCCGTCGTCAGACAGACGAGTATGGTTTTATAGGACATGGTTTCCTCCATTTGGCAGATGCGGGACGGCGTGGTCAGCATAGCCAGCCCGGCATGCGTGTCGAAACTACACCGAGAGGTACGGACGCACGGGAACGCGGTGCGTCCGCAACAGTGCGGCGCGCCGCGTCAATTGTCCCTGCTGATCGCAATCTTCCTGGTCTTGCTTGCGATTTCCGGGGGCTTCGTGATGGTTATCGTCAACACACCATCGGTGAATTTGGCGTCAACATCGTCGGGATTGATGTCAAAGGAAAGGGGAATGGTCCGGGCGAATTTGCCGTAGGATCGCTCCACCACGTGGAAATCCTTTTCCTTTTCTTCCTTTTGAGCCGACTTTTCACCCTTCAGGGTCAGGACATTGGACGACACGGAAATTTCGACATCGTCTTCACCGACACCCGGCAACTCAGCCGTTATCTCGACGGTCTCATCCGTCTCGCTGACGTCAAGGCGTGGAACGATCTGACCATTGAAATCGGTCAAACGACCCGAATCGAACCGAGGGACCAGGCCCTTGAAGTCGTCGAAGACCCGGTCGATTTCCTTATGCAATGAATGGAATGCCGGCGTATCCGATTTGTCATTGCCGAAAAGAGAGGGAAGGAAAGAACGTGTCATTTTTCATCTCCTTGTTTTTTCGACTGCGTTGGAAAAACAGCCAGGAGAAGTCATAGCGGATCGGTAAACCTGCTTTTTGAGTTGGATCAAGACACCACATTCCTGAATGTCGATTGAACCTAAACCGCCAGAACATGCGCGAGATGACCCGGCAGCTTGGCAGGGGATATCTGCACAAGGTCCTTGGCGACTTCTGCTGTGACATCGGATGTCAGCTGATCCGGCAGATGCTTGCGCAGACTGCCCAGCATGGCCGGTGGGGCGCACAGGATGAGGCGGTCGAATTGGCGGGCCCGTTTCAGCTTCGCAAGGTCGGTGAACAATGCCCTGGCGAATGCGTCACCGCGTTCGACGTTTCCCTGATGTGGCTCCATCTTGTGGCGCATGGCGCCGGCGCTGCTGAATGACCTGCCGGGGTCGTCTTCGAATTCACCAGGCTTCGGGGCCGACCAGCTCCTGTTCGCAACGGGATGCAGTCCGCGGCCCGGGCCCCTGTGTTCAACAATGTGGGCGCGACTGCTGTCAGCAATCAAAATCCAGGTTTTGATCGGTTTCATTTGTCCTATCCTCAATGGTTCCGGACTATATCCGCATCTGCGCGAGGCAGATTGACAGGGATCAAATTACCCGGTGATCAGACCAATCCAGTGACCTGCCGTAAAGGCAATGGCGGCCGCCAGCGCCCCGATGAGGAGCGTTTCCGACCCGGACCACCACCAGCTGGACAAGGCCCAGCGGCTTTTCATCGCGCCAATTGCGAAAAAGGTCATGCCGGTCGCTATGATTGCCGTCGTAAACGGGTCGGGCATTTGCAACAGGAACGGCAGCAACGGAACGGAGCCGCACACAAGGAAAGCCAGAAATGTCGCGAAAGCGGCCGGAAGCGGCTTCGGAACCGTCGTCGATACGCCATATTCCTCGGCGACCATCATGTCGACCCAGACCGATTCGTCCGCGGTGATGGCCTCCATGGCCTGCTCCCGCACCTCGCCATGCAGACCCTTGAGCCTTAGAATCTGCCGGACTTCCTCGCGCTCCCCCTCAGGGATTTCCCGGATGTGCTTTCGCTCGATTTCGCGCAGCCGTTGCAGATTGTCGAGATCGGCCTTTGTGGCGGAGTAGTTTCCCGCCGCCATCGAAAAGCCATCTGCCAGAACATTGGCAATGCCCAGAGCGATGATCACGGTCCGCGAAAAGCCGGCGCCCTCGACGCCGGCGACAATGGCAAAGGTGGTGACCGCGCCATCGATGCCGCCATAGACGCAGTCGCGCAGATAGCTTCCGGCGGGCGGCCTGATCAGTCTTTCACGAATGTCGTCCGGTGTATGGCTGTGTTCCAAGCGATTGTATCCGTGACGTTGCAAAACTGTGGCGATTGTCGGCGGAAACTGCAACGCCGGTCTTGAGCCAGATCAACAGGCGGGGCAGAAAGGTGCTGCCCGACTGTCGCAAACGGCTGCGGAAAGATGCCGGTCCGGATGGGCGCGGCGGGGATCGGTGGGCGAGGTCAGCGACCCGGACGTTGCGGCTGCGGCAAATGACGTGCATCAATGATGGTCTGTATCGACCGAGGTGGAACAGTGTGACGACGGACGTGCCGGAAAAGAAAGACAAATTGGAGGCCCTCCTGGATGCCGCTGTCGATGCTATCGTTACCATCGATCGCCATGCCATTATTCAATCGGTCAATAGTTCGGCGCAGAAGCTGTTCGGCCATACGATCGAGGAGATGGTGGGGCGCAATATCAGCTTCCTGATGCCCGAACCCTGGGCCTCGCGGCATGACAGCTATATCCGGCGCTACATGGAAACCGGGGAGAAGCGGATCATTGGCGTGGGACGTGAAGCGGAAGGCCTGAAGAAAAACGGCTCGACATTCCCCATTCACCTGACGGTGACCGAGTTCTGGGCCGCAGACGAGGTATTTTTTTGCGGTATCATTCACGACCTGACGGCCAGAAAAAACACCGAACGGGCGCTGGAAAGGTCCCAGAGGCTGGAAGCGGCCGGACAGCTCACCGGCGGCGTTGCCCATGATTTCAACAATCTCCTGACGGTTATCACCGGCAATCTGGAATTGCTCGAACTGCAGATCGACGCCCCCGAACAGCGAGCGCTGCTGGATGAGGCGCAGGCGGCTGCCGAGATGGGTGCCGATCTGACAACCCAGCTCCTTGCCTTTGCGAGGCGCGGTGTGCTGCAGCCGGAAGTGGTCGACGTCAATGGGATGGTCAGGGACCTGACGAGCATGCTGAAACGGACGCTTGGCGGACATGTCGATCTGAAAACGGCGCTGCATGAGGATCTGTGGACGACCTGTGTCGATCCAGGCAAACTTGAGAACTCCCTGCTCAATCTTGCCATCAATGCCCGCGACGCGATGCCTGACCAGGGCAGCCTGATCATCGAGACAAGCAATATTGCCATCGATGCGGCCTATACGGCCGTCGAAGTGGGTATCGCCGCCGGTGACTATGTTCGCATTTCCGTCTCCGATACCGGTTCCGGCATGACCGATTCGACCCTGCAAAGGGCGTTCGAGCCGTTCTTCACCACCAAACCGTCGGGAAGCGGCACCGGTCTCGGCCTGTCGATGGTATACGGTTTTGCCAAGCAATCCGGCGGCAATGTCACCGTCTATTCGGAGGAGTCCATCGGTACGACCATCAATGTCTATCTGCCGCGCCATTCGGCTGTTGTCGAACCGGTCGAGCCGCCGCAGGAGAGCCATCAAAGCGACAGTAATCTGGGGTTTGGTGAATTGATTCTCGTCGTCGAGGACGATCCCCGGGTCTGCCGGCTGACGCTGGAGCGGCTGAAGATTTTGAACTATCGCGCGATCGCTGCCAGGAACGGGCAGGAAGCGCTGGAGATCGCCGACCGGACCGATGGCATCGATCTGGTGTTTACCGACCTTGCCATGCCGGGTGGTGTTTCAGGATATGACGTCGCCGATCATATGCGCCAGCATCACCCGCGGGTCGCCGTTTTGCTGACATCGGGCTATGCGGAAGATCTGATGCACGCGCCGCGGCTTGGCGCACACGCCATACGGCTTTTGCGCAAACCCTACCGGCAGAGCGAACTGGCCCGGATGCTGCGCGAGGTCATTGAGGGGCATCGGCGATCATTTGATCCTGCTGCCGATCCGAACTGACTTGCTCGGACGAACGGGCCGTCCGCTTCAAAGCGGGTCGATCTGTTTCACATCGGCGACCAGCGTATAGCCGATTCCCCGGACAGTTTTGATGATCGTCGGATTGGTGGGATCGGGTTCTATTTTCTTGCGCAGGCGGGCCACCTGATTGTCGATCGCCCGATCATAGGGTGTCCACTCCTGGCCGCTGAGCTTGTCCATGATCTGGTCGCGTGACAGCACGCGTCTCGGGTTTTCCAGAAACACTGTCAGCAGCCTGAAATCGGCGGTGGTCAGGTCCTGCGGGGATTTGCAGCCGACCCTGGTCAATTCGAAGGTCCGGGGATTGGCTATCCAGTCACCGAAGCAAAAGACGGTATCGCCATCAGCATGGTCGATGGCCGGCGGCTCGGCGGATGGTGAACCGGAACGGGTATCGGTACGCCGCAGCACGGAGCGGATGCGCGCCAGAACCTCGCGGACATGAAAGGGCTTTGAGATATAGTCATCAGCACCCATTTCAAGACCGACCACCTTGTCGATAACATCACCTTTTCCGGTGACGATAATAATCGGAATGTCGGATCCGGCGCGTAGTTCAGCCGCTATGGTCAGGCCGCTCTCGACGCCGAGATTAAGATCCAGCGTGATCAAATCGACTGTGTTGTCGTCAAGGCATTGGCGGACGGCGGCGGCGCCGTCGGCCTCCAGAACCTGGTAGTTTTCCGTCTCGAGACAACGCCGAAGCAGCAGACGAACTTTTGCATCGTCATCCACAACCAGGATTGTTTTCGCCTGTTCGGACACACAGCACCCAAATCTCAAGAGTGTTCGCGATTTGCCGGCTTGCGGCACGCGCCATGGCCGCGTTGGCTTTATAAAGCACATGCGCGCCATCGCAAAGCGACATTCTGATACACAACGCTACAAGGCTGCCATAATGGGATTACCCATTTGGGATTGTATGGCTCCAATTCATCCCCTGAGAATAAGAGGAGCCAGGCATGTATGTCACATCACCGATCGGCATCTTCGACAATTCCGAGATCAGATTGCCGCGATTCGTGGAAGCAGAAACTGCAAAACACTCCCATTTTAGCGCCGCCGAGGCCGGCCACCGGCTGTTTTGCGAAGGCGATGACGCGAATTACATCTATGAGATCCTTGAGGGCGTGGTGCGCACCTCCAAACTTCTGTTTGACGGCCGCCGGCAGATTTTGTCGTTTGGATATCCCGGAGACCTTGTCGGTCTGAGCCATGATTGCTTCTACCACAGCGATTGCGAGGCGGTCAGTGACGTCAAGTTGCGCGTCCATCACAAGAATGCCTGCCATGCGTCGATCGAATCGGAACCCGAATTTGCCAAGAAACTACTCAAATTCGCTGCCGCCGAAGTCAACAATATGCAGGAGCACTTCATCATGCTCGGTCGCAAATCCGCGACCGAGAAAGTGGCTTCCTTCCTGCTGACGCTGCTCGACAGGGTCGGTGAGCCGAAGAATTGCAAGACCTGTTTTGATTTGCCCATGTGCCGCTCTGATATTGCCGATTTTCTCGGTTTGACCATCGAAACCATCAGTCGCACCCTGACGAAGCTGCGGGAGGATAAGGTCATTGAACTGCCGAAAAAACACCGGGTCCATGTCCACAATATTTCGGCCTTGCGCGCCCTTGCTGAACGCGCATGAGATTTCGCTGCTTCGGTCTCGATCCGGTTGATCGATATCAAGACCGAATATCGGGTTTTACGAGATAATCAATTCTCCTGGGCCCCAGCTGGGCCGGTGGAATTGGAGACGTGCATGATCGATACGGATGCCTATCGCAAGCGCCTTGAAGACAGGCGCACCGAACTTGTCGAAAGACTGAATCAACTGGAAGACTGGCTGGACGATCCGGCGAACCCGGACGCGGTGGAGCGCGCCACCGAGCGCGAATCCGATGAAGTCTATGAAATCCAGGGCCTTGCCGGTCAGGAAGAACTGACGGCAATCGACGCGGCCCTGGCGCGGATCAAGAACGGCATGTATGGCACCTGCCTGTCCTGTTCGGAACCCATATCGGAGGCGCGGCTGGACGCGGTTCCCCATGCCGCCCTGTGCCGGAACTGCATGAAATAGGCACCTGCTCCTTGCGCGATGCGGCTATTCGGTTCGCATGATCGGCAGCATTGATGCGATCGTCGGTGCGCCGCTTGTCCGCTGGGTTTGGCTGCGTTGCCGGACGCTTCGTTCCACAATCCGGGTCGCCTGGGCCGGGTAGACCGGTTTTGAAAACAGGTAGCCTTGGCCATAGGTGCAGCCGAGATCCTGAAGCTCGGTCGCCTCCTCCAGGGTTTCCACACCCTCCGCAGTCGTTTTCAATCCAAGGCCGTGGCAAAGCTTGATGATCGACGATACGATCTGATAGTTGCCGTTGTGCCGGTGGAAAGACGAGACAAAGGATTTGTCGATCTTGATCGTGTCAAAGGGCAGCTGATTGAGAAGGTGCAGGGACGAGTAGCCGGTACCGAAATCATCGAGGGAAAACCGCACGCCATGCGCCTTCAGGTCCGTCATTGTCTCCCGTAAGGTGGCCATGTCGCCGACGAGGGCATTCTCGGTGATCTCGATCACCAGTCGCCGGGGATCGAAGGATTCCGCGTGAAGCATGGTCAGCAATGTCCGGGCAAACTGGCCATCGGAAAGTTGAACCGGCGACACATTCACAGCGATGGGAACGGATTCAGGCCAGCTGAGTGTCGACTCGCTGATTTGTTGCAGCAATTCCCAGAAGATATCACTGATCTGACCGGTTTCTTCGGCCAATGAAATAAAGCTTCGTGGAGCCAGCAGGCCGTGTTGGGGATGTTTCCAGCGGGCCAGGGCCTCGAAGCCCCATAGCCGCCCATTGCCGAGGCACACAAGGGGTTGAAACAGCGGCATGAATTGACGATCGGTGAGTGCGTCGGGGATATCTGCCTTCAGTCGGATGTGCCGGCGTTGAACCGCATCGAGCTGCTGGTCATAAAAGGATACCGCATTGCCCTTAACGGCCCGCGATTGATGGGCGGCGAGACTGGCAAACTGCAGCAGCTTTTTGCGTTCCGTCGCGTGCGCCGGATAGATCGCGACACCCAGGCTGATCGTCAGCTTTGCGCTGAACGTGTTGAGCCTGACCGGGTTTTTGACAAGATGCAGGATATGGTCGGACACGCTGACGATGCGCTCGCTGTCGTCATCGACATCGTCAGCGATAATGAGCGCAAATTCATTTCCGGAAAGACGCGCAATCAGATCATCGGAGCCCATGATGTTGCGCCAGCGGATTGCCATGGCCTGCAAGACCTCGTCACCGGTCTGATGTCCGTTGAGATCGACGACTTGATCGATTCCCTCAAGGTGCAGAATCGCAACGGCAAAATGCGAATGGAGATGCCGATCGGCGCCAATTCTGCGCATCAGTTCTTCCTCGAGATAAAGGCGGTTGGGTAGCCCCGTCAGAGGATCGTGGCGCACGAGATGGTGCAGCCGGACTTCTTCATGCTGCCTTCGCCTAATCTCTCGTCTGACCCGGATAATCGACATGGCGAGCAAGGCAACCAGGATCGAAAACCCGGCAATCAGAAGCTCATCGAGCTCCCAGTTCTCGTGGGCGCGCGTCAGGGCATAGAGCTGCTCGAAGGCGTCGATTGCCGTCAGCAGAAAAGCAAATATCAAACCGGCAAGGGCGACCGCCATATAGGGGAGCCAGTCCCGCAGCTCTCCGCAGTCACGATGTATTTTTCTCAATATATTTGTCATGGCGTTCATAACGAGACAGCAGGGTCGCGTTTCTTGGTTAACAAATTCTTTCTGTGTACAGCTTATATTTTGATATGCAAGTATACTGTGCTTTCTTAATGTAATAATTATTTTCCATATGAAAACTTAAATGATTATCGATCCTTAAAGCATGTTTTGAGTTTTCAGCACGGTGGGCTTTACTGTTTTACTTGATGGAACGCGGCTGGCGGCTGCCAAATATCGAGCGGTAACACCGCAGGTTCCACCGGCGCAGATCCACGAAGGATGACAATGCGCCGCGAGGCCATATCGAAACGGTCCCGTTACGAACAGCGGTAGGCGATGACGCAGCGATTGTTGTCGCTGGTGATGACCCGCACCGTGTTTCGGACGCGTTCCTGGCCGCAATAGAGCGTTCGCCCCTTGCTGGCGGGCACGCCGCCATAGATCGGAAGCACCGAACCGGAGCGGGTGCGCGTGGTAACACGGCCCTGGCGCTCAAAGGTTGCGATCGCGCGTTCACAGGTCATGGAATTTGTCAGCTGCTGGGCCTGAACGCCATCGACATCGGTGGAGACCGCAGCAGCCGTAAAGGGGATCATCAGCAAAAAAAACCGGTATTTCATTCGTTCGCACCCCGGAAGTTTTTCGAAACTGTGAGAGCTTTATCTAGGGTGCATTGGCATTCGGTCAATCGGCATGGGCGGAGTTTTGCTCAGCTGGATTGGCCTGCGCATCCCGAATGTCCTTCACGCGATCCTGCTGGGCCTTGAGATCGGGCGCGAAGGGATGGTCCCTTGCGCGTTCCAGAACATCATATCTGCCGTTTTCGGACCGCCACCAGCTGGACGGCTTGATCTGGTCGTGAAGGCGCAACCGGTCGTCGATCGTGAGCGCCAGCCGGCGAAGGGGTGTGGCCAGCAGGCGCCGCATGATTTTCGGCCAGAAGCGCCGATAATCCTTGTTGTATGGACAGGTGCGAATGCAATTGGCGCAGTCGGTGCCGCGGGACACCCAGAATTTGAAGCATTTTTCGCCATCGGTGGTCCATTTTTTCACGCCCCTGATATTGGAGCGGTTGAATCGATAGGTGCTCGGTTCGCCATGGTCGATGGCCTGGGGCGGGCAGTTGTTGGCGCATCGGCGGCAGATCCGGCAGGTCTTTTCAACGCCGAAGGAAACCGGTGGATCGAAGGCCAGCGGCATATTGGTCAGGATGCGGCCGAAGCGGACGCGCGGGCCGTATTCGCGGGTGATGCAAAGGCCGTTGCGGCCATATTCCCCGAGCCCGGCCTGAATGGCGTAGGGAATTGCCAGGTTGGTGTCGTTCTGCGTTGCAATGGCAATATAGCCGAGGCTGCGAATATATTGCGCCAGCCCTAGCAATGTGGTGGCATCCTCCGCATAGCCGGTCGCAGGACCGGTGCTGGCGGTCGCGCTGGGCGACATGCGGATGACATCGTAATCCATCGCCTTGCCGAGCACGATAACGCCGGTCAATCCTTCGGGCAGGTCCACCGGTTTGCACGACAGGCTGCGGGCACTGAATTTCGACCGGTAGGTCCAGCGCGGATCATAGGCAGTGATGCCCACCAGGTCCGATCCGTACAATCTGGCGACTTTCTTGATGCGCCGCGCGGCTTCGTGCGGCATTCCCATATCGACCGGCTCGACGCTCGGCGGCAGATGTGGTGTGAAATCATCCGTGAAGCCGTCGCGCCGGTCTTTGGCCTTGTGCATCTCGGCAAACATTTCGGTGACCACCCAGGGACCGTTGCGAACCGCGAAATCCTGCTGGGTAAATCCGTCCTCGTCGCGCTCCCGCTCCTTCGGTTTGACGAAGGACCGGAAGAACCGCATGGTCAGCCGGTTGGCAAATTTCTTGTCCCAGAAACCGCGGCTGAACATGTCGTCGGGTTGAACAAAGGGTTCGAAGTCGGGGGTGATGCGGATGTGTTGCGAATTGGCAAAAACCTCTTCGCGTGACGGCGCGCCGGGGCCATTTCTGAACAGAGGGCGGCTTCTGCGGTCTGCGTTCAATTCGGACATGGGTGCTCCCGGGCGGAATTTGCTTCGATCCCGTGATATGGGCGGGTGCCAACCCTAGCACCGACCGCTATGCTTGATAAGATGGAGGCTGCCCGTGACAATTTCACTGCATCGGCGCGCCCGAACACTCGCTCCACCAGCCTTGGCATCTATGTTCGCCGTACAGGCAGCGGCAGACCTGTTTCACGAACCATGCTGACGGGCTCGGTGTTGCGTCGGTCGATGCGGTGCATGGAGGGTCAAAAGGGAACTGGTCAATGGCACTCTCATATCGGTCGTGTTGCCCGATGCTGAACTGTCGCTGACCGGGTTGGCATCTGCCGGTGTCTACCTTCTCTATCACCGCCCGAGAGACCCGTTGACAAGATATCGGCGGCGGTGGATCGTCTGGTCGATGAATTGACGGAGCAGCCCGAGCGGTAATTGCCGGTGCGACTGTCAGCCAAAAAGCCGACAGGGCTGAATTGCCGGGCGATTGGCTCTTTACTTGACCGGGCAGCGTGCCATCTTAGTCCGGAGGATCGGCAGACATGGAGCGGGAGGGCGTGATGCGTCTCATAGCGGGTTTGACGGGCTTGGCGATGGGCAGTGCCGTTGCAACTGCAGGGACTGTCGGTGCATTCGCCCAACAATTGACAAATTCGATGACCTGCGCGCAGGCCATAAATGCTTTTGCCGCCCAGGGACGTGTGGTGACCCGGACTCGATCCGGCGCGGTTTTGCCCATTTATGGCGGTGTTCCGGCCGCCGAACGGCGCTCGCTGATGTGCTTCAGGGACCGGGCCGTCAGACCGGTCTCCGTCATCACGCGCGACAAGCAGCGCTGCGTCATCGGCTATAAATGCTGAAAGGCCGCTGTCGGCATAGACCGCTGGCGAATGGTGATCCCGGCGCGATTCGAACGCGCGACCCTCAGATTAGGAATCTGATGCTCTATCCTGCTGAGCTACGGGACCATCCTGCAGCATTTCATAGCAAACCGGGATGGGTTTTCAAATGGAAAGATGGCGAACGAACCCCATGCAAGATGCTGCCGCCGATGGGTGTTCCCGCTGCGCTGTTCATCTCCAGTGACGCGTCGGGCATCGTGCATGTCCAGCGTTGCCGCCCTGGCTGTTGACTGTGTTCATGCCTTCAGGTTTTGGCGTGATGCAAGCCGGATCAATGATTGTCCGGCAACATTTTTCCAAGGACGCGATGGAGAAGCCGCATCTCACCTGCGGTTAGTTTTGCACCGACTGCCTGCTCAATCGCCGCGCCGTAAACCGGCCACATGGACCGGCGCAACTGACGCCCGGCCCGGGTAATCGTCAGCACTTGTCCCCGCCCGTCATCGGCGCACCCCTCTTTGTGCAGATAGCCCGCTTTCTCTATTCGGTCGATCAGCCGCGAAACGCCATATTGCGGCAGCATCAGCGCTGTCTGCAGGTCGAACGGTCGAAGGCCGCCGTCGCCGGCGCGCTCAAGTTCCAGCAGCACATCATACCAGGCAGGCATTGGGAAACCGTCTTCTTTCAGGGATTTCTCCACGGCGGAATAAGCCGCTTCCCTGGCCCTCAGCAATCGGGTCCAGGTGTGGACGGTGCTGTCGGATGGTATGGTCATAGAGCCATATACATGCAGTTGCATTTATATTCAAGGCCTGTAATTAAACTTACATGCATCTGCATGTATATAAGATCCGGTTTACCCATCCGTATCTCGGCAGCCGGCTTTCCGGTTGGTCCAGATCTGCCGATGGCAGACGCAGCGACGAAACACCGCCATCGAACCTTTGGATCGAATGGGTCATGGCATAGTCGCTGTCGCCCGATCGACTGATATCGAGAAGCGTGTGGTCTGCCAGCCATTGGAGAGTGATGGATACGGGGACCTATACTGGCGGATCCAACCGCACGCCGGTTACTGCGCCGAACCCGCTGGATCGCAACAAAGTTCCACGTCGCCTGGCCGGCCAGTCAGCGGGACTGGCGGTTACCGGGGAGCGGAACATCATCGGCTGATCCGGATCGTCTCCACGCCAGGCAATGCCGAAAGGACAGGTGCCGTTGTCGCGTCACGGTGACCGCTCGAACAGTCGTGCGCGCGCATTCAACGGGCTGCGGAGTGCATCCGGGTCATCAACTACAGCAACTCGAGATAGAGAGTGTTGAAACAGCAACAGACATTCGCCGTTCCCTGACCCGGATGGGTCCGGCGACAGGTCTCGACGAAACCCAATTGCGCCAGCCTTGAAATCTCCGCACCACCCGGCAGGAAGAACAGGAATGGGTGGTCGATTTCGATGGGTCCGCTCACAATATCGTGGCTTGAGGATCAGGTGTTTTCACCAGACGTCGCTTTTGGGAACAAGGCTTGCCCGATCGGATGATCAGCTCGCGCAACCCGAGTCCGGCCCGGGGCTACGTTGTTTGCCGTTCAATGATCTCTATCTCAGAACCCGACGATGAGATTTCCCTCGACGGCGTGGCTTTGGACGTGGCTGGCGATCTGGGCAGCATAGGCCAGACTGAAACGGGCGTTTTCGTGGATGGCCATTTCCACACCGGCGGTCGCGACGAAAGCGTCCTGTGCGATTGGCACGCCGGCAATGGAGAACGGGTCGCTGCCATCCAGAGTAAAGGACGTTGTCGGTGTGGTGTCGCCAAAGGCATGGCGCCACCCGGCCATGCCGCGCATGGTCAATGCGCCGTTTGTGGCCTCAAGGCGCGCGCCAAGCGTGACGAAGGTCACGTCGTCAGTGTCGGACTGGCCTGTCAGGGACTCCGCGCCGCCATCCTCAGTGAAGCCGTCCGTGTGGAGGCGCAGATGGGCAAGGCCGGCGAAGGGCTCGACGGTGATGTTCGAAGCCGGCGCGAGGAGAATGCCCGCCTCGCCGAACAGCTGCAGCGTCGTCGCGTCATATCCGGCGGACGGTGTCTCGGCAAGCGTGGTCCGGCTTGTGTCGATATCGTGCCAGGAGAAAGCGATGCCGTTGCGCAGATTGAGCATGCCCATCGTGGTTCCGCCATAGGCGGCGATGTGCCAGCTCTCGGTGTCGGCGCCGGCGTTGCGGTCGTCGACGGTAATGTTGCCCTTGCTCCAGCCGCCGGCGAAGCCCAGGCGGAAGCGTTCGGCGAGGGTGCCGTCGATACCGGCCAGAACGCCGCCATTGCTCTGGCTCATTGCGGCCGCATTGCCGTCGCTGTCGTTGTCGGTCCAGGCGCCATAGCCCTCGATCTACACGTCACGGCATGTGTGCAACTGTTGATCGAGGCGATTGGCGGCCGCGTCGCCGACAAGACAATTGTCGTCAAAGCCGGCGCGGCCGAGCAGCGTGTCGCGGATCTGCTGGCTGTCATTGATCAGCGCGGAGCGCACCGACGGGTGGAGGTCGCCGGACAGCGCGTCATAGGCGGCCAGCGCATCGGGCACATTCAGTCCGATGAGCAGATCGTAGAGGGGGTGGGAGACGCCCAGCGTATCGACGGCGTCGCCGATCGCCTCCTGGTTGGGGGTTCCGTCAAGATCGCCGAAACTGGTGCTGTTGGCGATGAAGTTGAGGATGACCCTGTCGGTGCCGGCAAGATTGTCATAGCTGAGCTCCGGCGTCAGGAAGGCGTAGTCGAAGGTCACCGCATCGAAGGTGGTGCCGCCGAAATCGTCCGCAGTCAGGATGATGTAGTCATGTACCGGGGCGACGGGCGAGAACGTGCCGACCGACAGGACCTGGACCGTTCCGGCGAGCGTCGCCATATTGGTGACCTCAAGCAGGTCGCTGTTGCCGTCCGGGTCGGCTTCGACCTCGAAGGTGGAGCCGGGATCGAAGGTGACCGTATCGGCGGTCGCGGTGCCGATCGACATGCCGGGGGCGAGCGTGGCTCCCGCGCCGATGCTCACGGCGCCGAGCGCGCCATTGCCGCCGAGTGTTCCGCCGGTGACATTGATCGTGCCGCCGAGCGCATTGCTGACCACCAGCATGCCGCCCTTGACGGTGGTGACGCCGGAAAAGCCGCTGCTGTCGCCCGTCAGCATCGTGGTGCCGGCCAGCACATCGACCGTATCGTTCATGTCACCACCGGTCAGAGCGGCGGAAAAGACGTAATCATCCGCCGTATGGTTGAACACCAGCGTGCCCGTTCCCGATCTTGCGAAATCAAGCAAGGCCGCCTTGATCGTGCCGGGTGCGACCGCGGCCTCTCCATCAGCCGCGCCGATGTTGACCGTTCCCTGGCCACCAATGCCGGCGGAGGAATTGAAGAATTCACCCAAGACAATTGTCCCGGCGCCACCCCCGACGGACACGGCGCCCTGATCCGCCACGGTCAGCGTGCCCTCACCGAAGCTCCCGACGACGAGATTGCCGTTGTTCGTCCACAGGGAGTCCGGCCCGGTCACCATCACGATCGCGCGGCTTTCACCGTTTCTAGCCAAGGTCGCGTTCTCATTGGAAACCTGTCCGCCGTTTGAGATGATCAACGTGCCCTGGCCCGTGCCTGCAACAAGAAGACCACCGAAAGGACCAGAGGTTATGGTCCAGCGTGAACCGGGACCGGTGACAGTCACTATGCCCCGGCCATCGGGGCCGAAAGCCCCAATATTGGCACCAGCCGTGGTGGTGACCTGCGCGCCGGCTTCCACGGTCAGCGCGCCATCGCTGCGAAGACCCACATCCAGCCGGCTCGTGGTCCAGGTCGCGTCACTGCCGGTGACCGTCACCGCTCCTGTCGAACCATTGGCTAAGCCGATAAAGGAATTTTCGCTGACAGCGCCGGGGCCATCGATGACGGTCGGGTTCGGGGTTATCGTGTCAACGATGACCTCGTCGCTTGCCGTCGGGATGGTCGTTTCGTCCCAATTGTCGCTGTCGAACCAGTCGGTGCTTTCGGATCCCGTCCAGTCATGCGCCTGGGCCGGTGCAGCGGAGCTGCCCAGACACAGGAATGTCAAAACAACCAGAGTGATTTGGTGTAAGCGCCGTCGTTTTGCGCTGGCCGCCACACGAACAGCGTCGACAAGCCCGAACCTATGCATGGTCAGTTCGCCCCCTGCCACATCAAGATGCGATCAGAATGCGCTACTTTTGATTGAATAGCAAAGAGATTTTCGCTAATAGATTGTTAACCATAATCAACCTGACCGGCCGCCAGCCCTCAGGCGAGTTCGGCCCTGGGCTCATCAATGCGGCTTGCATCGGGGCCAACGAACCGGTCTAAATCGTGTTGGTCCTCAATCCGTTGGGAGCAACACCGATGCCAGATCGCGTCTCGATAGACCTTGTCAGCGATACCGCCAGCAAGCCGACGCCCGGCATGCGCCGCGCCATGGCAGGCGCGCCGGTGGGTGATGAGCAGCGCGGCGAGGACCCGACGGTCAATGCGCTGAATGAGCGGGTTGCCGATCTGCTCGGCCAGGAGGCGGCGATGTTTCTGCCGTCGGGCACCATGTGCAACCAGGTGGCGGTCGCCACCCATTGCCAGGCAGGCGACGAGATCATCGCAGCGGAAGGCGCGCATATCGATGGCGCGGAGGGCGCCGGCGCGGCGGTTTTCGCCGGCAGTTTCGTGCGTGCCATAGCCTGCCCGCGCGGCATCTTTTCGCCCGACGATCTCCGGGCAGCGGTACGGATGCGCCACGCCAAGGTGCCGCGCAGCCGGCTGGTCGCACTGGAGCAAAGCAACAATCGCGGCGGCGGATCGGTCTGGCGCCAGGGCGAGATCGTCTCCGTTGCCGATGCTGCGCGCCAGGAAGGGCTGGCTCTGCACATGGACGGCGCGCGCCTGATGAATGCCGTGGTGGCCTCAGGCGAGCCGGCATCGTCCTATACGGCCCTATTCGACAGTGTCTGGCTGGATCTGTCGAAGGGGCTTGGATGCCCGATCGGCGGCGTGCTGGCTGGATCTCGCGCCTTTATCGCGGAAGCCGATGTCTGGAAACACCGGCTCGGTGGCGCCATGCGGCAGGCCGGTATCGTCGCCGCGGCCGGGTGCTACGCGCTGGACCATCACATCGACCGGCTGGCGGACGATCACAGCAATGCGCAGCGTTTCGCCGCCCATATCGCGCAGATTCCCGGTGTCGAACTGGAAGCGCATCCGGTGGAAACCAATCTGGTGTTCTTCAATGTCGGTGGAACGGGGCGTCACGCCGGCGAGATTGGCGAGACCCTGCTGCAACAGGGGATTCGCCTGCATGTGCAAAGCGACACCCGCATCCGCGCCGTCACGCATCTCGACATTTCGACAGAGGATGTCGACCGTGCGGCAGAAGCGCTGGCACTTGTTGTGACGCAATCGTCGTCACAAGCAGGCAAAGAATAATATGGAAAAACTGGTTTGCGGTCTGCCGTCACCGGCTACCGGCCTCATTCGGAGTCCTTGGAGGGGGAGGGGGAGCATCCGTTTGAGGCCGGAACCTGCAGGTCTCTTATCAAAGACAGAGCTTCAATGGAGACCGGCAAGTGGTGCCGAGACAGTGGAGCGTCAGGACGGGCGGCGCCCTGACGCGGCTTCTATGGGCCAGTCGCCCTTGGGCAGAACCGACCGGGGTTTCTTGATCTTGGGCTTCTTTGCCGCCGTCGGCGTGGCGTGGCCTTCCGGAGATTCGGTCCAGAATTGGTAAGCGCCGTAAAGCAGCACAGAGATCACCGACAGTCCGATCAGCAAAACGATGATTTCAAGGATAGACACGATGAGGATCTCCTCCGTGTTAGATCAGCGGATGGCCGTGGGGTTACGGAACGCGATCCATTGAAATGAACTAATGGGCCGGCATCATCTGCCGTTCGACGGTCCTGATCTGGTCGCGCAGTCTCAGTTTCATCTTCTTGAGGGCGCGCACGCGCAGGCTGTCGGGTTTTGGCCGGGACTGCTCGCCATGAATCTTGGCTTCGATAATGCCGTGGCGAGCGTAAAGAGCTTTGAGGTGGTTATGCATCTTTTCGTCTCCTTTCATTGGAAGATATAAGAGGCGTGCTCGATAGCTCAAATTGATTGTATCAATTGATCTGATAGCAAGAAACTATCGTTAGTTTTAACGGCCCGTTGTCTGATCAATAGATACAGCCAATGGCATCGACCGGATCGATAGTTGTATGGTAATGATCGGACATGTCCATTCGTCCCACACATCGGCAGCTTCAATATCTGGTGGCCGTCGGCGAAACCGGTCACTTCGGCGCGGCGGCGCGGCGGTGTCACGTGTCCCAGCCGACCCTTTCAACGCAGATTCAACTGCTCGAGGATCGTTTGCAGGCCAAGCTGATCGAACGGGCGCCCGGCGGCGCCAGGCCGACACCGCTCGGCGAGATCGTGATCGATCTTTCCCGCAGCGTGCTGTCGACCCTGGACGAGATCCAGAATGTCGCCGTCAATGCCTCGGAAAATCTCGGCGGACTGATCCGGCTGGGCGTCGTGCCGACCTTCGGTCCCTATTTCATGCCGCATGTGCTGCCGCGCCTGCATGCGCACTATCCCGATCTCGAACTCTATATCCGCGAGGAACGACCCTTCGAGCTGCAGCAATCAGTTCTCACGGGCGCGCTGGACTGCGCCCTGATGCCGGCGCCGGAGAACCAGGAAGGCATCGTGTTCCGCAAATTCGTCACCGAACGACTGCGGCTCGGCATTCCGGCTGAGCATCCGCTCGCCGGCAGGAAGCGCATTCATCCGGACCTGCTGAAGGGCGAGCGCATGCTGACGCTCGGACCCGATCACCAGCTCAACCAGAGCGTCAAGGCGCTTTGCCAGTCTTCCGGGGCGGTGCTGAACGAGGATTACGAGGGCACGAGCCTCGATGCGGTGCGGCAGATGGTGTCCATCGGCATGGGGCTTTCCCTGTTTCCCGAATTCTATATCGCTTCGGAGTTTCCGAAGGAAAACAAGGTTCTGCTGCGGGATGTCGAAGGATGGCCGCTCAGCCGGTCCATCGGTCTGGTGTGGCGAAGCAAATCCGTGCGCAGCGCGCAATATGAACAGCTCTGCAAGGAATGCGCGCTGACGCTGACCGAGCGCGAACACGCCTCCTGACACGGCCTAAGGCACCTCTGTCTCACATGGGATCAAACATCTAACCGTCGCTCGCAACCGACCAGGCTTCGAGGATCGTCTGCCGGTGACGCACCGCCAGTTCCAGCAATTTGTTCGGACCCTTGGCGTTCAGCTTATCGGCCAGGCTCACCCGGTGCGCCTGGACGGTGCGCACGCTCAGGTGCAGTTCCTCGGCAATTTCCCGGCTGGTCATGGACTGTGTGAGCAATACGAGCACCTTCTTTTCCGCATCCGACACCTTGCGCAATTGTTCGGCGAATTCATAATCGGAAAAGCGCGGCAGGTTCTCGCGGGATTGTTTGCCGATCGATTCGCTGGTGTAGAATCCCTTCGGGTCGCCGGCAATTGCGGCCAGCAATTCGGATTGTGCATCCTCCTTCGCCATAAACCCTTGCGCCCCGAGTTCCCTGGCCTTCTGCACATAGGAGATTTCCGCGTGCATGGACAGGATGAAGACCCGCGTGTCGGACTGGTTGGCGCGGACCCAGGCCAACACTTCAAAGCCGTCGATTACCGGCATGGAAAGGTCGACGATGAGAATGTCGGGCCGGAAGATTTTCATCTTGGCGATACAGCTCTCACCGTCGGAGGCTTCGGCAACGACTTTAACGCCGCAATTGTCACCGAGACAGTTGACGACCCCGCTGCGAAACAGCGGATGGTCGTCACAGACGATGGCGGTCTTGTCATTGGTCATATTCAAGCTTCCGTTGCTTCGCCGCGCCGCAGGGCATGGGAACCACGACTTCGATTTTCAGTCCACCCCATTGTCCGTTCGATGCCACCCATCGCCCGTTCAGGGAGCGCACTCTTTCCTCTATCGATGTGAATCCGAGACCCGAGACCGGCAGGGCCTTTGCATCGCCGGATTCAAGTCCGGTGCCGTCATCCTCCAATGTCAGGGTCAGGGCGGTGGAATCGTCGACGAGAGACGCGCGGCAGCGCGTGGCGCCCGAATGGCGGCTGACATTGGACAGGCATTCCTGGACGATCCGGTAAATATGCAATTTCGCCTCGCTGTTCAGCCGCGTCTCATCGAGGCACAGGGTCAGGTCGGTCTCGATCTGGCTGGCCGTTTCAAGATTCTCGAACAAGGCCTCTATCGCTTTTTCGAGGCCCAGATGGGAAATCGATGCCGGATGCATGTCCTTGGATATGCGCCGCAACTCGTCAAGCGCCGTGGTGGCGGACCGAATCAGTCCGGGGATTGCCTGTTTCCAGTTGCCGGAACCCGATTCCTGGCCGAGGCGTTTGAGATTTCCGAGCACCACCAGAAAATCCTGGCCGACACCGTCATGCAGTTCCTTGGCCAGCCGCTGGCGGTCGGTATCCTGTGCGGCAATGACCCGTGCGGCGCTTTCGTTGCGCAGCGCCATGAGTTTGTCGCTCGATTCGCGGGCGGCGATTTCGCTGATGCGCACACGCGATGCGATGGCAAGCGAGAACATCAGGGCCTCCAGACAGAATGTGATCTCAAGCAGATTGTTGTCGAGTCTGGGAAATTCCACGCCGAGAATCTTCTGGGCTGCGACGATGCCCGTTCCCGGAATCATCGCCAAAGACAACGGAATCAGCAGAACACGCGCCTTGGTGTCACCGGCCAGCGCGCGGCGGCCGATAAACAGCAGCGCAAGCACGAACAGAACAGCCGCCGCCACCAGCATGAGAAGCTGAATGCGCCAATAGGGTAGAATGAGGGCCAACACACCGCCAATCAGCACCAATCCCGGCGCGACGAACAGGGGCCAGCCCCGCCCATAGGGTTCCTGCGGGGCCCGCACGAAGGTCCACATGAACAGGGCGCCGAAGACCACCGCCATTCCGATTGATGTCTGGTTGACGAAATTGCTCCATTCCGGACGGCCGGACCAGACATAGGCGGCACCATATCCGGAGAGATAAAGGGCCAGCCCCAGAAGGGAGCTCATGCTCAGCGCATTCAGCAGGAATGCCAGATCCCGAAGCATGAGACCGACAAGCCCGTTATAGATGATGGTCGCGAACAGGAAGCCGAACAGGAAGGTCTTGAAGGTTCTGTCGGCAGCCTGCATGGCCTGGAAGGCCGCCGAATTCCACAGACGGACGGTGATGGTCAGCTTGGTCGGTTGAACGATGCGGACGAAAATCGGCGATTGCGCAAGGTCCGGCGGCAACGGCAACGCCATGAAGGGCGATTTGATCGCCCGCTCGGTCATCGGTACGATCTCACCGGTCCGATAGGCGATCCAGTCTGCCGAACCCCCGGTTCTTGCATAAAGCGTTACCGCGTCCAGCGCCGGCCGCAAGACCAGCATGTCACCGTCCTGCGGCCTTTCGATTTTCAGCCAGAGCGTTCGCTCGCCATAGTGCGATGCGACGCTGGTCCGCGCTGCGTCATCAAAGCTGTAGGTGCCGTCGCAGCAGACCGATTGCACATCGACGTCCAGCGCCACGTCCCGCAGGACCTGAAACGGCAGGAGCCGGCCCGCGGGCTCGGCGGCCCGGAGCGGATCCGTCGGCATCAGGATAAGCAACAGCAGCCCGATGAGGAGCGTTGACACACGATGATGCGATGCTCGGTCCGGTCTCAGATCGAACCTCCTTTCGGAACCGCCCCGCCTTCGGCGCCCTTCCTTTCGGCAAGCCGATCACATGGCGGGCAGCCCATCCTATGTCAGACAATTCCCACAACGCCAGAACAACTCGCCGCAAATAGGCACATGTACCTAAAAAATAGGCAGTGCTCGCACTGTCCGGTGGAGGTTCCCGGTGCCAGTGTCCGGGACCAACCGAGACGACGGGGCAGATCACATGTGGCAGCGGGTGACACCGGTAAATCAGCCGGATTCAGCGCCGAGGTCGATGCCTGGACAATGGACCGTGAAACAGGTTGGTGCGCTTGGTGCGTTGATCTGCCTGTTCCTGTTTGCCCCGGGCTTCGGAGTCCAGCCCTGTTTTGCCGATGATCTGACCGATTTGTTCGAAGGCCAATGGACCGGCAATGGCACCATTCGCCCGAACGGATTCGATGCTCCGGAAAAGGCCCGTTGCAAGGTTGCCGGAACACGGCTGGCCAGCGGCGCAGCCCGGTTTGCTGGGCGCTGCGCAACCGTCAGCGGTTCCGGCGCCATCGGGATGACCATCCGGCGGGTGCCGGGAACGGAGCGCTATGAGGTCGAGGCGCGCCTGCCGGATCTCGTGCAGCCGGTGCGCCTGCGCGGTACCGCGCGCGGCAGGACTCTGACCTTCAGCATACTGAAACCGCTGAAGCAGAGCGGCCGAACGGTGACCGGCAGGATCAAGATCAGATTTGATGGCGCCAATTCCATGAACATGACGCAGACTGCCCGGGATGTTGCGACCGGCGAGCGTGCGAGGGCGGTTTCCATGGTCTTTGAAAAACGCTGAGATGCAATGTGGTTTGCATGCCAGGCTCTGAGCTTGTGAAGTGGCAGAAACCGTGACGGTGGCATTAGCCCGATAGCGGATGTTGGCCAAACAATCCGGCAATGTCGGAGTTGCGGGACAAAGTGAATATTCGCGGCGGCTGCATCTATGTCCGGTTTCGAGCAGAGGACCAGTTACGGTTTATCTTGCCAGTAATAAAACCATGACTTCCGTTACTTTACTACGGAGGGCTTGGCAAGAAGGCATCGGAAAGACGCTCCAACTCGGATACTCCCGTCAGCTTGCTGAAACTCTACGAAGGCGTTCCGATAGGCGTCTTCAACGGCTTTCTCCCCGGCTACTTCCATTGCCTTAACCGCGACCCCTGCCGAACTCATACCTCGAACAGCCGTATCTATGTCGGCATATACAAACGGACATTCTACATCGATTATCACGATCGCTTCGAGATCCGCCTGTTGAGCGAAACTATTCAGTGCTTCTTCATTGGATAGTGCAAACGGTCCAGGTGCACCAGGCGGTGGTGGTGGCATTAATGGCTTAATTGAGCTGACAAGTTTGGCAGCCTCCATAGCGTCCGGCTCACCCCAAGTGACGATGATCACCTTGCCATCATTTTTGACAACTCGCTTCGCTTCGGAAAGTGCAGCAACAGGATTCCCTGCATATTGAAAAGAGTTTATGCCAGATACGACATCAAAGTCGCCATCACCAAAAGGAAGCGCTTCGAGATCACCTTTATGGAACGTTGCCGTCGGTGTTCGATATGAGGCAATCTTTAGCAAGTCCTCAGCAGCGTCCAGGCCAGTTGCTTCAGCCCCGCGCGAAACAGCCATATTGACGGCCATACCGGAGCCGCAGCCGACGTCCAGAAAACGCGTTCCTGTCCCGACGTCCACCGCATCGAGAACAGCTTTGTAAACAGCTTCATGGACGGGTTCCTGAAGGTTTGCCCAATCGACTGCGCGCGCACCCCAAAGAAGCCCATTTACTTCTGAAGTTTGATGATTGTTTGCCATGCCAACTTCTTTCCCATCCAAATAGTATGGGAACGGTAGCAAAAGCTGGCTGATATGTCTCTGATGCAAGAATGACGATTATGGTTTGGCGATTTACCCATCGGCAAAACCTCGTTTAGATTTGCCACGTTTTTGTACGCCCCGATGAAGCGGCCATTGGTTCATGGCGTAGCATCAGTAACTTTGGGCTCCTGAGTAGCCATTTGCCGCAACGCACCATACGTGCGCTCTTGAATCTGCTTTATGAGCCTCCTTTACGCACACTACCCTGCGGATTGAATGCCGATTGATTCTGCGAAAGACCAAAAACATCGAGAATAGAAATCCGCATTCCAATCAACCGGAACCGCAACAACTCGATTCTGCTTGATTTCAGGACTTATTGAAGCCGCCACAAGATTGAGAACGTGTTTGGACGGTTGAAAGACTGGCGCCAGGTTGCAATCCGACACCACAGATGCCGCATGGTCTTCCAATCTAAATCGTTTCTCGTTTTGTCAGGAACGAGGCAACGGTGCCGGCATTGATTTTGTGAATGCATTCAGGTTTTGCCGATTCCGTCAAAACCTGAAGTGCTGTAACCTCGCCGAGGCGGCAATAGTGTCGTGTTGGTTGATGTGTTCAGCCCTCGAGCCTTGTCACCGCTCACCTTTGCGATAGGGTGCCATCAGGGCCTGGGGCACGCGGGCGCGGCGAGACATGACGATCAGCGCGACGATCGACAGCACATAGGGCACCATCAAAAAGAGCTGGTAGGGCACACCGCCCTCAACCACATGCTGCAGGCGCAGCTGATAGGCGTCGAACAGGGCGAACAAAAGGGCGCCGAGCAGCGCCTTGCCGGGCCGCCAGGAGGCAAAGACCACCAGCGCGATGCAGACCCAGCCGCGCCCCTGCACCATGGTCGGGAAAAAGCTGTTGAAAGTGGCGGTGGTCAGAAACGAGCCGCCAATGGCCATCAGCGCGCTGCCGATCATGATCGCTCCGATCCGGATACGGGTCGGGTTCAGCCCCTGGGCTTCAACCGCATGGGGGTTTTCGCCGGTCATGCGGACGGCAAGGCCGAGCGGTGTGCGGGTCAGGACATAAGCCGTGATCACGATGGCCAGGATCGCCAGATAGGTCGGCGCGGTTTGGGAAAACAGGGCTTCGCCAAAAAACGGAATGTCCGAGAGGCCGGGGATCGCCAGCGGCTGAAACGGTTCGATCGTCGGCGGCGACGAGGAGACGGGAAGCGCCAGGCGATAGATGTAATAGGTCAGCGAGGAGGCAAAGAGGGTAATGCCGAGGCCGGTCACATGCTGCGACAGGCCCAGCGGCACCGTCAAAAGCGCATGAAGCAGGCCGAAGAGGGCGCCGCACAGGCCGGCGACCAGCAGGCCGGTCCACAGATCGCCGCCCTGGAAAACCGTCATCCAGGCAACCATCGCACCAAGCGTCATGATGCCTTCTATGCCGAGATTGAGGACGCCGGAGCGTTCGCAGATAAGAGCGCCGAGCGTGCCGAAGATCAACGGTGTCGCGATGCGCAGCACCGCGCCCCACAGGCTTGCCGAAAACAGAATGTCGACTGCTTCCATCATCGGCGCACCCGATAGGTCGTGAACAGCAGCGCCACCAGCATGGTCAGCAGCGAAATCGAGACGATGACATCGGCGATGAAGCTTGGAACACCGAGGGCCCGGCTCATGGCGTCGGCGCCGACGAAGACGACGGCGACGAACAGAGCGGTGAAGACCACTCCGATAGGGTGAAGACCGGCGAGCATGGCGACGACGATTCCCGAATAGCCGTAGCCCGGCGACAGATCGAGCGTTACATAGCCTTTCAGGCCGGTGACCTCGATCGCACCGGCAAGACCGGCAAGAGCACCGGAGATCAGGCCGACGCCGATCAATGTCCTGGAAAGCGGAACGCCGGCAAACACCGCCGCGGGCGCATTGAGACCGGCCGCCCTGGTTTGCATGCCGAAAACCGTGCGCGCCTGGACGAGCCAGATCAGCAGGGCCGCCGCCACGGCGATGATCAGCCCGATATGCAGCCGACTGCGAGCCAGAAGCTTCGGCAGCATGACATCGGATTCGACCGGCACCGATTGTGGCCATCCGAAGGCCAGCGGATCTTTCATCGGCCCTTCGATCATCATCGACACGAAGAGAATGATGATGAAGTTCATCAACAGGGTGGTCACCACCTCATCGACACCGAGACGCAACCGCAGCAGGACCGGTCCGAGCAGCAGCAAGGCACCGGTCAGCATGCCGGCGGCCATGATGATCAGCAGCGAAAGGGCCGCCGGCATCGCCAGGGTCAGGGAATGCCCCAGCCAGGCGGCGGTGAGCGCGCCGGCATAAAGCTGTCCTTCGGCGCCGATGTTCCACAGACGCGCCCGAAACGCAACGGCCGCGGCAAGACCGGTCAGCACCAGGGGCGTGGTCCGGGTCAGGGTTTCGGAGATCGAAAGACGGGAACCAAAGGCTCCCTGCACCATCTGTGCATAGGCCGCCAGCGGGTTGACCCCGGCAATCGCGATCAAAATGCCGGATAGCGCCAGGGCAACGGCAATTGCCATGAGCGGTGCGGCCAGCAGCAGGGCCGGCGACAGGTCGGTGCGCCGCTCAAGCCGCATGGCCGGCCTCCCAGATGCCTGCCATCATCAGTCCGATGCGCTTCGGGTCGGCGTCGCCGGCGGCGATGGGCGCCGACAGGCGTCCCTTGAAAATGGCCTGGATACGGTCCGCCAGGGCCACGACCTCATCGAGATCCTCGGAAATGAGTATGATCGCGGCGCCGGCCTTGCGTGCCGCAAGTAATTCGCCGTGGACGGCGGCGATGGCGCCCTCGTCGAGGCCGCGGGTCGGCTGGTTGGCGATCACCAGTTTGGGCACGGATGCCAGGTTCCGTCCGAGGATCATCTTTTGCATATTGCCGCCCGACAATTGCCGGATCGGCGTTTGCGGGGCGGCGCCGCGCACATCGAAGCGGGTTATCAGATCGGCTGCAAAGGCCCGGCAGCCGGTCCGGTCGACAACGCCATGGCGCGAAAACCGTCGGTCGGCGATGCGTTCGAGCACGGCGTTTTCCCAGACGCTCATATCGCCGATGGCGCCTTCGGCATGGCGGTCCTCGGGGATGCGCCCGGTGGCTTTTGCAACCAGTTGCCGGGGCGTGAAGCGTTCGGATCGCACGCCGTCAAACATCATGTAACCGCCGCTTGCGCCGATCAGACCGCTGGTCAGGCGGCCAAGCGACGCCTGGCCGTTGCCCGACACGCCGATGATCCCGAGTATTTCGCCCGCCCGGACACTCAGCGACACGTCATCGAGCTGTTTGCGGCCATTTTCGATGACATCAACCTTGACAAGATCGAAGACATTGCCGCCCGGCTGCTGCGCCTCGCGGACAGGCCGCGTCACTCGGCGGCCGACCATCAGTTCGGCGAGTTCGGCCCGGTCGGTATCGGCGGTGTCGCGTTCGGCGACCACGGCTCCGGCGCGCAGGATGACGACCCGGCTGGAGGCGGCCATGACCTCGGCAAGCTTGTGTGAGATGAAGATGACGGACAATCCGTCTTCGGTCATGGCGTGCAATGTCTCGAACAGACGTTGTGCCTCGATCTGCGTCAGGACGGCCGTCGGTTCGTCAAGAATGAGAATGCGTGCGTCCCGGTAAAGGGCCTTGAGAATCTCCACCCGCTGTTTTTCGCCGACGGATAGGTCGGACACCAGCGCCTCTGGATCGACCTCGAGGCCGAAGCGATCGGCCAGCGATACCAGCTTGTCGCGGGCGGCCCGGCGCCCGGAGCGCCATTGGCCGAGGCTTTCAGTGCCGATCATGACATTGTCGAGAACCGAGAGATTGGCCGCCAGGGTAAAATGCTGATGCACCATGCCGATTCCGGCCTCGATGGCCATGCGCGGTCTGCCCGGCGGCAGCGCCGAGCCGAACACACGAACCTGCCCGCTATCGGCGGTGTAATGCCCGAACAATATGTTCATCAGCGTCGTCTTGCCGGCGCCATTCTCACCGAGCAGGGCGAGCAGCTCGCCCCGGCGAAGAGACAGGCTGATCGCGTCATTGGCGAGCAGATCGCCAAATCGTTTGGTGATCTGGCTGAGCTCCAGAACAGTCCCCCGGCTCACATCGGCGCTCCGGCAATGGGATGCGCATAGGACCAAGGCGCCGCGGCTTCGATCTGCTGGGCAACATCCAGCAGCAGCAGATCGGCGCCGATCGGTCCGATCATCTGCACGGCCAGAGGCAGGCCGTTGCGATCGAGACCGCGGGGAACGCTGATGGCCGGAATTCCGGCGACATTCGCCAAAGCGGCGCGAGGCGCGATTTCCTCCATGCGCTTCCAGTGCGCATCGGTGTTGCGCCGGTCCATCGGCATCGAGCCGACTTTCGGGGCGGCTGCGCCGAGCATCGGCATGACAATGAGATCAAGGCCGGAAAAGAGTTGCCAGCACCCGTGGGCGACCCTGGCGGCGTTGCCGTCCGCCACGAAGAGTTCCATGGCGGACAGGCGGCGTCCTTCTTCCGCTGTTGCGGCAGCGAGCGCGACGACCTCACGATTGCCGATGGCGAGCGTTTCGAGCCAATTGGCGAGCGACACGGTCAGGATCGTGCGGATGATGGTGGCCGCCTGATGCGACAAATCATCGAGTTCGCCGACATCCAGCCCGATGACCGTGTGGCCGTGATCTTCCAGCAGGGCCGCGGTGGTGCGAACGCTCTGCGCCTGTTCGTCGCCGACCGGTGTCGGGGCCGTGTCCACGACGGCGATGCGCAGACCCTTGACCGGGACGCCGGACAGGGTGAGGTCGCCATAGGGCCCTGATGTGTGCCCGCACACCGAGACCAGTGCGGCGCGGATGTCACGTACGGAGCGGGCCAGCACCAGCTCGCCGGTCGCACCCATGAGATGATTGGAAAAGTCCGGCGCATTGGAGGTCATGCCGCGGGATGGTTTCAGCCCGACCAGACCGCAACAGGCGGCGGGAACGCGGATCGAACCGGCGGCATCCGTGGCATGGGCGATCGCGACGATTCCGGAGGCGACGGCGCTTGCCGCCCCGCCGGACGACCCTCCCGGGGAGTGATCGGGGTTCCACGGATTGCGGACCGGCGGGCCATTGTCCGGTTCGCAGGTCAGTGACAGGCCGAAGGGCGGCACGCTCGTCACGCCGAAGGGCAGCAGACCGGCATGTTTAAAGCGATGAAACAGGGCGCTGTCCTGCGACGGGGGCGGCACCCGACCGGCGACGGCCGCTGATCCGGCGTGGATGGGCAGGTCCTTGGCGCCATTGCCGAGATCCTTGGCCAGAAAGGGGATGCCGGCAAAGGCCGCGCCGCGCACAGCGGATTCGCCGGCAGAATGGCGTTGGTCGAACGCGGCGGCAGCCGCCAGACCCATATCGGCATCGAGGTGACAAAGCGCGCCAAGGGGATCCTCCCTGGCGCGCTCAATACTGGCCGTCATCAGCTGTGTTGCGCTGATCTCGCCGTGACGCACGGCCTCCGCGAGAGCAGTTGCATCTGCAAAGGCCGGTTTCGGGCGATCGGCCGGGGCCATGGCCGGTTCTCTGATTCCGACCCTAGGACGGTTCTTCGGTGTTGATCGGGACCTCGAACGACCCGTCTTTGATGGCCTTCTGCCTGGCTTCCATGGCGGAAATCGCGTCGGCGGAGATGCCGTCGGATATGAAAATCAGCTCATTGCCGCCATGTTTCATGAAGGAAAATTCGGTGTAATCCTTGCCGACTGGATTGCCGGCTTTCACATCGGCGACAATCGCGTCGACGGTCGGGCGGAAATTCCAGATGGCATTGGCAAAGACCGTGCCGGGATAGCGCGGTGTGTAGTCGATCAGGGACCCGATCGCCAACACGTTGTTTTCCTTGGCGCCGTCGGCGGTGCCGATGCGCTCTCCAAAAATGACATCGGCTCCGGCATCAATCTGCGCAATGGCCGCTTCCTTGGCCTTTGGCGGGTCGAACCAGGCACCGATGAAGCCGTTGAGGAATTTGGCGTCCGGATTGACTTCCTTGACGCCGTCGCGGAAGGCGTTGATCAGCAGATTGACCTCCGGAATCGGATAGCCGCCGACCGAGCCGAATGTGTTGGATTTGCTGACGGTTCCGGCCAGCATGCCGGCGAGATAGGCGGCTTCGTGATTGCGGGTGCCGAACACACCGAAATTGTCACCGGACGGACCGCCCGACGAGCCCATCAAAAACGCCACGTCGGGATAATCCTTGGCAACCTGTCGCGCCTCGTTTTCGACGGCATAGGATTCGCCCCAGATCAGGTCATGACCCTGTTCGGCATATTCACGCATGGCGCGGGCATAATCGGTGCCCGACACGCCTTCGGAAAACACATATTCGATCACGCCGTCATCGGCGGCCGATTGCAGCGCTTCGTGGATCCGCGAGTTCCAGGCGTTTTCGACCGGCGAGGCGTGAATGCCCGCCACCTTGATTTTGTCGGCGGCCAGTGCCGGAGCCGCGACAATTGGCAAAAGGCAGGCTGCCGCCGCGAGAACGAAGCGGCGTGAAATACGATAGGTCATGCTGGACTCCTCAGATCAGGTTTATGGGCACAGAGTGGCCGAGTTTCCCGGGCGGGTCAAATATTTTATCGTATGGTCAATTTCTGTGCAGCGCGGCGAAAAAAGAGGCGAGATGCGCAAAAATCTTCCAATTCCGGCTCAATCGGCGGCTTCCACCGGCGCATAGGCTGCGCTGTCCACAATGTCTGGCCGGCCGGGCAAAGAGAGGCGCGATGTTTTCGGCGCCGTTTCACTGATGATCCGGCCGCCGCGAATGACGGTCAGGCGGGTTGCGCTAAGGCGAATGGCCTCGACGGGATCACGGGCCTGCAGAACGACACAGTTGGCCGGATTGCCCTTTCGAATGCCGTAATCATCGAGCCCCATGGCAGCCGCCGAGTGAGTGGTGACCGCGTCGAAAAGCCGGGTCATCTGCGCCGGTGCGGTCATTTGCGTGGCATGGATCGCCATATGGGCCACCGACAGCATGTCGGCATTGCCGAGCGAATACCACGGGTCCATGCAGCAATCCTGACCAAGCGCGACATTGATGCCCGCATCGAGCATTTCCGGGATCCGGGTCAGGCCGCGCCGCTTGGGATAGGTGTCGTGCCGGCCCTGCAGCGTCATGTTGATCAACGGGTTTGGAATTGCGTGGATTTGCGCCTCGGCGATCAGCGGCAGCAATTTGGAGACGTAATAATTGTCCATCGAATGCATGGATGTCAGATGCGAGCCTGCCACCCGGCCCTGAAGGCCAAGGCGAACCGTCTCCGCGGCCAGCGTTTCGATGTGGCGGGATAGGGGATCGTCGGACTCGTCGCAATGCATGTCGACCCGCAGGCCGCGTTCGGCGGCAATCTCGCACAGCCGTGTCACGGATCGGGCGCCGTCCTGCATGGTCCGTTCGAAATGCGGGATTCCGCCGACAATATCGACCCCGAGATCAAGGGCGCGCAGCAGATTGGCCTCCGCATTGGCCGCGCGAAACAGCCCGTCCTGGGGGAAGGCGACAAGCTGCAGATCGATATAGGGTTTCACCGTTTCGCGCACATCCAGCAGCGCCTCGACCGCAAGCAGCCGGTCGTCGCAGATATCGACATGGCTGCGAATCGCCAGGAGCCCCTGCGTAACCGCCAGATCGCAATAGCGCAGGGCACGTTCGCGAACCGCATCATGGGTCAGCAGCGGCTTGAGCTCTCCCCAAAGGGCGATCCCCTCCAGCAAGGTGCCCGACCGGTTCAGTCTCGGCGTGCCGAGCGAAAGGGTCGCATCCATATGAAAATGCGGATCGATAAAGGGTGGCGAGACGAGGCGGCCCGAGGCATCGATGATTGTTCGCGCTTCACCCTCGATCGCCGGTTCGACGGCCGAGAAAGCGCCGTCCGAAATTGCAATATCCACCCCGGCGGTGCCGTCGGGCAGGTTGGCGTTCTTGATGAGCAAATCGAGCATGCGGGCTTCCGAAGCAGGTTGGTAATTTGACAGCGCATAGCAGCACGATGGACCCGCCGGCGACAAGGGCCGTGGCCTGTGGATATCGACGGACCGGCACGCTCCAAAGGGTCAAAACCGTCGGACATTGGCCAATTCTGCGGTGTATCATGCGGGATGACGCACGCGCATCCCGCCGTGCCATGACCGTGGAGGCTGAGACATCAGTCATTGGCAGGTTGCCGTAAACGGTTGGTGCTACGGATCGATCGCCGTTTCCTGATAGAGTTTCTGCTTCCATTGCCCGTTCTGTCGTATCCAGATCTGGGAAACGAAAATATGTTGTGGCAGCGGCGTTCCCTGAAAACTTCCTTCGACCCGGAACCGGGCCGTCAGCAGCACCGCGTTGTCATCGAGAACACTGAACGTCTCGCTCGAAATGTCGGTCACCTCATAAATCAGATCGGGCAGGGTATCGATTTGCTCCGAGACCGTGTAGGCCCGACCGTAATTGGGGCTGACCGCGCGGTGATCCTCTGTCATCAGAGCCCGAATCCCTGCCGCATTTCGCTTTTCGAAGGCCTCCACGAGATCAGCCACCGCTGTCTTGATGGCGGCTTGTGACGGCGGCGGGTCTTCCGCCATGCCGTTGCCGATGAAAAGCACCGATATCAACACCACCCCTGCAACCTTAAGAAAATCTCTCACCTTCCTCTCCTCGCCGTTTTCCAGAACCCCAAGCTCATCGGTTCGGCGGATGTTTGCAAGGGCCAATGCGGTGTCGACAGAAACGGCATCGGTGGCGGAAAAACTCGACAATGCGCCTGCTTGCGGCTATGCCCCGCTGGTCACATTCTGCCGCAGGTTTTCAAACCTGCGAAAAAGCCAGGGATACCGGACGGATGACCAGTGGGAAGCCTTTGCCAAAAAAGGGCGTGATGGACATTGCCGCCTATGTGCCGGGACGCGAGACCGCGCCGGGGGTCGATCGCGTCTACAAATTGTCGGCCAATGAGAGCCCGCTCGGCACGAGCCCGGATGCGGCCAGAGCCGTCTCCGGCGTTCTCGACCGGCTGGAGACCTATCCGGACGGTCATGCCAACGCGCTGTGTGAAGCCATTGCCGAGGTGCATGGGCTCAACCGCGCCAATATCATGTGCGGCAATGGCTCGGACGAATTGCTGACGCTGTTGTGTCAGGCTTATCTTGCACCCGGCGATGAGGGGATTGTCACCGAGCACGGATTTCTGGTCTACAAAATCCAGATCATGGCCGCCGGGGCAACGCCGGTCACCGCTCCCGAAACCGATTGCCGGGCCGATGTCGACGCCATTCTGGCGGCGGTGACCGAGCGAACGAAGATCGTCTTTCTGGCCAATCCGAACAACCCGACCGGAACCTATCTTTCAATGGAAGAGGTCCGGCGGCTGCATGCCGGCCTGCCGGGCGACGTCGTTCTGGCGCTGGACGCGGCCTATGCGGAATATGTCCGGCGCAATGACTACGAATCGGGCATCGAGCTGGTATCGGCCAGCGACAATGTGGTCATGACCCGGACCTTTTCCAAGATATACGGGTTGGCGGGCCTGCGCATCGGTTGGCTCTACGGTCCGCATCACGTGATCGATACGCTGCACCGGATTCGCGGACCGTTCAATATGAACGCGGCGGCGATTGCCGCCGGTGTCGCCGCCGTGCGGGACCGTGCGCATATCGACCGGTCGGTGGCGCATAATGAGGTCTGGTTGCGTCGGGTGAGCGAAGGATTGCAGGATCTGGGGCTGCGCGTCACCCCATCCGCCGGCAATTTCGTTCTCATCCATTTCGATCCGGTCAGCCCGAAAACAGCGGCGCAGGCAGATGAATTTCTGATGCGCCGAGGATTTGTCCTGCGGCATGTCAGCGCCTATGGCTTTCCCAACGCCCTGCGCATGAGCATCGGTACGCAGGAAGCCAATGAAGGCGTGCTTGCCGCGATGAAAGAGTTTCTGGAAGCATCATGAGTGAGCCCCAATTCAACAAAATCGCGCTGATCGGCATCGGCCTGATCGGGTCGTCGCTGGCCCGGGTGATCCGCGAGCGGCATCTGGCCGCCACCATTGCGATCGCCAGCCGCAGCACCGAGACGCTGGATCGCGCGCGGGAACTGGACCTCGGTGATGTCTATGCATCGTCGAGCGCCGAAGCCGTGCGCGATGCGGATCTGGTGATCGTCAGCGTGCCGGTTGGCGCCTCCGGCCAGGTGGCGCGGGATATTGCCGACAGTCTGAAGCCCGGCGCCATTGTCAGCGATGTCGGATCGACCAAAAAATCGGTGATCGAGCAGATGCAGCCGGCGCTACCGCAAACGGTGCATTTCATTCCTGGCCATCCGATCGCGGGAACGGAGCATTCGGGGCCCGATGCGGGATTTTCCACCCTGTTCGATGAACGCTGGTGCATTCTGACGCCGCTGCCTGGAACAGACGCCGATGCGCTGGCGGCATTGACCGGATTTTGGCGCGCCTGCGGCTCGATGGTCGATCAGATGGATCCCGGCCGCCATGATCTGGTGCTGGCCATCGTCTCCCACCTGCCGCAAATCATTGCCTATAATATTGTCGGCACGGCCGACGATCTTGAGACCGTGACCAAGTCGGAGGTCATCAAATACTCGGCGTCGGGTTTTCGCGACTTTACCCGTCTGGCGGCTTCGGATCCGACCATGTGGCGAGATGTCTGTCTGAACAACAAGGACGCCATATTGGAGATGCTGGCGCGGTTCTCCGAGGATCTGTCATCACTGCAGCGGGCGATCCGCTGGGGCGATGGCGACAAGCTGTTCGATCTGTTCAGCCGGACACGCGAGATCAGACGGTCGATCATCGAGGCCGGCCAGGATGTCGATGCGCCGAATTTCGGACGTCACGTGGCCACCGATGACCAGGACGGCGCGCAATAGGGCCATCCGTCACAATGGCGGCAATTGTCCCAGTGTGATGAAGCCGATCATGATCCGCCCGCGCTCGATATTGAGAGGCAGGGTGAGGCTGTCCTGGGATTTTCCGAGTGAGGTCAGGAGGCCGGCGGCGTTGGTGATGGTTTGCGCATTGCCGGGAAAGGCCTCGGTCAGGAAGTCCTGCCAGGCCTCGCGGCCCTTCAATTCGACAGTGAATTTTCCGGTCAGATACCCCTCACCATCGATGGAAAACGGACCCTCTACGCTTGCCTGTGCCCCTTCGCCAACATTGGCCTTGAGGCCGTTGAGCGAGGCACTGAGATTGCGCCATGGGTTCTGTGTGCGATCCTGCTGCTCGGAGAGCATCCAGGCGCGGTCGGCCAGGGTCACGTCGGCTTCCACATCGAAGGCCGGTAGGCTGAAGGCCTTGGCCTGTGTCGACACGGCAGCGGCGTCGAGGCGCAGCACAGCGTCCAGGTCGGAATCATTCTGCCGGATATGCATTTCGGTCGAACGGGCCGTCAGCTTGACCGGGTCGGTTACCGCAGCCGGGGTCACGGTCGCGTCGAACAGGGAGGATTGCAGAGAGGCCCGGGTCAGGCCCGACAGGCCGAAAACGGTGCTCGACTGCAGGACCTGCCAGTCGAGCTGCGCCGCGCTGCCGTCGCCCAGTGCAATCATGACCGGGCCATCCAGCTCGGACACGATATGGTTGGGACGGTAAATCTGCGCCGCGGAACGGAAGCTCCCCGTCGACAGTGTCGCACTGTGCAGCCGGTCATCGGCGGAGACGGAATTGCAGAACACACCGAGCCGAAACGGATAGCCCCGGACTTCCATTGCCTCGCAATCGGCTTCGACATTGCGGTTTGCCAGATCGCTGATCAGGAAGGCGCTTCGGGTCTCGAGTTGCCGGGCCAGATAGAACCACGCGCCGGTATAGGCCGCCACCAGCGCCACGATGAACACTGCGAGCCAGACGAACCTGCGCTGTGGCTTTGCGGCGGCTTTATCACTTGACCTTGCCATGGGGTTCTCCCTATGTGCGCCCCGAGCATGGATGTTTGACACTGATCTCAGGACCGTAATGACCGATATGGATGATTTTTGGGTGTTTGGCTACGGCTCACTGATGTGGCGGCCCGGATTCGCCTATGCCGAGGCGGTGCGCGGCCGGCTGTTCGGTTTTCATCGCTCGCTCTGCATCTATTCCTATGTGCATCGCGGTACGCCGGAGCGTCCGGGCTTGGTGCTCGGGCTGGACCGCGGTGGATCCTGCACGGGCATGGTTTTTCGTGTCAACGGGCGCGATCATGATTCGGTGATGGCGGCTTTGCGGGAGCGTGAACTGGTCACCAATGTCTATATCGAGCGGCGGCTTCCGGTGCACCTGGCGACCGGCGACCGGATCGTCGCGGTCTGCTACATCGCCGACCGGCAGCATCAGCAATTCGCCGGGTCGCTGAGGGCTGACGACGCCGCACGGCGCGTTTCGGTCTCACGTGGGCAATCCGGTCACAATGTCGACTATGTGGCAAGCACCCTGACCCATCTTCAGGACATGAAAATCCGCGATCACTGGCTCGAGGATGTCGCCGAGCGCATGTCCCCGCCGGCCGGTTCCGCAACCGGCTGAGCAGCGCCGGATGTCAATTTCTCAAACCGCGCACGGGCGGTTGGCGGCAGCGGCAGATCGGGGTTCTCCTGCACCGTCTGCACCAGCAATTCGTCGGTCGCCTTCTCGGTCGTCTCGATCAGCCGCTGCATGAAGGCATCAGGGTCAAGGCCGGGCTCGATCGGCGGCAGGATGCGGACCCGGATCATGCCGGGATAGCGGCGGAAGCGTCGGCGCGGCCAGAACAGGCCCGGAACCATGGCAACCGGCACCACGGGCACGCCCAGTTCCGCATAGATTTTGGCAATGCCGTATTTGTAGTTCGGCTCGGCGCCGACCGGCCGGCGGGTGCCTTCGGGATAGATGATGAGCTGGCGGCCATCTTCCATCTGGGCCTTCGTCTGGCGCATCACCTCCGGCATGACCTTCGAGCGGCTGCCGCGATTGATCGGAACCATGCGCATCTTGATCACATACCAGCCGAACAGCGGGATCCATGTCAGTTCCCGTTTGAGGATATAGAACGGATCGTCGAGATAGGGCAGCAGCGCATAGGCATCCCAGAAGGACTGGTGTTTCGGGGCGATGATGTAGCCGCCCTGCGGGATGTTCTCCAGGCCCTCGACAATATGGTCGGTGCCGACCACCATCTTGAGCAGCCAGTGATTGGACCGGACCCAGTTTTTCGGAATGACCCAGGCGGCCTTGCGCGGCATCAGAAAATAGGCCGGCGTGAAAATGATCATCTGAATGATGAGGTTCAGGTAGAACAGACCATTGAAGAGTGCCGAGCGAACCGCGATCATGCCCTACTGTGGCGATCACGGCCGCGCTGTCAATTGTCCTGACCCATTTGCGCCTTTTTTGGCCGGTCCGCCTGGGTTCCGGCAATGCTGGAGCGCAGACCATCGGGGGTGGTGGCGCCGACCCGGTGGCGAAATCTGGCAATGATGAACTTGCCGTATTCGGATGCCAGCACGTTGAGCACCATCGGATCGCTCAGCCATTCGAACCGGCCATAGTCCCGACTGACCACCGGGTAGGCGATGAATCGTGTCTCGCCGTCGACCCGCTGCAGTTCCATCAGGCTGCGCGGCATGTGGTAATTGCTGGTGACGACAAGCACATCGCGGTAGCCGTTTTCCTGAACCCAAAGGGCCGCCTCATTGGCATTGCCGCGCGTGTCGATCGCATCGTGGCCGATATCGACGCAGCAATCGAAAAGCGCTGGTTCCGCCGAGGTCAGCCGCTGAATCTGGGTGCCCGTCGTCGCCGGGTTCACACCGGATATGAGCAGGCGCCCGGCAATGCCTTCATCGAGAAGCCGGACCGCCTGATCGATGCGCTGGCTGCCGCCGGTCAGAACGACGATACCGTCCACCGGTCCGATGTCGCGCGGTGGTTTCAGGCCGATGACATCGGTGGAAAAGCGCAGGAAACTGCCGGCAACAAGGCCGATGGCGGCGATGACGAGAACAAGGAAAACCGTCAGACCGGCGCCCAGCCAGCGGCGGGGTCGGCCATGCCTTTGCGACGCGTCTGCGACCGGCGAATCATCCGTGTGCTGCGAACTCATGGTGCTGTCATACAGCGCCATTGTGGCGAGCGCTAGGAGACGGATCGATCCGCCATCATCGTCCCGGCGGACAATTCATCGGCCAAGCGCTTCAACCACCAGTGCTGCGGCCGCGGCGCCGGAATATTGTTGCTGGCCGGTAATGAGATTGCCATCGCGGATGGCAAAGGGGCTAAACTTCGAATTGACGACGAAATTCGTGTTGTCGATCTTTCCGGCTTCCGTCTCAATCCAGAAGGGTTGAATTTTTCGACCGACAAATTCGTCGGCGACCTTTTCCTCATCATTGGAAAATCCGGTCCAGGTCTTGCCCACGACCAGCAATTCGCCGCCGGAAAGCCGTGTTTTGAGGAGAATGCAGGTGGCGTGACAGACCATGGCAACGATCTTGCCGATCTCATAGGCACGGGCGACAAAACCGTGCAGTTTGTCATCATCGATCATTGTCACCATGGGCGACTGGCCGCCGGCCAGAAAAATCGCATCATAGTCTGCCGCATTTACCTCGGCGATGGACTTGGTACCGGTCAAAAGTGCCGAATGGGTTGGCGAGGTCTTGAAACCGAGGGACAGGATGTCGTCGGCCGAATAGCCACTGTCGTCCTGCGGATCGGAAAATCCATCCGGCTGCAGATCGCCGCCCGATGGCGAGACAATCTCAATCCGATAGCCAGCCTGCTTGAACGCCCAGAACGGATGTGTGAGCTCTGCCCACCAGAAACCGACGGGCCAGCCTGTTGTGGGCGAGGTCGCAGGGTTGGCCGCAATCATCAGGATCGTCTTTGGCGCAGGCATATGCGTTGCGGCAGTCATGGCTGTTTCCTTTGACAGGTGGGATGGTGCGAAATCACTGGGGCTGTGTATCGTCGGCGTCCACTGCGCAAAAAGCCCAGCGCCTGCCCTTGTGGCGGGCGATTGCCTGATTGATCCAGACCATCGCAAAGGGTTCGAGCAGACGGGCCATCTGAATGCCGCCGGCATCCATCGGCTGGAATCCGAGATCGGTCAGAAGCGCTGACACGGTCTGTTTTGCCGCCGGATCATCGCCTGCCATGAACATGGCCGGCGTGTGGGGGTGCATCCGCGCCGCGCCCAGGATCTCCGCCCCGGTCTGATTGAGTGTTTTGACCACACGGGCTTCGGGCAGCCAGCCGGCGACGATTTCACCGCCCGATTGCGTGTGACCGATGGTCAGTCCCAGGGCACCGTCGACCATGCCCAACGGGTTCATGCAGTCGATGACGATCTTGCCGGCAAGATCGCCCAGCATGGCAATTGCCTGTTCGGCAGCTGCCCAAGGCAATGCCAGGATAACGATTTGGGCATCGGCGGCAGCTCGGACAGGGGTCTGAAGCCGGGCCCCGGTTTCATCGGCGAGATCGATGGCCTGTTTGGCCGCAGGGTCGCGTGCGCCGAGGCAGACATCATGTTCGCCGCCCTTAAGTCCACGCGCCAGGGCCGATCCGACCTGTCCTGTTCCAATGATGGCTATGTGCATGGGGTGCTCCGCTTGTGTCGCAATGCGGTACTTGCTACGACCAGATTGAATGCAATGAAAACGAATTCGCTTCATGTCTGATATGAACGAAATAAAATTGCGCCGTCTTAATCTGACCCTTCTGCTGGTGTTTGTGAATCTGATGCGCGATCGAAAGGCGGTCACGGTGGCTGAGCGTATGGGGTTGACCCAGTCTTCGATCAGTCATGCGCTCAACCGGTTGCGCGACACGTTCGGCGACCCGCTGTTCCTGCGCAAACCGCATCGTCTGGAGCCGACCGCCTACGCGATCGCGCTCGAGCCGAAGGTGCGCCGGGCCATTGAATTGCTCGATGACGCCCTTGGCGATCCGGCCGGTTTCGTGCCGTCACAGGCGACCGGCACCATCCGGATGGCCGGCTATGACAGCGAGCTCTCGGTGCTTGCACCGGCGCTGATCAAAGTTATGGAAACAGAGGCGCCGGGTCTCCAGCTGAGTGCCCGCGCCACCGGGCGCGGTGCTGCCCTGCAGGAACTGGAACAGGGAGACATCGATCTCGCGGTCGGATTTTTCTGGGACCTTCCCGCCGGATATGTCGCAACGACGCTTTATGAGGAGAATTATGCCGTGGTCGCCCGGCGTGGCCATGCGCTGATGGATCAGCCCCTGACGGCTGCGCGATTCGCCGCCTGCCGGCACATCATTGTTTCACCTTCCGGCGATCTGTCCGGCATCGTCGACCAAAGCCTCGAAGCTCTCGGACTGGCGCGCAGGGTCGTCTGCGCGGTGCCGCTGTTCTTTCCGGCGCTGGTGACGGTCGCCGAATCCGATCTGGTCGCCACTTTGCCGAAAAGACTGGCGATCCGCATGGCTGCCCGTTTCGGTCTGGAGACGCGCGATCCCCCCTTTGACATCCGCCCGTTTCCGGTTTCGGCCGTCCGCCACCGGCGCAATGAGAAATCCGGCCTGCATGATTGGGTCACCGCCAAGCTGGAACAACTGTCGCGGACCAAAGCTGAGGCTTGAAAACCGGTTCAGATGCTGCGCGTCGGGTCGGAGCGGATCATGTCGATCTCGATGATCGTGTGCAGCACCGTCATGCGGGTCGTCAGGGCGGTCAGCACCGCGACGATCACGACAATGGCCAGTGCGCCGACATAGCCGCCGGCGCCCATGGCAAATCCGCCGAACAGCGCATTTGCCTGATCGCTTTCAGGTGTCGCCAGGCTGTTGGCGGCCCAGATGCCGGCAAAGGCGAAGGTCACGGCTGCGGCCAGGCCGCCGGCCAGGGCGCCCTTCAGACCGATCAGGAAAAAGTGCTTTTGAAAATGCGAGGCGACGAAACTGGCTTCGGCGCCGACGAAATGCAGGACCTCGACAATGTGGTGATTGCCCGAAAGTGCGCCGCGAGTCGCAAAGACAACGGTCAGGACCGTCGCGGTAAACACCAGGGCCAGAATGCACAGGCCGATGACGACGGTGGTGCTGGCCATGGCGACCAGCCGGTCCACCCAGGTGCGGTGGTCGTCGAGATGAACATTGGGCACGGCCTTGACCAGAGCCTCGCGCATGGCACCGAAATCAGGCGGGTTGTCTTCCTCGATGGTGATGATCACCAAACGCGGCACCGGCAGTTCCTCCATGTCGAGCCCCTCGCCCAGCCAGGGTTCGAGCAGGCGGGCCGTGGCCTCGGGGTCGACAATCGTCGCGTCTGTGGTGCCTTCGAAACTCAGTGCAATGTCCCGGGCGCTTAGAAGGGCGGCCTGCAGGTCGACGCCGTCGTCCGGCTTGATCTGAATGGTGACCTCGCGGGAAATCTGGCTCTGCCAGCTGCTGGCCGTGTCCTGGATCATGATCACCGCACCGAGGGTCAGGCAGGCGAGGAACGACATGATCGAAATGACGAACATAAGCGACCGGCCGGCGATGTTGGTGGCCGGGACGATGGCCGCCATGGGACGCAGGACGATCTTGCGCCGCCTGCCGGGTTTGCGAACCGGATTGGGTTTGACCACCTTATTCATAGATTTCCAGCCGGCCTCCCGACAAAATCATGCGCCGTGCATCGATCTGATCCATCAGCGACAGGTCGTGGGTGGCTATGATGACGGCCGTTCCAAGTTTGTTCAATTCCAAAAAAAGCCGCAGCAGCCGGCGGGCCAGCGGCGCGTCCACATTGCCGGTCGGTTCGTCGGCTAGCAGAATCTCGGGCTGGTCGATCAGCGCGCGCGCAATCGCCGCACGCTGTTTCTCGCCGCCTGACAGGATGGGCGGCAGAACATTCATGCGGTCACCCAGTCCGACCCATTGCAGCAATTCGATGACATCGGTGCGGTAGCTCGTTTCCTCCTTGCCGCGCACCCGCAGCGGCAGGGCGACATTCTCATAGGTGGTCAGATGGTCGAGCAGTCGGAAATCCTGAAACACGATGCCGACCCGGCGGCGCAGTGTCGGAAGTTCGCGTTGCGGGATGGTCGTGATGTCACGGCCGAACACCCTGACAAAGCCGCGCGTCGGCTGCAGCGACATGAACATCAAACGCATGAGGGAGGTTTTACCGGCGCCGGACGGTCCGGTCAGGAACTGAAAAGAGCGTTTCGGGATATCGAATGTGACGTCGCGCAGGACTTCCGGGCCCATTCCGTACCGCAGTCCCACATTGTCGAAATCGATCACGTTCGACGCCCCACGCTTTGTTCGTCATATCCCGGTCCAGCCCCTTTGCTGCCGGACTAACAGGTGTTCAGGGTCCTGATCCCAATACGGTCCGCTTCCCGCCTGTGTGATTCGACCGGTTCGGTTTTTGTTAACCAAAACCGTTTACGTTTGCGAAAGAAATCTTTCAACGGCCGGACGATGATGGCCCGGACAACCTATGCGAAACAGCGGCGGCAGCACAGACAATATCGGCCTTGCCGGGAAAAAAACCAGCCGGGCACGGTCACATTTTGATGTGCAACGGCCACGGCCGGCGTCGGCTGCCGGTTCACACTCTCCCTTGCGCGCGACGGATGTCGTCGACGCCGAGTTTGTCCATGTCGATGACAATGACTCTTCCCCTCGCGCCACAGCGCCGGCCATCGCATTCGCGCCTCGATCGCCACGGCACGAACAGATCGCATTCGAAAATGATCGCTCCGCCGGGTTTCGTCGCCTGGGGCTGTTTTCCGGACAATCGCCGGGCGGCGATCGGGGCCGGACCGTACCGCTGTTCGGTCTTGCGGCCCTTGTCGCCGGGCTCGGCCTGGGCGGTATCTGGATGGTGGGCGGCGAAAGGGTCGGATCAGTGAAAACGCCACCCATTTCCGCTGGCCCAATTGCGCCGTTAGCAATGCCGGGCAGCGTGGTCCCGGCCGATCCCATGATCTCGCAAGATGCGTCTGTCGATCCGCTTCCAACGGGATCCACATCGGTGCCCCCTGCGGACCAAACGGTGGGACAGCGGACTGAGGGGTCGATGATTTACATCAAGTCGCCAAAACGGCATCGTGGCGGCCCTGATGCGGCACCGGTCCGCAATCACAAGGATCTGACCGTATCGCTGGCGGGCGGCAGCGGCGGCCGTTGAGATCAGCATCCTGACCCCCTCAGGGCCGCCGGCGCGCTATTTTCTCTGAAAACACAACAATTCCAGCTTTCCCTTTCCAGAGGCATCGACTAAACCGGCTGGCAGAGGCCCATTGCAGTGGAAAATGCGTCATGCCGGTTGTCCGCGGAAAAAACATCGATGTTCTCTTCTCGCCGGAACAGATTGCCGAACGCAATCTGGGCCTTGCCGCGCAGATAGCCGATAAGCCGGCAAATGATCTCCTGGTCATTTCGATCCTGAAGGGTTCGTTCATCTTCGCCGCCGATCTGCTGCGGGCGCTGCACGCGGTGGGCCTGGAGCCGGAGGTCGAGTTCATCACCCTGTCCAGCTATGGCAAGGGCACCAAGAGCCAGGGCGTCAGGATCATCAAGGATATCGACAGCGAGGTTTCCGGCCGCGACGTCCTGCTGATCGATGATATTCTGGAATCGGGCAACACGCTGCGCTTTGCCCGCGACCTGATGTATGAGCGGGGCGCAAAGAACGTCTCCATCGCCGTGCTGCTCGACAAAAGCTCGCGGCGGGAGGGCACCTTGAACGCCGATCATGTGGGATTTGAGTGCCCGGATTATTTTGTCGTCGGCTACGGCATGGATGTCGCCTACGCGTTTCGCGAACTGCCCTTCGTCGGCGTCGTGACAGGCGATGCCGAATAGCGGGTCGCAGAGTTCAGACCGCCGCCACCAACCAATTGTTAAGCATGATGCCGTGAAGCGGAGGGAAAACGGGCGCTTTCGGGCGACCGGATGCCGGCATTTACCGGGCGACAAGAATTGCATGCTTTGCTGATCGCACAATCAGGGACGGGTGTGCACCTGGCGAGCTGTTTATCGCTTGATCAGGGCATACCTTCAGACATCGGACGGGACAGATGGCAAAGATATTGATTGCCGAAGACGAAGATTCGCTTCGCAGCTTCGTAAGCCGGGCCTTGCAGCTCGATGGCCATGAGGTCGATCAGGCGGTCGATGGCTCCCACGGGCTCGATCAGCTGCGCAGCGGCGGAACCTATGACCTGCTATTATCGGATATCAGGATGCCGGTCATGGACGGTATTGAGCTCGCGCACACCGCGGCAAGCGAATTTCCCGATATGAAAATCCTGCTGATGACCGGCTTTGCCGAACAGCGCGAACGGGCCGAAAACCTTGCCGCGGTCATTGTCGATGTGGTGCCGAAACCCTTCAGCCTGCCCGATATCCGCAATGCGGTGGCCGACGCCCTGACGGGGTAGAGCACTTCAGGTTTCGAACAGTCGGCGCAGCCCGTCGGCATTCATGTTTGGCTGCAGGAGGCCGAGCATCAAGAGCAACCGGGCCTTGCTCGCTGGCAGATCGCCGGCGAGGATGCAACCGATCTCCACCAATGTTTCGCCGCCCCCCTCATCGCCGTAGATCGGCTCCACGCTGCCATAGTAGACGCTGGACGAAATGACGACCGGGAGGTCCTTTTCCCGCGCATATCCGATGGCCTGATAAACCGCCTTGTTGACATTGCCGGCTCCCACGCCCTCGATGACGAGGCCCTTGGCGCCGGTGTCGACGGCGTGGCGCACCAGGCGGCCATCGGAACCGGCATAGGCCTTGATGATCGGGATATCAGGCATTGTCGCCGGCAAAGGATCGGGCAGGGGGACGCGTTGCCGGTATAGACGGTCGCGGAAGCGCTCAACCTTGCGGTCGAACACATAGCCCAGATAGCCCCTTTGGCCGGATGTGAAGGTCTGGACATTGGTCGTCTGGGTTTTGCGCACGTCGCGGGCCGAATTGATGTAACGGTTGAGCGTGACCGTGACGCCCCAACCGTCGGCATTTTCCGAAAGAATCTGTGTGGTGGCATGGAGAATATTGCCCGGTCCGTCGGGGCTTAGGCTGGAAGCGTCATTCATCGCGCCGGTAAAGACGACCGGCTTGCCGCTTTTCAGTGTCAGATCGACGAAATAGGCCCCTTCGGCCATGGTGTCGGTCCCGTGTGTCACGATCGCACCGGTGATTTCCTTGCGGGACAGGATCCGATCCAGCGCCCTGCTGAGACGGGCCCACCGCATTGGGGTCATCTGCGATGAATCGATATTGCTGATCTCAAGAACGCCGATATTGGCAAGCTGCGACAGCCCCGGCACCGCCTTGATCAGGTTCCCGGCGGAAACAGCCGGAACCGCCGCACCGGTTTGGGGATTGGTTCGTTCGGCAATCGTGCCGCCGGTGGCGAGGATCGCAACGGACGGCAGATCGGGTATTTTCGTTGCGAACGCAACATCCGGAGGGTCCGTTTCAGCCCGTGTTTCAACAGGAGGGACGAGCGCCACCTGGACGGCGAGTGACACCGCTATGACTGTCTTGGAGATTCGATTGTCCATTGATGTCCGGTTCCTGATATGCCGGGGCGACATTCGCTCAGGCGCCGGGATTTGACAAGCCCGCCGGGCGCGATCGCTTCGTTCAGCTCAGCGCGCTTCTCGTGCTGCCGGTCATATGAAGCAGCAAAATATCGGATTTATTGATAGGAAACCGGGCTCATGGTCGCCATGGGCGACATCTTGATATGAGAGCTGGTTGGCTCGCCTTTGATCAGATCGATCTGGTTGAAAATCAGCAGGAATAACCCAATGGGTCAAGGGTTGATACCGAATTGAGATATCTCCGGACGCGGCCTTTGGTCTATGTTCTCGACGAACCAGGGAGATGAAATGTCCGGAAAATCCGAACCAACAGCTCTGATCACAGGCGGTACACGCGGAATAGGTCTGAGTATAGCGCGGGCGCTTGCGGCCCGTGGATACCGGCTCGTTCTGAACGGAAGATATCAGGATGCCGAAACCCGCGACGCAATCCGTGCGTTGGCCGAGACAGTGAAGACCGATTTCGTGGAGGGCGATGTTGCCGAGCCGGAAACCTGCAAGGCGCTTGTTGACCAAGCGGTTCATCTCACGGGCAGACTCGATATGCTTGTACATGCCGCTGGCGGTGCCGTTCCCGGCACGGTCGCACAAATATCAGAGGAGGCGTGGATGGGTGCCTTTCAAATCCATGTGCACGCCGCCTTTCATCTGTTCAAGGCGTCCCATCCCTGGCTTGCCAAACGCGGTGGCTCGGTTCTGCTGATCTCGTCGGCTGCCGGTCTGCGTGGTTGTCCGGGGACGATTGCCTACCAGACGGTCAAGGGTGCGTTGCCGCAGATGGCGCGTGCGCTTGCACGCGACCATGGCGGCCAGAACATTCGCGTCAATGTTATCGCCCCGGGAATCATCGAAACCCGTTTCCACGACAATATGCCCGGGGCGGCGCGCGAGAACAGCCTGCAAAACCGGATCCCTCTCAATCGGTTCGGTGCACCCGAAGATGTGGCGAGCGCGGCCGTTGAACTGCTCATCAATCCCTTTATCACGGGCGAAACCCTTGTGATCGACGGCGGCATGTCGATGCGGATGGTTTAGGGTCTGTTGATCTTCAGGTTTCAACGGAATCGGCAAAACCTGAATGCATCATCCCCGGGGGACGAACGATATGGCGTCGATGTGTTGAGTTGAAGCGTCCTGCCGAAAGGAAGGAACCGGCTTGGCACGCTTCGTCTCACTCACTCTGCCATATCGCCCGCCATCTCGATCATACGGTTCGGCCCTGAGGCTCGGCGATCCCCTCACGGAACATCTCAACGGCCCGTTCCCCGACGAACCGGCTTGCGGCTGCGTCATGGCTCCAGCGCGCCGGGAATGTCCAACCGTGGTGAGCCGGAAGCGCAGTGCAACTGACATGTGAACCAACAGAGGCCGCCTCGGCCTGAATCAGCGTCTGATGATCGTCTGGACATGTCGGGTCGTCTTTGGCGAAGGCGAACCAGAATGGCACGCGCAGCTTGCGGATCAGTAGATGCGGAGAATCCTCGGTCGGTGCGACCAGTTTGCCGCCGTGCACCGACACGCCGGTGTGAATCCTGTCAGGGAGCCGCGCTGCCGCAGCCAGCGCGTGTCGACCGCCCATGCAATAGCCGATGGCCCCGTATCCGGAGACGGAAACCTCCAGCAAGCCCTTGTCAACCGCGCAAACAAGGCCCCGGGTGTCCTGCAAGGCCATTGCAACGGTGGTTTCGTCTCCTGCTGCTATGGCGTCCGGATCAACCGACCCGTCCTTTTCATTGGCCGGTTTGAAGATCGACTTCTCGCGCCGGTAGAACATATCGTGGATGACAGCCGCAAAGCCATCATTGGCGAATTCACGTGCGAGGTCGAAAAGCTCTTCCCGGAGGCCGAACAAATCCATGTAGAGTATGATGGCCCGGAATGGGCCCGGACCATCAGGGCGGGCGGCAAAGACGGTCATCCGGCGCCCATTCAAGGGAATCTGATATGTTGTTTCTCGTATCATCATTTACATCCGTGCCAAGACTTCCCTAAACCGGCACCGGCGTGAAGGGGATGTCTGCGCTTGACGCAATTCCTTCCTTGCCGCCATTGGCCCTGATGATCACCATCTGATCGGCAAAGGCTCGAGCATCTTCCGCCTCGGGATTACAGATTTGCCGCAGCGCGGCATCAAGCTGCGCGCGGATTGGTGCATGTTCGGGGCTCGTGCCCAGATCGACAAGTTCGTCCGGGTCTTGCTCGAGATTGAAGAGCTGCGGCACGGTGTCGACATAGAAGACATATTTCCAATGGCCTTTCCGGATCATGAACTGACCGGTGTCGGATCCCGATGCGTGGTATTCGGCAAAAACGGCCCGGTCGGAATCGGCAGCATCGGCCAGCGCAATCAAGGACTCTCCCGGGAGCCGTTCACCGGAAAGGCCTGCTCTTGTGGCAGCGGCGGCTGTTGGTCCGATATCGAGCAGCGAGACCGGTGTCTTCACCGTCTTGCCCGCCGGTACCCCGTCGCCCGCGAGGATCATCGGGACGCCCACACTGTCCTCATACATCACCGACTTGCCCCACATGCCGCGGTTGCCGAGATTGTCACCATGATCGGACGTGTAGAGCACGCGGGTTGTCTCGCTCAACCCGGTCTCGTCGAGGCACGTCAAAACCTCGCCGATCAATTCGTCCAGGCGGGTCACCATCCCGAAATAGGCGCGCAGGGCAGCCGCTTTGCTCGCATCGTCGAAGTGCCAGTCATAGTCGAAATATTCCAGCATTCTGTCGAGAGTGGGATGGTCGGGTGGAGGCGCGTCCAGCCCGTGCGTAAGGTCTTCAATCTCATATTGGCGGTAGAGATCGTAATACGCCTCAGAAACCACCAGCGGGAAGTGCGGCATTACGAAGCTTACCATCAAAACGAAAGGCGCCGTTTCGCCAGCGGCGGCGCGCCGCTTCAGCCAGTCCCGCGCGATCTCGCTGATCTTTGTGTCGTAGCGTGCGTAGCTCGAATCGCCCGGTCCGGCTTCGGCCGCAAGGTTGGCGGTGCCGGACTTTGGCGGGAGTTCTTTGCGAAACAACCCCTTCAGGTCGCCTTTGCCCCCGACGACGTGCAACGGCGCCAGTTCTTCGGTGAACCCATAATCGTCACCGCCTCGAAAATGCAGCTTGCCGATCGAGACCACATCGACGCCCTGCTCACGCAGAGTGGAATGCCAGCTTTTCGGGCGACCGGTATAGGGGCTCGCATTGTCCCAGCAGCGGATCTCGTGAACGTAGCGACCGGTCGCCAGAGAGGCGCGCGACGGCACGCAGATCGGGCTGTTGCAATAGGCATTGGAAAAGATCGTTCCACCGGCGGCCAGCCGGTCGAGGTTCGGGGTCTTGACGAAGGGATGGCCGTAGCAACCTGCAATCTTCCGATTGTGCTCATCGGAGAGAATGAAGAGCAGGTTCTGGCATTTTCCGTCGTTGCTCATTGCAGACCTCGTCGATTGCGCATTGTCACGCTCATCACATTAGGTGAGCCATGGTATGCTCTGGTAGGCCATATAGCGGCGCTAACCATAACCATCAGGAATGTCTGGTGCGTGACCGACCGAAATAGCGCAGCAGTGGCAACAGGATGAAGCACAGGGTCACGGCCATAACCGCGAGTGTGATCGGGCGGTCAGCGAGGAACGCGATCGGGTCTCCCTGGCTGATCAGACCCGTTCGCCGAAAGTTCTTCTCGAAAATCGGCCCCAGCACAAATCCCACCACGATCGGCGCCAGCGGATAATCAGCCTTACGCAGAAGATATCCGGCCATGCCGAACATGAGCAGCATCCACAGATCCATGATTTCGCGTGATACGGCGTATGTACCGATGACCGAAACCAGTAGCACCACGCTCATGATCGACCACTGCGGCAGCCGGAGCAGACGGCCGACGCCGCGGACAAACAGGAGTCCGACGGGAAGGAGCAAGATGGCGCCGATCAAAAACACGGCGAAAATGCCCTGCACCACTTCAGGATGGTTCATGAACATCGAGGCGCCGGGCTGGACGCCCTGAATGATCAGACCGCCCATCAGAACCGCCACGATCGGGTCGCCGGGTATGGCAAGCGCCAACATGGGGATCAGTGCGCCACCGGTGACGGCGGAATTCGCAGCCTCGCTTGCGATGACCCCGTCGGGATTGCCTTTTCGAAAGACCGGGTCTTTGCGCTTGGGAAAGACCATCGCCGCCCGGTAGCTCAGGAAGGAGGCCGTGACGCCGCCGATTCCCGGCAGGATGCCGATGAATACGCCGATCAGGCTGGAGCGCAGATAGTTTAATGGACGCGCCGCCAGGGTTCGAAAAGCCTCGAAAGACGCCGACACACTGGAAGCGCCGTCATGCGCGCGCACGGGCCGCTCTGTCTGCATCAGAATCTCGGAAATCGAGAATAGACCGACCAGCAAGGGGATCAGCACGATGCCACCATCCAAATAGACCGACCCGAAGGAAAAGCGCGACTCGCCGCTGACCGGATCGAGCCCGACCGAGGCAATTAAAAGTCCGAGAAAGCCCATCATCCAGCCCTTGACGGCAGAGCCGCCCGAAAGAGCGCCAATCGTCGTCAGTCCGAGAAATGCAAAGGCGGCGGTTTCGGAAGGGCCGAATTTGATGGCGAGGGCGGCGAGCAGCGGAGCGACGGCAATCAGCACGAAGGCGCTGAGGATACCACCGATCGACGATGCGATCGTCGCCAATGTAACGGCATAGGACGCACGGCCGGAGAGCGCCATCGGGTGGGCGTCCAAAAGTGTTGCCGCCGCCATCGGTGTCCCCGGAATCCCGATGATCGTCGCCGACAGCGCCCCGCCGAAACTGCCGCCCTGGTAGATCCCCAACAGCAACGCCATCGAGGAGACCGGATCCATGTAGAAGGTGAACGGGATCGCCATGACGACGCCAAGCAGCGGTCCGACGCCCGGAAGGGCGCCAATGACCACGCCGACGGCCACGCCGATCAGCAGGAACAGCAATTGGGTCAGGGTGGGCAGGCTTGGGTGCGATGCCAGCGTGTGGATCAGATCCTGCATCCTTCAGAACACCTGATCGATTCCGATAACCCCTTCGGGCAGCACGGTGTTCAGTCCGTAACGGAACACGACAAGGATCACGGCCGAGACAATCAGCGCAACAGCCGCTGCATTGATCTGGTTTTCCGCGCGGTTCAGGCGGGCGGAAAAATAAACCAGAAGCGGTGCTGTGAGAACGTAACCCAACGGTTCGAAGGTGGCGGCAAAAACCGCCACCAGGGCGATCATCAGCCCCACGCGGATCATGTCTGATCCATACGCCTTCACCGTCTCGCCACCCTGCAACGACAGCGCCTGGAAGAGTTGCACCGCACAGAGCAAGCCCATCGCGGTCAAAATGATCCGCGGATAGGCACGCGGACCAGTCAGGGTTTCAAGCTCGGAACTGAAAGCGAGGTCGATCTTGCCGGATTGCCAGAAGAAGAAGGAAACCAGCAAAACCATGCCGATGGCGCCAGCGACCTCGCGATGGCGTTGATCCATTGATATCAACTCCGCGCCGGCCAGCTCAGTTTCCGGCCTTCAGCTCCGTGACATAGGGTTCCAGAAGCATCATGCTGTCATCCCACAATTTCGCGAACTCTGCCGGTGGAACATATTTGATCATACTGCGAAGATCACCCAGCGCCTCGAGAAACGCGTCACTCTGAACAGCTGCGCCAACCGAGTCCTGCAATGTCTTTACCACATCTTGCGGTGTTGACGCGGGAACCACGAGGCCGCCCCAGCCCAGCGCGGCGCCGCCCCAACCAATTTCAACACCCTGTTCCTTGGCCGTTGGAAGATCGGGTGCAAGCGGATGAGGCTCGTCGGCGATGATGCTCAGATGTTTCACCTGTCCTTCCATGATCCTCGTTGCCGGTACAACACCCACGGAAACATCGAGCGAACCGTTCAAAAGGCCCGTCATATTGTCGCCCATACATCCTGTGTTATTGGGGATCGGGTTAAAATCTAAACCGGCTGAACGCATGAATTGCTCGCCGACAAGCCGAGGCACCGATTGGGCGGCACATACGCCATAGTTAAGGGTTTTGCCTTCAGCCTTGGCCCAGTCAACAAACTCCGCAACGTTGTTTGCCGGGTGGTCGGCGGCAACGGTGACGGTGAACGGAATGGCCATCACCCCGGCAATCGGCACGTAGCTTGAATTGTCATAGGGAAGATCCGGATCGAACAGCTTGCCGGCGATCTGTGGCGCTACCCAATTGTTGAGAAGCGTATAGCCGTCCGGGTCGGCAGCGGCACCTGCCGCCATCGATTTCTTGCCGCCGGCGCCGTTCACATTGTTGATGACAAATGGCTGTCCGAGATCTTTGGAAATGAATTGTCCGAGCGTTCGAAGCACCGTATCGACGGGATCTCCGGGCGACCAGGGATAGATCACGGTGATCGGCTTTTCCGGAAACTCCGCCTGGGCCATCGCCGTTGGGCCCATCACGCCGACAGCTGTACCGAAGGCAATCGATAGGACGTTGCGTTTTAATCTGTTCATTTGATTCCTCCCATTCGTCCGTTCCGCGTGCCCGATGGATCAGATACGCAGCGTAAGTCGTTTCGTGGCGATAGGCCACTTGAACGAAGCTATCCGCCAGGTATATTAAAACAACACATATTACCGCTATTATTCATTCCAAAAGGGAATACCTTCAGTGGAGACGCAACACATCAAGTTTCTGCAAACCGTCGCGGAATTGCAGAACATTTCCGCCGCAGCGCGGGACCTGGGAATGACCCAGCCGGCCCTGACCAAGATTGTCTCCCGGGTCGAGGATCAAGTTGGCGCCAAGCTGTTCGACCGTGGTCCACGGGGTGTTTCCCTGACGCCGCTCGGCGAAATGTGTCTTCAACGCATGGAGCGCGTCGAACGAGAAATGACCAGCCTCTCAAATGAGGTGCGATCACACAAACATGGTGTCAGCGGAACGGTTTCCCTGGCGGTCGGGCAGTTCTGGCTGGGACGCATACTTCCCAAGGTCATCGTCAAGCTCCACGGTTTGGCGCCCGATATCCAGGTGCGCATCAGGACAGGAGCGCGCGAGGATTTGCTGATGTCTTTGAAGAACGGAGAAATCGACCTCATGCTTGGCCGCATCACCCGGGACATGCCCGAGGGGATCGTTGGCGAAGAACTGGCAGAGGTTCGCATGTTTCTCATCGCTCGCGCCGGTCATCCGCTCGCCGGTCTCAAACGATCCGTCACACCTGAGGAACTGGTCGAATTTGGCTGGGTCCTTCCGCCGCGTTCCGACCCGACTATCCGTTACGCCTTCACGGAATTCGGACTGGAGCCGCCGGTCGCGACCGTCGAAGCCGTGTCGCGCCAGTTTATCGACAGCATTCTGCCGGAAAGCGATTTTCTGACCGTGATCCCCGGAATCAATGGTCGCCAGGTCGGACCGGATCTTGCCATCATCAGAGCCGACTGGCTGAACTGGTCGAGCAAGGCTGGCGTAATGATGGCACGGGACCGGCAGTTGCTCCCCTGTTGCCAGCGTTTTCTGGAAATTCTGAGAAACGACACGCAGAGCAGCCGTCATCCTTAGTCCGGGGCGTCGTTTGCCATGGACGTGAGGTATCTACAGCGCGTGCCCAAAATCGTCGCTTCGGCTCTGAAATGCAAACGGCGTGAGTCATAAAAATTCGTTATCGCCTTGATCCGACATAGCCACAATCGAATTGCCTGCCATGTGTGACACTGTCCGCACGTCGGGAAGGCACAGAAGAAAGCTCTGATCGATCTGATTGAAACTGTTCTGGCAGCCATGGCCGGCGGCGCAATGGGACGAGGGTCGCCACGGCTTGTTGGAATGCCACCAAAGGGCCGCAGCAACTTGAACTCCTGCAATGGCTAACATGCAAGATTCTATGCCTGCTTTGGAGCGAGAAGATGAGCCCATCCGAGAAACGACCCAACATCGTGTTGATCATCACAGATCAGCAGCGGTTCGACACGATTAACGCCTTGGGTGCCCATCATATGAAAACGCCCCATCTCGATCGTCTGGTTGCTGAAGGGATCACGTTTACAAATTGCCATATTACGGCCGCCAGCTGCGTGCCGTGCCGCGCAAGTCTGTTTACCGGGGTCTATCCGCACACCAATGGCGTCGTGAGAAACGGGTCCAAATGGCACAAGACCTGGGTGAGTCAATTGAGAGACAGTGGCTACCATTGCGTGAATATCGGCAAGATGCACACGAATCCATTCGAGGCAGACGCAGGATTTAATGAGCGCTACGTGGTCGAGAACAAGGATCGTTATCTTGGCGGGCGCTACTATTTCGACGAGTGGGACAAGGCCCTTGCGGCCAACGGGCTGATCAAGCAGCAGCGCGAATTCTACCGAAAGCGTGCGGACTATCGAACGAGCCTGGGCGCATTCGAATGGGAACTGCCTGAAAAGCTTCACTCCGACATGTTTGTCGGCGGATTTGCACAATGGTGGCTCGATACGCATCCTCGTACCGATCCGCTCTTCCTGCAAATCGGATTCCCTGGACCCCATCCGCCGTACGATCCCACGCGCCGCTATCTTGACCTGTACCAAGACAGGTCCGGGTTCCCTCCGATCGTGATGTCAGACGAGGATCTGGCGGGCCAGCCCTCCTATCTGCATGAAAAACGTCTTCACGACGCCGAGGTCGACCATGATTCCATATACTGGAATCCGGAACGAAGCACTGCAGACATCAACCGAATGCGCGCGCATTATTTTGCCAATGTCACGATGATCGACGATTGCATCGGCGAAATCATTCAAGCCTTGGATCGCAACGGTTATCTTGACAACACGATCATCTTCTTTGCCTCCGATCATGGTGATTGTCTGGGTGATCACGGGCTGAGCCAGAAATGGTCGATGTACGATGTCATTACGCGATCCCCATTGATCGCATGGGGTCCAGGGCGGATCGAGGGTGGCCGAATTGAGGATGGCCTGTGCCAATTGTTCGACCTTGCACCGACAATCCTCGAATTTGCGGGTGTGGATGTCCCATCCTTCTTCGAAGCAGAAAGTCTGGTACCCGCCATGACCAGCAAACGCTGGCGGCCGAGGAACCATATTTTCTGTGAACAGGCTGCAGACAACGCCATGACCGGGGTCGACTACATCACAATGGTCAGAAATGAAAGCTGGAAACTCGTGCATTTGAAGGGCACATCGGAAGGGCAGTTGTTCGACCTTCGAAATGACCCGACGGAGTCATTCAACCTTTGGGATGCGCCGGACCGACTTGAAACCAGACGCCACCTGCTCGATACCATTCGGGACTGGTTGATCGATAGCAATTATCATACCCGCGACCGGAACGCGCATCTGCGATAAGAGCGGCGAATCGGGTTGGAAGCGTTCAAGCTCGTCGCTGACGGCGAAGCCCGATCACGGGCTCAGCGGTTGTCGAGCAGCCTTTCCAGATAGAACCGCTCCATTTCGGGCCGGAAGGCATCGCCGAGGCGCTCGCGGATCGCTTCGAGGATGCGGCGGGCGCGCTGGATGTCGGCTTCCTCGGGAATTTTGACGTTGTCACCAAAATCAGGACCGGTATTGGCCCGCGGCCGGCCCAGCGGATCGAGGCGCGTGGGGTTGCGGCTTCCCGGTCCATTGTTGGGGCCGCCCGGGTTTTGACCCATGGCCTGGCGCATCTGGTTCATCATGCTTTGTGCCCCGTCGCGCAAGGCCTGCAACGCCCGACCCTGTTGGCCAACGGCCGTTTCGCCTTCGCCTTCGCCCAGGGCCTCGCCGGCTTCTCCCATGGCTTCCCCGGCTTCGTTGAAGCCCTCATTTTGCGGCATGCCCATGCCTTCGAGCGCTTCCTGCATCTCGCCCAATTGCTGCTGCAGCGCCTGTTGCTGTTCCTGCAGGTCCCGCAGGGCCTGACGCAGTTGCTCTTCGGTCATCTGCTGACCGGGGCCCTGCTGGTTTTCGCCCTGCTGGCTGTTTTCATCCTGGAAGAACTGCTGGCGCTGACGCTCCCTGAGCGCCTGTTCAAGATCGAAGGTCTCTTCCATCAGCTGCTGCTGGCGCTGCATCAGCTCGCCGAGCTTGTCCATCTGCTGGCGCATCGGATTGTCACCCTGCGCCTGTTGCTGTTGCCCCATCTGCAGATTGTTCATCATTCGCTGCAGTTCCGACAGCAATTGCTGGGCCTGGTCATGGGCGCCCGACTGGGCGAGATTTTCGATCTGATCCAGCATGCGGTTGAGATCCTCGCTGCGCAGCATGTTCTGCAGGTCGGATTGCGGTATCTGGGCGGTCTCCTGATTGCGCTGCATGTTCTGCGCCAGCGCCTGCAGAAATTCCTGCATCGCCTCGCGCAATTCATCCATCAGCGCCTGAATCTCCTCGTCCGATGCTCCGTTTTCCAGCGCTTCCGACAGGGCCCGCTGGGCATCGCGCAGGCGCCGTTCGGCAAAGGAGAGATTGCCGTCCTCGATGCCGAGTGCAATGTCCCACAGATAATCCGCCGTATCACGGTACATGTCGTCATTGTAGGACTGTTTCAGCCTAGTGCGGGCCGATCTGATCAGCAGGTAGTGGGTCGAATTCTTGATGGTTTCTTCCGGCGCGAAGGTAATCGCGTCGTTCAGGTCGAAGACACGGTCGAGCCGGTTGGTATCGAGCGCCAGCACCTGTCTTTGTTCCGCCACCGCACCGGCCAGGAGATTGTTGAAATAGCGGCCGGGCAATTCCATTTCCATGGTTTCGCTGCGGCCGGTCTGGCCGATGGAATCCTCGGCCACCAGGGTGATCTTCACCGGCAGGCCCGCCAGCGGGTGTTCCGTCAGGTTGCGGCTGTCCCGGCCCTTGCGCTCACCAGCCGCACTGCGTGGCAGGGTCAGCGGATAGTCCGGCGGTCCGTAAAGCGGATTGGCATCGGGCGATTGCGGTGTGACGGGCACGATTTCCGCATAGGCCTTCTGCACGCCGTAGTCGTCATCGACGGCAAAGGCGATTTCAAGCGCACCGTTGACGGCGCGGGATGGCCGGCCGTCAAAGGCGATGACCGGTTCGTTGTCGGGGATCAGTGTGAACTGCCAGCGTTCGGCAATATCCTGCCCCTGGCGGACGATAAGCGTGCCATCGCCTGCGGGATTGTGGCGAAAACTGCGCGCATCCGGCGACCGGCTGGCCGCGGTTGCGGTTTTCGGATCCTCCTGCGCGGGCATGGCGATCGCCGCCTCGGACGTTTCGAAAATCACCTCTTCCGAACCGGAACCGCCGACAATGCGGACCAGCATCTCGCTGCCCTCGGGGACGGTGATGACATCCGGCAGGCCGGTTGTGTTGCCGGTCAGGAAGATCGGGGGCTTGCCGGTATATTCGGGTGGCGTGACCCAGGCATCGACCCGGATTCCGGCGATTTCCGCCTGCTTCACATGGCTTCGGAAGGCATCGCCAATCAGACCGGACTGATTGGAAAAGGAATAGCCGAAAGCCGTCACCAGGATGAGCGCGACAAACACCCGGATGCCATAGGGATCCAGACGGGGTGTCGGTGGGCGCGGGGCGGCCAAACGGATTGCGGCCACCTTTTCGACCATTCGGGCCTGATGCCGGCGCCACAGCGACCGGGCGAAGGCGTCGCCCTGTTCGAGCCTGTCTGACTGTGCTGCCAGCGCCTGATGAACGATCCGGTTGTCTGTCTCAAGCCGCTGAAGCGCCTCCGGCCTGAGCGGCCAGCGCAAACCTCGAAAAGTGAAAAAGGAGCCAATAAACAGACCGGCGAAGACCACCGCCGCGGCAATACGCAGCCAGTCAGGCACCAAGCGGAAAAATCCGAACCAGGAAAACGCCACGAACAGCGCAATGACACACAGGGCCGGCAGCAGGCGCGGCCAGATCCGCTCGAAAAACAATATGCCCTGCGCGGCGCGAATGCGCGCGGCAATGCGCCGACGCAATGTCGCGCCGGCGTGGGCGGTTTTCTTGTCAACTTCACCGCTGGTGTCAGGTGTCATGGATGACTCATCCTTCCGGCTGTTACGGAAGAATAGCACTCTTTGCGGCAAAGGCGAGACGCTGCAACAAATTGTGAAAAGCGCCGCTATTTGCGGGTCACTGGTCTCAGCCCAGCCAGTCCGGCACCGAATCGAGGCCGATCAGCGCCTCATAGTCGCCGCGCGGCCGCACCACATGGAAGGCATTGCCCCTGACCAGGACCTCCGGCACAAGCAGCCTTGTGTTGTAGGTGGATGACTGCACGGCGCCATAGGCGCCGGCCGAGCCGATGGCGATCAGGTCGCCGGCTGCCAGCGCCGCCATGTCGCGGTCCCTGGCCAGATAGTCACCGCTTTCGCAGACGGGGCCGACAATGTCGACCTTGCCGTGCGGCGTACCGGCAGGCGGAATGACGACCGGCCGAATATCGTGCCAGGCCTCATAGAGGGTCGGGCGAATCAGATCGTTCATGGCGGCGTCGACGATCGCAAAACTCCGCGAACCGCCATCCTTGATATAGATTACCTCGCTGACCAGAATGCCGGCATTGCCGGTAATCATCCGTCCGGGCTCAAAAATGACCTGGCAATCGAGCGAACGCACCTGATCGAGCACGACATCCGCATAGGCCTGCGGGTCCGGTGGCGGCGCATTGTCCGACCGGTAGGGAATGCCGAGACCGCCGCCGACATCGATATGTTCGATTGTATGGCCAGCGGCGCGCAGTGTATCGACCAGCCGCTTCAACAGATTGAAAGCGTCCTGATAGGGCTGCAGATCGGTAATCTGGCTGCCGATATGCATGTCGATCCCTGTGACATTGATCCCCGGCAGCTCGGCCGCCCGTGCATAGACGCTTTCGGCGCGGGTCCAGGAAATGCCGAATTTGTCTTCCTTCTTGCCGGTCGAGATCTTGGCGTGGGTTCTGGCATCAACATCCGGATTGACGCGGAACGAGACCGGGGCGCGTTTGCCGGCCTTGAGGGCGCGGGCATTGAGCACTTCAAGTTCGGGCTCGGATTCGACATTGAAACACAGGATCCCGGCGTCGAGCGCGACATCCATCTCGCGGGCTGTTTTGCCGACGCCGGAAAAAACGATCTTGCCGGCGGGGATGCCCGCCGCCAGCGCCCGCCTCAATTCACCTTCGGAGACGACATCGGCGCCGGCGCCGAGCGCGGCCAGCGTCGCCAGGACGCCCTGGTTGGAATTGGCCTTCATGGCGTAGCAGATCAGCGCATCGATGTCCGAGAACGCCTCGGCAAATACCCGGTAGTGGCGGGTCAGGGTCGCCGTCGAATAACAATAGAACGGTGTTCCGACGTCCTTTGCGATGTCGGGAATGCTGACATCCTCGGCGTAGAGAATGCCGTCGCGATAATCGAAATGATTCACTGGAAGGGCCTACAGAATCAGCGGGTCGAGGATGAAGCGGCGGTCTTCCTCGCGTTTTTCGCCCGATCCGTCTTCCCCTGGCTCGACAGTACGGGGTTCCGGCGTATCCAGAGCCACCTTGCGGCCGCAGCCGGTGAGCACCAGTGCAGCCAGAAGGGCGATGGTCGCAGCCTTTGCGGCGTGGGTCGCGGTCATGGGTTTACGCCTGTCATCAATTCTCGTCTCCGGCCCTTTTAGCCGAGTTGTTGGCTCTTGTGCACCCTTTTTGTGCCCGCGGAGGCGGGCCGGACAATCACAGATGGGTGCGCCACCAGGCGATCTGCTCGCGCACGCGGTCGGGGGCCGTGCCGCCGAAACTCGTGCGGCTGGCGACCGAAGCCTCCACGGTTAGGACGGAAAAGACCGCCTCGGTGATGGCCGGGTTGATCGATTGCAGATCTTCCAGCGGCAGGTCGGCCAGATCGCAGCCGCGTTGCTCGGCAAGCGCAACGGCGCTGCCGGTGGCATGGTGGGCGTCGCGGAACGGCAGGCCGGCTTCGCGCACCAGCCAGTCGGCCAGATCGGTTGCCGTCGAATAGCCGGCGCCGGCTGCCGCCTTCATGGCATCCGCCGACACGGTGAGGTCGCCGATCATGCCGGTCATGGCCGCCAGCGCAAGTTCCAGGGTTTCGGCGGCATCGAAAACCTGTTCCTTGTCCTCCTGCATGTCCTTGGAATAGGCGAGCGGCAGCCCCTTCATGACGGTCAGCAACGCGATCAGCGCGCCGTTGATGCGCCCGGTCTTGGCGCGCACCAGTTCGGCAGCGTCCGGATTTTTCTTCTGCGGCATGATGGAGGAGCCGGTGGAAAAGGAATCCGACAGCCGAACAAAGCCGAATTGCGGCGTCGACCAGATGACGATCTCTTCGGCCAGACGGGACAGATGGGTGCTGCAAATTGCCGCAACCGCGAGGAATTCGAGGGCGAAATCGCGGTCGGAGACCGTGTCGATCGAGTTGCGGGTCGGTGCCGTAAATCCGAGTTTTTGTGCGGTCTGCTGCCGGTCGATCGGAAATCCCGTGCCGGCCAGGGCAGCGGCGCCCAGCGGGCATTCGTCGAGCCTTGCCAGGGCGTCGCGGGTCCGCGAACGGTCACGGCCGAACATTTCCACATAGGCCATGCAATGGTGGCCGAAGGTCACGGGCTGCGCCGTCTGCAGGTGCGTAAAGCCCGGCATCACGGTGTCCGCGTGCTCATCGGCGCGGTCCAGAAAGGCCTCGATCAGCCGCGTCAGCGCGGCGTCCGTTGCCTGCAACTGCGCCTTGACCCAGAGGCGGAAATCAAGCGCCACCTGGTCGTTGCGCGAGCGTGCCGTGTGCAGCCGGCCAGCGGCCGGGCCGATCAGATCGGCCAGCCGGGCCTCGATGTTCATGTGAATGTCTTCCAGCCGCCGGGAGAATTCAAAGCCGCCGGAGCGGATTTCTGACAAAATCGTGTTCAGACCCTCCGCAATCTTGTCACGATCTTCGGCCGAGATTATGCCAGTATCGGCGAGCATCGCAGCATGGGCGAGCGAACCTTCAATGTCCTGAGCGAACAGACGCTGGTCGAAATCGATCGATGCATTGATTTCTTCCATGATTGCGTCCGGACCGGAAGCGAACCGCCCGCCCCACATCTGGTTGGAAGTTTTGCCGGTCATGACTGAGATAACTCCGGAGACGACAGGAATGTCAGAACAGAAAAACAAGCGCCGCGTTTCGGCAAGGCTCGTCGGCGGCGCCGTCGTTCTCGCCGCATTGGCCGTCATGGTGGCGGTATACGTGAATGACACGCGGTCTGGCAACATATCTGAAACCGTTGCCGGCGGCGATGCATCCTGCTCTTCGGCGCTGGCGCATGCGGAAGCGATCCAGCCGCTCGCCACGGGCGATGTGGCAGCGATGGCCTCTGCCACCGATCCCAAATCGCTTCGGTCGCTGGCCTTCAACGGCCCCAATGGACAGGCCATGACAATTGACGACCTTTCCGGCAAGACGCTGCTGGTCAATCTGTGGGCGACATGGTGTGCGCCTTGCCGTGAGGAAATGCCGGCCCTCGATACCTTGCAGGCCGAACTCGGCAGCGACGATTTCGAGGTGGTGGCGGTCAATATCGATACGGGCGACGATACCAAGCCGAAGAAATTCCTCCAGGAAATCGGCGTCTCGGATCTGGGCTATTACCGCGACAATTCCCTGGGCATCTTCAATACGCTGAAAAAGGAGGGTCTCGCCTTCGGCCTGCCGGTCACCCTGCTGGTTGACGACGCGGGTTGCCTGCTGGCGAATATGAACGGTCCGGCTCACTGGTCGAGCGACGATGCCAAGGCCTATATAAGGGGCGCGCTGGGCGAGGAAAGTTAGATCGATCAGAGGGCCCCATTCATCCGCTCGATCCCGACGCTCTAGCCGCCCATGGTATGACCCAGACCGCCAGAGGGGTTTGCCAGACTGCCCGTCTTCGTTGCTATTCCCTTTCTGGATCATGTCGGCCCGCTGCGGTCAGATGCTTTCAGCGGACCGATCATGGACTTGTCTGCAAGCGCTGGTCAGAACTCCTTCCAGTGTTCCTGATCCACTGCCGCATTTCCATCGGTTACGAAAATGGCGGCATCGTTGTCTGCCGTTTGTTTCACTGGCACCGGGGCGGTCCTTGCCGGTGCTGCCGCCGGTGCAATGCTGTGTTTGACCGATGCGGAGCGGCCTCCGCCGCCGAGACTGAATTGATGCAACAGGCCGATCAATGCGTCCGTACCGTTGGCGAGCGTGTGACTGACGGCGGTCGTCTCCTCCACCATGGATGCGTTTTGCTGAGTGCCCCGGTCGATCGAAGTGACGGCCTGGTTGATTTCCTCCAATCCCGCCGACTGTTCGCGCGCCGTTTCGACAATCGATGTAACGTGCTGGCTGATCTCGGTCATTTCGCTGATAATCGCATCGAGAGATTGTCCGGTTTCATTGACCAGCGCGACGCCGGTTTTGACCTGCTCACCCGATTTGTTGATCAACTGGGTTATTTCCTGCGCAGCCGTGGCGGACCGTTGCGCCAGTTCGCGAACCTCCTGCGCGACAACGGCAAACCCCCTGCCGGCTTCGCCGGCGCGGGCAGCTTCGACACCGGCATTCAACGCCAGGAGATTGGTCTGAAAAGCGATGTTGTCGATGACATCGATAATGCTGGATATCTGATCGGCAGAGGTTTCGATGTCCCGCATGGCGCAGACGGCTTTTTGAACCACTTCGCCGGAATGTTCCGCGCCGGCTTTGGTTTTTCCGACCAGGTCTCCGGCTTCTTCGGCGCGCTGTGCGGCCGATTTCACGGTGGCCGTGAGTTCCTCGACGGCTGCCGCTGTTTCCTCGACCGAGGCCGCCTGTTGTTCGGTCCGCTTGGACAACTCATCCGAAGATGACCGGATCTCTGCCGCTCCGTCCTGAATGGACGCCACATTGTCGCCGACTTGCAGCAGGGCGGCCTGCAGGGCCTCGGCCGACATGTTGTAGTCGGTCTTGAGGGCCTCATAGGCTTCCGGAAGCGTGTCATTGATGCGGTGGCACATGTCCTTTTGCGCAAGGTGCGACATGGCCTTGGCAAAGGTATCGGATACGAGTTTGCGTTCGTCTGCGATTGTTTCGCGCATGACCTTCTGCCGCGCTTTCTCCGCTTCTTCCTCAAGATAAACGGAAATGGCGATATCCATGTCCAGCAGAACGGCCTTTATGAGGGCGGATAGCGCGCCGCCGAATTCCGTTGCGTTCAGTTTGCCGTTTCGCGACAGCAACCGGCTGGGCCAGTGCTCCGATACGGCCGCCTCGATCAGGTGTTCGACGATCAGCGCATATCCACCGACATACCACCTTGGCTCCAGGCCGATCCGCGAATGAACCGAGCCGATGGTGCGGACCTGCGAAACATATTTATCGTCAAAACAACCGCCCGATATGGCGTTCCAGTGGCCGACTTGTGCACTCTTGGCGCGCTGCATGTCGCTTTCGGTGGAAAAAAACCTGCTGACCTCCGGCGTTACGCGGACTTTGTCGTAGAATTTGTCGAGGCCGACCGGCAGTTCCCTTTCGATGACGGATTGCAGTTTCTTAATCCGTTCGGACCGATCCGCACCAAGCTCCATAAACTTCATACGGCCGGCTATATCCTGGTTTTCGCTTGAATTTTGCATAGTGTCTCATCCTGATTTTGCCCGGAATCCGACATTGACGCCGATCCCCAAAGGCGGTTCGATTCATTCTCCCCCAAGTGAGACAGTTTTTGAGATTTCCCGATATCAAGCGCCATGGCGCCCGGCCGCATCGACAAATTCATTTTGTCGGTAATGCCAAGCCCATCGGGTTATTTGGTGTGAACCTGATTTTTTGCTTTTTTTAATGTGCAACCAATGCGTGAGATCATGTGCGGTAATCGTTAATGGATTTCTAACCAAAACGGAAAAACTGAAAACAGTTCGACATGCACGGCAAACAGGATCTTTGGCGAGGGCTGAATAACGGGAAAATGGCAGTACCGATTCCACAATCCGGATCAACAACAGACCCCGGAGCAATATGCGTCCAGGTTGGATCATTTGAAGGTCTGACCTGCCTCACCCAGAACTGCTTTAACCCGGAAGCCGGGCGGCCTCGGTGCGGTTTCGGACCTTGAGCCGCTTGAGAATCGCCGAGACATGCAATTTGACCGTACCTTCGGAAATGCCAAGCGTGTCCGCAATGTGCCGGTTGGATGCGCCCTGGCGCACCATGTCGAGAATTTCGTTCTGGCGGCGCGTCAGGTTCCTGCGGGTTGTCTCGATCGATCCTGAGGATCCGGCGGGCGGCCGGTGTTCGGATCCGGCCTGCACCAGATCGCGTGTGGCCGAGACGGCCTTTTCAAATGCCTCGAAACGGGCGGTCATATCCCTGATCGCTGCCCCGATTGCGTGAGGATCCGTTGTGTCGGTTTGCTCGAGCCCTTCGATCGATTGCCGCAACTGTGCCAGTGGAGCGAGAAAATCGGTGGCGGCGATGAAGGCGAAGCGGCCTTCTGAAACCTCGTTTTGCCGGGCTTGCGACAGGGTGCGCTCCAGCGCTTCGAGCGCTTCGCGACGGTCGGTCACGTCAAGGGCGACCCCGTCCCATATGACCGAGCCGTCACTTTGCCGCCGCGGCCGGCCAATCGACCGCACCCATTTGTAATCGCCATTTGTCTGTTCGACCCGTACCTCCTGATCCAGCGGCGACAGCGTATCGGCCGAATGCTCGAGCGCGGCAATGAAACGGGAGCGGTCCTCCGGGTGGATCCAGCCGTGATCGACGGCCTCGGCCTTCATGAGTTCGGCCGGGTCGAGACCCAGTGAGTCCTCGATGCCGGGACTGACATAGTTGTAGCTGTAGGCCCCCTCCGGTGAGCGGCGGCGCTGCATGGTGTGGCCGGGGAAGGTATCACCCAGAAGATCGGCCACATCCTGGACCGGGTGAAGGGGATCATCACTGATATTCATATATCTAAAGTTATATCAATTTTGAGAGGATGCAACAAAAATATAACTTTTGGTATGGATTCTGTTTGGAAATGGGCTATAGTTCTCGCCAAACGCCCAAGGGAGGACGGTGTTGGACAAGATCATCATCGAAGCACGGGTCAACGAATTGGCGACGCGCCGGGGCAATCCCCACGTGCCGTTCCTGCCGGCCGAAATCATTGCCGATGCAAGCGCCTGCCACCAGGAGGGGGCGGCGATCCTGCACTATCACGGCCGGACCGAGGATGGCGCGCCGGACCATGCGCCGGACTTCTACCTGGAGACAAATGCCGGTATTCGCGCTTCCGGTGACATGCTCATCCATCCGACGCTCGGCTATGTGGCCAATGACGCAGATGCGCCCGGCCGTTTTGCTGCCATTGAAGAGATGATGAAATCGGCCGATACGGCGCCGGATTTCGCACCGATGGATTGCGGCAGCGTCAATGTGGATTGGTGGAACCCGGATGAGGGTCGATATGACACCACCGATCTCATCTACAGGAATTCGACCGGCACGCTGATGTACTTTGCCGAGCGGATCGCGCATCACGGCCTGAAACCCTATCTGGTTTCGTGGAATGTCAGCTTCACGCGGCAGATCGAGCAATTCCTGAAGATGGGGGTTCTGCGGGACCCTGCCTATATCTGCTTTTGCATGACGGACGAGATCATTTTCGCCGGCCATCCGGGAAGCGAAGCCGGTCTCGACGCGCATACGGCATTCCTGCCAACCGGCTTCGAAACTGTCTGGACGGCGGTCAACTACAAGGGCGATCTGTTCGAACTGACCGAAAAGATCATTCGCTCGGGTGGCCATATCTCGATCGGGCTCGGTGACTATGCCTATCGCGACGGCGCCCGCAATCTGACCAATGCGCAGGTGATCGCCAAGGTCGTGGCCCAGGCTCGCAGCCTCGGCCGCGAGGTCGCCTCCGTGGAGGAGACACGCGGCATCCTGAAAATGCCAAAGGTCCGTATCGCCGCCTGAACGCGATCGGTACCGGCAAAAAACATCACATCACAGGGAGGACTACCAATGAACATCCAAGAAGGACCAATCGGAAAACTGGCATTCCTGGGAGCAGTCGCCGGCGTCATGGTGCTGTCGACGGCGGCCGGCGCGGCCGAACTCAAGATGCAGACCTTTCTCGGCGCCAATGCGTCGACCACCAAGGCCTTCGAGGCGATGGCCGCGTCGTTGAAGGAATCGACCGGCGGTGAGGTGGACATCACGGTGCTGCCGGGGCGGGCGGTGGTGGGTGCCGGCGAGACGATCGATGCGATCCAGAACGGCCTGCTCGACGGACAATATACGGCGCCGAGTTATTTTGCCGGAAAGGACGCCGCTCTCGGTGTTCTGGGCGATACATTGGCCGCCTATCCCGACAGCGCCACCCGTGACCGCTGGTTTACCGAGGGCGGCGGGCTGGAACTTGCCCGGGCGCTCTATGATAAATACGATCTGCATTTCATCTGCCCCGTCTACTGGCCGTCCGAGCAGATCCCCTCGACGGTTGCCATCAATTCCGTTGCCGATCTGTCCGGGTTGAAGATGCGGGCGCCGGGCGGTCTGGCCTCGGATCTGCTCAGCCGCGCCGGTGCATCGCTCGTCAATATGGGCGTGGGGGAAAGCGTGACGGCCATGGAAACCGGTGTGCTTGACGCCACCGATCTTGCCAATGTTTCGCTCAATGTCGCGCTCGGCATGCACAACAAGGCCAAATATTCGGTCCTTGCCCGGCATTCGATGGCGGTGACCGAGGTCAGCCTGTCAAAGGATAAATGGAACAGCCTGTCGGCCGATTCGCAGGCCAAGTTCGAAGCGGCCTGCAATCAGATGTCCGCCGATCTTCAGACCACGCTGACGGCAGAAGATGCGGCTGCCGAGACCAAGGCCAAGGATGAATTGTCGGTCACCTTCATCGCATTCGGCGAGGAAGACGCTGCCAAATTCCGCGCCCTGACAACGGATGTGTGGGCCGATTGGGGCGCCAAGAGCGCCGACGCGCAGGCGGTCGTCGACAGCCATAAGGCTTTCATGTCGAAAATCGGACTGAAATGATGCGGTTCCGGGGCGGGCCTCAAACCGGCCCCGGTTCCTGAATTTTGATGAATCATGCGGAGGCCGCAATGCCGTATCTGGACCGGGTCGCCCTGTGGATCGGCCGCATGGTTGCCTGGTGCTTTGCGGCCGTCATCCTCATCATGGTCTATGAGGTCATCGCCCGCTATGCCTTCAATGCCCCCACCGACTGGGCGCATGAAAGCGCCATTTTGCTGGCATCGATCGGCTTTGTCTTCGGCGGCGCCTACTGCATGGCCGAAGGCACCCATATGCGCATCGGGTTCCTGGTTGAAAAACACCCCTCCTGGCTGCGGTTTTCCAATGCGCTCAGTCTCATTGCCGGCACGATTTATCTGTCGGGGCTCAGCTATGCGGCGTGGAAAATGGCGCAGAAAGCCGTCTGGCGGTTTTCACTGTCAGGCGCCTGGGACCCCGAACGTTCGGGAAGCACGCTCAATTCACCATTGCCGACCTATCTGAAGATCTGCCTGTTTGCCGGCTGTGCCCTGTTTCTGCTGCTCGTTGTGCGGCGACTTGTTGCGTTGCGTTTGCGCTGATTGCGATGGATATCGGAACCATCACAGTTTTGATCATTGCGGCCATGGCTTCCCTGCTGTTGCTCGGTGTGCCGCTGGCCTTCGTCTCCGGATCGATCGCGGTCGTCCTGGCCGTCACGCAATTTGGCTGGAACGCGCTGTTTATCGTCGGCAGTCGGACGGTCGATTTTCTCGACAGTTTTGCCCTGATTGCCGTGCCGATGTTCGTCATTATGGCGTCCATCATGGAAAAATCGGGGGTCGCCGAGGATCTGTACCGCGCCTTTCATGTCTGGGCCGGTGGCGTTCGCGGCGGGATCGGCGTGATGACCACCTTCGTCGCCGTCATCCTCGGGGCGACCACCGGCATTATCGGCGGTGAAATCGTGCTGCTCGGCCTGATTGCGCTTCCGCAAATGCTCAAGCTGGGTTACGACAAGAGCCTTGCAATCGGAACGATCACCGCCGGCGGTTCCCTCGGAACGATGATCCCGCCTTCGATCATTCTGATTTTCTACGGTCTGACTGCCGAGGTCAGCATTTCCCATCTGTTTCTCGCGACCCTTGTTCCCGGTCTGATGCTGGCCGGTTTCTACATTGCCTATATTCTGGTCCGGTGCGGCCTCAATCCGGCGATGGGACCGCCGCTCAGTGCCGAGGAGCGCAATCTGCCGCTCAGCGAAAAACTGGCGCTTGTCGGTCGCGTGGCGCTGCCGCTGGCAGTGGCCGGTGGTGTGTTGATCTCCATCTATGCGGGCTTTGCCTCGATCACCGAAAGCGCTGCCCTCGGAGCATTTGGCGCCGCCGTGGCGGCCATGGTGCGGGGCCGTTTTTCGCTGCCGATGATCCGTGAGACGTTGATGCAGGCGCTGCGCACCTGCGGCATGGTGTTCTGGCTGGTGTTCGGAACCAATGCGCTGATCGGCGTCTATAATCTGATGGGCGGTATCGATTTTGCCAGTGTCATGCTCGCGGGCGTCTCCAGCGAACCGGCGATTATCCTGGCGGTGATGATTGCGGTCTTTATCGTGCTGGGCTTTTTCATCGACTGGATCGGCATTCTGTTCCTGACCATGCCGATCTTTCTGCCGGTGCTGACCAGCCTCGGCTACGACCCGATCTGGTTCGGCATCGTTTTCAACCTGTCCATGCAGATCGCCTATCTCACGCCGCCCTTCGGGCCCGCCTGCTTCTATCTGAAGGGCGCGGCGCCCGAGGGCGTGACCCTGCAGGATATCTTTGCAGCGCAGTGGCCCTTCATCGCCCTGCAGATTGTCGCGCTGATCATTGTCGTGCTTTGGCCGGGCCTTTCGCTGTGGCTGCCAAACCTGGTGTATGGGTGAACACGGATGGCTGATATCTCGGTGCTCAACGATCTTGGCAAACCAACTCAGAGCAATCGGCTGGGCCCGCAGGATCTGCGTGACGCGCTGCACGTAATGCTGCGGATCCGCCGCTTCGAGGTGCGGGCCAAGGAGCTGTTTCTGGCCGGAATCATCAAGGGCACGGCCCATTCCAGCGTCGGTCAGGAGGCGATCGCCGCGGGAGCCTGCCGGGCGCTGGAGCCCGATGATTTCCTGCTGACCCATCACCGCGGTCACGGCCACACGATTGCCAAGGGCGCTGATATAAGGCGCATGTTCGCCGAATTGATGGGCAAGGCCGAGGGCTATTGCGGCGGATTGGGCGGGTCGATGCATATTGCCGATTTCGACCGAAATATTCTCGGCGCCAACGGCATTGTCGGCGCCGGCATGGGCCTTGGAACAGGTGCTGCCCTGGCGGAAAAGCTCAATGGCAACGGCCATATCGGCATCAGCTTCTTTGGCGACGGTGCGGCAAATGAAGGCATTTTCCACGAGGCCATGAATCTGGCCGCGGTCTGGAACCTGCCGCTCATCTTCTTCTGCGAGAACAACCAGTATGGCCTGTCCACACCGTCCCGCGCCGTGACCGCCGGCACCAGCATCGCCGCCCGCAGCGATGCCTATGGCGTGCCCGGCGAACGGATCGACGGCAATGATTTCAGTGCGGTCTTCGATGCGGTGGAACGCGCGGCCTTGCGAGCGCGGGCCGGTGATGGACCAACCCTCATCGAAGCGTTGACCTATCGGTGGGACGACCATTCCATGCGCGCCAATCTGCCGTCCTACAGGACCAGCGACGAGGAAGACGACTGGAAAGGATTTGATCCTGTCCTGCGCCTGCGGGACCGGACCATTGCGGCCGGTGCACTCGACGGGGCCGGCTATGACGGCCTCGTCACAGAGGTCGAGACGGAGATCGAAGAGGCGCTTGAATGGGCAAAGAACCAGGCGGATCCCTCCATCGATGCGGCCATGGCCATGGTGGCGCCGCCAAGACCTGCCCTGCACCTTTCCGAGCCGCTGCCCGGCGACCGGAGGCTGACCTACAAGGCCGCGATCACCGAAGCCTTTGCGCAGAGCATGGAGCGCGATGAAAATGTGATTGTCCTCGGCGAGGATGTCGGCCGGATCGGCGGCATTTTCGGCCTGACCGAAGGCCTCTTTGAAAGGTTCGGCCCCGAGCGCGTGCGCGACACGCCGATTTCGGAAGGCGCGATCGCGACCTGTGGTGTCGGGGCCGCCATGCTGGGAAAACGGGTGGTGGTCGAAGCTCAGCTCTGGGATTTCGTGACGCTGATGATGGACGCGATCGTCAATCAGGCGGCCAAGGCCCGGTTCATGCTCGGTGGCAAGGCGAGGGTGCCGGTGGTGTTTCGCGGGCCGCAGGGCGCCGGCATCCGGCTGGCGGCGCAGCATTGCCAGTCGCTGGAGACGCTGTTTGCCAATGTTCCCGGTCTGGAGGTCTACGCGCCCGCCAGCGCCTATGATGCTAAAGGCCTGATGGCTACGGCCATTCAGTCCGACGGTCCGGTGGTGTTCCTGGAGCACAAGCTTCTTTATCTGGGCGCCGAACAGCCGGTTCCCGAAGCGTTTTACACAATCGAACCAGGCAGAGCGCGCATCGTACGTCCGGGAAGCCACTGCACCGTAGTCGCCACGCTGGCGATGGTGGAACGGGCCATCCAGGCCGCCGACCGCCTGGAGAAGAAAGGCATCAGTATCGAGGTGATCGATCCGCGGACGATCAAGCCGCTCGACATGGCAACGATTGTCGCCAGCGTTCAAAAAACCAACCGGGCCGTCGTCGTGCATGAAGCGCCGCAATTCGGCGGCTTCGGCGGTGAAATTGCCGCCGGCATCATGGAACGGGCCTTCGACTGGCTGGATGCGCCGGTGGCCCGTGTCGGCGCGCCCGAAATGCCGGTTCCCTACAATGACCGGCTCGAACGCGCCTACATGCCCGATGCCAGCGATATTGCGCACGCCATTGAATCCGTCTGTTACAGGAGCTGACCCATGCCAAGCCGTCGTGTGATCATCCCGGAAGGGATGGAAAACATCTATGAGACCTATCACTATGCGCCGGGAATCCTCGTCGGTGATACGCTATACCTGTCCGGGCAGGTGGGCCGGGATAAGGATTTGAACGTCGTGCAAGGCGCCGAGGCGCAATTCACCCAGGCGTTCGAAAATGTCGGCAAGGTGCTGCAGGCCGCAGGCGCGAGCTTCGATGACGTCGTGGAATTGGAGACGTGGTTTGCCGACGACATGGCTGACCTGGCAACATTCATGGCGGTCAAGGACCGGTTTTTCACCCACCGGTATCCGACCTGGACCGGATTTGCCGTCAAGGGATTCTCCATGCCGGGCCTGCTGGTGGAGATCAAATGCAAGGCGGTTCTGGGGCTCTCGTCGCAATGACCCGCGACCTCAAATCGATTCTTGCATCGGATGACACCAGTCTCGGCACATGGTCGCAGATCGCAGCGCCGGAAATGATCGATCTGATCGGCCTCAACGGCTTTGGCTTCACGATCATCGATTGTGAACATGGATTTTTCGGCCTGGAGACGGCGGAAAATCTTGCCCGCGCGGCCGATGCCAACAACATTGCCGTGGCGCTTCGGGTGGCGCGCAAGGATCCGGTCGAGATCATGAAGGCGCTCGATGCCGGCATCCGCCATGTGGTGGTGCCCAATGTGGAATCCGCTGCCGAGGCCGAGCTGGCGGTGGCCGCGACCCGCTTCGGACCACACGGATTGCGCGGCGCCTGTCCGTGCTGCCGTTCCGGTGGTCACTTCATCCGCAACTGGCAGGATTATGTGGCCGAGGAAGAGGCGCGGGTCGGAGCCATTGCCCTGGTTGAAACGGCGGAAGGCGCGCGCAACATTGCGGAGATTTGCCAAACGAAGGGGCTGACCGCCCTGATGTTCGGTGCGTTCGATCTGTCCGTTTCCATGGGCCTCAACGGCGACTGGCGCCACCAGCGGGTGCAGGAAACCGTCGGTGAAATGGTGGACCGGGCGGTCGATGCCGGACATATCGTCATGATGCCGGTCTTCTCACCCGATCCGCAGGAATGCCGGGATCTGATCACCCATTGGCGTCAGCGTGGCGTGCGCTGCTTCGTCATCGGTTCGGACAAGATCATGGTCGCCAATGCGTTCCATCAATGGACAGGCGGTTTGGTGTAGTTCCAGGTCGAAATATCTTCAGCGGCTCCGGACTCATCCGAGGTCGCCACCATATTCCAGAGGATTGTTCCATAACGACGGTGCTCGCTGTCAGATGAGGCTTCCAAGAAGCCGACCTTCAAATCGCGCCGTTAATGGGAGGACTGTAGACAAAACCGACATCCCCTGCTTGACTCTGCAAGAAAAAGTGACTGGTCCATTTGGGACAGCTTGGCCTCCAAATTGACTGGCTTATGCCAAGCATTGCAACGTTAGAGTAATTCTGGTTTTGACGGAGTCGGCAGAACCTGAATGCATCAACAAAGACCAGAGGCCGGCACCGTTGTCTCGTTTCTGATAAAACGAGAAGCGGTCCAGTTGACGCCGAAAATGGCGCTTGCGTGCAAACCTCAAAAAATTACCCCACATTGAAAATTAAAGGAGCTTGAGCAAGTGATCTCAGCGGAATATTGCCGACTTATGGCGCGTTACAATACCTGGCAGAATAACTCTTTGGTAACTGCGGCCGATGAACTCACCAATGCGGATCTCTGGAGAGATCGGGGAGCATTTTTCCAATCAATAGCTGCCACCTTTAACCACATTTATTGGGCGGACGCTCTGATTTTACAGCGATTAAAGGGAAATCAGCGACCAGAGGAAACGATCAAGCACTCTCTTTCCGACCCGTCAGATTGGAGCGAGTTCAAACTGCTCCGCTCACAACGAAACGACGAAATCGAGGAGTGGGCGGCTCTGTTGGTCGATACCGATTTAAGCGGAAGTGTTGTCTGGTATCCAGGGGACGGCACCACTCGAATTGAGAAACCAAAGGCGCTCTGCGCTACAGAACTCTTCACTCATCAGACCCACCACAGAGGTCAGATCCACGCAATGCTAACGGCAGCAGGCGCTGAACCGGAACCAACCAATCTTTCAATGTTACCGTAGCGATAGCTATTCAGGTTTTGATCGCCTCGGCAAAATCGGAATGCATCAACAAAATCAAAGGCCGGCACCGTTGTCTTGTTTCTGACAAAACAAGAAACGGTATAAGGCGGATTCCAAAAATTCCGTTGCCAGATGCCTGTCAGGCACGCTTCGCGGCGCCGTATTCGAACTCTGTTCCGTCCACCTGGATCGCACCGTTGGGCTCAGTGAATGCCCGATAGCGGCATACCCGTTCGTATCCCCATCGCATCCACGCGGTTTGCTGTCGATGACAACATGAAGTGGTCGCGCTCAAGAAAATGCAGCATTGAAACCGAACGGAAAACAAGCAGGTTGTTCGGTTCCTATCCTACGCGGTGGACTCTGGAGGTCTTTAGGAAAGCAAAGATCACACCCAAAATGCAAAACCCGCCGATGACGCCGGCCGGTCCAAGCCAGTTGCCGGTAAATTCCACCGCTGCCCCGGCTGCCAGCGGGCCGATTATTTGACCGATGCCCGCCCCTTGATAGATCAAGCCCGAAACCGACGGGGCTTCATCCGACGAACGGGCCAGCCTTGGAACCTGCGCCCAGACAATAGAAGGAACCACACCTGCCGCCGCACCGAATAGAATCGCGCCGAGCCAGGTGACCACCGGCGTCGTGCTGCTCCACAGGATCAAGACCGGTGACGCCGCCATCACCATAAACGCGACCACGTAGAGCCAGGTGGCGCTGATCCCCCGGTCCAGAGCCCAGCCGGTGCCCAGATTGAAAGGTATAAGACACAGGACCGAGATCAGGGTCAGTTGGTTGGCGCGGGTCAGTTCCATGCCGTGCTCCTCCACCAGCATGGTCGGCAAAAAGCCCATATAGACCATGTTTGCGCCGGAAAAGAGGATGAAGATGCCTGTTGTCCGGGCCACAGACAGGCGCAGCAAGGTCTCGCGCAGGTGAAGCCTCAATGCCTCCGGCGGAGCGGTCGAAGGCGCTCTCACCATGAAGTGAAACGCGACAAAGGCAAGGAAGGGCACCATCGCGCAGATTACGAACAGCGCCCGCCAACCAAGCGGGTCAATCGTAATCGCCGCCGCCCCCAAAGACAGGACGACACCCGCTGGCATCCAGGCGGCCCAGAGCCCCATGGCCAACGATTGTCGCCGTGGAGTGGCTGCGGCGCGCACCAGCGCAGGAAGCGAGGTGGTGCAGAGTGCGAACCCAAGCGCCTCGATCACACGGCTGATCAGCAGGGCGCCGCCACCGGCGACGACGACCGGTATCAGCGACGCAATGGTCAGGATCAGCAACCCTGCCATTGCCGCGCGGCGTTGGCCAATGCGACGTGTCATCATGCCAAAGCCGAGCCCAAGTGTCGCTGCGACAAGGCTCAACAGCGAAACGTAGAGCGCAAGGGTACCGACTTCGAACCCGTATTCGGCGCGGATTGCGGGCAGGGCAGCCCCGGCCTTGCCCACCTGCATGGCGGCTGCCGCACCACCGAACACTGCGATCCAGACCGTCAGCCAATCGGTTCGTTTGTCGATCTGCTTAACGACAGTCATGCAAACTCATGTCCGCGGCCTTTTCGGCGATCATCGTGACGGGCGCGTGGGTGTTGCCCGAGGTGATCTTTGGCATGACCGATGCGTCGGCGATCCTCAACCCGTCCAGCCCGTGCACCCTCAGCCGTGCATCGACAACGGCCATCGGATCATTGCCCATTTTGGCGGTGCCGACGGGATGGAAGATTGTGGTTCCGACATCCCCGGCGGCTTTCAGAAGATCGGCCTCCGACTGCGCTTCCAAGCCGGGCTTCAACTCTTCCGGCGACAATGCTTGCATCGCGGGCGTGGTCATCAGGCCGCGTGCGTGGCGCAGGCTCTCGACCGCCACCTGCCTGTCACTTTCGGTGCTCAGGTAGTTCGGACGGATCGCAGGCGCGTTACCCGGATCAGCCGAGGTGATATGGCAATCGCCGATGCTCTCGGGGCGCAGGTTGCAGACCGAGACCGTCAGGCCAGGGAAGTCATGCAGCGGTTCGCCAAAGGCTTCCAGGGACAGCGGCTGCACATGGTACTCGATATTTGGCGTGGCATGCCGGTCGCTGGACCGGGTGAAGATACCCAACTGGCTGGGCGCCATGGCCATCGGACCGGACCGGTTTAACGCATACTCCAGGGCAATCCCCATCTTGCCAATCAGCGATCCCGCGCGATCGTTCAGCGTTTTCGCCCCGCTGATCCGGTAGGCCGTGCGCAGCTGCAGATGATCCTGAAGGTTTTTTCCGACGCCCGGCAGGGCATGAGCAATGTCGATCCCGTGGCGGGACAGGATGTCCGGCGCGCCAATCCCGGAAAGTTCAAGGATCTGCGGCGTGCCGATCGCCCCGGCCGCGAGGACAACTTCGCCCTCCGCCATTGCGGTCAGGGTCTCTCCTCCACGCCGATAGGTGGCGCCGGTGACACGCCGCCCGTTCAGGGTCAATTTGTGAACCTGCGCACCGGTCACGATCTTCAGGTTTGACCGCCCCTTCACAGGATGAAGAAACGCCTTGCGCGCATTCCAGCGGATGCCGCGTTTCTGGTTCACCGGGAAATAGCCGACACCTTCATTGTCACCATCGTTGAAATCGTCACAGGCGGGGATTCCCATCTCTTGTGCAGCCTTCGCCACCGCATCCAGAACCGGCCAATTCAGGCGTTGCTCTTCAACCCGCAATTCGCCTTTCGTGCCATGCACTTCGCTGGTAGGCCCGAAATGTGCTTCGGACTTCATGAAGTAGGGCAGCACATCCTTCCAGCTCCAGCTCTCGTTGCCCATTTGCCGCCACCCGTCATAATCCTCGGCCTGACCACGCATGTAGATCATGCCGTTGATGGACGAGCACCCGCCCAACACCTTGCCGCGCGGATAATTCAGGATGCGCCCGTTCAACCCCGGTTCCGGTTCGGTCTTGTAACACCAATCCAGCGCCGGGTTACCCATTGTATAGAGATAGCCCACAGGCACATGCACCCAGAAGCGATTGTCATGGCCACCTGCCTCCAACAGCAAAACGCGGGTCTTCGGATCGGCACTCAGCCGGTTGGCCAACACACACCCCGCCGACCCCGCGCCCACAATGATGTAGTCAAATGATCCGGTGGATTGGCTCATGACATACGCACAACCGTCTGTTCCTGATGGCCCAGCCCTTCGATCTCAAGCCGCATCACATCGCCTGGCCTCAGCCAGACCTGCGGAGTCATGCCTAGCCCCACGCCCGGCGGTGTGCCGGTGGTGATCACGTCGCCGGGTTCCAGTGTCATGAATTCGCTGAGATAGGACACCAGTGTCGCAATGCCAAAGATGAGGGTGGAGGTTGAGCCGTCCTGTCGCCTGTCGCCGTTCACATCCAGTGTCATCCCCAGCTTGCCGGGGTCCGAAATGTCGTCCGCCGTCACCAGCCAGGGGCCAAGCGGGGCGAAAGTGTCGTGGCTTTTGCCCTTCATCCACTGGCCTTCCCGCTCGGTCTGCCATGCGCGGTCCGACACGTCGTTACAAATGCAATAACCTGCGACATGGGACAGCGCGTCAGCTTCAGGGACATGTTTGGCTCGCGTGCCCATCACGAAGGCCAACTCGACCTCCCAATCGGTTTTGGCTGCTGTTTCGGGCAGCTCAACATCGTCATAGGGGCCGGAAATAGCCGTTGTCGCCTTCATGAAGGTGATGGGTTCTGTCGGCACCGGCAGGCCGCTTTCTGCGGCGTGGTCGGAATAGTTTAACCCGATGCCGATCAGCTTGCCGACACTGCCGACGCATGGGCCGATCCGAGGCGCGCCTGTAACCGCAGGCAATTCAACAGGGTTCAAGTCGCGCAAGCGGTCCAGCCCTCCTGCGCCAAACACCGAGCCGTCGATATCGCCAATCACACCCGATAGGTCGCGGATCACACCGCCCGCATCCAGCATCCCCGGCTTTTCCGCGCCCTTTTCCCCAAATCGTAAGAGTTTCATCGTTCAAGCCACCCCGCTTTTCTTGCGGTGCGACATTTCCAGCCAGTAGCTGTCCTGAAAGGTGTCGCTTATCGCCACATCCAAACCCGCCAACATCTTGGCGGCTGCATTGGGCAGCGCCTCCTCGACTATCAGCAGAAACTGCTGCGCCCCCGGCCCGCCGCCATAGATCTTACGCTCCGAGGTCATGATCCGGGAAATCTTCTCGTCCACTTCGTATAGCCGCGCGCGCAGGATATCGCCCGCGCTGACAAGCCGGGCACAAACCCCTTTTGGCGCAATCTCGGCGTTGAACCGGAGGGATGTGATCCACGGTGCCGCAAATGGCCCTTCTCCACCTGAGGTCTCCACAAGGCTGTAGACATTGCGCACCGGATTCTTGAAGTGCGTCAGCGCCTCTTGCGTCCACGGTGTCGGGTTGTTCAGCGCATCGAGATAATAGTCAGAGGCCAGTGCATCCGGTACGTCAGTTTCGTAGAACATCAGGAAATGCGACCGGTTGTCCATCGCCCGATACCGGCACCCGCGCCTGAAACCCGGCGAGGTCACCCGTTCGGGGATGTGTTCGCAATTGTGCCATTGCTGGAAACGCTGCATGTAGTCGGGCGTAATATCCGACCAGAACGCCATCAATCCGGCTTCCATGTCGCCTACTCCATTCCCAAGAGCCCATAGACCTGTCGTGCGTACTTGCCGAATTCCTCATGCGTCTTCATGTCCAGCGTGCGCGGATAGGGCAGTTCTACGTCGATCGCCGCCGCCATGCGCGCCGGTCCCGCCGTCATCACCGCGATGCGGCTACCCAGAAGCACAGCTTCCGAGATACCGTGGGTGACAAACAAGATGGTCTTGCCACTGGCCTCCCAGATCCGGAGAAGTTCCAGGTTCATCTTTTCGCGGGTGAGTGCGTCCAACGCCCCGAAGGGCTCGTCCATCAGGATCAATTTGGGGTCATGCACCAAGGCGCGGGCAATCGACACCCGCTGCTGCTGACCGCCGGAAAGCTGCTTGGGATACTTGTTTTCCTGCCCCTGCAAACCAACCAGGTCGAGCAGTTCCATCGCCCGCTCGCGGGCTTCCTTCATCGGCAGACCAAGCAGCTCCGCGGGCAGTAGAACGTTGTTCAGCACCGTGCGCCATTTCAGCAAAAGCGCCTGCTGGAACACCATTCCGATGTCACGGTTGGGGTCGAACCTGTTGGTGTCCGTGCCGATTTGAACGGTGCCGCCCTCATGGGTGGTCAGCCCCGAGACGATCATCAAGAGCGTAGACTTGCCGCAGCCCGACGGGCCGACAATTGAAATCAATTCACCCTCGTCGATCGACAGCGTGACATCCGAAAGCGCCATGTATTCCTTGGCGGTGCCCTGACCGTAGATCTTCTTGACGTTTTCCAGATGGATAAAGGATTCGCCGTTCATGCAGCGCCTCCACGGTTCACGAGAACGAACTCAAGAAGGTTCACCGCCGCATAAAGCACCACGCCAATGAGTGAGATTAGGATTACCGCCATGAACATCGCCGCAGTGTCGAGATTGATCTGCACTTGCAGCATCAGGTAGCCCAGCCCGCGTTCAGAGCCGATGAACTCGCCCACAATGGCGCCTGCCACGGCCAGAACGGCCGACACCTTCATGCCCGAAAACAGGTAGGGCAATGAGCCGGGGAATTGGATCTTGCGGAAGATCTGCCATTTCGAGGCGTTCACGGTGCGCGCGAGATAGAGCATTTCAGGTTCGATCTCCTGCAGCCCGCGCGCCGTGGTAATCACAATGGGAAAGAAGCAGATGGCAAAGGCGATCACTGTGTTGGTGAAGATGCCATAGCTCATCCAGACGATGATGATCGGCCCCAACGCCACCTTGGGGATCATGTTCAGCGTCACCAGGAGGGGCATGCCGAGAAAGAACAGCCGCTTGTTCCACGAAAAGATCAACGCGATCCCGACACCGATCACGACCGCCAGCAGAAAGCCCCCCACGATCTCGGTTGCCGTGACCAGAGAATTGCTGACCCAGGCGTTTGACGGCTCGAACAGGGTGGCAAATGTCTCGGTGGGCGAGGGCAGGATATAGGCGGGCATCGACGGCAGGTCGGCCGCAAGCTGCCATAGGATAATCAGCGCCAAATGCACAAGGGCGGGGCCGCCGTATTTGTCGATCAAGCCGAGCCAAGTCGGCCGCTGGGAAGATGCACTCATCTCACGGTCCCCTGTTGCGATCCGACCCCGGAACCCGGGGTCAGTCGTTTTCGATCTTAGACGAGAATGCCCGCTCAGGGCATGGTCACTGAACCGTCGACAAAGCGATTGGTGTAAATATCTTCGACGGCATATTTCTCTTTCACGTCGAAATAGGTCTCGACCAGCTCGAGGTCGTCGGCGATCCGCGCCTCGTCGAAATAACCAAGCCCCTTGGATTGCGACGTCTCATCGGTCATCAGCTGAACGACCGCGTTCCAGTTATGGATTTCGCGTTCCGGCTTCAGGCCCGATGCATATTCCGGCAGCACGTCGACACATTCCTCGCCATTGTCCACGCAGTAGCGGTAAGCCTTTTGCAGGACACCGACCAGCCGCGCCACCGTGTCTTCGTTCTCGGCCAGGAAATCGCCATTCACGATGATCGAGTTGCCATAGGGGTTCAGCCCCAGATCACGCCAAGCGACCCAGCCAAGATCATCCCCGAAAGCGCCTTCCATGATGTAGTGGTAGTTGGCGAAGAAGGTCGTGCCGTCGATTGCCCCGGATTTCAACGACGAGACCTTGGCATTGGGAGCAATGTTCACCCAGTCTACCGAGTCCGGCTCCATACCTTGCGCAATGGCCACCGCGGGCCACATGGCACGAGCCGCATCAGCCGGCGGATTGCCCAGTTTCTTGCCGACAAAGTCCTGAATGCCCGCTATGCCTGAGCTTTTTAGCCAGTACATCTGGTAGGGCGAGTTGGCAAAGATGTTCATCACCGCGACAAGGTTTGCTCCGGCCCCCTTGGCCACCATCGAGGTGCCAAGGTCGGCAATCCCCGCATCCGATGCGCCGATCCCCACCTTCTGCGCTGCCAGGGTCGATCCCTTGCCCTGTTCGATATTCACATCCAGACCAGCCTCGTCGAACCAGCCATGCTTGTCGGCATAGTAGATCGGCGCGTGAGCGCCTGCCGTGACCCAATTCAGAATCAGGTTGACCTTGTCGCCTGCCTGCGCAAACCCTGGCGCCAGCGCTGTGATTGCGATGACCGAGGCCGAAAGTAGTTTCCCAAAATCCATATTTACCTCCCTTGAACCTGTGATCCCTGCCCCTGACGGGTGCGTTCTTGGCGTGGCCCGGGATCAGCGGAAGCCACGCGCTCTTTTCGTCAGAATTCACCCATCCGCTCTTCGTAATGGGTCGGTTTGTGATGGCTGGGCATGTCGCGCTGCATCCAGTCGGCGACCCAGTCGATCATCACCGCCAGGGGCACGGTCGGGTAGCCGAACAGCCGCTGCGCTTGCAGCGTATTGTTGTACCAGCCGTCAGGCTGCACCTCGCCTTCGAAGATAGGGTCCTTGCCGAAGCGGCGGCCGAATTCCCGCGCGGCCATGACGACACTCATATGTTCCGGTCCGCCCACATTCAGCGGGCTGGTCGGTGTGGTGGTGTGGGCCAGCGCCCCCAGGATCTGGGCAATGGCGTCACCCTGCCAGATCACCGAAGCATAGCCCGTGCCGACCGGGATGGGCTCGCCATCGCGTACCCAACCGGCGATATCGGCCAGAACGCCATAGCGCATGTCGATGGCATAGTTCAGACGCGCCAGCCGTCCCGGCGTGTCGTGTTGGCGCGAGAAATAGCCGAACATGCGTTCGCGCCCGACGCAGCTTGTCGCATAATCGCCCTCCGGACCTGGTTCAATATCTTCGCTGTATCCGCCTTCGGCCACCGGTGCGAACGGGTATACGCAAAGAGTCGAGAAGGCGACGATGCGCGAGTCCTTGTATTCCTGCGCGACCAGCGAGGGCACGTGGGTGTTCATCGCCCAGGCAAAGGACCGGTCTTCGTTGGTGCCGAACTTCTTTCCCGCCATGTAGATGACATTGGCCGCCTTTGGCAGATTTGCGACCGCATCGCGATCCAGCAGATCGCAGGCAATGGTCTCGACCCCCCAGCTTTCAAGCCGCGCCTTCACGTCTGCATCGGAGAACCGGGCCACGCCGTAAACGCTCTTTTCCGGCGCCGCGCGCTTGGCCATTCGTGCCAATGTCGGGCCAACCTTGCCACCCACTCCCAGAACGATGATGTCCCCGTCCAGCGATTGCAGCTTGTCGCACAGCCACTGAGGAGGGCGCGACATCAACTCTTCCAGCTGCGCTTCGTCTGCGATTGTTTTCGGCAAATCACCAAAGGCAATCGTGTCATTCACATCCCGTCCTCCCGTAATTAAGTAAATGCTTAATCTTGGGTGCAGCAGTCTGTCAATACTTTTTAAGTGTTTTTTTAATTTCGGATGAATTTCAGGAAGGACAGCACCACGTCCGTGACGTGATCTTCGCGCGCGGCAAGGCTTTCGGGCGTGGTCAGATTGCGGTGCAGGATGAAGCCCAGAGTGTGTTGATTTGAAAGATGAAAATAGCTTTGGGCGTTGATCGAAATGAACAGTTCAACCGGGTCTACATCGGCATGGAACACGCCGGCCTGCCGGCCGCGCTCAAGCGTTTCGGAAATGAACTCCAGAAGCGGATTGTAGAGGCTCTTGATCTGCTCTGATTCACGGATATGCGCCGCGCCATGCATGTTTTCCGAACTCAACAGGCCAATGATATGAGGATTGTCGCTGAACAATCGGAATGTCGAACGAACCAGTTCCTCCATCGCGTCCTCGGGGGCGCGGTCGCGCAGGTTCATGTCGTTGTGATGTGATCGGATGGTAACGTAGGCCGCTTCCATCACCGCCACGAACAGCGCGTTCTTGTTCCCGAAATAATGGTAAACGAGATTGATGTTGACGCCCGCACGCTTGGAGATCGCGTCCACTCTCGCACCATCAAATCCCTTTTCGGAGAACTCCGAGGTTGCGGCATCAAGGATGTCGGATTTGAGCTTTGACGAGCTTGTGCTGGTCCTGCCGCGGCCACGTCTGGAAGTTGTCATTTCGCTATGGTTACCGTTACGTTCGAATTTAAGTTTCTGATTAATAACCGGGAATTTCAAGCCCGTTTCTAGATAATTGGCCATTGCAAAGGTGCAGAAGAAACGATCGGCAATGCGACGTTAAGGCCCCGCAGGGCAAACTGCACGAGAATAACAACCGGGATGTACAAGACTGTCGAGACCGAGCGAATATCCGATGGCATCACCAACGTCGGAACGCACCTGATCACCGACAGTCGAACGTTTCTGCCTTGCCCTTGAAGCGGCCTTGATCGTCGACACGGCGAATGTTGGCTGTTCAAAGTATCTCCACCGGTCACGCGGTTCCTGAAGCGGTCGACGGATCGCCTCATTGCTGTCTTCAGTTGGATTGGCGACCCCGGGATCCTCCGGGGCCGACACTGTGTCGGGAAGGGCTGCTACCCGGCGTTGTTATAGGCGTCTTTCAAGATGGTGCAGGAGTATTTGCCGCTGGTCTTGGAATTGATGACCAGGGCCGCTTCCACATTGCCCTTGAATTTCATGATGCAGGCGCGATAGCCGCGATTGCCGTTAATGTTCCAGGCGCCGCCATGCCACCATTTGTTCTTACGGCCATTCTTGTTGGTGTTGGAGGACTTGTCCCAGCCCAGACGGAACTGGTCCATGGCAAAACGCCAGGGCGGCGACAGGAGCTTGCCCTTGCGCAAGGCCACGAGGATCCTGGAAAGATCACGCGCCGAGAGCCGCAATCCGGCGTGGCCACCGCAATTGGGCCAGCTTGTCTCGGACATGGCGCCGGCCTCGTTGGGATCGGTGATATCATAGCCCAGCGCCTGTGGCCGGTAGGCTTCACCGGCGGTACAGGATGCACCGGTGGCGACATTGCTGGGCTTGAAAATATGGTTGGTCACATAGATCACGTAAAGCAGGCCGTTATTGCCTTTCGTCAATGCCTGGAAGTCCGCATCGCCGGCGCCTGACGCTTTCCACAGTTTCGGGATGATCACCCGCAGCAGGGCGAAATTGGCGTTCTTGTAGGATTGGGACGCGCCCGGCTGGGCGCCGTTCTTGACGATCCATTTCAGGCCATCCCAGTCATTGCCCCAGTTCTTTTGCTTGGCGTCGCTGAGACTCTTGAAGATCTGGTTGAAACCGGTGCGGTGCTGCAACAGGTCCCGGAAGGTCAGCTGGTTGATGCCCGGTCCCTTCACCCAATTGGCCGGCAGCCAGGGGCCTATTTTCGAGGCGATTGTCAGATTGTTGGCCGCCAGCAATTGCAGTGTCGCGATGGCCGTGATCGGCTTGGTCGTCGAGGCGATGAAGGAGCGGGTCTTGGTGGTCATCGCCACGCCGCCATCGACGGGCCGCTTGGCCCAGCCGCCGGCGCCAGAACGGGACCTGTTGCCCTTGGTGATGACGAAGGCATAGCCGTTCACGGTGCCGTTGAGATCGGCCACCATGTTCTGCTTCATCTTGTTGAGATTGACGGCCTGCGCCGATGGTGCGCCCAAAAGAACGGCCGACGCAAGGGCGAGGGCGCCGACGACCCATAGCGACCTCCGGTCTGGTTGCAGAGGCCGGGCGGCGGTTGTTTGCGTTTGATTGCAGATCATTTCAGTTTTCTCCATGCGATGTGGTGAGCGGCCCCAAAACCACCTCCCATCGACAGAGGCGGACGATGGCGCCAACAGACCATTTCGCCGTCGGTCGAAGCGTTATTCGCGCGTTATCGGCGTTTCGCGTAGGGTGTTATCTGGCGGAAAAGTGCCGGGGATTGCAGCCCATGATCGATGATGAATTGCCGCATATTGCCGATCTGTTCTATGCCGCCGGCAGTGTTTCGTTTCGTGGTATCGCCATCAGCGCGACCGGGCTGGGAGAGACACGGGATGAGGCGATTGCCCTGCGAGATGCGGAACTGGCCGAGCGGCAGTCCTTTGTTCTGGGTGCACCGGTGCGGCGCATTGCTCCGGATGTCTGGTCCGGCGCCATCGTACCGGCGGACATAACGGAAGAGACCGAGTATCTGGCTGCCAGAAGCCTTGGTTCAGGGGCGGTGACCTGGTTTCCAACGCGCATGATATCGGCCGCCGGCAGGCCGGCGGATGTTGTGGCTGAAGGAACGGCGGCCGGTACTGACAGGGAGATGGCGGCGCTCAATGCGGTCCGGGAGGCCGTCGAGCGTCATGCTGCGCGCCAGTGGTGGCTGGGATTGCGCGCGCCGTCGCCGGCCTCGCCGCCGGCTGTTGATCATTTCAACCAGTTGCAGCAGAAATGGCGGCGGCGCGCACCCCGCCGAACGGAACTGCTCGACATCACGCCGCAATTCGGCATTCCCGTTTTTGTCGCCTGGTCGTGCCGGGAGGACGGACGGGCCCTCTGCTTCGGTCTGGCCAGTCATCCGAGGGAAGACGAAGCGGTTCGTGCGGCGCTCAAGGAGCTCTTTCAGATGGAATTCGGCCTCGACGTGGCCGCCTACCGGCAGCAGAACGGCGTTCAGCCGGCACAGCGGGAACGACGGATGGTTGATCGGGCCGGCGCCCTGACCGTCGACGACTGCAGCGCGCTTCTGACACCTGGCCGGGACCCGGTGGTTCCGATGGATGCCGGTCAATCGGTGACATCGGCACAGTTGGCCGCCCATCTCGACCGGTCCGGAATTGCCTTTCACGCGATCGATCTTCCGTCCGTCGATGCCCGGCATCGGGTTGTTCATGCGTTTTCGCCTAACCTTCGGTTGCCGCAGGCACCGACAGCTTTGCCGGGCGAGCCCGACCAGCGTTGGACCGGATGGGACCTCTATTGGTAGGATGGGCCATGAACCCCGGCGACAACACTCTTGATCTGCAACTGATCGGTGATTTTGCCGGTTCGATCGGTGAGCGTTCCGTGCAGCTCTCCCTTACCGCCGGACGTTCGCTGCTGGGTTATCTGGCGCTGTGCCCGCGAAAAACCGAAAGCCGGTCGAAACTCGCCGCAACGCTCTGGGAGGACTCCGAGGAACACCGGGCGCGCCGCAATCTTCGCCAGGTGCTGCACAACCTTCGGGCCGATTTCGAAGGGCGCTGGGACGGGCTGGAAGCGGACCGGTCGAGCGTGTCGCTGCGTCCGGGCAGTGTCGAGACCGATCTGGACCGGATCGTGCAGGATCTGCGGTCCGGCGTTGTGCCGGATAGCGTCATCGATACACCGTTGATCCATACCCATCTGCTGTCGACGGTGCGTGAACCGGGTGAGCTGTTTACAAGCTGGTTGCGGCTGAAACGGTCGGAACTGGAAAACACGCTGCGTGGTCAATTGGAGAGGATCATCAGCGAGGACCATGTCGAGCAGTCCGAGCGCGCGGCGCGGGCGCTGCTCAGTCTCGATGCCTCCGATGAAACGGCAACACGCTATCTCATCCGGTTTCACGATGATCGCGGGGAAACCGGCCGGGCGCTGGATGTCTATGCAGCGCTCTGGGACCATCTGGACGATGAATACGGGATGGAGCCGGCCCAGCCAACGCAGGATCTGATTGCTGCCGTCAAATCGGGAACGCGGCCGAAGACCATTGAAGCCGAAGGCGCACCGAACGCAAAGGCTGGTGTCTCGACCGGCCACACCTTCCGGATCAGTTTTCTGCCGATTTCGACTCCCGGAGGCGCGGGAGACGAGATCCAGGTCGCCGAGATTTTTCGGACCGAACTGATTTCGCGTCTGGTGCGGTTCCGCGAAATCGACGTCATCGACGCCAATGTGCGCGATGTGCCGGCGGACTATTCCCTCAAGTTGGTCATCGCACCTGCCGGCGAGCATCTGGCCTTCATTGCCACCTTGACCAGAACATCCGACGGGGTGGTGATCTGGAGCGACCGGTTCGAGAATGTGGCGCAGAACTGGTGGCAGCACCAGGCAAGGCTGGCGGGGCGGCTTGCCGCCGCCTGCAGCCTCAGCCTGTCAAGGACCCGCCTGTCGGACATCACGCAGATGTCCACCGTCAGCGGCGCCATCGACAACTGGCTGCTCGGGCAGAAACTGCTGAACGATTTCCGTTCCGAATCATGGGAGCAGGCGGCCGACTGTCTGCGCAAGGCGATTGCCCTCGATCCGGGATTTTCGATGGCCTATAGCAGCCTGTCGCAGCATCACAATATCAGCCATCTCGTTCGTCCAGGCTTTGCGCCCGACGGCGCCATGCTGGCGGAAAGCAAGATGCTGGCGAACCGCGCCATCGCGCTCGATCCGCTGGACAGCCGCGCCCATCTTTGCCGGGCCTGGGCGAGCTGCCTGCTGCGCGAACAGGCCCAGGCGTCGGCGAGTTTCGCCATGGCGCGCCAGTGCAATGAAAACGATCCCTGGACCGTGATCTCCTCGGCCCTCGGTTCGGCTTTCATCGGCGAACTGGAACTCGCCAATCTGCTGGCCGCGCGATTTTTAGAGGAAGGCTGGACGACCAGCCTGCCGCAATGGGGCTATCACGCCAATATCCGCTTTCTCGCGGGGGATGATGAGGGCTGTGTCGAAGCGGCAGAAAATGCCGGTGACGGCATTGCCAATCTGCCGGCCTGGAAAGCGGCCGCGCTTTGGCATCTGGGCGAATCCGATCGGGCGGCCGAGGCGTGGGGACGGTTTTATTCCCACGCCCGGACCATGTGGGCGGCACCCGGGGAGGTCTCGACACAGGCGGTGCTTGCCTGGTTCCTGTCTTGTTTTCCGATCAGGAACGAAGCGATGTTCGAGCGCCTGAAGGCCGGTGCTTCAGGCGCCGCTGCACTCTAGACCGTTTCTTGTTTGTTAGAAACCAGACAACGGTGCCGGCCTTTGATCTTGTTGATGCATTCAGGTTTTGCCGATTCCGTCAAAACCTGATTTGCTCTAGAGGCACTGAGAGCAGACATAGGCCGCCATATAAGGGTCCAGGAACTTTTCGAACTTTCCATCGCCTTCCATGGTGACCCTGTAGGTGGCGGGGCGGTCGTCATCCAGCGGATCGCGCAGGTCGCCCATGTCAAGTTCCGGCCGCGCCGGATCGACATCGGCGTAGAGCGTCGCCATCTGCATCTGTGCTGCACCCTGATTGCGTGCCAGTGAGCGGATCGCATCGGCTTCGGGCAACAGGACGGAAAACCGGTTCGGTTTGCGGGTGATCAGTTCGATTTCCTCGACGTCGTCGCGGATCAGATAATCACCGGTGTCGGTCTCGGACTGGGCTTCCACAAGGCCATGATCCTTCAGCAGGTCGCGAAAATCGTCGACGGCGATTATCCACCGGCAGTCGCCTTCCAGGCGAAACGGGGGTCTGGTGTCAAGGTCGACGGCCCATTGTCTGATCAGTCTGCCAAGAACGCCGGTCGCTCTTCTGGTTTTCAGTTGAAGTGCATTTTCCATATCGGGCTTCCTTCTTTTGAACAACACAAGAGATCCCCACGCCAGAGCCTACCACAATGAGCAGCGGGAAGAAGCGCCGCTAAGTGCCGGTGGACGCCGTTTTAACGCTGCCATAACGGTTCGACCTACAACCCCGTGTTCGACTGCCGGTGCGAAGGCGGGAATGGTCCCTCCCTCGTGCAACACGGCGCGGTTTGGACCGCGCAAAACAGGAAAGGAAAAGCAGATGTTAGGTTCCGATTTCGCCTGGCTCAACTTCGACAAGGAGTTCACCAGGCCCAATGACCAGGCAAGCCGAACATTCTTTATCGATGAAGAGCCGGTTCTGGCCTCACGGCCGGGAACGTCGATCAGTTCGGAGGGCTATATCCTCATCCAAGCCGAGGATGTCGGCAATGCATCCACCGATCCGGGCGATGAAGTCAACCATCGAATCCTGATCAACGGCAAGCACCTGCCGTCCTTCGACATGGTCGACGGCGAGGGCTGGAACCTGTGGATGGACCGGATCCCGAAAAACGTTCTCAAGAAAGGAGAAAACCGCCTGACCATCCGGCGCAACGCCCTTGACCGGTTCCGTGTCGCCAATGTGGTGGTGCAATGGCGGGAGAAACGCGCCTGACCGGTCTTCAATCACGCTGATCTTCCAGACGATCAAGGTGGGGCACATTCACTGTTAAGGAAAAACACCATGATCTCTTTGAAAACATTCGTCAAAACCCTCTGCGTTGCCTCCGTCTTCGCACAGGTGATCATTCCACAAACGGGCTTTGCCGCGAACAGCAAGATGTTCAAGTCGAAGACCGCCAACCAGCAGGTGCTGCGCAAGATTTCACCGCGCAAGGGCAAGCTCGTGCCGCACAAGTCGATCCTGAAAGCGCCGGGCGGAACTGTTGCCCTGACGTGCTGCACCCATTGGAATACCCAGACCGGCGGAACCGGCTGTGCGACCCATGACGACAGCGAGGGCTCCTGCCCGAGCGACACGTTCCAGGTCGATTGCGGGGCCAATGGCTGCTGGTAAGCCATGCAAATGCCTTCCTGCCGCCGGTTCGATACCGGTGGCGGGCGGGTCAACAGGAAGGAACCAAGACCATGCCACATATCGCCTACTATCAGGTGCTGACCGACAATGTGACGCTGCCGCTGTCCAACTTTTCGCCCGGGGCTGAGGAATCGCCAAACAGCCAGCGCGTCCAGTGGAACCCGGCCAACGACATCAAGCTGGACAATGACGGCTCGAAACGGCCGGTGCTGTGCTATCAGGTGGATCTTGAAAATGCCAATGGCTTCACGCTGCGGGTCCAGATCCGAGACCCGCAAGGGGCTGACCGGACCATCAGCACGTTTTCATTCGACGGCAACACGACGCGGCAATTCATGGATCCGTTCCCGTCCCAATGGGTGGGCAAGGGGAACAACAAGATCTTCTTCAGAAAACTGTCCGGAAACGGCAGCGGCGGTGTGATCATCCGCAATGTGATGGTGCTGTATCAGCGCTTCATCCATTGACGCGGGCCGACGCCCTCGACAGCAATGGCCACCGGACCGGGCGGCCGTTCCTGTCCTTTCGGGAGCGGCAGTACGATCCGTCCATGGATGGATCGTTCCGTCTTGACCATGCTATGCTCGGTGCCTGATCGTTCGTCCTGTCCGGGGTTCCACCGAACTATGCCCAATTCATCCGCCGCGGCCCAAATCTACCAATGCCTTTCGAACAATACGATGTTTCCCGAGTCCCTGTCGCAGACCTTGTCGCTGGACGACGCCTATGGCGTTCAGTTCGAACTGCTTGCCCTGCGGCTTTCCGACGGGCAAACCCAAGCCGGCTGGAAGGTGGGGCTGACCGCCAAGGCGATGCAGGAGCAGCAGGGGGTTCACGAACCATGTCTGGGACATCTCACCGGCAAGGGCCGGTTGACCTCGCCGGCCAGAATGGTCTTTGACGAGCTGATGGCGCCCGGTTTCGAAAACGAGCTCTGCATGCGGATGAAGGCGCCATTGTCCGGCCCGGATGTCAGCGTTGAGGCGGCAAAAGCAGCGGTCGGGGAGGTTGCGCCGGCGATCGAAGTGATCGAGAAGCGCGGCGTTTTCAGGGATGATTTTCCCCTTGCCGTTGCCGGCAACGCCCAACAATGCGCCTTCGTGACGGGCGCCTTCAGGAGGTTTCAACCGGATACGGACCTTGCGGCGATCCGGGCGGAAATCTTCGTCAATGATCAATCTTGCGAAACGGCGACCGGCGACGCCGTTCTGGGCAATCCGATGCACTCGATTGTCTGGCTGGCGCAAAAACTGAACCAGTATGGTCGCGGGCTGGAGCCGGGCGACCTGATCATGTCTGGGTCCTTTACCAAACAGTATCAGGTGGCAAAGGGTGATCGTGTCCGGACCGAGTTTACGGATCTCGGCCCTGTGGAGGTTGAATTCGCATGAACAGGAAAGACAATGGCATGCCGGTGAAGAACGGGACCTTGGACAGGACACAGATGGCCGAGCCCGGTTCCCTCGTCAGCGCGCTTGAGGATTCGCCGATCATCGACATTGTCCGGGTCGGCCGGTCGGTCGAGGACATCGTTCCGCTATGGCTTGGCGAAAGCGGTTTTGCGACGGATGAGACAATCATTGCCGCAGCGTATGAGGCGATGAAATCGGGACAGACATTCTATACGCCCAACCGCGGCCTGCCGCAGCTGCGGCAGAGCATCTGTGCCTATTATGAACGGCTCTATCAAACGTCCCTTGCCGATGAGCGGGTGTGCGTGACCAATTCCGGCATGCATGCGGCCACCATGATCGCCCGCGCCCTGATGGATACGGGGGACAATGCGGTACTGATCACGCCGTGCTGGCCCAATATCGATCGCGCCATCCGGCTGATCGGCGGTGCCGTGCGCGAGGTTCCGCTGACGCTGCAGGATGGGCAATACCGGGTGGATATGGACGCGGTCATGGCGCAGTGCGACGACCGGACGCGGCTGATCTATCTCGCTTCCCCTTCCAATCCGACCGGCTGGACCATCGGCACCGATCAGTCGTGCGACCTGCTGGCATGGTCACGGCGGACCGGCATCGCCATCCTGTCGGACGAGGTCTATCAGCGCCTGGATTTCGACAGCAAGACCGGATCGACCCTGCTGAGCCTTGCGGAGCCGGATGATTCGGTATTTGTGCTCAATTCCTTTTCGAAAGCCTGGTCGATGACCGGCTGGCGGCTCGGCTGGATGGTGTATCCGCCCCGGTTTCATGATTCCTTCGAGAAACTCTCGCAGTTCAGCATTTCCGGTTCGCCCGGATTCATTCAGATGGCCGGCGTCCAGGCGCTTGATCACGGGGATGCCGTTGCCGCCGCATTGCGGGAACACTGCATGGAGGCAAAATCCTTCGTTGCGGACCGTCTTGCGGCGATTCCCGGTGTTTCGGTGATTGCCAGCATGGGTGGATTTTACACCATGTTCCAATCGCACCAGACCACCGATAGCGTGGCGTTTTGCAAGAAAGCTGCACTGGAAGCCCGGGTCGGACTGGCGCCGGGTGTCGCCTTCGGAGAGGGCGGCGAAGGCATGGTGCGGCTTTGCCATGCCCGCGCGATGTCAACGCTGGAAACGGCGATTGAGCGACTTCAGGCGTTTTACGGTGAAACCTTCAGAGAAAGCGCCTGATCCTGCCGGAAGGGGGTCAGCAAGGCCGGATGATTGCCGCGTCCTCTTGTTGCCCCAATGACCGCTTAACCCTCCCGCCGGTTCCGGTCTTCCGATTCCCGCCGACTGCTTCGGTTGGGCAGGTTGCAGGAAACGAACCGTTTTGGCCCTTACAGGGAGCCCGTTCGACATGACCCTCATTGATCGCCTCGGCCGAACCATGCCGGATCTGTGGCAGACGATCGGCCGCTTTCCGATTCCCGTCCTGATCAGCCTGATCGGCACGATTATCGTCAATCTGGATATTGCCGGCGTCGGTCCCTTTGATCTTGACGCGGCGGGACCGTATCGGGACGAACAGATCTATGGCGGGTTGGTTGCCGGGTTTCTGGCATCCGGGGCCGCGCATCTTTATGCCGAGAGCCGCTCATGGGGCCGCTTCGCGGGCGCGGTCTTGGCAACACTGGTCGGCCTAGCTGCTTTCGGCTTGTGCTGGTTCCTGCAGCCGCTGGACCTGCGGTTCGAATTCCTGCTGCCCGGCCTGGTGCTGGCGGTGATGGTGGCCGGTTATGCCACCGGCGGGGATGACAATGGGATCTGGATGTTCAATGCGCGTCTGGCGCTGGCGGTGGTCCTGTCGGGGCTGGTCACGGTGGTTTTCGGTGGCGGCCTTTCGGCCATCGTGGAAAGCATCCGCTACCTCTTCGGCGTCGATTTCGACTCCGATATTCATGAACATATCTGGGTGACGGGCGCGACACTGATCGGCGCCGCCTACGGCCTGTCGATGGTGTCGCGCGATCTGGCCGAGACGGTCGATCCGGAGCGGACATCCGGTCTGCTGGTCTCCGGGACATCGCTGCTTCTGAATTATCTGCTGGTGCCGCTGGCGCTGATCTATGTGGTCATCCTGCACCTTTATGCCGGCAAGATGGCGATCGAGTGGGAATTGCCCAAGGGACAGGTCGGTATCATGGTGCTGATCTTCTCGCTTGGCGGCGCCGGTATCTGGCTGGTCGCATCGCCCTGGCGCGGGACCGGCTCTCTTCTGCTGCGGTTTTTTACCAGGAACTGGTTTCTGTTTCTGATCGTTCCCCTGTGTCTGCTGGCCATCGGCACCTGGCGCAGAATTGCCGATTACGGCGTCACGCCGGAGCGCTACGGTCTGGTTGCACTCGGCCTGTGGGTCGCCTTCCTTGTCATCTGGTTTGCGGTGCGCGGCCGCAGCATCCAGCCGCGCGTGGTTTTGGGATCGCTATGTGTTTTGCTCGTCGCCATGTCCTTCGGACCATGGGGCGCCGGATCGGTTTCCATTGCCAGCCAGCAATCCCGCCTGGCTGCCATCATGCGGGCCGAAGGCTATTTTCAGGACGGCAGGCTGTCCGTCCCTGAGACCATCGATGCTGAGGCATCCGGCGAAGCCCATTCGATTGTCCTGTTCCTGGCACGGAACCGCCGGCTCGATGTCCTGGCGCCGATTTTTGCCGGCGCTGCCGACAACCCGTTCGAGGGCGACAAAGCCAATGCCAATGACGTCATCACAGTCCTCAAATTCACCAGACGGACGGATGGCGACCGGGGAGATGGTGTTCATTTCAATGCCAGTGGTCCGGCAACATTGACTGTTCCGGAGGCGGGAGTGGTGTCGGGAGTCATTCAATTGAAGCGGTCACCGCCCGCACCGGACAGCGCCGACCGCAACGACCCGGAGATATTTGTCGAAGACGACGTCTTCACCATCCGCTATCGGGATCAGGGGTGGCGGATGCCGGTTGAAGAACTGCTGGAGACCGTGCGTACCGCACCGCGGGCGGATATCGGATATCCACCGCTGGTGGTCTCCGTTCCCGGTAAAGCGGGCAGTGCCCGTCTGGTTTTATTGAGCCTGAACGGCCGGCTGGGAGCGGATGACATCCGGATCGATAATATCAGGGCCTTTGTCATGCTGCCGGCGTCGGCCGATCCGCGGCAAGATGAGTGACGAATTCGGGCTTGCGGCGCTTTGTTTCGTCTTCTGACGGTTCGGGCGCGACATAGATCTCCGTCGGCAGCGACGGCAATTCATCCTGCAAGGCGTTTCGCAGTGCATCGCGGATCTGGAGAAAATGTTCATTATGCGCGCAGACGGTGGCGTAAAAGCCGAATGCGCCGCGCCTGTGTCGAAGGATGGAAAACATGTTCCGCCAGAAAACCGATCTGGACGGCCGCCGGACGCCCTGACGCCAGATCACCTTGAACGGCGCCGTGACCGCATAGGGCAGGGTCTTCAGTGTCCGCAGCAACCCTTGCAGCCGCACCCGCAATGGCGGTGGCGGAACGTGCTGGTCCTTGGGAAGCCGATCAAGCTCCGGACTGCCCAGCTCCAGGAACAGCCGGTGGGCGCGTTCGATATAAAGGACCGGGTCGTAGAGTTTTTCATAGGCGTCGAGATATTCCCGGACGATTTCCCGTGCCGGCCGTGTCGGGACGAAATTCAGCGCCGATGTCTGATTGATCGTTCCGATATCGGTGCTTAGCCGGCCCTCCCGCTCAAGGCGGGTCCACAGACCGGTGTTCGGCAGCACCTGCAGCATCGACAAAAGGGCGAGCGTGATGTTGCAGTCCTCGACAAAACGGACAATCCGGTCGCCCGCACCGGCTTCTTCATTGTCGAAGCCGATGATGAAACCGGCCATCACATGCATGCCCGATTGCTGTAGTTTGCGGATGTCATCCATCATCGGATTGCGGTTGTTCTGATGCTTTCTGGTCAGTGCAAGACTGTCGACATCCGGTGTTTCGATACCGATGAAGACCGAACCGATGTTGCATTGCAGCATCTGCTCGATCAGATCATCATCCGATGCCAGGTCGATCGAGGCCTCCGTCGTCAGCAAAAACGGTCGGCCCCTGGCCATCAGCCATGGTTTGAGCTCTGTCAGCAGGATCTTGACGTTTTTCTTGTTGCCGATGAAATTGTCGTCGACCAGGAATACCGACCCCTGCCAGCCGAGTTGGTAGAGGCATTCAAGTTCCGCCAGCAGCTGTTGGGGATGTTTGGTCCGGGGTTTTCGTCCATACAGATTGATGATGTCGCAGAACTCGCACAGAAACGGGCAACCGCGCGAATATTGCACCGGTATGGAATCATAGGCGCTCAGATCAACCAGATCATAGCGCGGCATCGGCGTTTCGGTGACGTCGGGCTTTTTGCCGCCGGCCGCAAAGCGAAGGGCCGGCTCGTCATCGGCGCGAACCCAGTTCCCGCGCTTTTGATATTCCTCGACAAAGGGCGGAATGGTGATTTCACCCTCATCCATAACGATATAGTCAGCGCCCGCCGCCTCCGCAGCTTCAGGCACCGATGTGACATAGGGGCCGCCGACGGCGACGGGGATGCCGCGCGCCTTGGATTCCCGGATGACGGCGGCGAAATCATCCTGCTGGACAATCATGGCCGACAGCATGACGATATCGGCCCATTGCCAATCCGCTTCGCTGAGCGTGTGGGCGTTGCGGTCGACGAGGCGGAAAGACCACTCCTGCGGCAATATGCCTGCGACAGTCAGCAATCCGAGCGGCGGCATATAGGATTTCATGCCGGCCAGTTCCAGGACACCCTCGAACGACCAGAAGGTCATCGGAAATTTCGGCCAGATCAGCAATACGCGCATAGGGTGTTGCTCCGCTTGATGCCGCGCTACGTAGCGACCGGTTTTCGCTAAAGTACCGCATTTCCGGTCAGATGCAATTTGCGGGGCGGCTGTCCCACGGTGATTGTGTTGTGCTCAGCGCGTCGGGATCGGCTCCTCGCCGCGATAGTCGTAGAAGCCGCGTCCGGTCTTGCGGCCGAGCCAGCCGGCCTCGACATATTTGACCAGAAGCGGGCAGGGCCGGTATTTGGAATCCGCCAGCCCGTCATAAAGGACCTGCATGATCGACAGGCAGGTGTCGAGACCGATGAAATCGGCCAGTTGAAGCGGCCCGATCGGGTGGTTGGCGCCCATTTTCATCGCCGTATCGATGGCCTCGACCGATCCGACACCCTCATAGAGCGTGTAGATCGCCTCATTGATCATCGGCAGCAGGATGCGGTTGACGATAAAGGCCGGAAAGTCTTCGGCGACGGTGATGGTCTTGCCCAGCGATGTGATGAAGGTCTTCGCCGTGTCAAATGTCAGGTCTTCCGTGGCGATGCCGCGCACCAGTTCGACCAGATTCATCACCGGAACCGGATTCATGAAATGGATGCCGATAAACCGCTCGGGCCGGTCGGTCGCGGAGGCGAGCCGGGTGATGGACAGGGACGAGGTATCGGTCGCCAGAATCGCTTCCGGGTTCAGCAAGGGGCACAGATTGGCGAATATCTTGCGTTTGACCGTCTCATCCTCGGTCGCCGCCTCGATGACCAGATCGACGGCCGCCAGATCCTCGATCGCCAGCGCCGGCGCAATGCGTGCCTGGGCAGCGTCCCGGTCCGCTTCGCTCAGATGACCAGACGACACCTGGCGCGCCATATTGCCGTTGATGGTGGCGATGCCGTCCTTGATGCGTTCCTCGGACACGTCGTGGACCAGCACGTCATAGCCGGCGACGGCGCAGACATGGGCGATCCCGCCGCCCATCTGGCCGACACCGATGATTCCAACAGATTTGATCGCGTTGGGCATGGCACTCGTTCCGGTTTGCAGACACTCTATGGCAATTCAGTTTTTGACGGAATCGGCAAAACCTGAATGCATCAACATACTCAAACGCCGGAACCGTTATCTCGTTTCTGGCAAAACGGGAAACGGACTGGCTGATAGGTCGACAAACTAATTGGCCGGGCTGGTTAGGTCCAGCCCGGCCAATTGGTTTTTTTGCACCTGCGAAGAAGCGGCCTGGTCGGTCCGCCCAGACAGGGAGTGTGGAACGGTTACAGCGCCTGTTCCAGTTCCGGCAGCACGTCGAACAGATCAGCGACCAGGCCGTAATCGGCGACCTGGAAGATCGGCGCCTCGTCATCCTTGTTGATGGCGACGATCACCTTGGAATCCTTCATGCCGGCGAGATGCTGAATGGCACCGGAAATGCCGCAGGCAATGTAGAGATCGGGGGCGACAACCTTGCCGGTCTGGCCGACCTGCCAGTCATTGGGCGCATAGCCCGCATCCACCGCTGCGCGCGATGCGCCGACGGCGGCGCCGAGCTTGTCGGCAACCGGCAAAATGACCTCCTCGAATTTCTCCGCCGAACCGAGAGCGCGGCCGCCGGAAATAATGACCCTGGCGGATGTGAGCTCGGGACGGTCATTGTCGGACAGTTTGGCCTCGACGAATTTCGACAGGCCGGGGTCGCCGGCAGCGCCAACCGTCTCGACCGACGCGGATCCACCGTCGGAGGCAGCGTCGAAACCGGCCGTGCGAACGGTGATCACTTTCTTGGCGTCCGTCGCCTGCACCGTCTGGATCGCATTGCCGGCATAGATCGGCCGCTTGAACGTGTCGGCGGAGATCACCTCCGTGATGTCCGAGATCTGCATGACATCGAGCAGCGCCGCCACGCGCGGCATGATGTTTTTGCCGTTGGTCGTGGCCGCAGCCATGATCGTATCGTAGTCGCCGGCCATGGAGACAATCAGCGCCGCCGTCGGTTCGGCCAGATTGACGTCCAGTTCGTCGGCTTCGGCGAGGAGCACCTTGGAGACACCGCTGAGGCTGGCGGCTTCGTCAGCGACGGCCTGCGCACCCTTTCCGGCGACCAGAATGTGCACGTCGCCGCCTATGGCCGAAGCTGCAGACAGGGCCTTGGCGGTCTGGTCCGAAAGGGTTGCATTGTCATGTTCAGCAAGAAGAAGTGTGGTCATGATGCTGGTCCCTTTCCTAAAGCACGCCGGCTTCGTTTTTGAGTTTGTCGACAAGTTCGGCGACGCTGTCGACCTTGACGCCGGCCTTGCGGCCTTCCGGCTCTTCCGTCGTGATGATCGTGAGGCGCGGGGCCGTGTCGACGCCGTAATCGGCGGTGGTTTTCTTGTCGAGCGGCTTTTTCTTGGCCTTCATGATGTTCGGCAATGACGCGTAGCGCGGCTCATTGAGACGCAGATCGGTGGTGACGACCGCCGGCAGGGTGATCTCGATGGTCTGCAGTCCGCCATCGACCTCGCGGGTGACCGAAGCGACGCCGTCGCCGATTTCCACCTCGGAGGCGAATGTGCCCTGCGACCAGCCAAGCAGGGCGGCGAGCATCTGCCCGGTCTGGTTGGCGTCATCGTCGATGGCCTGCTTGCCGACAATCACCAGTTCGGGGTTTTCCTCTTCGACAATGGCCTTGAGGATCTTGGCAACGGCCAGAGGCTCCACCAGATCATCCGTCTGAACCAGGATGCCGCGATCGGCGCCCATGGCCAGCGCGGTGCGGATGGTTTCTTCGGCCTTTGCCGGTCCGATGGAGACGGCGACAATTTCCTCGACCTTGCCGGCTTCCTTCAGACGAATGGCTTCCTCGACGGAAATCTCGTCAAACGGATTCATCGACATCTTGACATTGGCCAGCTCGACGCCGGAGCCGTCGGGCCTGACGCGGATCTTGACATTGTAGTCAACCACCCGCTTCACGGGTACCAGAACCTTCATTCGTTCACCTTTCTCAAACTGCTCGCAGATGTCTGCACAATCGAATTGATCCGTGTTGGCTGGAAAACGACATCGACGTGGTCAATTTTTGCGACCTGAAGCCGGAGCCTCGTCACATTTGTGACCGTCACATATCGGTAACCGACCGTTTGCGTCAATTGCGTTTGTTTCCGAGTTGCGGGTTTTTAAATCCCCTGGCTAACGGCCCCAGGGCCGCTGGGCCGGACCGTCAGCCGTCTTTTTGTGTTCGACGGCCTTCGGCGAGACAATCTTCCGGTCGAACAGGGGCACGTCGCGCCGTTTCATGACAAGCACCAATCCGGCGCCGGCGATGATTCCACCGACATGGGCGGCCCAGGAGACGGTGCCGTCGCTGTCGGCCACGATCATGTAGAGCTGATAGACGATCCAGAGTGCCAGCGGGATGAAAGCCGGTAACGGCAGCGGTACGCGGCCGAGGACCAGAACCCAGATCCGGACACGCGGATGCAGCACCAGATAGGCGGCGACGACGCCGGCCACCGCCCCGGATGCGCCGATCAACGGCGCTTGGGACTGCGGATCCAGGAGGCCATGGGCCAGGGCGCCCGCCGCGGCGCAAAGCAGATAGAAGATCAGAAATCTGACATGTCCCAGTGCGTCTTCGATATTGTCGCCGAACACCCACAGAAAAAGCATGTTGGACGCGATGTGCCAGAAGTCGCCATGCAGGAAAGCATAGGTGACGTAGGTCGCGCCCTCCGGAACGACCTCCAGACCGGGCGCCAGGTCGGCATAGCCATTGACCACCGCCGGAATGTAACCGAGCCCCAACACCGCCGCGGTGGTGAAGTCCCCGGTATCGCCGCTCAACGAGGTCGCCAGCCAGACCAGAACATTCACGATGATCAGGCCGAGCGTGACATATTGCAGGCGAATATATTGCAAATCGTTGCGGTCATGGAGGGGTATGAACATTGGGGGTGTCGCGCCTCAGATCGGTGTCCCGCTGCCATCCGAGCCGGGTCCATCTGTTTTAGGCGCTCTTGTCGCCGCTGCCAAGCGCCAGAGCGTGCTCACGGACCCACTGCTCCAGGGTTCTGTTGATCAGATCCGGTTTTTCCAACGGCGGACAATGGCCGCAGTCCTCGATGATCTCGAAACGGCTGTGCGGGATGGCGCGATGGATTTCCCGGGCCCTGTCCGGCGGAGTCACGCGGTCGCCATCGCCCACCAGGACCAGGGTCGGGCAGTTGATCGCGGTCATCCGGCTGGCGGCATCCGGACGGGCGATAATGGCCTGTTGCTGCAAACGATAGGCCTCGAATCCGAGATCGACCGAACTTTGTATGAGCGCATCGCGGATGGCCGGGTTCAGCCGGTGCGGATTGAGGTGAGAATAGTTGATGCTGCTGGTGGCGGCATGGGGCATACCCTTTTTCCTGGCGATCTCGATCAGGTCGTTGCGCCGCCTGGTGCTGGCTTCATCCTCGGGTCTTGCCGATGTTGCCATCAGAACGAGACTGACCAGCCGTTGCTGTATGTGCGGCAGCATCTGGAAGGTGATGTAACCGCCCATCGACCAGGCGATCAGGTGGAACCGGTCCGGCAATTGCCGCTCGACATGGGCAGCCATGGCTTCGATGGTCTCGAGATATTGATATCCGGTCGGCACCATCACCTCGAAATCGTCCTGGAAATAGGCCAACTGGTAGCTCCAGGAACGATGATCCGATTGCAGTCCGGGAAGCAGGATGAGCGGTATCGTCGACGGATCAGCCATTTGCGGCATCCTTTGCCGCCTGCGGTTCGCAATCGGCGAAATGGCAGGCAACGGCGTGATTTGCGACGCTTTCGGTGAGCCGGGGCGCCTCCTGAGCGCAGAGCGGCCGGGCAATGGGGCAGCGTTCCCTGAAATGGCAACCGGAAGGCGGATCGATGGGGCTCGGCAATTCGCCGACGATGGATTGAGATCCCGGATTCTGTCCGGGAACGGGCCGCGGAACCGCAGCAAGCAGCATTTTGGTGTAGGGGTGGCGCGGCGCCCGGAACAGTTCAGTGGCGGGTGCGGTTTCGACGATGCGTCCCAGATACATCACCGCGACCCGGTCAGCCAGATGGGCGACCACGGACAGATCATGGGACACGAATATCAGCGTGAGCTGCATTTCCTTCTTCAGGCGCAGGATCAGATTGAGGACCTGCGCCTGGATGGAGACATCGAGCGCCGAAACAGGCTCGTCGGCCACCACCAGAGCCGGTTTGAGCGCGATGGCGCGTGCGATACCAACGCGCTGGCACTGACCACCGGACAATTCATGCGGATATTTGTCCAGATGATAGGTGCTCAGCCCGACGCTTTTCGCGATTTCGGTCACTCTGGCATCAATGTCCGCCCGGCTGCCGACCCGGTAGTTGCGCAGCGCCTCCGCAATGATCCTGCGGGTGGTCATACGCGGATTAAGGGACGCATAGGGATCCTGAAAAATCATCTGCAATTGCCGGCGGGCCTGCTTCAACGCGCCCGGGTTGAGATCGGAGAGGGACTGCCCGCCAATCGACACCGTTCCGCTTGTCGGCAACTCCAGATGCATGATGAGTTTTGCCAGGGTGGACTTTCCGCAGCCGCTCTCGCCGACAAGCGCCAGCGTTTCACCTGCGTAAACGTCAAGATCAACGGCGTCGACCGCTGTCAGAAACCGTTTCCTGCCGAGCAGGTGACCGCCGCCGACCGGATAGACCTTGGACACGCGGCGCAACGTCAAATGGGGCGATGGCTTTTCGCAGACCGTACCGGTCATCGTCATGACCAGGCCCTCACGATGTCATTGTCGCACATGGCGGCATAGACACTTTCAGAGTGAATGCAACTCGATCGATGAATGCCTCCAAGGTCCCTGGGCTCCGGCAAAGGTTCTGAGCAGGGTGCATCGGCGAAGCGGCAGCGCGGCGCAAAGGCGCAGCCCGCGATCTCGCGGTCGAGCCGCGGAACGGAACCGCTGATTTCGGCCAGCACCCCGCCATTGCCGACAAAGGCCATATCGGGCAAAGCCTCCAGAAGACCGGCCGTGTAGCCATGGGACGGGTTGGAAAACACATCTCTGGTCCGGCCTTCCTCGACGATCCTGCCGGCATACATGACGGCCAGCCGGTCGACGGACTGGGCAACGACACCCAGATCATGGGTGATCAGGATGACGCTCATATCCAGATCGCGGCGCAATTCGTCGATCAGTGAGAGGATCTGCGCCTGCACGGTCACATCCAGCGCCGTGGTCGGCTCGTCGGCGATCAGCAGTTCGGGATCGCAGGCCAGCGCCATGGCGATCATTGCACGCTGGCGCATGCCGCCGGACAATTCATGCGGATAGGCCGACACCCGGCTGGCGGCATCGGGAATGTGAACCCGGTCGAGCATCATGCGCGCATGGTCCATGGATTTGCGCCAGGACCAGCCACGATGCCGCCGTACCGTTTCGGCGATTTGCCGGCCGACCGTATGGGTCGGGTTGAGCGACGTCATCGGATCCTGAAAGATCATGGCGATACGGTTACCGCGAATGGTGCGCATGGCCGTTTCATTCGCCGTCAGCAGCGGTTCGCCTTTCAGCCGCACCGTGCCTGATTGGGACTTGATGTCGGCGTGGGGCAGCAGGCGCATGATCGAGAGCGCCGTAACCGATTTGCCGCAGCCGCTTTCGCCGACGAGGCCAAGCACTTCCCCCGCCTGGACGGAGAAGGAAATGCCTGACAGGGCGTGCAGCAGACCGCCACGGCCCTTGAAACAAAGCCGCAGATCCTCGACGTCCAGAACCGCTGCCGGCGTGGCTTTTGCCAAAGCATCGGCCATCAGATCACGCCCCGCTGTGCCTTGCGGGGGTCGAGCGCATCGGCGAGCCGGTCACCCAATATGTTGACGATCAGGACCATCAGCGACAACAGCACGCCCGGATAGACCATCAATTGCGGATTGATGCGAAAATAGCGGCGGGCCTCCGCCATCATGCCGCCCCAGGAGGGGATTTCCGGCGACGTGCCGACCCCCAGGAAACTCAGCACCGCGGCGGCGATGATTGCCGAGGCGCAGGCATAGGTCGCCTGGACGATCACCGGGCCGACCGTATTGGGCAGTATGTGACGAAGGATCAGGGGAAGCCCGCTGGAGCCGATGGAAATTGCGGCAGAGACATAGGGCTGCTCGCGAATGCCCAGGACCACGGCGCGCACAAGCCGCACCATGCGCGGCACCTCCGGGATGGTGATCGCCACGATGACCGTCGTCAGCCCCTGGGTCAGAAGAGATGCAAAGGCAATTGCCAAAAGGACAGCCGGAATGGACATCATCGCATCGTTGAAACGCATGACGATCTGTCCGCCAATTCTGGAAAAGCCTGCATAAATGCCGATCGCAACGCCGAAAAGGGTTGTCAGTGCCGCTACCGAGAAGCCGACCAGCATGGAATTGCGGGTTCCGAACATTGCCCGGGCGAAGACATCGCGCCCCAGATGATCGGTGCCCCAGATCATCTGGTCGCTCGGCGGTTTGAGCCGGTTGGCCGGGTTGATGGCGATGGGGTCACCGGCAAAGAGGGGGGCAAGAAGCCCCATCAGCAGAAAGGCGAAAAGCAGCAGCAGGCAGATGGTGATCCCGCGCTGGGCGCGCAGGAACAAAAGGACGCGATGGGCCGGCAAAGAGATGCCAGTTCGTTGCGGCCCGGCTGGCGCGGATGATGATCGTGACGTCATCTCAGCCCCGTACTCTGGGATCGAACAGCGCATAGGACAGGTCGACCAGCAGATTGATGGCGATCAGCATGGTCGAAAAGAACAAAATGATCCCCTGGACCACCGGATAATCGCGCACCACGACGGCGTCGACCGTCATGCGGCCGAGACCGGGAATGTTGAAAACCGATTCGGTCACCACGACGCCGCCGATCAGCGTGGCGAAGCCGACGCCGATCACGGTGACGATCGGAACGCCGGCAGTCTTGAGGGCGTGGCTGATCAGTATCTGGCTCGTCAACAGACCCTTTGCCTTGGCCGTGCGAATGTAGTTTTCGCTCAGCACTTCGAGCATTGCGGCCCGGGTCACCCGTGCGACCAGCGCGGCGAAGACCAGGGCCAGCGCGAGCGATGGCAACATGACGCTGCGCAGGGTGGCGAACGGTCCCTCGGCCAGCGGTTTGTACCCCTGCACCGGGAACCAGCCCAGTTCGACGGCGAACAGATAGGCCAGCAGATAGCCGATGACGAAGACCGGAACCGAGAAACCGAAAACGGCCAGCGCCATGATGCAGCGGTCGATCCAGCTATTGGCCTTCCAGGCCGCAATGACACCCAGTGGAATGGCGATCAGCACGGTGATGATGATGGTGACGACCGACAGGACCAGTGTCGGTTCGATGCGCTGGGCGATCAGCCCGATGACCGGTTTGTTCGAATAGATCGAATCGCCAAGGTCGAAGCGCAAGACATCGGAAAACCAGATTCCGAACTGGACGACCAGAGGTTCATCGAGGTGAAGACGCTCGCGGATGCGTTCCAGTTGTTCGGGATTGGCATTGTCGCCGGCCAGAAGCGCTGCCGGATCACCCGGCGCGATATGGACCAGTGAAAATATGAAGACCGCAACAATCAACAGGATGGGAATGGCCGCGAGCAGGCGGCCGAGAACATAGCGCAACATGGTTTGCTCCAAATATCCGGACCATCCCTCATATCAGAAGGATGATCCGGATGAACGCGGGAGAATGCCGCTAACCCTAGTTCTGCCGTTCGATGTTCCAGAAGAACGGAACGGGACTTTCCAGAAAGCCTGTCAGATTTGTTGCAATGCCCTGCATCGGGAACATCTGGCCGAGCGGCACGTAATGCACCAGATCATGGGCCAGAACCTGCATTCTTTCCGCCAGTTCCTTCTGCTCGGCCGGATCGCCGGTGACGGCGAATTGCGCCCTCAATTCCTGCAGTTCCTCGGAACAGGCCCAGCCGAACCAGGCCTTGTCGCAGGCGCCCGACACATAGACATTGGTCATCGGGTTGATCTGGTCGATATAGCCCCAGCCGGTGATGAAGAGGTTCCATCCGCCATCGGCGACCGGTTCCTTGCTGGCGCGCCGGGTGGCGACCGTCGCCCAATCCGACACCTGCTCCTCGACGACGAAGCCGGCCTCCTCCAGCATCGGTTTGAGAACCGAATAGGCGGCATCATGGGAGGCGATGTCGGTGACATGCAGCAGCAGCACCGGTGTGCCGTCATAACCGGCCTCTTCCAGCAATGCCTTGGCCTTTTGCGGGTCGCGGGTGAGCACCCGCTCGGTGTTGCTGTCCGATGCGAAAGGCGTGTCGCAGAAGAAGACGGCGGCACAGACCTTGTACATTTCGTCCCGCTCGCCGAAGGTGGCCTGGAGGAAGGGCTCCTGCTCGATGGCCCATTGCAGCGCGTGCCGGATCTTCGGATTGTCGAAGGGCGGGTTCAGATGGTTGACGACCAGTTGAAAACTGTTGCCTGATTGCTTTGCCGCCACCGCTTTGGCGGTATCTGACCCGTCGAAAAGCGGCAGCAAATCGGCCGGAACCTCCTCGATCCAGTCAATCTCCCCGGCAATCAGGGCGTCGATCGCTGTCGATGTGTCCGGAATGCGAATGATTTCGACACGGTCGAATTTGGCCAGTTTGCCGCCCGACGCCAGGCTGGCGTCCTCCGGCCGCGGCTGATAGTCGTCGAACCGTTCGTAAACGGCCTTGCTGCCGGGCACCCATTCATCAACCACCATCTTGTAGGGGCCCGAGCCGATCGGTGTCTTGACCGGATCGCCCGGATCGTTTGCCGCCAGTTCCTTCGGCATAATGACGGGAACATTCGATGAGACCTTGGCCAGGGCCGGGATCACCTGCGCCCAGGGTTCCGCCATGGTGATGACGATGGTCGAGCCATCCTTGGCGGCGATATCGGCAACCTTGGTGAACATGGTCTTGCCGAGCCCGTCGGCCTTGCCCCAGCGGTTGATCGAGGCGACGACGTCTTCGGCCTCGACGGGCGAACCATCATGAAATCTGAGCCCGTCGCGTAGCGTGATCGTGTAGGTCAGCCCGTCATCCGACAGCGTATAGCCGCTCGCCATTTGCGGCTGCGGTTCGAAATCCGCGTTCATCGAGAACAACGTGTCATAGATCATATAGGCACTGTTGCGGATGGTGTAATTGGTGGTTGCGATCGGGTCGACCGTGTTGATGTCGCCGTTCATGCGCAGCCGCAGTACGGACTCCGCGTGGGCATTTGCAAGGGTGATGGTGAGGGCAGCGCCCATCAGGGCCGATATGGCCACACGTCTCAGTAAACCCATCTTCTCCTCCCGGGTTCGAAATTCACAGCTTAGCGTATCGTTTCGTGTCTTTTGTAAAAATACGGAAAATTTCCCTATTTTGATTACACGTAACGTTTCGTGTATAGTTGAGGAATTCGGATTCCACAAGGTGCTTTTCCACAATGATTCGATTGCAATCCCGATTGTTATCCCGGTTTGATGTAGAACGGAGCATTGCTTTTCGGGTCCGTTGCTTCTCAAAAATGGACCGATTGCCAGGGGCTGGAACTCTGGCCGGGCGGGGAAAATGAATGGCGACTATCAAAGATGTGGCGCGTCTGGCTGACGTATCCGTCACCACGGTTTCGGCCACCATCAACGGCACCGCGCCGGTCAGCAAGAAATTGCAGCAGCAGGTGTGGGACGCGATCAACGAGGTAGGCTACAAGCCCAATCCCGTCGCCCGGGATTTGCGGTCGGGAACATCCACCACCATCGGCCTGATCGTTCCCGACATTGCGTCGCCCTATTCGGCCAATCTGGCAAAGTCGATGCAACTGGCCCTTTCGCGTCTGGGCTACCGGATGTTCTTTTCATCCAATGATGACGATCCGGAACGCGAGGCGCAGGATATCGACGTGCTGATGCGCCATCGTGTGTCCGGCTTCGCCATCATGCCGACCAGTCTGGGCGATGGCTACACCCAGAAAATAGAGCGGGCCATCAAGGCGCCGGCGGTGCTGGTTGACCGTATCCTTCCGAACAGCCGGTTCAGCGCGGTCACCGACGACAATCAGCACGGAGCCCGGCTGCTGGTGCGCTATCTCGTCAAGCTGGGCCATCGCGATATTGCGATCCTTACCGGCCGACCGGGCATTTCATCCTCGGATGAAAGGCTGGAAGGGTTTTTGGAGACGGCCGCCGAAGCCGGCATCTCCATTCGCGAGGATCTCGTCTGCCGTGCGGTGCATCGCACAGAGCAGGCCCTGATGGCCACGCAACAATTGATGACCCTTGCGAGCCCTCCAACCGCCATCCTCTCCATCAATATCGCGCAAACGCGCGGCATCATGATCGGTCTGAAAAATATGGGCCTGTCGGCGCCCCGCGATGTCTCGGTGGCCAGTTTCGACGGATTTCACGCCAGCGAGGGCTGGACCCCGGGAATCACCTCACTTTCGCAGGATATGCAGATGATCAGCGACAAGGCTGCCAGCCTCTTGCTGGCGGCTGTCAACGGCACCGATGCCGGACAGAAGCCGGTCACCCTTCGGGTCCCGCCGCGGTTTGAGATCCGGGAATCCTGCTGCAGTCCTCAGACCTGATTCGGTTTGTGATCAGTCGCGGTTTGCCCCCGGCACCCACAGCACATCGTCCCGGCCATTGGTGTTGGCGCAGCGGGCGGCGACGAACAGCAGGTCGGACACCCGGTTGATGTAGCGCAGGGCTGCCGGGTTGACCGGCTCATCGGGCCTTTCGTTCAGCTCGACCATCAGCCTTTCGGCCCGCCGGGCAACGGTGCGGGCCAGATGAAGGGCGGCGGAGGCGGCAGACCCGCCGGGCAGGATGAACGAACGGAGCGCGCCGAGATCGGCGTTGAGTTCGTCGATTTCCTGTTCTACCCGCTCGACCTGGCCGTCGGTTATCCGCAGCGGCTCATAGTCCAGCGCCTCGCCTGTGTCGGGGGTCGCCAGATCGGCGCCCAAATCGAAAAAATCGTTCTGCATGCGCGACAGCATCGCATCCAGTTTCGCATCGCCGCCGGTGTGGAGACGGGCCATGCCGACGCAGGCATTGGCTTCATCAACAGTGCCGAAAGCCGCAATGCGCAGATTGTATTTTTCGCGCCGCTGACCGCTGCCGAGACCGGTGGTGCCGTCATCTCCGGTGCGGGTATAGATCTTGTTCAACTTGACCAAGGACGGTTTCTCCTGTCGGTTTTTCGCAAGGCGCCGCGACGATCAGCGTCCGCCACCGGTGATCCAGAGGATCGCGACGATCAGCACGACCGCGACGAATTGCAGCAGCACCCGCATCTGCATCAGCTTGTTCGAAAGATTGCCCGGTCCGCCGCGCATCATGTTGAGAAGGCCACGCAGCAAAACGAAGACGACAGCGGCCATGACGACGAGTGTCAGATAGAACAGAAAGGTGGCCAATGCGCAGTTTCCCAAGGGTTTTCGGCGTCAGGCGCCGGATTGTCATTATCGGGTTCGCAGGAAGTCGTAAAGCATGCGGGCCGGCAGCAACCGTTTCATCACAATGCCGATCTTCGCCGGCCGCGTAACGACATAATGCGGTTTCGGCCGGTCATGGTCCAGCGCGTGTTTGAGCACCGCATAGACCGCATCGGGCTTGAGCTTGTGTCGGGACCGGATGCCGCCCTGCCGCAGGCGCCTGAGTTCGGGTTCATAGTCTTCCCGGTGCACCGAACCCTCCACATCGATGTATTTTTCGATATAGGCAAGGGCATTGGTGGCGAACTTGCTCTCGATCGGTCCCGGTTCGATCAGGCTGACGTGAATGCCGCTTTCCGCAAGCTCCATGCGCATCGTCACGGTGAGCCCCTCAAGCGCATGTTTTGCGGCATTGTAGGCGCCCCGCCAGCGCATGGGCACAAGACCCAGAATGGAGGAACATTGCACGATCCGTCCCTGGCCGGCCTGTCGCATGACGGGGATGGCCAGCCGCGTCAGGCTGTGCCAGCCGAAAAAACCGGCCTCGAACTGCTCACGCAGCGCATCCGTCGGCACGTCCTCGACGGCGCCCGGCTGGGCGTATGCGCCATTGTTGAAGAGAGCGTCCAGCGTGCCGCCGGTGCGCTCCATGACGGCATCGAACAGGGCGGTGATGCTGTCGTCCTCCCGGTAATCCAGATAGAAGGCCTCAAGCCCGTCGGCGGCGAGGCGTTCGATATCTTCGGGACGCCGGGCGGTCGCAAAGACCCGCCAGCCGTCGGCCATGAGCGCCCGGGCGCAATGCGCGCCGATCCCGGATGAACATCCGGTGACGAGAATGGTACGTTGTTTGGCCATGGCAACTCTTTGCCGCGCGCAATTGTGTTTGACAAGCGGTGTTTGTCATAAAACAAAGGGCGGACCCTTGCAGGCCGTAGCCGATCCGCTGTTTCAACCGGATTGCTGAGGCAGAGCTGCGAAGATTTGCCGCTGGCTCCCTGCCGCGGCGCACAGGGAGTTGAGAATGAACGGTCAGCGCCTATGGGAGGTCCTTGTCGATGCGGTTGTTCATTTCAACAATGATGATGGCTGGGCCATGGCCAGCCATGTGGCCCTGTCGACGCTGCTCGCGCTGTTTCCGTTTTTGATTTTCGCCACGGCACTGGCCAGCTTCGCCGGCGCGGATGCCTTTGCCGATACGGCGGTGCACATCATTTTCGACACCTGGCCGGAATCCATCGCCGAGCCGATCTCGCGCGAGGTCCTGAATGTGCTGACGGTCAATCGCAGCGGGCTGGTGACAGTTAGCGTGATCGCGGCGGCGTTTTTCGCGTCGAACGGTGTCGAGGCGCTGAGGGTGTCGCTAAACCGGGCCTACCGGGTGCAGGACCGGCGATCCTTCCTGCTGCTGCGGGCCCAAAGCCTCGGATTCGTGCTGGTTGCGGCGCTCATCCTGCTGGTAATCAGCTTTCTGCTGGTTCTGGCGCCGCTGGCGCTGCAACTGGCGCGGGAGTGGTTCCCCTGGAGCGAAGGCATCGTCGCGCATATCGAAAACTGGCGGATCGTTGTTGCCGCAGCCCTGCTGTTCGTCGGACTTCTGGTCTGTCATCGATGGCTTCCGGCGGAAAAGAGAACGCTTGGCGCGATCCTGCCGGGAGCGGTAACGACCATGGTGTTGTGGATGGTCGGCGCATCGTTCTTTGCCGCTTACCTGCAAAGCTTCTCGAACTATGTCGCGACCTATGCCGGGCTGGCGTCCATCATGATCGCCTTGATTTTCCTTTATATTATCGCGGTCATCTTCATATTCGGCGCCGAGTTGAACGCCGCGATTATCGCCAAGCGGCCCTTGGTCTGAACCGGAAGCTCTTTGTCCCTATAGATACTCCAGAACGCATTCGCAGCCCTGTTGCCGTTAACCGATTTTCACGGTTGTGCAGGAAAACCCCTAAAATCTTGAGTAAACTGGCCGCTTCAATGAATGGTCCCGCGGATGGTCCGCGCAAGAATGGGACGGAGCGGATAGAATGATTGGATATGTAGCCCCGGAGATCTTCTACGGGTTGATTATCGCCTGCATTATCGGCTGTTTCTTTGTCGGCCACGCCATGGACGGTGTCATCGGGGCGTCGGGATTCGGCGTCCTCGGCAACATGCTGGTTCTGACAACCGGGTTGTTTCTCGGCATTTTCCTTGCCGATATTGCCGGCCTTGCGGTGTCGAAGGTCGACGTGATGGCCACCGCCGGCCTGGTCGGTGCGTTCGGCTCGCTTCTGGTGCTGGTTTTGCTGAAACACCTGTTCATGCGGGTGGAATAGGGTTCAACAGCAAAGCGGTTCAGATTTTCGGACTCTCGGCAATCAGGCGCCGGATATCAGCCGGCCCATGGTGGCGGCGAAGCGCGCGCAGGGATAGATCGCGATTGCTTTTCGACAGTTTGCGGCGATCCTCGCCGCAGAGCAGTTGGTGGTGGGTGTAGCGCGGCTGCGGCAGGTCGAGCAGCGTTTGCAGCAGCCGGTGGAGGGTGGTCGCATGAAAAAGGTCATGGCCACGAACCACATCGGTGACCTTTTGCAGCCCGTCATCGACCACCACGGCCAGATGATAGGCGATCTGGCCGTCGGCACGGGTCAGCACAGTGTCTCCCCAGGCTGCCGGGTCGCAATCGATTTTGCCGGTCTGTCCGTCCGGGCCGCGGCCGAATTCCTGCCAGGAGAGCGATGCGTCCAGCATTTGTGATGCCCTTGCGACATCCAGCCGCCAGGCGAAAGGCTTGCCCGACTCGATCAATCTGCGCCGTCCGGCTGTATCCAGATCACGCTCCTGTCCGGGATAAACCGGTGCGCCGTCGGGGTCGCGCGGCCAGTCACGCCTGGCTGCGACCAGTTCGGCAATGGCTTTCCGGCTCAAGCTGGCCGGATAGACCACGCCCATCCGGTCGAGCCGCTGCAGCGCCGCCTGATAGTCGGCGATATGATCGCTTTGCCGGCGTACGGGCTGCGCCCACAGGATCCCCAGCCAACTCAGATCATCGAGGATTTGCCGCTCATAACGAGGCCTGCAGCGTTGTGTGTCGGTGTCTTCCATGCGCAGCAGCAAGGTGCCGCCGCAGGCCTGCGCCATATCGTGATTGAGCAGCGCCGAGCAGGCATGGCCCAGATGCAGCTCGCCGTTGGGGCTGGGCGCAAATCGGAAGATGCGGTTGGTTTCAGCGGTCATGGCCATGGCATGGGTGATGAGCTGCTGATAGGCTTGGCCTTGCGGAGGCTTCATTGTCAATGTCGAAAATTCGGATCATCGATCAGCCACGTGATATCGCCGACGGGTTGGTGGCGTTGCGGGTGCTCGACAGCCGGCTGGGGCCGGTGATCGACAGCGCCGGCCCGGTGCCGTTGCGGCGCCAGCCGCCGGGCTTCGAAGGGCTGGCACAGATCATCGTTTCGCAGATGGTCTCAAAGGCCAGTGCCGCCGCCCTGTGGGGCCGCCTGCTGGACGAGACCAATGGCTGCGATGTCCGGACGGTTGCGGCGCTCGGTGACGGGCAAAGCCGCAGCATCGGCCTGTCGCGCTCCAAGGAACGAACGCTGAAGCAGGCGGCCGAGGCGGTCCTGTCGGGGGCGCTGGATCCGCACGCATTGTGCCACATGCCGGCAGCTGAGGCGATCGCTGAAATGACCGCAATCAAGGGAATCGGACCTTGGACTGCCGAGGTTTATCTGCTGTTTTGCGCCGGCCATGGCGATATTTTCCCGGCCGGTGATGTGGCCCTGCAGAGCGCCGCGGGGCATGCGCTGGGGCATGAGCAGCGGCCCGACCCCAGGGCGCTTCGCGAGATCGCGGCACAATGGCAACCCTGGCGCGGTGTGGCGGCGCGGCTGTTGTGGGCCTACTACGCCACTGTGATGCGGCGGGGCGACGTCGTTCCGACCGGTTGATGCTCCCGGGTCACGGTCGGCCGGCAATACGGAGACGCGATCTTTCAGCGACACTTCACATTCCCGTCACAACCGGCCTAATATATTCCGAACAAAGGACGAATCACTCAGGAGAGTGAGTTGACGATTGCAGTGTTTCCAGATTCGCTCCCGGCACTGGTGCTCAATGCCGATTACCGGCCGCTGAGTTATTATCCCCTGTCGCTCTGGTCGTGGCAGGATGCGATCAAGGCTGTCTTTCTCGACCGGGTGAACATTCTGGCCGAGTATGACCACCGGGTTTCGTCACCGAGCATGTCGATGGCGCTGCCGAGCGTTGTCTGCCTGAAAAGCTATGTCAAACCGAGCCGCCATCCGGCCTTTACCCGGTTCAATGTCTTTCTGCGGGACCGGTTCCAGTGCCAGTATTGCGGCACCGACAGCGACCTGACCTTCGACCATGTCATTCCACGCCGCTTCGGCGGCGAGACGACCTGGGAAAACATCGTTGCGGCCTGTTCGCCCTGCAATCTGAAGAAGGGCGGGAAGATGCCGAAGGACGCCCGCATGTTCCCGACCCAGAAGCCCTATCATCCGACCGTGCACGATCTGCACAACAATGGGCGCCAGTTTCCGCCCAACTATCTGCATGAAAGCTGGATGGATTATCTTTACTGGGATGTGGAACTGGAGCCGTAAGCGGCTTGCGTTTTTGTGGTGCCGCGCGACAACGCACCGTGAAAGCAGCCAATCGCCAGGACAATGCTGGCAATCACATTCCAGCCGGCGAAGGACAGTCCGAGCACCCTGAGGGCTGCTTCGTCGCAGGCCGGTGGTGTGATGGCGTTGAGATCGGACAAAAGGCTGCCGGCATCGGTCGTCAGTCCGGCCGCGCCGCCGCAGCCTTCCGGGCCCGGCCACCAGCCCCACTCGACCCCCGAATGATAGACACCGAGGCCGCCGCCATAGAGCATCAGACCGCCGCCGGCCAGAAACAGGGCGCGGACGATCATGTCGGGCGCCTTGAGGGCGGCGGCCGCGGCCGCGGCGAACATGACCGGAACGCCGATATAATAGGGTGGGCGTTGTTCGAGGCACAGGGCGCAGGGAATATAGCCGCCAATATGTTCGAAACCGAGCGCGGCCCCCACCACGGCCGCCATGGCAATGGCCAGCGCAAGCGCGTATAGCACCCGGTTGCCACCGGTTATCGTCGTCACGTCTGCATCCCCTCAAAAAACATACCGCAGGGCATAGAATCCACCGAACAGAAGCACCAGGAATATGGCGAAAAGAATGCCGAGATATTTTTCGATGAACAGGCGGATCGGTTCGCCGAATTTATAAAGCAGAAACGCCACCAGGAAGAAACGCAGCGCCCGGCCGATGATGCTGACCACGATGAAGGTGACGAGGTTGAGACCCGTTGCGCCGGAAAAGATCGTCAGAACCTTGTAGGGAAACGGCGTGACGGCGGCGAACAGCACGCCCCAGCCGCCATAGGTATTGTACCAGGCGGAGACCTGGGCGAAGGAATCGGCCTTGCCGTAAAAGGCCAGGATCGGTTCGCCGACTGCCTCGAAAAGGAACATGCCGATGGCATAGCCGAGCAAAGCGCCGGCCACCGATGCAACCGTGCAGATCAGGGCGTTTTTCCACCAGTTCGCCCGGTCTGCCAGCACCATGGGGATCAGCAGCACATCGGGCGGGATCGGAAAAAACGAACTTTCAGCAAAGGAAACCGTGGCAAGACCGGCGCGCGCGTGGCGGGTGGCGGCCAGCGACATGGTCCAGTTATACAGACGTCTGATCATTGGGCGTGTTCCATGTCGGGCTTTTAGGAAGGTTTGCGGTGGGCGTAAACGTGAATTTTGCCGATTGATATCAGAACTTGGTAAAAAGCAAGTTGACCGGGCCGGACCGGTTCGTATATTTCGGCTGCCTTCAACGGCACCGCGCAGGGCCCCTGTGGCGGAACTGGTAGACGCGCGGGATTCAAAATCCCGTTTCTTCGGAAGTGTCGGTTCGATTCCGACCGGGGGCACCATTCCTGGCACGTGCATGTGCGGCTCGCCATCCATCGGCCGCTCCATGGATCAATTCACCCATGCTTCCGACCCGCGAAACCTATGAGGCGCTGATCGAGGACTTCCGGTGGGATGTGCCTGAGCATTTCAACATTGCCAAAGCCGTCTGCGACGATTGGGCTGACCGGGAGCCGGATCGGATCTGTCTTCAGCATTATCGGCCAAATGGTCCGGCGGACACCCTGTCCTACGGGACATTGCGCGACCGGTCCAATGCGCTTGCCAACGGGCTTGCGGGACAGGGCGTCAAACGGGGCGACCGGGTTGCCCTGATGTTGCCGCAGAGCTTCGAGACGGTGATTGCCCATATGGCGATCTACAAGCTCGGCGCCATCGCCGTGCCGCTGGCCCTGTTGTTCGGGCCCGAGGCGCTGGCCTACCGGCTGAAGACATCCGGCGCCAGCGTCACCATCACCAATGCAGAGGGCGTCGAAAAGCTGGCGGACGCGGCGTTGGTGCGGCGGCCCGCGGTCATTTCGACGGATATCGTCGCGAACGCGATTCCTTTTCATGATTTGATAATGAGTCACTCAACTGACTTTAAAACCGTTGACACCCATGCGGAAGATCCGGCCCTGATGATCTTCACATCCGGTACGACGGGGCCGCCGAAGGGCGCATTGCACGGACACCGGGTGCTGCTCGGCCACCTGCCGGGCGTTGAATTCGCTCATGAATTCCTCCCCCGGCCGGATGATCTTTTCTGGACGCCCGCGGACTGGGCCTGGGCCGGCGGCCTGCTGAATGTGCTTTTGCCGGGGCTCTGTTTCGGCGTGCCGGTGGTGTCGTCCGATGCGCAGAAATTCGATCCGGTCGTCGCCTTCGAAATCATGGAGGCCATGCAGGTTCGCAATACGTTTTTGCCGCCCACCGCGCTGCGGATGCTCAAAGCCGTTGACCGCCCCGCCGAACGTTTCGATCTCAAACTGAGGACCATCGGTTCGGGCGGCGAATCGCTCGGCCGGGAAACCCTCGAATGGGCGCAGCGCGAACTAGGCATAACGGTCAACGAGTTTTACGGCCAGACGGAATGCAATCTGGTGCTGTCGGCCTGCGCAAAGCTGGGTGTGTCACGGCCCGGCGCGATCGGCAAAGTGGTACCGGGCCACAGCGTTGCCGTCATCGATAGGGACGGCAGGGAAGTTCCGGGCGGAACGGCCGGACAAATTGCCGTCAGACGGCCCGATCCGGTGATGTTTCTGGGCTATTGGCAAAATCCGGAAGCGACCGAGCGGAAATTCATCGGTGACTGGATGTTGACCGGCGATCAGGGGATTAAGAGCGCGGACGGTTATTTCGAGTTTTTCGGCCGCGACGATGATGTCATCACATCGGCCGGCTATCGGATCGGGCCGGGTGAAATCGAAGATTGCCTGAGCGGTCACCCGGCCGTCGCGCTGGCTGCCGCCGTCGGCAAACCCGATCCGATGCGGACCGAAATCGTCAAGGCTTATATCGTTTTGAAGCCGGACCGGCGGGCTAGTCACGCGCTTGCCGGCGAGATCCAGGATTGGGTCAAGACGCGGCTTTCGGCGCATGAATATCCGCGCGAGGTGGAATTCGTCGGATCGCTACCCCTTACGACGACCGGCAAGGTGATCCGTCGGGAGTTGCGCGAGCGGGCGTTTCGCGAAGCCCGTTCACGCCAGTGATCATCTTCGTTTCGTCAAGCCCCGCAACCGGTCGCGAACCACCCGGGCGATGTTGCGGGTGTTCTGATAGAGGTGCAATTGCTTGGCAACCTGGCGCACATCCCGGTCGCCGGACGGGTTGAGGCCGACAATCAGCGTGCCCATGGAACAGCGTTCACGCCACAGGCGGCTCATCACCGGGTGATCGGGAACCGCACAGGAATCCGTGATGACGATGTTGGGGTCGTCGAGATGGGTGATCGTCAGATCGTCCATCAGGAGCTGGCCGGGCGAAAAATGGGCGTAGGTTTCATCAAAGGCGGTTTTCCAGGTGTAGGCGGTTCCGCCCATGAGGAAGACGACGGTCGAGGCAATGGCCTGGCCGTCCAGATTGAGCGTGTGGATGCGCACATTGTCGTTTTCCGCCAGATTGGTGATCGCTTCGCGGGCAAAGGCTGCGCGATAGCGGTCGACGACCATGGCCGATCGGCGCCGGCCCTTCCAGCCGCTGGCCTCGAGCGTCAAGAACTCTTCCATCCGTTGGCGAATGTCGTCGGGCAGCCGGGCGACATCGTAGGTCAGGTCGCCAATTTCGCCGAGCAGTCGCCGCTGGCGGCGGCGCTCACGCTGGTGTTTGGGCGAGATCGACCGGCTCAGATAGGTTTGACCGTCTTCCAGGCTCTGCAGCATCGGTCGTTCGAACAGATCCGTCTCGGTCACCGACAGGTTGCGGCTGATGGCCACCGCCCTCAGGAGCTGGACAAAGGGGCCGTCCATGCGGGCGCTCGGAATGACCATGACGGACGGAAGGTCCAGATCGCCGCGGCCCAGCGTTTCCAGCAGATTGTCCAGGGATTCAGCCGCGCCCTCCTGATCGAGAAGCGGGGTGCCGAGCGGGCCGTAGGGATTGGCCCAGACCCGCATGATGGGTGCGCCCACAGAAAAGCCCGGCCGCTCAATGGAAAACGGCATCAAAAAGCGCATTCTGCTGCGGGTTTCATCTTCATCGCGCATGACCAGAAGGCGGATGACCTTGTCTTCCAGCCGGGGCATGGCCGGCGCCAGGAACCGTGCCGAGAAGAACACGTTGGACTCAATGGCACGGTGGGTGAGAAAATCGAGCTCCTCGCTCAGATCATAACCGGCGCGGGGCGGATAGATGGACAGATGGCGCGACGGTTTGCTGGTTTCGGCCGAGACCTCCGCCACGGGCCGCTCGATATCGATTCCGGCAATGTTTGTCACCGTCGTCGTGGTGGAACTGCCGGGGTCGCCATTCAGGAAGGGGTTGGATGGCATGTCAGGCAACCCCCTCATTCGCCGCCCGCGCGGGCGGTCTGCTGACGATGCTCATGGCAATGTTCAGACGTTTCCGGATCACCGCGAACAGGAGCACGGCCTCGACCGTCATGGCCGTCATCGTCGCGATTGCCGCGCCCGTCAGGCCAAGCAGCGGAATGAGAGCTAGATTGCCGGATATGTTGACGGCCAGGGCGACAAAATAGACCAGCGCACAGATCTTCTGTTCACCGGCCATGGTCAGGAGCGCCTCGCCGGGCCCGATGAACGCCTTGGCCAGGATGCCCGCGAACAGAATGAACATGAGCGGATAACCGGCGCCGAATTCCGGGCCGAAAAGCGACAGAAGGAAGGGACCGAGGGCCAGCACCGCGCAGCCGAGAGCCAGCGATGGCCAGAAGGTCCAGCGGGCGGTGTTTGCGGCAAAGACCGCGAGTTCATGACGATTGTTCTCGGCGACCAGGGCCGAAAATCGCGGTGTCATGCCGGCCTTGATGGCAAAATACACAAAATGCACCAGCGCCATGGTTTTGGCGGCGGCAAAATAGGTGGCGACCTGGTCCGGTTCGAGGAAGATGCCGACCATGATGACATCGGAATTGGTCAGCAGGAAATAGAAGCCTTCAATCAGGAAGATCGGCAGGGCGATGGTCACCCAGTAGCCGAGGCGGATGGTGCGTGGTCCGGGCTCGTAACGCTTGCGCAGGCGCCACCCGAGCAAGATCAGCTGGGTGACCGTCGTCAGGTAAGTGGCGACGAGCGCGGCCGACAGAGCGGTTGTCGCCGTCGCGCCGAACCCCACCAGAAGGGCGGCAACGGTTACGGCGAGGATCAGCACCGGACGCACCAGGTAGGTGGGACTGAGGGCTTGGACCGGCCAGTTGTTGGCCCGGGCGGTGCCGTCGAGCACATCGCCCAGCGCGATCATCGGCAGCGCGAAAGCACCCAGAAACAGCGGAATCACATAGTAGCTGTCAATCCGGTCGCCAAACAGGTAAAGGACCACCATGCCGATGGCTGCGAGCGCGGTGGCCGCCAGCAGCGCGACAAGCCGCGCGGTGACCGTGATGCCGCGAATATGGGCAATCTCGCCATGGGCGCGGTACTGCGGCAGGAAGCGGATAACCGCGGTGTGAAAGCCGAGACAGGACAGATTGCCGACAATCACGGCCATGACCCAGACGAAGACGAAGATTCCATATTCGAAGGGGCCCATGAGGCGGGCAAGGACGATCTGGGAGACAAAGGCAATGCCGGCGCTGATGACGCGGATGGCGAAAGCGATCAGCGACATTCGCTGCGCTTCGCTCTGACCGTCGGCGCCGATCACGATCTGCGTCGCCTTGCCCAGAATACGGGCAGCGGCCGACCGGATCGTGATATCCGCCAAAGGTGTTCCACCCATCATGTTTCCAGCCACCATACGCACGCCACACGCCCGTTCCGCCCCCAATCCTGACGCCATCATCGCATGGGCGCGTTAAAAAACCTTTGGGTAAGCAGGGTTTCCAGAACCTTAAGGGACTGGTTTTGCCGGCGGTTCAGCTGGCCGCGAAAGCGCTGCTTTCGTCGTGTTGCGGACGGCCGCGGCTGCACGGAACAGTGCCGAGAGGACCGGCACGACGCGGCGGCGGACCAGCGGTGCTTTCACAATTGCGTGACACGCTGGAAGATTTAATTAAACGCCCCGTGGCAGTGCTTGTATTTCTTGCCGGAACCGCAGGGGCATGGCTCATTGCGGCCGACCTTGCCCCAAGTTGCCGGATTGTTGGGGTCGCGTTCTTCCGCCGCAACGGTTCGTTGCTGCACCGGTGCCAGGGTCTGCAATTCTCCATCGGCTTCGATGAATTCATCCTGGCCGGTTGTCGCGTCGACATGATGACCTTCCATTTCCGGCGGCTCGGGTTCGGGCGCATCGGCAGCTTCTCGCACCAGTTCGACGCGCATCAGCTGGGCGGTCACCGTCTGCCGCAGGCTGCCGAGCAGCGACTGGAAAAGTTCGAACGCCTCGGCCTTGTATTCCTGAAGCGGGTCGCGCTGGGCCATGCCGCGGAAACCGATCACCGACCGCAGATGATCCAGATTGACCAGATGTTCGCGCCACAGATGGTCGAGCGTCTGCAGGACAACGGACTTTTCGACATAGGTCATGACCTCCGGGCCGAACCGTTCGGCGCGTTCCTTGGCGGCTTTTTCGACCTCGGCCGTCAGCCGTTCGCGAATATCTTCATCGGCGATGCCTTCTTCGTCGGCCCACTCCGCAAGGGGCGGCTGAAGATTGAGATAGGTTCCGACCTCCTCCACCAGCCCATCGATATCCCATTGTTCCGCGTAGGCCTTTTCCGGAATATGCCGGGTGACCAGATCTTCGACGACCTCCTGGCGCATGTCAGCCACCGTCTCCGAAATATCCTCTGCATCCATCAACTCAATGCGTTGCTCGAACACGACCTTGCGCTGATCGTTCATCACATCATCGAATTTCAGCAGGTTCTTGCGGATGTCGAAATTGCGCGCTTCGACCTTCTTCTGCGCCCGTTCGAGTGCCTTGTTGATCCATGGATGGACAATCGCCTCGCCCTCCTGGAGGCCAAGCTTCTTGAGCATGCCGTCCATCCGGTCTGAGCCGAAAATCCGCATCAGGTCGTCCTGCAGCGAAAGGTAGAATTTTGAGCGCCCGGGATCGCCCTGCCGGCCTGAGCGGCCGCGCAGCTGGTTGTCGATGCGCCGGCTTTCGTGCCGCTCGGTCGCCAGGACGAAGAGGCCCCCGGCCGCCAGCGCCTTGTCCTTGAGCGCTTGTATTTCGGCACGAATGCTCTCTTCGCGGGACTTGCGTTCCGCTTCATCTTCGATCTCGGCCAGCTCCTGGGCAAGGCGCATGTCGACATTGCCGCCCAGCTGAATGTCTGTTCCGCGGCCGGCCATGTTGGTTGCGATGGTCACCGCACCCGGCACACCGGCCTGCGAGATGATCATGGCCTCCTGTTCGTGATAGCGGGCATTGAGCACCTGGAAGCCTTCGACCCCCTCCTTGCCCAACATCTCGGCCAGGAATTCGGATTTCTCGATCGATGTGGTGCCGACCAGCACCGGCTGGCCGCGTTCGCGGGCGTTCTTGATTTCCGCGACGATGGCCGAAAATTTTTCCTCCGCCGTCCGGTAGACCTCGTCGTCTTCATCCAGCCGTTGAATCGGCAGGTTGGTCGGGACCTCGACAACATTCAGCCCGTAGATGTTGCCGAATTCCTCGGCCTCGGTCGCCGCCGTTCCCGTCATGCCCGCAAGTTTGCGGTACATGCGGAAATAGTTCTGGAACGTTACCGATGCGAGGGTCTGGTTTTCCGGTTGAATTTCAACCTTTTCCTTCGCCTCCAATGCCTGATGCTGGCCTTCGGAATAGCGGCGGCCCGGCATCATGCGCCCGGTGAACTCGTCGATGATGACGATTTCGCCGTTGCGGACGATATAGTCCTTGTCGCGCGCAAACAGCTTGTGCGCTTTCAGCGCGTTGTTGACGTGATGCACGATGGCGACATTTTCGACATCATAAAGGGATTCGCCCTTCAGAAGATCGGCTTCCCGCAGCATTCCCTCGAGTTTCTCCGTACCCTCTTCGGAAAAGGTTGCCGAGCGCTGTTTTTCGTCAATCTCGTAATCGCGCTCCTCGAGCAGCGGAATGAAGGCGTCGACCGTGTTGTAGAGTTCGGAGCGGTCGTCCAATGGACCGGAAATGATGAGTGGCGTGCGTGCCTCATCGACCAGAATGGAATCGACCTCGTCGACGATGGCGTAATTGTGGCCGCGCTGCACCATCTGTGCGCGCTCATATTTCATATTGTCGCGCAGATAATCGAAGCCGAGCTCGTTGTTGGTGGCGTAGGTCACGTCGCAGGCATAAGCCGCCCGGCGCTCGTCATCGTCCATGCCGTGAATGATGGTCGCCGTGGTCAGGCCGAGGAAATTGTATATCTGGCCCATCCATTCGGCATCGCGTGTCGCCAGATAGTCGTTGACCGTGACGACATGCACACCTTTTTCTTCCAGCGCATTCAAATAGACCGGCAAGGTGGCGACCAGGGTTTTGCCTTCGCCGGTCTTCATCTCCGAGATCGAGTTTTCGTGCAGGATCATGCCGCCGATCAGTTGAACATCGAAGGGGCGCATTCCCAGCACCCGGCGCGATGCTTCGCGGACAGTGGCGAAGGCCGGAACCAGCAGGTCATCGACGGACTTGCCGTCGGCCAATTGCTGGCGGAACTGTGCTGTTCGTGCGGTCAGGTCCGCGTCGGACAGTGCCTGCATCTCGTCTTCCAGAGCATTGATGGCATCAACACGCGGGCGGTAAGAGCGGACGAGGCGGTCATTGGAGGAACCGAACAATTTGCGGGCAATGCCGCCGAAGCTGACCATTCAAATGGTCCTTTCCTATCGATCATGCGACGAACCGGTTCCAGCTCCCTAGTCATGGTGTGATAAAGCCGATTTGAAGCCGGTCCGCCCGATACTGAACTGGACGCGAGATTGCGTGACAGATAAGAGGGGGTGTGATCGATGTCAACGGCGCTGTGAAGCCGTGCAAGTCGGTAACAGTTTGGTGTATCCGATTCCGTCTTGTGGCAGGCCAGAAAACCGCCCATGATGGAACCGGGCGATGTCGTTGCGTTGAACAGACTCAGTTGAGGGGCGCGTCGCCGGAATTCTGCGTCACGTCCACCATCAGGGTTCGGTCCGAAAGAGGGTTAAATCATGCGTATCCATATGCCATTGGGCGCCGGCGTGCTGGCACTGCTTTTGGGCTTCAGTCTTCCGGTCATCGCTCAGGAAGACACGGACAAGGTGATCGCGACGATCGGCGGCAAGCCTGTCTACCAGTCGGAACTGAGCCTGGCCATGACGGATCTCGACCAGCAGTTCGACCGGCTGCCGGACGAGCAGAAGACCGCGGCGGCGCTGTCGGCGCTGCTCGACATCAAACTGATGGCGCAGCAGGCTGAAAATGCCGGTTTCGGCAAGGGTGTGGAATTCGAGCGGCGACTGGGCTTCCTGAAGGACCGCGCCCTGCACAATGACTACTTCAAGTCGAAGGTCGTGGACGGGGTGACCGAAGAGGCGGTCAGGGAACGCTACGAGAAGGAAGTCGCCGCGACGCCGCCAGAAAAGGAAATCAAGGCCCGGCACATTCTCGTCGACAGCGAGGAACAGGCCAAGGCAGTGATAGAGGCGCTGGATGGCGGTGCCGATTTTATCGAGCTTGCCAAGGAAAGGTCCACCGGTCCCAGCGGACCGCAGGGCGGTGATCTGGGTTATTTCACCCGTGGCAGGATGGTACCCGAATTCGAGGAAGCGGCCTTTGCGCTCGACACGGACGGCTACACGAAGGAGCCGGTCAAAACGCAGTTCGGCTGGCACATCATCAAGGTCGAGGACATGCGCGACCGACCGCCGCCGGCTTTCGAACAGGTGGGTGAGCAGATCCGCCGGGTTTTACTGCAGGAGCAGTATCTGGCGCTCATTCAGGAAGCGCGTGAAGCAACTACGGTCGAAGTGACCGATCCGGAGCTGCGCAAGCTGCTCGACACGATGACGCCTGCCGAACAGAACTGACGCCAGCCGGGAGGGGATCGAACGGGTGGTTCGGCAATCAGGATGACCGAGACAATCTCTCCGCTCGCGCCGCAAAGCTATGCGCACCTGCCGCCGCTGGACGGCGTGCGCATCGCAACGGCCGCCGCGGGCATCAAATATGCCGACCGGACGGATTTGCTGCTGATGTGCTTCGACGCCCCGGCCAGTGTCGCCGGGGTCTTTACGCAATCGCTCTGCGCGTCGGCGCCGGTCGAGTTTTGCCGTGCCAATCTCGCCGGGGGGCAGGCGCGGGCGCTGGTGGTCAATTCCGGCAACGCCAATGCCTTTACCGGACGAAAGGGCAGTGAAGCCGTGGCGATCACGGCACGGGTCGCGGCGGCGGCCGTCGGCTGCACCACGGACGAGGTGTTCCTGGCTTCGACCGGCGTGATCGGCGAACCGCTCGACGCCGGTGGATTCTCAGACATTCTCAAGGACCTTGCGGCCAAAACCGAGGGCGATGGCTGGTCCGACGCCGCCGAGGCGATCATGACCACCGACACCTATCCGAAGCTGGCGAGCTGCACGGTGGCGATCGACGGGGTCGATGTGCGCATCAACGGCATTGCCAAGGGCGCCGGCATGATTGCGCCGGATATGGCCACCATGCTGTCATTTGTCGTGACGGATGCGGATATCGCCCCGGAAGTGCTGCAGACTCTGCTGGCGAAGGGGGTCGGCGGCACCTTCAATGCCATCACCGTCGACAGCGACACATCCACATCCGATACGCTGATGTTGTTTGCGACCGGCACCGCTGCCCAGCGCGGTGCGCCGCGCATCACCGATGCCGGGGATGCGCGGCTGAAGCAGTTTGAATCGGCGCTTCATGCCCTGATGAAGGACCTTGCCCTGCAGATCGTTCGCGATGGCGAGGGCGCCCGCAAGATGGTGGAGATTGCCGTCAAAGGGGCGGCCAGCGATGCTGCGGCCAAGATTATCGCGCTGTCCATTGCCAATTCGCCGCTCGTCAAAACCGCGATTGCCGGCGAAGATGCCAATTGGGGGCGGATTGTCATGGCGGTCGGCAAGGCCGGCGAAATGGCGTCCCGGGACCGGCTGCAGATCTGGTTCGGGGATATCCGGGTCGCCGTCAACGGGGAGCGGGATCCCGACTACAGCGAAGATGCGGCTGCCGCCGTCATGAAAAATCCCGAAATCGCCATCACGGTCGATGTGGGTGTCGGGAACGGCCAGTCGACGGTCTGGACCTGCGACCTGACCAAGGACTATGTGGCCATCAATGGCGACTATCGGAGCTGATCGAAAGTCCGGCATGTCTCCAGGGTCAACCAACAAACCGGAACGTTTTATGCAGGATCTTGCCATCGTACGCAGACTGGAGGCCGTCGGTTTCAGGGCATGGCCGGCTGCGTCCATTCAGTATGACGGCAGCTGGCAGATCCGCCTGACCGCGGGCCATCCCTCCAAGCGCCTGAACTCCGTCAATCCGCTTGATCCCTCTGATCATGGCGATGTCGAGGCGCGGGTCGAGCGCGCGGCGCAGCGGTTCAGGGCCTATGGGCGCCCGCTTGTTTTCAGGCAATCGCCGCTTGCGCCGCCGCAGCTGGATTCCTATTTCGATGCCCATGGCTGGCGCCGCGTCGAGGAAACGCGGGTCATGATGGCCGATATGAGTCAACTCAATCTCGACGATGTGCTGGATCATTTGCCGATCCGCGAAATCGGTCGCTATGTCGACGCCTCCATCCGGGTTCATGGCCGCGATCCGGCCCTCAAACCAGGCCTGACGGAGGTCCTCAGTTCCATCCGGCCGACCAGCGGGTTTTTTGTCATCGAGGAGCCGGATGTCGGACCGGTGGCGACGGCGCTGTGTGTGCACGATAACGATATGGCCGGAATTTTTGAATTGGCCACCCGCGCCGATTGCCGGCGCAGGGGTCATGGACGTCAGGTGGTGATCACCGCCCTTCGATGGGCGCGCATGCGCGGCGCGAAAAAAGCCTGGCTTCAGGTGGAGGCCGACAACGGGCCGGCGGTCGGGCTTTATGAAGGTTTCGGTTTCGATGAAGTCTACCGCTATGACTATCGCCAGGCGCCCGATATGGGTGTGAAGAGGCTGAATGATTAAGAGCAACATTGTCCTGGTCGTCGCCTGCGCCCTGATCGACCCCGATGGCCGTGTCCTGATCACCCAGCGACCGCAGGGAAAGTCCATGGCCGGCCTGTGGGAGTTTCCCGGCGGCAAGGTGGAAGTGGGGGAAACGCCGGAAGCGGCGATTATCCGGGAACTCGACGAGGAACTGGGCATTGTCACGCAGGCCGATTGCCTTGCGCCTCTGACCTTCGCCAGCCATGGCTATGATGATTTTCATCTCATGATGCCGCTCTATGTCTGCCGCCGGTTTCAGGGCATGGCGCGGTCGCGGGAGGGGCAGGCGATGAAGTGGGTGCGCCCGCGACAATTGCGCGACTTTCCGATGCCGCCGGCCGATGCGCCGCTCATCCCGTTCCTGATCGATCTGATCTGAAGCGGCGCCTTTTGCGGCGGCGATATCACGGCGAATTAATCAATCATTTATCATAATGTGCGATGGTTGCCGTGTCGTGGCATGCAGTCGGGGTTGCTATCATGAACAATGACGAGTTCTGGTCTTCGGTCTATTCGGACGCGTCGAAGGAAAGACAAAGGGGCGGATTGTCAGCCATTCGCGTCGCCCTACTGTTCGGCACGGCGGCCGCTGCTCTGGCACTCATCGTTCCGCCCCTGGCGGACATGGCGAGCGATGAGTGGATCCTCTTTGGTGCCGACCCCGGAATCGACTACACCACGACGGCCAGCATTCCCAGAAGCCGGGAATACACCATCCAGCGCAGTGTGCTGCAGCGTTCCGCCGACTCCGTTTGTATCATCGATGCCAGGGGCCGCCATAGCGGCGACTGCTGATACGGTGCTCCCCTGAAAGGATCGTTTCGGCAACCCCGTAAACAGCCATCCATTCCATTAGCTCAATCGCAACACATTCGGCCTAAGGTTCACCGTCAACACATGATGGGGTGAACACAATGCCAATAATCCTAAGCCGGTTTCTGCGATGCAAGAGTGGGGCAACGGCCATCGAATATGGTGTGATCGGCACGTTGATCTCGGTTTCGATCATCGCCGCTGCGTTGCTGGTCGGCAACGAGGTTGGCAATGTGTATAATGACATCGGCAGCGATGTGAGCAACGCCACCAAATAGAGCGCTCTATTTTTTGCGATCTCCACGACCCGGACCCAGAACCCGCGTCAGGCTGATATCGGCTGACCCCGGCTTCAGCGGTTTTTGCTGGCTTTCATGCGGCGCCCAGCCCGACAGATAGAGGATACGGAAGGTCGCCCGGATGCGTCCATCGGGGTCGCTGTGGCGTTCGGCATAATGGTGCGCCGCGCGCAAAAACAGGGCGCGCCCGACCGGCTTGCGGCTGCGTGCTGAAAGCGGGTTGCTCATTCCCATTGCCCGCAGATCCTTCATCAGATCGAACATCGTGTCGTAACGCACCGTGTAGGATTCGCCATCGACAACCGGCAGCGCGAAACCGGCGCGTTGAAGCAGGGCGCCACAGTCGCGCACATCGGCAAAGGGCATCACCCTTGGGCTGACGCCCCCGGTCAGTTCGGTTTCGGCCTGCAGCAGACTGTCGCGCAGCTCCGCCAGCGTCCCGGCTCCCGGCAGGGCGGCGAGCAGCAGGCCGTCGGGATGGAGGGCGTGGCGGATCTGCAGCAGGAGGCCGGGCAGATCGTTGACCAGATGCATCGACAATGGCGAGAGCACCAGGCCGATGCTCGCTTTGGATGCGGGTATCGTTTCGAGATCAGCAACCCCGCCCTCCACATCCGGGATCGGGGGTTTCAGGAAATCGGCATGCTGCTCCAGCCGCGTGATATGCAGCACCTTGCCGCTGTCGCGCAGCCGCACTGCTGCAGCGCCCGTATGGGCGTGATGAACAATGGCGTGCTCGAATTGCCGCTCCACGACGCTGAGCCGGTCCAGCAACTCTTCGGCGACGATATTGGCCAGAAAATCAGCGTCCGGCGCACCCATGGCGCGGGCGCGGCGGCTATTGTGCAGCACGAGATCCGGATCAAACAGTTTCTCGACGTCCATTGCATGGCCTCGCCAGATTTGTATTGTCTAGGCTATCGGCCCAGCCCTCAACCGACCCTCGTTGATATGGATATGAGTTCGTTCAATTCCAGTGTGTTGTCAATCGGCGCCGGTCTGCGCCGCGGCGGCTCCATGGTCGGACGCTGGATCTATCCGCCGGTCTGCGCGGGATGCGGCGAGCTCACGGGCGTGCATGGCGGCGTGTGCGGGCGATGCTGGAGCAGCCTGCGGCAAATCGAAAAACCCTATTGCGACGTTCTGGGAACCCCGTTCGCACACGATATGGGTGATGCGCTGGTCTGCGCCGATGCCATCGCCGACCCGCCACCCTTTCGTCGGGCGCGCGCCGCGGTGCTTTATGACGACGTCGCCCGCTCCATCGTTCACCGGCTCAAATACAAGGACCGGACGGATCTTGCGACCCTCATGGTGCAGTGGATGGCCAGGGCGGGCAATGAACTGTTGGTGCAATCCGATTGCCTTGTCTCCGTGCCGCTGCATCGACAGCGGTTTCTGGCGCGCCGTTACAACCAATCGGCTGAACTTGCCCGCATTCTGGCAAGGCAAGCTGCCTTGCCCTACCTGCCTGGGGCACTGGTACGCAAAAGGGCGACGCGGCCCCAGGTGGGTCTGGGCGCGACGGCGCGGCTTGAAAACATGCGTGGTGCGTTTTTGGTCCCTGCGTCTGCAAAATCCGATCTATTCGGCCGGTCCGTGCTCCTGATCGATGATGTCTATACGACCGGGGCGACCGTCAAGGCGGCGTCCCGAACCCTGTTGAGAGCCGGAGCCGGCAGCGTGTCGGTCCTGACCTTTGCGACGGTTGCACCCGGATTTTCGTGAGTACGGATGAATGGCTGACATTGCCGACGAGTTTCAATTCTTCCGCAAGCGGCCTATATGGGTGACTGGACTGGTCCAATCGGAGTAAACCATGGCGAATGTGACGATCTATACGCGCAAATTTTGCGGATTTTGTACGGCGGCAAAGCGGCTGCTGGACCAGAAGGGCGTGCGCTATGAGGAACATGATGCGACTTTTTCCAGGGATCTGAGGCAGGAAATGATCAATCGCGCCGGCGGCAAGTCGACATTTCCGCAGATATTTGTCGGCAAGACCCATGTCGGTGGCTGCGACGAGCTGCATGCGCTCGATCGAGCCGGCAAGCTCGATGATCTGCTGCAAGCGGCAGCCTGAGAGGTAACGGATGAGCGAAGCGCCATTTATCGCTGCAATCGTTCAGATGCGCTCGACCACCGATCCGGCGCGCAACATCGCGGATCTGACGGACTTGGTGGCACAGGCAGCCGATCAGGGAGCGCATTATGTTCAGACGCCGGAGATGACGGGCGCCCTGGTTCAGGACCGCAAGGCCCTTGGCGCCATCCTGTATGATGAAGAAGGCGATCCGGTCGTTGCCGCAGCGGCCGATCTGGCCGTGCGGCACGGTCTCTATCTGCATATCGGATCGACGGCCATCGCGTCGGTGGGCGGCAAGGTCGCCAACCGCAGTTTCCTGTTTGCGCCTGATGGACGCGTCCTTGCCCGCTATGACAAAATCCACATGTTCGATGTGGACCTCGACAATGGGGAAAGCTGGCGTGAGAGCCGGACATACCAGGCCGGCAGCAGGGCCGTCGTGGCATCTTTGCCCTTTGCCCGGCTCGGACTTGCCATCTGTTATGATGTGCGTTTTCCGGCCCTGTTCAGGGCCGAGGCGGAAGCCGGTGCCTGCGTGCTGACGGTGCCGGCGGCCTTCACACGGCAAACGGGTGAGGCCCATTGGCATGTTCTGCTGCGCGCCCGCGCGATTGAAAACGGTGCATTTGTGATAGCCGCGGCGCAGGGCGGGACCCATGAGGACGGACGACAAACCTTTGGCCACTCGATGATCGTCGATCCCTGGGGAAAAATCCTGGCGGAAATCCCCCATGATGAACCGGCTGTGGCCACAGCCGAAATCGATGTCGAGGCCAGCCGGATGGCCCGCGGCAAAATTCCGAATCTGAATAATCAGCGGGTCTTTTATGTCGAGAAGACAGATGTCTAGGACCAGGTGGCATGATCCGATTTAATCTCATATGCCAGGCGCGTCATGAGTTCGAAGCATGGTTTTCGAGCAGTTCCGACTTCGACGATCAGGTCGGGCGCGGCCTTGTCAGCTGTCCCCATTGCGGGTCCGCGCAGGTTGAAAAGGCGCTGATGACGCCGATGGTTTCGACGGCGAGGAAAAAGGAAGCCTCGACCCGCCTTGCCATGAACAAGGCGCAGTCCGAGGCTCTTGATCAGCTTCGCAAGGCCGTCAAGACAATCCGTGAAACCTCCGAAGATGTCGGAGACAGATTTCCCGAAGAAGCCCGCAAGATCCATTATGGTGAAAGCGAGGAGCGCGGCATCATCGGACAGGCCAAGCCCGATGAGGTCAAGGCGTTGGTCGAGGAGGGAGTTGGAATCGCGCCGCTCCCGGACCTTCCGGAAGAGAAAAACTGAAGCACTTTACGATTGCGCCAATCGTAAAGTGCCGTTTGCGGCGGTTTGAATGAGAATGCGCAGGGAAGCCAGCGCTCTAATTCTGGAGACGCCGAAGCCGTTTTTCGACCTGCCGCTTCTCCCAGTCGGCACCGAACAGGGTAAACGTCTCGAATACCATCAGCCCATGGGCGGCGACCCCGACGCCCCAGCCCAATATCGGCCAAATATACCAGGGATCGCCGTTGCTGTAGAAAAAGCTGGCGATGACCATGGCCGAGGCAAAAATCAGATACATGGCCAGATGACTGTAGAAGCCCTTTATGTCCCTCACATACTCCAGGGCTTCCCTCTCATGTTCAGGAATTTCTCTTTGTTCATACATGCTCGTCTCCGTTGAAAGATTGGCGATGTCCACTTCGAAAACTGCAGCCAATGCGCAGAGCGATTCCAGGCTTGCATTGCCGCCGCGCTCCAATCTCTGGATTGTTCGCACACTGATACCGCTGACCTCCGCGAGGGTCTCCTGAGACCAGCCCCTCTCAAGTCGCAGTTTGCGTACGAGCATCCGATCTTCTCCTTTGGTATCGGCTACGGTTCAACGAGCATGGCGAATGATACATCGGATCGCCACGACAGCAACACGACACAAACCCGACACGGAGCCGATAATCTGCCATCCGGTGGATCGGCGGTGCAATACAGATACTCGGCCGGTTCAGATTGTTGCTATGGAGAAAGACCGTCGATGGGCCTTACCTGCATCGACCCGTTGTTGAGAAAACAAGCCTTGCTGAAAAGCGTCAGATCCAACGGATTGGGCAATCTGACATCGTCAAGACCGGGGAGCGCTCTTGCGGATGGATCAAAGGAACGATCGATCTGGGAGATCATGACAATGATCAATCCCGCTTGTCTTGCGAATGATCTCAGCGTCTGAACCTGAACCGAAAGTTCAGGGTTCTCCCGTTTCTGATCCAGCAGTTGCAGGTAGTCGACAACGGCAACGGTGCCTCTTGGTGCCAACGCCAGGCGGTCCTTTATGCGGTCGGCGTTGATGCCATCCGAATCATCGAACTCAAACCGATCCTGGAACGATGCGAGATCCGCACCGACGGCTCGAAGGCGATCAAAGACATCATTCGCAGTGTATTCCAGAGTGAAGAACGCAGCCCTATGGCCCTGCCGGATGGCTTCTGCGATGAGTTCAAGACCCATCATTGTCTTTCCCTGGCCGGGGCGGGCGGCCAGCAAAACCAGGTCACCGGGACTCAGTTGGGCGAGCAGATCACGGGCCGACGGCAAGCCGGATGTCCGTGCCGCCAGCAGGCTCCAGCTGCGAAAGCCCTCCTCTTGGGCTATGCGGTTCAATGCCTTGTTGAGCGGGATCCCCTGTTCACGGGACAGCGTTCTGGCCCTTTGTTTCAGGCGATGTGGTGGTGCAGACAGCTTCACGAGAAAACCTCCTATTGCGAGCGGCTATCGCAATCCCTCCTTATGCACGGTGCCCGAACAGTCGGTTCGAATAGGATAGGCCCCACAGGTTGCATATTTTCCCAGCTGGAGGGGGGAGGCATGGGCCATGGCCTTGCGCGAATCATATCACACTTGCCGCGCGCTGACATGTCCGATCCGACCCTCCCGCGCCCAGGCGCATCCGGCGAGGCGTCAACCGTCGAGGGTTTTGAGCAAGACCCGCTGCGGATCAGCGCGGACGTGCCGCCAGCATCATGTAATTGACGTCCATATCCCGCGACAGGTTCCAGCTGTCGGACAGCGGGTTGTAGAAAACGCCGGTGCGGTCGGTGATGGTCATGCCCGATGCCGCAAGCGGCTGCTCGATTTCGCCGGGTCGCACGAGTTTTTCATATTGGTGGGTGCCGCGCGGCAGCCAGCGCAGCACATATTCGGCGCCGACGATTGCCAGCGTCAGCGCCTTGAATGTGCGGTTGATCGTTGCGATGAACATCAATCCGCCCGGCTTGACCATCTGGGCGCAGGACGACAGGAACAGATCGACATCGGCGACATGCTCGACGACCTCCATATTGAGAACGACATCGAACAGTTCGCCATCGGCGGCCAGGTTTTCGGCTGTTTCGGCCCGATAATCGACGGCAACCCCGCTCTTGGCGGCGTGAATTCTGGCAATCTCGATATTGGTCTGCGAGGCATCGGCGCCGACAATATCGGCGCCCATGCGCGCGATTGGTTCGCACAACAGACCGCCGCCGCAGCCGATATCCAGAATCCGCAGACCGGTGAGCGGCTGCGGTGATTTCGGATCACGGTCGAAATGTCCGGCAACACGGTCACGGATATAGGTCAGACGGACCGGGTTGAATTTGTGCAAGGGGCGGAACTTGCCGTTGGGGTCCCACCATTCTGACGCCATGGCGGAAAAACGATCGACCTCGGTCTGGTCAATTGTCGAAGGCGCTGCAGCCGTCATGGTGTTCTCCCGAGAATCCGGTTATGGCGTCGTCCCTCTCCAAGTCGGACGAACACCGCTCAAAGTCAAGTTTTGCGATGAAATGACGCGGCGGTCCGGGTGGTCTCTTCGCTCGTGGGCCGTCCTTGCAGCCGGTGGGCTTTTTGGGTATGAGAGCGGCGCGAACCCTTGAGGGGTTTGTTTGTCCTGACAATTGTCCCTGGAGTTCCGGTCGGACCGATGGCCCGTATAGTCATGAAATTCGGCGGCACGTCCGTTGCGGATCTCGATCGCATCCGCAATGTGGCGCGCCACGTCAAAAGAGAGATCGATGACGGTCACCAGGTTGCCGTGGTCGTGTCCGCCATGGCCGGCAGGACCAATGAACTGGTGTCGTGGACGCGGGAGGCATCACCCCTGCACGATGCGCGTGAATATGACGCGGTGGTGGCAGCCGGCGAACAGGTGTCGTCGGGCCTTCTGGCCATTGTCCTGCAGGCCATGGGCGTCAATGCGCGATCCTGGCAGGGATGGCAGATACCGATCCGGACGGACAATGCCCATGGCGCGGCACGGATCCTGGACATTGACGGTAGCGATCTGATTCGCCGGTTCGGAGAAGGTCAGGTGGCGGTGGTCGCCGGATTTCAGGGGCTTGGACCCGATAACCGGATCGCGACGCTCGGTCGCGGCGGGTCGGACACGAGTGCGGTCGCGCTGGCGGCGGCGGTCGAGGCCGACCGCTGTGACATCTATACCGATGTGGACGGTGTCTACACGACGGATCCGCGCATCGAACCGGCGGCCCGCCGGTTGAAAACGGTTGCGTTCGAGGAAATGCTCGAACTGGCCTCGCTCGGTGCGAAGGTTCTGCAGGTTCGCTCCGTCGAACTGGCGATGGTGCACAAGGTTCGCATGTTCGTGCGTTCGAGCTTTGATGCACCGGATGCGGCCGGGATGGGCGATTTTGACAATCCGCCCGGAACGTTGATTTGTGATGAGGACGAGATCGTGGAACAGGAAGTGGTGACCGGCATCGCATATGCCAAGGATGAAGCCCAGATTTCGTTGCGCCGCCTGGCCGACCGGCCCGGCGTTTCGGCGGCCATATTCGGGCCATTGTCGAAAGCTCATATCAATGTCGACATGATCGTGCAGAACATTTCGGAGGATGGATCGTCGACCGATATGACCTTTACCGTTCCTTCCGGCGACATGGAAAAGTCGCTTGACGTCCTCAACGAGGCGCGCGAGGCGATCGGGTTCGACGTGGTTCAAAGCGAATCGGGCCTGGCGAAAATTTCCGTTATCGGCATCGGCATGCGCAGCCATGCCGGCGTCGCGGCGACGGCCTTCCAGGCCCTTGCCGACAAGGGGATCAACATCAAGGCGATCACCACGTCGGAAATCAAGATATCGATTTTGATCGACGGACCCTACGCGGAGCTGGCCGTTCGCACTTTGCATTCGGTCTACGGGCTCGATAAAACATAACAACAAACGAACCGCGATTACCAGTTTCCGGTCTGCCGAGCGTAAGCGTATATGAGGAGCGTCAGCACGATGAGAGACCCGTCGGCCGGCCCCCGCGTGTTGCTGAAACGGTTGCGCGAATTGATGGCGGAACCGCTTGAGCCGCAGGACCGCCTTGACAGAATAGTCCGGCAGATCGCCCAGAACATGGTGGCCGAGGTCTGCTCTTTCTATGTGCTGAGATCGGACGGGGTTCTGGAGCTCTATGCCACCGAGGGTCTCAATCCGGGCGCTGTTCACCTGGCGCAACTGAAAATGGGGCAGGGTCTCGTCGGCACCATTGCCGCAGGGGCCCGGCCGCTCAGCCTGTCTGACGCCCAATCGCATCCGGCCTTTACCTATCTGCCCGAGACCGGTGAAGAGATTTATCATTCCTTTCTCGGGGTGCCGATCCTGCGCGCCGGCAGAACGCTCGGTGTTCTGGTGGTGCAAAACAAAGCCAAGCGCAACTATCGCGATGACGAACTTGAGGCGCTTGAAACCACCGCCATGGTGCTGGCGGAGATGATTGCCACCGGTGACCTGAAAAAGGTCACCCGGCCGGGGCTTGAGCTGGATCTCAGCCGATCCATCACCATGGAGGGTGATGCTTATGGTGATGGCATTGGGCTCGGGCATGCGGTGCTGCATGAACCCCGGATCGTCGTCACTGAACTGCTCAATGACGATATCGATGCGGAACTGGCCAGGCTCGAAGACTCCCTTGGCTCCTTGCGGATCTCCATCGATGACATGCTGTCGCGTCGCGATGTGTCGATGGAGGGTGAACACCGGGCCGTTCTGGAGGCCTACCGCATGTTTGCCCATGACCGGGGTTGGGTGCGCAAGCTCGAGGAAGCCATTCGCAACGGGCTGACGGCCGAAGCGGCGGTGGAGAAGGTGCAGAGCGACATGCGGGCGCGCATGATGCACATGACCGATCCCTATTTGCGCGAACGGCTTCACGATTTCGACGATCTGGCCAACCGTCTGTTGCGGCAGCTTACCGGCTTCAATGCGAAGATGCAGCAGGAGGACTTTCCCGATTCGGCGATCATCGTCGCCCGGGCCATGGGTGCAGCCGAATTGCTGGATTACGACCGGCCGAAAATCCGTGGTCTGGTTCTCGAAGAGGGCTCCGTCACAAGCCATGTGGTAATCGTTGCGCGGGCCATGGGCATTCCGGTTGTCGGCCAGGCAGCGGGCATTGTGTCGATGACGGAAAACGGCGATTCCATTATCGCAGACGGCGATGAAGGACAGATCCATCTGCGCCCGGTTGCCGATCTGCAGGAGGCTTATGCCGAGAAAGTACGCTTCAGCGCCAAGCGGCAGGAACAGTTCCGCGCGCTGCGTGCGGTCGATCCGGTTACGCGCGACGGCATGGCGATCACATTGCAGATGAATGCCGGGCTGTTGGTCGATCTTCCGCAACTGGAAGAATCGGGTGCCAGTGGTGTCGGGCTGTTTCGAACCGAGCTGCAGTTCATGATCGCCTCGACCATGCCGAAGGTGGAGGAGCAGGAACGGTTCTACCGCAATGTGCTCAAGCAATCGGGCGGCAAGCCGGTCACGTTCCGGGCCCTGGATATCGGCGGTGACAAGGTCATCCCCTATTTTCGGGCTGCCAATGAGGAAAACCCGGCTCTCGGCTGGCGGGCTGTCCGGTTGGCGCTCGACCGGCCGGGCATCATGCGGACGCAATTGAGGGCGCTTCTGCGGGCGACAGCCGGCACCGAGTTGAAGCTGATGTTTCCCATGGTGGCCGAGATCGCCGAATTCCGCGCGGCCCGTGCCCTGATCGGCAAGGAGGTCAGCCACTTGTCGCGGTTCGGTTACGACCTGCCGCAAAAAATACAGGTCGGCGCGATGCTGGAGGTGCCGAGCCTCATGTGGCAACTCGACGAGTTGATGGCCGAGGCCGATTTTGTTTCCGTCGGCTCGAATGATCTGTTTCAGTTCACCCTGGCGGCTGATCGCGGCAATGTGCGGGTCAGCAACCGGTTCGATCCGCTTGGACGGACTTTTTTGCGGGTCCTGCGGCAGATCGTCGATGCGGCCGATGCGCGGAACACGCCCCTGACACTGTGTGGCGAGATGGCCGGCCGGCCGCTCCCGGCCATGGCTCTGCTCGGACTTGGATTCCGGTCGATCTCGATGTCTCCGGCGGCTGTCGGTCCGGTGAAGTCGATGCTGCTGGCGCTGGATGTCGGCAAATTGCGCGACGTCATGCTGCCGGCGCTCGATGACATGGAGGCGACCTATACGATACGCGAACTTCTTTCCGATTTTGCCGACGCCAACGGCATACCGCTCTAAGGTTTGTTGGTTTTCAGGATCGCGACACCTGTTTGGCTTGCTGGTGCGAATCGATCAATGATAGACCCTTCCAATGATTGGACGGCATCGTTCAAACCACAACAGGGAGCGTATCGTGTTGATGAAACGAAACTCGATCAGACCTGCAGCCTTGAAGAGGCCGGTACTGGCAATAGCCCTTTCGGTCGGGCTGTTCGCAGCGCCGTTTGCGGCTGTCGCACAGGACTCCTCTTCCAACGAGGCTGACAAATTCTGGCATACGCGATGCGTCGGGCCCGATCGAAACGGCAATTCGCTTGTCTGCACGGCCACTCAATCCATTTTGGTCAGCAACAGCGGAAAGCTTCTTTTCCGCATCACGGTGACCGTTCCGGCAAACAGGCGGGGGACGATCTTGGAGCTACAAGGGCCGCTCAATGTCTATCTGCCCGACGGCTTTGTGCTGAGTGTCGACGAGGCCGAATTGGCCAAGAGCGCCATCAGCAATTGCAATCAGGCCGGCTGTTTCGGCTCGGTGAGCTTGAGCGAAGACCAGGTTGCACAGTTAAAAAGAGGCGCGTCGCTGAAGATCACCTTTTCGGTGCAGCCGCAGAAAACCCAGTTTGTGGAAACGCCGCTCGCCGGGTTTACCAGGGCGATGAACGCCATTCAGTGAACCACCCGCATGGTGGCCAACCGGGCCTTGAGGCGGTTCCGGTCGACATGGACCAATGCCCGGGGCAATTGGCGGGTCGGTGCATGGTATTGGCACCGGCCGTGGAGCACGCTATAGCAATTCGGGTTTTGACGGAATCGGCGAAACCTGAATGCATCAACAAAATCAACGGCCGGCACCGTTGTCTCGTTTCTGACAAAACGAGAAACGGTGTAGAAGCAAAAACACCAATCGGATGACATCGTCCACAGGGACGCCAACACACCCGCAGGTCAGATATGGCAACTCTTCCGCTTGAAAAGATGCGTGAGCTGGAACGCCGCTTCGATGAAATCGAGGCGCGCATGGGGCAAGGTCCCGAGGCCGATGTCTATGTCAAGCTCGCCTCGGAATATGCCGAATTGGAACCGGTGGTTGCGACCATCCGCACCTATAGCAAGACGGTCAGTGAAATCGCCGATCTCAACGGGCTGGTGAAAGAAAGCGATATCGATCCAGAGATGCGGGCCCTGGCGGAGCTGGAACTGCCGGAGCTTGAGGAACGGCGCGCGGCGCTGGAACAGGACATGCAGATCCTGCTCTTGCCGAAGGATGCGGCGGATGACAAGAGCGCCATATTGGAAATCCGGGCGGGAACCGGCGGGTCTGAAGCCGCGCTTTTTGCCGGTGATCTGTTTCGCATGTATGAACGCTATGCCGCCTCGCGCGGCTGGAAGGTCGAGATGATGAGTGCCAGCGAGGGAGAGGTTGGCGGCTTCAAGGAAATCATCGCCGCGATTTCCGGACGCGGCGTTTTTGCGCGGCTGAAATTCGAGTCCGGCGTGCACCGGGTGCAGCGCGTCCCGGAAACCGAATCGGGCGGTCGCATTCATACCTCGGCAGCGACCGTCGCCGTGCTACCCGAGGCTGAAGATATCGATATCGACATCCGCAATGAAGACATCCGCATCGACACGATGCGCGCCTCCGGAGCCGGCGGGCAGCATGTGAACACGACCGATTCGGCCGTTCGCATCACCCATATTCCGACCGGGATCGTGGTGACCCAGGCGGAAAAGTCGCAACATCAGAACCGGGCGCGCGGCATGCAAATCCTGCGGGCACGTCTGTTTGATATGAAGCGCCAGAAGGCCGACAGTGAACGCTCGGCCGAACGCAGGAGCCAGGTTGGATCGGGCGACCGATCGGAGCGGATTCGCACCTATAATTTTCCGCAGGGGCGGGTGACCGACCATCGCATCAATCTGACGCTGTACAAGCTTGACCGGATGATGGTGGGTGAAATCGACGAAGTGGTCGATGCGCTGATCGCCGATCATCAGGCCGGATTGCTGGCGGCGCTCGGAGAAACTGCCGGCGCGTGATGGAAAGCTGCGATCCCGGATTGACCGTGGCGGACGTGATCGAGCGGCTGAGGCAGGATTTTGCGCAATGCGACATAGCCGATCCGCCGGGCGATGCGCGCGTCCTGATCGGCGGGCTTTTGGGCCTCGATCTGACGGCCCTGGTTCTGAAGTCGGCGCGCCCGGTGACCGCCGACGAGTATGACCGGATCCTGTCGGCCGCGCGACGACGGTGCGGCGGTGAGCCTGTGCATCGCATTTTGGGCAGGCGTTCCTTCTATGGCCTTGATCTTCATTTGTCGGCTGCGACGCTGGAACCGCGGCCCGACACCGAGACGGTGGTCGAGGCGGCCCTGCCGATTGTCGAAAGTGTCACCGCGCGCAGAGGCCATTGCAGCATTCTTGATCTGGGCACCGGCAGCGGCGCCATCTGTCTGGCGCTGCTCGCGCAGATCGACGAGGCAAAAGCTGTGGCGACGGATGTCTCCGAGGAGGCCCTTCGCGTGGTGCGGGCCAATGCCGTGCGGCTTGGCCTGTCCGACCGGCTGGAAACGATTGAGAGCGACTGGTTCGACGCGGTGGATGGTGTTTACGATCTGATCGTGTCCAATCCGCCCTATATCAGAAGCAGCGAGATTGCGACGCTTGAGCCGGAGGTGAGATGTTTCGATCCGCTCTGCGCCCTGGATGGCGGTACCGATGGCCTTGATGCCTATCGGGCGATTGCCAGTGGTGCCGACACTCATCTTGGGCCGCAGGGGCGCCTTGTGCTTGAAACGGGTTTTGATCAGCACGCTGCCTTAATCGCCCTTTTCGGTGAATGCGGGTTTGCCTGCCGATCGCGGATTTGCGATCTGGGCGGCAATGACCGAGTTGTGATTTTCGCCCGCGCCGGCGATGGATGATCGGCGTGTCGCGGGGACAATCCACTGTTGTCTTGCATCCTTCGCAAAGCCATGTGCGGGGTCATGGCGCCCTGATTGCGAGAGCAAAGAAAAAGCTTGGAATCATCAGCAAATCAGGCTAGTTTCCCGATGAGGCTGGACATATGGTCATTGCCGTTGATCTGATCCTTGAAGGATCGCTATCGGTTTCGCCTTGGTGAGCTTGAATTGACCACCAGCAACTAGCATCTGCCCTTTGTTTGAATGTGAAGCGGAAAGAGCTCGAATGCACGTCTTGAGATGACGCGCAAGGTGACAGCTGAAATCAGAGATTCAACGGACGGTGCAGACCAGTCAATGCAATTCAACGGACAAATTCAGGTGAGTGACGTATGAGGTCAGGACAGCAGAACAAGCGCGGTCGCGGGCGCAACAACAATAATAACAATGGACGGAAAAGTGGTAATCCGCTCTCGCGTACGTATGACAGTACCGGTCCTGACGTCAAAATTCGCGGCAATGCCCAGCATATTGCCGACAAATATTCGACCATGGCGCGCGATGCGCTGGGATCGGGCGATACGGTCATGGCGGAGAACTATTTCCAGCATGCCGAGCACTATAATCGCATCATAGCGGCAGCGCAGGCGCAGATGCAGGAACGTTACCAGCGCGAAGAACGCGACCGGGAACAGCCGGCGGCCGAGCAGAACGATGCCGCCGCGCCGGCTGAAAAGGAACGGACGACGGTTGTGGTGGACGGGTCCGGTCCGCAACCGGTCATTTCAGGCACACCGGCCGAACTGGCAATCGATGAGGAAGGCGGCGCCCAGCCGGCCCGCCGCCAGTCATCGCGCCGCCGGCCCACCATGCGACCGCGACGGCCCCGCAACGGCGCCAATGGCGACGGCGCTGATGCGCCGGTCGCAGCAGATTCCGGAAATGACGGTGGCGCCGAGGTTCAAGAAGCGAGCCCTTCGACCGGCGACACGCCGGAAGCGAGCCCAGAGGTCGTTGCTGCAGCCACAGAGGCCTGATTTCCGGTCACCGAAGCCAGAATCTGCACAGATTTCGAATTGTAACAAATGCCCGGTCCGCCGGGCTTTTCTGCATCTGGATACGGGTCGAAATCTGCGATGGTACGCCGCCTGGCATCGCGGTCCATTCCTTCGTGCTTTCCACTTGAAGGTCGCCCCTGACCATCCCCATATAGAGATCATAACGGGCTTGCCGATACCGGGAGCCTATCCGGATCGAACGTTCAGTGCCGCTCGGCGGGCCGAACGGGAAAAGGAGAGTTGATCGATGAATATGGAAAAATACAGTGAGCGTGTGCGCGGCTTCCTGCAGTCCGCGCAGACCTATGCTCTTGCACAGGAGCATCAACAATTTACCCCGGAACATATGCTGAAAGTCCTGCTGGACGACAGTGAGGGCATGGCGGCCTCGCTGATCGAACGGGCAGGCGGACGGGCTCAGGATGCGCGCCTGGGTGTGGATGCGGCGCTTGCAAAATTGCCGAAAGTCAGTGGTGGAAACGGCCAGATTTATCTGGCGCAACCGCTGGCCAAGGTGTTTTCGACGGCCGAGGAGATCGCCAAGAAGGCCGGCGACAGCTTTGTCACGGTCGAACGGCTGTTGCTGGCGCTGGCAATCGAAAAATCCGCCAAGACGTCTGAGATACTGGAAAAGGCCGGGGTGACTGCCTCGGGTCTCAACCAGGCCATCAATGAAATCAGAAAGGGGCGTACAGCCGATTCGGCCAGTGCCGAGGAGGGCTATGACGCGCTGAAAAAATATGCGCGGGATCTGACAGCCGAAGCACGCGAGGGCAAGCTGGATCCGGTGATCGGCAGGGATGATGAAATCCGCCGCACGATGCAGGTTCTGTCCCGCCGCACCAAGAACAATCCGGTGCTCATCGGTGAGCCGGGCGTCGGCAAGACGGCGATCGCCGAAGGCCTAGCGCTGCGGATCGTCAATGGCGATGTGCCCGAATCCCTGAAGGACAAGCAATTGCTGGCGCTCGATATGGGCGCCCTGATCGCCGGCGCCAAATACCGTGGTGAATTCGAGGAAAGGCTGAAGGCGGTTCTTTCGGAAGTGCAGGCCGCTGCCGGAAACATCATCCTGTTCATCGATGAAATGCACACGTTGGTTGGCGCCGGAAAGGCCGATGGTGCGATGGATGCGTCAAATCTGCTGAAACCGGCTCTGGCACGGGGTGAACTGCACTGCGTCGGCGCGACAACGCTCGATGAATATCGCAAACATGTCGAAAAGGACGCGGCGCTTGCCCGCCGTTTCCAGCCAGTCATGGTTGAGGAGCCGACCGTTGAGGATTCCGTTTCGATCCTGCGCGGCATCAAGGAGAAATACGAACAGCATCACAAGGTGCGGATTTCCGATGCGGCCCTCGTTTCGGCCTCGACCCTTTCCAACCGCTATATCACTGACCGGTTTCTGCCCGACAAGGCGATCGATCTGGTGGATGAATCGGCATCGCGATTGCGCATGCAGGTCGATTCCAAGCCGGAGGAACTCGATGAGCTCGATCGCCGCATCATCCAGCTCAAGATTGAGCGCGAGGCATTGCTGAAGGAAACCGACGATGCGTCGAAAGACCGGCTGAAAAACCTGGAAAAGGACCTGGCCTCGCTCGAGGAGAAGGCCGATTCCCTGACCGCCATGTGGCAGTCGGAAAAGCAGAAGCTGGGTCTGGCGGCCGATCTGAAAAAGCAGCTTGACGATGCCCGAAACGAATTGGCGATCGCCCAGCGCGATGGCGAGTTTCAGCGTGCCGGTGAATTGGCCTATGGCGAAATTCCGGATCTGGAGCGCAAGCTGTCCGAGGCCGAGGAATCGGGCGATGAGGGTGCCGCCATGGTTGAGGAAACAGTGACGCCCGATCACATCGCCCATGTTGTTTCACGCTGGACCGGCATACCGGTCGACAAAATGCTGGAAGGCGAACGCGACAAGTTGCTGCGCATGGAAGACGAATTGTCCAAACGCGTTGTCGGTCAGGGCGAGGCCGTCCAGGCGGTATCGAAAGCCGTTCGGCGTGCCCGCGCCGGGTTGCAGGATCCGCACCGGCCGATTGGTTCGTTCATCTTCCTTGGTCCGACCGGCGTCGGCAAAACCGAGTTGACCAAGGCGCTGGCGCATTTCCTGTTTGACGACGAAACCGCCATGGTGCGGCTCGACATGTCGGAATTCATGGAGAAGCATTCGGTCGCACGCATGATCGGCGCGCCTCCCGGCTATGTCGGTTACGACGAAGGTGGCATGCTGACCGAAGCGGTTCGGCGGCGGCCCTATCAGGTGATCCTATTCGACGAGATCGAGAAGGCGCATCCCGATGTCTTCAACGTTCTGTTGCAGGTTCTCGATGACGGGCGGCTGACCGACGGTCAGGGCCGGACGGTCGATTTCCGCAACACGCTGGTGATCATGACATCCAACCTGGGCGCTGAATATCTGACGGCGCTGGCCGATGATGAGGATGTCGACAAGGTGCGCGATCAGGTCATGGATGTCGTCAAGGCGGCCTTCCGGCCCGAGTTCCTCAACAGGGTCGATGACACTATCCTGTTCCACCGGCTGCGCCGTGAGGAAATGGGTGCGATCGTCGATATTCAGATGCGGCGGCTGTCGGATCTGCTGACGGAACGCAAGATCACCATCGAACTGGGTGACGATGCGCGCCAGTGGCTGGCCGACAAGGGCTACGATCCTTCCTATGGTGCCCGTCCGCTGAAGCGGGTGATCCAGAAATATGTCCAGGATCCGCTGGCCGAAAAACTGCTCGCCGGCGACATCACCGACGGTCAGGTAATCCGGCTCTCGGCAGGGTCGGACCGGTTGCTGTTCACAACCGATGACAGTGTCGTCGAAGCGGCCTGACCCGACTGGCTCTCGTTTGTCGGAAACGGTGCCAAGCATCGATTGTGCTGATGCATTCAGGTTTTGCCGGTTCGGTCAAAAGCTGAATTGCTCTAAAATCGACTGAAACGCACGACGGCCCGGATTTCCGGGCCGTTTGTTTGCATGGGGTCCCTCGCATCGGCGGTTGAGATCAGGGTCAGGTTGCGGATGCGAGCCGGGCCGGAGCGTTTTTCGGATTGATCAGACGATCGATGCGCTGGCGTTCCCGCTGGAAGGTCTCAAGCGTATCACCCGACAGCGATTTTCCATCGGGCAGCCGCACCCGCATCGGGTCGACCTTGGTGCCATTGACGATCAGTTCGTAGTGAAGGTGGGGTCCGGTGGAAAGTCCGGTCGAGCCGACATAGCCGATAACCTGACCCTGCCGCACGCGGACACCCGGCTTGATGCCCTTGGCGAGCTTCGTCTGGTGAGAGTAGGAGCTGACATAGCCGTTCGGATGACGGATGATGGTCTGCTTTCCGTAGCCGCCCCTGTTCCAGCCGGCCTTTTCGACCACGCCATTGCCCGCTGCGATGATCGGCGTGCCGCGCGGTGCCGACCAGTCGACCCCT